>Ga0183097_10173_pt1 | contig 202526 bp, 202 predicted proteins | sample BioMet8_FD_128883 | JGI IMG/M metagenome (GOLD analysis project Ga0183097, IMG submission 128883) | Microbial communities from bioreactor (seeded with sewage sludge) at Lawrence Berkeley National Lab, California, USA - Biofuel... | ecosystem: Engineered > Bioreactor > Anaerobic > Unclassified ... | reverse complement strand
GATTATTAACATGACTGGTAACAGCTACCGTTTAGCTCACCACCAGTCCATTACCGGCTAAAAAACTGGCGCTGAAAAAGTGTGCATTTGCTGGCGAAAAAGTGTGCACTTTACTTGACTGCTTACAGTACACAAGGAAACATGGCATATCTCTTTTTCCTTGCCTTTGATGATATATATCAAGGGAAAGAATATGGAAAAGAAGCGGTCAGAAAGATTCGCGATCTTTATTCGGACAAGGCTGTCACAGTGGATTTTGAATTAGTGGATGAAAACGCCACAAACAATGAACAGCGCATTAGAAGGAGAAACTTTTATCTGAAATGCGGTTTTACTGAGACAGGCTGGGGCCTTGAATATCTTGGAGTCAGGTATGAGATATTTTGCATGAATAGATCTTTTCATATCAATAGCTTTAAATCCATGCTGAATGAACTCCCAATAAAAGATTTTTGCCCGAAATACTTTAAGCTCTTAACTGCGAGAACTCAATAACGGGAATTTGGAGAAAAGCATGAAAAAAAGGGAAATAGATGTTTTGATTATGCAGATGACATTCTGCAAGCAATATCCAAAGGTGTTGTGATCACTGCAAAAGCCGGCAATCAGGTAAATGCTATGACGATCAGCTGGGGAACACTGGGACGTGAATGGGAGAAAATAATATTTACTATATTTATTAGAGAAACACGTTTCACACACGGCCTTCTTGAGAAAAATCCGGAATTTGCAGTATGTATTCCGCAAGAAGACTTCAACAGAAAGATTATTGGGATTTTGGGTACAAAAAGCGGACGAGACATTGATAAAATTGCGGAAGCAGGTGTTACGCTTGCAGATGGAGAGATGGTTTCTGTACCCATAATTGAGGCTCAGTCAATTGTTTTGGAATGCAAGATTATCTGGAAGAGAAATCAGCAGATTGAAGAATCAGATACAGCATTTCACATTTACACAACGGATGCAAATGGTGTTTACGTGGGACCAAACCATGACACCATTTACTGCGGAAAAATTGTAAACGCATATATCATGGAGAAATAGGTGAAATGCCATACTAATTCCGGTTCAGCTGGGGATTATAAGTATCAGCCCTGAAAAATTTCAGTTACCACAATGACAACAAAAAAAGACGGGGCCGAAGCCCCGTCTTTTTTTTTGGTTTTTACTTTTCTTCGCCGGTGACGCAGGTGGCGCACTCGCCCATCTTGAACTTGTCGTGGTCGTATTCGATGCCGTTTTTCTCGTAGTAGTCCTTCACCGCGGACTTCACGGCCTCCTCGGCCAGTACGGAGCAGTGCAGCTTGTGGGTGGGCAGTCCGTCCAGAGCCTCCACAACGGCCTTGTTCGAAAGTTCGAGAGCCTCGGAAATGGGCTTGCCCTTTATCATCTCGGTGGCCATGGAGCTGGAAGCGATGGCGCTGCCGCAGCCGAAGGTGTTGAATTTCACGTCGGTAATGGTCTGGCTGTCCTTATCGACCTTTATGTACATGCGCATGATGTCGCCGCATTTGGCGTTTCCCACTTCTCCGATACCGTCGGCGTCTTCCATCTTTCCCACATTGCGGGGATGCTCGAAGTGGTCCATGACCTTATCACTGTAAAGTGCCATATTTTTATCCTCCTTAAATTTTTCGGCTTAAAGCCTTATATAAGATGGGGCCGCTGGCCCTTTTCAAGTTCATCCCATACCGGGGACATGTTCCTCAGCTTCTCCACTACCTGGGGCACCACTTCTATGATGTGGTCTATCTGTTCCATTGTGTTGTACTCGCCTATGGACAGTCTCAGCGATCCGTGGGCCACCTCGTGGGGCAGACCTATGGCCAGCAGCACGTGGCTGGGATCCAGGGAGCCGGAGGTGCAGGCGCTGCCGGAGGAAGCGCAGATGCCGTTGTCGTCCAGATACAGCAGCAGGGACTCGCCCTCGATGCCCTCGAAGCACATGTTCACCGTGCCGGGAACGTGGTGCTCAAGGCTGCCGTTGATCTTTGAGTGGGGTATTTTGGAAAGCTCGGCGAAGAGCTTGTCGCGCATGGGGATTATTTTCGCGGTGTTTGCTTCCATGTTGTCCACGGATTCCTTCAGCGCCGCAGCCATTGCCACGATGCCGGGGATATTCTCGGTGCCGGCGCGCTTGCCGCGCTCCTGGGCACCGCCCTCGATGATGTTCACCAGCGGCATGCCCTTTTTGGCGTACAGCACACCCACGCCCTTGGGGGAGTGAAATTTGTGGCCGGACAGGGACAGCATGTCGATGTTCATCTCCTGCACGTTCACCGGGATGTGGCCCATTGCCTGAACGGCGTCGGTGTGGAAGGGGATGCCCCTGGAGCGGCACAGCTCTCCGATTTCCTTTATGGGCTGGATGGTTCCGATCTCGTTGTTGGCGAACATGATGGTCACCAGCGCCGTATCTGGCCGTATGGCGGCCTCCACGTCCTCCAGTCTTACTACGCCGTCCTCATGCACATCCAGCAGCGTCACCTCAAAGCCCTGCTTTTCCAACTTCGCCAGAGTGTGCAGCACCGCGTGGTGCTCAAACTTGGTGGAGATGAGGTGCTTTTTGCCTTTCTTGGCTCCGTAATAGGCTGCGGAGCAGATGGCCTGATTGTCGGCCTCGCTGCCGCCTGAGGTGAAGTATATTTCACTGGGATCGGCCGCACCTAGGATGCCGGCGATGGTTTTGCGGGAATCTTCCAGGGCGGTCTTTGCCTCCTGGGCGAAGGAATAGAGGCTGGAGGGGTTGCCGTACTTCTCGGTAAGGTAGGGCATCATGGCGTCCAGCGCCGTCTTGCTGACGGAAGTGGTTGCTGCATTGTCTGCGTATACGAACATTTTAAAAACCTCCCTATATCCTATTTAATTGATAGGAATTATATCATACTGTTTAATAACCGTCAAGGGTCTGCGGCCGGGGCTGAAGATTTTTTCCATCTTTCACCGGTCAGAAGATCTGCAAGGGTCACGGAGTTAAAGTAACTGTTTGCAAGCTCGTCGAATTCCTTCCACATGGGAAGGGTGATGCACTTGTCGGCGCGCTCACAGCCTGATTCCCCGCCATTCAGGCAGGAGACAGGTGCCAGATTTTCCTCAATGGAACGCAGTACCTCGCCCACCGTATACTTTTCGGGCTCGCGGCATAGCATGTATCCGCCGTCCTTCCCCCGCGAGCTTTCAATGAGGCCGGCTTTCTTGAGATGGCCGACGATCATTTCAAGGTACTTAACGGAAAGCTGCTGCCTTTCGGACACTGCGGAGAGGGAAACATAGCCTTCATCCCGGTGCATGGCAAGATCCGCCATAACTCTCAGCGCGTATCTGCCTTTCGTCGTGATGTTCATGTTTTCGCCTCCTTTTGTTTACGGTCACAATATACCACAAACTTTATAGGAATTATGTTGCATACGCCACAATTATTGAACTGTGCAGAAATTGCACAGCTCTGCTGAAGAAAATACTTGCTTTATTTCGCTAACGTGGTATTATGGCAACGTGATAAATAAATACCGGAGGAAACAAAGATGAAAAAGTTTGCTGCAATTATTCTGGCGGTCATGATGGTGCTGACTCTGTGCGCCTGCGGAAGCAAGACCGCGGCCACCACCACGGACACCGGTTCGGCCCCTGCCAGCGGAACGGATACCGCTGCAAAATATACCATGCTGAAAGATCCCATCTCCACAGAGCAGTACGGCATAGCCTTCAAAAAGGGCTCCACCGAGCTTGCCACCAAGGTGAAGGAGCAGCTGGACGCCATGTGGAAGGACGGTACCTTCCAGAAGATAGCGGATACCTGGGGACAGGGCCTTCCTGACATGCTGTGCTATGACGAGGCCAAGGTGGCCACTCCCGCTGGAAGTACCGAGATCAAGGACGACAGCGCCCGCAAGACTCTGACGCTGGGCTTCGACGCCGAGTATCCCCCCTACGGCTACAAGGATGACAGCGGCAACTACGTGGGCTTCGATATAGATCTGGCCAAGGAAGTCTGCTCACGCCTGGGCTGGGAGCTGAAGCTGCAGCCCATCGACTGGGACTCCAAGGATATGGAGCTTAATTCCGGCAACATCGACGTGATCTGGAACGGCATGACCATGACTGGCCGTGAAAACGACTACACCTGGATAGGGCCCTATGTTGACAACTCCATCGTTGTCGTGGTAAAATCCGACTCCGGTATATCCGATCTGGCCGGGCTCGCCGGCAAGAACGTGGTAACTCAGACCGGTTCTTCGGCCTACACCGCACTTACAAACGATCCGGGCGACGGCTCCAACGATACGAACCTGAAGCTGGCCAAGTCCTTTGCCACGCTGGATCAGACAGCCGACTACAACACCGCCTTCATGAACCTGGACTCCGGTGTGGATGACGCCGTGGCCGTGGATATCGGTGTTGCCAACTATCAGATAGCCTCCCGCAACGGCTGACGCCGCGGGCAGAAATACATACCGCCACATGGGAACGCGGGGAATAATCCCCGCGCTCCCTTTTCGGCGCAATAGGAGCTAAACATGAATTTTTCCAGTCTGTTCAGTCAGCTTATGGCCGGCTTCGGAAACACACTTCTGGTATTTTGCCTCACTCTGGTGTTTTCACTGCCGCTGGGTCTGCTCGTCTGCTTCGGCCGCATGTCAAAATTCAAGCCTCTGCGGTGGCTTATGCAGCTGCTCATCTCCATTCTCCGGGGCACACCGCTGATGCTGCAGATAATTGTGGTGTTCTTCGGTCCGTACTATCTTTTCAATATGCATCTTTCCGGAAGCTATCGTGTTTCCGCGGTGCTTATATCCTTTTCAATAAACTACGCCGCGTATCTGGCGGAGATATACCGTTCCGGCATACAGTCCATACCCAAGGGACAGTATGAGGCGGCGGAGGCGCTGGGTTACAGCAAAAGCCAGACCTTTTTCAAAATAATCCTGCCGCAGATGATAAAGCGTGTGGTGCCCCCTGTGACAAACGAGGTCATAACGCTGGTAAAGGACACTTCCCTGGCCTTCGTCATCAGCTATACAGAGATGTTCACCACGGCAAAGCAGATCGCCGCGGCGGAGACCACTGTTGTGCCGCTTTTTGTGGCTGGCGTGTTCTACTATATTTTCAACGCCGTCGTCGCCTGGGGCATGGCGCGCATTGAAAAAGGCCTTGCGTACTACAACTGAGAGGAGGCGCGCCTGATGATACTTGAAATGAACAATATAAAAAAATCCTTTGCGGAGCTGGGCGTGCTGAAGGACATATCCATTTCGGTGGATAAGGGCGAAGTGGTGTCCATTATCGGACCCTCCGGCTCCGGCAAATCCACGCTTCTGAGATGCGCCACCTTTCTTGAGACCATCGACTCCGGTGAGATAAAGTACATGGAAACCTCCGCCGCCTGGACGGGGGAGGACGGCACAGCCAGGTACCTGCCGACTGCCGAGCTGCGCAGGGTCAAAAGCTGGTACGGACTGGTGTTTCAGCAGTTCAATCTCTTCCCGCACTACACTGTGATGAAGAATGTCGTGGACGCACCCATAAACGTACAGAAGCGCCCGAAGCAGGAGGTAATCGAGGAGGGAAAGGCCCTGCTGGACAAGATGGGCCTTGCCGACAAGGCGGATGCCTATCCCTGCCAGCTCTCCGGCGGACAGCAGCAGCGCGTGGCCATCGCACGCGCCCTGGCCATGAACCCGGAGATACTGTTTTTCGACGAGCCCACCAGCGCGCTGGACCCAGAGCTCACAGGAGAAGTGCTGAAGGTTATAAGACAGCTGGCGGACGAGAAGATGACGATGGTCATCGTTACCCACGAGATGGCCTTCGCCAGGGCTGTTTCCGACAGAGTCATATTCATGGACGGCGGCGTTATAGTGGAGCAGGGCGACCCCGAACAGGTGCTTGGCGCGCCTGCCGAGGAGAGAACGAAACAATTCCTGAGGAACTATCAGCGCTGATGAAGCTGGAGTATATAAAAACCGATCCCACGTCCAACATAACCGTGCTTGTGCGCACGCCGGTGGAGCGGGCAAAGCAGCCGGAAGCCGCCGAGAATATAATGGCGGCGGACAGGCAGTGCGAACAGGTGGGTTTTGTTGAGGAGAGCGAAAGCGGAACAAGGCTGCAGATGATGGGCGGTGAGTTCTGCGGCAACGCTTCCATGTCTCTGGCGGCGGTGATGGCGTCGGAACAGGGCGCAGACAGCGCCGAAATGAGCTTCGAGGTCTCGGGAGCCGAGACTCCGATTACCGTTAGAGTGCAGCGAGTTGAGGACGGATACCAGGGCAGCGTGGAGATGCCGCTGCCCACAGAGTTCAAAAAAATTGACTTTGGACGCTATTCGGCCCAGGTGGTGCGTTTTCCCGGCATAGCCCACGCCATCGTCACAAACACCATGCCGGTCTCTCTGGCGGAGATGCTGATACGGGAGTGGTGCGGCAGGGTGAGGAGCGACGCCTTCGGCATAATGCTGCTGGATGAAAACAGCAGCCGCCTTACGCCGGTGGTGTACGTGCCGTCCACCGATACGGTGGTGCGGGAGAGCTCCTGCGCCAGCGGTACAGCGGCAGTGGGCGCCTGGGCGGCGCTGAATTACGGGGGGGCCGTAAAACTGGTGCTGGACGAGCCGGGCGGCAGCATGTCCGTGGCGGCGGAAGCCGAAAGCGGGACAGTCGTCGCGCTGACGCTTACAGGCAAAGTGAAGGTGCTGGAAACCGGTACGCTGGAGATACCGTAAAATTCATAGATTATACTTGATTAGGCAAAATTTTTTCTGTATCATATTAACGCGCCCGCTTTGGGCGCGTTAATTGTCACATTACGTGTTTTTGAGGTGGCGCAGGTGAAAAGAATCAGTCGGATATTGGCACTTGCTCTGGCTGCCGCGCTGTGTGTGTCGCTGTGCGCATGCGGCCAGTCGGGAAAATACAAGGTGGTCAAGACGCTGCAGAAGCAGAGCTGTTATATCGGCTTTCGCAACGACGACCAGACCGCGTTTTACGTCACCAGCGCACTTAAAGTCATGCAGGCTGACGGAACGGTACCTCAGCTTGCCGCAAAGTGGTTTGGGAGCGACAGCGTGAAGCTGGATGCCGATTCCAAGGCGCTGGACAGCGCCGGGGATATAGTCCCGCGCACGCTCATAGTCGGCGTGGACGAAAATGCCTTTCCAATGAGCTACATAGAAAACGGAACATACTGCGGCTTCGCCGTGGAGCTGGCCCAGGCGCTGTGCGATAAGCTGGGGTGGCAGGCAAAGTTCATTTCCATACAGGCGGAAAACGCCTATGTGGAGCTGTCGTCCGGAGATGTGGACGTGGTATGGGGCATGATTCTGGACCCGGAAAACAAGGATTATTCGGTGTACGGCCCATACATGGAAAACGACCTGGTACTGGCGGCGCTCTCGGGCTCCGGCAGCAGGCTTTCCGGCAAGACGCTGGTGATGGATACCGCGGCGTCGTCCATGGCGGCGCTGGACGCCCAGCCCGCACTTAAAGAGAAGTTTGGAAAGATAACACGGCTCACCGGCGGCACGGCGGCCGCATTTGCCAGTCTGGATTCCGGCGAGAGCGACGTTATCCTCACCGACAGCATAGCGGTGGACTATTACAACAGAAACTCATAAAAATCTCCCGGACTTTCAATAAGTCCGGGAGATTTTAAAAAAGGCTTTTTATTTCACCGTGAAGCCGTATTTTTCCAGCACGGTCTTCACCGCCGACTGATCGTTGGAGACAATATACAGAACGTAGTCTCCGCTCTGCATGATGATGGCCGAATTGATCTTGGAAACCTCTGAGGGAACGTAGTTTTCATAAGCGGTGACCTGACTTGCCTGGCGGGCTTTGCAGGCGGCAAGAACACGCGAAGCCGCCTCGCTGCCGGAGGCCTTGAACACCCCGCATTCCTCGGCGGTGGCCATGGAGGAGAAGTAGACGTCGTATTCTGAAACGTCAGCTTTGTCGATGCTGTAAAGCGAGAGCGCGGCGGCGGTCTTGTCGCTCATGGAATCGGTGTAGGCGCCGCTGGCGATTATTTCGGCGGCCATGGCCTTGACGTCCACGTTTTCCGGGGAGGTTTTTGCTCCGCAGCCGGAGGCGGTAATGAGAATTACTGCCGCTAGCAGTATCGACACAGTGCCGGTGATCTTTTTCATTTGTGATCCTTTCTGCTCAGGTACGGGCAACATAATGGGTACGTATTACATCCATCCATACTGGATAATATGAAGTGACGAAATGGACTCCGTCGGCAGTGGCGCTGGAGGGAAGATACCCGTCCTTGTCAGCCAGGGGAGTATAGTCATCCAGATACCAGTAGCCGCCGTCGGCACACAGCTTATACAGGGCCTTGTTGAAGGCCTTTACGTTGTTGCGGGTGAAATAGGGGCTGTGGGCGGATTTATACGCGCTTACCGGCGTGAGGGACATGACGTATATGTCAGCGGACGGCTGGAGAGCGCGGATCTTGGAGAGTATCTCGCCGTAGGACTTGGAAAAGCTGTCGATGGACGAGCCGATCTCGTTTATGCCAAGCAGAATGTATACCTTGCCGTACTGCTTTGCGCCGAGAGTGCTCATAACAGTGCACGTACCGCCGTGCTTGTCGGACAGCTTCTGGGCGGCAATGTTATAAATGCTTAGTCCCGTGCCGGACAGCCAGTCGCAGGTGCTCACTCCGCCGTAGAGGTAGAGCCCGTCCACAAGGGAGTTGCCGATGAAGACGGAGTCAGAGAAAAAGTCGTCGTCGGCTTTTTTCATCTCAGGGACGTCGGGCTTGCCGTTGTTGGGCAGGGGCGTGGCTGCAGGCGCCGAAGTTTTCGGCGGAGCGGTGGCGGCTGCCGTCAGGGCAGGAGAGGTGACCACCGGATTTTCCGAGCCGGCAAGTGAAGTGTTCTGCGGAACCTCGGACTTTTTCGCACCGCCGCCGAATATCGCGGCCGAAACCACGACGAGAACGATGCAGACAAGAACCACCAATATATAATTGCCGGAACGGCTGTATTTCATCTTCATACCCCGGAAATGACAAAAAGAAATCGGTCCCATGGACCTCTTTATTTGATTATATGTTTTACTAATGAGATATGCAAGCGGAATTTGGATAAAAAACGACAAAATTTCCGGGGGACCGCAGCTGGCCAAATTAGACGCTAATATCATTGACCGCGGTGGTATTTGGTGATAAAATACACTGTCTATATATGCATAATTGACAAATACGATTATCCGGCAGAGGACGGGGGTGAAAGCTATGTGGATATCGGACGGCTGGCGGGACTTTGAGGTCGTGGACTGCTCAAAAGGCGAAAAGCTGGAACGCTGGGGAAAATACTATCTTGTGCGTCCGGATCCGCAGGCCATTTGGGACACGCCCCGTACCGACCCCAGATGGAACGACCGCAACGCCCGTTACAGCCGCTCCTCCACCGGCGGCGGCAGCTGGGAGAAAGGAAACCTGCCGTGCAGCTGGCAGATAAACTACGGTGAACTCACCTTCAACGTGAAGCCCATGAATTTCAAGCATACCGGTATTTTCCCGGAGCAGGCCGCCAACTGGGACTGGGCCATGAACATGATCAAAAAGGCCGGCAGGCCAATAAGCGTGCTCAATCTTTTCGCCTACACCGGCGGCGCCACCATAGCCTGCGCAAAGGCCGGCGCGTCGGTGTGTCATGTGGACGCGGCCAAGGGCATGGTGTCCTGGGCCAAGGAGAACGCAGCGTCGTCGGGCCTTTCAGACGCGCCCATCCGCTGGATAGTGGATGACTGCGGCAAATTCGTGGAGCGGGAGATAAGGCGCGGACGCCAGTACGACGCCATAATTATGGATCCGCCGTCCTATGGCCGCGGCCCCGGCGGCGAGGTGTGGAAGCTGGAGGACAATCTCTGGCCATTCGTTTCAATGTGCGGCGGAATTTTATCGGATCAGCCCCTTTTCGTCATCATCAATTCCTACACCACGGGCCTTGCCCCGTCGGTCCTTTCGTACATCACCGAAAGCATTTTCACAAAGAAATACGGCGGCTGCTCCGACAGCCAGGAGCTGGGCCTTCCGGTGACGGATTCCGGCCTGGTGCTTCCCTGCGGGGCGTCGTGCCACTGGAGCGGCAAATGAGCGCGATTATTGAAACAGAAAATCTGCATTACACATACCCGGGGGATGAATCCGAGACCCTTAAAGGCATCGACCTTACTCTGGAGGAGGGTTCCTTCACGGCGGTGCTGGGGCACAACGGCTCCGGCAAGTCCACGCTGGCAAAGCACTTCAACGCCATCCTCACGCCCACGGAGGGCAGGGTGCTGGTGGCGGGAATGGATACGTCAGACGAGAATAACCTGCTGGATGTGCGGCGCACGGTGGGCATGGTGTTCCAGAACCCGGACAACCAGATCGTGGCTAATGTGGTGGAGGACGACGTGGCTTTCGCCCCGGAAAATCTGGGCGTAGAGCCGGCGGAGATCCGCCGCAGGGTGGACGAGGCTCTGAAACAGGTGGGCATGTACGAATACCGCTCACATGCTCCGCATCTGCTCTCCGGCGGCCAGAAGCAGCGCGTGGCCATAGCGGGCGTAATCGCCATGGAGCCCAGAGTTATAGCCCTGGACGAACCCACGGCCATGCTGGACCCACAGGGACGGGCGGAGGTAATAAGCACCGTCACCAGTCTGTGCCGGGAAAAGGGCATCACGGTGATTTTGATAACCCACCACATGTCGGAATGCGTAGGCGCGGACAGACTAATTGTCATGTCCAACGGGCTTGTGGTCGCCGACGGCTCCCCTGCGGAGGTATTTTCCGATGTGGAGCTTATGAAGCGGGAGGGACTGACGGTCCCCTGCACCACGCAGACTGAATACGAACTGAACAAATGCGGCTTTTCTCTGCCGCTGTCTGCGCTGACGGTGGAGGACTGCGCCGCCGCCATAGCCGCAAGCCTGGGAAAATAAAAAGGAAAGTAAAACAAAATGTCGGAAATCAAGGCGGAAGGTCTGCGCCACGTTTACAGCGTGGGTACCCCGTTTGAAAAAGTCGCTATCGACAATATAAACGTTCTCATCCCCCACGGCCAGCTGGTGGGGATCATCGGCCACACCGGCTCCGGCAAATCCACCTTCATCCAGCATTTGAACGGACTTCTGAAGCCCACAGCCGGAAAGGTCTGCTGCGACGGGCAGGACATCAACGCCTCTAAGCAGATAACCCACGATGTGCGCTTCAAGGTGGGCCTTGTGTTCCAGTACCCTGAATACCAGCTTTTTGAGGAGACGGTGTACAAGGACATAGCCTTCGGCCCCAAAAACATGAAGCTGTCAGAAGGGGAGATAGACCAGCATGTGCGGGAAGCCGCCCGTTTCGTGGGCGTTGACGAGGAGCTTTTTGAACGCTCGCCGCTGGAGCTCTCCGGCGGGCAGAAGCGCCGCATCGCCATTGCGGGCGTCATCGCCATGCGCCCGGGCGTCCTCATACTGGACGAGCCTACGGCTGGCCTTGACCCGGAGGGCTGCGCCCAGATACTGCAGAATATCTGCGACTACCGCAGGGAGACGGGCTCCACCGTTATTCTTGTCAGCCACAGCATGGACGATGTGGCCCGCATAGCCGACAGACTCATAGTCTTTTCCGGCGGCGGGATATTCATGGACGGCACCCCGCAGGAGGTGTTCTCCCGCCCGGACGAGCTTACGGATATCGGCCTTTCCGTGCCGGAGCCCACGGCCATCGCCATGGCGCTGCACAGGCGGGGAGTGGAGCTGGGGAGTGCGGTGTATACCACCGAACAACTTGTCTCAGCCGTGAAAGCGCTGGGGAAGGGGGCGTCAGGATGCTGAAGGACGTCACCCTGGGCCAGTATTTCCCCGGCAACACAGTGGTGCACCGGCTGGACCCCCGTACAAAGATAATCCTGGTGATCGTATATATTGTGGCTTTGTTCAATGCATATAACTGGTACTCCTATGCTCTTGTGGCGGCGGTGACGCTGGGATGCATTGCGGCTTCACGCATAAAGCCAAAGACCATAATGAAGGGCCTGAAGCCGCTTATCATAGTCATCGTGCTCACGGCGCTTTTGAATCTTTTCTATACCACCGGCACACCCATCGTGCCCGGCTGGATAATAACCTGGGAGGGCCTGAAAAAGGCTGTTTTGCTGGTGGCCAGGATAATAATGCTCATCGCGGGCACTTTCCTGCTGACCTACACCACTAGCCCCATAGCGCTGACGGACGGTCTGGAGATCCTGCTGAATCCGCTGAAGAAGATAAAGGTGCCGGTGCATGAGATGTCCATGATGATGTCCATGGCCCTGCGATTCATCCCCACACTCACCGAGGAGACGGATAAGATAATGTCCGCCCAGAAGGCCAGAGGCGCGGACTTTGAAACCGGAAGTCTGCTGCAGCGGGCAAGGGCTCTGCTGCCCATACTGGTGCCTCTTTTTGTGTCGTCGTTCCGCCGGGCGGACGAGCTTGCCGTTGCCATGGAGAGCCGCTGCTATCACGGCGGCGAGGGCAGGACGAGAATGAAAACGCTGAAATACGCAAACCGCGATCTGTGGGCGCTGCTGCTGGGCGCGGCGTTTCTGGCCGGGGTTATCGCACTAAAGAAGTTTGGACTGTGATGCTATGCGCAATATTGCCTTAAGACTGAGATACGACGGCACCGCCTACCACGGCTGGCAGGTGCAGAAGACCGACGTCTCCGTTTGCCAGACGCTGGAGGAAGCACTGTCGAAGATGTGCGGCCATCAGGTGAAGGCCGTGGGCTGCGGCAGGACGGACGCGGGCGTCCACGCCCTGCGCTACTGCACCAATTTTCACACCGACTGCCGTATACCCGCCGACAGAATTCCCCTTGCCGCCAACACGCTGCTGCCCATGGACATTTCCGTGACGGACGCCGTGGAGGTGCCGGAGGAATTCAACGCCATCGGCTCCTGTCTGAAAAAGGAGTACGTATATAAAATACTCAACTCCCGGGTACGTGACCCGTTCCTGCAAAACAGGGTCTGTTTTTATCCCCAGCGGCTTGACATGGAGCGGATGAACCGGGCCGCTGCCGCCTTTGAGGGCACCCATGACTTCCGTGCGGTACGCTCCGTGGGGACGGAGACGAAAACCACTGTGAGGACTGTGCACGGCTGCCGCTGCGAAAAAGAAGGAGACCTGATAACTGTCGCGGTTTGTGCCGACGGCTTTTTGTACAACATGTGCCGGGCCATCGTGGGCACGCTGGTGTATGCCTCCTACGGAAAGCTGGAGCCTGAGGATATTCCCGAACTGCTTGAAAAGGGCGACCGCCGCCTCACCGGGCCCACCATGCCGCCACAGGGACTGTATCTGAACCGGGTGTGGTACGACGGAGCCGCGGGAAAAATGATGGAAAAAGACTGAGCGCAGGGCCCGGTCAGCTATATTTGTTCACATTTTTGTGCTATACTTAATCTTTAAGTTTTGTATCGGGAGCTTGCCGTGACTGAAAGAAAATCAAAACTTAATACGCGTACAAGACAGATCATCATCCTGGTGCTGGTGCTGATAATAGCGGCTGCCGCGGTGGTGGTATTCGTGAAAAGGGACGCCATAGGCGACGCGCTGTCCGCGGGCAGGACGTCCGCCGAGAGCAGCGGAGACCCCTTTACCTTTGAGGCGGGCTCCATGCAGGTGTGCGCGGCGGTGGGCAACGGCCTTGCCGTGGCCTCCACCAACGGCATGCAGCTTTTGAATTCCTCCGGCGGCACGGCCGCAAAGCAGATATTTTCCATGAAGACCCCCGCGCTTGTTTCCTGCGACAGCAGGTGCGCGGCCTTCGATGTGGGAGGCACAGCCGTGTGCGTGGCGGATCTCAGGGGCAATACCGAAGAGTTCACCACCGACGGCACCATTATCTCCGTCACCATGTCGGCCAACGGCTGGCTTGCCGTGTGCACGGAGGAGTCCAGCTCCAAGGGACGCGTCATCGTGTATAACAAGGATCTGAAGGCTGTTTACCAGTGGGATTCCGGCGAGGGGTACCTGCTGTCGGCCAGCATTTCGCCGGACGAAAAATATATGGCCGCCCTGTGCGCCGCCCAAAGCGGCGGGGATATACATATATTCTCCCTTTCCAGCGAAAAGGAGCAGTCCAGCTTCCAGACGCCGTCCGAACTTATCACGGACATCCACTGGCTTTCGGATAACCGCATATGCGCCCTCAGTCAGACCCGCTGCATCGTCATCGACAGGGGCGGAGAGCAGAAGGGCAATTACGATTTCGGCGGACTGTACCTTACGGATTATGATTTCGGCGGCGACGGCTTTGCCGTGCTGCTGCTGGGCAAATACCGCACGGGAGGCACAGGCACACTGGTGTCCGTGGGGCCTGACGGCAAGGTCATGGGACAGGCCGAGATAACCACCGAGCTTCTGGCGCTGGACGCCAACGGGAAATACGCTGCCGTGCTGTGCTCGGACGGAGTGAAACTGTTCACCCAGTCCATGTCGCCCACCGGCACGGGGCAGAATACGGCGGGCGTAAGGGACGTGGCCGCGCGCCTGAAGGGGGACGTGCTGCTGGTGTCGCCGTCGTTCGCGGAGATCAGGAGCTTCTGACACAAAGAGAAATTTAGGGATTGCGGGGATAGGGCATGAGAGCTGCGATAGACATAGTGCTGCTTGCCATACTGGCATACTGTACCTGGGCAGGATATAAAAAAGGTTTAATAAATACCGCCGCAGGCGTGATCGCAATTATTGTGGCACTGTACGCGGGCAGTCTTGTTTCTTCGGCGTTTTCCGTACAGCTTGTTCCGGCATTTCAGCCCTTTGCCAGCGGTATAATAGATACCAAGAGCGACGAGGCCGTCGCCGCCATGGGATATGGCGACGCGGGCATGTCGCTTGACGATATAGTTGCGGCGGAGCCCGCAAAGAAATACGATTACTGCCTGAACGTATACAAGGAAGCGGGCATGCAGCAAAAGCGCGCGGAAAAAATGGCTGAGCAGGCCACCGAGCTGTCCAACGAGAAGGAAATAGAGATAAGGACGGCGGCGGAGAAAGTATTTTGCAGCGACATACTGTATGTGGCCGGCTCTATACTGGCAGGTCTGCTGATAATAATAATTTTCATTGTCGTTGCAAATTTGGCAAATCTTACATTCCACATACCAAACGCGCCCAAGCTGGAAATCATCGGCGGCGGCACCGCGGGCTTTGTACAGGGCCTTTTGCTTTGCGTGCTGCTGTGCTGGATGCTCAGTTTTTGCGGCATGTTTCTGGGGAACGTGCTGGACCGTTCCATACTCACAAGATTTTTCCTGCTGTTCGGATTTGTGACGGCGGGCATACTGTAATTTACAGATAGAAATCTAAAAATCAAAATTTTTTGGTACCCATAGGAGAACTGATATGCAGCCTACACTTTGCTCACGCTGCGGCAAAAACGTAGCGGTGATATTCATCACCAAGATCGAAAACGGAGAACAGAAGCAGGAGGGACTTTGCCTGAAGTGCGCGCGGGAGCTTCATATAAAGCCCGTGGACGATGTTATAAACAAGATGGGACTGTCCGACGAGGACATTGACAACCTTTCAGGCGACATGATGAATGCGCTCAGCGGCATCGAGAACCTGCAGGATATAGACCCGGACGATACCGGGGACGAGGATCCGGACGACGAGGGCAAGACAGCCACATTCCCATATCTCAACCGGCTCTTCGGCACCCAGAACGATCCTCAGGACGACACCGACAGAACCCAGGGCCAGCAGCAGACCCCACAGCAGCCCGGCCAGCCCCAGCAGCCCGCAGGCGGACGCCCCGGCAAAAAGAAGTTTCTGGACAGCTACTGCATCAACCTCAATCAGCGCGCCCGGGACGGCAAGCTGGACAACATGATAGGCCGTGAAGAGGAGCTGGAACGCGTTATCCAGATCCTGAACCGCCGCCAGAAAAATAACCCCTGTCTCATCGGCGAGCCCGGCGTTGGCAAAACCGCCATAGCCGAGGGCCTGGCCCAGCGCATCGTCAGGGGACAGGTACCGTATAAGCTGCGGGACAAGGAGGTCTATCTGCTGGACCTCACGGCTCTGGTGGCGGGCACCCAGTTCCGCGGCCAGTTCGAATCCCGCATGAAGGGACTTATAGAGGAGATACGCAAGCAGGGCAACATCATCCTCGTCATCGACGAGGTGCACAATATCGTGGGCGCCGGGGACGCCGAGGGCAGCATGAACGCCGCCAATATCCTCAAGCCTGCCCTGTCAAGAGGAGAGATACAGGTCATCGGCGCCACTACCTTCGCCGAATACCGCAAGCATATCGAAAAGGATACGGCTCTGGAGCGCCGCTTCCAGCCGGTCACGGTGGCGGAGCCCTCCATTGCCGACTCCATCGAGATCGTCAAGGGCATCAGACATTACTATGAGGACTACCATCAGGTGACGATCTCCGACGAGATGTGCGCCGCGGCGGTCACCATGTCCGAGCGGTACATCACCGACCGCTTCCTGCCCGACAAGGCCATAGACCTTATCGACGAGGCCTGCTCCGATGTGAACCTTAAAAACAAAGAGCTTGCCCGGCAGGAGGATGTGGAGAAGGAAATAGCCGATCTTGCAAAGGAGCAGGATCTCCTTATGCAGGACACGGAAAGAGAGCATTACGAGCGCCTTGCCGAGATACGCTCCTCCACCATCAAGCTAAACGGCGAGCTTGATACCCTTAAGGCCGCCGGCCGCCCGGCACTGACCAAGGACAATCTGGCCCGGATAATAGAGCTGTGGACCAAGATACCCGCGGCCAGCATCCAGGAAGATGAGTTTGAACGGCTGGCGTCACTGGGCGACAGACTGCGGGAACACATCGTGGGCCAGGATCAGGCAATAGACGCCGTGTGCGCCGCCATACGCCGTAGCCGCATAGGCCTGCAGGCCAAGCGCAAGCCCGTGAGCTTCATATTCGTGGGCGGCACCGGAGTTGGCAAGACGGAGCTGGTAAAGCGGCTGGCCGCCGATCTCTTCGACTCGCCGGAGAGCCTTATTCGCCTCGACATGTCGGAATTCATGGAGAAATTCTCGGTTTCACGCATCATCGGTTCGCCTCCCGGCTACGTGGGCTACGACGAGGCCGGCCAGCTCACCGAAAAGATACGCCGCAAGCCCTATTCCGTGGTGCTTTTCGACGAGATAGAAAAGGCGCACCCGGATGTTATGAACATCCTACTGCAGATACTGGACGACGGCCGCATTACCGACGCCCAGGGCAGAACGGTGAACTTTGAAAATACGGTCATCATCATGACCACCAACGCCGGCAGCAACACCAAGGTGGGTTCCGTGGGCTTCGGCGGCACGGTGAACGACATGGGTAAGGAACGGGCGCTGAAGGCCCTTAACGATTTCCTGCGGCCGGAGTTCATAAACCGCGTGGACGAGATCGTGTACTTCAACAGCCTCACAGAGGAGAACTTCCGCGGCATAGCCCAGCTTATGCTGAATGAAGTGAAGGACGTTATGGCCGAGCGGAGCATGGCTCTTACCTGGGACGACACCGTCATCGACTATCTTGTAAAAAAGAGCTATTCCGTGGTGTACGGCGCCCGCAACCTGCGCCGCACCATTCAGAAGGATGTGGAGGACGCCGTGGCCTCCGAGATCGTTGCCCGGCGTGCGGAGCATATAAGCTCCATCATGCTGACGGCGCAGGATGATAAGATAAAGATTGAGGCGAAGTAAGCTCATGATACGTTTTGAGTGCGACTACCTGGAAGGCGCGCTGTCTGAAATAATGGAGCGCCTGACAAAAACCAACATGGTGCAGACCCCGGGCTACGGTATGGACGAATTCTGCTCCTCCGCCGCCGAAAAGATCAGGAAGGAGTGCGCCGCGCCCCAAGCCGACGTGCACTTCCTCATGGGCGGTACCCAGACCAACACCACGGTCATTGCCGCCTCTCTGCGGCCGCATCAGGGCGTTATCTCCGCCGTTACCGGACATGTGAATACCCACGAGGACGGGGCCATAGAAGAAAGCGGCCACAAGGTGCTTGCGCTCCCGTCCAGGGATGGCAAACTCACCGCGTCACAGGTAGCTGACTATATGGACGCCTATTGGGGAGACGAAAACCACGAGCACATCGTCCAGCCGGCCATGCTGTACATTTCCCAGCCCACTGAAAACGGCACCGTGTATTCCCTTCCCGAGCTGGAAATGATCAGCGCGGTGTGCCGGGAGAAAAATCTGCTGCTGTTTGTGGACGGCGCGCGCCTGGGCGCGGCGCTGGTATGCCAGGGCAATATGCCCGCGCTTGCCGACCTTGCCCGCCTCTCCGACGTTTTCTACATAGGCGGCACCAAGATGGGCGCGCTTTTCGGCGAGGCCGTGGTGATCACCAACGAGAACATCAAAAAGGATTTCCGCTGCATCATGAAGCAGCGTGGGGCCACACTGGCGAAGGGCAGACTGCTGGGCGTACAGTTTGACACGCTGTTTACCGACGGACTTTACTGCAGGGCCGCGCGTCACGCCGTGGAGCAGGCCATGCGTCTGAGGAAGGCCGTGGAGAAGAAGGGCTGGGAGCTCTACTACGATTCTCCCACGAATCAGCAGTTTCCCGTCGTCCCGGACGCCTCGCTGGCAAAGCTTGCGGAGAAGTACAGCTTTGCCACTTGGGCCCATCTTGAGGACGGCCGGACGGCCGTTCGATTCTGCACCAGCTGGGCCACCCGCCGTGAGGATATGGACGAGCTTATACGGGATATAGAGAAATTGTAATAAAAATGCAGGGGCGATGAAAATCGCCCCTGCTTCAAAAAGATTGACAGCAGGAGGAGAAAAATGGGAGTTATTGAAACGATCAAGGGCGATATCACCCGCCAGCATGTGGATGCCATAGCCAACGCGGCCAACTGCTCGCTTTTGGGCGGAGGCGGAGTGGACGGCGCCATACACCGCGCCGCGGGACCGGAGCTTTTGAGGGAGTGCCGCACGCTCCACGGCTGCGAAACTGGCAAGGCCAAAATAACCAAGGGCTACGACCTGCCGGCAAAATACGTTATCCATACGCCCGGCCCGGTCTGGCACGGCGGAAACCACAATGAGGAGGCGCTTCTGGCGTGCTGCTACCTCTCATGCCTGACTCTGGCCTCGGAAAACGGCTGCAAGACCGTGGATTTCCCGTCCATATCCACCGGCATATACGGCTTTCCGCTGGAAAAGGCGTCGGTAATCGCCATAAAAACCATATCCGATTATCTCAAATCTCACCCGGAGATCGAGCGGGTGCGCATGGTTTGCTTCGACGACCACACCAAAAAATACTACGATGAGGCGCTGGCGGCTCAGGCATGAAAAAACTTGTAAGACTTCAGTATAATTCCCCGGTGGTGCTGACCTTCGCTCTTGTATCGCTGGGCGCGCTGCTTTTGAACAAGGTCACCGGCGGCTGGACGAACACCCACCTTTTCTCGGTGTACCGTTCGTCGCTGGCCGACCCGCTGACCTACCCGCGCTTTTTCCTGCACGTGCTGGGCCACGCAAATTATGCCCACTACATAGGAAACATGATGATGATCCTGGTGGTCGGCCCTCCGCTGGAGGAGAAATACGGCAGCCGCAGTCTGCTGTACGCCATCCTGATAACCGCCTTCGTGGCGGGACTGGTGCAGTGGACGTTCTTCCCAGGCTCTGCGCTGCTGGGCGCGTCGGGAATAGTGTTCATGATGATCGTCATGGCGTCCCTTTCCGGCATGCGGGACGGATATATCCCCATCACGCTTATCCTGGTGCTGGTGCTGTATCTGGGCGGCGAGGTGGCAAACGGCGTCACCCAAAGCGACAACATATCCCAGCTCACCCACATTATCGGCGGACTGTGCGGCGCGTTTCTGGGTCTCTCCATGTCCAGAGGGAGGCGCTGAGGTGGAAAAGGAACATGTGCTGATAAGCGCTTGCCTGCTTGGGCTGGACTGCAAGTACAACGGCGGCACAAACCTCCTGCCTGAGGCGAAGCTGCGGGCCCTTGCCGAAAAATACGAGCTGGTGCCCGTCTGTCCGGAATCATACGGCGGCCTGGCAGCGCCCCGTCTGCCGTCTGAACGGGTGGGGGAGCGGGTGCTGGCAAAGGACGGCACAGACGTGACGGCACAGTACCGGAAAGGCGCAAAAGCCGCTTTGAGGCTTGCAGGGCTGTTTGGCTGCACATCAGCCATAATGAAGGAGCACAGCCCCTCCTGCGGACACGGCCGCATCTACGACGGCACATTTACCGGAACGCTGGTTCCAGGCGACGGCATGGCCGCCGAACTATTGAAGAAAAACGGCGTGACCGTTTACGGCGAGAGCAACATAGACGAGCTTTTATAAAAATATGAAGCGCTGCAAAATCATTTGCAGCGCTTCATATTTTTATTCTTCAGCAGATTTTTTACGCTTTTTCATTTCCAGAAAAAGCAGCGCTGCAGAGGCAAGCACTCCCAGCACCAAAATGATCCACATGGCCGCGTCGTAGCGGGGCTGCAGTTCCGCAAGCTTCATTTTGGCAGGGCGCGTCCAGTAAGCGCCGGTGGCGTCGGTGGCGCTGCGGATCTGATACTGATATGGCGACAGCGCCGCGTATCTCAGTCCCCATGCGGAAAACTCCGCCAGAGCCGTCGCGCCCAAAGCCGCAAGCCAGTCGGACATGAGCTTTGCTCCGCCACCGGCTCTGCGGCGCAGAAAAACGGCCAGCAGTACTCCGGTAAGCACCGCCAGCACAGCGTAGAAGGTGTTGCTCCAGGCAGAAATGACGGCGCTGGCATTTCCGTAGTCGATGCCGGGATTGACGCTTGTCTTGTCCGACAGAATCATCATGGGCAGGCGCCGAAGAAATAGATCCCAAACGATAAGCACGGCGAACTGGACACGGTACAGCCTTTTCAGCGTATCGGCCGGCACGGCTCCGTCCGCGGCGTCAATCCCCGGCTTTGCCAGTACCCGGCCGATGATCAGCAGTGCGGGACAGAAGATGGCCGCAACTACGCTGATATAGTTTATATTCAGCGGCCCGCAAAGGAAAGCGCAGGCGCCGGAGAGCACGGCGAATATGTAATATTTGGTCAGAGAGCGCTGGAGGGCGTATTTTTTGCGCTCCGCCACCTTTTCAGGCGCTCCACGCTCATGATCCAGGGTTTCACCAGCCAGAATATCGTCCGCCGACACGCCGTACAGCTCAGCCAGCGCCGGCAGCACCGTGATGTCCGGCAGTCCCGCCCCGGACTCCCATTTGCTGATGGTCTTGTTTGAAAGATTCAGCGCCTCCGCCGCATCCTGTTGAGTCAGGCCTTTGGCCTTTCGCAGCGCAGCCAGATAGGTGCCTGTGGTTTCCGCGTCCATTTTCATCCTCCTCGGGTGTTTTGTGGCTACAGCATACCCCATAAGAACCGGTTTGACCACCCCGAGGGACGGAAATTATATCTGCGCTGCGTGGATTTTTAATAAGGACTGTCAAATGGCCTTAACATTATGTTAACTTACCAGCTTGAACTGATATGGCGCCGCAGACGGCAGATATATCTGAACTGCGGCCAGAATAGCTGTACACGGGCCACAGCTCCAGCTTTCCGGAACTGAGGCAGCAATAATAGTTATGTAAACTAAAAAGCGGAGAATTTTCCAGCATTCCCGGATCGGATACCGTGCCGGTGTGTTTACCGTCAGTGTAAACCGCGCAGTATCTTCCCACGTCGGGGGACGAGGTTATCAGCGCATCGGTCAGCAGACGGATGTCGCCGTCGGGGTGGCGCAGGGAATAGCGGGTACGGATTGAAAATTCCGCGGGTTCCGCCTCGTCCCTGGCGATCTCCTCCAGAGCCGCGCAGGAAACTGTGCGTCCCCGGGAGAGCTGCTTTCCTGAAAACGTGCCGGGCAGTTCCTGTCCGCCCACGGAGACAGTGTACCCCACAGAAATGTTGGCGCACACCAGCTGCACTACTGCTATGAGACACAGAAAAATTTTTTTGAACATTCATATCACCTCGTCGGTTAACATAATGCAAAAAGATTCGCCGGTCAAGGCCTTCGGCAAAGCTTGTCATAATGTGCCAGAATTCGGCAGTCATTAAGACGGACGGGCAGGCATAGGATGTACCAATAATGTTCGGAGGGTGAGAGAATGGCGTACGATGACAAGCAAAATCTGCCCGCAAAGCCCCACGGCGTGACCCTGGAGAACCGCAGTCTGCTGTCTGTGACGGGAGTTGACGATGTGGAGAGCTTCGACAAAAACGAGATAGTGATGAACACGTCCCAGGGCGATCTCATCGTCAGGGGCAGTGGACTGCATATAAGCAAAATAAGTCTGGACGTGGAGGAGATGAAGGTGGGCGGATTGATAACCGAAATGTGCTATGAGGAGCCTGCGCCCACGGGCTCGGTGTGGTCGCGGCTTTTCAAATAGACCTTGGAGTACCCGCTGTGGCTTCAGATAAAGCAGCTGGCGCTGTCGCTGGCTGTGGGAGGCGCAATAGGACTGCTGTATGATATGACGCGGGCCTTGCGGCAGCGCATGAAGGGCCTGCTTTTCCGCGAGCTGGCCGACGCGCTGTTTGCGTTGGCGGGTGCCTTTCTGCTGTTTTGGCTGGGCATGGGGCCGGGGCATGGAGCGCTGATGTGGTTTATGACGGCCTTTGCCGCGCTGGGGTTTGCCGCTTATATGACCTTTTTCAGCCGTATCATTCTGCCGATTTACCATAAAATGGCTGCTGTTGCTGCCGGTTTTTTGGGAATTGTGTCATTTCCTGTACATTGGATACACAAAAAAGCAAATAAATACAAAAAAATTTGCAGAAGTATCTTCACAAATGCGAATAAATGGTTTACAATAATTAAGACAAAAAGAAGTGTTATGTCAAGTTCCCGCTCCGGGAACAGGACTGGAGGCAAAGCCGGTGAAGTTCAAAAAGACCAGCACCATAACGAAGCTAGTTATCGTAGCCCTGATTATCTACGCCATAGTTAGTATAGTGTCGGTGAAGAGCAAGACTTCCGACGCTTTGAAGGAGACGGCCACGCTGCAAAAGCAGGTCACGCAGCTGGCGGAGGCCAACGCCGAGCTTCAGTACGGCATAGACCACAGCGGCGACGACAAGACCATAGAGGACATAGCCCGTGAAAAGCTTGGACTGGTTAAGCCCGGAGAGATTATTTTTTACGACGCCGGCAACTGAATTCGATATATAATGCGCTGCTCCCTGCCGGAGCGGCGCTTTTTTTGCCTTATCTTGAATTAAAGGCCGGGGCATTGTATAATATATCTATCAAAAATAAATCCGCAAGGAGAGATACGATATGGATTACAGCGAGATATACAGATCCAAACTGATGACCGCAGCCCAGGCGGCCACTCAGGTCGATTCCGGCTGGGTCCTTGGCATGGACGCCGCCCCCACACAGGCCGACGGCATAATCGCGGCCGTGACGGAGCATGTGAAGAACAGCGGCGTGCACGACGTGAAGGTCCACATGATGCTTGACGGCTACCCCTATGAGTTTTTTACCTCCGACGCGCTGAACGGCAAAATCAACGGTGTGTCCTGGTTTTCCTCCGGCGGGGCCAGGAAGGCCGTGAACGGCGGATATGCCGACCTCATCCCCGGGTATTACCGTGACATGCCCGCCAGCATCCGCGCAAACTACGAGTACGACGCCTTCTGCATATCCGTGTCGCCCATGGACAGCCACGGTTATTTCAGCCTGGCCACTACCTCATCTTATTCCGAGGCAATGATCGACAAGGCAAAGCGCATATTCGTTGAGGTCAACAAGTACCAGCCCAGATGCCTGTGCGGCACACAGATACATGTCTCAAAGGTGTCGGCCATTGTGGAAAACGACCATCCGCTGCCGGTTTTGAAGCCAAACGTGCTGGACGACGTCAGCAGTACCATCGGCGGCTATATCGCGGAGCAGATACCTGACGGTGCCTGCATACAGCTGGGCATCGGCGCCATTCCCGACGCCACCGGCATGGCCCTGAAGACCAAGCACGACCTGGGCATACACACAGAGATGTTCACCGACTCAATGGTGGAGCTCATAGAGTGCGGGGCCGTGAACAACAGCAAGAAACAGATACACCGTGGCAAGAGCGTGGCCACCTTCGCTTTCGGTTCCCAGCGCATCTACGACTACATAAACGATAACCCTTGCATAGAGATACTGCCCGTTGACTATGTCAACGACCCTGCTGTTATCTGCCTGAACAACAACATGATATCCATAAACGCCGCCATAGAGGTCGACCTCTTCGGCCAGGTGTGCGCGGAATCCATCGGCACAAAGCACATGTCCGGCACCGGCGGCCAGGTGGATTACGTCCGCGGCGCCTGCCAGTCCAAGGGCGGCAAGAGCTTTATCGCTTTCACCTCCACCACCAAGGGCCTGAGCAAGATCCGCTCATGCCTCACGGAGGGCGCGGTGGTAACCACGTCAAAAAACGACGTGGACTACATTGTTACTGAGTACGGCATTGCCCACATGCGTGGAGAGAGTCTGTCCTCCAGAGTAAAACAGCTCATATCCATCGCCCACCCGGATTTCAGGGACGAACTGAAATTTGAGGCGAAGAAGCGCGGCATGATAGTCTGAGAAGATAATCATAAAAAATCCTCCGTCGAAAGACGGAGGATTTTTTGACGCATTTTCAGAGCGTTATGCGAGGATGCTTTCAAGCTGATCCTGCCAGTTATAGTTGAGTATCGTCAGAAATTTGCCGCTGAACTGATTTGCAACGCTTGCATACTCGCTGCCGTAGCTGGTTATTACCAGAGGTTCTTTGGCAGTGCCGAAGTCGACTTTTATTACGTACTGCTGACCGCCCAGATCCTTCAGCTCGGTCTTGCCGGTCCTCTTGAAACCGGTGGCCATCACCAGTTTCTGAAGATTGGTCTTTTGCTCGCTGTCCAGCGTCCAGGTCTGATTTTTTGAGGAATCGGCGGCGTCGACCTTCTCGACGGTAACAGCGGCGGTGCTGATTTCCGAGGCACCGGCGATCTGAGTGCCGGAGACATGGATATAGGAATATAGCTCCAGAATAATTGCGGTAGCAATTATTGCCACAAAGAAACCGGCCATGCGTTTGTTCATGCCATACTCCTTTCGGCGCCCCTCAGTTTGGGTGCGCCACTACAAAAGCGTTGGGGAGCGTACGTCCGCTGGAGGATTTGCTGGAATTCTTTGTGATAATGCTGCCCTCATAGGCCATGATTGAGGAGGAGCCGCCGTCCAGGTTAGTGGCCTGATAGGCGTTGTGCCGCAGCATGATGTCGGCGCAGTCGCCAACTGTACAGCCGATGCTGTAACCTATCTGCCGGCCGTCAACTACCAGCAGCAATACCTCGCCGTCCTTGGTCTGACCGATGGCGCTGCGGGGCTGCATGCCCCAGCCGTTGGAGCCTTCAACCTGGGATTTGCCGTTGGATACCAGAGCAGGGGAGAACTGCATGGCCCATTTGTATTCGGACTTGTCCCCGATGCCCCAGTTTATGTATAGCCTGTTATCCTGCTTGAAGCCGAAGAACAGGTAGCTGGAAACGGGATAGCCGTATTCCTTGCCGTCCAGCACATAGCTGCCTACAATGTGGCCGCCGTTGCCCACGCCCTCGGCATCCGCAAATCCGCTGGCGTTTATGGCCAGGACGTTATTCTGGCAGAAGGATTCAATAAGTTCGCCGTAGGAGCCGTAGGCCGTGGCCTTGGTCAGGCTGAGCTGGGCAGGATCCTTTACGCAGGCCAGCGCGCCCACATAGTCGTCACCGGTGACCCGCACTATTATAACATTATCAGGGACATTCAGTGCCCGTATCACCTCGCCGAATTTGGTGGTGAGTTCTGTGTCGCTGCAGTCAAGATTGTTTATCACAATGCCGGAGTAGCCGTTCCTCAGCAGGTTGGAATGCTCCTTCAGATAAGCCTCAAATTTTGTCTCGTCCAGCTCCCAGTACTTTTTATAGAAAGCGTCCTTCTCGTCGGAGTTCTGGGTTGTTTCAGCGCTGTTGTTGCCCCAGATGGTGGAAATGTCGTGCTGATTGCTGTTGGCGCTGGCGGCGCTCTGCATAACGTCGTCGATTATGCTGTGGGGAATAAAGTAGGTGGCCAGCCATTGATGGCTCATGGTGGACATGGCCGTTTCTATATAAATGGTGCGCCATTTCTTTATGAAAGAATTGTTTGAGAAGATAAAGACGCTGTAAAGACTGCCAAGAACCAGAAGTACTGCCAGCACGATGACCAGCGCTTTGCGCCATCCGCGGAGTTTTCTGCCTTTTTTGCGCTTTTTTGCCGGCTTGTCCGCCACGGCGGCAGATGTTGTCTTAAGGCTGGATATCTCGGCCTGCTCGGCTTGTTCAGCGGTTCTTTCACCTCTGCTTTTTCTTGCTTGGACGTGCTTGCCCTTATACACTGTATCAGCTCCAGATATACATTTAATTACTAATAGTTACTGCAATTTCGTATCATACCACAAACAGGCGCCCGTATTCAACAAAAAAACCCTCTGTTTTAAGATTTCTTAAGACAGAGGGTTCTTCCGGGAAATGTATGGAGTGAACAGAGATAGACGATTTCAGTGCTCCGCGGCCAGTTTCTTTGAATCCGTGAAATAATCCCGTGTGAGCTTTATTACCACGCCGGACAATGCCAGCAGGGCGATAAGGTTCGGGATGGCCATGAAGCCGTTGAGAGTGTCCGCAATATCCCAGACCAGGCTGAGCTTAAGCGTGGCGCCGATGACGACCACGATAACGAACAGTATCTTATAACCGATGGAAGCCTTGGTGCCGAACAGATACTCAAAGCAGCGGGTGCCGTACAGCGACCAGCCCAGGACGGTTGAAAGTGCAAACAGCGTGATGCCGACGGCAATGATGAGCGCGCCGATCTTGTTGCCGAACACGGTGCTGAACGCCGCGGCGATGAGGTCCGTGCCGGCGCTGTTGCCCCAGTCCACCTGAACGCCGCTGCATACGCCGCAAAGCAGCGCCAGCGCCGTGAGGGAGCAGATGACGATGGTGTCCATGAAAACTTCGAATATTCCGTAAAAGCCCTGCTTCACAGGGTTGGTCTCAGAGGATGCCGCGTGCGCCATGGGCGCGGAGCCCAGGCCTGCCTCGTTGGAGAATACGCCGCGGCCGATGCCCTTTTGCATGGTTTTCATGATGGTGATGCCGAAGGCGCCGCCCAGAGCGGCTTTGGCGCTGAACGCACCCTTGAATATCATGGCGAATACCTGGCCGACGACGTTGATGTGCGCAAAGATGACTATGAGCGCCGCGATGATATATATTATCGCCATAAACGGCACCAGCATCTCTGTGACGCTGCCTATGCGCTTTATGCCGCCCAGCAGTACCAGAGCAACTATAACCGCGATGATACCGCCTATCACAAGGCTCATTACCGGGGCCTTCTGGCCGAGGAACATCACGGTGTTTGCCCCGGTGTCGCCGCCGAAGGTGTCGATGGCGTGGTTGATGGACGAGGCTATTGTGTTGACCTGGGTCATATTGCCGATACCGAAGGCGGCAAGAGAGCCCAGCACGCAGAATATGGAGCCCAGCCATTTCCAACTCTTGCCCAAACCGTTTTTAATGTAATACATGGGACCACCCACCCAGTCGCCTTTGTCGTTGCGCTCGCGGAACCGGATGGCGAGCACAACCTCGGAGTACTTGGTGACCATTCCGAACAGGGCGGACAGCCACATCCAGAATACGGCGCCGGGGCCGCCGGCCGCGATGGCGCCGGTAACGCCGGCAATGTTGCCGGTGCCGACTGTAGCTGCCAGAGCGGTGGTGACGGCCTGGAACGGGGTGACCTCGCCTTTGCCGGCCTTCTGTTTCTTGAACATCTTGCCCAAGGTGTTTTTCATCGCGTGGTGGAAGTGAGTGAACTGGATGAAGCCCACCCTTACGCTGAGATATATGCCGGTGCCCACCAGCAGGATAAGCATAAGGGGTCCCCAGGCAAACGAATCCAGTTTCGCTATCAGATCGCCGAATGACATGACTTTTTCTCTCCTTTTTTCCTCACCGGGCCTTCAGGAAAAGCGCAAAACGGGAGCGTGTCCGAAGACGCGCTCCCGCAAAAAGACCCAACCCAGGCGGAATATCCACGCCACGGGTAGCAACTTCTGTCCTTTCGCCTGAGAGATTGAACGCTTGCGCGTCTTGCACCTTCGGCACCCGCTGTTTCACGGGATTCTCCAGAAAGCTGTCCTTCCGCAGTCTCTTTTTCCTGAGAGTTTTACTCCTTCGGCAAGGCCTGAGCCTACTTTCCTGCGAAATTCATACAGCCGGTATTAAATTACTGTCTTATAGTAAAACACAATTGTCCGTATTGCAAGGACTTTTTTGCGATTTTCCCGAAAATTTCCGTTTTTGCAGAAAATACCGGGCAATGTGCGGTGAATTTAATGCCAAGTTCACAAAAAGAACTTTTCTTTGCCCATTATTGTGATAAAATAGCCAAACGGCGGAGTGAAGGCTTCGCCCTGGAAAGACAACATCCCTGAAAGTCTGCAAATAAAAAGTCAATAGGAAAACTGAGAAATTAGCAAATGCCAAAGTGAGGCAAGAAATGGCGACGCAAAAAGACCACCGCAAATGCGCTGGCCTGAGTGAGACAGGAAAAATGAATTACTCCCCGGCTTCCAAAGACGCCAGATATTCCTTTACCCGTCCGTAGTAAATGCGAAGGAACTTGTTCGCACCGGCGGTCATGTAGACTAAATAGGGTTTGCCCTCGGCACGCTTCTTGTCCATGAACAAGTACACAGGATCGTCCTGCGGCATGGTTTTCAGCAGACAATCCATGACCAGAAAGAGCGCCTTGCGCAGTTCCGGCTGGCCGCTCTTGGATGTGCGTACACTCTTGGCCTCGTATGTACCGGACTGGTTTGCACCAGGGTCAACGCCGGCAAAGGATGTAATGGAGCCTCTGTGAGTGAAGCGTGTTACATCTCCAATCTCTGCCATGAGTTGAGGGCCAAGGGAATCTCCCACACCGCGCATTGCCATAACAACAGGATATTCTGGGAGCTGCGCGGCCAGTGTACGCATTTCGGATTTGAGCTGTTCCACAGACTTTGAGATCGCATTCAGGGAATCAATGGCCTGTTGCACCAGCAGCTTGGTCAAGGCGTCATTTGGAAGCATAGCAATCAGATCCTGTGCCCCCGCATGAATTTCAGCAGCTTTGCTTTCACTGAAATTGTAGCCATGCCGTTGACACCACTTGCGGTAACGCTCGGTAAAAGCGGAAAGGCTCATGCTCCGCACGGAGTCCACATGCCAAAAGGACGCGGCAAAATCTACCCACTTCTGGCTTCCGTCCTCACGGGCGGGGCTATCAAACAGGGCGTTGACGCCGGGATAGGTCTGGTCCAAAAGAGCAATAAGGTTGTTCTTCATCATCGTCTTGGTTTTGGAGTACAGTCCCTGCTGCCGGTTCAGCGTTTTCAGTTGGTAACGTATCGTATCCATGGGAGTATGTTGGCGCAGTTCCACCCAGTTGTCAAGACCGTAGCGAGCAATTTTCCGCGAATCGGCTGCATCTGTCTTGACCTTGCGCAGCGAATTGTTGCCATAGTCCTTGATGAGCTTCGGGTTTACTGCGCTAACAAAGATTCCCTCATGGCAAAGAAATTGAGCAACCGGCTCATAATATCGCCCAGTATGCTCCATAACCACTCGTGTCTCACCATCCAGACTTTTCAAGTAGTCTGCCAGCTCCTTGAGTTCGCTGCCGGTGTGACGCACGGCAAATGGTTTTGCGACAACCTCTCCAAAGGGACGAAGAACGGATACCATGCTTTTCCCCTTGGAAACATCAACGCCAGCCACATTGTTCATAAAAGCACTCCCCATCTTAGATTGGCCATTTGGCGACCAGCCTTTTTATCATTGCCGATACAATCTATTTGATGACACGGACGCACCGATGTGGCGGCTCAACCTGCATAAATCGAACGCTGCGAATGAGAGGCTGGATGACAGACTTTCAGACGGACGTAATAGTCCTTGGAGAAAAACGTCATGCCATGAACTCATCATTCTAACAGCTTAGGCAACGATACGGAAAAAGACACGGCTGGTTGCCGTGCCTTGAACCGCAAATATATTGTAATAGGAGAAATGAAGCAAATGATTAAACGCAAGCGGATAATATCCGCAATTCTGGCTGTGCTGCTGCTTTCGTCGCTGTGCACGGCGTTTGCCGCGGAGGATGAGCATGAGAGCAGAGCCGTTATCGGCGCGGACCTGACGGACGATCAGGTGAACCAGGTGTACAAGGTCTTCGGCGTAAAGCGCGGCGATGTGAAGGAAATGACCATTACCAACAGCGACGAGCGGGAGTATCTTGAGGGATACGTGGACGAGAGTCTTATCGGCACAAAATCCATCTCCTGCGTATATATAGAGGTACTGGATTCCGGCAAGGGCCTGGATGTCACGACAAACAATATTACCTGGTGCGCACCTGAGATGTATGTGAACGCCCTGGCCACCGCCGGCATTACAGACGCAAAGGTCATTGTCGCCGCTCCCTTCGACGTGTCCGGCACTGCCGCTCTGACCGGAGTATACAAGGCTTATGAGGACATCACCGGCCAGAAGCTGGATGAGAACGCCAAGCTGGTTGGCACTCAGGAGCTGGCCGTCACCTCCGATCTAGCAAACGAGATAGGTTCCTATGACTCAACCTCCATTGTAAACGAACTGAAGGGCATGCTGAACGAAACAAAGGACATGTCCGATTCCCAACTGCGCGACGAGATAGGCAAGATAGCCTCTGAGTACAAGACCACGCTCACCGACAAGCAGACCGACCAGCTGGTATCCCTGTGCCGCTCCATGGAGAAAATGGACTCCAGCGAACTGCTGCAGCGCGTTAACGAGGTCAAGAACACGGTGAAAAAGATGGCCGAGGCCAAGACCAAGGCCGTGGGCTTCATCCAGAAGGTGCAGAACGTCATCACCTCCGTTGCCGACTTTTTCCATGACATCATCGCGCACTTCAAGAAATAATTTCCCGAAAAGTTTTGAAAATGTAGCACGTGCCACATAATCCCTACCGCATAGATGGTAGTATTTACACGTAATCAAGAGAAACTTTAAGATACAACAAAATTTACTTACAGGAGGAAAAATATTATGAAAAAATGGGTTTGCCCGGTTTGCGGTTATGTTTATGAGGGAGAAAATCCCCCCGACAAGTGCCCCCAGTGCGGCGTTGACGGATCCAAGTTCACCGAGCAGAATACAGAGATGACCTGGGCTGCAGAGCATGTGGTCGGCATCGCCAAGGACGTCCCCGATGATATCAAAGAGGGCCTGCGCGCCAATTTTGCCGGCGAGTGCAGTGAGGTCGGCATGTATCTGGCCATGTCCAGAGTCGCATACCGCGAGGGCTATCCCGAAGTCGGCGACTATTATTACAAGGCCGGTATTGAAGAGGCCGAGCATGCCGCAAAGTTTGCCGAGATGCTGGGCGAAGTCGTCACTGACTCCACCAAGAAGAATCTGCAGATGCGTGTCGAGGCAGAGAACGGCGCCACTGCCGGCAAGGTCGCCATCGCCAAGAGAGCAAAAGAGGAGAACCTGGATGCCATCCACGACACCGTCCATGAGATGGCCCGCGACGAGGCCCGCCACGGCAAGGCCTTCCTGGGTCTGCTGAACAGATACTTCAAGTAAAATACCAAAGCAGAATCACAGCGGCAGCCTTTTGGCTGCCGCTGTTTTTTGTTTACGGGCAGAGCACGGCATGGTATACTTGAAACATCAAATATATGCGAGGTTTGCGATATGCAGTATACTTTCGGGCAATATAAGGAGAGCGCCGACTACATCCGCGGACAGATAGGCGATTTCGTGCCGGAAACGGCCATGATACTGGGCTCCGGTCTGGGCTCTATGGGCGACGAGGTGCAGAACGCCGTTGCCGTCAGCTACGCCGACATTCCGCATTTCAAGGTGTCCACTGCGCCGGGCCACAAGGGACGGCTGGTGTTCGGCACGCTGGAGGGCAAAAAAGTTGCCGTAATGCAGGGCCGCATGCACCACTACGAGGGCTATTCCTATGAGGAAGTATCCTACGCCGTGCGGGTGCTGCGCCTGCTGGGCGCAAAGACCCTCATCGTCACAAACGCGGCGGGCTGTGTCAACACCTCCTGGACCCCCGGCGACCTGATGCTTATAACAGACCACATAAAAATATTCATGGAGTCTCCACTGCGCGGCGCCAACATTCCGGAGTTTGGCGTGCGTTTTCCGGACGCGTCCAAGCTCTATACCCCGGCGCTGCGTCAGACAGCCGTGGAGGCGGCAAAAAAACTGGGCATAGGCCTGCGGGAGGGCGTGTATATGTACTTCCCCGGCCCCCAGTATGAAACCCCGGCGGAGGTCCGCGCCGCAAGAATACTCGGAGCCGACGCCGTGGGCATGTCCACCGCGCCGGAGGTCATAACGGCAGGGCACTGCGGCATGCAGGTGCTGGGCTTTACTTTGCTCACCAACATGGCCGCGGGCATACTGGATAAGCCGCTTTCGGAGCAGGAGGTTTTGGATGCCGGCGAAAAATGCCGGGAAAAATTCTCACATTTGGTGCTGGAGTGCCTGAAGAGGATATGACGAGGGGTCTGCTGAACAGATGCTTCCAGTAATCAGAAACTGATAAAGCGCGCCCGGAACAGTATCCGGTCGCGCTTTTAACGTGCGGCAAGGAAATGTTTTTTGTAAGCGTAACTTTCCGGAAGTTTTGCCGTCATATGGTATGAATCAGAAAGGAGCGATTCCAATGAAAAAAATTTTTACAGTCATTCTTTGCGCCGCGATTATAGCGGCGATAGCCGTTCCGGCATCGGCATCCGGCGCAGCAGCGGCAAAGGCACACTGGTACGACGCTTCCATGACATGGGCCGCCAAAAACGGACTAACCGAGCTTTCTACCGCCAAGCCCGGCGCCGCGGTAACCCGCACCGACCTTGTCAGCGCGCTCTATACCTATGCCAAGCACATCGGCATGGATGTCTCGGCAGGGGAGGACACAAACATTCTCTCATATAACGACGCGCAGAACATAAAGGAGGGCAAATACGAGGCCTTCCAGTGGGCGTGCGCCGTTGGCCTGGTTGGACAGGACGGAGAAACAAAGCTTCGCCCCAATGACAAGGTCACCCGCGAGGACATGATATCCATGCTCTGCGCTTTCGATGCGGTGTGCGGCCGCGACGTCACGCCCGGAGGCATGGCTTACCGCGAGTTCACTGACTGGAGCTCCGTATCCAAGAGCGCGTCCAGTCAGATGATGTGGGCCATCGGAGAAGGCATAGTTACCGGTACGTCCGGAAACGTGCTGTCCCCTAAACGCGGCGTTGACTTTGCCCAGCTCGCCACGGTCATGATGCGCTATGCGGCCTGCTGCGCAGATAAGCCCGTCATCACCGGCGTAATCACCGATGCGACTATGGCTACTGTCACGATCAAGGCAAACGGCAAGACCTGGTCCTTCGATAAAAGCGCCGCCACAGTAAACGCCGGCACCAAGGGCCTTGTGATCGGCGAGACCGTGACCATCGAGTATACGGGCACGCTGGACAAGAACCCCTCAGCGACTCTTATTACGGTCAGATAAACCCGGCACGAAAAAGGAACCGAGAGATCGGTTCCTTTTTTCGCGTCAGCACAGGACTTCACTGTACGCGCCCAGAAAGCGCAGACGCTCCGACGAGGCCTCAAGATCGCGGAACAGCTTTTCTGTCTCCGGAGCGTATACCGAGGCCTCAACATCAAAATAGAACATGAACTCAAAGTCGCGGTCAGGCATGGGCCGGCTCTCAATTTTGCGGACGTTCAGACCCAGCGCGTTGAACTTTGACAACGCGCCGTAAAGACTGCCGGGCCGGTGGGGGAGTATCATCATCATGGACAGCCTGTCGGCTCCCGGATATATTTCGGGCGCGCGGGATATGCAGATGAAGCGCGTGTAGTTGCCGTCGCTGTCCTGCACGCCGGGACGCAGGATCTTAAGACCGTAGTTCTCCCCGCAGTATCGTGAGCACAGCGCAGCGGCGTCGCGGCGGCCGGATTCCGCCACAAGCTTTGCCGCGGCGGCGGTATTCTCCGCCGCGGTCACCTTCACGTCTTTCAGCCCTGCGAGAAAAGCTGAGCACTGATTAATTGCCTGAGGATGGGAGTATACCTGCCTGATGCCGGAAAGCTCGGCGCCGGGAAGAGCCAGCAGACAGTGGCTTACCTTCAGCCTTGCCGAACGCACTATGGAAAAATTGTGGCTGAGCATGAGATCGTACACTGCGTTCACAGAACCAGCGGCGCTGTTTTCGATGGGCAGAACGCCGAAACGGCACAGACCGGCCTCCACAGCCCGGAATACATGCTCAAAGGTGTCGAAATACATGATTGACGGAGATTTGAACAGGTGGTCGCAGGCTATCTGGGAGTATGCGCCCTCCACGCCCTGACAGGCGACTGTGGCCCTGGGAGGAAAAAGCTCGGGCGTGTTGTCAAGGGCCGCTTTTATATCCGCATAGGCCGACGAGGTTATCCCGGACGCCTCATTGCGGCGTGAGCGGTCCGCGGCGGCTATATCGCGAAACACGGCCTGGGCGCAGTCGGCAAGCCCATCGCCCGCCTGCTCCGCCGCACGGGCAAGTACCGTCCGCTCCAGCTCGGATTCCGGCGCCGGCAGCCCTGATGCGCGCCTGATACCGGCGGCCTTTTCGGAAAGTTCCATTCGCCGGCGCAGCAGCTCCACGATGCGGCTGTCGGTTTCCTCCATATACGTATCCAGCAGTTCAAGTTCTTCCATAATGCGCTCCTCTGTAAATAATTATAAAAAGGGCCCGCGGTGAAGTGTTTTCACCGCGGGCCCTTTCTAAAAGCACTAAGTCACGAAAATGCTTCAGCGACAGGCACATGCGCAGCACAAAACACTCTTACCCACGGCAAAGCCGAAAAAGTAAAAGCAGAACTGTGCAAATGTGCTGTAAAGTCTCGTCATGGCACTCTCCCAAAAAGCGATGACCTATTTATAACACCGCTTAAGCGGCAAGTCAACAGCCCGCGAGGCCGGCCGCAACCAAAAAATCATTTGCCGCGCGCCGCGATTTTGGTGAATATTGCCAAGAATGCTGCATGGGTAGAATTTTTTGCATTTTATTTGAATTTGGCGACATATTGCACGAAAATGACAAAAACACAACCGAATTTTACTTATGTTAAAGTCAAAATTTGTCTAAAAAGTTCATATGTTTATTGCATTGCTCACCCCTGTGTGCTAAAATGTCAAATATTAGACTGGGTATGGCATAACCCGGCCAATAGAATAAATGGAGGGAAAAAAAGTGTATGCACTCATCGCGGCTGTCCCAATTCTGGTAACGATCGTTCTTATGATCGGCTTCAACTGGGGCGCCAAAAAAGCCCTGCCTCTGGCATGGATTCTCGCAGCGCTGATAGCTCTGTTTGTGTGGAAACAGAACTTCGTAGCCGTTGCGGCGTTCTCTATCCAGGGCGCACTGGATTCCATCGGCGTTCTCGTTATCATCTTCGGCGCAATTCTCATCATGAACACGCTGAAACATTCCGGCGCTGTTGTCGCCATTCAGCGTATGTTCAAAAACATCACCCCCGACCGCCGCATACAGGCCATTCTTGTCGGCTTCGTATTCGGCGCGTTCATCGAGGGCGCTGCCGGCTTCGGTACCCCGGCCGCTCTGGCCGCCCCGCTGCTGATCAGCCTTGGCTTCCCGCCGCTGTGCGCGGCAATCGTGGCCCTGATCTACAACTCCACCCCTGTGTCCTACGGCGCTGTCGGCACCCCGACCAACACCGCGGCCACCGTGGTGAAGGCTCAGGTCGAGGCTATGGGCGGCAACGCAGAGACTTACAAGATGCTCCTTACCAAGTACACCGCCATCGGCCATGCAGTAGCCTGCCTGTTCGTGGTGTTCCTGGGCGTATTCATCATGTGCAAGCTGTTCGGCAAAAACAAGAAAGGCAGCGACGCCTTTGCGGCTCTGCCCTTCGCTCTGTTCACCTCCGTGGTGTTCGGCGCATTCTACCTGGTGTTCGCATTCTTCTTCGGGCCTGAGTTCCCGTCTCTTATCGGCGCTCTGTGCGCTCTGCCCATCACCGTTTTCGCGGCCAAGAAGGGCTTCCTTATGCCCAAGACCACTTGGGATTTCGCAGAGAAATCCGCATGGGACGAGAGCTGGCTGTCCACTGTTGAAGTCAAGGAAGACGTTGACAACGGCATGGGCGCCCTGCTGGCATGGACCCCCTACATACTCATTGCTCTGATCCTTGTGGCCACCCGTCTGCTGCAGAAGTTCGGCATCTGGGATTATCTCAAGACCGGCGCAGGAATGACTGTGGCTATCAAGAGCATATTCGGCATCACCGGCGCTGTTGACGCCAAGACCGGCGTCGCAAAGGCCTTCTGGTCATGGAACTGGGGCTGGTGCCCTGGCATCATTCCGTTCTTACTGGTATGCCTGCTGACCTTCTGGATGCACCATATGTCCGGCGAGAAGATCAAGGAAACCTTTAAAGACACCTGGGCGCAGGTACAGGGCGCGTTCATAGCCGTTATCTTCGGCGTGGCCATGGTCGCGGTCTACAAGAACACCACCGTCAACGCCACCGGCGGCTTGGATTCCTCGATGCTGCTCATCATGGCACAGGCACTGGCGGATCTGTTCAAGGGCGCGTATTTCGTCATCGCACCTATAATCGGCGTGCTGGGCGCATTCATGTCCGGCTCCAACACCGTATCCAACACCCTGTTCTCATCTCTGCAGTTTGAGACGGCAACCCTTGTCAACATGAGCCCCGTGCTTATCGTCGCCCTGCAGAACATCGGCGGCGCCGCCGGCAATATGATCTGCGTGAATAACGTGGTCTCCGCCTGCGCCACCACCGGCACTCTGGGCAACGAGGGCAAGATCATCAAGACAAACGCTCTGCCCTGCCTTATCTACTGCGTTATAGCAATAATAGTTCTGGGCGGCTGCATCATCGCAGGCGTCAACCCGGCCTTCTGATATTTTCCGCAGCTGAATTTTCCTCCCCGCCTGGCGGCGGGGAGGAAAACGCGCAAAAGGTATCGGAAAAATCTGCAGAAGAGGAGTGATTTGTTTTGGTACATATTCCTTACGGAAAAACATTTATTGATTTCGACGAGACCGGCGCTTCCGTGCTCACCTCCCGCATTGGGGAGCTGAAGGCCGAGGGTTCCGGCTCAGACATAGTGAAAAAAGCTATGGCCGACCCCATAGATTCTCCGCGCCTTTCTGAGCTTGCCAGGGGCAAGAAAACCTGCACAATCATTATTTCAGACCATACCCGCCCTGTGCCCAGCCGCGATATCCTGCCCAACATGTTCGCCGAGCTGCGCCAGGGTTCTCCGGATATAGCCATCACTCTGCTGGTGGCCACCGGCTTCCATCGCCCCACCTCCACCGAGGAGCTTGAGGCAAAACTGGGCCGGGAGATCATGGATCAGGTGAAGATAGTCGTCCACGACTGCCGCAATCCAGACAGCAACGTGCAGGTGGGTGTACTACCCTCCGGCGCGCCGTGCATCATCGACCGCGTGGCTGCCGAGGCCGACCTTCTTATTTCCGAGGGCTTTATTGAACCCCACTTTTTCGCCGGTTTCTCCGGCGGCCGCAAGAGCGTCCTGCCCGGCATATCCGATCAGGTCACCGTTCTCGGCAACCACTGCAGCCGCTTCATCGACAGCGACTTTTCACGCACCGGAATCCTTGACGGCAACCCAATGCACGAGGATATGATCGCGGCGGCCAAGTTTGCCAAACTGGCATATATCGTCAACGTGGTCATAGACGAGAGCAAGAAGACTGTTGCCGCCTTCGCCGGCAACTATGTCACCGCCCACAGAAAAGGCTGTGATTTTCTCCTGAGCTACTGCCAGGTCAAGCCCGCCTATGCGGATATCGTCATAACCTCCAACGGCGGCGCGCCGCTGGATCAGAACGTATATCAGTGCGTCAAGGGCATGACCGCCGGCGAAGCCACCTGCAATCCCGGCGGCGTCATCATCCTGTGCGCGTTCTGCGCGGACGGTCACGGCGGCGAGGGCTTCTATCACTCGCTGAAGGACTGCTCCACTGTCGATGAGCTGTATGCCCAGTTCATGGCCACGCCTCAGGACAAGACAATAGCTGACCAATGGGAGAGCCAGATCCTGGCCCGCATTCTGCGCAAGTACAAGCTTATCTTTGTCACCCGCCCTGAAATGAAGGGCATAATCGAGGACATGAAGATGACCTATGCCTCATCCCTTGACGAGGCTATGGGCCTTGCCCGCAGCTGGGGCAAAAAGACCGTAACAGTCATCCCCAACGGCATTTCCGTCATAGTGAAGGCCTGAAGGACAAACCTTTCGGCTTTATTTCAAACTGATATGGAGGATTTTATTTATGGCAAATTACAATAAGGTCAGCCCCGAGATCGCCGAAAAACTCAAGGCGATCGTAGGCGAAAAGAGATTTTCCGCCGGCGAGGCCATAAATCCCGACTACTCTCACGATGAGATGCCCATTTACGGCAAGTATTTTCCGGAAGTGGTGTGCGAGGTCGAGACCACCGAAGAAGTTTCCGAGATCATGAAGATCTGCTCCGCAAACAAGATCCCCGTGACTCCCCGCGGCGCCGGCACCGGCCTTGTGGGCGGCTGCGTTCCTCTGGAGGGCGGCGTCATTATCTGCACCAAGCGCATGAACAAGATACTGGGCTACGACATGAACAACCTGGTCGTGCATATCCAGCCGGGCGTCCTGCTGCAGGATCTGGCCGCGGACGCTCTTGATCACGGCCTGATGTATCCCCCCGATCCCGGCGAGAAGACGGCCACCGTTGGCGGAAACGTCTCCACCAACGCCGGCGGCATGCGCGCCGTTAAGTACGGCGTCACCCGCGACTATGTTCTGGCCATGACCGTGGTCCTGCCCTCCGGCGAGATCATGAAGCTGGGCAAGACCGTCTGCAAGACCAGCTCCGGATACAGCCTGCTGCACCTGATGATAGGCTCCGAGGGCACTCTGGGCATCATTACCGAAATGACCATGAAGCTAATTCCCAAGCCCATATGCGACGTGTCACTTATCCTCCCGTTCGCGGATGTTGACACCTGCATCGCGGCCGTGCCGAAAATAAAGCTGGCCAACCTTGACCCCCAGTCCATAGAGTTTATGGATGCCGACATTGTGAAGTCCTCTGCGGCCTTCACCGGCAACCAGGTGTTCCCCACAGAAGTAAACGGCAGCGCCGTCGGCGCCAGCATCCTGGTGACCTTCGTGGGCAACAGCGAGGACGAGCTGGACGCCAAGATGGAGAAGCTGGCCGAAGTGGCCGACGAAGCCGGCGCCTTCGACGTTCTGGTCATCGACACTCCCACCCTGAAGAAAGAAGTCTGGGCCGCGCGCTCCAGCTTCCTCACCGCAATCGAGGCCGACACCAAGCTTATCGACGAGATGGACGTTGTCGTTCCCGTTGACAAGATCGCCCAGTTCCTCATCTACGTCCGCGAGGTCGGCAAGGAAGTCGGCATCAATATCCGCAACTTCGGCCACGCCGGCGATGGCAACCTGCACATTTACTGCTGCTCCAACGACATGGCGGTGGACGAGTTCATGGACAAGGTAGCCAAGGTCATGGACAAGGCCTATGCCAAGTGCACCGAGTTCCAGGGCCAGGTTTCCGGCGAGCACTCCATCGGCCACGCCAAGAAGCGCTACCTTAAGGAATCCGTGGGCGATACCGCTTACGGTCTGATGTATTCCATCAAGAAGGTCTTTGATCCCGATCTTATCCTTAACCCCGGCAAGGTCTGCAACGACATCTGATCACAAAAAAAATACCGGCGCAGGAGCGGCTATAAACCGCCCCTGCGCAAATCAGTAAAAAGTTAAGGAGTCTTTTCATATGCTGAGAATACTTGTTTGCGTAAAACAGGTGCCCGATGTGGATCTGGTAAAGATGGATCCCGAGACCGGCAACCTGGTGCGCGAGGGAGTGCCCACCCTTACAAACCCGCTGGACACCAACGCCCTGGAGGCTGCAGTCCGGATGAAGGAAAAATTCGGCGGCGAGGTCACTGTCATCACCATGGGCCCGCCCATGGCGGAGAGCACCCTGCGCGAATGCCTGGCGGTCGGCGCGGACAAGGCCGTGCTTGTTTCCGGCCGTCCTTTCGGCGGCGCCGACACGCTTTCCACCAGCTATGCCATCGTCAAGGCGGCGGACATGCTGGGCAAATTCGATCTTATATTCTGCGGCAAGGAATCTCTGGACGGGGCAACCGGCCAGATGGCCAGCCAGCTGGCCGAGCGTTTCGACGCTTCCCAGGTCACCGGCTGCCTTCTGATAGACAATTACGACGAGAGCAAAAACGTCCTCACCGCCCAGCGCGAACTGGAGACCGGTGTGGAAACCGTTGAGGCGTCGCTGCCCTGCCTTATCACCGTGGAAAAGCTGAATTATCACGCCCGTATCCCCAACCTGAAGGGCAAGCTGGCCGCAAAGAAGGCGGTCATCACCACCCTGACCGAAAAGGATATAGCGGATCTCGACATGCAGAAGATCGGTGTGCCGGGCTCCGGCACCATCGTGCCGCGCATATATCCACCAGAGCTCCCCGAACCCGGCATGGTCATCGACGAAGGCAGCCTGGAAAAGAACGTTGCCAAGCTCGTTGAACTGCTCGCCGGCAAGGGCGCTATTTAAGGAGGCGCGAAGATGGAAAAACGTGATTATAAAAATATGTGGGTCTACATCGAGCACGACGGCAACACCGCCGCGCCTGTGGGCCTGGAGCTGTGCTGCGAGATAAGAAAACTCTGCGATGTCACCGGCGACAAGCTGTATGCAGTGGTACTGGGCGATCTTCCCGCAGGCGAAATCGAAAAGGTCAAGGGCTGCGCAGTGGACGGAATCATCCATGTTTCCGGCACAGGCTACGGCTATTACAACACCGACGCCTACGCCAATGCGTTTACAGTGCTGTCCAAAAAGTATAACCCCTCAGCCATCTTTGTCGGCGGCAGCATCAACGGCCGCGACTTTGCTCCCCGCTTCGCCGTCCAGCTGGATACCGGCTGCACCTCCGATGCAATGGAGCTGGAGTACGACAAGGAAACCGGAGACATCCAGTTTATCGAGCCCGCCGTGGGCGGCAAGATAATGGCCGTCATCACCGTGCCTGCACTGCGTCCGCAGGTCGGCACCATCCGTCCCGGAACCTTCAAGTACGCCCCCGCCGGCGCAAAGGCCCAGGTGGAGGAGATAGAGGAGCTCATAGACTTCCCGGTGGAGAACATCCGCTGCCGTCACATATCCTTCAAGGCCGACGAGTTCGACCCTGAACTGGATATCGCTGGATCGGACATCATCGTCTGTGTGGGCAACGGCCTTGCCGACGAGGATCATCTGCCCCGCTACAGAGAGCTTGCAAAGCTGCTGGGCGGCAAGCTGGGCTGCACCCGTCCGCTGTTCGACCGCGAGATACTGCCGTATAAACTGCAGATCGGTCAGTCCGGCGTTATGATAAAGCCGAAACTGTATCTGGGCTTTGGCGTGTCCGGCGCCGTGAACCACGTGGCCGGCATCTCCGCCGATACCTTCGTGGCCGTGAACTCCGATCCGGAGGCGCAGATATTCAACTACTGCGACTACGGCATCGTGGGCGACATGGATACCGTGTGCGACGCTCTTATCGGCGCCCTGAAGGCGAGACAGTAAAAAACTCCCGCCCGATATTTTATATATCAGGGCGGGAACGCGCATCACCGCTGCTGTGGTGAGACGTGATAGAAGAAGCAAGCCGCCTCCGGCACTCAACGGAAGCGGCTTGCTGATGCCTGCGGTCATTGTGTGGATGACGGCGGCACGGAGGGATACAGACAAAACGATGTATTAACTGTTATGCAGCATGATATTGTGCGCGATACACTTTACTGAAGACCCTGGGGCACGCTGCCTTTTCACTGGGCTCAGCTATCGCGGCTATGGCCATGACAAGCATTGCGGAGGCAGCTACGTAGTACATTACGGGAATGAGGGCTGCCACAGCGACGGACACCGCCATGATTATCAGACATGCAGCCTGAATGTTTTTAAGAATGTTTTTCATTTTAAAGCCTCCTTCTTTATTCGTCAGATGTCATGCTAGCACATTATACGTCTGATGTCAACAACCTGAATACACAATCTCTTTTTTCAACAAAACAGAGGATAAAAGATTGTACATTTTATGACGAAGTATCCGGCTGCAAAATTTGTTATAATTGAATAAATAATACGGAAGGTGCTGAGAACATGACAGAACGATCCGGAAATCTGTCTCAGCGAACGGCTGACCGCATGGAGGAACTGATAGTTGAACAGGGAAAGTTTCTTCCGGGCCAGCAGATACCAAACGAAACCGAGCTTGCCGACCATTTCGGCGTTTCCCGGGCAACTCTGAGGGAAGCTGTTAAGATACTGGTGGCAAGACATATACTGGAGGTACGGCGGGGCACGGGCACATTCGTGTCTGATGTCCTTCCTGACAAAAAGAGCTACGACTTGCCTGACATGTCGCAGATGGTCACCGAGGTGCGGGATCTCTACGAGGTGCGCCTGCTTTTTGAGCCTGCCGTGGCCGCGATCGCCTGCAAAAAGGCGTCTGATGCGGAGCTTGGCCGCATGCGCGAGCTCAGCGAGGAGATAGACGCCCTGACGGCAAAGGGGGAGGACCCCACAGAGGCCGACATTGCTTTTCACTCTGCGATAATGATGGCTGCCCACAACGAATTCATACGCCAGCTGCTGCCCGTTATCGCCAGGGCGCTGTCCGACCGCCGCGTGCTGGACGCGCAGGCGCGTATGACACAGGTGGTGCCGGATCACAAGGCAGGTATGGATCACGGCGGTATAATGAGGCTTATGCTGTCCAGGGATGTGGAAGGCGTAAGATGCGCCATGTACATTCATCTGAACGACCTGCTTAAGGAATTCGACAGATACGGTCAGAACTGAGACGCAAAAAACGGGCCCTGCTTTGGAGGTGCTGTCCAAAGCAGGGTTCGTCTTTTCCTTGACAATGCCGCCCATAAGTATTACAATCACACATTATCACGATAAATGATTAAATATCAAAAAGGGGTGTGCGTATTATGATTTGCTCCAACCTTGGAACAAACAGTCAGGGCAGACTGACCTTTGCCGGCCGTGACACTGTGGAGCTTGCCGAAAAATACGGCACTCCGCTTTATCTTATGGACGAGCGCCGCATACGGGAAAACTGCCGTATGTACAAGGCGGCCATGAGCAGAAATTTCGGCGGCAGCGCGCTGCCGCTGTATGCCAGCAAAGCCGCGGCCTTCAGACGCATGTACGCCATCGCCGCCGGCGAGGGCATGGGCATAGATACCGTGTCGCCGGGGGAAATATATACAGCCGCTTCCGCTGGGTTTCCCATGGAAAACGCCTATTTCCACGGCAACAACAAGACCGACGCCGATATCGCCTTCGCCATGAAACACGGCGTGGGATACTTTGTGGCGGACGGCCGGGACGAGCTTGAGGCCATTGACCGGATAGCGGGAGAGCGCGGCATATGCCAGAAGCTGCTGCTGAGACTGACCCCGGGCATAGATCCGCACACCTATGCCGCTGTTAACACCGGCATGGTGGACTCCAAATTCGGCACAGCCTTAGAGACCGGACAGGCAATGGAACTGATAAAGGCCGCGCTGAAAATGAAAAACATCAGCGTTGAGGGTTTCCACTGCCATGTGGGATCCCAGGTGTTCGGGGAGGACGTGTATCAGCGTACTAGCCTCATTATGCTCCGCTTTTTCGCACGGCTGAAAAAAGAGCTTGGATTTGAGACAAAGCAGTTCGACATCGGCGGCGGCTATGGCGTGCGCTATGTGGACTCCGATGCGGACATAGATATCGCAGCCTGCATAGACGAGGTTGCGGATTATATAAAGGCAACGGCGGCGGAGCTGGGCATCGCGCTGCCGAAGATACTTATGGAGCCGGGACGCAGCATTGCGGCTGATGCGGGACTTACGCTTTACACGGCGGGTTCGGTGAAGCGTATACCGGGATACAAGAACTATGTCTCGGTGGACGGCGGCATGACGGACAATCCGCGCTACGCTCTTTACGGTTCCAGGTACACCGTGTATTCAGCAGCCCGCATGAGCGAAAAAACGGACTTTATGTGCGATCTGGTGGGCCGCTGCTGCGAAAGCGGAGATATTATCCAGCCGGGCGTGTATCTGCCTGAGCCGCGCCGCGGCGATATAATAGCCGTGTGCACCACCGGCGCTTATAATTATTCCATGGCGTCCAATTACAACCGCCTGCCCCGCCCAGAGGTGGTGATGCTGGACGGAAATAACGACTATATCGCCGTGCGGCGCGAGACGATGGAGGATATCACGCGCTGCGACATGTGAAATAACTCTCCAAACTCCGGATTTCTTTGAAAGTCCGGAGTTTTTTCATTTCTCCTGATTGACGTCATAAAATAACATGTTAAAATGTGATATATAAATTACTTTTACAAAAGTGCAGGTCAAATTATGGAGCTTGAAGCAACAATAACCGAGCGGCGCCGCCAGACGCGTGGCAGTATTTACAGGTATATTTACGACGAGACCGGATTCTGCACAAAGCAGTCTGTGGCCACCGCGCTGAAGCTGAGTCTGCCCACGGTGTACCAGAACCTTAATGAGCTCGTGGATGCCGGGCTGGCCGAGTATTCCGGGGAGCAGCGCTCCACCGGCGGAAGAAAGGCCATGGGTCTGCGCATCGTTCCCGGCGCGCGCTTTGCCGTGGGCGTTTCCATAACCGACGACCGGCTGAAGCTCACCGCCGCCGATCTGCGCCTGAAGGAGACGGCCTACCGCCGGGTGAGCCATCCTCCGGTGAAGGAGATGGAAAACTTCGGCGCGTTTATGGCGGGAGAGCTGGAAAAATTCCTGGACGATTACGCGCTGGACAGAAGAAAGCTGCTGGGTGTGGGGATAGCGCTGCCGGCAACATTCTCCCGGGACACCGGTCTTATTACTCTGGCCCCGTCTCTCGATCTCCGCGAGTCCGCCATGCGGCAGCTGGTGGGCGATTTGCCGTATCCCACATATCTTGAAAACGACGCCACCAGCGCGGGTTATGCCGAATGGTTTTCGGGCGCCAAGCAGCGTGATATGGCGTATCTGCTGCTGGAGACGGGTATCGGCGGGGCTGTGCTGGTAAACGGCGGGGAGCACCACGGCGACAATCACCGCAGCGGAGAATTCGGACACATGTGCGTGGAGCCCGGCGGGCTTACATGCCGCTGCGGCAGGCGGGGCTGCCTGGAGGCCTACTGCTCGGCCGGAAGGATATACCGGGAACTGGGCATGTCGGCGGAGGAATTCTTCTCCGGTGTAGAAAAAGGCAGCGACGAGTGCTGCGCACTGTGGGACAACATGCTGCGCAGACTGGCAGTGGGAGTGAACAACATCCGCATGGCTCTGGACTGCGACGTTGTGTTGGGGGGATTCCTCGCCCAGTTCATGGAGCCGTATATGCCGCGGCTTAAAGGTTATGCGGCGGAGCTGAACCCATTTGAGAGCGATGCGGAGTATCTGCGTCTGGGTACGCTGAGGGAGCATACGGTGCCGCTGGGCGTGGCGCTGCATTTTATAAGAGAGTTTGTGGAGAATGTATGAAAATTAAAAAGATACCGTTTGGCAATGCACAGAACGGCAGCCTGGTCACGGAGCTGCGCATTGAAAATTCAATGGGAGCGGCGGCATCGCTGCTGGGTTATGGCGCCACAGTGAGATCGCTTGTGGTGCCGGACAGAAACGGCGTTCTCACGGACGTGGTGCTGGGTTACGACACCATAGGAGAATATGAAAAGAACGACGGCTATCTGGGCGCCGCCATCGGCCGCACGGCAAACCGTATCGGAGCCGGCAGGTTCACGCTGAACGGCCGGGAATACCGCCTCGCGGCAAACGACCGCGGAAACTGCCTGCACGGCGGCATTAAGGGCTTCGACAAACGCATATGGAATTTCAGTGAGGAAGGCGAAAGCATAGTTTTTTCCCGCCTGTCACCCGACGGCGAGGAGGGCTACCCGGGAAATCTGCATGTGAGCGTAAAATATACCCTGACGGACGATAACATCCTGCGCATAGAATACGATGCCGTATGCGATTCCGACACGCCGGTGAATCTTACCAACCACTGCTACTTCAATCTGGCGGGCGGCGGCACTGTTCTGGGGCATTATCTCACCGTGAACGCCGGACGTTTTCTGGAAAACGACGAAAACTGCCTGCCCACGGGAAACGTTATTTCCGCAGATGGCACGCCCTTTGATTTTCGGCTGGAAAAGCCCATAGGACAGGACATTGAAAGGCCGGATCCCCAGCTTATCGCCGGCGGAGGCTACGACCACTGCCTTATCATTGACGGTTCTCCGGCGGCCGTGCTGTACTGCCCCGATACGGGCATCTCCATGACCGTTGTCACCGACAGGCCCGGAGTGCAGCTGTATTCAGCCAACGGCCTTTCATCCCGCCGGGGCAGGGGAGGCAGAACTATCGGCGTCAGGGACGCCGTATGTCTTGAAACGCAGCTTTTTCCTGATGGGATGGCCCATGACAAGTTCCCGTCGCCGGTAATAAAAGCCGGGGAACACATGCGCAGCGCAACGGAATACCGCTTCGGCATTCGCTGAATATTATGCGTGGGACGGGACGGCGCGTCAGCATGTTGCAACAGTCAATATTGAACGTTATGCTTGCGTAGATGCCGATAATGGTTGTATAATCAAAAAATAACAAATTTTTACCCGCGGTTCCGTGAATTACATGGATTCACGTATTGCGGACAAACCTGTTAGGCGGTGATTCGATGGAAAAAGGCAACAACCTGATGAGCCCGATTCGCAAGGAATCTGTGGTACAGCAGATAATCAACAAAATAACCGACGCGATAATTTCCGGAGAACTAAAGCCCGGCGATAAGCTGCCCACCGAAATGGAAATGGTTTCAGCTTATCACGTGGGCAGAAACACGGTGCGCGAGGCTGTACGTACCCTGGAGGCCTATGGCGTGGTTGAGATACGCCGCCCCGAGGGAACCTTCGTGTGCGACGGCTTCTCAGATAAGATCATCAACCCGATGCTGTACAGCATTATTCTTCAGAAGGAAGATTCCTACAAGGACCTGATCGGTCTCAGACAGATGATCGAGACCGGTGTCCTGAGAATGCTGCAGGAGCAGGGGATAACCGATGAGGAGAGCCAGAAAATTGAGAAGCTGTACGACGAGCTGGTCAAAAGGATAAACATGGTTCCCCACGACGTGAACTATATTGCCGACGCCGACATGGAGCTTCATAAACAGTTTGCGCTGAGCACCCATAATTCTTTGGTGTTTATGGTTCACAACGTGGTGGCGGAGCTCACCAGGGAATCGCGCTGCCGCTCCATACAAAATATCTTCGCGGCAAACGACAAGGAATACCTTATAAGGACGCACAGGGAGCAGATTGACGCTATTAAGAGCCAGGATTACGTGTCCTTGGACGAGGTGGTGGCGTATAGTTATATTTACTGGAAAGACTCCATAAAATAGTGCGCTATTAACAAAAATTTGTATATATGCACATTTCTGCCTTGACATATCGGCTCGAGGAATATATATTTTATTTAATGTCCAACATTGACCGTTGAACAATATAATTTGCCGCGATGAATATTGAGAGGTGCAGAGCTGATGAGAGAACAGAAAAAGTTGGAACTGGAAGGGCGGGCAAAGCAGCTTAGAAAGATCGCGCTGACCATGATATACGAGGCGCAGTCCGGACATCCGGGCGGAGCATTTTCGGCGGCGGATATAGTTGCCGCTCTGTATTTTTCTGAGATGCGCATAAATCCGAAAGACCCCAAATGGCCCGACAGAGACCGTTTCGTACTTTCCAAAGGACATGTCTGCCCCATACAGTATGCCGCGCTGGGCACTCTGGGATACTTCCCGGAGGAGGCGCTGCACACCCTGAGAAAAGAGAATTCCATTCTTCAGGGCCATCCGGACATGAAGAAATGTCCCGGTATCGACATCTCCACCGGTTCCCTTGGACAGGGCGCTTCTGCCGCTGTGGGCATGGCGCTGGCAGGCAAAAGGGACGGCAGGGATTACTGTGTTTTTGTGATAATGGGCGACGGCGAGATGGACGAGGGCATCGTTTGGGAAGCCATGATGACCGCCAACAAATATAAGCTCGATAATTACGTAATGATCTTGGACAACAACGGCCTCCAGCTGGACGGACCCTGCGACAAGGTCATGCCGGGTCTGGACATGAGCAAAAAGGCAGCGGATTTCGGCTTTGAGACCTTTGACATCGACGGGCACGACATGGGCGACATTCTGGATGTATTCGACGCTATAAGAGACAGAAAGAACGGTAAACCCAAGTTTATAAACGCGCGCACGGTCAAGGGCAAGGGCGTGGATTTCATGGAAAACAAGGCGGAGTGGCATGGCAACGCCCCAAATGCGGAGCAGTATGCCGACGCCATGGCACAGCTTGAAAGGGGGCTTAAGTGATGAAAAAGGGAGAACTTATAGCTACCCGCGACGGCTTCGGCGACGAGATAGCCGAACTGGGCAGAGAAAACAAAAACATATATGTCGTCGACGTGGATATCGGCAAATCCTGCAAGACGGGCAAGTTTTCCTCGTCGCTTCCAGATCAGTATGTAAACGTGGGCATAGCGGAGCAGAACGGCGCCGGCGTCGCTGCCGGACTCGCAACCACCGGCAAGATACCGTTTGTGGTCACTTACGCGGTATTCGGCTCACTGCGCATGTGCGAGCAGATCCGGCAGGAGATGTGCTACCCCAACCTCAATGTAAAAATCGCCTGCTCACACGGCGGATTGACCCCGGCCAACGACGGAGCCAGCCACCAGGCAATTGAAGACATGGGCGTGTTGCGCACCATTCCCAATATGACAATTATAATGCCGGCAGACTATAACGCCGCCCGCAAGCTTGTTAAGGCCGCTACGGAAATGTACGGTCCCGTTTTCCTGCGCTTCACCCGGGACGCCGTGCCGGTGGTCTATGACGAGGATCAGGAGTTCACCATTGGCAAAGCCGTGCGTGTCAGAGATGGCGGGGACGTGGCGATAATCGCCGTGGGAGACACGCTCCGTCTGGCCATAGAAGCGGCGGAGCGGCTGCACGCCAAAGGCATAGAAGCCAGAGTGCTGGACATGCACACGATAAAGCCGCTGGACACCGACGCGGTAGACAGCTGCATAGCCGATATCGGAAAGATAATAACCGTTGAGGATCACAACAAGATAAACGGCCTGGGCAGCGCCGTGGCGGAGTGCATCGCCGAAGCGGGACACGGCGTACTGCGCCGCGTGGCGATACAGGACCAGTTCGGACAGTCGGCGCCCTATGAAAGACTGCTGGAAATAAACGGCATTACAGTGGAAAACATCGTGGCACAGGCGGAAAGCCTGATGTGACGGTGAAAATAAAAAATTAGGCAAAAGGAGAAAGAAAATGAAGAAAGTCATTGCACTGCTTTTGGCGCTGACAATGGTGTTCGCGCTCTGCGCCTGCGGCGCAAGCAGTACCACAGCCCAGACCGCCACCAGCGGAGCCGTCAGCGGAAACTACGACAAGGTCAATCTGAAACTCAGCTGCAACGGCACCGACACGGCAAACGACACGACCACCGCGAAGCTCTTTGCAGATCTTGTAAGTAAGAAATCCGGCGGTGCGGTCACCATCACCGTCTACAACAACGACCAGCTGGCCAGCGGCGATATGCAGAAGGGCCTTGAGCTCGTTCTGGACGGCACCGTTGATATGGACTGCCACTCCACCAGCATTATCTCCTCCCTGGACAACAGCCTCATGGTCAGCACCCTGCCATGGCTGTTCGACAGCTATCAGGCGGCTGAGGATGCTTTCTGGGGCGACGGCGGAAAGTATATTGACTCCGTGCTGGAGGCCAAGGGCCTTGTCTACATGGGCGCCGTGCACAACGGCTTCAAGATGATGACCTGCTCCAAGCACCTCATCAAGCAGCCCTCCGATCTTAAGGGCCTGAAAATGCGTATCCCCGGCGGCGATTTCTTCGCAGCCTTCTACAAAGCTTACGGCGCCAGCCCTCAGGCCATGAGCTGGGCAGAGGTGTTCTCCGCACTGCAGCAGGGCACCATTGATGGACATGATAACTCCATCAGCACCTGCAACTCCAACAACATTCAGGAAGTGCAGAAGTACTTCACCATTAGCCGCCACACCTACGAGGCGTTTACCTTCATGGCCAACAAGGCAAAATTCGACTCCCTCTCTGCCGACACTCAGCAGCTGCTCCGCGACTGCCTTGAAGAGGCCTGCAAGACCGTCAACAAGCAGATCGTCGACAACGAATCCGTGCTTATCCAGAAGTTCAAGGATGAGTACAACTGCGAGTTCTATGAGTTCACCCCCGAAGATGTAGCCACCTGGAGCGCTGTTATCCAGAATCTTGTGACCCAGTACAAGGGGATCTACGGCCAGGCAGCCTGCACCGCGTTCGGTGTAAAGTAAGTCTCCGGTCAAAAAAGAAAAATGCAGACAGATGCCCGCCGTCAGGCGGGCATCTGCGGATAAACGAATGGCCGCTCCAAAAAGGCCATTGAATTTCAAAACAGCAGAAAGGAACGGTCAACATGAAAAACACCCTGCACAACCTGGAAGACCATTTCTGTGCTTTTATCCTTTTGGTCATGCTTATACTCACCTTCATAAACGTTGTGGCAAGGTATGTGTTTTTAAGCTCCATGCCATTCGTAGAGGAGCTGACAAGGCTTGGACTTATGATACTCAGCCTTGTGGGAGCTGCCGTGGCTGCCAAGCGCGGTGCACACCTGGGCCTGAGCGCATTGACCGATCTGATGCCTGCAAAAGCGCAGAAATACATTTCCCTTATCGGAGATATCACTGCCTCCGTGTTTTGTGTAGTAATAATTTACTATGGCTACTTCATGATCATCAAGGAATACACCAACCATCTCAAGACGGCCGGCATGCAGTGGCCGGAATGGCTGTTCGGCATGTGGGTCGCCATAGGCGGCGTCGTCATGCTCATCCGCTACATCCAGATGGCTGTCGGTGAGTTTCGCCATAAGAAGGAGGAAGAAAAATGACCGCACTGATACTTTTTGGATCATTTTTTGTGCTCCTGCTGCTCAATGTTCCCATAGCCTTTGCTTTGGGTATTTCCAGCGTCCTTACGCTGGTATCACAAGGTTTGCCGCTGTCGGTTATTCCCACAAACCTCTACGCGTCCACCAGCAAATTCGTGCTTCTGGCGATCCCGTTCTTCATTCTGGGCGGAAACATAATGGAGCGCAGCGGAATTTCCGGACGCCTCATTGAGTTCTTCCGCACTCTTGTGGGACACAAGCGTATCGGTATGGCGCTGGTGACGGTGCTCGTGGCATGCTTTTTTGCTGCCATCTCCGGCTCCGGTCCGGCTACCGTCGCTGCTCTGGGTCTCATTCTCATACCGGCAATGACAGAAGTTGGATATGACAAGAGCTATTCCACTGCACTTGTGTCAACCTCTGGCGCTATAGGCATTATTATCCCGCCGTCCATAACATTTGTAATTTACGGCTCAATCGCCAGCGTGTCAGTCGGTGCCCTGTTTGCCTCCGGTATACTCCCGGGTATACTTATGGGCCTGTTCCTGATCCTGGCGACCGCGCTTCTCTATAAAAACAAGGAACTTAAAATCCTGCCAAAAGCCAGCGGCAAGGCGCGCTGGAAGGCGTTCAGAGAGGCCTTCTGGGGCCTTATGATGCCCGTTATCATCCTTGGAGGCATTTATGGCGGATTCTTCACTCCCACTGAGGCCGCGGCTGTTGCGGCCGTGTACGGCATAATCATCGGTCTGTTCGTTTACAGAACGATCAAGTTGAAGGACATTTGGGAGCTCCTTATCACCAGCGTGTCACAGACCGCCGTCGTTATGATAATCGTGGGCTGCGCCAGCCTGTTCGCGTACGTGCTGACGATTACCGGTATCGCCTCTTCCGCAAGCCAGGCGCTTGTCAATGTCTCCGGCGGAAGCAAAATAGTGTTCCTGCTTATCATCAACGTCATACTGCTCATCGCGGGCTGCTTTATCGATGCCAACTCCGCAATGTATATTCTCGTACCAATTTTGCTGCCTGTGGCAAACGCACTGGGCATCGATCTCGTCCAACTCGGCTGCATTATGGTCTTCAACCTGGCCATTGGCCTTGTCACACCGCCTGTGGGCGTCAATCTGTATGTGGGCTGCGGCATCGCGGGTATAAAGCTCAAGGAAATATGCAAGGCAGTTTGGCCGCTTATCATCGCCTCTATTCTGGCGCTGCTTATTGTGACATACTGGTCGCCGATTTCAATGGTGCTGCCGAATTTGCTTGCAAAATAAGCGGAAAGGAAATTTCGAATAATGAGAGCAGGCTTTATTGAAGCGCCGCTAAAAGCGTATTTCAGGGATGATATGCCGGAGCCGATGATCGACTCCGCAGATCAGGTGAAGATAAAGGTCAGGAAATGCGGTATCTGCGGATCCGAGGTGCATGCCTATCACGGCAAGCATCCCTTCCGCATCCCGCCGGTGGTCTCCGGCCACGAATTTTCCGGCGACGTGGTGGAGATCGGTTCCGCCGTCACAAAGTACAAGGTGGGCGACCGGGTCACTGCCGAGCCACAGTACGGCTGCGGCAAGTGCGTCTACTGCAGGCAGGGCAAGTACAATCTCTGCACAGAAAAGCACGTTCTGGGTTCAAACGGCTGGAGCGGACCATTCGGGGAATATGTGGTCGTGCCGGAAAAGACGGTCGTCCGCCTGCCGGATAATCTCTCTTATGAAGAGGGCGCGCTCATTGAGCCAGTTGCCAACGCCATGTACGCCGTGCGCAATTCCGTGGTGCCCATCACGGAAAACACGACCATATGCATAATCGGAGCAGGCCCCATAGGTCTGGGAGATCTGCTGTGCGCACAGCTTTATTCTCCGAAGCTTCTGGTGATGGTGGATATTTCGGATTATAGTCTGGAGACAGCCCGGCGCATGGGCTGCAAATATACCATCAACAGCCGCAGCGAGGACCTGATGGAAAAGGCCATGGAGCTCACCGACGGTGTGGGCTTCGACATGACTTTCCTGGCATTCGGAGACGAACCCACGCTGCAGCAGGCGGCGGATATTACCAAGCGCGGCGGCATAATGCAGCAGCATGCGCTGATGCTGGACGGCGTCGGCTTTCCGTACCGTGTGCATCAGCAGCACGAGCTGACTTTCGCGGCGTACAACATGTACCGCTATGACGATTTCGAGGCCATACTTGCGGCGCTTTCAGAGGGCCGCATGAAACTGGATGGCTTCGTGACTCAGAGGTACCCGATAGAAAAATTCCATGAGGCGCTGGAGATGGCTGACAAGCGGCCAGTACCGGTGGTAAAGGTAATGCTGGAATACTGAAATACAAAAAATGTCCGCCGGCGTCTGCCGGCGGACATTTTTTTGGCGCAACAGCCCTAAAACAAGAACTCGTGGTTTTGAAAATCGCCCTTTGAAAGCGTCATTTCGGTGTCGTCAGACCCGGATATACCTCTGAAGCCCATGCTTTCGAATATCTGCCGAGCCTCCCGGTTTCCCGACGGCGTGCTGAGGCATACTGTGTCCAGTCCAAATTCATAAAACCCGCGCTTCAGCATGAGCAGCGCCGAATATGTGGCACTGCGTGTACTGTTGTAGCCCATCTCGCCCAGCAGCAGATACAGCCTTGCGCTGCCGCCGCCGTGATCCATGCCCGCAAAGCCTGCCAGCCCTATGGGCGTGCCGTACAGTTCTATCATACAGTCGTACTGCCCGCCGCGGGAAAGCCATGTTTCGGCTTCAGCGGGCGAGGACGGCAGGCGGCACACTGCATACTCGCCGCCCCGGCGGCTGTTTATCCACCTGAGTGCCAGCGGGATATCTTCATATTTCAGTTTTCTTATTTCTATATTCAATGCGACGCACCTCAGCGCTGAAAAAGTACCAAACAACAGTATAGCAGGAAAAATGAGCAATTCAAGCCAGGCCTGTCCTGCGGCGCGACCGAGAAATATTTTAAAATGATAATTGGTGTAAATGCGCAAAATGCCGTTGACAAACCTCAAAAATAGTTATATAATTTCTTCAAATCGAAGGCAAAAGTAAAAAATATATCTCAGCAAACCTGCCGAAAGGCAGGGACGCAAAGCTAAAGGGCCTTTTCCCACGGGGATGGCAGCCAGCTGCCCGCGAAAGATTCGCGGTCATGCGGGTTCCTGCCATATTTTGACGGGAGCTCTTTTTGCGTCCGAAGGGAGGCAGCATGGAATACTTATCGGTCAGAGAGGCCGCGGCAAAGTGGAACCTCAAGCCAAGACGCGTCCAGATAATGTGCGCCGAAGGGCGCATTGAGGGCGCGGTGAGGATCGCAAATATCTGGGCCATACCCACGGCAGCCGCGCGTCCGGCAGACGGACGTGTCCGCAGCGGCAAATATAGAAAGACATGCCGTACATCAACCGGTGCGGCATAAGTGTTGTGCGCTCCGAGGCGGATAGTAAGTTCGTATGAAAAAGCCATGCCGGCATACGGCGTGGCTTTTTCATTTTACCCTTGCCTGCGCCGGAAAATAAAGGTATTATTGATTTCATAAAAAAGTTTCAACGGAGGCGGCAATGAAATACGATTTTGATAAAATTGTTGACCGCACGGGCAACCATGCGGCGAAGTATGACGAGCGCATGCGCGTGTTCGGCACCGACGATGTCATACCCCTGTGGATAGCCGATATGGACTTTATGACAGCCCAGCCGATAATCGACGCCCTTAAGGCAAGGGCCGGAGAAGGCATCTGGGGCTATACCTCCAGACCGACTTCATACTTTGAGGCGATACGCGGCTGGCAGATGCGACGCAACGGCTGGGAACCGGATGTGAAGCTTATGAGCTACGCCCTGGGCGTTGTGCAGTCGCTTAGTGCCATCGTGTATAATTTCACCGCTCCGGGGGAGGCTGTGCTGTTCCTGACGCCGGTGTATCCGGAATTCTACGATGTCGTCGAGGCCTGGGACCGCCCGGTGCTGGAGAGCGTGATGCGGGAAAAAGACGGCAAATGGTATGTGGATTACACCGACCTCGACGAGAAACTTAAAAAGGCGAAACTCTTTATATTCTGCAGCCCGCACAACCCGATGGGCATAGTGTGGTCAGCGGAGGAGATAAAACACATCGGCGAAATGTGCGCGGATCACGGCGTGCTTATGGTGTCGGACGAGATACATTCCGACCTCGTTTTCTGGGGTAAGAAGTATGTGAATGCGGTCACCGTCTCTCCAAAAGTTGCCGCCAATACCATAACCTGCATATCCGGCACCAAGACCTTTAATCTGGCTGGGCTGCAGGCCTCGGCGGTGGTGTTTCCCACCTTGGAGATGAAGGAAAAATTCGACGGTTTCTGGCGGAAGATGGACATCCATCGCAACAACGCTTTCAGCGTGACGGCCATGGAGGCGGCGTTCCGATATGGCGACGAGTGGCTGGATCAGCTGCTGCCGTACTTAGAGGGCAACTTCCTGTTCATAAAAGATTACTGCGAAAAATATATCCCGAAGATAAAGCCAAACGTGCCGGACGCTACTTATCTTGTGTGGCTGGACTGCCGTGAGCTGGGGATGAGCCGGGAGGAGCTGTGTGATTTCATGATACACAGGGCAAAGCTGGGGCTGAACGACGGCGGCAATTTCTGCCGCGGCCTCACAGGATATATGCGCCTCAACGCCGCCTGCCCACGCTCCGTACTGGAAAAAGCCATGGAGCAGCTAAAGGACGCAGTGGATAGTCTTTGACTTAATAAAACCGGGAGTCCTAATTTGAGGACTCCCGGTTTTAACTGCGTAAGGCAAAAGTTTTAAGTAATACTGTTATTCCACGTCCTGCATGGCGGCAAAATCTTCTTCGCCGGTGCGTACTTTTACCACGCGGTCCACGCCATACACGAATATCTTGCCGTCTCCGATGTGGCCTGTGTACAGTGCTTTCTTGGCGGAGTCGATGACCTTGTCCACGGGTATGCTGGCCACCACCACCTCCACCTGCACCTTGGGCAGCAGGGTGGAGTCCATCTGCACGCCGCGGTAGCGCTCCGGCGTGCCGTTCTGTATGCCGCAGCCCATGACCTGCGTCACGGTCATGCCTGTGACTCCCAGATCGTTCAGGGCCTTCTTCAGCTCGTCGAATTTGCTGAGTTTTGCGATTATGCGTACGTTGTGAATGTCGCAGCCGGAACCGGAAGAAGAGACTGGCTCGTGAGCAACCACCTTGACGGCGGCATCCAGCTGTGCGGGACTTGCCTTTCCGGCGTCGTCCTCGCCCAGGTTGGTGTTCTCGTTCACCTCCATGGCGGTCTCGGTGATGTCGGATATTGCAAAGCCGGAATATGCAGAGGCCAGGCCGTGCTCATGGATGTCCAGGCCGTCTATCTCCACCTCGGCAGGCACGCGCAGACCGATGGTCTTGTCGATGATCTTGAATACAACGAACATTATGGCTATGACGTATATAAACACCGTAACAACGCCCAGCGCCTCAATGCCAAGCTGAGTAAAGCCGCCGCCGTATAAAAGGCCCTTGCCCACGCCGTCGCCGCCGTTGGAGAACAGGCCCACGGCCAGAGTGCCCCACATGCCGTTAACCATGTGCACGGACACGGCGCCCACAGGATCGTCGATCTTTGCGATGTTGTCGAAAAATTCCACCGACAGCACCACCAGTATGCCCGCGATAAGGCCGATAAAGAACGCCCCCACCGGTGTTACGCAGTCGCAGCCTGCGGTGATGGCAACCAGACCGGCCAGTGCACCGTTGAAGGTCATGGACACGTCCGGCTTGCCGTAGCGCAGCCAGGTGAATATCATTGTGGAGCATGTGGCCACGGCAGCCGCCAGGTTCGTGTTCACGCACACCAGGCCGGTGAGCGTCATGCCCTCGTCGGTGGATACGCACAGGGTGGAGCCGCCGTTGAAGCCGAACCAGCAGAACCAAAGCACGAACACGCCCAGCGCGCAGGCCGTCAGGTTGTGCCCCGGTATGGCATGAACTTTTCCGTCCTTGTCGTATTTGCCTATGCGCGGGCCCAGCATCCACGCGCCCAGGCATGCCGTGGCGCCGCCTACCATGTGTACGCAGGTGGAACCTGCAAAATCGTGGAAGCCCAGCACGGAAAGCCACCCGCCGCCCCATATCCAGTGGCCTGAGATGGGATATACCAGCAGCGACACGGCAGCGGAATATATGCAGTAGGCCTTAAAGTTGGTGCGTTCGGCCATGGAACCGGACACAATGGTGGCAGCAGTGGCGCAGAACACTGTCTGGAACAGCACATATACCCACAGCGGCAGGTCAAGACCCAGAAACGAGTAGTCGCCGCGGATCATTATGTCCAGGCCGCCTATCAGCGCGCCTTTGCCGTAAAACATCAATCCGAATCCGATGAACCAGAAGCAGGGCGAGCCGATGCAGAAATCCATCATATTTTTCATAAGGATATTGCCGGTATTTTTGGCCCTGGTGAGGCCTGCCTCGCACAGGGCGAAGCCGGCCTGCATGAAATACACTAGTATCGAGGCCACAAGCACCCATACCACATCGCTGGAATTGAACATAAGTATCCCCCTCTCAAACTTGCAGAAATAATAAAAAGAAGGCGCCGTAAGGTTTCCCTTACAGCGCCTTTGCTATGTGCGTTATCTTAAGCGCATGCACCGGCTTTTGTCAAGATGTTTTAAAACCGATTTCGATTTTTGTACAATATTTACAAAATCTGCATATTCAAGTTAAAATTTGCAGGGAAAATTTTGCCCTGTTGAAGAAAAGCCGCGTGGATGATAGAATGCGGACAAGACTGCTGCGGGAGGAATGAAAATGGCGGAGGACACAGATGTAAGGCTGAGAAACGCGGTGATGTACTGCGTATATGTGAGGCAGTACAGCAGTGATGGCACGTTTGAGAAGGTCAGGGAGGATCTGCGGCGGATAAAAGAGCTGGGAACGGATTATATCTGGCTCATGCCCATCCACCCGGTGGGAGAAAAAAACAGAAAAGGCATGCTGGGCAGCCCGTATGCCGTTAGGGATTACCGTTCGGTAAACCCGGAGTTCGGCACTGCGGAGGACTTTGCCCGCCTTACCGCCGCTATTCACGACGCCGGTATGAAGTGCGTAATAGATGTGGTATACAATCACGTATCGCCGGATTCGTATATCGCGGAAAATCATCCCGAATGGCTGTACCGCCGTTTGGACGGCAGCTTCGGCAGCCGCATCGGGGACTGGACGGATGTGTGCGATCTGGACTACTCTCACACGGAACTGTGGGACTATCAGATCGACACGCTGAAAATGTGGGCAAAATATGCGGACGGTTTCCGCTGCGACGTGGCGCCGCTGGTGCCGCTGGACTTCTGGCTGCGCGCCCGCCGGGAGGTTGAAAGCGTCCGCCCCGGCTGCCTGTGGCTGGCGGAATCCGTGGAGCCGCAGTTCGCCGCCGATGCGCGCGCCCGGGGCATAGCCTGCCTCTCCGACGGGGAACTGTACCGGGCCTTCGACGTTTGCTATGAGTATGATTCGTATTGGGCGCTGACGGATTACATGGCAGGTAATAATACGCGGGACTACGCCCCTGCGATAAACAGGCAGGAGAGCGCGTATCCCGAAAACTATGTTAAGCTGCGCTTTCTGGAAAATCACGACAGAGAGCGGGCTGCGGCTTCGGCTCCCAACGAAGCGGCGCTGCGCTGCCGGACGGCCTTTCTTTATTTCCAGAAGGGCCTCACACTGGTTTATAACGGACAGGAGCGGGAAGCCGCCGGCACGCCGAGCCTTTTCAAAAAAGATCTGGTGGACTGGAACACCGGGATGGACCTCGCACCGCTTATGCGCCGGCTGTACAAGATCAAAAAGGACCCGATTTTCGCCTTCGGCGCGTACAGACTGAAGGACTGCGGCAACGGGGTGCTGGCTGGTGAATACACGCTGGACGGCAGACGGCTGTTTGGCATGTTCAGCACCATGGGCATGCCGGCAAAAATATCGCTGAATATCACCAGCAAAGATTATGTTAACCTAATTGACTCCATGACCGTGCCGGTTCGGGACGGAACGCTTTCCGTCATGGGAGAGCCTATAATTATAGAGATATAAAAATCCGCCCGGCTTCATGCCGGGCGGATTTTTATATTATCATTGTTTTCATTTCCGAAACGCCGCAGAAGGTTTCCAGCAGCTCCCGGAACCTGGGCAGCCATTCATTAAGCCCGTCGGCACCGTCGAAGGAGTATACCACGGACATTATTTCGCGGCTGCCTTCACGGATCATGGCTCTGCGGCTGTCGCTGGTTGGATTTCCGAAGGGACCTTCATCGTCATACAGCACGGGCAGGAAGCCAATATTCACGCTGTCCTTGCCGATGCCGGCGTAGTGAGTATCCTCTGGCGCCCGGCGGAGAGTAACCGGTCCATGAAGCTCCGAAATACCATAGGAGCCGATGGAATAGCCGGAGGACACGGAAACCAGGTTATTTATATCCACCACATTGTTTATGCGGTAGAGCCCGGAGCCCTTTACCAGACGGCGCAGCATGGCCTCCGCGGCATTGCGGTATTCGTGAGGAGACTTTCCCAGCGCCCTGTATGCCTCGCGAGTTGAGGCGATGTGCTGCATTTTCGCTATGGCGTCCAAAGTATACCTGCCGCCCAGCTCCGACGAGTCTGAATCGAAGCGTGCGAGAAGCTCCGGGGAACTGGCCGCGACCCGGGCGGAGTAGAGCAGCACGCCCAATTCCGCCCCGGGGCACAGCGTTTTGATCTCTTCTGAAATCTTGATGTCCATTGATGCCTCCGTTAAGCTTTGCCGGTCTCATTTCTTTCCATTACAGTGATACCCCGCGCAGCGGAAAAAGTCAACACGGCGGCCATAATAACGGCGGCTACGGCGGCGGCAGCGGACTGGAGGCCTCCGGTGGTGGCCCATATGCAGCAGAAAAGGATCAGTGCCAGAAAATTGGCTGCGGCTGCGACCTTGTTGGTGATTTCGTTTTTCATGATTTTATCCTCCTTATTTCTTTTTTAAGCGACTGCTTGCTTTCCTTACGATCGCATAATATAATGAGAATTGAATAAAGTAAAGCTACAATAATTTATAATATAATTAAGTAAAACTTAAAATAAGGTGATAACATGGAGACAGCAAGATGCCGGGCGTTTCTTGCCGCGGCGGAGACAGGCAGTTTTACAAAAGCGGCCGAAAAACTCGGTTACACGCCGTCTGGGGTAAGCCAGCTTGTGAATGCGCTGGAGAGCGAACTGGGTGTGCCGCTGCTGGCAAGAAATACGAGAGGGGTGGCACCGACTGCGGATGGGGAGATGTTCCTGCCGGCAGTGAGGGAGTTTCTGTCCAGGGAGGACGGTCTTTACCAGCTGGCTTCCGACATAAAAGGGCTTGAGGTAGGCAGCGTGGCCATTGCTTCGTATTCAAGCATCGCTACCCACTGGCTGCCGGAGGTTATCGGAGCGTTCCAGCGTGAACACCCCGGAATAAAGATAAGCCTATTTGAGGATATCAGGCAGGAGGTCATGGAAAGACTTTCCAGCCGCAGGGCTGACGTGGCTTTTGTAAGCTTCCGGGAACCGATGGAGTACGAGTGGATACCGCTGGCGGAGGACCGCATGCTGGCTGTGCTGCCGCGCTCCCATCCGCTGGCGAACGCGGATGGGTACCCTCTTTCCAGAATACCTCAGGAGGATTTCATTATGCCGGCCTTGGGCAGGGACGACGATGTGGTGGACCTGCTGGACAGGTACTCAATAAAGCCGAATATCAAGTTTACCACCCGCGAAGATTTTTCCGCCATAGAGATGATAAGCCAGGGCCTGGGCATGACCGTACTCAACGAGCTTATCACAAAGAGCTGGAGCTGCAGCGCGGTTATGCTGCCGCTGACTCCGTCGGAGTCAATAACCCTGGGCATGGCGCTGCCGTCGCTGGCTTCGGCGCCGCCCGCCGTCAGAAAATTTGTGGAATACGCGGCAAAGCGCCTGACAAAAGCCCGCGCATGATAAACGCCGCCCGGATCGCTCCGGGCGGCGCTGTTTTTTTGTCACATGTGTTTCAGAACATATATGATGTTTTTCAGTTTCGGTTTGCCCTCCACCAGTGAGCGGATGCGCTTAATGAACTCAAGATCAGGTACGCGCTCCTTAAGAATGTCGCGCTGTCTGTGCTTTATCATGGGCTTGGTGTTGGGATGCAGCTCAATATAGAAGGTCTCGCGCTCCAGTGCGTCGAACACAAACGGACCCACAGGATCCAGCGGGGTGCCGGTGGTGATGACATGGTCGGCTATGTCCTGAATATGTTTGGCGTAGTCGCTGGAATAATAGGGATCGTCCGGCGCCTTGTAGCGTTCTGGACGATGGCGGTAATAGTGGTTGAGGTCTGTCTGCACAAAGCTGGGGCAGAACACGGACATCTTGATATTTGCCTTCTCCTCCTGAAGATCGTAGTACACGCTCTCACTGAGGGCCACGGCGAAGTGCTTGGTGGCGAAGTACGCGGGCATGCTGCCCATGGTCAGAAGACCTGCCAGCGACGCCACGTTCAGAATGTGGCAGGGCGTGCCCTGACTTTTCATTATGGGGATTACGCGCTTCATGGTGTAGATGTGGGCAAAGTCGTTTACATGGACGATCCATTCCCAGTCCCTGCTGGGCAGCTCGGTGACGCTGCCGCCGATGGCCACGCCCGCGTCGTTGATAAGGAGGTCGATGCGGCCGTAGACCTTCATGGTCTCATTTACCAGCTTGTCGCACTCCTCCTCCAGAGACACGTCGACTACGCATATCTCGGCCTCACCGCCATTTTCTTTCACCCAGCTCTGGGTGCGCTTCACATCGTTTTCATCGATGTCCGCCAGCATCAGCTTCATGCCGCGCCGGCAGGCTTCCTTGGCGAATTCCTGACCGAAGCCGTTGCCGGCGCCGGTAATAAGCGCAACTTTATTTCTGAATTCCTTCACAACCTAAACCTCTCTTTCATACATAACTTTCCGGTTATATGTCCTAACAGACATATTCATATGCTCATGATATAAGCATGTGTCTGGACAGTCTATGCTTTTTGTCACACAAATCACTATAAAAAGTTAAACTCCCTGCACGCCTCAGGGATAATACATTTTGTACTAACAATGCTATTTTGCGTCGCTTCACAAAACGAACTCGCGCGTTATAATGGCATCAGAAACAGGGAAATAAAAACAAAAAATATATGGAGGTAATCAAAATGAAAAACAACATTGCAATCTGGACGCTTCTGTCACTGATAGTCAACATAGTCCTGGCAAGCGTGATATTTGCCTACCTAAGCGCGAATGCCTCCGTTGCAGCGGCCACAGTGGCCGGTATAGCGGTGGTGCTCATCGGCGCCGCGGCTTCCATCAGCTTCCCGAAGCTGGTAAACAGGAAAAACTGATAAAACAGCAAATAATAAAACTCCCGCCTTCAAGGGCGGGAGTTTTATTATTTGAATTGGCTGGCCGTGTCGAACAGCTTTTTTGAAAGCGCGATGAGATCGCGGATATACTTATCAGGATGCGGGTCGTTATACAGCACCACGCCCAGCGTGCGTTCTTCCCTCGGCTTCAGGGGGATGAGGGCCACGTCGGCCTCATAACCCTCTATCATAAGGTCGGAAAGAATGCTGACGCCCAGTCCGCAGGACACCATTGACAATATTGCCGGGTCGTCAACGGGCATGGCCATCACCTTGGCGCGTATGCCGTGGTCAACGAGCTCCTGCTCAAAATCAAAGTCGGTGCCGAAGGAGGAGATGATGAAGGTTTCATCCTTAAGGTCATCGATGGATATTACGCTGCTGCGGGCCATGGGATTTGTCACCGGCAGTACTGCGAAATACTGATCCTTCATTATCGGCGTGAAATCGTATTTCGGACCCACGACCTCACTGCATATTGCGGCGTCCACTTTCTCGGTGGACAGCAGTTCCACCATGTCCTCCTTGCCGCCAACGTGCAGCTGGAAGGTGGCGTCGGGGTGGATGGAGGAGTATTCCTTGATTATCTGCGGCACCATGTTGCGGGAGGTGCTGGAGAAAAGTCCCAGACGTATAAGCTTTTTTTTCTGCATGCGTATAAGTTCCAACTCACTGTTCATCCGCTCCTCGTCCTCAATGAGCTTATGAAATAAGGGCATAAGCCGCTTACACTCCTCTGTAGGCAGCACACCGGCAGGGGAGCGGTCCAAAAGCGTCATGTGCAGGTCCTGCTCCAGAGAATTCATCATGTGGGTAATGCCGGAGGAGGTATATCCGAGAAGCTCGGACGCCTTCATCAGGCTCCCAGTATCCAGCGCCGTCATAAGAGCTTTTATCTTGTTTGTTTCCATTGCCGCCTCCTTTTCATTATTAGAATAATTATACATTGCCGCCGTCCGGATGACAATAGCGGGTTAGTACTTTTCGTACTAACAATGTTAATTTGTGTCGCTTCACAAAACCCGCATCAGTGTTAAAATGATAACAGAAACAGGGAAGAAACAAAAAACTCCGGCAGGCCTCATGGCCCGGCCGAGACGATAAAAACAAAAAACATCAAATAAATATGGAGGTAAAAATCATGAAAAACACCGGTCTGAAAATCGAAACTATCCTGTCCCTGATAATCAACGTAGTCCTTGCAGCGCTTGTGTTTGCGTACCTTGATGCAAATGCCTCCGTTACCGCCGCAACTGTTGCGGGCATAGCGGTCGTGGTCCTTGGAGCCATCGGAGCATTCACGTTCCCGAAGCTGATAAGCAAGGCCAACTGATAATCTGATTCCTCTCCTTTCTCATACATTTCTCAAAAACAAAGCCGTCTGCCGAAAGGCAGGCGGTTTTGTTTTTTGCCGATGAATATTATTTCGGGTTATCAACATTGAAAAACATTTGCCGGTGGAGTAAGATATGAAAAACGAACGCAGGAGGCGGCTATGTCGGAGATGAAGATGCTGGACATGAATTCTTATCCCCGGGCGGAACATTTCAGATATTTCAGCGCGATGAAATATCCCTATGTGGGCGCCACCGTCAAGGTGGATATAACAGGGTTTCTTGCGAAGGTGAGGACGCGAGAGCTGCCGTTTTTTCTCAGCTTCCTGTATCTTGCCGCCTCAGCCGCCAACTCCGTGCCTGAATTCCGCCGCAGGATTCTGGACGGCGGCATCGCCGAATACGAAAGCTGTCCCACGTCCCACACAGTGGCGCTGCCTGACGGAACATACTGTTACTGCACTCTGAAATATGACCTGCCGTTTCCGGACTTTATACCATACGCGCAAAAGGCTCAGGAGAAGGCGAAGGAGGCGGCTAGCATCGACGACGGGACCGAGCCGCTGCCGCTGATATTTGTTTCCACGGTTCCCTGGCTGGCCTACGAATCCATAGTGCAGCCCGTGCCTGATCCGCCGGATTCCAACCCCCGCATAACCTGGGGCAAATATACCGAGGAAAACGGACGGGCGGTAATGCCGGTTACGGTTCTCTGCAATCACGCGCTGGTGGACGGAGCGCAGATAGGCGCATTTTTTGCGGAGCTTTCCCGGCTCCTGGAGAGTTTTCCAAATATAAATGTATAAATGCAAAAAACTCCCGGACTTTCAATAAGCCCGGGAGTTTTTCAGTATGTCAAAAAATTAAAACAGAAAACGTTGCTTATGCCTTGATTTTTTCGCAAATATACGGTTTCGCAAAAAATCCGGCGCTTTGAGAATTTACCCGATGACGGGCAGGGAGTCAAAGCCCTGCTGCAGCTCGGCGTCGGTGGGGATGTAGTCGGTCATGGTGCCGTCGTTATACTGCTTGTAGGCAGTGAGATCGAAGTAGCCAGTGCCTGTAAGACCAAAGACTATGGTCTTCGCCTCGCCGGTTTCGCGGCACTTTATTGCCTCGTCCATGGCGGCCTTGATGGCGTGGCTGGATTCGGGGGCGGGCAGAATGCCCTCAACGCGGGCAAATTCCTCAGCCGCTGCGAACACGCTGGTCTGCTCAACGGAGCGAGCTTCCATGTATCCGTCGTGGTAGAGCTGGCTGAGAATGGGACTCATTCCGTGGTAGCGCAGGCCGCCGGCATGGTTGGGGGCGGGGATGAAGCCGCTGCCCAGGGTGTACATCTTTGCCAGCGGGCATACCTTGCCGGTGTCGCAGAAATCATACGCGAACTTGCCGCGGGTAAGGCTGGGGCAGGATGCGGGTTCAACGGCGATAATGCGGTAGTCGGCCTCGCCTCTGAGCTTTTCGCCCATGAACGGAGAAATAAGACCGCCCAGGTTGGAGCCGCCGCCGGCGCAGCCGATTATGATGTCGGGCTTCACGCCGTATTTGTCCAGCGCTGCCTTGGTCTCCAGACCGATGACGCTCTGGTGCAGCAGCACCTGGTTCAAAACGCTGCCCAGCACATAGCGATAGCCGGGCATGGAGGTTGCCGTCTCCACGGCCTCGGAAATGGCGCAGCCCAAGGAGCCTGTGGTGCCGGGATGCTCCGCGAGAATGGCGCGGCCCACATTGGTGGTGTCGGAGGGGGAGGGGGTCACGTCTGCACCGTAGGTGCGCATGACCTCACGACGGAAGGGCTTCTGCTCGTAGGACACTTTCACCATGAATACCTTGCAGTCCAGACCCAGATATGCGCATGCCATGGACAGCGCGGTGCCCCACTGGCCGGCGCCGGTTTCGGTGGTGACGCCCTTCAGACCCTGCTTCTTGGCATAGTATGCCTGGGCGATGGCGGAGTTCAGCTTGTGGCTGCCGGAGGTGTTGTTGCCCTCAAATTTATAGTAGATCTTTGCAGGCGTCTTGAGCTTTTCCTCAAGGCAGTAAGCTCTCACCAGAGGGGAGGGACGGTACATCTTGTAAAAGTCGCGTATCTCCATGGGAATTTCAATCAGCCGGTCGTCGTTGTTGAGCTCCTGCTTTATAAGATCGTCGCAGAATACGGGGCGCAGATCGTCAAAGGACATTACCTCGCCTGTGCCGGGGTTCAGCAGGGGAGCGGGCTTCGTTTTCATATCGGCCCGCACATTGTACCATGCGGTGGGCATCTCGGATTCTTCAAGATAGATTTTGTAGGGAATTTCATGTTCTGACATGGCGTGCCATCCTTTCTGCCCGTTTCGGGCTTTGCGGGACAACAAAAAACTCCTGTCCCGCAGTAAAATTTACTGCTGGGACAGGAGTTAAAATCTATCTCCTGCGGTGCCACCCGGCTTGACGCTTTCGCGCCCTCTTAGCGTATGCATGCACATACCGGCATTTGTTAACGGAGCGCCCTGCTCCGGCACACCTCCGCATACGCATCGGCTGCCCTCCGAAGTCCATTCAGACCTAAACTGCCGTACCGGCTTCCACCAAATGCCAGCTCTCTGTGACGGTGCGTTTCGGCTTACTTGCTCTTCATCAACGGTTTGACCGAATGATAACACTGAAATTCAGCTTTGTCAAGTTCCATAAAATAAAAAACCGTTTTTTGGGCAGATTTCATTTGCCTCTGACGAAAATGTATACTAGCTCTGCTGCTTTTTGTCAATATTGCTGCATATGCGGGATGAACCTCACGGCCCTGCCGCCGCCTATGGCTCCCGGCAGAAGGCAGAAGCTGCCGTAATCAGGCTCGCATGACGCGGCCATATGGGTCTCCCGGGCAATTCCGGACATGTCCCGGTCCTCCACCCGCTGCCAAACCCAGGGAAAGTTTTCAAACCCGGGCAAAAACTGCTTATCCACAATAAACGACCTCCGGTACAGCTTATGCGGGCTATTGCAAACGGGTGCAAAATATGCGATAATTCAAGGCAGAAATGATGCTTGGGAGTGACTTATATGGCAAGATTTTTCATGGCGGGTACGAATATCGGCGGCGGCATGGCGTATGTCCGCGGCCGGGACGCTGAGCATATAAAGGTTTTGCGCCTTCGCCCGGGCGAGGACGTGGTGATCTGCGACGGCCAGGGCACGGACTACAAATGCCGCCTTATAAAATCCGAGGCGGAGGAGGCGGAGCTGGAGGTGCTGGAGGTAAAGCCCTGCACGGCGGAGCCTTCCGTGGACGTCACGGTTCTGTGCGGTCTGCCAAAGGGCAGCGACAGAACGGATTATATCCTGCAGAAATCCGTGGAGGCCGGGGCGAAGGAGATAATGTTCTTCGACTGCGAAAGGTGCGTGGCAAAGCCGGACGAGCCGGAGCGCAAACTGGAGCGCTGGCAGCGCATCGCAGAGGAGGCGGCCAAGCAGACCGGACGGGGCATCATCCCGCAGGTATCCTGGGCGGGAAAATTCGCGGACATGCTGAACGTGGCGGTAAAAAAAGATCTAGGCCTCTTCCTGTACGAGACCGGCGACCGGGAGCGGCTGGATATTGTTCTGGAGGCCAACAAGAGCATCAAAACCGCCGCGGTGATAACCGGGCCGGAGGGCGGATTTGAAAAATACGAGGCCGACCTTGCCAGAACCGTGGGCCTGCATATATGCTCCATGGGAGAGCGGATACTCCGCTGCGAGACGGCGCCCATAGTAGCCCTTACGGCGGTTATGTACGCCACCGGAAATCTTTCGTGAGAATATAAAAAATCCGCGCACACAGTGCGCGGATTTTCTCTTAGTCTTATTTCGTTCCGAAGATACGGTCGCCCGCGTCGCCCAGACCGGGGACGATGTATCCGTTTTCGTTCAGATGATCGTCCAGAGCGGCTATGAATATATCCACATCGGGGTGATCTTTCTGCATCTTGGCCACGCCCTCCGGCGCGCCGATGACGCTCATGAGCTTTATGCGCTTTGCGCCGGTCTCTTTGATGAAGGAGATGGCCGCAGAGGCGGAGCCGCCGGTAGCCAGCATGGGATCCACGACGATGACGTCGCGCTCAGCAATATCGGGGGGCATCTTGAAGTAATACTTTACCGGCTGCAGAGTCTCCGGATCGCGGTACAGACCCACATGGCCCACCTTGACGTTGGGCATCATGTTCACCATGCCGTCCACCATGCCCAGTCCGGCACGGAGAATGGGCACCACGGCCAGCTTTTTGCCGGCAATGCGGTGGACCTTCGCCTTTGCTATGGGGGTCTCTATCTCCACTTCCTCAAGGGGCAGATCACGGGTGGCCTCATAGCACATCAGCATTGCTATCTCGGAGATAAGCTCGCGAAATTCCTTAACGCTGGTGTTCTTGTCGCGGAGGATGGAGAGCTTGTGCTGGATCAGGGGGTGGTCGAATACGCACACCTTACTCATGTGATGATCTCCTTTTATATATATAAGATTTACTTGTTCTCTTCCAAACGGGCCTGACGCTCGCGCTCGGCCTGGGAAAGCCGAAGATATATGGGCAGCAGATCGTCCGCCGTACCCGGGATCTTGTCGGAAGCGGCCATGGCCACGCCCCAGGCGCTCTGCCAGCGGAGGTTTTCCGGAGCGGCGGCGCAGGGAATGCCGCGGACGGAAAGATAATCATACGCAAGCTCTGTACCGTCGCCCACCAGAAATACCGGTGCGTCCAGCCTTACGATATCGGCGGCCAGCTCATCCAGGGACAGGGCCCGGTCAGGGCAGAGCCTTACAGGCTTTCCCGCTTCGATGCGGAACAGCGCATTATATACCTGACCGCGCCGGGCGTCCATGACTGGACAGGTTATGCCGCCGGCGGCAAGGCCGTTCCATGCCATGGCCTCCAGTGTGGAAACGCCCACGCATTTTTTCTCCAGCGCCCAGGCCAGACCTTTTACCGCGGATACGCCGATGCGTATGCCGGTAAAAGAGCCGGGGCCGTGGGCCACGGCGAAAACGTCTATGTCGTTCATTGAGGTCTCGGCATTTTTCAGAAGATCCTCCGCCATGGGCAGCAGGGTGCGGCTGTGGGTAAGTCCGCTGCACTGGGTATACTGGGAAATGAGCGCGCCGTCGCGAACCAGCGCCGCGGAAGCGGGTCTGGCTGAGGATTCAAATGCAAGCGTCAGCATGTCTCTCCTGCCTCCAGAATTGTGATTTTGCGCCCATTTTCGGACAGCTTTTCTATGCGCACGGTGATCTCGTCGCCGAAAAAGGCATCCTCCACGTTTTCGCTCCATTCCACGGCGCACACCGCGCCCCGGGCCAGGTAATCCTCCCAGCCGATGTCGAACAACTCGTCCGAGGAGCGCAGGCGGTACATGTCGAAATGAATGAGTTCGCGCTTGCCCAGATATTCATTTACAATTGTGAAAGTGGGGCTGGAAACCCGGCAGTCCAGACCCATGCCCCGGGCCATGCCGCGCACGAAAGCCGTCTTCCCGGCGCCCAGATCGCCGTACATGGCGACCACCGTGCCTCCGGGCAGAGAGGAAGAAAATTTCTCACCGACTTTTTCGGTTTCAGCCTCGCTGTTGGTAATAAAACTCTGCATAAAAAACCCCGCTGAATTTATTTCCCGGCTATTATACCACCGCGAATGGCGTTGCGTAAAGGGCAATAATGTGATAAAATACAATTCACTGTGCCGGGATTCCGGCAAATACGATAAACAAGGCGGTGACTGCCACGAAGAAAATATGGCCGGCCGTAAAGGAATTCTGCAAGCGCGCCGACATGGTGCTGCTGTCGCTGTGCGTTGTATGTTCGCTTTTCGGCATTGTGGTTATCCACTCAGCCACGCTTACCTATAATAACCCCAATAAATTCGTGTTTGTTCAAGTGCTGTCTCTGCTGCTGGGCATAGCGGCATTTATCGTGCTGACGGTCATCGACGCTGATATTATCGCCGATAAATGGATGTACCTGTGCATCTTCGACGTGCTGTTCCTGCTTATACTCATACCACTGGGCTACGACGGCGGCACCGGCAACAAAAGCTGGCTGCGATTCTTCGGCATCGGCATACAGCCGTCTGAGGTCGTCAAGATAGTGTTCATCATTATCCTGGCAAAGCAGATATCGTATCTGAAGGAATACAAAAATCTGAATTCCGGCTGGTCGGTCCTCCAGCTGGTGGTACACTTTGTGCTGCTGTTCGGTCTGATAGTGGGCATCTCCTCCGATCTGGGCAGCGCGCTTATCATCATGTTTATATTCATAGTGATGGTATTTGCCGCCGGGATAAAATGGTACTGGATCGGCATAGGCTTTGCGGCTGCGGCGGCGGTAATACCCTTTGCGTGGAGCCATCTGCTGAAGCCCTATCAGAAGGCCCGCATCCTTGCGCCCTACGACCCGCAGAGCGTCGATCCCACCGGCGACAACATAACCTGGCAGGCAAACCAGTCTAAGATGGCGCTGGCCTCCGGCAAGCTAACGGGCATGGGGCTGGGACACGGCACGCAGACCCAGACGTCAAACGCCCTCACCGGCAAGCACACGGACTTCATCTTCGCCGTCATCGGCGAGGAGCTGGGTCTTATCGCCTGTGTTATAGTGCTGCTGCTGCTCACGGCGATAATCATACGCTGCTGCGTTATCGGCATACGCTCCGGCAGCAATTTCGGCATGCTCATCTGCTTCGGCGTGGGCGCGGCCATAGCATTCCAGACCTTCATCAACGTGGGCATGTGCATGGGCATCACGCCGGTCATCGGCATCACGCTTCCGTTCTTCAGCTACGGCGGCTCGTCCATGTTTACGCTGTTCGCCGCCATGGGGCTCGTGTCGGGAGTCCGATACCGACGACAGCCCAGAAGATTCAGCATACAGTATTAAAAAAATTAGAACGCCGCGTCATATGACGCGGCGGTTATTTAATATGTGTTGGGATTATCATCCCGGACGCTCTCGCCAGCCGGCAGGGCATAGCCCAACATGCCGCGCAGCGTGTTGTAATAGACGCCGTAGGTGAGCTGAGTATAGGGCTCCACCCAGATGCTGACAAAGGGTATGAGCTCAAGTATATACCAGCCGATGAAACTCAGGTCCAGTACAAAAAGCTCCCACTTGTGGCCGGACATCATTTTCTTGCTTTCGGATATGCACTGCATGGCGGACATTTCGGGATTGTCAAGCATGAGATAAAGCGCCATGCGGTATTTGTACGCGGCGATTATTCCAGGCACCACAAGAAGCAGCGTCCAAAGAAGGATGAACAGATACTCCAGTATGAAAAGCCAAAGCAGCTTGAAGAATATTCCGAAGCTGTCAAACAGGTTGCCGTAGCCGGCCTTGTAATGCCTGACCGTATTCAGCACGAATATTGTGAAGCCGGCGGAGAGCATGAGCAGCATTATGCGTATGGCGGCGTCCAGGATAACCGCGGCGGCGCCGGGATGATAACTCCGGAATACGCTCTGGGCGTACTCGGCTATGGTGCCGTTCATGAGGGCGTTTTGGTATTCTGTGGGATCCACCTGTATGCCGGTGAGCTTCAGCGAAAGGGAATTCAGCACATAGGTGATGAGCATAAGAACAAGACCCACGAGGATGGGGCTGGGTTTTGAAGTGTCTATGAGGCGCCTGGCCTCCGTCTTAAGGGCAGGGCGGTTCAGTTCCATTTCGGGCCTCCTATATATTGAAGAACTTCCTGAAGCACAGTATAGCATGGCGCGGCCCGGATTAACAGAAAAATTTACTTGCTGAGGCCTTTTTGAACTTGACAACTCCGGGTGCAAATGCTATTATAACAAAGCGTTCCAAATGCGCGAGTGGTGGAATTGGCAGACTCGCTGGCTTCAGGTGCCAGTGCTCGCAAGGGCGTGCGGGTTCAACTCCCGCCTCGCGCACCAATAAAAGGTCATCCTTTCGGATGGCCTTTTATTTTTTGCGCTGCGGCCATATTTGCCGGCAGAGAACATTATGCGGTATAAACGGCCATACACAGGGCATTTTTTACCTAAAAAGCGGACGGAAGACACAAAAAAACAGGAGTAGAAAAAAATAACGCAATTTAGTAATAATGACCTATTTTCCAGAATTAGTTGACAACAGGAGGCTAATTATTGTATGTTTTAACCAATAAAGGGCCCACGCGGGGCTTTTTATAAATTTAAATGGAGGAATCAACGATGAAAAAGTTCTTGGCCATCTTACTGGCACTTACAATGGTCTTTGCTCTTGCCGCCTGCGGCACCAGCAGCAGCACCGGTGAAAAGAAGACCACCGGTGAGGATATCACCCTCGACATCATCATCTCTCAGTACTCCGACAACACCCAGGCGTGGTGGGCAAAAGACGGCGACTACATAAAGGCGTTTGAAGCTGCCAACCCCGGAATAAAGCTGAACGTCGAAGTCGTGTCCTGGAACGACATCTACACCGTCGTCAACACCCGCATCAGCACCAACCAGGCGCCTGATATTCTGAACATCGACACCTTCGCAGACTATGTTTCCGACGATCTGCTTGAGCCCACCAGCGACTATGTGTCCGCTGATCTCCAGGCAAAGATCATCCCCAGCTTCTGGAACGCCAGCGAGATGGACGGCACCGTGTGGGCACTGCCCATCCTGGCCTCTGTCCGCGCAATGTTCTATAACAAGGATATCCTTGCCAAGGCCGGCGTGGATGTTCCCAAGACCTGGGATGAGCTGACCGCAGCCTGCGCAGCCGTCAAGGCAAAGTGCCCGGGCATCGTTCCCTGGGGCCTTGACATTTCCACCGATGAAGGCCAGGCAGCCTTCGCTTACTACACCTGGAACAACGGCGGCGGCTTCCTTGATGCCGACGGCAACTGGGCACTGAACTCCAAGGCCAACGTCGAGGCCGTCAACTACATGAAGAGCCTCATCGACGCCGGCTACTGCAATGCATCTCCCTACACCGACACCCGCTATCCTCTGCAGGATGCCTTTAACGCCGGCTCTCAGGCCTTTATGATCGGCGCCTGCAACATGATGAAGTCCGACAGCAAGGTCAACTACGGCGTGGCCAGCATCCCCACCAACAACGGCACCACTCCTGTGGCTCTCGGCGTCTGCGACCGTCTGATGGTCTTCAAGGACAAGGAAGCTGCCGATCAGGATGCCCGCAACGCGGCCATCAGCAAGTTCTTTGATTACTTCTACAATGTGGACAACTACTCCAAGTACATGGTCTATGAAGGCTTCCTGCCTGTAACCACCGACGCCTCCACCCAGCTGGCCTCCAAGGCCGACCAGTACACCACCGGCGGCACCAACACCCCGGGCAGCAACGAGTACTTCTCCACCTTCTGCGGTCTGCTGAGCTCCTGCAAGTTCTATCCCACCGCCAAGACGGAGTGGATCGACGTCAAGCAGGGCGTTATAGACGCCGAGCAGCGCGTCTGCCAGGGCGAGAACGCACAGACAGTTCTGGATGCTCTCCAGGCAAAGATCGCGAAATAATTTCAAAACCCTAAAAATAAATCCAGGCACACAAAGGGGCTGGGCAGGCACCCAGCCCCTTTCTCTTTCCCGAGCCCGCCTCGTCTGCGGCGGGCCGGGGAAAGAGAGCTGCCTGTTTATGACAGACCGGCTCAAAAGAGAGGAGTGGCAAGATGAAAAAACATTCCACATTGAAGCATGCGGAGCCTTATATTTGGATGCTGCCCAGCATGGTGCTGATGTGCGTGATGATCGTGATCCCCATAGTGACCGTTTTCCGACTTTCCATGTCAAAAATCAGCAAGGCCGGCGTGGTCAAGGGCTTCAACGGTTTTGAAAACTTCAAGACCATCTTGGAGAGCCCCACATTTATCCACATACTTGTCAATACTCTGATATGGACGATAGCTGTGGTGGGCCTGTCCACGCTTCTGGGCTTTATCCTGGCCATGGTGCTCAACCAGCCCTTCAAAGGCCGCAAGTTCGTCAGAGCCGTGGTGGTGTTCCCGTGGGCCACGTCCCTTATAATCCAGGCCCTGGTGTGGAAGTACATGCTCAACGCCGACTACGGCGCGCTGAACGTGCTGCTGGTAAAGCTGGGGATTGCCCACAGCTACATAAACTGGTTCGCCACCTGGCAGTCAACCTTCGCGTGGGAGTGCTGGGTAGGCATATTCGTCACCGTGCCCTTCGTCACGTTCTGCGTCCTCTCCGGCCTGCAGAGCATCGACAGCAGCTTCTATGAGGCTGCGGAAATAGACGGTGCGGGCTTCTGGAAAAAGCTCACCCGCATCACGCTGCCGCTGGTGCGCCCCAGTCTCACGGTCTCCACGGTGCTGAACATCATCTATGTGTTCAACTCCTTCCCAATCATCTGGACTATTTCAAAAGGCGCGCCTGCGGACAAGACCCACACGCTGGTCACTTACCTGTATCAGCTGGCATTTTCCAACGGCAAATCCGGTGAGGCCGCGGCTGTCTCCGTCATCGGCTTTTTGATCCTCTGCGTATTCGCCGGGATCTACATGGTCATGACGCTGAAAGCGGAAGGGAGCGAATCATGAAAAAACGCAAGCCGGGCGCCACAGCGGCGCTGTATATTTTCGTATTTGTGGTCTGCATTGTGACGCTGTATCCCTATTTTGTCACCTTCGTCACCGCGGCGAAGGACACTTCGGAGATGTACGCCGCCAATATGACCGTGTTTCCCAAGGTATGGGAGTGGTCGAACTTTGTTGATCTGTGGAGCAAAGCCCCTGTTCTCAGGTACCTTACCAATTCCGTTATTATAGCGGGCGGCGCCACGGCGCTGGCCATTCTCTGCGGCGTGCCGGCGGCCTATGCCATGGCCCGCATGCGCTTCAAGGGAAAAACCTTTTTCCTGGGCGCTGTTATTGTAAGCCAGATGTTCGCCCCCGTGGTGCTGCTCGTCGGCATCTACAAGCTCATGGTGGACATGCACCTTACAAACAACCTGATGGGCCTTATTTTGCTGGACGCCGCGTTCAATCAGGCGTTTGCCATCTGGCTCCTCCGGGGCACGTTCCTCTCCATCTCGCCTGAGATGGAGCAGGCCGCGAAGATCGACGGCTGCGGCACTGTCCGCGCCATGACCCGCGTCCTGCTGCCGATGGCGGCGCCGGGCATCGTCACCACGCTGATTTTCGTTTTTATAAACGCCTGGAACGAATATACCATCGCGCTGACTCTTATATCCAATGACGTGCTCAAGCCGATAACCGTCGGCATCAACACCTTCTACGGATACAATTTCATCCAGTGGCAGTACCTGTTCGCGGCGTCGCTGTTTGCCACCGTCCCGGTAATCATCCTGTTTTTGTGCATCGAAAAGCATCTGGTGTCCGGACTTACCTCCGGCGGCGTTAAAGGATAAAAACAATAAAAGGGCATACTCCGAGAGCATTCCGGAATATGCCCTTTATTGGATATATTTCTAATTAACCGGCGTCTGAAACGCCGAACTTTTTTGCCCCCGGATGGAGGCAAACAGTATGGCGGTGCCGGCGGCGGCAAGGCCGCAGCCTGCCTGCAGCAGCAGACGGATGCCTCCGGCGGTGATAAGCTGCCCGCCCAGGAAGTTCCCGCAGCTGCAGCCCAGCGCATATGCTGCGGTGAACAGGGCCTGCCCCTTGACCATGTCCTGGGGCGCCGTGCTCTGCTGGGCGTACAGCACGCCTGCCGGGATAAGCAGGCCGTAAGAGGTGGCCTGCAGCAGCTCCGCGGCGTAGACGGCAAAAATGCTCCTGGCCATAAGGAGAACGACGGCCTTTACAAGGAAAGTCAGCGCGGAGATGCGCAGCAACTTTGCCGTGCTTACCCTTCGGCGTATGGGCGTGAAGAATACGAATACCGGCACTTCAACTATTGTCGCCACAGCCAGCGCCACGCCCACGTGGCGGCTGTCTCCGCCAAGACTTTCCATGAGCGTGATGAAATAGTTCTCAGTCATTGAATGGAAAGCGGCAAGAAAAAGCACAGCCAGCAGGGAGACGCAGTAGAGCTTGTAGCGGCGGAAAAATTCCGCCAGAGTGCAGGCCTGCCCCTGAGGGGTCTCAGAAGCGGATGAGCGCTCCGGCACCGGAGCGTCCCTGCGGGGATAAAGAAGCGTCACCACAATGCAGCACCCCAGCAGAAAAAGGGATATAAGCACCATGGACTCGCCGCCGAAGCGCTTCATGGCCGCGCCTATTCCGATGGAGGACACCGCGAAGGCCATGGAGCCGATGCCCCGGCCAATGCCGAAATCCAGCTGGTCGCCCCGGCTGGTGTAATATACGCTCAGCGCGTTTATCAGCGGCTGCGTGGCGTCCAGCAGCAGCCCCGCCGCCAGATACAGCGCCGCGAACAGAAACGGCGGCAGCGCCGCAAAATGCAGTGCCAGCAGTGCCAAAGCGGACAGCAGCGTGAATGCGCCTATGATCTGTGGCAGGGAGAGACGGACGCTGCGGTCGGCAATGGAGGCTGCCAGCGGCTGCAGCAGGCAGGACAGCAGGTTCGCCAGCGCTAGGATAATGCCTACCTGGGCCGTGTCGAAGCCGCGCCCCAGAAGATATGCCGCAGCAAAGCTGAACAGACCGCAGTAGGCCATCCAGTAAAAGGACTGATGAACCGCGTACTGCGCTGTGAAAGAGCGGGATGGAGAGGTTGTCATGTAGTGCCCCTTCGGTTTTCAGAGTGGCGCGCAGGCGCCCCGGACCCGTTTTAGACGGTTCATTTCCTGTTCTGCCGGTACCGGCTGGGCGTGGAGCCCTGTATGGATTTGAACACCTTGGTGAAATAATTGTAGTCTGAGATGCCCACCCGTTCCGCCACGGCGGAGACGGAGAGATCGGTGGTTATCAAAAGCACGCGGGCCACGGCGATGCGCTTTTCCGCAAGCATGCGCATGACGGTGGTGCCGCTTTCCGCCGCAATGGAGCAGAGCTTTGTCTTGCTCACGTTCAGCCCGACAGCGATCTGATCCAGTGTCAGATGCAGGTGATAATTCCGGTCGATGAACGCTCTGAGCCGCTGCAGTTCTGAAACGTGGGAGATCTGTACCAGCCCGTCGTTTTGTATATACGGGACGCAGGCGGACAGAATGCGGGCCAGCGATTCTATTGACTCCAGCGGCAGTATGGTCAGATGCTTATACGGCTCCTCCAGCGCGGCAGCGGATCTGTTCCAGCCCAGAGTTTCCAGCGTGGCGCGCCACTGCGCCTCCATGGGCTGGGTGCTGTCCAGCAGCTGTCCGAAGCAGAGATATGCGATGACCGCACCGTCCTGCCCGATGGGCAGCAAAACATCGTAAAGCCCCGCGTGGCAGCGGTAAATGCGATAGCGCGTGTCGGCTCCTACGCTTCTGGCAGCCATCTCGTCGCAGGCGTTGCACCGCGCCAGCCCGTCCGGATTGGACTGCACACAGGCGCAGAAATCCGCCATCTCGCCGGCGGCGTGGATCACCCGGTAGGAGGTGTCTACCAGCGAAAACCTTACGCCGGAGAGCTGCTGAAAGCTGGTCAGGAGCTGATTTAGTTTTTCAAAGTCAAAAATAGCACCCATATAATCAACCATGAATTGAAATATATTTCTATTATCTGAACTGATGGTACTATTATTTTGCAGCAAAGTCAATAGAATGATAGATGAAATATAAACGGCTGGGGAGGGCATGCTGAAATGGATACGACAGACAGCGCTCCAAAGCCTGTATATACGGTGGATATCTGCCGTTTCCCGCCGGACTGGACGCGTGTGAAACACGTAAGGCTCTGGCATTCCCTGTGGCTGGGTACGGCACCGGAAACGCACGCCGCCATGGTCTTTGATCCCGCCGAAGGCTTCCGCGTGCATATGACATGCCTGGAGCGCGCGCCGCGGGCTGTATATACCGACCAGGACGACCCGGTGTGGGAGGACAGCTGTATGGAGGCTTTTCTTAACTTTGCTCCGGAGGCAGGAGACGCGTATATAAATCTGGAGACCAACGCCCTGGGAGCCATGCGCTGCGAGTTCGGCACGCACCGCGGCGGGCGGACAAAACTTGCGGATATGCCCCTGAAGCGGCCGACTGCTTCGGCGCGTCAGGCTGAGAACAGCTGGGAGACGGAATTTTTCATTCCTCTTGACACGGTTAAAACTCTGTTCGGCGCGGACAGCTTTTCCGCCGGCGACAGACTGCGCGGCAATTTTTACAAATGCGGCGACGGCACCGCACAGCCCCATTACGGCGCGTGGGCGCCCATAGAGCACGAGACCCCGCAGTTCCACCTGCCAGCGTGTTTCGGCACTCTGGTGATCGGACGGGCGAAGACATAAAAATGAAAGTGAGAAACAGAGATGGAAAGAGCCGCTCTGCAATTCCAGACCAAAGGCGCACCGGTAGAATGCGAGCCTTACGGCTGCGGACACATTAACACAACATATCTCGTTACGGCGGATACGGGCAGCCGCTATATCATGCAGAAGATAAACCTGACGGTTTTTCCGGATGTGGACGGCCTGATGGAGAACGTGGCGGCGGTGACAAGTTTCCTCGCCGCCCATACCGAGGATCCGAGGGGCGCCATGCATCTGGTACCCACTAAAGAGGGCAAAAGCTACCTGCGCGATGAAAACGGCGGCTGCTGGCGTATGTATGATTTCGTTGAAAACAGCCTTTGCCTTCAGGCGCCCGAGAGCGATCAGGACTTTTACGAAAGCGCCATAGCCTTCGGTCGGTTTCAGCAGCAGATGGCCTCATTTGACGCCGCGACTCTCCACGAGACGATACCAAACTTTCACAACACTCCCGAGCGCTACCGCCAATTCAGGGAGACCGTAGCCGCAGACCCCATGGGCCGCTGCAAGGATGTGGAGAATGAGATAAAATTTGCCCTGGCGCGGGAAGCGGAGGCGGGTTCGCTCCGCAGCATGCAGGAGCGCGGCGAGCTGCCCCTGCGCGTCACCCACAACGACACCAAGCTCAACAACGTCATGCTGGACGCGGTAACCCGCAGGGCTCTGTGCGTTATCGACCTGGATACAGTCATGCCCGGACTTTCGCTTTACGATTTCGGCGATTCCATCCGCTTCGGAGCGGCAACCGCGCTGGAGGACGAGAGAGATCTTTCCAAGATGGAGATGAGCCTGCATCTTTTCCGCATATACACACGGGGCTTCCTAACGGCCTGCCCGGGCCTTACGGCGGCGGAAAAAGCCATGCTGCCCATGGGGGCTAAGCTAATGACGCTGGAATGCGGCATCCGCTTCCTGAAGGACCATCTGGACGGCGACAGATATTTTTCCATCCACCGTCCGGGACAGAATCTGGACCGCGCCCGCACCCAGTTCCGCCTTGTGGCGGATATGGAGGAAAAGTGGGATGAGATGGCGTCAATTGTCGCGGAGGAAGCAAAAAAAACAACAAGCTGAAAGAAAACGACTCAAGACGATATGGTAAGTAATCATATTTGCTGTCAAGAAGGGAGACTCAGCCATGAAGTATCTAGGTATTGAATTTCAGGTTAAAAACATGCCCGGGCTGGATCCGGATTTCATTCCCTTCGGCCCGTGGATGGAGGCCTATCTGGCCGGGGCTGACCGGCCCATGGACATCGCGCTTGAGCGGGAAAACGGCAAGATTTCCGTCCACCGCACCCGCCTCCGGGGCCAGGAGTTTGCCGAGGCCAATCTGCGTTTTGCCGAGCGGTATGTGAAGTTCCTGCTATGGAGCGTGGGAGGCTGGAAGATATACGTCCGGGGCGACCGGAACGTTTATGAGTGCCTGGCCGCGGACTATACCAAAACCGGCGCGCGGGCCTTCGACGCCCAGTTCATGGAGGACGTGTACGAGCGGCCTTTCGAGGTGGCGGACTGCGCCGGCGGCGGCTTCCCGGAAGCCAACGAGAGCTCCGTATCCGTGGGCGGACATATGGAGGGCTGCCGCATCGGCTTCGACGCCGGTGGCTCAGACCGTAAGGTATCAGCCGTCGTAGACGGCCAGACGGTCTATTCCGAGGAGGTGGTCTGGCACCCAAAGACGTCGGCCGACCCCCAGTATCAATACGACGGCATCGTGGAGGCTTTCCGCACCGCCGCGTCAAAAATGCCCAGGGTGGACGCAATCGGCGTCTCCTCCGCAGGCGTGTTTATCGGCAACAGCCCCATGGTCTCCAGCATCTTTCTCAAGGTGCCCCGGGAGAAACGTGAATTTGTAAAGTCAGTCTACGACCGTGCGGCCAGGGAGATCGGCGACGTGCCCATAGTGGTGGCAAACGATGGCGACGTGACCGCCCTGGCCGGGTCCATGAGCATGGGTTCAGGCGCGGTAATGGGCATGGCCATGGGCACCAGCGAGGCCGTGGGCTATGTGGACGAGGGCGGCAACATACTGGGCTGGCTCAACGAGCTGGCCTTCGCCCCGGTGGATCTGGCCGAGAACGCCATGCGGGACGAGTGGTCCACCGACCGCGGCGTAGGCTGCAAATACTTTTCTCAGGACGCTGTGGCTAAGCTGGCGCCTGCCGCAGGCATCAGCCTTTCGGAATCGCTGACTCCCGCGGAAAAGCTGAAGGAAGTGCAGGCCCTTGCCGAAGCCGACGAGGGCGAGGCCAGGGACATCTTCGTCTCCATCGGCGCATATCTGGCCCACACTTTGGCGCTGTACGGCAAATTCTACACCGTCCGCCATTTCCTGGTGCTGGGCCGGGTGACCTCCGGTATCGGCGGGACGCTTATCGTGGACGAGTGCAACCGCATCCTGCGGGAGGAATATCCCGCGCTGGCGGCATCCATGGCCGTCACGCTCCCCGACGAAAAGACCCGGCGCGTTGGCCAGTCGGTGGCAGCGGCCAGTCTGCCGCGCATCGGATAAGGAGGCGGCAGAATGCTTTTCAAAAATGCGATTATATTCGGAGCGGACTTCCGGTTCCATCCAGGCTGGTTCACTGTGGAAAACGGCCGGTTCACCTCGGTTGATGAGGGCAATACCGACGCCGAGGGAGAAGATCTTGCCGGCGCGCGGGTGGTGCCGGGACTGGTGGACATACACACCCACGGCAACAGCGGCGCAGACTTTTCCGACGGCAGCTACGACGGCCTGTGCCGCATGGCGGAATATCTGGCCTCCCGCGGCGTCACATCCTTTGCTCCGGCTTCAATGACGCTCGGCGAGGATACGCTCAGCGATGCCTTCAAAACGGCCGTGCGTCTGCACGGCGAACGCCCGGCCGGACTTGCAAAGCTGGAGGGCATACAGATGGAGGGACCGTTTTTCTCCGAAAAGAAAAAGGGCGCTCAGAACGGGGCATATCTCCGCAATCCCGACTTTGACTTCTTCCGCCGGCTGTACGACGGGGCCGACGGACTGGTGAGGATAGTGGATCTTGCCCCGGAGCTTCCCGGCTCTGTGGACTTTATCCGCCGCGCCTCAGCGCTCTGCACGGTTTCCGTGGCACACACGGACGCAACTTATGACGAGGCAAAGGCCGCCTTTGACGCCGGAGCCACCCATGTGACGCATCTATTCAACGCCATGCCCCCCCTGCACCACAGAAATCCCGGCGTCATCGGAGCGGCTGCTGAAAACGAAAAGGTCAGGGCGGAGATTATCTGCGACGGGCACCACATACATCCCTCGGTTATACGGGCAGCCTTCCGCCTGTTCGGGGCGGATCGCATCTGCCTCATCAGCGACGCCATGTCGGCCTGCGGCATGCCGGAGGGCAAGTACTCTCTGGGCGGACAGGACGTTTTCGTAAAGGACGGTTTGGCCACCCTTTCAAGCGGTACCATCGCCGGCGCGGCCAGCGATCTGTGGACCGATATGCAGAATGCAGTCCGTTTCGGCATTCCGGAGGAGGACGCGCTGCGCGCGGCCACATTGAATCCCGCCTGCGAGATAGGCCGGGAAAAAGAGATAGGCTCAATAGAAACGGGAAAGCGCGCAGACTTTGTGGTCTGTGACAACGAGCTCCGGCTCCTGGCCGTTTATATCGACGGCCGGCGGGCGGATAAAGAGGAGGGGAAAACGGCATGAGGATCATTAGAACAAGAGATTACAAGCAGATGAGCCGGGACGCCGCCAACATCATTTCGGCGCAGGTGATACTGAAGCCCAACTCCGTGCTGGGCCTGGCCACCGGCTCCAGCCCCATTGGCGCCTACGAGCAGTTAATAAGATGGTATCAAAAGGGCGACCTGAATTTCAGCCGCGTGCGCACGGTGAACCTGGACGAGTACGTGGGTCTGGGCTTCGACAACCATGAAAGCTACAAGCGCTTCATGTACGATAACCTTTTCAGCCAGATAAACATCGACCCGGCAAACATCAACATCCCCAACGGCTGCACCTCCGACCCGGAGGAGGAGTGCCGGCGCTACGACGGGGTGCTGCGCACGCTTGGAGGCATCGATCTGCAGCTGCTGGGTCTGGGCGTGAACGGCCACATCGGATTCAACGAGCCCGCCGACATATTTGCGAAGGGCACTCATGTGGTACACCTTTCCGAAAGCACAATCGAGGCCAACAAACGCTTTTTCGCCAAGGCGGAGGACGTGCCCCGCAGCGCCGTCACCATGGGTATTTTCGACATCATCCAGGCGGACCGCGTGCTGATGGTGGCGTCGGGCGCCGGCAAGGCCCAGGCCGTAAAGGACGCTTTTTTCGGCCCGATCACCCCGCGGGTGCCGGCCTCCATTCTCCAGTTCCACAAGGATTTTACCCTTGTGGCGGACGAGGAGGCCCTTTCCCTGGTGTGAGGCGCGAGATAAATCAGAACAGCCGCTTAAGCGGAGCCCCAAACGGGACTCCGCTTTTTGCTGTCCAAATTATGGGACAACAGAGATGGTATCGTAATAATGCAAGACGCTTAGATGTTGATTGTGACCTGCAAAAATGTTATTGTTAAAATAATCCATACCGAAATGGAGGAACTGCATATGCGGGACGAATTCGGCGACGACTACGCAGACTATATGTTTTCCACCGGGCGCGGCCGGGAGTTCTTGTATGGAAAAAACGGAGGAGGCGGAGGAGGCCGCGACGGGTGCTATATCGCCACGGCGGTGTACGGCTCCTACGACTGCCCGCAGGTATGGGTCCTGCGCCGGTTCAGGGATTTTAAGCTTAAGAGCACGGCGCCTGGGAGAGTCTTTGTCCGCGCGTATTATGCTCTCAGTCCCTCTGCCGCGGCGCATCTGGGAGCCAATGGGACTGTTAGCTCGCTGCTCCGCCGCATGCTGGACGGTTTTGTGCTCACGCTGCGGAACAGGGGATATTCCGATCGGCCGTACAGCGACGCGCCCAATATATTCTGACTGGAGGACGGCAATATGGCGAAGAGAGAAGGACAGAAGCTGAAACTCTTGTATCTGCGGGAATATCTTCTAAGATATTCCGACGAGGAGCATCCGGTCACCATGAAGCAGATAACGGAGTATCTTGCCGACAACGACATACAGGCGGAGCGCAAGTCTGTATATTCAGATATTGAGACGCTCAGGGAGTACGGCATGGACATAGTCCGGGACGGAAGCAATTACTATGTTGGAGCCAGGGCTTTTGAACTGCCTGAGCTGAAGCTTTTGGTGGACAGCGTACAGTCCTCGAAATTTATAACACAGAAGAAGACGGCGGCGCTTATAAAAAAGATCGAGGGCATGACCAGCGTATATGAGGCGGGAGCGCTGAACCGCCAGGTATATGTGGTGAACCGCATCAAAAGCATGAACGAGTCCATATACTACAATGTGGACGAAATACAAAGCGGCATCGCCCGCGACAGACGGATCAGGTTCCGATATTTTGAGTACAATACGGCGGGCGAGAAGGTATACCGCCATGGCGGCGCAGTATATGAAGTCAGCCCTTACGCGCTGACATGGGACGACGAAAACTATTATCTGGCCGCATACGATGCCGGAGCCGCCATGATAAAACATTACCGCGTTGACAAGATGACGGACATAAAAATGACCGAAGACGCCAGGGAGGGCGGCGGCGAATTTGCGTCGCTGGATATGGCGCTGTACTTCAAAAAGGTGTTCGGCATGTTCTCCGGCGAAGAAAAAACAGTGCGTCTTCTGGTGGACGATTCTCTGGCCGGCGTGATCGTGGACCGCTTTGGCAGGGACGTGATGATGATTCCGGACGGAAACGGACGTTTCTCTGTCAGGGCGGATGTGATAGTCAGCCCTAAGTTTTACAGCTGGGTGGGCTCGTTCGAAGGGAAAATGACCATTTTGGCCCCAGATGAGGCCGCAGAAGGCATGCGGGAGCACGTGAGAAAGCTCAGAGCCTGCTTTCTGGGCGATGAATAACCCAGGACACAAAATCTCCCGGACTTTCAATAAGTCCGGGAGATTGTATACATATGGTAAAATCGTTTTATCCGGCGGCCAGCACAGCGTCGTCCGGCGCAAAGCAAATGCCGATATCCCGGACAATATGACCGTCAAGTTTGCCCTGCCGCACCATTGCAGTCAGTTCCTGCATGGCGCTCTCGTGATCCAGAGCCGACTTGTACGGACGCTCCTCGCGCATGGCCTGGTATATGTCCAGACACTGCAGCAGCCGCTCTTTTTCTCCAAGAGCCTCGGCGTTTATGCCGAAGGGGTAGCCGCTGCCGTCCAGCTTTTCGTGGTGCATATAAGCCCAGTGAGATATATCTTCCATGCCGCGGATGGAGGACAGCACCAGGTAGCTGCCGTAAGCGTGATCCTGTATGGCCCTGTATTCCTCATCGGTGAGCTTGCCGGGCTTCTCCAGAATGTCTGATTTCACCATCAGCTTGCCCACGTCGTGCAGCGCCCCTGCAAGGTACAGCTTCGCCTGGGTATCGGCGTCCCACCCGTAATATTCGCCCATTCTCCCGGCTTTTTCCGCTATGCCGCCTGAATGGCGGCTGGTAAACGGAGATTTGCAGTCTATGATCTTTGAAAAGATCCCGGCAAGCACTATAAGGCTGGCGGGCGAGTACTGGCTTTTTTCCTCCGGAAGCTCGCTGCGCAGCCTGTCGTTCAGCGTGTCTGTGCGAAGATACAGCTTCTCGGGCGAAGAGAAGGCACCCAGAAATGCGGAGGCCGTGCCCTTGTCAAAGAGTGTGCCGGTGCCGGATTTCACATATTCCCGTACCTTAAGGTACTTTCCTTCCGACATTTCGCTCAGATCAAATTGCGCGTCCACGTTGTCGGCCAGATGGATAAGCCGGGCAAAGATAGGGACGTCTGGCGTGGTCAGACCGAATGGGCCCAGCCCGTCGGCCCGCTCGTGGTGATATAGGATGGCCCCCTTTACCGTGGAGTAAAACGCAAGAGAGGATATGTTTTTCTCGCCCATGGTGCAGTGTCCCGCCAGATCGTTTTCAAAGCTGTCCGGTGTCACGGCGTCTCCGGACAGCGCGGCGCGCTGACCGTATTCGGTGAGGGCGTTGTCGTGCAGGGCGGCGCAGACCGCCAGATTGAGCAGATAATCGTTGGGGTATCCAATGGCTCTTCCCATGGACGCCGATATAAGGGCCACGCGCTGGGAGTGATGTGTGGATACGGTGACAAGGTCGCGTTCCACGTAATCCAGCGCGTATGATATGCTGTATATAAGGTCGTTTCTGTAAATTTCCGTCATTTCCATACCTGATTTCCGCCCGGCAAAAAAACGGATGCCCACGAGGGCACCCGCACAAAAAATGCAGCTGGCTGCCATTGCACAGGCCCTTTAGCTTTGCGTCCCTACCTTTCGACAGGTTTGCCGATTGAGTTTGGTAAAATTATAACTTACTTGTTTCTAAAATGCAAGAAATATATTTCCTGCGCAATTCGGCACAGAATTCGTTGACAAAGATATTTTCCCAAAATATAATACGTCCGTAGTGTTGTAGGCACAACCGGCGGCAAAAGGACGACTGATATGGATAATAACGAATTCACTCCCGGCGAGCAGGGCGGCGAAGCGAAAAAGCGCACGCCGAACATTGAAAGCAAGCTCCGGCACAATATAGTCAAGATGCCGGAAGAGATAAGAAAAGCCAGCGGCATAGTCATTTGGGGGCGAAGAATAAAGTCTTTGGTCTTTACCACGGACATTGCCATTATCCGCAACTGCGATGCGGACGCGGTGCTGGCCGTGTATCCCTTTACCCCGCAGCAGGCTATCAGCAGCTGCATTATCCAAAGCGCGTATATACCCGTGTTCTGCGGCGTGGGCGGCAGTCTCACCAAGGGCCTGCGTTCCATCACCATGGCAAAGGACGCGGAGGCCATCGGCGCTATGGGCGTGGTGGTGAACGCGGCCATCTCCAACGCAAACCTTGCCGCCATAGCGGCCTCGGTTGATATCCCCGTGGTGGCTACCATAATCACACCGGAGACAGACGTGACCGCCCGCATACAAAGCGGCGCGTCGATACTGAACGTCTCCGCAGCCGACAAGACTCCGGAGATGGTGGAGAAAATTCGCCGTGAATTTCCGGACTTCCCCATAATCGCCACCGGCGGCCCCACGCCCGAAGCCGTGGCGCGTACAGTCGCCGCCGGCGCCAATGCGGTTAGCATTACGCCGCCCAGCACCAAGGCCCTGTTTTCCGAGATCATGAAAAATTACCGCGAACAGGACGGCAGCGGCGGCACAAAGTGACCGCAAAAACAATAAAAGGTAATATCATACAAAAACACCCGACCTCGGCCGGGTGTTTTTTGTGCCTGCGAGAGGACAATTATTGATTGAATTACCAACATTTTTCTGCTATCCTAAACGTATGTTTAAAAACTTGGATTGAAGGAAAACAGCGATATGAAAAAGCTTCCCTGCAGAGTGTCCTGCCTTGTTTTGGCCGTTATGATGCTGCTGTCCGCCGTGCCTGCCGCGGCGCTGGACGAGACGGCGTCCGCGTCTCAGTCCCCCGCGGTCTCTGAGGAGCCTACAGCGGCTGCGCCCGAGGCGAAATATGCGGACACTGCCGGCCACTGGGCTGAAAAGGCGCTTTTGCGCGCGGCCAGCGACGGATACCTGACGGCCAGCGGCGGGAAGCTTTATCCAAACGACCCAATCGACAGGGCCCAGGCTGCGGCGGTCATCAACAGGGTGCTCAAGGCCGCTGAAAAGGCAGAGCTGGGCGCCGGGTCGGATATATCCGCCGGCGCGTGGTACAGGGAGGATCTGGAGAAGGCCATATATCTGGGATACCTCAACACGGCCCTGACCGCCGTGATGAAAAGGCCGCTCACCAGGGGCGAGACCTTCCTTATATTCGCCAGAGCCTTCGGGCTTTCAGAGGCGAAGCCAGACTATACCGTGCTCTCGGCGTATTCCGACGCTTCATCCCTCACAGGCGAGATACGAAGCGCCTGCGCTTCGATTGTCTCTTCTGGCCTTGCCGGCGGCGCTGGCGGAAAGCTTATGCCTGCAAAGACAGTCACAAGAGCGGAATTCGTCACCATACTATACCGGCTTCTGGACGGATTTTCGCTTACAGACTGCGCCTCGGCAGATGCGGTACTGCCGGATGCCGGCGGCAGCGCGGTCGTCAGAAGTTCAGCTCTGAAGACCCTGACGGCAAAGGGCGCGTACAAGACAGTTTCATTCTGCCAGAGCAGCGGCGACGCGGTTTTTTCTGCCGCGGCGGACAAGGTGATAGTTTATACCTCCGGAGCTGTCACCGTATCCGGCAGGATCGGCACGGTTCAGATGGTGGGTGCCGTCCGCAGAGTCACGGTTAAGGGCGCCGCCTCGTCGCTTTGCGCCGACGGCGCGGGCGATGAGATCACCGTTGAGCAGGGGGCCGCGATAGACACACTGGAGCTGCTGCCCGGCGCTACCGGCGCAAAGCTGGTGATAAACGGCACTGTGAAAAATCTGGTCATCGCGGCGGAGAACTGCGCGGTCACCGGCACAGGCAGAGTCGAGGCGGCGGAGATAACCGGCGCCGGCTGCTCCGCGTCTGTGAGATCCGGCATGAGCGCCTATACGCCGAAATTTCAGCTGACCGCCCCGGCATCGCTGCCGGCGGGCGAGACCCTCACGGTGTCGGCGGCATTTTCCGCGTCCTACGCAGGGAAGGGCTGCACGCTCCAGTGGTATGCCGACGGCGCGGCGATTTTGGGCGCCAGGACGGAAAACTATGCCGTAAACCGCGAGACCTCAGCAGAATATTCACCAAAGATTACATATGTGAAAGACCTGCCGGAAAAGATGACGGTGGGTCTGGGCGTCACTTACTGCTCCGGCGGTGAGCTGGAGCACGTTTATGCATCCTCCGACACGGCCCTTGAAAACTACCCGGCAGAGCATTACAGGGTAACGGAGCGGGCGCGGGTAAACGCGCTGGTAACGTCGTACAAATTTGCGGCGGTGACGCTTTACAGCGGTTATCTGTATACCGACGCGTCCCTCCGCACAAGATCGGTCTGGGTGCAGAAGGGAACCAGCGTCACCTGCGTTTCCAGCGTGGGCAGCTCCGCCGTGCAGGTGAAGCTCTGGGACGGCAGGACAGGCTGGACAGGATACGAAAGCGTGCAGCGCGGCAGCGGAAACTATACACGCTCTGCGGACTACGACGCCGGGGACAAAGAGATATGGGTCGCCTCCAAGGGCTATACCAGCCCCACAAAGTACCTTGTCTGGGTAAGTCTTGACTGCCAGCGGGTCAACGTATTTGAAAATGTGGGCGGCAGCTGGAAGCTCATTCATGTCTTTGCCTGCGCCTCCGGCAAAAATTCCACGCCTACTCCCACCGGAACCTACAAGATAAGCTACAAGCAGGACAGATGGTCGTACACCGGATACTGGTGCGGCCCGGTTACGGGCTTTAACGGCTCTTATGCCTTCCATTCCTGGCTCACCAACAACGACGGCTCCGCCCACGATCACACAATGGGCCGCCCCGCTTCCCACGGCTGCATACGTATGGAGGACGCGGGCGCGCAGTATATGCACACGCTGCCCATCGGCACTACGGTAATTGTGTATTAAGATAAAAAACGCGGCCGCCTTTTAATAATAAAGGCGGCCGCGGCGTTTTATTGCTGTAAGTATTTGTCCAGAAAGTTCTCCAGCGCCTGATGATACCCCTGGGTGTCCACCATGTAGCTCAGCGCGTGCTGGGCGCCGGGCACGGTGAAGAGCTCCTTCGGCGCGGCGCAGGCCTCAAAGTTTTCCCTGGAAAAACGGGTGGGAACGAAATCGTCCGCCTCCCCGTGGATGAAGAGCACCGGAATCTTGTTGCTGCGCATTATCTCAGGAATGGGGGATTCGTGGATGTCGAAGCCCCCCAGCAGGCGGCACCAGATATTTACAGTGCCCAGCAGAGGCTCCGGCGGCAGATGAAACTTGCTTTTCAGAACGGACTTAAGTTCCCCGTAAATGGAGCTGTATCCGCAGTCGGCCACAGCACACCTGACGTTTGCCGGCAGCTCCAGTCCCAGGGACATGAGTACGGAGGCGCAGCCCAAGGATATGCCGGCCAGCACTATGGGCACGCCGCCGCCGAAGCGTACTGCGGCGTAATCTGCCCAGGATTTCACGTCCCGGCGCTCCCGTGCGCCGAAAGTCATGTATGTGCCCTCGCTGTCCCCGCAGGCGCGCTGGAAGGGGAGTATCACATGAAATCCCAGGGAATGATAATATCGAACGGAGGCGCCCATATCCCGCAGCGGCGTACTGCGGTAGCCGTGGAAGATTATAAGCACTCCCCTGGGGGACGGCGTGTCCGCCGGAAGGAAATATGCTTTCAGCCTGAACCCGTCGAAGGACTTCAGCTCAAGATTTTCATAGTTCTGCGCCCTGAACCAGTCGGCTCCGGCGCGTATTATATCAGCATATACAGCCCATGCTTTACCGGTGGTGTCGTCGGTGGAGGCGGCAGGCGGCTTCCTTCTGGCGCGGCGGCAGGCAATGTTGAACAGCACCAGAGCCGCAAGAAACCACAGGACTATAAGGACTGCTGCGATTATCAGCACGGTTTTCAAAGCGATTCACCCCTTAACGGATGAATTATAATCCGCATTTCGCCTTTTGACAACCGCAGCTCCCCGTAAATTAACAAATTATTGACACATTCCCGCATCCATGTGATAGAATACATCATTGTATTTCAATATATCGGGGGAAGCCCATGAGAGAAAAGCTGGCAAGATTTATGGCCGGCCGCTACGGCGGCGACCAACTGAACAGATTTACGGCAATATCCGGCTGCGTTTTGATGATCGTCGGTATCATCGCGGGCGGTATAGTGTCGCTGGTTTTGTATTCGTTTGCGCTGGCCGGACTTGTGTGGACGTATTTCCGCATGTTCTCCCGCAACATATACAAGCGCCAGTGCGAAAATGCAAAGTATATCTCGATCACCCAGAAATTCACGTCCCGCGCCCGCCTGGGCAGAGAACGCTGGAGCCAGCGCCGGGACTATAAGTTTTTCACCTGCCCTGCCTGCCACACAACACTGCGCGTTCCCAAGGGCAAGGGAAAGATAAACATTGTCTGCAAGAAGTGCGGAAACTCTTTCCAGGGAAAGACCTGAAGATATGTTCGGATACATCATCGCCGACAGAGGCGCCCTTACGGACGAGCAGCAGGCGCGGTACAAGGCCTGCTACTGCGGACTGTGCAGAACCCTGAAAATCCGCTGCGGCGGACTTTCCAGGCTGAATTTAACATACGACATGACCTTCCTTGTGATGATCCTGACGGCTCTGTACGAGCCCGAGGAGCAAAGCGGGGAAGAGAGATGCTTCATGCACCCCGCAAAGCCCCACGCCTGGTGGGCGGACAAATATACTGATTACGCCGCGGACATGTCCATGGCGCTTTCTTATCTCAAATGCAAAGACGACTGGGACGACGACTGCGACCCGGTAAAAAAGCTGGAGGCCTTCTGTATGCGCTCCGCTTACGACAGAGTATGCGCCGCCTATCCCCGTCAATGCGGCGTCATAAACGACCGCATGGCCGCGCTTTCCGCCATGGAAGCGGAGGGCACGCCGGATCCTGACACAGCCTCCCGGCTGTTCGGTGAACTCATGGGGGAAATCTTCGCCCCGGAGGAGGACTACTGGAGCGGCACCCTGCGCTCCATGGGCAGCGCGCTGGGCAGGTTCATTTATATAATGGACGCCGTCATAGATCTGGACAAGGACGCTAAAAGCGGTTCCTATAACCCGCTTAAGGGTCTGCCGGAGCCGGACGGCGGGCATTACAAAGCAGCACTTGACATGCTTATGGGCGAGTGCGTATACTATTTCGACAGACTGCCCATAGTGGCCGATTCCGGAATACTGCGCAATATACTATGCTCCGGCGTCTGGACCGCATACATGCAAAAATTTTATCCTCCAAAGAAAGGAAGCGCGCCGGATGATACAGGATCCGTATAAAGTCCTCGGTGTGTCGCCCGACGCCAGCGACGAGGAAATAAAAACAGCCTACCGTAATCTCGCCAAAAAATATCACCCGGACCGCAACCCCGGCAACAAGGCCGCGGCGGACAAAATGAACGAGATTAACGCGGCTTACGATCAGATCAAAAACGGCACCGCCGCGCCGGGCTATGCCGGTCAGGACGCCGGTGCTCAGGGAGCATACGGCAGTTGGGCCGGATGGAACCCCTTCGGGGGCGGCTGGCAGCAGCAACAGCAGGCCCAGCGCCCGGAATACCAGGCCGCGGAGAGCTTCATATCCAACGGCAGGTATCAAGAGGCGCTGAACGCCCTCTCCGGTGTGCCGGAAAGCGAGCGGGACGGAAGATGGTACTATCTTGCGTCCGTGGCCAACATATATGTTGGAAACCGCATCGCGGCGCTGCAGTATGCCCGCCAGGCCGTCCAGATGGATCCGTCAAACCCGGAGTATCAGCAGCTTCTGCAGCAGCTGGAGTCCGGCGGTAGCTACTATCAGGATTACAGCAGCGGTTACGGCGCGTCCTCGTCCACCATCAACAAGGTCTGCACCACCCTGTGCATCGCAAATCTCATTCTGTCCATGTGCGGCCTGGGCTACGGGTACGGCGGCATGTGGTGCTGCTGAAAAATATCGAAAGAGCCGGAGCCTTTAAAGGGCTCCGGTTTATTTTTTGTAGACGCTGAGGTTGCCGCTTTTGTTATAAAGGGCCAGAAACACCTCCCCCGGAGAGGAACAGCCCTGGACCTGCAGCTCCGCGTACAGCCATCTCTCGTCCATACCCAGCGCGCTGAGATTTTCGCTCATCACGCGTCCGTCCATGATAAGCTCCGTATCGGCAGAGGCCGGTGACGGGTGCAGATCAAGGTCCGAGGGACTGACCGGCCTGGAAGCTGAGGCGGGGAGAAAGCTCATCTTGCCGTTATACTCGAAAACCGCCGTCTGGATGTCGGAGAGGGAAAAATACCCGGCCTGACGGCACATGCACAGAAACTCCGAAAGATCCAGCTTGGCGGTAGCCATGTTTTCCCCGAAAAGCGTCCCGCCGTCGTAGATGAGTATGGGGCGTCCCTCCATGTATTTTCGGGCCTTCTGCCATTTTCGCAGCACGATGCTTATGACCCACACCAGAATTCCATAGACGACAATGGAGGTCAGCGGTCTTACGGGATCCTCCAGCTCCGTTGCCATCTCGGCGGCTATGGAGCCTATGGTTATGCCGTTTATATAATCGGCGGCGGAGAGCTGCGACAGCTGCCGGTGGCCGATGAGCTTGGTAACGGCGAACATGGCCGCCGCTGAGCCCACGGCCGCCAGCGCCGCCTTTGGGATTTCCCAGAGCTGAGTCATCAGTCGGATGCGGCAAAGCTCCTGACGTAAGCGCGCATCTCCTGCGGAGAACAGATGGAGTGCGTTTTCTCCCTGACGGCCTGCTGTTCCTCTGCGCTCATGGAGCAGAATTTTTTGTAGGCTTCCGGTTCCTGCATAAGCGCCATGCCCAGACCCAGCGGCACTCCTCCGCCGTTTTTCATATTCATCAAGCTCACCTCAGGCGTATTTTCTGCATTAAACCTGAAAAAAATGCGCGGCATTTGCCGCGCATTTAAATCGATATCCGTATTCAGTCTATGGGATGCCTGCCGGCCTGGATTATGCGGGTTATACCGGAGGACAACACCAGATTGACCAGAAGCTCTATCACAAAATTGATGCCTGCTATGCCGAAAATGATGTAGTACATAAGGCCCGTACCCTTCGCGTCGGCCATGCCCTGCAGTGCGGGGAAGAAAAACGCGAACATGCCGGCGATGAAAAGCCCGGTGTTCACCACGGGGCAGACAATGCCCGAGAGCACCACGCCGGTGAGCTCCTTCTTTTTTGACGCCGCCTGATAGACAAGTCCGGCCAGCCATCCGGCGGCCACGGTTTTCACAAGGCAGATGAGCACGGTGGCCCAGGCGTTCTGGGACATGAGGTACAGCACGAAGCCGCCGTCCCAGCCGAAAAGTCCGGAAACGAACACAACGATACCCATGACCAGTCCCAGGTATGCGCCTGCGGACGGACCGTACAGCGCGGCGCCGATGATAATGGGCGCCAGGGCCAGGGTGATGGACACGGGACCAAACTTGATGAAGCTGCTGATGACCTGCAGTACGATGATAACGGCCGTGAATATGGCGAGATTCGCCATGCGTTTTGTGCGGCCGGCGGGGTTGGCCTTTGGCTTTTTGCTGTTTTCTCCCATTACTGTTTACCTCCTGCTGTCGCTCCGCGGAGAGCGGATGCGGCGCATATTATGGATTCGCATGAGAGAATAATACAACATAAGGGCTTCTGGCACAACATTTTTTTGCAAAAAGGAGGCAGAAGAACAAAAATCAAGTGAAATGGCGCAAACTTTGCACACAATAATTGACAAACGTCCCATAACAATGTAAAATATCCGAACGGAAGGCCATTTTGAGAGGCCAATAAAAAAAGGAGTACGTAATATGAATAAGACTGAACTTGTAGATGCTATGGCTAAAGAGGCCAATCTTTCCAAGAAGGATGCAGAGGCTGCTCTCGGCGCTTTCACCGCAGCTGTTGAAAAGGCTCTGAAGAAGGGCGACAAGGTCACTCTGGTAGGATTCGGCACATTCGAAGTCCGCGAGAGAGCTGCCCGCGTTGGCCGCAATCCTCAGACCGGCAAAGAGATCAAGATTAAAGCTTCCAAGGCCCCCGCTTTCAAGCCCGGCAAGGCATTCAAGGACGCTCTTTGATTTTCTTATAAAAAAGTATGTCCGGCAGACCGCTTTGGTCTGCCGGATTATTTGCTTTCCGATGGTTGATTAGCCTGGAACGATGTGGTATCATAATAAAAGACAGCGGGCGATGAACGCGCCATTGCGGCGCCGTTTCTGAGAGGTAAGAAATGGTACAATACACAAAAAAGGCCATAGCGGAAAGCTTTCTGCAGCTTTTGAACGAGAGACCTTTCGACAAGATTTCCGTGGTGGATATTGCGGAGAAATGCGGGATCAACCGGAACACGTTTTACTACTATTACACAGACGTTTTCGCGCTGGTGGACGATGTGTTCCGCATGGAGACCCAAAAGATCATTGACCAGGATATCAAGGTCACCAACTGGCAGGACGCTTTTATGCAGGGTACGTCCTTTGCCCTGGAAAACCGCCGTGCCATATATCATCTTTACAATTCCACCAACCGGGACAGACTGGTAACGTATCTCTATGACGTCACCATCTCCGGCATGACCGCATTTGTCAGCAGTCAGGCGGAGGGCCTGGATGTGGACGAGCGGGATATGAGCGCTCTTTCGGAGTTCTATACCGCCGCGCTGATGGGCCTGGGTACAAAGTGGCTGCAGGACAGCATGAAGGAGGACGTGGATGATTTCGTTTCCCGCTTAGCCCGTCTGCTGGAGGGAAATATCCGGGCCTCGCTTGTTCGCTGCGCGCGCAGCAAAACTCAGGACAAAAACTGAGATTTGGGTATTGTTCATGCACAAAGCCGGATTTGCCCAAAAATTTGACAAATTCTTGACGCTGCACAGATTTTGTGCGGCGTCTTTTTTGTGACTGTACCCATTGACCGCCCGCTCTGTTAATATGAACACACAAAAATAAAACGGAGGTCGATCCAATGTCAGCATTAGATAAAGTCAAACAGGCAGCCGCAATGAAGGCGTTCGATTACATAGGCAAGGACCCCGAGACAAATATCCCAAAGGTTCTGGACACTGTGTCAAAGCTGGATTCATCCGGTTCTCTGAAGACCCATATCGCCGGTATCAAGAGAAATTTCCAGGATCCCGACAACGGCATGCACAAGCTTGCCCTTAAGATATTCGCAGAAACCGACCCCGAACAGCTGCGCAAGGTGTATGAGGAACTGATGGTGAATTCCATGCTGCTCTCCGCCCCCGTGCGTTCCAAGGTCCGCGCAGAGCACAACTGCAACGTGCCCTGGGCCATCCTGATGGATCCCACCTCCGCCTGCAACCTGCACTGCACCGGCTGCTGGGCTGCCGAGTACGGCAACAAGCTTAACCTCACGCTGGATGAGCTGGACAACGTTATCAAGCAGGGCGAGGATCTGGGCACCTACGTATACCTTTACTCCGGCGGCGAACCGCTGGTGCGCAGAAAGGACATCATCACTCTCTGCGAGCGCCATCCCGAGTGCCTGTTCACCTGCTTCACCAACGGCACCCTCATCGACGACGAATTTGCCGACGAGATGGCCAGAGTGAAGAACTTCGTGCCCGCCATCAGCGTGGAAGGTTTTGAAAAAGAGACCGACTTCCGCCGCGGCGAGGGTACCTTCCAGGCCACCCAGCGCGCCATGGAGAAGCTGCGCGCCCGTCATTTGCTGTTCGGCATCTCCTGCTGCTACACCAGCAAGAACGCCGAGTTCATCGGCAGCGAGACTTACTTTGACGCCATGATCGAGTGGGGCGCCAAGTTCTGCTGGTTCTTCACCTACATGCCCGTGGGCAAGGATGCGGCTCCTGAGCTGCTTGCAACAGCGCAGCAGCGCGAGTATATGTATCACCAGGTGCGCGAGTTCCGCAAAACCAAGCCCCTGTTCACTATGGACTTCTGGAACGACGGCGAGTACGTCGGCGGCTGCATAGCCGGCGGCCGCAGCTACTTCCATATCAACGCCAACGGCGACATGGATCCCTGTGCTTTCATGCATTACGCTGATTCCAACATCCGCACCGATACCCTGCTTGAAGCCTACTGCAAACCGCTGTTCATGGGCTACAAGGATAATCAGCCATTCAACAAAAACATGCTGCGTCCCTGCCCGGTGCTGGATAACCCCGGCAGACTCACCCAGATAGTCGAAAAGTCACAGGCCCGTTCCACCGACGTAATGGCTCCCGAGACCGCGAAGGATTATTCGGACAAGTGCGTGAACGCCGCCAAAAACTGGGCGCCTGTGGCAGCAGATCTGTGGCACAAAAGCGGCAAGGACAAGGAGTAATTTTTAAAAGCCGGGAGGCCTACAATGAGATCATCATTTACATCTGAATCCGTAGCGTGCGGCCATCCCGACAAGCTGTGCGATCAGATTGCGGACGCAATACTGGACGCCATACTTGCAAAGGATTCGACAGCCAGAGTGGCCTGCGAAGTCACGGCCTGCACCGACCGCGTCCATATCATGGGCGAGATTACCTCATCCTTTGCTCCGGACTATGAAGGCATCGCAAGAAGCGTCATCCGGGACATAGGCTACACCGTGCCCGGGGAGGGCTTCGACGCCTCCTCATGCCGCGTGGATGTAGACGTTCACCGCCAGTCCCCGGATATCGACCGGGGCGTCAGCCGCAGGGTGGAGGAGGATTCCGGCGCCGGCGATCAGGGCATGATGTTCGGTTATGCCTGCCGCGAGACGGAGGGGCTTATGCCCCTGCCCATCACCCTGGCGAACTCACTCACCCGCAGACTGGAGTATGTGCGGCGCATGGATATCGTGCCTCACCTCCGTCCGGACGGCAAGGCCCAGGTAACGGTGGTGCGGGAAAACGGCGTCCCGGAGCGCATATCCACGGTCATCGTTTCCGCCCAGCACGAGGACGCGCTGGACATGGACACTCTGCGCGATGAGATAATGGAGAACGTCATCCGCCCGGCGCTGCCGGCATCAATGCTGGACGAGGACACGCTGTTTTACATCAACCCCACCGGCCGCTTCGTCATAGGCGGCCCGGCGGGCGACACCGGACTCACCGGAAGAAAGATCATCGCCGATACCTACGGCGGTGCGGCCCGTCACGGCGGCGGCGCCTTCTCCGGTAAGGATCCCACCAAGGTGGACCGCTCCGGCGCGTACATGGCGCGCTACATCGCCAAAAACGTCGTGGCAGCCGGGCTTGCCGAAAAATGCGAAACTCAGCTTGCTTACGCCATAGGCCTGGCGGATCCCGTGTCGCTGGAGGTGGATACCTTCGGCACCGGCAGGGTAGGGGACGACAGGATTGCCGACTGGATATGGAAGAACGCGGACATGCGCCCGGCGGTTATCATACGGCACTTTGATCTGCGCCGGCCCATATACAGGCAGCTTGCCTGCTACGGACACTTCGGCGACAACGCCAAAAACATGCCCTGGGAGAGAACCGACCTGGCGGATTCGATGCGTTCGGCGCTGGCCTGAAAAAATTCACGGCTGAAAGCTCTTGTTAAAAGCTTTCAGCCGTGTTTTTTTGAAAAGATCATTTCCTCTTCATGTTGAACTCTACCCAGTTTCCGGTGGACATGTCCATATACCAGGCCCTGCCGGTGGTGCTTACGGCGTAGTGATACATGGCGGTGAATTTTCCGCCGTCTGCGGAAGTGGTTCCGGCGGCAAAGGTCCAGCACGCCTCGCCGTCGATGGTTTCATTGCCGTCCTTCATGACGGTGGTGCCGGTCTCGCCGCGCCGGGCCATTATTTCCACAGCGTCGTCCAGCGCGTCTTCCTCGGTGAGCGGCTCGCTTTCCACGGGTGCGGGGGTCTTTTTCACCGGGGCCTGAGTCTGGACCGCGGCTGAGGCCGCGGGCTGGGCGGTCTGCTTTGCCGCGCTCTGACCGCCGCAGGCGCACAAAAGGGCAAGACATATGACGGCTGCGCATATTGTTAAGAGTTTAAAATTGTTTTTCATGGCATCCTCCAAATGAATAATGCCGCAGACGCGGCAGTGTTTTCACATGAGATACTAACATATTTTTTCCCATGTGTCCACAGCGTTGCTGAAAATCCGGCCGCCGCGGACGATACGCAGCCCACTCCTGCACATGCGGCGTACTGAAAAAGCGGAGAGGCTTTGCCTCTCCGCTTTTCTGGTACGGGTAGTGGGAGTTGAACCCACACGGATTTCTCCACAGGAACCTAAAGGTATTGTCACCTCAGTGAAGGCTTCAATCTTCCAGATTGTTCAGTATAAATCGATCCAATTGCCATTCCGGGCCGTCGTTCAGAATATCCAGCAGCTTTTCCTCCAGCTCGGCCTTTTTCAGGCTGTGGATGTACTTGGTAAGCCTTTTATACAATTCTTCCTGCTGCTTTTCCGCCGCTTCCTGATACGCCATCTGCTCCTGATAAAACTTTTTGGCTTCATCCGGAAATGCTGCGAAATAAGTGGCAACCATATGCTTGCAAATGATCCTTTTTCCGCTTGCGTAAGGACAGTTGCAGGTTGATTTTCGCAAATGCGCAGTGTCAATGACGACCGTGTAAGGCGTTTGAGCGCTGCCGGAAACAGTTCCCTCAAACTGCGTGTCGCTGATCCGCCGGAGCTGTAAAACTTTGTGCTCGGTGTAATAATCGTATCCGCGCCAAGTGGATGCCCCGCTGGCGGAGGACAGCAAACTCATATAACTCACCCCCCACAAATATCTCTCTGCCGATGATAATTGTATGAACTGGAAAAGTCAATCAGGTGTGAAAAATGTTGTTTTGAAGTTTTGCCCAACTCTCGGTTAACCGAGCCGTACAGCGAGAAACGGCAGGAAAAGGTACAGCAGCTTTGGGAGAATTGTTGCGGTATTGTGCCTTGCTGCAGGGAGGCGAGGGTTCTGTGCTTCAAAGTCGGCTCTGCTGCACAAAGAGCATTCTGCCAGTCAGCTTTGGTCTGCATACTCCCACAGCTCATAGTCCAGTTGCGCCGTGAAACTGCCTGTATCACAGAGTTGAGCAGGGGAAAAGCCATACCCTCCACTTGGCGGAAGATATGGCTTTTGGTACGGGTAGTGGGAGTTGAACCCACACGGATTTCTCCACAGGAACCTAAATCCTGCACGTCTGCCAATTCCGCCATACCCGCGTATGTGAAAAATATCTTAGCACAAGGTCTGTTTCGTTGTCAATCTTGGGAGCAATAACCGTTGACTTTTTCCCCGCAAAAAAGTAACATTGATGCCATGATGCGCGATAAAGAGAAAAAGATCAAAGGCGGGTATTCGGCCGCCGTCATACTCTCCGGCTGCCTGTGGGGATTTATGGGCCTGTTCCGCCGGAATATGGGAGCGCTGGGCGTCACCACGTCCGGCGTTATTATACTGCGCTGCGGAATTGCGGCGCTGCTTTTTGGGGTAACAATACTCATAAAAGATCCTTCCAAGATTAAAATAAGATTTCGCGACCTTTGGTGCTTTGTCGGCACCGGGATACTGTCGCTGCTGTTTTTCTCCGCCTGCTACTTCAGCGCCATGTCGCTGATGAGCCTGTCCGCTGCGGCCATACTTCTGTATACCGCGCCCAGCTTCGTCATAATAATATCTCTGTTCGTTTTTGGAGAAAAGCTGACGGTTCGTAAGATCATCGCCCTTGTCATGTCCTTCGGCGGCTGCTGTCTGGTTTGCGGGCTGGGGAGCGGCAGCACGTATCTGACCACCGCCGGCATTCTGTACGGGCTGGGATCCGGCGTCGGTTACGCCATGTACAGCATTTTCGGCAAGCTTGCCATGGACAGAGGCTATTCCAGCCTTACTGTGAATTTTTACACCACGCTTTTCGCGTCCCTGGGCGCGCTTGCCATATGGGGCGACGGCGGCTCGCTTTCTGTGATGGTCTCATCCTGGAACGCAGCTCTCTGGTGCCTGTCGGCCGGCGTTGTCACCTGCTATCTGCCGTATCTCTTTTACACCTACGGACTTTCCGGGCTTGAAGCCGGCAAGGCCTCCATCATGGCCTCTGTGGAGCCGGTCGTGGCCACCTTCGTGGGCCTGGTTTTCTTCCGTGAGAGCATGACGGCACTGAATGCCGCCGGCGTTGTGCTGGTGCTTGCCGCCATAGTGCTGCTGAATATTAAAAGCCGCGCCCCGCGGGATGATGCGGACCGCGCTGAAATACAATAATTTTTTTAGGAGAACAGATATGTTCAAAACCATCCTGCTGGATTTTGACGGCACCGTGTTCGACACGGCCGAGGGCATCACCAAGAGCGTGCAGTACGCGCTGAAAAAGTTTGGCATAGACTCAGACCTCAGGGAACTCTACTGCTTCTGCGGCCCTCCGCTGGTGGACATGTTTATGGAAAAATACGGCTTCGACCGGGAAAAGGCAGTCACCGCCGTATCATATTACCGGGAGCGCTACTCCGTGGACGGCTGGCATGAGTGCGCCGTATATCCAGGCGTCCGGGAGCTTGTGAAAACCCTGCGGGACGAAGGCCGCGCTGTGGCCGTGGCCACCTCCAAGCCCACGGACTACGCCGTAAAGATCATGGCCACCCTGAACATGGAAAACGACTTCGACCTTGTCATGGGCTGTGAGTTCGACGGCACCAGAAACGAGAAGTGGGAGGTCATAACCGCCGCCATGGAGAACCTGAGCGCCGAAAAAGAAACCACCCTCATGGTGGGCGATCGCAAGTACGACGTCATCGGCGCCCATCGCTGCGGCATACGGTGCGCAGGCGTGGGCTACGGCTACGCGGAGCCCGGCGAGTTTGAAAAGGCCGGCGCGGACTTTATCGTGCCCGACCCGTCGGCACTGTTAGAGCTGATACACGACAACGACTGACAACTGTCCACACTGCACGTACAACATATAACTTTTCCGTCAAATTGTCCGCTTCAAGCGGACAATTTTGGCAAATATGCTTCTTGACTGCCGGTGGCGGATTTTGTATTCTTTGCTCAAAGGGACAAAATCTATTATATGGGAGGAAAGACCCATGCTTACGATGGACATGATACAGGACGCCAGGCGCGTCCTTGACGGCGTGGCAAGACTTACGCCGCTTTATCAGGCACCGGCCATAGGAGAAAATATATACATCAAGGCGGAGAACCTGCAGATGACGGGCGCGTTCAAGCTCCGGGGCGCGTACTACAAGGTCAGCAGCCTGACGGAGGAGGAAAAGGCCAGGGGCGTCATCGCCTGCTCTGCGGGCAATCACGCGCAGGGCATTGCGTATTCCGCCGCCCACAACGGTGCGAGATCCATAATCTGCATGCCTGCCGGCGCGCCGCTTTCCAAGATCGAGGCCACCAAAAAATACGGTGCCGAAGTGGTGCTGGTGGACGGCGTGTACGACGACGCCTATAAAAAGGCCGTGGAGCTTACAAATGAGCATGGCTACACCTTCGCCCATCCCTTCGACGACGAAAAGGTCATCGCGGGGCAGGGCACCATCGCCCTCGAGATACTGGATCAGCTGCCGGATGTGGAACAGATCATCGTGCCCATCGGCGGCGGCGGGCTTATTAGCGGCATCGCCTATGCGGTGAAGCACATAAAGCCGGAGTGCCGGGTCATCGGCGTCCAGGCCGCCGGCGCCCCCAGCATGTACAAGTCCATTCAGCAGAACAAGATAATCGAGCTGCCGTCGGTGTCCACCATCGCGGACGGCATCGCTGTTAAAAAACCGGGCGAACTGACCTTCCAGCTGTGCTCCAAATATGTGGACGAGATTGTCACCGTGTCAGAGGATGAGATAGCCTCGGCCATCCTTACTCTTATGGAGACGCAGAAGACCGTGGCGGAGGGAGCAGGTGCCACCAGCGTGGCGGCGGCCATGTTCGACAAGGTCGACGCCGGCAGCAAAAAGACAGTGTGCCTGGTGTCCGGCGGCAATATTGACGTGAGCATACTTTCCAGAGTCATCACCCGCGGCCTCACCAAGACCGGCCGTATCACTGAGTTCGCCACCAAGGTCACCGACAAGCCGGGCCAGCTCAACGCGCTTCTGCAGCAGGTGGCGCAGACCGGCGCCAATATAATCAGCATCGACCACAACCGTGAGGCCCAGAAGTCGGAAATTAACTCCTGCGTGGTGTCCATGGTGCTGGAGACCCGCAATACCGAGCATGTGGAGAGCATACGGGAGACGCTGAAAAAAGCCGGATATCCCATACTTAACGACTGAAAGAATAACAAATTGAAAGGAAGCATCGCCATGTTCAAGTACACAAGTACAGACAAGGCCCCCGCGGCCATCGGCCCCTATTCCCAGGCAATATTCGCAAACGGCACCCTGTACGCCTCAGGCCAGATTCCCATCGACCCCGCCACCGGAAATATCGAGGGCAAAACAATCGCCGAGCAGGCGGAGCAGTCCTGCAAAAACGTGGGTGAGATACTGAAGGCCAGCGGCCTTGGTTTTGAGGACGTTGTCAAGACCACCTGCTTTCTGGCTGACATAAAGGATTTCGCCGAGTTCAACGCCGTGTACGCAAAGTACTTTACCTCCAAGCCCGCCCGTTCCTGCGTGGCCGTGAAGGACATTCCCAAGGGCGCCCTGTGCGAGATCGAAATAATAGCGGCAGGTAAATAAAAAACATCGGGCGGCTCCTTTTGGAGCTGCCCGATGCCTTTTTATCATAACACCCGCTTGTTTTCCGGACCGGGAGTGGCCACGATCACGCTCTCGGGAGTGATCAGCAGCGCGCCCTTGGCTGTGAGCTTACCCTGAAAGAGCTTTGAAGCCACGGCCTTGTAGCCGTCCACCACCGCGCCCTCGGTCACATACTTTGCCGTTCCCTTTATCTGATAGCCCTCCATGGTGGCGGGATCACAGACAGCCACGGCGATCTTTCCGTTGGCGGCGATGTTTTTCAGCGTGGTAAGCAGAAAAACGTCGCCCACGGTCATGGTGCCGTCCGGCAGCACGTCCTTGAAGCCTACCGGCACTACATTCGGGCCGTCGCCGCAGGTGCCCAGATACCATAGCTGCTTTTTCAGCAATGCGGTTACGTTTTCATTAAGCATAAAAAAATCCTCCTTATTCCGGCTTGCGCCGTGTCCTATGTCATAACCTTAACGCGGACGCAAGGAAAAAGAAAGATATCAGCAAATTTATAAGCCACTTATAATTTTGATAGCGACTTGCAAAACATAAGCGTCAGGACTAGACTGACTGAGAGGTGATGAGAGATGTATCAGCCTAAGCTGGAAAAGGACATTCGCTGCCCGCTGGAATACGGTCTTGAGATATTCGGCGGCAAGTGGAAATCCCGGGTAATATGTGTATTGTCCCAGAAGGGGGTAGTACGGTACGGCGCGCTGCGCCGTGAAATGTCCAATATCACCGACCCTGTGCTGTCCGCCACGCTGAAGGAACTGCAGGAGTACGGCATGATACGGCGGGAGCAGTATGACGAGATACCGCCCAGAGTGGAGTACAGCCTGACGGAGCGGGGGGAATCCGTGCTTCCCATTCTGCACAGCATATGCGTGTGGGCGGGAGCCGTGCGCAGCGAGGAGGGCGGGGAGAGCATTCCCCACTGCCGCGCCTGCAATCACCGGGACTGACGGTCCCGTCTATTCGGTTGGCAGCTGGATGACTTCTTTTTTCTGCCGCATGGCGTACAGCAGGGTGTTCATGGTGCCGCCGGGCGTGCCGTCGTAGCAGGCTATCACCACGGATGAGGCGTCCACCATATATCTGTTCCGCCGCATCATGCAGTCGGGGGAGTACTCCTGCTGCAGAACGGTCACTTCGCTGCACTGGGAAAGCAACACATTGTATCTGGCCCGCATTTCTGAGCTCCAGCGGCCGGCCTGACCGGCGAAGGGCACGGCGGCTTCCAGCACTATCTCTGGGTGTTCCCGCCGCAGAGAGGCCACAGTGTCGGCGAAGTACATGTCGCAGCCGTTGGCCATGCCGCAGATAAACTTTTTCACGCCGGACTGGTACACTGCCTCCGTCACGGCGCAGAGCTTCTCCTTCAGCTCAAGGCAGCGGGGGTCAGATTCGTCGCCGCCCCAGGGCAGCTTCGACGCCCGGTGCCCGGTAAAGCAGCAGGTGGTCATTATGTCGTTCATTGCCTCGCCTCCGTCCGGGAAAATTTTACCTCACGGCGGGATAATTGTCAAAGACTCTTGCATTTTGTTAAGCGCGTGCTATAATGACAGTCGAACCGAATAACGAATATCTTCAGGGCAGGGTGAAATTCCCGACCGGCGGTAAAGTCCGCGAGCCTTCATTGGCATGAACTGGTGTGATTCCAGTACCGACAGTACAGTCTGGATGGAAGAAGATGCGTCATGAAATTACATCATGATTTTTTGTGACCGCCTGAAAGATATTTTTTCTTTCGGGCGATTATTTTTTTGGGAGGCATTTGAAATGCACAAAACACGCAAGCTTACCACCATGGCCATAATGGCCGCCCTGTCCGTAGCCCTTGTGGCGCTTATCCACTTTCCTATTTTTCCCGCCGTCAGCTTTATGGAGTACGACCCCGCGGATATTGCCATCCTTATCTGCGGCTTTGCCTTCGGCCCGGTGGCCGGTATATGCGTCACCGCCGTGGCCGCCCTCATCCAGGGCCTGACGGTCAGCGCCGCCAGCGGCATATACGGCATCATCATGCACATTCTGGCCACCGGCACCTATGTCACTGTGGCCACGCTTATCTACAAAAAGCACAAGACCAAGAAGGGCGCAGCCCTTGGTCTGGTGTTCGGAACCCTGTCAATGGCCGCCATTATGGTGCCGGCGAACCTGATAATCACCCCGTATTTCATGGGCGCGCCGGTGGCCGCCATCGTGTCGCTGATGCCGTTCATAGTGCTGTTCAACCTTATCAAGGCCGGGGCCAACGGCGCCATCACATTCTTCGTATACAAGAGCATTTCCAAGCTCCTCTACAAGCTGGATGTGAAGGAAGTCGACGAGAAGGCAAAGAAGGCCGCCGCCACAGAAAAAGCGGCGGGCAAGGACACCGACAAGCCGCTGGAAAACAAGGCATGAGCAATGCTCGCTCAGAGCCGGGATTGCAAAGTCCCGGCTCTCATTTTTTCATTACTGTCATAAGTCTGCCGAAGCTCAGGGCAAAGTTCAGGCTTTCACCGAAATATATGACGGCGATGTAGGCCGCCAGACCGTATCTGGGCAGCAGGAACCACACCAGCTGGTACAGGCCTATTCCGGCGGCGCCGATGCGCCCAACCGGCCAGACCTGGTATGCCATGCCGATGCAGCTCATCAGCAGGGAGGAGCCGGTGAGCATGGCCGTGTTCATGATAAATTTCTTCTTTTTCATCACATCACTGCAAGTAAGGATACGTAAAGTATATGCAGGCACGCCCTGTTGAAATCAGCGGTGTGTGAGAGTATAATCAAAAAAACGGGGCTGACGCCCCGGCAGACAGAATATTTGCGGACGGAGGCGGAGACATGATAATCACTTTAGCCAGACAGCACGGCAGCGCGGGCAGGGAGATAGCCAGGGAGCTGGCCGCAAGACTGGGATACCGCTGCTATGACAAGGAGATCGTGGACGAGGCGGCGGAGAATTCATCCATATGCCCTGAGCTGATAAATTCCTTCGACGAAAAACGGGTGTCGCCGTTTATGATCCAGTCCTCCCAGTATCCCGGCATGAGCCACGGCATAGGCCTGAATATCCAGGTGGCTTCGGCCCAGTTCGACGTGATACGCCGCATCGCCGAGAAAGGCGACTGTATATTTGTTGGCAGATGCGCCGACTATATTCTGCGCTCCCGCACGGACATGGTGCGGGTGTTTATAATGGGCGACTACCAGAGCAAGATTAAGTGCATCATGGATCGGCAGGGCGTCACCGAGGAAGCGGCGAAAAAGAAAATCAAGGAAGTGGACAAGGATCGCTCCAGCTATTATAAATACTACACCGATCAGGTGTGGGGCGATGTGAACAACTACGACATCTGCGTTAACTCCAGCCGCATCGGCGTCGCCGGCACCGTGGACATGATAATCGAGTATATACGTCAGCGTCAGGCGGCGGAGAATAAGGAGAAGAGCGAATGAACCTCATGGACAGTCATCAGGAATACGAGCTGGAGCTAAAGGTTCTGCTCGCCAGACACAAGATCGGCTTTTCCGCGGATATGGAGGGTACGGACGCCTTCCGCGGCACAGCCAGCGGTGTGGGCGTATCAGTCGCCGTCAGCGGCGCTTTTTCACCCGACGGGCACTTCAGCTTCCCAGTGGAGGCAAAGCTGCCTATGGGCACATTCCGCGTGCAGGTGGAAGTGGACGTGGACGGTCAGGGCCGCGTATCCGGTACGGTGACGGAATCCGGCAAGCGTCCCATGACCATAACCGGCCGCCGTGTGCGATAAGATGCTTCAACTATCACGGCGTAAAACAGCGGTATAGACTGAAATTTATCTTTATAACTTTCCAAAAGGGGGGACTGTTCTTTACACAAAGAAGAACAGTCCCCCCTTGAAAAAGCAGGGCGGAATTTCCCGCCCTGCAGATTTCGGAATATCAGTTCAGCGTTCCGGAGTTTTGCTCAAAAAGCCTGTCGACCTGCGCACGGAGCTTTTCATGGCCGGGAGAGGTAAGCTCCGGATCGGACAAGAGAAGCTCTCTGGCGGCGTCCTGGGCCGTCTGGAGCACATTCATGTCTGAGCACAGATCCGCGATGTGCATTTCCGGCAGACCGTGCTGCCGGGAGCCGAAGAAGTCGCCTGGGCCGCGCAGCTTCAGATCCTCCTCGGAAATTTTGAAACCGTCGGAGGTCTGGGTCATTACTTTTAACCGGGCCTTTGCGTCCTCGCCGTCCGCGTCTGACACCAGGACGCAGTAGCTTTTGTACTGCCCGCGCCCTACACGCCCCCGCAGCTGGTGCAGCTGGGAAAGACCGAAGCGGTCCGCGTTTTCTATCACCATCAGCGATGCGTTGGGTACGTCCACGCCCACCTCAATGACGGTTGTGGACACCAGCACGTCGATGTCGCCGTTTACGAAGGCGTTCATTACTGCCTCCTTTTCCCTGGCCTTCATCTTGCCGTGGATGCACTCCACCCGCAGCCTGGGCAGAAATTTTTTCAGCTCCTCCGTATGTTCCTTCGCGGATTTTACGCCCTGGGGCAGCTCGTCGTTTTCATCTATCATGGGGCACACCACAAAGGTCTGCCGTCCCTCAAAGGCCTGCTTTTCAATGAATGCGTACAGCCTGCGGCGGTAGCTCTCGTCCACGGCGAAGGTATCCACCCTCTGCCTTCCGGGGGGCATCTCGTCGATGACCGACACGTCCAGATCGCCGTAAATGATAAGCGCCAGTGTGCGCGGAATGGGCGTTGCGGACATTACCAGCACGTGGGGGCTCTCACCCTTGGACACCAGCGCGGCGCGCTGCTCCACGCCGAAGCGGTGCTGCTCGTCGGTTATAACAAGACCCAGCGACGGCAGCTCCACATCGTCTGTCAGAAGAGCGTGGGTGCCGATGACAAGATCCAGCTCTCCGCCGGCCAGCCGCTTTTTAACCTCGCGCTTTTCCTTTGCGGTCATGGAGCCCTTCAAAAGTCCCACGGTCATGCCGAAGGGGGCCAGCAGGGAAGTAAAAGTGCGCAGATGCTGCTCCGCCAAAATTTCCGTGGGAGCCATGAACGCGCTCATACAGCCGTTTTTCTTCATGTACCACACCAGCGCCGCGGCCACCAGGGTTTTGCCGCTGCCCACGTCGCCCTGGATAAGCCTTGACATCGGCCTTCCGGAGCACATGTCCGCCGCTGCCTGCTCCACAGCCCGGCGCTGGGCGCCGGTGGGTGAAAAGGGCAGAGTGCGGTAGAATTCTTCAAAATCCGCTTTTTTGGTTTTGATGCCTGACTTTTCGCTGCCGCGCTTCCGCAGACGGCCCATGGCGCAGGCCAGAGTGAACAGCTCCTCGAAGATGAGCCGTCTCCGGGCCAGCTCCAGCGCGCCGAAGTCAGCTGGGAAGTGGATGTTTTCATAGGCGTATCCGGCCTGGCAGAGATTGTATTTGACAAGAATACTCTCCGGCAGCGCCTCAGGCAGGGATGAGCCGCACTCGTCCAGACCCTGGCGCACAGCCTGCATCATCACCCGCTGGGAAAGCCCCGCCGTCAGCCTGTATATCGGTACTATCCTGCCGGTGACACCGCCGGGAGCGCCCTCCCGCTCGTATACGGGATTGGCCATGGTCCGCCGTGAGCCTGCAGACGCGACCTTGCCGTAGAACACATAGGTCTCGCCCTTTTTGATGCTGTCCTTGATATAGCTCTGATTGAAATATGTTATGTCAACTGAACCGCTGTCGTCCACGACCCGGAATTTTACCATGTCCAGGCCCCGGCGCACCCTGGCGAGTCTGGGTTCGTCGGCGACCATGGCGCGGATGCACACCGTTTCCTCCGGCAGAGTGAGGGCTATGGGCTTATATACGCTGCGGTCCTCATATCGGCGGGGAAAGAAGCTGACAAGGTCGCAGAGAGTCAGGACGTCCAGCTTTTTCAAAGCCAGCGCCTTTTTTTCGCCTATGCCCTTTATATACCTTACGTCGGTGCCAAGCTCCGCCATTACTGCCCCCGTGCATCAAGAATGAAACGCCACAGCCTGTCCCGGTCTTCAGGTGCGGCGTAATTGATGCCCACTCGCTTATCGGTTATTATGTTAACTTCACCCGCTGCCGGTTCTATGCGCAGCTCCGGACAGGAGAGGATGCTTCTGTCGTTGAGAGAGCCGTCTATGGAGAGAGCTCTGGTCAGCTTTCCGGGACCGTCGGCTCCTGCACAGGCACGTATGAGCACACCCTGAGGGTCGTTCTCCCGGCCGGTGACTATATTCAGCATCCAGTACATGCCGTAGCAGAGGTAGACGTATATGGTCCCCCCGGCATGGTACAGCGTTTCACTGCGCTTTGTGCGGCCTTTGGATGCGTGGCAGGCAGTGTCGGCGGCTCCGGCGTACGCCTCGGTCTGGGTTATCAGGAGGCGTTTTTCACTCCCGTCAGGGAGCGTACGCACCAGCTCGGCTCCCACAAGCGCCGGCGCAACCTCCAGAACGTCATTTGAATAAAAGCTTTTGTCCATCATTCGGTGAAAGACACGGTATATGCGGAGTCATTGAGAGTGAAGGCCTCGGTGAGTCCGCTGGTGCACAGGACCTGGTTCGTGTCGGTGACTAGGATCATCTGAAAGTCTCCGTATCTGCGCCAGTAGGTAAGAGCGTCCTTTTTGCCTATAACGAACAGCGCCGTGGACAGAAGATCGGCTCTGATGCCGCTGGTGCAGATGACGGTGACGGACTTTAGGTCTGAAATGACCGGCTTCCCGGTGTCGGGGTCAAAGATGTGCCCGTATGTGTTGCCGTCGTCGTCCTTCAGAGAGTACCGGTACGAGCCGCTGGTGCATATGGCGGTCTCGCCCGCGGTGATATAGCCCAGAGACCTGGACGGGTCGTCGGGATCCTCCACGGCGATGTTCCACTGGCTGCCGTCGGGTTTGGCGCCCACCGTTTCCACGCAGCCCGGTGCGGAAATTATTCCGCTGGAGACGCCGTCCACCTGCAGCGCGTTGGCGGCGCCGTCCGCGGCGCAGCCCTGGGAGCCGGCGTTGAAGGTGATCTCCGAGCCCGTCGGCAGGGTCATTGTGACGGTGCCGCTGTCGGGAAAGTCCTGAGTGGTAATGCCGTCAAAATTAAGCTTTTCCAGCTGCTCCTTTATTTCGCCCTTGGTGGGTACATACAGTTCCCCGCCTGTGTTGCCGCCGAAGCCCCACAGCTTCAATACGGGATATATTGTGAGATCCAGCGCGCCGTGTGTCTGTTCATAAACGGTTTTTGCTTCGGTATAAATATCAACCAGCTGGGACGGCACCACCACACTCTGTCCGTCGGCGTGGTTGAGCGCGTATACGGCGCTTTCCGTGTTGTCGTTATCCAGCATGTCGCCGATGGCGGTGATGACGCCAGCCGCGTCGGATGCGGCCTTCTCACGGCCCTTGCCGTAGGCCGTCACGGTGAAGGCGGCGCCCATGGCGGTGACGGAGGCGTCAGCGGACTCCTCGCCGCAGGCGCACAGCGGCAGCAGCATGGCCGCGCACAGGGCGAGGGAGATAAGTTTAAAGTTCGTCTTTGTGAGCTTCATAAAATTCGTTATAGTCCTTCAGCATGTATTTCAAAACACTGGGCGTGTCCAGCTTGTAGGGGCATTTGGACGCGCACTGGCGGCATTCCAGGCAGTCGTTTATTTTCTCCATTTTTGCCCGCCATTCGGGGGTATAGTACTGTTTCCAGGGGGAGCGGCGCAGCAGCATGTTCATGCGTGCGCAGTTGCGTATCTCTATCCCGGCGGGGCAGGGCATGCAGTAGCCGCAGCTGCGGCAGAAGGAGCCGGCCAGCTCCCGGCGGTCCTTTGCGATGACCTCCTGCAGCTCCGGCGTGAGCTTCACGTCCTCGCGCTCGGCGTCCAGCCACTCCTGCAGCTCGGCCATTGTCTGTATGCCCCAGATTGGCACCGCGTTGCGGTATGTGCCCATAAAGGCGTGGCAGGCCCTGGCGTTGGTCAGCATGCCGCCGGCCAGCCCCTTCATGGCGATAAAGCCCATATCGGCCTTCATGCACTTGTCAGCCAGCGCCAGATCCCGGTCTGCGGATATGTAGCTGAACGGGAACATCAGTGTTTCAAAGCAGCCGGAGGCGATGGCTGCCTCGGCCACGGTGATGCGGTGGGTGGTGATGCCGATGTGGCGTATTTTTCCGGCGTCTCTGGCCTCCAGCACGGCGGCGAAGGCGTCGTCGGGATCGTTGATGTCGGGCAAAACCTCGCAGTTATGGAACTGGAACAGGTCTATATAATCCGTCCTGAGCATTTTAAGGCTGTTTTCGATGTGCGCGGCGCAGCCGGCCTTGTCACGGGCCTGGCTTTTCGTGGCGATTATCACGTCCCCGCGCACGTCAAATAGCGCCCTGCCCACTTTCATCTCACTGTCGGTGTAGGCGTTTGCTGTGTCGAAGAAATTTATTCCGCCCTCATAGGCCGCGCGTATGAGCTTCACGCCGTCATCCTCAGAGCAGCGCTGAACTGGCAGACAGCCCATGGCGGTCTTTGTGACCTGCAGGCCGGTTTTCCCAAGAATAACCTTTTTCATGGAGCACCTCCGCAATACTAAAATAGTTCAACGGAATTATACCATATGCGGACAAAAATGAAAACCGCTATTTACTTTGAGGTTAATTCTGAGTATAATACCTTTCGTACATGCGCCCGTAGCTCAGCTGGATAGAGTGACGGACTCCGACTCCGTAGGCCAGCGGTTCGAATCCGCTCGGGCGTACCACGTCGTCGCGGACGGCGCTCCAACACAACCGGCAATCGCTTTCGGCGGTTGCCGGTTGCTTATTACGCTGTGTTGTTCCTCCTTTTCCAACTTGAAGCCCGGCAAAGCAGCTTCAGGTTTGGGAAGCGAAGGACGAGGGACGGGGGACCAGGGACGAGAAAGGGAGACAAATATGGATGAAGCGGTGAGAAAATTTGAGAATCCCGCCCGGGTGCGGGAGCTGCAGATCGACAGAGTGCTGGACGCGCTGGACTTTTGCCCGGACGGCTCCATATGCGACGTGGGCGCCGGTACGGGACTTTTCTCCGTCGCCGCGGCGGCGCGCACCGCCGGTACTGTGTACGCCATGGATATATCCGACGCCATGCTGGACATTCTCCGCAGAAAGGCGGAGGAAAATGGCATTGTAAACATGTCCGTCAGGAAGGTGGAGGGGCTGCTTCCCGCCCGGGACGGCTGCTGCCGCGCCTGCCTTCTTGCCACGGTCTACCACGAGCTTTCCGACAGAGCCGCCATGACGGCTGAAATACTGCGCGTGCTGGAGCCAGGCGGCAGACTGGGAGTAATTGAATTCCTCCCAGGCCGGACGCCCATGGGCCCGCCGCCGGAACATCGCGTGCCGCCGGAAACATTGAAAAACGAACTGGAAGAAGGCGGCTTTCTGCAGGCGTCTGCGGAAACGCTGGGAGAAAACCTTTTCTTTGCTGTTTTCCAAAAGACCAAAGAGTAAGTGCTGTAAAAAAAGATACTGCGCAATCTTTGTTTGATTGTGCAGTATCTTTTTTATCTGTTTTTCTTGACCCATTCGGCGGCAAACTCGGCGAAGCGGCGGGCAGCCGGACCCGCGTGGGCGGCGCCGGATATGGCCAGTGCTATGGTGCGGCTGGAGGGGGGATCCAGCGGCCTGGTGACTACCCCGTCGTCCCGCCCCCTCAGCAGAAGCTCCGGCATGATGCTCACGCCCAGTCCCTGGCCCACCATGGCGATTATTGCGTAGTCGTCCTTGGTGGTGAAGCGCACATTGGGCTTCAGCCCCGCCGCGTCCAGCGCACGGCGGGCGTCGTGATTGGACGCCTCCAGCAGAGATATGAACGGCTCCGCCGCCACCCTGCGCACGGGGCAGCGCTCCAGCGCCGCCAGGGGGTGACTGGGCGGCAGCACCGCCATCAGCGGATCCTCCGCCAGCGGCACGCATTCGCAGCCGGCCGGGGCAGGGAGCGCCACAAAGCCCAGATCCGCCGTACCCTCATTGAGCCAGCCGGCCACGTCGGCGTAGTCTCCGTTCAAAAGCTTAAAGTCCACCTTGGGATATTCCTGCTGGAATTCCTTCATCATACCGGGCAGCCAGTGTACCGCCACGCTGGTGAAGGTACCGATGCACACAGTGCCCTCCGCCGCGCCCCGTATGGATTCCGCCGTCCACCTCAGCCGCTCTTCCGCCCGCAGAATCTGCCGTATTGAAGGCATCAGCTTCGCACCGGCGTCCGTCAGCCGCGCCCCGGTGCGCGTGCGCCGCAGCAGGGGCACGCCCAGTTCATCCTCCAGCGCGGAGATGATGTGGCTGACGCCGGACTGGGTCAGCCCCAGCTCCTCTCCGGCCCTGGTGAGGGAGCCCAGCTCCACGGTTTTTTCAAATACTTCGTATTTTTTCGTGTCCATACGGCAATTTCCCTCTTGCATTTTTCCGGCGATAGTCGTATTATATCGACTATACATTTTATTTTGTAATGCAACACATTATAATTCTTCATGTGTGAGCTGTCAAGAGGGGGAACGTAAAAATGTTGACTGCAAATTTGCAGCACCTGCTGGCCATGGTGGTATACATGGCGGCGGTAATCGGGATAGGCATATTCTTCGCCAAGAGGGCGAACAGGGACGCGGAATCTTATTTTCTGGGCGGCCGCTCGCTGGGTCCGTGGGTAGCGGCCTTCAGCGCTGAGGCATCGGATATGTCCGGCTGGCTTTTGATGGGTCTGCCGGGTCTTGCCTACTGGACCGGCCTTGCGGACGCGGGCTGGACGGCCATCGGCCTTGCAGTGGGCACCTACCTCAACTGGCTTATCGTGTCCAAGCGGCTGCGCCGTTACAGTATACAGGTGAACGCCATCACCATCCCGGACTTTTTCTCCAACCGCTTCCATGAAAAGAAAAAGATACTGATGACGATTGCCTCCCTGGTAATTCTTGTATTCTTCTCCGTGTACGCCGCCCAGTGCCTTTCCACCTGCGGCAAGCTGTTTTCCAATCTTTTCGGTCTCAGCTACGGCGGCATGATGATCGTGGCTGCGGTGTTTGTACTTATCTACACGTTCCTTGGCGGATTTCTGGCTGAAAGCGCCTCGGACTTTATGCAGGCAGTGGTGATGATCGTGGCGCTGGTGGCTGTGCTGTCCCTGGCCACGGCCAACGCCGGCGGCATAGGCGCTGTGGTGGCCAACGCAAAGAGTTACGACGGCTATTACTCGCTTCTGACCACGTCCTCACCGTCCGACACGGCGGTCAACGTGTTCGGCGCGGGGAAAAGCTACAGCCTGCTCACGATCTGCTCCACGTTGGCCTGGGGCCTTGGCTACTTCGGCATGCCCCAGGTACTGCTCAGATTCATGGGCATCCGCTCTGAGGGCGAGCTGCCCCGCTCCCGCCGCGTGGCCATAATCTGGTGCGTCATCTCCATGGTGGCGGCCATTGCCATCGGCGTGGCCGGCCGCTGCATCACCGGTCTGGACTACACCTCCAACGCCGCGGCTGAGAACATATTCATCGACACGGCCACCACCTTCCTGCCGCCTCTGCTGGCTGGTCTCGCCTGCGCAGGCATACTGGCGGCGGCCATCAGCTCTTCCGACTCATACCTGCTCATATCCGCCTCCGCCATCAGCCAGAACATCTACCGCGGACTGATCAAGAAGGACGCCACGGAAAAGCAGGTGCTGACCTGCTCCCGCATCACGCTGGTGGCCATAACGATCATCGCCATGGCCATCGCCTGGAACTCCAACAGCACGATCTTCGGCATCACATCATTCGCCTGGGCGGGCTTCGGCGCTGCCTTCGGCCCTCTGATGCTTTTCAGCCTTTTCTGGAAGCGCACTACCTACAAGGGCGCGGTGGCCGGCATGATATCCGGCGGCGTCATGGTGTTCTTCTGGAAGCTGATTATTAATCCTCTGGGAGGAATCTGGGGCATTTACTGTCTGCTCCCGGCCTTTATAGTCAGCAGTCTGGCGATAGTATTCGTCTCTCTCGCCACGCCTGTGCCTGACGACGAGATCCAGGCGGAATTCGACGCCGTGAAGCGGGGAACGGCCCAAAACAGCTGAAATACGGCGCTATAATATGCAGATACCGCCCTTCGCCTGTGTGCGAAGGGCGGTATCTGCATATTAAAAAGTAAAAAGATATTGAAAAATGCGCAAAAACATACGATAATGGTAACAATGAAAAATTACGGACACAAAACAGCATGTTGACCTTTCGCCGAAAAACAGTGTGATCCCAAAATAAACAGAGGAGTAGAATAATGGCTTCAAGACGAAACAAGGGAGCCTTTGCGGCGGTTCTCGCTATCCTGTTTTGTTTCCTTATCCTGTCGCCGGCGCTTGCGGGGGACTCGCTGGCGCTGCCCGCCGCGGGAACGGGCCGCCGCACCGTCCGCGTGGGCCTTCCGGAGACCGTGACAGACGGGGATACCCGATCGGCCTCTTTTGACAAGGACTATATGCAGGCTGTGGCCGAGTATGCCAACTGGGACTATAAGTATGTCCCGGCCGCCTGGTCAGACTGCCTGGAAATGCTGAAAAACGGCGATATCGACATCATGCTGGACATGTCAAAAACTGACGAGCGCCTTAACTGGTACGACTTTTCCTCCGAGTCCATGGGCACGGAGATGTGCCAGCTGTACGCAAGAAGCGACACAAGACTGAAATACGACGATTTCCTGGCCTTCAACGGCATGACCGTGGGATATGAGAAGGGCAGCACCATCATCAGCCAGTTTGAAAACTACGGCCGGGAGATGGGATTCTCCGTCAAGACCAGGGCATATGCCAGCGGGACAGAGATGTTTGCTGCGCTGGACAGGGGAGAAGTGGACACAGTCGTACAGACGAATTTCCTGGACACTCCGGAGGGACACGTGCTTTTGGCAAAATGCAGTCCCAGCCCCGTATATATTGCCACCTCTAAAACCGACGGCTCCCTGAAAAGAGAGCTTGATGCGGCTATGACGGAGCTTTTCAGCTACTATCCCGGTTTTAATGCCGATATGTATTCGTATCATTTCGGCAATGTCTCATCCCAGGCCGTGGGATACACACAGCGGGAGCTGGCGTATCTCGCATCAAAACCGGTGGTGGACGTCTATTACGAGTCGAACTGGGAGCCTTTCGAGTATGTAAAAGACGGCGCGGCCGCGGGCATCACGCCAGACGTGCTGCACGCCATCGGCAGGGATACGGGAATAACATTCAATTTTATACTTCTTTCGTCCACAAAGGACGTGTATCAGGGGGTTAACGGCTCCTCCTCAGATACGGTTATGGCGGTGAGCTATGACTATTCATGGGCCAACTCCCATGATCTGCTTGTTACGCAGCCGTATGTTTCCGGCTCGGTCATGCGGGTCACAAAGACCCCGGAAACCGTGCCAAAAACCGTGGCCGAGGTTAAGGACGGCTATCTGGCCAGCCGTATCTCCGCCGCCTACCCGGAGCTCAAGGCCGTGGAGCATCTTACATTCAGCGAATGCATGGACGCTGTGGCCGACGGGGAAGCAGACTGCACGTTTCTTAATTACTACCAGGCCTCCAACTATCGCTCTACCGCGGATTACGGCGGCTTCACATATACTCCCGACGACAACATTACACAGAACATCTCGCTGGGCGTGACAAAAGAATCGAACCCTGCGCTTTTCGGAGTGCTGTCGAAATCGCTTCAGCATCTGTCGTCCGGCACCGTCCAGGGCATACTCAACGAGGACTCCGTACTGCCTGAGCCTCTCACGTTAAAGACCATGATACGCCGCTACCCCGTGAAGATGGGTGCGGCTCTGGGCGTCATGGGCCTTGCAGTCGGACTGATGGTGGTGCTGCTGGCGGCGTCTGACGTACGACGGCGGAAGAACATACAGCTTGCCGCGGCAAAGCAGGAGGCGGAGGCCGCGAACTTTGCAAAGTCGGACTTTCTCTCCCGCATGAGTCATGACATGCGCACGCCGCTGAACGGCATAATAGGAATGACCTATATTGCCGAGAGACAGGAAAATCCGCCCCGGACGGCGGACTGCCTGGAAAAGATCGACAAATCTTCCCGGTTTTTGCTCAGTCTGATCAACGACGTTCTGGACATGTCCAAGGCGGAAAGCGGAAAAATTGAGCTCCATCCGGAGCCTTACCCCACGGAGGAGTTCCGGCAGTATGTGGACGCCGTGATAAAACCGCTGTGCGCGGAGAAAAACCAGAAGCTTTCCACGGAGATCATCATACCCCAGGGCTGCGTGCCCATGGTGGACAAGCTCCGCGTGAACCAGATAGTTTTCAACCTGCTCTCAAACGCCGTAAAGTACACGCTGGAGGGCGGAGAGATAAGCTACACAGAACTTGCGGAAAAGCTGCCCGACGGCCGGCTGTCCATGACCATAAAGGTGAAAGATAACGGCATCGGCATGAGCGAGAAATTCCAGAGGGTGCTTTTTACTCCCTTCACTCAGGAGAGCCGGAACGACAATTCGGAGGCAAGAGGCTCAGGACTGGGCCTTGCCATTACCAAGCATCTTGTGGAGCTCATGGGCGGCACCATCGCCGTGAAGAGCGAGGTGGGCGTCGGCACCGAATTTACCGCGGTGCTCACTCTGGACATCGCGCCCGACGCCTGCTGTGCCCCAAGCACCGTGGCGCGGAGCGATGCTCCCGTTTCTCTGGGCGGCAGACACGTCCTTGTGTGCGAGGATCATCCGCTCAATCAGGAGATTGCCAGAACGCTCATGGAAGCGAAGGAGATGCTGGTGGATATTGCCGAGGACGGCAGTCAGGGCGTGAGCATGTTCAGAAGATCTCCGATAAATTATTACGACGCCGTTCTTATGGATATACGCATGCCCGTAATGGACGGGTACGAGGCGGCGGAGCACATAAGGTCGCTGGCAAGGTCCGACGCCTGCAGGGTGCCCATCATAGCCATGACGGCTGACGCCTTTGCCGACGACGTGAAAAAGTGCATGGAAGCCGGCATGAACGGGCACATCGCAAAGCCCGTAGAACCCAACAACCTGTATGCCGCTTTGCAGGAGGCAATAAAAGACCGGTAACTGAGCCTGCCCGCACGAGGGCCATGCATCTGGAAGAAGGAAGACAATGGAACTGACTGAAAAAGACCTGAAGCTCATAAGGGATTCGCTGCCGGGATGCTCAGCCATATACCGCATAAACGGAATGGCGGTGGAAACTTTGTATGTATCGCCGTCCCTGCCGCCTCTCAACGGCATGACCATGGAAGAGTACATGGAGGTGACGAAAGATACTGCAGGGGCGATAGTGCATCCCGAAGACGTCTCAAGGCTTATGCAGGCCATTGACGAAAGTATCCGTACCGGGCGCCAGATCGACTGCAGCTTTCGCGTTTCCCACAGACTGCGAGGAGCGGACTGGGCCCACCTCAGCGCCAGAATGTGCGGCGAGCTGGACGGCTGCCCGGTGTTCACCGCGGTCTACAACAACGCCTCGTCTGACGAGGCTATTTACAAACGCCTGCTGGAGGACGCGGCCCAGGCCGCGGCAAGGCAGCGGGAGCTGGAAAATCTCGTCGAGATCCACGAACAGCAGCTGCAGGCAGCGAAAATATTAAACGGCGACAGTCCGCTGGACGACAGAATGAATTCTGTAATTCAGCTTATGCAGCGCTACCTTCAGGCCGACAGGACATACGTCATCACCGTGGACGAGGGCGGAGCTACGCTGACAAACGTATACGAGAGCTGCCGGGAGGGAGTGGAGCCGGAGATTGACTTCCTTCAGAAGGTGGACATACATTTGATCGACCGGTGGGTAAAATACTTTTGCCGCCGCGAGGTCGTGGCCCAGGAGGACGTGGAGGACATACGGCTCAGCGACCCGGACGAGTATGCCATATTGAAGCGCCAGAAAATAAGCTCATACATTGAGGCGCCCGTCATCGCCGGAGGAGAATTCATCGGCTTTATCGGAGCGGACAATCCGGCTCCGGATAAAATGCGGCACACATCCGACCTTATGCTGTCTCTGGCATTTTCGGTGGGCAACGCGCTGGTCAGGGAAAAGAACAGCATTCAGCTGCGCAGGCATGCCAGCGAGATGGAAACCGTGGTGAACAACATTCCCGTGGGCGTCCGCATGATACGCATAAAAAACGGCCGGCCGGTTTCAAAGCTGGCAAATCCGCTTTTATGCAGTCTGTGCGGGATAGCGCCAGAGGAGGCGGCCGACGCCGACCGGATAGCCCTGCTGCACATGGATAAGGATGACAGCGTCAGGGTGCGTGAAAAGATGCATACTCTGCTGGTCCCCGGCACCTATGTGAGGTGTGAATTCAGGTTCTATCTCCAAGGCCGGGAAAACCCAAGATGGTACCAGCTGAGCGCACGCTCGGCCGCCGTTGACGACGAGCTGGTGATGTTTTCCTGCCTCACCGACATCACCGCGGAGCGGGAGGCCGAGGCGGAGAACCTGAAGAGCCGGCGCATGTACGAAGCGGCGGCCAGCATCGCGAACCTCTCGGTATGGACTTATGACATCCCGAACCGCCGCATTGTTTTTTCAGACAGCATGTCCACGGCCAGAGACTGCGAGGAGTATGCCATACCGAAGGTGCTGGAAAACGTGCCGGAATCCACGGAGCAATGGATAGACGAGGCGGATATACAAAAAGTGCGGGAGCTTTACCGCGCCATCGAGGAGGGCGCTCCCAGCGCGTCCGCGGAGTACTGGTACAAAAAGCAGCCCGGCACGGCCGCCCGCTGCGAGCGGGTCATATACACCACGGTTTTCGACGAAGGGGGCAGGCCCGTATCCGCCTTCGGCATAGGGCTGGACATCACCGCCCAGGTCCGCGAGCGGGAGAAATACCGCCTTACCATACAGACGCTGCTGTCCTCGCACCCGGACGCCATCGGCACCTTCCGCCTGAATCTCACCAAGGACGTCCTGGCGGACGGGCAGTCCGTGTCTGAGGAACTCAAAAAAACCGTGATGTCGGAAACCGCAGACGGCTTTTTCCGCAATGTGGCGGATACCATAGCGGACGAGGAAGAGCGGCGCGGATATCTTGAACGGTGCAGCTGTGAAAAGCTGCTGGCCGATTATGTGGAGGGAGTGAGCAATTTCTCGCTGGAATATCGGCGGCGCGCAGATGAATACAGATGCCAGTGGATAAGGGCGTATTTCAGCCTTCTGCGCAACCCGGACACAGGCGACGTGGAGTGCATCACCACGGCTCAGGATATGACCATACAGCATCGGGACGCCGCCATATTCGAGCGCGTTACAAACCAGGAATTCGACTATGTGGCGCTGCTGCACATGCATGCGGGCACCATCGAGTTTTTGAAACTCAACTCCAGACTTTCAAAGCGCTACCATCAGACGCTGGGGAAGTCAGGAGTTCAGTTCGACTTTGATAAAATCCGGGAATTCACTGCTTCCAGCTGGGTGGACGAGGAGGACAGGGAGAGCTATCTGAAAAACAGTCCCGTGCCCGTGGTACGGGAGCGTCTGGACAGAGACGGCCATTTTGAGATGAGCGTTCGCGGTCACCCGGACGCACGGCCGGACGAGATAATCTGCCGCAAGATACAGCATTATTATCTGGATGACACCGACACCGTACTCATCATCCAGACCGACGTCACCGAGACCTATCTGCAGCAGCAGAAGGAGTCCGCGCTTTTGAAAGAGGCGGCAGAACGGGTGCAGGACATCATGGACTCCATTACCGACGGAATAGGCGTGCTGCACATGACCGATCCTGACCATCTGCAATTTAATTATGTTAACCAACAGATGTTCCTTCTTCTGGGTTTCCCTGAGTACGGCAACGATCTTGACTTCGACGCGCGCATAAACGACATTACCGCGCATCTTCATGCAAAAGACGCTTTTTCCGGGCTTCACCCCGATGACGAGGCGCGGGTCAGAGCGGCTTTCCGGGCAGGCTATTATTCGGAACGCTTTGTTATAGAGCCGTTCAGGACCATGGGGGGCGACGGAAAATACCACTGGCTGCGCCAGGAGGTCAAGCTTCGCGAGACGACGCCGGAATACAAGGTGTTCTACGCAACCTTCAACGATGTGGAGGAAGAGGTCAGGCTGCGCCTGGAGCGCGAACAGCAGCTGGAGAAGGAGAAAAAGCTGAGGGAGCAGGCCATGGCCGCCAGCGCCGCCAAGACAGACTTCCTCTCCCGCATGAGCCATGACATCCGCACACCGCTCAACGGAATCCTGGGCATGACGCATATCGCCAATAATCAGGATAATCCGCCTAAAACTTCCGAATGTCTGGATAAGATCGACACCTCGTCCAAGTTCCTGCTGGGTCTGGTCAACGACATCCTTGACATGTCCAAGGCGGAGAGCGGGAAGATCGAGCTGCACCCTGAGCCGTATTATATCGACGATTTCAAAAGCTACATCGACTCCGTCATACGCCCGCTGTGCGACGGCAAGAACCAGAAGCTGAGCTTTGAGGTGCATGAGCTTGAGAACGTGGTGCCGGTGCTGGACATACTGCGCATGAATCAGATATACTTTAATCTGCTGTCCAACGCAGTGAAGTACACACCGGAGGGCGGCAGTATCAGCGTCCGCGTCAGCCAGACGCTCACTGACGGCGGCAGAGACCGCCTCACCGTGAGCGTCAGCGACAACGGCATAGGCATGAGCGAAAACTTCCAGAAGGTGCTGTTTGAATCCTTCACCCAGGAAAACAGGGACGACAGCTCCGAGATGCGCGGCAGCGGTCTTGGCCTTGCCATCGTCAAAAAGAATATTGAAGCCATGGGCGGCACCATCCGTGTGGAAAGCACCATCGGCAGGGGCACCCGGTTCACATTTGTGGTCGACTGCGGCTTCGTTCCGGGAAAAGCGCATACTGCCGGCGCAAGAACGGAGGCAGAAGACGGAAGCGAAGAAAGACTCAGAGGGCTGCACGTGCTGCTTTGCGAGGATCACCCCATGAACCAGGAGATCGCAAGGGCCATTCTCCAGGAGGCGGGCATCATCGTTGACGTGGCGGACAACGGCCTGCAGGGAGTTGAACATTTTTCAAACTCAGGCATCGGGTTTTACGATGCCGTTCTAATGGACATCCGCATGCCGGTCATGGGCGGGTACGAAGCCGCAAAGCGTATAAGGGAGCTTAAAAGACTGGACGCCGGGACGGTGCCCATAATCGCCATGACGGCGGACGCCTTTGCGGACGACGTGAAAAAGTGCCTGGACGCCGGCATGAACGGGCACATCGCAAAGCCGGTGGATCCTGACGTGCTGTACCTCCGGCTGGCGGAGGCCGTATTCGGAAGCAAATGATTTTCGGCGGGATATACTGGACAGAGAGGATTATATGGAGTAATATAAGCCTGCTGAAAAACTTCAAAACGGAGGAACGCAAAAGATATGGATGAAGACAACAAGCCCGTCTTCTACGCGCTGAACGAAGCCGGTGAAGAAGTGGAGTGCGAGGTCATAGCGATGTACGCCTGCGAAAGCGGCCACAAGAACTATCTGGTATACACCGACCACTCAAAGGACGAGAACGGCAGCGAAATGCAGTTTGCCAGCGTCTTCGACCCCACCGACGAGGAGCCGGCGCTCTACCCTATACAGAGCGACGACGACTGGCAGATCATTGATCTGATGCTCAGCTCCAACGCCGTGGAGCCTGAGGCGCCAGCCGCGCCGGAAGCGCCCGGGGCAGACTGAAATACGCAAAAACGCAGGGCGGAGAATTTCTCCGCCCTGCATATTTTATATTCACTTGCTTTTCTTCAGCAGCGTCCAGATCAGCGCGACAGGGAGAAAGGTCACGAAAGCGAGTACGGTGAGGATGGTGTTGTAGGAGCTCCAGTCGATACTCTTGTCCTCGGATTTCAGAGCCGCACTGATCATCAGCTTTACAAAAAACAGCACCGCCAGCACTATCGCCAGCGCTATCCAGCCGGTAATAAGACCTTTCATTCGTCTTGCCTCCGTCCATAAAATCCTAAGATGATTTTACCACGTTTTCCGTCAGGTGCAAGATAAAATACGGGCGCGCCCTGCGGCGCGCCCGTATTGCAAAAAATTATTTCTGGAAATACTGCTTATCGTAGTTGTCCTGGATGGCGTGGACTACCTGAGTCAGGATGGCGCAGGTGGGAGTGGGGATGCCCAGCTCTTTGCCGTACTCGGCGATCTTGCCGTTGAGCACGTCGATTTCGGTCTGACGCTGATGCATCAGCATATCCTGGCACATGGAGGGATAATAGTCGCCGATGTTGGTGACTATGTCGTTGTGGTCGTGGGCGATGAAGTCGTCGGCGTCCAGCGGAGTGCCCTTGGCGGTAGCCACGGCGCATGCCTCGCGGATGACCTGATGGAACAGCTGCTGGCCCCAGGGATCGGCCTCGACCTCGCCTATCTTCAGGCGCAGGACGGCGCAGACGGTGTTAACGGTGGAGTTGACGATGACTTTCTTCCAGATGTAGTGATAGATGTCGTCCTTGCGCCAGTATGCGTCGCAGCCGCCGTCGCGGAAGCACTTGAGCAGATGCTCGCAGGCCTTGTCGGTAGCTTCGGAGCGAACCGCGCCGCCGAAGTTCATCTGTACGCCGCCGGCGGGGGTGGAAACGCAGGAGCCTGGGCCCTTCAGAGCAGTGCCGAGAACGCCGGAGCCCACCAGGCAGTGGTCCTTGGGGAAGAACTTGAACAGGTTGTCGTCGTTGCCAAGACCGTTTATCAGAGTGACGGCCACGGTGTCGGGGCCGCAGACGGGCTTGGCGTCCTGGATGGCCTGAACCAGCTGAGTGGCCTTGGTCATAAAGATTATAATGTCGACCTTTCCCTCTTTTTCAAAGGCGTCCTGGGCGTTGGTATAGGTGCGCCAGCCGGTGAGCTGCTTGACTATATCCTTGTATTCGCCGCCCTCCTGCTGATGGATGGTGAAGGTCATGCCGTCCGTGGCGACCTTATCCATGTGCTCCTTATATCTGTCTATAAGGATCATGTCCGCGCCGCCGTTGCGCAGGTAGGATGCGAAGACGCTGCCGGCCGCGCCGGAACCATACATTACGATTTTCATAATTGTTTCTCCTTTATATTATTTGATAATTAATCGCTTGTTTTACCAGCCGGAGATCCTGCCAGTTCAGGCCTTATCCGCGCCGTACATGGCGCCGTAGTTTGCCTGCATACAGGACACCAGCTTTGTGAGCAGAGAATTTGCCGGGGTGGGTACGCCGTAGTTTTCGCCGTACTCGGCGATCTTGCCGTTGAGCAGGGCAATCTCGGTCTGACGCTGATGTATGACCACATCCTGTGCCATGGAAGGATAGTAGGTTGCAAAACCGGCCTGCAGCCTGGGCAGCTCCTCCTGCATTTCCGGCCACAGATCGCGGACGCCGGCGGCCTTTGCCACCTGGCAGCCCTCTTTCCAGACCTGCAGGACTATGTCGCGGCCGTTTTCGTCTGCCAGCAGCGGGCCCACCTTCATGCGGGATACTGCCGACACGGTATTGTAGCCGCTGTTGGAGATGGCCTTTTTCCAGACATAAGGCCGGATGTCCTCCTCATAGCTGGCGCTGCAGCCGCCGTTATTGAAGGTGAACTCCAGATATTTGCCGGTCTCGTCGTTCTGCTTTGAGGCCTCGGCCGCTCCGAAGCGCATTATAATGCCGGATTCGGGTTTGCTGACGCACACGGCGGGCTCCGGAAGCTCTGTGCCGATGGTGCCGAAGCCGTAAAGAATGCGGGTCTTGGGAAGATATTTTGCCAGCACGTCCTCGTTTCCCAGACCGTTCTGCAGTGAGACAACCACGGTGCTCTCGCCGATGCATGGCATGACCGTGGGCATTACGCTGTCGGTCTGGGTGGCCTTGACCATGAGTATGACCACATCCATTTTCCCGATGCTGTCCGCAGATGGAGCGGTGTGAAAGCCGGTGAGCTGGAATTCGCATCCCGGGGTGCGGAAGGTCATGCCGTCGGAGGCGACCTTGTCCATGTGCGCCTTGTAGCGGTCCACCAGCCACATGTCGGCCCCGCCCATCTTGAGATAAGAGGCAAACACGCTGCCGGCGGCGCCGGCGCCGATCATAGCTATTTTCATCATAACAAAGTCCTTTAAGTTTTGTTTGCTCTCACAGGCGGATAAAATTGGCTCCGCCGGTGAACATGGTGTAGTTTAGGCTGGCCGAAACGTGATCGGACATGGCCTGCCGCGCAAGATCGGGAATGTGCATCTTTATGGCGGAAACGATGGCCGTGTGATTGTATATCACGCTGGACGACCAGGGGTTGTCCCGGCTGGAGCTTATGAACTCCACCATGGACGACTGATACATGGTGAGATTCGGCAGCAGCAGGTTGTAGCACTTGATGATGTACGGATCCTCCGAAGAGTTCACGATAAGGCTGTGGAAGGGCATGTCGGTTTCAATCATGCCGCGGTTGTCCTTTTTAATAACGCTGTCCCGGAATTCGTTGGCCAGAGTTTCCAGCTGGGCCACGACAGCGGAGCTTGCTCTCTCAGTGCACAGGGCGGCGGCCTCGCATTCCACGGCTGCCCTCACCCGGTAGAGGTTTATCATGTCGCTCATGCTCAGATTCAGCACGTAGTATCCGGGAGAATCGGAGCGGCTGACCACAAAGCCCTTTTCGCAAAGCTGGGCCACGGCCTCAGCCACCGGCGTGCGGGATATGCCCAGGTTAGCGGCGATCTGGTTTATGTTCAGCTTTGTGCCGGGAAGAATGTCCAGACTGATTATTTCATCGTACAGCAGCTTTGCCACCACGTCTCTCAGTTTGGCAAAAGGGTTTTCATCAAGGTACTTCTGTAATATCTCGTGATTCATCAAAATCAGCTCCTGATAGGCAATATTTATTAAAGTTTACATCTCTTTAGGGACAAAATCAATAAATAAGGCCCATTTCGACATATACCGCCGCAAAAAACCGGTGAGCCACTCTCGCGGCTCACCAGTCATTTGCAACAGTATTCAGACTACGGAGCCTCTATTCTCCTGTGGGCAAAAAATCACTCTTTCGCGCCGGCCTTCTGTGCGGCGGCGAGCTTCTTGCATTTGGGGATGCCCCAAATGAAAGCGGGGATTATGATGATGACAAAGGAATAGTAACCGCTGTAGCCGTATGCATACTTGATGATGTTGGTCAGGCCCAGCAGGGACACTGCGAAGCACACGCCGATGGTGATGGCGCCGACGCAGATGCTGCGTACCTTCTCGTTCTGGATGGACTTTGCAAAGAAGTGGCCCTGGAAGCGCTGAATCATGGAGTATACCAGCGTGACGCAGGTGGACACGAATGCGCAGAACAGCAGTACGGAGAACAGAACGATTATCCACTTGATGTTGATTATGGTGAGAATGGTCTGGTTGGGGATGTTCAGGCACTTGGTGAATCCGTCTACGCCGGCCTCTTTGAGGGCGGAGAGCAGGGGGTACCATTTCCACAGCATCAGACCGCAGACGGCCAGAGCGCCGCCGTTCATAATGCCGCCCAGTATTGCGGCGCGCTTGACGCCCTTCTGGTTCAGCTCGGTGGCTGCGGCGATCATGGGGGCGATGGAGACGCACTGGAAGGAGGCATAGATAATTACGCCCTTCCATATGGCCAACGCCGGGGCATTGGTGTACGGAGTCATGGAAGCGATATTGTTTTCGGTCATCAGTTTCTGAGAGATGGCGGTGAAATCGGCGGACAGGCCGGTGATTACCATGATTGCGGTGACTATCAGGATGGCGACGGATAGCACGGTGGAGGCTGCAATGACCAGCTTGATGCCGAATATGGTAAGGATTATCAGGATTACGACAATCAGCAGGTTGCACAGCACTTTGGTGGCGCCTGCGTAGTCAAGGCCAAGGAAGTTTGCAAAAACGTTGCCGGCGCCGGCGACGGCGGAGGCCATGGCCGCAAGAACGATGATTATGTAGAAGATCTCAAACAGAACTTCCATCTGCGGCTTGGGATACAGGGCGCTGAAGGTATCCTTGTAGTTGTCGAAGCCGTTGAGCTTGGCGAAGTGCATGTAAATGTACATGACGACTGCCAGCAGGCCCATGGAAAGAAGGGGATAGACTACTGCGGTAATGCCGTACTGAGAATAGAACTGGATGATTTGGTTGCCGGAGGCGAAGCCGCCGCCGACGTGGGTGCCGAACCAGACTGAAGCTACCGTAAATGCAGCAGCCCAGGATGCTTTGGTGCCCGCAGACGCATTGTTGCCCATACGTTTTTTTCCTCCTATTTGTTTTCCTCATTTGCCTTTTGGATATTATTCGCTCAAAACTGTGCTCTCTTCACAACATTTTGAACTCCAAAAGATGTACTGATTATATATTATCAAAAATTATTTATCAATTTAAAAGCATAATCTCAAAAATCTCAAATTTTGCAACTCACATTAACACAAAATTCATAATTTCAAATATTTAATTAAAATTCCAAATATATTTGCCAAAAAGCTAACGAATGCAGGAAAATCAAAACCGCTGTGCTTACCAGTAATGGAGCAATATTTTACAAATCATGGCAGAAAATTTTGTAGATTTGTCACATACGCACGTCAATGTAGGACAATGTTTGTAAAAAATGACAAAGTGAGAAAAAGCATTTTAAGAATTTCTGGAAGATTGTGCATCACTTTGGAAGCAAATCTGGAAAAATTAGTACAGAGGTGGCAAAAAATATCCCGGAGCAGCTATGCGCAGCTCCGGGATGGAAGAAACTGAATAATTATTTCTTGCTCTTAATGTACTCGTCGATGCTCTTGGCACCGGTCTTGCCTGCGCCCATGGCCAGGATGACGGTGGCGGCGCCGGTGACAGCGTCTCCGCCGGCAAACACACCCTCGCGGGTGGTCTGGCCGTTCTCGTCGGCCTGAATGCCGCCCTTGGGCGTCGCTTCGAGGCCCTCGGTGGTGGTGCGTATCAGCGGGTTGGGGCTGGTGCCGATAGCGATGACGACGGCGTCGCAGTCTATGACCCAGTTGGAATCGGGAATGGGAACGGGCTTGCGGCGGCCCTTGGCGTCGGGCTCGCCCAGTTCCATCTTCTGGACTTCCATGCCGGTGACGCGATCCTTGTCGTCGCCCAGTATCTGGACAGGATTGTTGAGAAGCTGGAACTCGATGCCCTCGGGGATGGCGTGATCCACTTCCTCTTTACGGGCGGGAAGCTCGTCTATGCCGCGGCGGTAGACTATGTACACATGCTCCGCGCCTAGGCGCTTTGCCACGCGGGAGGCGTCCATGGCCACGTTGCCGCCGCCCACGACCACCACGCGGTTGAAGTGCTTGATGGGCGTATCGTAATCGTCTCGGTAGGCCTTCATCAGGTTCACGCGGGTAAGAAATTCGTTGGCGGAATAAACGCCCAGCAGGTTCTCGCCGGGGATGTGAAGGAACTGGGGCAGGCCGGCGCCTGAGCCGATGTACACGGCCTCGTAGCCGAAGTCGTCGAAAAGCTCGTCCACGGACATTGACTTGCCGACGATGGCGTCGGTGACTATGTTGACGCCCATGGCCTTCAGATTTTCAATTTCTGCGGCCACGATCTCCTTGGGCAGACGGAACTGGGGGATGCCGTAGACCAAAACTCCGCCGGGCTTGTGGAAAGCTTCATATATCGTCACGTCGTAGCCCAGCTTGCGCAGATCGCCCGCGCAGGTGAGGGAGGACGGGCCGGAGCCGATTATGGCCACCTTGTGACCGTTGGAGGCGGGAACCTCCACAGGGGGCAGGTCATTTTTGCTCATGTGGTAATCGGCCACGAAGCGCTCCAGGCGGCCGATACCGACGCCGTCGCCGTTCTTGCCGCGGATGCACTTTCCCTCGCACTGTTTTTCCTGGGGGCAGACGCGTCCGCAGACAGCGGGCAGGGAGTTGGTGGACTTGATTATATCATAGGCGGCGTCGAAGTCTCCGACAGCGACCTTGGCGATAAATTCGGGAATGCGAACCTGTACGGGGCAGCCGGTGCGGCAGGCGGGATCGGCGCAGTTCATGCATCTCTTTGCCTCGTCGATGGCCATCTCGGCGGTGTAGCCCAGGGCGACCTCGTCAAAGTTTTTGTTGCGTACGTTGGGATCCTGCTCGGGCATGGGGTTTTTGTCTTTTCTCATATTAACCATTGCGCTTGCCTCCCGTCATCTTGCAGATATGCTCGTTCATTTCCGCTTCCTCGTCCAGATAGAAGGCGCCGCGCTTGAGGAGCAGATCGAAATCGACCTCGTGGGCGTCAAAATCCGGGCCGTCAACGCAGGCGAACTTGGTTTCGCCGCCGACGGAGACGCGGCAGCCGCCGCACATACCTGTGCCGTCCACCATGATGGGATTGAGGGAGACGATGGTCTTCACGCCGTAGGGTTTGGTGACGTCGGCGACCAGCTTCATCATCAAGCCGGGGCCGATGGCGATGACGCGGTCGTACTGTTTGCCGGAATCCAGGAGTTCCTTGAGAATAGTGGTGGTAAACGCCTTGCGGCCGTAGCTGCCGTCGTCGGTGGCGAGGTAAAGATTGGTGCTTGCAGCCTTCATCTCGTCCTCAAGAATGACGATGTCCTTGCTGCGGAAGCCGGCGATCATGTCCACTTCGATGCCTTTTTCATGCATCTCCTTGGCGATGGGGTAGGCGATGGCGCAGCCCACGCCGCCGCCGACAACGGCGACGCTCTTCAGGCCTTCCATCTCGGTGGGGTGGCCAAGAGGACCTACGAAATCGGCAATGTAGTCGCCCTCTTCAACAGTGTGAAGCATCTTCGTCGTGTGTCCCGCTGCCTGAACCATGACGGTGACGGTGCCCTTTTCGCGGTCGTAGCCGGCCACGGAAACGGGGGTGCGCTCGCCCTGTTCATCAAGACGGAAGATTACGAACTGACCCGCCTGGGCGTGCTTTGCCACCAGAGGAGCCTCAATCTCGAACAGGCAGATGGTCTTCGCCTCGTTCAAAAATCTCTTTTTGACAACCTTGAACATCTGATTACCTCTTATCTATATTGATCTGACACGCGCCGCGCGTGCCGAAATTCGATAAACTAATCTTACTCAAAATATGGTGAATTGTCAACAAAATTGCCCCCTAAAAGCATGTCAGGTTTATCACAATGTTACATATAAACAAAACTTTGAGGGAGTGTCATGACAATATGGCAATAATGACTAAACGATATTTCCAATATTCGGTTTTTTTGGAAAAATGCAGAAACACCGTTAAAATTTAAGCAGACAAATCCGTAAATATGTGTATAATGGACACCGTGAAAAACTGGCTGAAGGAGTATTTATGATAACAGGCAGAAGACGTTTCGGCACCATAGAAGGACGCCCCGTCACCATGTTCCGCATCCGAAACAAAAACGGCATGGAGCTTTCGGTGATGGATTACGGCGCATCCGTGACCGGCATAACCGCGCCGGACAGGGACGGAGTATACGGCGACGTGGTGCTGGGATACGAGGATCTGGACAGCTATCTGACCAACGACGGCTGCATCGGCGCCTGTGTGGGCCGCTATGCCAACCGCATCGCCGGCGGTGCCTTCGAGCTGGACGGCCAGGAGTACAAGCTCACCGTAAACGACGGCGAGAACACTCTACACGGCGGGCGCGGCTGGTCGGGCAGAATATTCGACTCCCGCACCGAGGAGAACGCGGTGGAATTCTCTCTCAGCGACAGGGACGGTGCGGACGGCTTTCCGGGGGACGTGGAGGCCAAGGTCAAATATACGCTTACGGACGAAAACGAGGTGGTCATGGACTACTTTGCCATGTCCAACAGCGACACGGTCCTGAACATCACCAACCACAGCTGCTTCAATCTGGCCTGCTCGGGCACCGTGCTGAATCACCGGCTGCAGGCGGAGGCGGATTTTTATATACCCGTGGACAGTGAGCTCATCCCAACGGGCGAGGTGCTGCCGGTGGACGGCACGGTGTTCGACTTCCGCACCATGCGGCCCATAGAAAACGGCTTCTACGACCACAGTCTTGTGCTGTCGGAGCGTAAGCCCGCGGCCAGACTGTACGATCCGGGCTCCGGACGGCTTATGACCGTGACCACGGACATGCCGGCCATACACCTTTATTGCTGCGGGATGCTCACTGACAGGCTGTGCAAAAAGGGCGCGCGCTGCGGCCGCTATTCTGGCGTGTGCCTTGACGCCCAGTTTTACCCCAACGCCCCCAACGTGCCGCAGTTTCCTTCGCCGGTGATAGGCGCTTGGGAGACCTACCGCCATCGGACGTCATACAGATTTTCCGTGGTGAAATAAGGATGCTCCGGGCTGAAAAATCTGTGATTTTCCTGTGATTTCAAAGCATTTCCGCAACATTTAATACTCCTGTAATAATTGTTGTGTTTTTTACGAAACAATTGCCTGTTACTATAATAACTGCAAGAAGCTTTTTCATCTTTTTCATTTTGTCCTCACCATATAAATAACCTCCGCCGAAAGGCGGAGGTTATTTATGTTTTCATATCAAATCTATTGCCCTGGTCATCTTCAGTCCAGCGCCGGACCCCAGAGGCAGCCTGACGGAAAGCTGCCCGACGGAGCGGCGGCAATGATGGGCTCACCGTTTCCGGGGAACCGCACAAGAGCCTTTTCCAGTCCGAACGCGTCCAGCAGCGCACCGACGCAGTCCGGCGCGCCGTCATCGGCGCAGAGAAGCTCCCTTATTTTCAGTACGCCGCCCTCGGGATAACAGACGGCCGCGCCGTTTTCCACCGGATAAAGTCCGCCGCCATACACACGGCACAGCATGTTTTCCAGCTCCATATAACCGTCAGAAAACTCCGCGTGGGGCGTGCCGGAGAGCAGTTTTTCCCGCAGAGAGTTGTATTCCGCGGCGCTCAGCGGACGGCCGGGGTCGGACATTCGCCCGCAATCGCCCCGCGTCACGGGGCGCTCATCGGTATATATTGCGGCCTTTGCCCCAAACACGCCTTCGTACCAGAGGTACAGTCCGGCGTCGGCCGGGGAGGTGCAGACGATTCCGCAACCGGCCTCGCGGGCTAAAGATGCGCACTTGCGCACAACGCCGGCGCCGAAGCCATGGGAGCGCATATCATCTCTGGTACCCACGGCATAGATGTAGGCGCACCTGACGCCCTGAAAGCAAATTGAGTCCAGTACATATGCCATGGCCGCAATGCGCCCCTCCGCTCGGCAGACCACACCATAGCCGGCGCCTGGCAGCAGACTGAAAAACCCGTCGATGAATTCATCCGGGTCGCCGAACACCTCCGCCCACAGAGCCTTCAGCTCCGGGATGTCGCGGGGGCTGTATTTTTCATATGTTTCGCTCATTTGCACAGATACCTTGCGGTGTATTTTTTCAGCAGATACTCCGGCTGGAAAGATTCCTTGGCACGGCGCATGGATTCCTGGCCCATGTCGTCCTCCCGGTTGAGATAGACTATTTCAGGGTGTTCCCGCTGCAGCATGCGGGCAAACTCCCGGGTCACCATGGGGTAGGCGCCGTTTATATCGGTGTAGGCTTTTTCAAAGTGTACGTCGCAGGTGTCGGAGTTTATGATGTCGCCCACAGTGAAGCCGACTATCCGGCCGTCGATGCGCAGAACGCCGCCCAGAAGTCCCAGCTCCTCAAAGGCACCGAAGCCGCGGACGATGGCGTCGTGCTCGTCGGCTATACCATCGGACAGCCTGTCCGCGTTTTCATTTGTCCAGGTTTCCAGCATATCGAGGCAGCCGGGAACAAGTTCACCTGTCAGCGGAACAAAGTCCCAGTTGTTTTCGGCCTCAAAGCGGTTGCAGTGGTTCTTCTTGCCGTGGAGCTTTTTTCCGGCTAGGGTGGCCAGAGACTCGGTGCGGTACATGTAGTCGAAAAACGACACGTCGTCGCAGTAGACGAAGCAGCCGGGGAATTTCTGCTCCATAAGCGCGCGGTTTTCGTCGGTTATGCCGCTGATGCGCAGAGGCCAGCCGCGGAAATCCGCAAATTCCTTCATCTGCCGGATCACCGGCTCGATGGGGCCGGTGCCGATGGGGAAGGCAAAGAATGGCAGCTCCTCGTAGCGGAGCTTGACTATGAGCCTGTCGCCGCAGCGGCAAAGCTTCTGCTTGTAGCGGCCGTCCCACATGTACATGCTGGCAAAGCCGAAGTCGGAGCTGCGGGAGTCTTCCGCCAGCGATATGTTTCGGCACCAGTCCAGGTCTTTCAGAGTAATGGGTTCAAATTCCAGCATAAATACCTCAGTAAGTTTTCACGCAGGAGGCTTTTATCTCCCGCTGAAGATTTTTCAGATCCACAAAGGTTTCGGGGCGCTTGCTCTCGTCCCTGAGCAGAGCGGCGGGGTGGTATACGGCCATGTATTTCACGCCGTTTTTATCAAACCACTGGCCGTGCTGCCGGGTTATCCTGAACTCGGGGTCGATGAGTGCCGAGGCGGCGATGCGCCCCAGGCACACCACAATTTTCGGCCGCACAAGCTCCATTTGGGCCTTTAGCCAGGCGGAGCACGCGTCCTGCTCGGTGTTGAGGGGGTCGCGGTTCATGGGCGGGCGGCATTTTACGATGTTGCAGATGTACACCTTCGTGCGGTCAAGATATATCATCTCCAGCATGTCGTCCAGCAGTTTACCGGCCCGGCCCACAAAGGGCTCGCCCTTCAGGTCCTCTTGTTCGCCGGGGCCTTCGCCCACCAGCATGACCTCGGCCTCCCGGTTTCCAACGCCGAACACCACGTGGGTGCGGGTGTCGGCAAGCTCGCACTTGCGGCGCTCAAGGCATGTCCGCTGCAGCTCTTCCCAGTCCATCAGCTCTCCTCCGAATCCTTGGCAAGCCCCAGAAGCAGCTCGGGGCGGTTGTTTTCCGGGTGCTCCATCACGTAATCCAGCAGAAAGCGCATCATCTCGCCTAGCTCCGGGCCGCGGTAGCCCAGGGCGAGAAGATCGTCGCCGGACACGGCCAGATGCCTCATGGAAAAGCACTCGCCGGACTTCAGCACGGCGGCCAGCTCCCTTTCACAGTCCAGCCCGTACAGGGCGTCACATTCTATGGCGGCGCAGCTGACGGAATCCACGCCGTAGCGGTTCAGCTTCTTTTTCCAGCCCAGCTTGTCGTCCGGGGCGGGGGAAGCCAGCATCTCAGACGCGTCGGCGCAGCAGCGTATGGTGCGCCCGTCCAGCCGCAGAGACTCAAGAAATCCGCGGACGGAGGGTATGAGTCCGGCCTGCTCCAGAATGGCGGTGAATACCGCCCAGCGGGGCAGGGCCTTTTTTGCCTGCCGGGCTATGCCGGAAAAGTCCGGCAGCTTTTCGCATTTCCCGGGTACGTAGCGCGTGAGCAGTCCGCAGGAGATCATGTCGCTCAGCTTTTCTGTGTGCCGGGTGAGGAGCGTTTTTTCCAGCTCGTCCCGCACCCTCTCGGGGGCAAGGGAAGCGCACAGCGGCGCCTTCAGCTTTATGGCGGAGAGAGTATTTTCCTCGATGGCAAAGCCCAGACGGGCGGCGAAACGGAAGGCCCTGAACATACGCAGGGCGTCCTCGTCAAAGCGCGTTTCCGGGTCGCCCACGCAGCGGATGACGCGGTGCTCTATGTCATCGATGCCGCCGTATGGGTCCACCACCAGCCCGTCTGGGGACAGGGCAATGGCGTTCATGGTGAAGTCCCGGCGGCCGAGATCCACGGTGAGATCGGTGACGAAGCTTATGCTGTCCGGGCGGCGGTGATCGGAGTATTCTCCGTCGTTGCGGAAGGTAGTGACCTCCACGGCGTGGCTGCCGATGGCGACGGTGACTGTGCCGTGCTTCAGCCCCGTGGGCTTTGAAGCAGGAAATATCTCCATGACCTCGGCCGGCAGGGCGCTGGTGCAGATGTCCCAGTCCTGGGGCGCGGTGCCCAGCAGCATATCCCTGACGCAGCCGCCCACAAGATATGCCCGGTGTTCTCTTGCCTGCAGACCAACAAGTACCTGCTTTACGTATTTCGGGGGGGTGATAACTGCCATTTCATACCTCTGCTTGATGTTTTTGCGAAAAAAGTATACTATCCAGTGTAACAGATATATACTTGTAATATCGTTTTCCGGGTATTATAATAGCACCTCGTGAATGTAACATCAAGGCTTCGGACTGGAGTTTGCAAATGAATGATTTCAGAAATTATATGACACCGTGCAGAAAAGGCCACCTCATAGGAATTGGCGGCGTATCCATGGCGCCGCTGGCGGAGGTGCTGAACGGCATGGGCCTAGTGCTCACCGGTTCGGACATCTCTGACAGCGACCAGGTGAAGCACCTGCGTACCATGGGCATCGAAATATTCATCGGCCACAGGGCCGAAAACATACAGCCGGACACGGAGTTCGTCGTCCGCACCGCGGCCGTCCATGACGACAACCCGGAGATCATGGAGGCCCGCAGACGGGGCATTCCGGTGTTTGAGCGGGCGGAAGCCTGGGGCGCCATAATGCGGGACTACGACAATGCCCTGTGCATCGCCGGCACCCACGGCAAGACCACCACCACCTCCATGTGCACACATATCATGATGGCAGCGGAGAAGGATCCCACCGTCATGATCGGCGGCACCCTGCCCCTGCTGGAGTCCTCCGGCTACCGTGTGGGCAAGGGCAACATCATCATCATGGAATCCTGCGAATACTACAACTCTTTTCTGAAATTCTTCCCCACCGTGGCGGTCATCACCAATATTGAAGCCGACCATCTGGACTTTTTCAAGGACATCGAGGACATTAAAAAGTCCTTCAGGGAATTCGCCTCCCATGTCCCGGCGGAGACCGGACACGTGGTGGTGAACAGGGACGACAAAAATTCCATGGACGCGGTGGCCGGTCTGGAGCGTCACATCGTCACCTACGGCATGACCGATTCCGCGGACGTATATCCCGCCGACGTGGAGAGCATCGGTTCCATGTCCTCATTTGACATCATGTACCGGGGAAAGCTCTTTACCTCCGTCACCATCCACGTTCCCGGCCGCCACAACATTTATAACGCCCTGGCCGCCACCGCCGCCGCCATATGCCTGGGCATCAAGCCCACCGCTGTGACCTACGGCCTCGCGGGCTTCAACGGCGCCCTGCGCCGGTTCGAGTTCAAGGGCAAATACAACGGCGCCGACGTTTACGACGACTACGCCCACCATCCCGGAGAGCTGAAGGCACTGCTGGACGCGGTGGAGCCCCTAGGCTACAAGCGCACCATCGTGGTGTTCCAGCCCCACACCTTCTCCCGCACCATGGCCCTGTTTGACGCCTTCCTGGATCAGCTCTCCCGCCCGGACGTGGTCTACCTTGCGGAGATCTACGCCGCCCGCGAGAAAAACCCCGGCGGCATATCCTCGGCCCTGCTGGCGGATAAGCTGCCCAACGGAGTGTTTTTCCCAACCTTTGCGGAGATAGAACACGCGCTGCGCGTCACGGCGGAGCCTGGAGATATCATCCTCACGGTGGGCGCCGGAGACGTTTACAAGATCGGCGAGTCTCTTCTGAAAAAGTAAAGATAAAATCCGGTGCACCGCTGGCGCACCGGATTTTTTCGTATTTGCGACAGAAAAAGGTTGACGTGTCAGGCGATGTTATTTATAATCATATAAAATGTTTGGATATACTAACAGCAGAGACGGAGAGACAGATGAGCACTATTTTGGCGATAATCCTTATTACCACGGTTTCCGGCGTGGGCGGCACTGGCCTGGGCGGTCTGGTGGGCGCCTGCGTGAAAAAAGACTCTCAGAAGATGGTGAGCCTGCTTTTGAGCTTTGCCGCCGGAGTGATGCTGGCTATTGTCTGTTTCGACCTGATGCCGTCGGCCATCAATCCGTCGGGCACATCGTCGCAGATGAACCTTTTCATCGTCATCATCAACCTTGTGGTGGGCTACATGGTGGTGTATGTTCTCAACTACCTTATAGACAAGGACACCGACAAGGAGGTGCCCCATCTGCTGACAAAGGACCATCCCCAGACGGCCGACGACCTGGGCGAGCTTATCCATTCCAAGCACTACGAGGAACACAAGGAAAAGCACTCCGGACTTTTCACTGCGGGCGTGGTCATGGCCTGCGCCATCGCGCTGCACAACGTGCCGGAGGGCATAGTCATCGGCGCGTCATACGCCAAGGATCCCTCCGTCATCTTCGGCGGCAGCGGCTTTATAATGGCGGTTGTTATCGGCCTGCACAACATTCCCGAGGGCATGGCCGTCTCCGTGCCGCTTATTTCCGGCGGCGACAAGCGCCTTCACGCGGTGCTGGTCACGGCGGCCAGCGGAGCTCCCACCGTTTTGGGCGCAGTTATCGGTTACTATGTGGGCCTTGTCAGCCCCGTGATGCTGTCCATGTCCCTGGCCTTTGCCAGCGGCGCAATGCTGTATGTTGTCATGGGCGAGCTCATGCCGGAGGCCATACTCATGTGGCGCTCCAAGATGCCGGCCATGGCCTCCCTGGTTGGCATAATCGTGGGAATAGTAATTCTGTACGCGTGAGAAAATTATCTGCATGCCAAAAGATATGCATTGACTGAACTATTAAAAAGCCGGCGAATAATCGCCGGCTTTTTTTCGTCTATACGTATAGACTGGTGACGAAATACGTGATATAATGAACAAAAACAAAGACAAAATATTTTCTGTACGGAGGAGCGGAACATGAAGCACTTCACTGATGCCGAAAAGAAAGCCGGACGGCGCTTTTTCCTGCTGGGCGCGGCAATAGTGCTCGCGCTGTGCTGCGCGACGGCGGCACTGGCCCTGGCAAAGCCGGGCGGCAGCACGCTGTACGTGGACGCGGGGCCCGGAGCCGGCGTGAAGATGAGCGTCAGCGCCTCGGGCAAGGTGAAGAGCTATGCCGCGCCGGAGGGCGTGACCATGTTCGATGAACTGGGACTCAGGGGCAAGAAGGCTGAGGAAGCAGTCTCCGCCGCCGTGAAGGCCATGGCCGAAAACGGTCTTGTGAAAAAGGGCTCCAACACCGTGCTGCTGACCCAGACGGGGGAGCAGACGGAGAAGAACGCCTCCCTGCTGGTCAAGGCCTCGGATGCCGCCAGCAAGGCGCTGACGGAATGCGGACTCAACGCCTCAGCGGCCACAATAAGTCGCCGGGTGGTGACGCCGGACATAAGGACCATCGCGGAGAAATACGGAATATCAGAGGGCATGGCCGCGCTGGTTAAAACCGTGGCCGACGGGGCCCACGTGAACGATCTGGAGACGCTCTCCAAGATGTCCGCCCACGACCTTGCGGTGTACGCGCTGAAAAAGGAGTGTGATCTCGACCTTTCAGGGACTCCGGACACCAGCGAATTCTTGGGCGGCGAGCGGGCGCTAAAGGCCGTCATAAAGGCCATAAACGCCGACACGGCATACGTGTTCGGCTCGGCCGAACAGCTGACACTTTCCAAAAGCGGCATCGCCTACGCCGTGACCTTCATCTACAAGGGCCGCGATCTGCACTACACTGTGGACGCCCGTACAGGCGCCATCCTTGACGCGTAAACAGTATCTCTGAATATTGATCGGGCTTGCCCTTCCCACTTTGCGGGAATGGCAAGCTTTCTTATTCATGTCAATATATCCCGGCCATTCGCAGAACCACATAGGCCAGCCCCGTCACCGCCGCGCCGGCGGCTGCCAGCCATGCGGCGGGAAAGCGGTACAGAAAACCGAAACGCCGGGTCTTAGTAACGGTGCCGATATACTTCCCCGCGGCGGCTTTGGCCTGGCGCATGAGTTCCCGCTGGGATACGCTCTACAGCAGCCATGACAACCCCTCCAAATCGGTTAACATAAGATATGATGATTATAGTCCGGCGCGCATGAAAACCGGGTCGTTCGCCGCCGCAGATATATGTATTATGTAAACGGGAAATGGCGGGGAAATGACAGGCGAGATATCTTTGTTGTTGACACTATAAGTTGAGAATGGTATGATTGCAGCATAAAAGTAAGAAAAGTAATACCAAGGGGGAAAAATGGCATGAGCATCAAGATGCCGGAGGGCAAATACATGGCCACTGTGAAGATCGGCGAGAAGGGTCAGATCGTTATTCCCAAGGAGGTGCGGGACATGTTCTCCATCAGCCCGGGGGACACCATGCTGCTTTTGGCGGACGTTGAGCGGGGCATAGCCATAGTCAATTACGAGGATGTGGTGAAATACGGCATGCCTCCGGAGGACGCCTGATGAACGCGATAGAAATCAAAGACCTTACAAAGATCTTTGACGGCAGAAGGGCCGTTGACGGGCTGTCGCTCAGTATTGCCGAGGGAGAACTGCTCGCGCTGCTGGGCGTCAACGGCGCGGGAAAAAGTACGACGATAAAAATGCTGTCCGGCGTTCTGCGCCCTGACGGCGGCGATGCGTACATCATGGGAGCCAGCGTTGTATCGGAGCTTCAGAAGGTAAAGCCGCACATAAACGTCTCACCCCAGGAGACCGCAGTCGCGCCCAATCTCAGCGTATTTGAAAATCTCCGGCTTATCTCCGGCATTTACGGGGCGGACAGGGACGCCTCATCCGCAGCTACCGACGGGATGATATCGGAGCTGGGAATGGAATCTGTGGCCCGTCAGCGGGCGGGAACCCTCTCTGGAGGCTGGCAGCGGCGCCTGAGCATCGCCATGGCCCTGATAACAAAACCGCAGGTGCTGTTTTTGGATGAGCCCACACTGGGGCTGGACGTACTTGCCCGCAGGGAACTGTGGAACGAGATAGAAAAGCTGAAGGGAAAAATGACCGTGGTACTGACCACCCATTATCTCGAGGAGGCCGAGGCGCTTTCAGACCGCGTCGCCGTCATGTCCGCCGGCAGGCTTGCGGCCGTGGGCACGGCGGACGCGCTGAAAAAGCAGACCGGGAAGGCAAACTTTGAGGACGCCTTTATCCAGCTCGCTGAGGGAGGCGGAACGATATGAGATATTTTGCCGTGCGCAACCTGAAGGAAATGCTGCGGGACAGGCTCACGCTGTTTTTTGGACTGGTTTTTCCGCTAATTATTCTTGTGCTGCTGTACATACTCAACCTCAATATTCCGACTGCCGCCGGAATGACGCTGTTTGAGCTTGAAAACCTTGCCCCCGGGATCGCGGTATTCGGCCTGTCGTTCATAGCGCTGTTCGGCGGCATGCTCATTGCCCGGGACAGAAGCGAAGCGTTTTTGACGAGGCTGTATTCGTCGCCGCTGCGCCCGTCGGATTTTCTGGCCGCCTACACGCTGCCTCTTCTGCCGCTGGCATTGGGGCAGAGCCTTGTATGTCTTGCCGCTGCGCTCGTTCTTGGAATGGACGCTTCTGCATCCGGGATCATAATGTGCCTTGCGTCGCTGCTGCCGTCAGCCGTACTGTTTGTCGGCATAGGACTTCTCTGCGGCAGCTGCATGACCGACAAACAGGTGGGCGGAATATGCGGCGCTCTGCTCACAAACCTTTCCGCGTGGCTTTCCGGAACATGGTTTTCGCTGGATCTTTTCGGAAAGACCGCGAAGCGGATCATATACTATCTGCCGTTTGCAAACGCCGTGGACGCGGCGCGCTCGGCACTGAACGGCGGAAGCGACTGGAAAAAGCTGCTGATAGTCGCCATTTACGCGGCGTCTGTGTTTGTGCTTGCCGTTTTCGCATTTTCACGGCAGATGAAAAAAGGATAAATACCTGAAAAGCATCATGCCGCCGGCAGCTTCAGGCTGCCGGCGGCATGAAATTACGTTTGCTGTTGACAATGTAAACAGTACGGCGTATACTGTGTTTACAACGTAAACAGAAAGGATGGAGAAATATGAGAGACAGCGTGCTGCTGACACCAACGGAATGGAAGCTGATGGAGTGCCTGTGGGCTTCGTCGCCGCGCACGGGCAGGCAGGCCGCGGAATATATGAAGAAAAGCGCGCTGTGGTCCAGAAGCACCACGCTCACCATGCTGCGGCGCATGACCGAAAAGGGCGCGGTGCAAAGCGGGGAGGAGAACGGCGTGCTGTGCTATTCGCCGCTTATAAAAAGGGAAGAGGCGGCGGTGCGGGAGACGGACGACTTCATTGACCGGGTCTACCACGGCAGCGTGAGCCTGCTGGTCAGCTCCCTCGCGGACAGACAGGAGCTTTCCGACGGCGAGATAGAGGAGTTGAAAAGGATTCTGCACGACACGGAGAAGGAGAAAAAATGACGCAGTGGATAGTGTCGTCCTCGGCGCTTATTATTGTGGTTGCCGCACTTCGGTATCTTCTCCGGGGGAAAATCAGTCTGCGCCTTCAGTATACCATGTGGACGCTGGTGCTCATACGGCTGCTGGTGCCGGGCACACTGGGGCACAGCGGCGTGAGCGTGATGAATGCGGCGGAAAGAATGCCCCAGGTACGAACTGCTCAGTCGGTCAGCGGATATGACCGTCTGGACTACACCGCCGACGGCGGAGTGCAGGGCTACCGTTACGGTTCGTCGGAGCCGGAGCAGGTGGCCGCGGGAAAGACGGAGGAGGAGTACGCCGCAATGAACACGGCCCTCACAGCCCGGGAAATCCTGACGCGCGTCTGGATAGCGGGCTCCGCCGTGACGCTGGCGGTGTTTTTCGCTTCCAACATGAGATTAGGCCGGGAGCTGCGGCGGGGCAGGCGAGAGCTTGACGCCGAAGGCACCCTGCCGGTATACGTATCGGAGAGCGTGCGCACGCCCTGCCTTTTCGGACTTTTTCACCCGGCGATATACGTCACGCCGCCCTCGGCGGAGAACGAAACGGAACTGCGCCATGTGCTCATACACGAGGTAACGCACTTCCGACACGGGGACAATATATGGTCGGTTTTGCGGTGCCTGTGCGTCTCCGTACACTGGTTCAATCCGCTGGTGTGGTGGGCAGCGGAGCTATCCCGCCGGGATGCGGAGCTGTGCTGCGACGAATGCGCGGTAAGAACCCTGGGCGAGAGCCAGCGGGAGGCCTACGGCGAGACGATAATCAAATGTGCCTGCCCGCGAAGCCGGGGCGAGTTTTTGCGCACGGCCACTACCATGATAAGCGGAGGACGCAGCCTGCGCGAGCGCATAACTCTGCTGGCCGAAAAGCCGACGACAAAAACATACGCCGCCGTCTTTATCGCCGCCGTGATGATATTAGCCTCGGGCTGCGCTTTCACCGGCGCGGCGGAAAAACCGTCCGCGCCCGTTTCCTCCGCGGATACGGCGCCGCAAAGTGCAGAGCTGACCGCAGAGATAGCGTCGGAAGAACTTTTGAGCGACAAGAGCGCTTCCTCCTGCCCGTACGACAATCTGAAATTCAGCGGGCGGGAAGTAAATCAGCAGAAGTTCGACCGCTCATATGTAACCGCGGACGAGGAGCTTATCGACGACGTGTGGGCTCTTGTCAAACCTGACGCGGCTAAAAAGACCGCGAAGCCGGAGACGGCGGAGATCGGGATAGATATGTACTTTTACAATGCCGACAAAATGGCATTTTATACGCTGTTTCCCACGGATTACCTGAAGGATAACCCGACCGGAAACGGGTATCGGCTGGAAGACGGAACCTACGACAAGGTCAGCGCCATGCTGACGGAATTCACAAAGAAGAATTACAGTTTTACCATCGACAGGGACTTTATTAGCATCGACACGGCGTCTTCGGAGAAGCTGACCTTCATGCTCGGCGGCGTTTCCGACCCGATAGCGGTGTCTCCGGCTGCCGTCGGAGACTTTACCGCCGGCTGGAACCTGAAGCAGATAACGCCTGAGGACAGAGAGCTGGACGGGGAGTATGCTTATATCCAGAATGTCTACACCAAAGACGGCTTTGGGCCTGTGGAGCTGGAGATATACTATGACCTGAAACTGCTGGTTGTTAACTGCGACGGAAAGTCCGGCTTTTTCAGCATGGACGGCGCCGCGGCGGCAAGCGCGCGCAGCGAGTGCGATTATGTCCTGAGCTTAAAGTAGCTTTGCGGCAGAAGGAAGGCAGCTCAATCCCGGGTATCTGACGGTGTACGAGTTTGACGGCTGAAGGAGAAAGCGTCTGCCTGCTAGGATGCAGGAGGGCGCTTTTCCGCAATCTGGATCTGCCGGTTGCTTTTTGAGGGGAGGTCCCGTATAATAGAAGCGTAGTTTCTGCTGCCGGGCAGAAAAACCAGAGCTTTGGAACCATACCGTTAGGCCTTTGAAGGTATGGATTTCCAGGGCTTTTTTGTTTATGGAGGTTTATAAATGCAGTGGATCATGTTGATTTTGGCGGGTGTGTCTGAAGTTATCTGGGCCGGTTCGATGAAGCTGTCGGACGGATTTACGAAGATCCTTCCAAGCATAATAACTATTGTGTTTTACGTTCTCAGCGCTGTTTTTCTGTCGCAGGCGCTCAAAAAGCTTCCCCTGGGGACCGCCTATGCCATGTGGACCGGTTTCGGGATCGTGGGTACGACGCTGCTGGGAGCGATCATGTGCAGGGAGACTTTTAATACGGCGCAGATTATCTGCATTGTCCTGATCGTCTGCGGCATTGCAGGATTAAAAATAGCGTAAGCGCATACGGGCGGTTTCAATAACCGCCGCCTTTTTTCCTTGCCATATGCTGTCAGGAATGATAAAATAACATGCCTTTATTTATTAACGGAGGATGAAAAAATGAGCATGGTTAAAGATATGTCGCTGGCGCCCTCCGGCGAGATGAAGATAAAATGGGTGGAGAGGAATATGCCAGTGCTGCGGGGCATCTCCGCCGACTTTGAAAAAACGAAGCCCTTTGCGGGACTGAAAATAGCCCTGTCCGTGCATCTGGAGGCCAAAACCGCCTACCTGTGCCGCACGCTGGAGAAGGGCGGAGCTGAGATGCACGTCACGGGCTCCAACCCGCTGTCCACCCAGGACGACGTGGCCGCGGCGCTGGCCGCGGGAGGCATGGATGTTTACGCCGTCCACGGCTGCTCCATGCCGGATTACGAGGCCTCTCTGTGCCGTGTGCTGGAGAGCGGCCCCAACATCATCATCGACGACGGCGGCGATCTTGTGCACCTGATGCACACCAAGTACACCGACCTTATCCCCGGCGTCATCGGCGGCTGCGAGGAGACCACCACCGGCATTCACCGGCTCAGGGCTATGGACGCCGCCGGAAAGCTGCGCTTCCCCATGGTGATGGTGAACGACGCCGACTGCAAGCACCTTTTCGATAACCGCTACGGCACGGGCCAGAGCGTGTGGGACGGCATAAACCGCACCACAAACCTCATCGTGGCGGGAAAATACGTGGTGGTGTCCGGCTACGGCTGGTGCGGCAAGGGCGTGTCCCTGCGGGCCAAGGGCCTGGGGGCCAAGGTCATCGTAACGGAGACCGACCCCGTGCGGGCGCTGGAGGCCGTGATGGACGGCTATGAGGTCATGCCCATGGCAAAGGCGGCGGCCATCGGCGACATGTTCGTCACGGTGACGGGCTGCGCGGGCATAATAACAAAAGAACATTTTCTTGAGATGAAGGACGGCGCCATCCTCACCAACGCCGGCCACTTCGACGTGGAGGTGGACATGGCTGGCCTGCGGGCTATGTCCGAGGATACCTACGAGGCCCGGCACAACATTACCGCCTACGTGCTGCCCAACGGCAAGACCGTTTACGTCATCGCCGAGGGCCGTCTGGTGAACATCGCCGCGGGCGACGGACACCCGGCGGAGATAATGGATATGAGCTTTGCCATACAGGCGCTGTCCGCTGAATACCTGGCCAAAAACCGGGGAAAGCTCTCGCCCGGCGTTGTCAGTGTGCCGCGGGACATAGACGACATGGTGGCCCGGCGGAAGCTGAAGGCCCTGGGCGTGGAGATCGACTCCCTGACCCGGGAGCAGATGGATTATCTGGAGATATAGAGCTAAAGAATACTGACGGCGGGAGGTGAGCGCGACGGACGAAAAAGACGAGGAAAAACTGCTGGAGGAGCTGGATTTCGAGGCCCAGAGAGAGCGGCAGTTCGACGAGCTGAACGAGATGCTGGAAAACCGCAGCATGCGCGCGCTCCAGCTGCGGCTTGAAGACATGAACGAGTTCGACGTGGCCGAATTCCTGTCCGAGATAGATGAAAAGAAGCGCCCCATGGTGTTCCGCATGCTGTCCAAGGAGACTGCGGCCGAGGTCTTTGCCAACTTCGACGTGGAGGATCAGGAGGACGTCATAAACTCCATCACCGACTCCGAGCTTGCCGGCATCATGGACGAGCTTTACGTGGACGACGCGGTGGACATGATGGAGGAGCTGCCCGCCAACGTGGTAAAGCGCGTCATGCGCGCCGCGACTCCCGACACCCGCAGGCTGATAAATCAATACCTGCACTACCCGGAAAACTCCGCCGGCAGCATCATGACGGCCGAGTTCATAGACCTGAAAAAATACATGAACGTGCGGGAGGCCATAGCCCGCATCCGCCGCATAGGCGAGGACAAGGAGACCATATACACCTGCTTCGTCACCTCCGGGGACAGAAAACTGGAAGGCGTGGTGTCCGTAAAGGATCTGCTTCTCCACGACGACGAGGTCATCATAGAGGATATCATGGACCGTAATGTGGTCTACTCCGTCACTACCGACGACCAGGAGGAGGTCTCGGAGAAGATCTCGGACTACGATCTGCTGGCCATACCGGTGGTGGACAAGGAGAGCCGCCTGGTGGGCATCGTCACCGTCGACGACGTCATCGATGTCATGGAGGAGGAGACCACAGAGGACTTTGAAAAGATGGCCGCTATGACGCCGTCGGACAAGCCCTATTCCCGCACAGGCGCGCTGGACATGTGGAAGAACCGCATACCCTGGCTGATGTTCCTCATGCTCTCCGCCACCTTTACCAGCATGATAATCAACGACTTTGAGGACGCTCTGGCCGCCCAGGCGGTGCTGGTGGGCTTCATCCCCATGCTCATGGGCACGGGCGGCAACTCCGGCGCCCAGGCCTCCACCGCCGTCATACGCAGCATATCCCTGGGCGACACCGAGCCCGGCGACATTCTGAAGGTCATCTGGAAGGAATGGCGCGTGGCCATTCTGTGCGGCTTGTCCCTGGCCGCCATTAACTTTTTAAAGATGCTTCTGGTGGACCGCATGCTGCTGGGCAACGACGGCGTCACCGTGGTGGTGGCCGCCACCGTCAGCCTGTCCATAGTTTTCATCGTCATGTTCGCAAAGGTGGTAGGCAGTACGCTGCCCATACTGGCGGAGAAAATCGGAGTGGACCCCGCGGTAATGGCAAACCCCCTGATTTCCACCATAACCGACGCCGTGTCCCTGCTTATTTACTTCGCCATGGCCCGCATGCTTTTGAAACTTTAGAAAACGCAGTCCATACCACAAGTCCATCTGTATTTTACAGATGGACTTTTTCCTTTTGCCTTATCATTGTGTCAAAATAGAACCAAGCGTTTTGTAGAAGTCAACGAAACTCGGATAACTTGCCTCAAATTCTTGAAAAAACCATGCCGAAAATGTAAAATATGTAGATAGTCGGAAGATATTCCGGCAAATAAATCTGGCAAAATATTTAGGAGGATGAAATGAAAAAAGTACTTGCATTAGTGCTGGCGCTGACCATGGTGTTCGCGCTGTGCGCCTGCGGGTCCAAGGCCCCGGCAACTACCACGGCCGCAGCCAAGGGTTCCGTCTATTACCTGAACTTCAAGCCCGAGCAGGACGCTCAGTGGCAGGCTCTTGCCACTGAGTACACCAAGGAGACCGGCGTTACCGTCAAGGTCGTCACCGCGGCCGAGGGCACCTACGAGCAGACCCTCACCAGCGAGATGGCCAAGAGCGCGGCCCCCACTCTGTTCCAGGTCAACGGCCCCGTGGGTCTGGCAAACTGGAAGGATTACTGCTATGATCTCTCCAGCAGCAAACTTTACGGCGAGCTGACCAGCGACGACTTTGCCCTGAAAGACGGCACCGCCGTCGACGGCATCGCCTACGTCATCGAGACCTACGGCATCATCTACAACAAGGCCCTGCTCCAGAAGGCCGGCTATTCCGAGTCCGACATCACCAACTTCGCATCCCTGAAGAAGGTCGCCGACGACATCCAGGCCAATGCCAGCAAGCTGGGCATCAAGGGCGCCTTCACCTCCGCCGGCATGGACGCCTCCTCCGACTGGAGATTCAAGACCCATCTGGCAAACCTGCCCATCTACTATGAATACAAAGCAGACGGCATAACCTCCACCGACGCCATCAAGGGCACCTATCTTGACAACTACAAGAACATCTTCGATCTTTATATCACCGATTCCACCTGCTCTCCCAAGGATCTGTCCGCCAAGACCGGCGACGACGCGGCCAACGAGTTCGCCAACGGCGAAGCCGTGTTCTATCAGAACGGCACCTGGGCATACGACCAGATCAAGGCTGTGGGCGACGACAACCTGGGCATGCTGCCCATCTACATCGGCGTTGACGGCGAAGAGAACCAGGGTCTGTGCACCGGCTCCGAGAACTACTGGTGCGTGAACAAGAACGCCTCCGAGGCCGACATCCAGGCCACTCTGGACTTCCTGTACTGGTGCGTGACCTCCGATGCTGGCACCACCGCACTGGCCACTGACATGGGCTTTGTCTGCCCGTTCAAGTCCGCCAAGGCTTCCACCAATCCGCTGGTCACCATCGCCAACAAGTATGTTTCCGACGGCAAGGCCTCCGTTGCATGGTGCTTCACCACCATGCCCTCTGAGGAGTGGAAGAACGGCGTCGGCACCGCGCTCACCGCTTATGCGGCCGGCACCGGCGACTGGACCGCTGTGAAGACCGCGTTTGTGGACGGTTGGGCAAAAGAGTACGCCGCCGCTCATGCGGGCTGATAAAATCAGCGCAGACAGCTGACTTACTTATAAATCCCGATGGGGTGAGCGGGCCGGAATACCCGCTCACCCTTTTTGGAATATACAGCCTTCAGCGCTCATCCGCGCCTCCGGGGCGGGGGCGGGGATGAACGCCGAACAAGAGGCCGACAAGAGGCCAAGAGGAGAGAAAAAATGAAAAAAGCACTGAAGAAGTACTGGGCGGTGTTCGTGCTTCCAACGCTGGCCGCCTTCATAATCGGCTTTGTGGTACCTTTCGTGCAGGGCCTGTATCTCACGTTCTGCAAGTTCGTCACCATCGACAGAGCCACCTTCGTGGGCCTGAAAAACTATGCCTACGCCCTTAAGGACGCCACCTTCGGACATGCGTTCTGGTTCACGGCGGCCTTTGCCGTGCTGTCCACCGTGCTCATCAACGTCATCGCCCTGGCCATCGCCCTGGCGCTTACAAGAAACATGAAGGGCGCCAACGTCCACCGCACGGTGTTCTTCATGCCAAACCTTATCGGAGGCATAGTGCTGGGCTATATCTGGCTCATACTGATTAACTGCGCCCTGTCCCTAATGGGCAAAAACCTCATCGCCCTTAACGCCACCTACGGCTTCTGGGGACTTATCATCCTCATGTGCTGGCAGCAGATAGGCTACATGATGATCATTTACATCGCGGGGCTCCAGTCCATACCCTCGGACTATCTGGAGGCCGCTAAGATCGACGGCGCCAACGCCTGGCAGACCCTGTGGAAGGTGAAGATACCCAACCTCATGTCATCCATCACCATCTGCCTCTTCCTGTCCATCACCAACGGCTTCAAGCTTTTCGACCAGAACCTGGCCCTCACGGGCGGCGACCCGGGCCACGCCTCTGAAATGCTGGCCCTGAACATCTACAACACCTTCTATGCCCGCTCCGGGCCACAGTGGAAGGGCTACGGCCAGGCCAAGGCCGCGCTGTTCTGTATACTGGTCATCGTCATTTCCATGATACAGCTCAAATCCACCCGCTCAAAGGAGGTGCAGCAGTAATGCTAAAAAGAGACAAGGTCGTAAACCGCGTACTGTCCGTGATTTTTATATTCCTCAGCCTGGCGTGGATATACCCCATGTTCATGATCCTCATGGACTCCCTGAAGCAGGAGCGGGCCATCACCACCTCGTCCGCTTTCCAGCTGCCCACGGCGGACACCTTCGCCGGGGCGGAGAACTATGTTAACGCCGTATCCTCCAAGGGATTTCTCCAGGCTTTCGGCTACACCGTGCTCATCACCGTGACCTCCGTGGTGCTCATTCTGGTGTGCTGCTCCATGTGCGCCTGGTTCATCACCCGCATCAACGACAGATTCAGCAAATTCCTGTATTTCCTGTTTGTTTTCTCCATGGTGGTGCCTTTTCAGATGCTCATGTTCACCCTGTCCTCCATCGCGGACAAGCTGAGTCTAAACAGCCCCTTCAACATCTGCATAATATATCTGGGCTTCGGGGCCGGACTTTCCGTGTTCATGTTCTGCGGCTTTGTCAAGAACATCCCCGTTGAGGTGGAGGAGGCAGCCATGATCGACGGCTGCAACCCCATACAGACCTTCTTCAAGGTGGTGCTGCCAATTATGAAGCCCACCTATATCTCAGTGGGAATTCTGGAGACCATGTGGATCTGGAACGACTACCTGCTGCCCTATCTGGTGCTGGACCGCACCAAGTACATGACCATCCCCATCCTGATACAGTATTTCCGCGGCAGCTACGGCAAGGTGGAGATGGGTCCCATGATGGCCTGCATAATGCTCACCATCCTGCCCGTCATCATCGTTTATCTGGTGTGCCAGAAGTACATCATCAACGGCGTGGTCGCGGGGGCAGTCAAGGGATGAGAGATGCCGGCATACTGCTGCACATATCCAGCCTGCCATCGCCCCACGGCATCGGCACGCTGGGGAAGGCGGCGTACGATTTTACGGATTTTTTGGAAAAGACCGGCACCCGGTACTGGCAGATACTCCCCCTGGGGCCCACAGGCTGCGGGGATTCCCCGTACCAGACTTTTTCCATTTTTGCGGGAAACCCCTACTTCATCGATCTTGACATGCTGCGGGAGGACGGCCTGCTCACAGAAGAGGAGCTGGATGCCGTCTCCTTCGGCTCCGACCCGGAAAACGCCGATTACGGACAGCTTTACGCGCACCGCCCCGGCCTGCTGCACAAAGCCTGGAAACGGGGACGCGACCGGGATGCGGAGCCTGTCTCCCGCTTCCGGGAAGAAAACTCCGGCTGGATAGAGGATTATGCCCTTTTCATGGCGGCCAGACAGCTTTTTTCCGAAAAGCCCTGGACCCAGTGGCCGGAGGACATTCGGCTGTGCCACGTGCGTCCGGATGGGCGAGAGACCATAGAGCGCTACTCCGCGTTCCTCAAAGAGGGCGTGGATTACGAGATATACGTTCAGTACCTTTTTTACCGCCAGTGGGACGCCCTGCGCGCCTATGCCGGCGGGAGGGGAGTGGAGTTTATCGGCGACGTGCCCATCTACGTGCCCATGGATTCGGCGGACGTATGGGCGGAGCCGGGATACTTCCAGCTGGACGGAGCGCTGTGCCCCACAGAGGTGGCGGGCGTGCCGCCGGACGGCTTCACGGCTGACGGCCAGCTTTGGGGCAACCCCCTGTACGACTGGGACGCCATGGCCGCGGACGGTTTCGCCTGGTGGCTGCGCCGGCTGAAGGCGGCGTCAAAGCTTTTCGACATCACACGCATCGACCATTTCCGCGGACTTTCCGGCTACTGGGCCGTGCCTTACGGCGAGACCACGGCCAGAAACGGCAGATGGCGTCAGGGGCCGGGGAAGGCCTTCATCGACGCCGTCAAGGCCGCCCTGCCGGAAATGCGCTTTATTGCGGAGGATCTGGGCTACCTCACGCCGGATGTGCTGGAGCTGGTGCGCCATTCCGGCTGGCCCGGCATGAAGGTGCTGGAATTCGCCTTCGATTCCCGGGAGCCCAGCGACTATCTCCCTCATAACTACCCAAAGAACTGCGTGTGCTACGCCGGCACCCATGACAACGAGACTGCGCGGCAGTGGTTCGAGAGCATGTGCCCGGAGGCGCGTGAATACGCCGCGTCCTACATGGCGCTGACGGAGAGCGAAGGCTTCAATAAAGGCCTGATAAGAACCGGCATGTCCTCGGTGGCGGAGCTTTTCGTCTCCCAGATGCAGGACTGGCTGGGCAAGGGCGGCGAGGCCCGGATGAACACCCCCGGCACGGTGGGATCAAACTGGAAATGGCGAATGACAACGGACGCATTGACTCCGGCGGTCATTCAAGATATAATAACCATGACAGCGCTGTACGGAAGAGCGCGGAAACGGGAGGGATAACATGGCAGACGTAATACTTAAGGACCTGAAGAAGGTATACCCCTATCAGGACGAAGGCAAAAAGAAAAAGAAAAGCACCGAGAGCAAGGAAAAGGCCAACCTCCAGATAACCGAAGAGGGCGTGGTGGCTGTGCAGCAGTTCAATCTTGAGATAAAGGACAGGGAGTTCGTGGTGCTGGTCGGCCCCTCCGGCTGCGGCAAGTCCACAACTCTGCGCATGATAGCCGGTCTGGAGGACATCACCTCCGGTGAGCTGTATATAGACGGCAAGCTGATGAACGACGTGGCCCCCAAGGACAGGGACATAGCCATGGTGTTCCAGAGTTACGCTCTCTATCCCCACATGACCGTGTACGACAACATGGCTTTCTCCCTGAGAATGCGCAAGATCCCCTGCACGGACGACCCAACCAAGACCCGCAAGCTCACCCCGGACGAGATAGACAACCGGGTGCGCCAAGCGGCTGAGATACTGGGCATCACGGAGTACCTGGACCGCAAGCCCAAGGCGCTCTCCGGCGGCCAGAGGCAGCGCGTGGCCATCGGCCGAGCCATCGTGCGCTCCCCCAAGGTGTTCCTCATGGACGAGCCCCTTTCCAACCTGGACGCCAAGCTGAGAAACCAGATGCGCGCCGAGCTTATCAAGCTCCGCGAACGCGTTTCCGGCACCTTTGTGTACGTCACCCACGACCAGACCGAGGCCATGACTCTGGGCGACCGCATCGTCATCATGAAGGACGGCTTCGTCCAGCAGATCGGCACCCCTCAGGAGGTTTATTCCCACCCGGCCAACCTGTTCGTGGCGGGCTTCATCGGCGTGCCCCAGATGAACTTCTTCGATGCGCTGCTTGCCATCGAGGACGACGGTTATTCCGTGAAAACCAGCCATGCGAAGATCAAAGTGTCCGACCGCATAGCCGCCCTGTTGAAGGCCCGGGACGTGAAGGAGGGAGCCGTCACCCTGGGTGTGCGTCCGGAGCATTTCATACTGTGCTCCCCCGGTAGCGAGGGCGCCGTGGACGGCAAGGTGGAGGTCTCCGAGATGATGGGCTCCGCAGTGCACGTGCATGTTAACACCGGCACCTCCGACGTGGTCATGGTCATCCCCACCCTGGATCTTTCCGCCGACTACGTTGGCAAGTTCAAAAATTCCTCCGGCCTTACCTTCACCTTCAATCCCGACTCCATGCATCTCTTCGACCGGGATACCGGAAACAATCTTATCTGACCGGGGCTTTTTCTCAAAGCTCCATATCGGCCATGCGGGAGTACTCTCTGCCTGTGCAGGGGGTGCCGCCGTACTCTCTCCAGCTGCTTTTCCGGGGGGAGGCGCCCACATATTTTCCCATATCCGTCACCATAAGCTCGCCGTTCACAACGGCGAGCCTTTTTATTTCCAGCAGCGTTTCCACAGCCTCCCGGGTGTCCTCCTCGGTCTAGCCCAGGCGGGCGGCCAGCCGACTGTACAGCTTTTTGTCCCCCGCCTCCATGTCCGCCATGCCGCCAAAATTCATGGCCGCCAGGATGATCTTGAGATAGATTATCACCGCGTCAGCTCCGCCGCGGAACTGCCGCAGCAGGAGCATGTCCTCCTGAGAGAAAAAATCCCTGTCCAGCTTCATCCACCGGTACTGTCCCGTCATTCGTGAAGCCCCCTTTCCAACCTCACCTCCCCGGGGATGATAGCTTGTACGTTCTCGTACAACAAAGAAACGCGGGGGCCCTATGTTTGAGGGCCCCCGCATTTTTTCAATAAATGGATTGAAGAATACAACAGATCTGAAATGAGCTTTTTTAATAACACATGGAGAATATAACAGGCTGGGAAGATGGTTAAAAAAACAGGAGAGAAGGGAGAAGAGATTATATAAGAGATATAAGATATCTAAAAGGCTTAAGAGTATTGAGAGTATGGTCTATAAGAGAAGGCTGTATTTTTTCCCGTTCATTCCTCTTTCAGCGTTTCGGTGTTCATGGGGTTCACGTGGACGGTGCAGTGCTTCACGTCCGGGAAGTCCTGCTCCAGCTTGTGGTGGGCCGCCTCGGCTATAACATGGGCGTCCTTCAGCTTCATCTCGCCGTCTGCGGCGATCTCGATGTCCACATAGGTGCGGGAGCCGAAAAGCCGGGTCTTGATGTCGTCAACCTTCATCACTCCGGGCACGGTCTTTATCGCCTCCACCATCTCGTCGGTCTCCACCTCTCCGCAGGAGCGGTCCACCAGACGATCGATGCTCTCCTTGAAGATGGAGAAAGCCACCTTGAAGATGAAAAGGCAGATGACGATGGCGGCGACAGGATCCAGGATGGTTACGCCCAGTCTGGCGCCCAGCACGCCCGCGAAGGAGCCTATGGAGGACAGCGCGTCTGAGCGGTGATGCCAGGCCTCCGCCCGGAGGGACACGGAATTTATCTTTTTGGCCCCGGCTATGGTGTACCAGTACAGGGCCTCTTTCGTGACGATGGACACTGCCGCGGCGATCAGGGCCAGTGAGCCGGGCACGGGAATGGTCTCGCCGGAGATGATCTTGCGCACGCCCTCATAGCCGATGAGCGCGCCCACCAGCAGCAGGATGTTGCCCAGAATGATGGACACGATGCACTCCATCTTCTCGTGGCCGTAAGGATGGTTCTCGTCCGGCGCCTTGTGGGAGATCACTGCGCCCAGCATTACGATGAAGGAGCCGAACACGTCCGACGCCGAATGCACCGCGTCCGCCACCAGGGCGGAGGAGTTGGCCACGATTCCGGCGATGAGCTTGAAGGCGGTGAGCGCGACGTTGAAAATGATGCTCACGGCAGAAATGCGCATTGTTATTTTCTTGGAATTCTGGTCTGTCATGGGTCTTTACCTCCGAAAAATGAGTAAAAAATATCCGCGGGAACAAATTCATGTCCCGCAGATGTTATCTGCTGCGTTTCCCGGAAGAAAACGCCCGGCGCATCCGCGCCTGTTCATCGAGGGGCAGTTTACATCCTGCCCCCCGTGTTAGTCAACGCTAAATTTTGTTAGCCCTTGCTCTCATCGGCCTGGGCCTCCAGGTCGGCCAGATGCACGTACTCGTCGTAGGTGCACAGTCTGTCGATGACGCCGTCGGCGGTGATCTCTATGATGCGGTTGGCCACGGTCTGGGTCAGCTGATGGTCGTGGCAGGAGAAGACGATGTTCAGCGGGAAGGAGGACATGCCGCCGTTCAGCGCGGCTATGCTTTCAAGGTCAAGGTGGTTGGTGGGCTGGTCGAACAGCATGAAGTTGGCGCCGGAGAGCATCATCTTGGAGATCATGCACCGCACCTTTTCACCGCCGGACAGGACGCGCACGGGCTTATATACGTCGTCGCCGGAGAACAGCATCCTGCCCAGAAATGTGCGCAGGTAGCTCTCCCGCTTGTCCTCGGAAAACTGCCGCATCCAGTCCATCAGGGTGAGGTCGCAGCCGTCGAAGTAAGCGGAGTTGTCCACGGGGAAGTAGCTCCACTCTATGGACGCGCCCCACTTCACCGTGCCGGAGTCGGGCTCCTCTTCACCGGCGAGGATCTTGTAGAGCATGGTCACGGCCAGCTCGTTCTGGCCCACGAGAGCTATCTTGTCCTCCTTGCCCACGGCGAAGCTGACGTTCTTCAGAAGGGGCACTCCATCCACGGACTTGCACACGTCGGTGACGAACAGCCGGTCCTTGCCGGGCTCCCGGTTGGCCCTGAAGCCCACCCAGGGATAGCGGCGGGAGGAAGCGGGCAGTTCCTCCACGGTTAGCTTGTCCAACAGCTTCCTTCTGGAGGTGGCCTGGCGGGACTTGGACTTGTTGGCGGAGAAGCGGCGGATGAAGGTCTGCAGCTCTTCGATCTTCTGCTCGGACTTCTTGTTCTGATCCTTGGTCAGCTTCTGTATAAGCTGGCTGGATTCGTACCAGAAGTCGTAGTTGCCCACGTACATCTTTATCTTGCCGTAGTCTATGTCCACGATGTGGGTGCAGATGTTGTTGAGGAAGTAGCGGTCGTGGCTCACCACCAGCACCGTGCCCTCATAGTCCATGAGGAAGTTTTCCAGCCACACCACGGAGGCGAGGTCCAGGTTGTTGGTGGGCTCGTCCAGCAGGATGATGTCCGGATTTCCGAACAGCGCCTGGGCCAGCAGCACCTTGACCTTCAATCTTGGGTCCATGTCGGACATCTTCGTCTGGTGGAAGTCCGGGGACACGCCCAGACCCTGCAGCAGCCGGCTGGCGTCGGATTCGGCCTCCCAGCCTCCCAGCTCCGCGAACTCCTCTTCCAGCTCCGCCGCGCGGATGCCGTCGGCGTCCGTCATCTCCGGCTTATCGTATATGGCGTCCTTCTCTTTGCCGCAGTCGTAAAGCCGCTGGTTGCCCATGATGACGGTGTCCATGACAGTGTAGGCGTCGTACATCAGCTGGTTCTGCTTCAAAACGGACATGCGGGCCTTGGGGTCGATGAACACATGGCCGCTGGTGGCGTCCAGCTCTCCGGAGAGAATCTTTATAAACGTGGATTTTCCGGCGCCGTTGGCGCCGATTATGCCGTAGCAGTTGCCCGGGTTGAACTGCAGGTCCACTCTGGAAAACAGGGTGGTGCCGGTGAACTGCATGGAAAGATCTTCAACAGTAATCATTTGGTTTTCGCTCCCGTATCACAATTTCCGGAACATTGTAACATATATTTCGTCTTTATGATATACTTAATGCGAAATTTTGAAAGGCGGGCGGGATATGGCGCTGCTTCTGACAAACTCTCTGGCCCATCTGCTGGTGGACGCCGTGTGCGCCGCCGCCCTTTTCTCCTGCGGGGGCGACCTTACGGCGGAGCTGCTGCTCTACAACACGCTGGCGTTTACCCTGCAGTGCCCGGCGGGACTTTTGATGGACGCGCTCCCAAAAGGGGTGAAGGCGGTAAAACTCGCCGCCTGCATTTTTGCCGCGCTGGCCTGCATGGCGCCTCTGCCGGCGCTTCTAAAAGCCGCCGCGCTGGGTCTTGCCAACTGCTTTTTCCACGTCTCGGCGGGAGCGGAAACTCTCAATGCCTCCGGCGGGCGCGCCGCGCCGCTGGGCGTGTTCGTGGCCCCCGGCGCCATCGGTCTGGCGCTGGGCACCCTGTTCCCCGGACGGCGGATGCTCTTTGCGGCGGCGCTGCTGATGTGCGCCGTGCTCCTGTTCTTCGCCGGCGCTGAGCCTGTCCCCGCAAAAAGCGAAGCAAGGCCGGAGAAAGTCTCCATCTGGATACCGGCGCTGCTTCTGCTGGCCGTGGCGGCCAGGGCAGTGGGCGGCTCCGCCGTCTCCTTTCCCTGGCGGACGGGAAACGGTCTCATACTGCTGACGGTGCTGTGCGTGTTCGCCGGGAAAACTCTGGGCGGCTTTTTGTGCGACACTCTGGGCGCGTCCAAGACCGCGCTCTTCACCATACCCCTCGCCGCCGCGCTTACGGCGCTCTGCCAGGGATACATGCTGCCGTCCATGGCCGGGCAGCTTCTGCTCAATCTCACCATGCCGGTGACTCTGTGGCTCATATGGCGCGCCCTTCCGGGTGAGCCGGGCTTCGCCTTCGGACTTGCGGCCTCGGCCCTGTGGCCGGGCACTCTGGCGGGCGGCCTTTTCCGTCTTGCCGGAGCAGGCGCGCGAGTGGGCGTCGCCGTCTCTTTCGTATTCGGCCTTGTGGCCATAATCATATCGGAAAAATATCTTGGGAGGAAAAAATTATGAGAAAGCTTCTGGACACTCTGCTGATGTCCGCCGTATTCGCCGCCGTGCTGGGTTCCTTCGCTCTCGCCGACGTGGCCTCCGGCCCCGCGATCGCCGTGTACTACGGCACGCCGGTGCTCATCATTGCCGCGGCGGTCATCGTGATCATACTGGTTGTGCGCGGCGTGAAAAAGAAAAAGGCCCCGAAAAACGACGACAAAAAGAATAAATGAGCCTGTACATCGCCTGCTTCCTCACGGTGGTGACGGAGACCTGCTTTTTCGCCCTCTGCGGGTACAAAAGCCGCGCCTTCGTCACTGTCTGCGTGTGCGCGAATATTGCCACCAACCTTGCGCTGAACCTGCTGCTGGGGTATCTGAAAGGTAATGCGGTTAACATAACATTCTGGGTATACCCGCTGGAGGTCTGCGTGATATTCGTGGAATACGCGGTCTATGCGCTCATTGAGAGCCGCTCAAAAAAACTTTTCGGCCTTACGGCGGCGGCCAACGCCATGTCCTACTGCCTGGGGCTTTTTATCTTCGGCCATGTCTGAGACTGGAGGTTGAAGCCGGGAGAAAAAAGCGGTATAATGCACACCATGATCCCGAAAGGGGGACACGGCATGAAAAAACGCATTTTTTCGATAATACTGGCGCTTTCTTTGTGCGTATCGCTGGCGGTTTCCGCCTTTGCCGCCACGGCGGAGCAGTCCGCCGCCGCGGACGAGCTCTACACTCTGGGGCTTCTGCGGGGCGGGGACGGCGGCTTCCGCCTGGACGACACCGCCACCCGGCAGGAAGCTCTCACCATGATCGTGCGCCTGCTGGCCAAAGAGGAGACCGCCCTTTCGGGGACGTGGAAGCATCCTTTCACCGATGTGAAGGCCTGGGCGGACGGCTACGTGGGATACGGCTATGCAAAGGGCCTGGTAAAGGGCGTGGGAGCAAAGACCTTCGGCGGGGAGAAGGACGTGTCCGTTTCCCAATACCTGGTCTTAGTGCTGCGTGCGCTGGGTTATTCCGAGTCCGCCAAGGACTTCACCTGGCGGGATCCGGCCACTCTCTCCGTGAAGCTGGGTCTCATTGCCTCGGCAAAGGATGCCGCGTCAGGAACGCCCTGCACGCGGGGCGAGATGGTTTTGATAACGGACAATGCGCTTTCAATTAAATTCAAGGGAGCGGACACCACGCCACTTGATAATCTCCGGGCGTATCTGGCGGGGGACTCATCTGGCCTGAGCTCCACCCAGATAGCAAGAAAAGTGGCTGGGGCGGTATTTTCCATCGACACCTACTACGACCTGGACTGCGAGCTGCATTTCGCCGTGGGTAGCGGCTTCTTTCTCACAGCCGACGGCGTGGCCGTGACCAACTACCACGTGCTGAAAGGCAGCTATGCAGCCCGTGTGGAGCTTGTTTCCGGCGAGACTTACCCCGTGGAAGGCATCATCTCCGCCGACAATCTCCGGGACGTGGCCATAATCAAGGTATCGAAAACCGCCGTGGACGGCAGCTCCGTCTCCCGGTTCCCCACGGTGACGCTGGGCCGCAGCGCCCTTGCGGAGGAGGGGGATCCGGTCTATGCCTTCGGCTCTCCTCTGGGACAGGCAAATACCATGACCGACGGCGTCGTATCCAACATCTGCCGGTATGTGGACGGATCACAGTTCCCGTACATACAGGTCTCCGCCAACACCGCCAAGGGCAGCAGCGGCGGCGCGCTGGTGAACGACCGGGGCGAGGTTATCGGCATAACCTCCGCAAAATATAACGGCGCGGAGGACATGACTCTGTGCATCCCCATCGACGACACACTGTCTCTCTCCCGCACCGGCCCGGTGATACCGATGCAGTCCTTCGCCATTGCGGAGTCGGGCGTGGAGCAGGACGTCAAATGCTCGCTCACGGCGGGGAAGACCTCTGTGACCTTGAAAGCAGGCGAGGTACAGGGAGTGCTGGTCTCCACCGACTGCAAAAGTGCCGTCATGCTCTCCGCCGAATCCTCCGACGAGACCGCGGTGTACGCCGGCTTCGGCGATAAGGTATCTGACACCAGCTACATGCTCTTCATAGCGGGCATAAAGCCCGGCACGGCCGCTGTGACCGTGAAGTTTCTCTCCGGCTACGGAAACCCCGACGCCTCCGCCGTAATAAACGTTACAGTGACGCAGTAAAGGAGTTTTAATAATATGAGAGTGCCCAGACTTACCGCCTATCAGATAATCCTTGAGGCGCTGTGCCTTGCCGCCCTCGTCGCCGGGCTCACCTACGCGGCCATAAAGTACCCCTCGCTCCCGGCGCAGATACCAAATCATTTCGACGCCGCCGGCAATGTCACCGACTACTCCGGCAAGGGGTCCGTCTGGATTCTGGAGGGCGTCAACATACTCATGTACGCCATGATGACGGTCTTTATCTTCATCCCCGCCGTCATCGAAAACCCCAACGTAACATGGAAGATAAATCCGGCGTCCAAGCCTCTGCTGGCCCGGGACACCGTATCCATGCTGGGGGAGACAAAGCTGGAGTGTATCGTTCTCTTCGACTACTGTCTTATCCCCATGGTCAGGGGCGGAAACATGTCCTCCTGGCCCATCTGGGCCATAATCGGCATTATGACCGCGGGCATAATACTGCGGCTGATGCACATGAAAAAAGTCAGCGCAATGCGCTGAGCTCCGACGGGGCCGCCATCATTTTTCAAAAAAGAAGGCTTTAATATGCAATCCACAAAGCTGGGAGCGAGAAAGTGGGCCACGCTGATCCTTATCGGTCTGTTCGGCCAGTTCGCCTGGACCATAGAGAACATGTACTTCAACGTCTATCTCTACAACACCATCTCCACCGACCCCGGCTATATCGCCGCCATGGTGGGCTGGTCGGCGGCGGCCGCCACTGTGACCACCCTTCTCATGGGCGCCCTCTCCGACAGGGCCGGCGCCCGCAAGCCCTTCATCTGCGCGGGCTACATCCTCTGGGGGCTTTCCACCGCGGCCTTCGGCTGCATCACAGTGGACAACGCGGCAAAGTGGTTCCCCGCGGCCAACGCGGTGCAGGCAGCTGCCGTGATGATCGTGGTTATGGACTGCGTCATGACCTTCTTCGGCTCCACGGCCAACGACGGGGCCTTCAACGCCTATGTGACGGACGCGACGGACAACACCAACCGCGCCCGGGTGGAGAGCGTGCTGGCCGTGCTGCCGCTTCTATCTATGCTCATCATCTTCGGGGCCTTCGACGGTCTGACCAGAGCGGGGGAGTGGCGGAAGTTTTTCAGCATCTTCGGCTTCGCCGTGACCGCCGTAGGCGTGATAGGACTGCTGCTGGTGAAGGACTCGCCCTTATTGAAGCCCCGGAAGGACAGCTATTTCAAAAATCTGCTCTACGGTCTCAGACCCGGAGTCATGGCGGAAAATCCGGAGCTCTATCTCTCCTTCGCCGCCTTCTGCGTCTTTTCAGTCGCGGTGCAGGTGTTCTTCCCGTATCTCATCATATACATGCAGAATTATCTTAAGCTGAACAATTACGCGCTGGTGCTGGGGATAGTTTTGATCTTCGCCTCACTGGTGAGCGTGCTGGCCGGCAGGTTCATCGACCGCATAGGCAAGACGCGCTTTGTCGTCCCGGCGGGCATAGTGATGTTTGCGGGACTGGTGGGCATGTATTTTGTCCGGAGCGCCGCGGGCGTTATAATCGCGGGCTGCGTCATGATGTCCGGCTACATGATGATGGCCTCCGTGCTGGGAGCCAATATCCGGGACTGGACGCCGACTGACAAGGCCGGGCATTTCCAGGGCATACGCATGATCTTCGCGGTGCTGCTGCCCATGGTGATAGGGCCCAACATCGGCGCCGCCGTCATCAGGAGCAGTACCCAGACATACACGGAACTGGGACAGGTGAAGTCCGTGCCCACGCCCGGCATTTATATCGCCGCCGCCGCGGTGCTGCTGCTCACCGCCGTTCCGGTGGCGTTTTTAAGAAGTCGGGCGGGAATTCCCGGTGACTTGTCTCCGAGATGAAAGCCCGCCTGTGTAGTGGTTCAGATATCCTATATGCATAGCGATAAATTACCGCCAACACTTGTATTATACGCCATTTAGGATTATACTATATGTATGGAAAACAAATACACTCACGCAAGAACCTGCGTGTATAACATCAATTATCATATCGTTTGGTGCGTCAAATACCGTAGGAAAGTCTTGTCTGCTGACATAAGCAACAGGCTTATAGAACTTCTCAAGGCTATTGGCGAAGAAAAAGGCTTTACTGTAGTTGAATGCAGGGTCGGTGAAAATGACCATGTTCATTGCTTCGTATCAGCCCCGCCAAAGATTTCCGTTACTCAGATAGTCAAATATCTAAAAGGCATTTCAGGTAATCAATTATTCCAGGAGTATCCACAGCTCCGTAAATCCTTATGGAAGGGTCAGCTTTGGAACGGCTCTTATTTTTGCGAAACCATTGGCTCTACATCCGAAGAAAATATCCTCCGTTATATTGAAAGGCAAAAAAGCTGTCAACTATGAATAAAGCAATCAAGTACAGGATTTACCCTACAACTGAACAATGTGTACTTTTTGCAAAGACGTTTGGCTGCTGTCGTAAGGTTTATAACCTCATGCTCTCAGACAAGATTGACAGCTATAAGGCTACAGGTAAATTCATTTCTGTCACTCCTGCCAAGTATAAGAAAGATTATCCGTACCTGAGTGAAGTTGACAGCCTTGCCCTTGCCAATAAGCAGATGGATTTGCAGTCTGCATTCCGTAACTGTTTTAGTAAATCCCGCAAAAAGAAAAGCGGGTTTCCCAAGTTCAAATCAGCCAAACATAGCCGCAAGTCTTATACCACCAACAATCAGAAAGGCACAGTTGCTATAATTGGTAACGGAATCAGGCTCCCAAAGGTCGGAATTGTTAAAGCTGTAATCCACAGACAACCTAATGTGGACTGGGTTATCAAGGCTGCAACTGTATCACAGGAATCTGATGGTAAGTATTATATTTCTGTGCTGTTTGAGTTCGAGACTCCTGAATGTGATTATACTGCCGATACTACAAATGCGATAGGTTTAGACTATGCTTCGGATGGCTTATACACAGACCACAACGGTAATAAAGGTACTGACCATAAGTTCTACCGTGAAAGCCACGCTAAACTTGCCAAAGAGCAACGCAGGCTTTCTCGCAAAGTTGGTAATAAGAAAGGTTCTGCAAAATCCAGCAATTATCTGAAGCAGCTTCAGAAGGTCAATAAAATACACAGGCACATCGCAAATCAGCGTTTAGATAATCTCCACAAAATATCTACTGAGATAGCCAATCAGTATGATGTTGTATGTGTTGAGAGTCTAAATATGCGTTCTATGTCAAACAAAGGTTTTGGCAATGGGAAAGCCACCCTCGATAACGGATACGGACTGTTCCTCAATATGTTGGAATATAAGCTATCCGACAGGGGAAAATATCTTGTCAAAGTCGATAAATGGTTTCCTTCAAGCCAAATCTGTCACAACTGCGGAATGCTTCATCCTGAGATGAAGAACCTGTCTATCAGAGCAATGGATTGCGATTGTGGATATCATATTGACCGAGACCAGAACGCCGCACTCAATATCTTACAAGAAGGGTTGAGGTTACTGGATGAATCATTCAAAGTAGCATAGTAATTATAAACGGTAGGGATGGAATAGCCCTAACCTAACGCCTGTGGACACTGCATAAGACTTAGCAACGCGGTAACGCGTCAGCCAAGCAGTGGTGGTTGAAACAGGAAGCTCGGTAACTTGTTGCCGAGTAGTTCACATGACCCAAATCAAATTATGCCTGCACGGAGGAAAACAATGATACAGATCTGCGGTGACAACGTATTTGAAAACAATGTTTACGACCCCGATCACTGGTCGGCCCCCATCATACAGATGCCGGAGGAGCTGGCGGCATACATGAAAAGCGCCGCCATCGCGGGGCGTAAAATAAGCCATATCCGTTCTGTTGGACCGGCCTACAACTTTTCACGGGAATGGATGCTAAACTTCGCACTGGCGGCGTCCATGCAGGAGACTGACCCGGAGAAGGCGTTCCCGCCGGTGCTGGATCTCATGCCGGGTGAAACGCCCGTCAACCGGCTGATGCTGGTGGACAAGCCAATAATAATCGAATTTGACACCGGAGACACGCTTGCCGTGCAGTTCGACCGGGGCAGCGAGGTGCGTGTGGGGCTGAATAGCCTGCCAAAGGAGGTCACCAGCGGGCCGGAAGCCGGGAATGTGGACACGGACGTGCTGTTTTCAGAAGCGATAGACAAGCGCGTGCTGGGCATACAGGTGGGCCGGCGCAAGGAACTTCCCAAGGACTGGGCCCAGCCTCAGGGCGAGGACTGGAGGACCCAGGAGACTCTGATAGCTTACCTTATGTTCCAGATGGAGGGCGGCGTGGGACTGGCGTTCGAGCCGTTCAATGAGACGGGACGGGTTTTCCTGATAGACCGGGACAAAAAGATAAAAACAATAAGTCTGGACGAGCTGAGGCCGGCGCTTACCTTAGCGCCGCTTATACCGGACGAGGAAGAATCCTCTGAGGAGTGACCTATGTTTTTCAGATTTGGCAAAAAGAAAGCCCCCAGGCCGGAAAAACGCGGAAAGTCCGGCAGGGAGGACGAGCAGGATGAAGAAGACGAAGATGATGAGCTGGTCGCCATTTACGAGGAAGAGGAAGGCGAAAAGTGATTCGCAGGTAAGCAAACCCGCCCCGCCTTTAGCCGGGGCGGGTTTGCCGTCAGTATCGCACTTCCCACAGAAAAAGGCCCTTTGCGGGAGCGGTGGGCCCGGCGTTCTGCCGGTCGAGAGAGTCCAGAATGGCCGGCATGTCTCCGGGCAGGCGTTTGCCCTGCCCTGCTTCGATAAGCGTGCCGGTAAGAATCCTTACCATGTTGTATAAAAAGCCGTCGCCGGAGTATGTGATGCGAACCTCCTGACCCTGGCGTACAATGCCGATGGATTCCACGGTGCGCACGGTGGAGTGCTTCATGTGCTTCGCGGAGCAGAACGCGGCGTAGTCGTGGGTGCCGCACAGCAGAGCGGCGGCGTTTCTCATGGCGTCGATATCCAGCTCGTCCGGCAGCACGTACACATAGCGCCGCTCGAATACGCAGGGCTCCGGCGAATTCCATATGCGGTAAACATAGGTCTTGCCTGAGCAGGACAGACGGGCGTGAAACCTTGGCGGGGCCTCCTCCAGCGATACGGCGCCGATGTCTGAGGGAAGGGCGACGCGCAGGGCGCGGAGTATGTCGCCGCAAGCAAGGTCGGTTCTGGCGTGGAAGGAGACGACCTGCATCCTGGCGTGCACGCCCTCGTCTGTGCGGCCGGAGCCCGCGGCGTCAACCGGCTGGCCCAAAATGCCGGACAGTGCCTTTTCCAAAATCCCCTGTATGGTGTTTTCTGTGTTGCCCTGCTTCTGCCAGCCGCAGTAGCGGGTGCCGTCATAGCGCAGAACAAGTTTGTATACTGCCATTTTCACACCTTCCTTTTCCACATTATACTCCAAAAAATTGCTTGTTGGAAGGGAAGAAAAGTATGTAAAAAATATGCAATATGTACTAAAGGTTACTTGACATTTTTTTGATAAACATGTAACATGTAGACAAAGGCATGGTAGTGTCCATACCAAATAATTTTCAAAGGAGTAAGAATATGGATTTCAATAAGACTACTCTCGGCGAAGCACTGAAGGATGATCAGGTCATCGCAGTTGTACAGAAGTACGCCCCCGCGCTGCTTAAGACCCCAGGCCTGAAGCTGATGAGCAAGAAGAGCCTGCAGGACATCTTCAACATGGTTCCCACCAGCAAGGTTCCCCAGGAGACCAAGGACAAGATAAAGGCTGAGATAGAGGCCCTCTGATTTTTCGATATGAAAAGCCGCCCAGAAACTGGGCGGCTTTTTTATTCTTTATGCCTCCGCGATTATGCGGCGGATGACCTTTTCACAGCGCTTTTTGTCGTATACCACAGGCACCGGGTAGACCGGGTTCGCCTCATGCAGCGCCCATTCCACCATCTGGGGGATGTCCTTCTCCTGAATGAAATCAAAACCGGAGGGGATGTTCATGCGCTTGTTCATGGCGCGTATCTCGGCAATGAAGGCCTTGGCCTTTTCCTCATCTGTGCCGGTATACTTAACGCCGGTGAGCTCGGCCAGATGTGCCAGCTTCTGATACACGGCGGGGCCGTAGTCCTCAAGAACTATGGGGAGTATGACCGCGTTTGCCAGACCGTGTGGCGTGTTGTAAAGTCCGCCCAGCGTGTGCGCGATGGCGTGGACGTTGCCGACGCCGGCGCGGGTGAATGCAAAGCCGGCCTTGTAGGAAGCTATGAGCATCTGGGTGCGGGCCTCCATGTCGTTGCCGTCGTTGTAGGCGCGCTCAAGATAGTTGAATATTTCGCACACGGCCTCTTCGGCAAGGCGGATGCTCTCCTCGGTGTTGTAAGTCCAGCATACATAGGCCTCGACCGCGTGGGTGAGAGCGTCCATGCCGGTGGTGGAGGTGACCTTCTGCGGCAGATTGCGGGTCATCTCCGGATCCAGAATGGCGTACAGCGGCACCAGTACCAGATCCATAATGGCGTATTTGTGATGGGTTTCCGTATCGGTTATGACAGCGGCGATGGTGGTCTCGGAGCCGGTGCCGGCGGTGGTGGGCACCGCGATGAACGGCGGTATCTTCTTGACGACCTTGAGCAGACCGGCCATCTTTCCGACTTCCCAGTTGGGATGGACTACCCTGGCAGCGGCGCCTTTGGCCGCATCCATGGACGAGCCGCCGCCGATGGCCAGAAAGCCCTGGCAGCCTGTATCCAGATACAGCTTCTGGATCTTGTTCACGGTGTTGACGGAGGGATTGGACTCTGCCTCTGCAAAAAGCTCATATTTTATGCCGGCGGAATCCAGCTCCGCAAGTACCATGGGAGCCAGCGTCTTGCCAATGGTGGGACCGGTGACGACCATGACCTTTTTGACCTTGCACTTTTTAAGCAGATCGGGTATCTTTTTGATGCTTCCTATGCCGGAAATGGGGATTGGCTTGCGCCAGTACAGCGCCCTGGCGCCCACATTGAACACTGCCTGGAATGAACGATAATACCCTTTTTTGATGTAATCCATAATTGCGCCTCCACAATTATAATTTGCAGTACTGTAATAATAGTCTTTCTCAACCGTCACAGTCAAGACAGTATCTTACGTTTCAGCAGAATGGCGAAAAATTGCCTGAGAAATTATTACATATGCGCAAAGGTAATTTTACAAAAAAATAAGCCGCCCCGAGAGGCGGCTTTGTTATCCCACGTATTCTTTGATGTATTCGTCCAGCTTAGCCGTATACTCATCCGGCGCGCGGTACATGGATTCCACGTGCCCGGCGCCGGGCACCAGCAGCAGCGACTTGTACGGCGAGGAGCAGATGCCGTAAAGCTCCCTGCCCATTTCAGCCGGCACGGTGACGTCGTCGGTGCCGTGGACAAAAAGCATGGGCAGACGCGTGTGTCTGGCGGCGGGGCGGACGTCGGTATTGCGCAGGTCGTACTTTGCCAGAAGCTTGTTTACGGAGTTCAGAACCTTGACCACAAGTCCGGACTTCTCGCCGAAAAATCGCCCGATCACAGTCTCGGCGTCGGTGTATCCTGAGTCGCAGACGATGAACTTCACATTGTCGGGGCATTTGTCGCTCATGTTTACCACGGTAGCGCCGCCCATGGAAAAGCCGTGCAGGATTATATTCACGTCCTTGCCGAAGCGCTTTCTCAGTTCGTCTATCCATTTCAGGCAGTCATAGGTCTCAAGATAGTCATAGCCGATGAAGCTGCCGCCGGAGGAACCGGAGGCGACGTGGTCGTCGCAGAAAATATCGATGCCCTGGCTGAGATAATAGTTGGCGTACAATCCGGCGGCCCTGGCGTGATTCGAGCGGCAGCCGTGGACAATATAGCAGATGGTTTTGCTGCGTTCTCTGCCTGCCCGGTAATAGAAGCCGTTGAGGGTATAGCCCCTGTCCGATGTGATGGACAGTATCTCGTGAGGCCTAAGATCCAGGGCGCGGGCGGCGGCGTCCCGTTTTTCGTAATAGTCGTCGCTGTGGTGTTTCTTTTCAAAAAACGAAGGGCGGCTGCGGTAAAATACGTGGAAATACAGACCTACTATGCCTGCCGCAGCAGCGGCGGTGGCAGTGCCAGCTATCTTCGCATATTTCATGTTCATGGCCGCGCCCCCGTATTTCACAGATTTTTTATCTGGTTTTGTATCAGCTTGCCCACAGTGTCCGCCAGCTGATCCATGGACTGAATCCTGGCAAAATCCCGGCCGTACACCAGCCTTGCGGAGGATACGTCCTCGTCGCTGCCGGTGAATACGCACATGACGCTTATGCCGTCGGCCCTGGCTCTGCGCACCTCCAGGGCGGTGTCGTTGATGCCGGCCCCGGATTCGTATGGGATAAGCTCGTTTTCTCCGGTGCCGTGCATTTTGCGTATGTCGTTGGGCTTTACATCGGAGAGCACTATCAAAAGCTTGTGCTCATAGCTGGACTGGCTCATAAGGTGGTGCGCCGCGCGGATACCCAGACCGTCGCGGTTGCAGCCGTTGGCCACATACTCGAAGATGCGCTTGTTGCGGCCGGTCTCGTTATAGTCCCGGAATATGCGGACTATGGTGTAGCCGGTCATGGAGCAGAAGGACATGACCCGGCAGGGAATGCCGCAGCGGTTCAGGCTCTCGGCAATGATATAACCCTGGCTGGACACAGTCTCCTGCCTGTCCTTCTGAGAGGTGGAGGCGTCCAGCAGGATGTCCACGCTGAGATCGCCCATATTGCTCTGCTCGCTGCGTATAAATACCTTGTCGTCGCCCAGATATACGGCCCGCCAAACGGCTCCGCCATTTAGATAGCCGGTGTTTGCTTTCACCGGCGCGGGCTGCAGATGCAGCAGCACGGAGTTTTGAATTTTGCCCGAAAGCTTTGTCACAGCCGTGCGGCCCCGGGAGATGTTGTCCTCATAGTACTGCCGGTTTTTTGCGATCTGCACCGCTTCCCGGGTCTTCTGCAGCGCCTCAAAACCGTTTTGGATCTTGCCCTTTACAGGCTCACCTCTGGTGAAGTGCAGGTGGCAGCCCTCGTGATTTCCCGTACACAGGGATTTTTCGATGTCATTGGTCTGCTTCTTGGAGTATACGGGCCTGCCGTATTTGCTCTCCATAAACTCGCGCAGTTCTGCGTCGGTCATCTTGGTCAGGGCGTGCTGCTGGTCGTACTGATCGCCGACTTCGGTTCCGCCGTAGATGTTTTTCGGATGGTCGGCGAAGCCCAGCAAAAATCTGCGGTAGCGCTTTTTGCCCTTGCCACCCTCCTTTTTCCCGAAAAGCTCGGGCAGGGGGCGGGGCTTTTTATGCTTTTTCCGCTCAGCCGTGGATATCTGGAACCAGCGGGAGAACAGCTCGCCCGTACGCGTCACTATATCGTCGGTGGTCATGTCCGGGGTGAACTCAAGCTCGTCCAGCAGCTTTATGCTGTATTTGTCCAGCTTCGGCTCCTGACCCAGCACGCGGGAAAAGTGGGCCCAGGCCATGGCCTCTCCCAGATCTCCGCTGGTCTCCGGAGAGTAGGCGGCAACCACCTTTTCAGCGTATGCCCGGCGCAGATAAGCCAGCGCGGGCCGCTCCGGGGATTCCTTTGCAAACACACAGTTTTCAAGCCCAAGCCACAGCAGACTTTCATACAGGTCGGAATCTTCCAGATCCTTAAAAGACCTGAAGACCGTTTCCAGCTTTGAGTACTCGTACTGCCGCCTGACGGCGCCGATAATGCAGTTCCAGTACAGCTCCGCGTTTCCGTCGGCGTCGTAGGCCTTGAAGTCCGGGGTGAAGCTGTAATCTCTGGCGGCGCCCCATATTATGTTAACCGCACGTTTCTTTTGGGTATCTGTTACTTCGGTCATCACTCAAATATATCGGCGCTTGAAAGCTTGCCGGGGATGCGGGTGGCGATAAGGTCGCTCACAAGCTGGCGCTCAAAGTCGTCAAAGGACTTGTTGACGATGCCCATCTCCAGCGCCTGGCCCACGGAAAGCCCGTTCTTCACAAGCTGGACCGCGGCCATCAGGCCGCGCAGATCCAGGGCCTTGGTGGATATTTCCGAGCTGTCGCACTTCTTGCGCAGATCCTGGAACAGCCCGGCAAACTGACCGGCGTACTCGTCCTTCAGAGTGGGGAACTGCACCGTCAGCAGCTTCTTCAGATCCTCTTCGCCGATTATGGGCATGTTGATGACCATGAAGCGGGAGGCCAGGGCCTCGTTGATCTCACGGGTACCGGCGTAGCCGTAGTTCATGGTGGCGATAAAGCGGGTGCAGGGGGCCAGCTCTATGCGGTCGTAGCCGGGCACGTCGATGATGCGCCTGAAATCCAGCGTGGCGTGCAGAACGGCCAGAGACTCGTTTTTCGCCATGTTTATCTCGTCCAGAACGCCGAAACCGCCGCTTTCGGCGCACTGATATATTGGCCCGCGGCGCAGGGACACCTCGCCGTTTTTGAAGGTGTCGGTGCCTATAAGGGAGGCCGCGTCAGTGTTCAGGTAAAAAGATATGTCCCAGCCGGGTCTGCCGAAGGCCGCGGCCAGATTTTCGGCCAGTACGTTTTTACCGGTGGCCTTCGGGCCCACCAGCAGCAGGTTTTCACCGCTCAAAAGCGCGGTGGCGGCCTCCTCCCACACCTGAACGCCGTAGTAGAAGTACTTCGGCTTCGGTATGCGGTACGCCGCTTTATCGTCAACTGAATAGTCCGCCCGGAATTTTTCAATCTGTGCAATAATGTTTTCGTTTACGCCCTCGCGTCTGAGAAAATCCAGCATCCTGTGACCTCGTTTCAAATTTATCTATTATAAATTATAGTCAGTTGAGCCGGGATGTCAAATTTTTTGAGCTGCTGAGGGCGGATTGGGCAAAAAATCCTTTATTTTGCCGGGCACGGCTGTATAATGAACGTATATTATCAGATTATGGAGCCGGATATGAGAGAGATTAAAGCCGAAGATATATCGAAAACCGTGGAACGGCTGTGCATACAGGCGAACCGTGAGCTGCCCGCCGATGTGGTGCGGGCGATAAACGCCGCATCGCATAACGAGCCGTGGAAAGGCGCGGCGGAAACTCTGCGCCTTCTGGGGAAAAATATGGATATTGCCCGGGAAAAACAGCTGCCCGTGTGCCAGGATACCGGCATGGCCTGCGTCTTTGCCGAGATCGGCCAGGACGCGCACATTTCGGGCTCCTTTGAGGACGCCGTGAACGAGGGCGTCAGAAGGGGCTACGAGAGCGGTTATCTGCGCAAAAGCGTGGTGGGCGACCCGCTGCGCCGGGTGAATACCGGGGACAATACCCCGGCGTCCATAACCGTGCATCTGGTGCCAGGGGACGGGATAAGGCTTACCGTCGCACCGAAGGGCTTCGGCAGCGAAAACATGAGCAGGCTTCAAATGCTCAAGCCCTCGGACGGAGAGAAGGGCGTGAAGGACTTTATTGTGGAGACTGTCCGCCTGGCCGGGCCCAACCCCTGCCCGCCGGTCATTCTGGGCGTGGGCATCGGCGGCACCTTCGACAAGGTGTCTTATCTTGCAAAAAAGGCGCTGCTGCGCCCGCTGGATCAGCCCAACCCGGATCCATATTACGCCGCCATGGAGCGGGAACTGCTGGAAACAATAAACGCCCTGGGCATCGGGCCTCAGGGCTTCGGCGGCAGGACCACGGCGCTTGGGGTATCAATCGAGACCATGCCGACCCATGTGGCCGGACTGCCGGTAGCTGTAAACATGAGCTGCCATGCCACGCGCAGAGCGTCGGCGGAACTGTGAGGCGGAATATGGAATATGTATTGAAAACGCCGGTAACACGTGAGATGCTCGAGCCCCTGCGCGCCGGGGATACAGTGCTGATCTCGGGAGTCGTCTACACCGCCAGGGACGCGGCCCACAAGCGCATGATGGAGCTCATCGACAGGGGAGAGGCCCTTCCGTTCCCGCTTCCGGGCAGCGCCATATATTACGTCGGCCCCACCCCTGAGCAGCCTGGGCAGGTGATCGGCGCGGCCGGCCCCACCACCTCAGGGCGCATGGACGCATACTCGCCCGCACTTTTGGATCTGGGTCAGAGCATAATGATCGGCAAGGGACGCCGCAGTCAGGCGGTGAAGGACGCGATAGTCAGAAACGGGGCCGTTTATCTTGGAGCCGTGGGCGGCGCCGGAGCGCTGATGGCCGAATGCATCAAATCGGTTGACATAATATGCTGGGAGGATCTGGGCTGCGAAGCGGTAAGAAGACTGGAAGTTGAGAATATGCCCCTCACCGTGGTCATTGATAGCACCGGAAACGATCTTTACGAGCTGGGCCCGGAAAAATACCTGCAAAGCCTGAAGTAAAAAGCCTGCGAACAAGGGTTCGTGTTAAGATGGTTTTTCCTTTCCAAAACCGGCGTTCTGCCGCTGCTCTTTGCTGAAAAAGCCCAGTTCGGTATAAAACCGAACTGGGCTTTTTGATCGTGCTTTTTTCTGTGTCTGATTTTCCCTGACAGATTCGGCGGGAATGTTCCCGCTGACCTTTCAATTGTTCAGGCCTTTTCGTCCATGGCAAGGCACTCTGCCTCGCGCGCCTCCCAGGGCCCATAGGGTGACTTGAGGTCGTTCATGAGGTCGTGACCCTTGCTCTTAAGGTAACGGACCCGGAAGAACAGATAAATGATAAACAGCAGAACGAAACCGCCCATCAGGGCCCAGACAGTGGCGCTCAGCGTTATCAGCGCGGAGTAAGACAGGTATGCAGCCACGATGAAGGCAAACACAGACAGTGCATACATGAGCCACAGCGGCATGGCGAATCCGGCGTGATTGCAGGCATGGGGATACTTCTTCTTGAGGAAGAACGGCACTATGCACAGCACCATGTCTCCAAGGCAGTTGACAAATGAAAAAATAGTCATCAGCACGCCGAAACTGGAGCCGGTGGCAGCGCAGCCGACAGCGAAGAGCATGACAAAGGCGAGTATGATGGGGGACACGCCGTACTTGTTCTTCCGGCCGACTGCCTCGGGAAACAGCTCACAGTCGGCGGCTGCCTGTATCTGAGCGCAGGTGAGCATGATTACAGGCACCATAGAGGTCAGAACGCCGCATATTGGTCCGCCGACAATGAAGAAGGTCAGAAGGGCCGGACTCAGAAAGCCGGAGCCGACGTCGGACAGGGTGGTGAGTTCACCGGCGGGCATGGTGCCGAGCGTAACGACGGCCATTAGGATATAGATAACGGCCACCAGCGTGGGGGAGAGTATAAGCGCAAGAGGAATGTTGCGGCGCGGATTCTTCACGTCGTCGGCTATCTGGGAGACCGCGGCGCCGCCGGCAAGGGACGAGGAGAGAATGGCTATTGCTGCACCCAGAGTGGTGAGCTTTATGCCGGGGGCAAAGACCTCGCCCAGAGTGAGCTGGCCGGGATTCATGTTGGGCAGGCCAACGAAGATGTAAATGGCCATGGCCACCAGCAGCATGACCACCATAATGTTGTTCACAGTGGCAAAGGTATGGTTGCCGAGATAGGCAATGAGGCCGTAAATAATAAGTATAACAACGCTCACAATTACCTCATGTCCCGCCAGGGCAGGGAACAGGGTCACAAAGTAATCGGAGAACAATACGGCGAACACAGAAACCAGCACAGGCTGCAGCAGGTTCTGAGCTGCCATATACATGCCGACAATGGGATGGATGAGCTTCGTGGGGGCTACGAAAAAACTGCCGGAGGTGGGTACCACGGAGGAGACATACACATTGGGTATCATCTTTGCCAGAGTATAGATTACGGCGCAGACCAGCGCCATGATGACGCCGGAGCCGATGTCGTTGATGACCGTGGGCAGAGAGCCGAAGATGCCAGAGCCAATTATGGCGCCGATACCTGTGGCTATACAACCCAGCAGGCCGAGCTTCTTTGTGCTTTCTTTCATATGACACTCTCCTTCAATTATTCAGCGGCGGTTGGGTCAGGCTTAACAGGTACGAATTTTGCGCGGTTCATAACGGGGTGCTGTATACTTATGGCGCCCTTGTTCGGACAGACCATCACGCAGGCCCCGCAATAGTAGCATTCACCTGGGTATGCTACAATGGGATGCTTGCCTTTTTCGGGGTTCGGCAGCATTATATCGCACTGGCAGATGTTGCAGCAGGCGTTGCAGCCCACGCATATATCCTCGTCGAATATCAGCGGCGTGGCGCTGCATGGCACCACGGAGACCTTGATATCATTCATACCGCTCATCAGCGTTCGCCTCCTATATATTCCTGATTGCGTTTCTCATACTCCGTTTCCAGATCGCCGAAGTAGTTGCCGGGGACGGCACCCTGTATTATACTGCCGTTCTCCTGTCTGATGGTGATAAGGTGATGGTCACGCTCTGGATCCATCTCAGGATAATCGCTGCGGTCGAAGCAGAGCTGCTTGGAGCTGGATTTGCGCAGCAGGCAGGCGTTGAGTATCATCTCGGACACGTCCAGAATATCCAGCACTTCGTGGGTACGCATGAGATCGTGGGGGTTAAAGCAGTAGAGATTGGGCACAACGTCCCTGCGGTAGCTTTTGAGAAGATCAATACCCTCCAGAAGCAGCGCGTCGCACTTAATGCCTCCGCAGTAGTTCTGCATGGCCTTGGATATTGCCATGTTGAGTTCCTTCCAGGTGACGCCTTCGGTACGGTACATGGGGGCGTAAAGCCGTTCCTTCTCCTTCTCCACCTGCTGACGGTCTATGGGCGCAAGTTCCGCTCCCGCGGCGTATTGCGCGGCTTTTCTGCCCGCATAGTAACCGGTGGAGCAGGCAAATCCGGCGCAGTCAGAGGCAAAAAGCTGGTCGCCGCCGGCATAGATGCCGTCGATGTTGGTTTTAAGATCCCAGTCGTGCATTATGCCGCCGGGGGCGCCGAAGAGCTGCCGCTCCTGGCTGAGGAACGCCGCAGACTGCCAGCCGGTGCCGTAGCATTGCAGCGCATGGCGGGTGGGGTCGAAGCCGCGCTGAGTGTAGTTTTCCAGGATGGGTATCTTGGTTTTGCCCTCCTCGCCGACCATCATGCCCCAGATTACCCGCCGCTCGTCATCAGGCATGCGGCTGAGATCGGCGTAGAAGGGGAGCTGGTAGCCGCGCTTCATAAGCTCGTCGAAGGGCATGGTCTCAGGACCGCGATAGTCGTATTTAGGTTCGTCTATGACGCCGCCCTTAAGGAAAAACTTCTGTCCCTTGACGGGATAATAGCGCTGAGACACGGTTTTGAGTTCGTTTCCGTCGCGGTCGAGATAGGGAATCTCCACGCCTCTGGCGTCCACAAGCGTGGCGGCGTACCATGTGTTGTGGTTGTTGCCTGCCCCATAGGGCGGGAAACTGCGTCCGGCGGCTGAAAATTCGCCCTTGACGGATTTCTCCATCATGGTGAACTCCATTCCGGCACGCCAGCCCATGGCGTGGCCGCTGCCTATGGACTGCATGGGACGGAATTCGCACAGACCTACAAGGTCGGGATTGAAGAGCCATACGCGGGCGGGACGGGACATGGCCAGCACCGTGGCCTTGGCGGAGAACGCCAGTATCTTGCCGGTGTGGACGTTCATGCCTATTGCGCCGACTCCGCGCTTCTTGCCTTCGTGCTCTTCAATAAGCAGCGCGGTTGCTTCGGTGCGGTCATATATCTTCACGCCCAGCCGTTTGAGCTCAGCGTAGAGCGCGGGCTTGAAGGTGGAACCCCAGACCCTGAGGGTGAATTTATTCTCGTAATCGTAGGCGAACATGAGCTTGGTCTTTTCGTCCCTGAATTCAGCGCCCTTGAAATCGTCGCCGGTATCGCGTATCTTACCGCCGAATCTCTCAAGGTCCAGCAGACGGTCGTAACCCTCCCGGCACTCAATGTAGTGGGCAATGCCGTTGGAATAGTGATCCTGCTCGTCGACATAGGCCTCGGCAATCTCCTTGGCTGTGACCTTTGAGCAGGGATTGGTGCAGGCGGATTCCCAGTGGTCGAAGCCGGTACCGGCAGATCCGCTGCGTTTGGTGGAGCCCTTTTCCACAAGAATGACGCTCTGACCGCGGCGGGCTGCCGCTATGGCAGCAAAGCAGCCGGCAAGACCTCCGCCCAAGACCAGCACATCGGACTCCGCCGTTTCCTCCTGACCGAATTCATTTGGGTAGGGCCATTTAATGTCCTCCATCGTACAACTCCTTTCAAATGATAAAATTTCTCAGAGGATATTTCAGTTGCACGTATTTTATTCTCAAAATTGACATTTTGCAATATGCATTATGCAAAATACGCAAATCTATCGTTTTGCACAAAGTAAAACGGCAATACTTGTATAATTTACCGCAGAAGTATAGACACATACTGCAAAAAGCTAAAAAACAGCAAGTGAAGTTTATCTCCTGCCGGTGGCGGAGTATAAAATGCCGTTGTTTTCTTGTTCACGTCATGGTAGAATATAGCCGCGCAGCCGACCAAATGGTCGGAGAAGATCTTTTGAGTCATTCGGGAGGCGTCCGCTGGTGATGAACGAGAACATCAAGACCGTAACGGAACAGATATACAGTGTTATTAAACAGGATATACTCAGCCAGAAGCTCCTCCCGGGAGAGAAGCTCACAACCAAGGCGCTTCAGGACAAACTGGGTGTAAGTTCCACGCCTATACGGGAGGCGCTGACGCATCTGCAGCAGGACGGGCTCATAGAATACCAGCCCAACATCGGCATGCGGGTGGTGAAGCTCAGCCGCAAGGATCTTGAGGATATCTTCAGCCTCATGATAGAATTTGACGTCGTCGCCATGCGTTTCTCCTGCCGTTCAGGCAGCAGAAAGGACTTGGTGGAGGCTCTGAGGCAGGTGCAGCTTCAGGCGGCGAGAAGCCTTGAGGACGGCGATGTAGAGCAATGGGAGGCTCTGAGTGACGACTTCCATCTGGCATTTTACAGATTTGCGGACAATTCACGCCTGAATATTGCGGCCGAGCGTACTCGGATGCAGTTTACTATTTTTTCAAATGCTTACCAGCGGGACGAGGAGAACCGCCGGGAGATACAGGGCGAGCACGATCAGATATTGCGGTATTTGGAGGCCGGAGACGACAAGGCTGCCGAAGATGCGCTCCGCAGCCATTCCGCCGCTTCTCTTACAAAGGCGCTGGAGCTGCTGAACGATAAGTGATTTTACAAACCAAGACCCGTCCGGAAGGGTCTTGGTTTTTGACAGACTCAGGAAAGGCCCTTAATCCCGCCGTCGGACGTGAGCAGAGTCCGGCTGTATTCGTCAAGGGTGTGAACATCGGGGAAGCGCTTTCAATATTATAGTTTCGCTTTTATGCTTTTCTGAAGAAATCGTATTATATAGTGTACTCTCCGGACGACGACTGAAAGGAGGCTGCTTTACAGTTATAGCAATAGCAAAATACTATATGAGTATCAGCACATCGTTCTTCTCAAAGCGGGCGGAAACAGTTAATATATATACATATAAGTATGTTTATAATTATAATTAATTTTATGGAGGAATACATATGTACAACAAATACACCTACGGTCTCGGTACGACCCGTTCCTGCATACGCGAGCTTTTCGAGTACGGCATGAAACAGGCCGCGGTTGTGGGCAAGGATAACGTATATGATTTCAGCATCGGCAACCCAAGCATCCCCTCGCCGGCAAAGGTGAACGAGTCCATTATAGACATTGTGAAGACCGAGGACAGCCTCTCTGTCCACGGCTACACCAGCGCTCCCGGCTGGGACGGTGTGCGCAAGGCGGTGGCCGAGGATCTGACGGCGCGCATGGGCATGGAAATCAAGCCCGCAAACCTGTATTTCACCTGCGGCGCGGCTCCGGCGCTGGTCACCGTGTTCAGAGCTCTGAACCTGGGACCCGAGACCGAGATACTGGCCGTGGCTCCGTTCTTCCCAGAATACCGCCCATTCATCGAGGGCACCGGCAACGTGTTCAAATTTGTCCCTGCTGACACCAAGGCTTTCCAGATCGACCTTGCCACACTGGAAAATATGCTGACGAAGAACACCCAGGGCGTCATAATAAACTCCCCCAACAACCCCTCCGGCGTGGTGTTCAGCCGCGAGACCCTGGAAAAGCTGGGCGCAATACTCACCAAAAAATCCGCCGAGTTCGGCCATCCCATATACCTCATTTCCGACGAGCCGTACCGCGAGCTGGTATACGGCGGCGTGAAGGTAACATGGGTGCCGTCTGTATATAAGGACACGATAGTCTGCTATTCCTATTCCAAGTCTCTGTCACTCCCCGGTGAGCGTCTCGGCTATATCTGCATCCCGGATCAGGTCACTGACGCCAAAGAGATATTCGCCGCCTGCGCCGGCGCCGCCAGAATACTGGGCAGCGTGTGCGCCCCGTCTCTCATTCAGCGCACCGTGGCCCGCTGCGCGGCAGAGCGCCCCGACCTGAGAGCCTATGACGAGAACCGCACCATCCTCTACGAGGGACTGAAGAAGATCGGCTACGAGTGCGCAAAGCCCGACGGAGCCTTCTATCTGTTTGTCAAGGCCCCCGGCGGAGATGCCAAGGCGTTTTCCGAAAAGGCCAAGGCCAAGAACCTGCTCATAGTGCCCTCCGACGATTTCGGTGTGCCGGGATATTTCCGCCTGAGCTACTGCGTGGCAAAAAAGACCATAGAAAATTCCCTGCCGGTATTCGCGGAGATATTTGAATAATACTTATTAAATAAACCGCCGCCCGTTTCAGGACGGGCGGCGGAATCATATTTCATCGCTCAGCTGGCGCTGCTTCACGCAGACAGGCGATGAACTCCCGCAGCAGGTGGTTTGACTGCCGGGAGGACTTGATAATAATACCCAACTCACGAAACGAAGCCGGTTCGATGGGGGAGATGGTGAGGTTGCTGGTGCAGCCTTTCAGCACAAGCTCAGACAGCATGCTGACGCCCAGACCCTGCTCCACCATTTTTATCACCGCCTGATCCTCCATGGCAAGCAGAGAGAACACGGGCGTCACGCCGTGCCGCTGCAGGGTGCGCAGGATATCCAGATCCATGCCGTAGCTGGGCACCAGAAAGTTCTGCCCCTCAAAGCCGCGGATGTCGTAGGTCTCACCTGCGGTCAAGCCGGGCGGCAGCACCGCGTAATACGGATCGTTGAACAGATGTATGAATTCCAGCCGTCCGGAAAAATTGTTGCTGGCAAGGCCTATATCCACGGTTCCGTCGGAGACCCACTTTTCAATTTCACTGCCTGAGCCGTCTTTTATGACCAGCTTTGCCTGGGGGCGGATGTCCCGGAACATGCGCATGGCCTTTGGCAGCAGGTTGCGGGAGATGCTGGTGTAGGTGCCGATGCGGAGAATGTCCTCGCCGTTGTGGCGGGCGCCGTCCACGGCGCGTTCAAAGGCGGAATAAGCGGAGAGCACGTCGTCAATGGCGGGCATCAGCTCCTGCCCGCGGGCGGTGAGCGAAACGCCGCTGCTGCCGCGCTCCAGCAGGGGAAAGCCCACTTCGTCCTCCAGCCTGTTCAGCATCCCGGTCAGACCCGGCTGGGAATAGCCCAGTCTGTCGGCGGCCTTGCTGATGCTTCCGAGAGCGGCGACGGTTTTCAGAACCTCGAGTTTTTTCGTATCCGTATATATCACCTATTTCATTTTGCTATGATAGGACTATATCATATTTTTATGGGGCGGGCAATATGGCACAGCCGTTTGAAAAAATAATTGCGGGAAAAAGGAATATCGTGCTGCTGGGAGAAGCGGGCTGCGGCAAAAGCGAAATCGCGCTGAACCTGGCTGTAAAGCTCTCTCAGAGCGCTCAGGTGGACTTTTTCGACATGGACCAGACGAAACCTCTGTACCGCTCCAGAGACGCCCGCAGGACGCTGGAGAGCGCGGGAGCGCACCTGCACTGCGAGGAGCAGTTTTACGACGCGCCCACCATGGTAGGCGGCGTGTCGGAAAGCCTGAACGATATGAATGCCGTCACCATAATGGACGTTGGCGGCAACGACACCGGAGCCCGTATGATCGGCGGCTTTTCCATGTTCCTTAACAGGGAGGACGCCGTGGTTTTGTATGTTGTGAACCCTTACCGGCCCTGGTCCAGGGACGTGGAATCCGTGGACGGGACGCTGTCCGCCATACTGCGGGTCTCCCATCTTAAAAAATTCCACATAATTTCAAACCCCAATCTGGGATTTGAGACAACGGCGGAGGAATTTGCCGCCGGCATAGACAAGACGCGGCGCATGCTGGAACAGTATGTTCCCGTGGAGGGCGCCTGCGTGAGAGAAGAAATATTTGATGCCGCCGCCGGGCTTACGGAGCTTCCGCTTTTGCCGGTGCGGCTGTATCTCAAATATGAATGGAACGAAAATTGATACGAGGAGGAAAAATATGGCTGAAGTAAAGATCAGGGCCGAAAGCTGCAAGAGCTGCAAATATTGCGTGCATTTCTGCCCCAAGGGTGTGCTGGAAGTGGGCACGCAGGTGAATTCAAAGGGTTATCCCTATGTGGTGGCCGCCCATCCGGAGAAGTGCATCGGCTGCGCCATGTGCGCCAACATGTGCCCGGACGCCGCCATAGAAGTATACAGATAAGGAGCAGGCGATATGGAAGAAAAAATATTCTTAAAAGGCACCGAGGCTATCGCCGAGGCCGCCGTCAGAGCGGGCTGCCGTTTTTATGCGGGCTACCCCATAACTCCGCAGAACGAGATCCCAGAGTATCTGTCCCGCAGACTGCCCGAGGTGGGCGGCGTGTTTGTCCAGGGCGAGAGCGAGCTTGCGTCCATCAACATGGTCTACGGCGCCGGTTCCAGCGGCACCCGCGCCATGACTTCGTCCTCCAGCTGCGGCATCAGCCTTATGAGCGAGGGCGTCAGCTTCTGCGCCTCCGCCCGCATACCCATAGTTTACTGCAACATGGCCCGCGGCGGCCCCGGCATCGGCTCCATACAGCCTGCCCAGCAGGACTATAACCAGGCCACCAAGGCCAGCGGCAACGGCGGTTTCCGCATGATGGTGCTGGCACCCTCCACGGTTCAGGAGGCGGTGGACATGACTTACGCGGCCTTTGACCTGGCCCAGCGCGACCGCAACCCCGTGCTCATACTGGGAGACGGCGTTCTGGGTACTATAATGGAGCCCGTGGTGCTGCCGCCCATGCGCTCACAGGAGGAAGTCAAAAAGCTCAAGGACGACTGCCGCGCCTGGGCGCTGGTGGGACATGATCCCGCCGAGGGCCGCGCATACATCAAGCCCGGCTGCTGGTCCACCAAGGATCAGGAGCAGACCTGCAGGAATAATGCCGCGCTGTACGACAGCTGGAAGAACGACGTACAGGTTGAAGAGATGTATCTGGACGACGCCGAGATAGTACTCACAGCCTACGGCATCAGCGGACGCATTGCCCGCTCCGCCGTCAGCATCCTGCGCCGCGAGGGCGTCAAGGCAGGACTTATCCGCCCCAAGACAGTGTCTCCGTTCCCTGGCGACAGCTTTGAAAAACTGGATTACGGCCGCGTAAAGACCATCCTTGACATCGAGATGTCCATTCCGGCCCAGATGGCCAACGACGTGAAGCTCTATGTCAGAGGCCGCTGCCCGGTGGAGACTTGCCTGCACGCAGGCGGCGAGATCATGGGCCGCGACGAGGTCGTTGCCAAAGTCAGAGAGCTTGTAAAGTGAGGAGGGGACGATAATGGAAAAAGTTTACGGACGTACAAACGCCATAAAGAAGGATATGGTCTCCGGTTTCTGCCCCGGCTGCATGCACGGAACTGTGCACAAGCTGGTAGGCGAAGTGCTGGAGGACCTGGACATCGTTGACCGCACCGCATGCGTGCTGGGCGTGGGCTGCTGCGGACTGGGCATGGAATATATCACCTACGACAACACCACCTCGCCCCACGGCCGCGCCTGCGCCGTGGCCACGGGCCTGAAGCGCACCAATCCCGACACCATCGTCTACACCTATCAGGGCGACGGCGACCTTGCCTCCATCGGCCTTGCGGAGACCATGTCGGCGGCAAACCGCGGCGAGAACATTACGGTAATATTCATCAATAACGGCATATACGGCATGACCGGCGGTCAGATGGCCCCCACCACGCTGGTGGGCATGAAGGCCACCACCGCGCCTAATGGCCGCGACCCCAAAATACACGGCTATCCCATGCACGTGTGCGAGATACTCAACGAGCTCACTGCCCCGGTGTATCTGGAGCGCGTTTCCTGCAACACTCCGGCAAACGTGATAAAGACCAGGGCGGCCATTAAAAAGGCCTTCCAGAACCAGATAGACGGCAAGGGCTTTTCTCTGGTGGAGATAGTTACCAGCTGCCCCACCAACTGGGGCCTGGATCCCATAGACGCACTGGGCTTTCTGGAAGACAAGATGTTCGCCGAGTTTCCTCTCGGCGTCATCCGCGACAGATAAGGAGGCGCTGAAAATGGAAAGAAATCTTATGGTGGCCGGCTTCGGCGGCCAGGGCGTAATGATGCTGGGAAAGCTTTTGAGCTACGCCACCTGCGAGTCCACCGACTACAACGTCACGTTTTTCCCGTCCTACGGCGCTGAGCAGCGGGGCGGCACGGCCAACTGCTATGTTGTAATCTCCGACGAGCCTATCGGCGCGCCCCTTGGCGACGCCATGAACGACCTTATAGTTATGAACGGCCCCTCCCTCAACAAGTTTCTCTACAAGCTCGTTCCGGGCGGCACGCTTTTCATAAACAGCTCCATCGTCACCGACGAGGTGACGCGCACGGACGTGAAGGTTGTTAAGGCCCCGGTGACTGAGCTGGCGCTGGAAATGGGCAATGCCAAGGTATTGAATATAATCATGCTGGGCGTATACATCGGCTATACACAGTGCCTGCCGGAGGACGTGGTGCTGGACACCATAGTCCGGAAGCTGGGCAAGAAGGCAAGTCTGATACCAATGAACAAAGAGGCTTTTGCAAAAGGCCTTGAGATCGGCAGAAAAGCCGCGGAATAATGCAGAAAAGAAGACGCCCCCAGGGGCGTCTTCTTTTTTTATTTGTCGTCCGGCTCATATGGCGGAGAATCCGGCGGGACCTCATCCTCAGGTACTATGATCTCCTTGATAAGAAATTCGTCACCGGAGAGAACCTCGTAATCCTTCTCACCGCAGTGCGGGCAGGCGCCCTCAAACTTTACTATGTCGAATGCCCGCCTGCACCGGCGGCATTTGCCCCGGGCGGGGATGGTCTCCATCACAAGCTCCGAGCCCTCCAGCACGGTGCCCCGGCAGGCGGGCGCGTAGACCTCCTCAATAAACATGGGCACGACATAGGAAATCTCGCCTATTGCCAGCACCACCTTCTGGATGTGCTGTATGCCGTTCTCCTTTGCCAGCGCCTCGACCCTGTTTATTACCTCAAATACAAGTCCCAGTTCGTGCATCGGCTCACTCCCCGAATAGTATTGAATTCAGAATACAGGCTTTTCCGGGCATTGTCAACTTGCCCTTGCGGACAGGGAAAAAATAAAGTATTATGGGAAGGCACGAAAGGAGATGTAAGGAAATTGGATAATAAAATAGAGCGTCCTTACCAGCGCCTGATACGCTATACGAAATTTGAAACGGTATCCATGGAGGGAACGGGAAAAAGCCCGTCCACGCCTTCACAGACCGCTTTTGCCGAGGCACTGGCGGACGAGCTCCGCGCCATCGGCGTAAAAGATGTTTTTGTTGACGAAAACGGCTATGTGTATGGCACAATACCGTCGAACGTTCCGGACTGGCACGGCAGCACGCTGGCGCTGATCGCCCACATGGACGTGGCCTCCGCCTCGCCGTGTGTGAACGTGCGTCCAAGAGTTGTGGATTACGACGGGGGAGACGTGGAGTTGGGAAACGGCGTGACACTTAAGGGCTCCGACTTTCCGGAGCTTCGCAAATGCGCCGGCAAGCACATAATAGTAACCGACGGCTCCACGCTGCTTGGCGCCGACGACAAGGCCGGCATCGCGGAGATAATGACAATGGCTGAGATGCTTTTGAAGGATCCGTCCATACCCAGGGGCGACGTGAAGATATGCTTTACGCCGGACGAGGAGATCGGCAGCGGTGCGGGACTTTTGGACCTTGACCGCCTGGGCGCGGATTTCGGCTTCACCCTGGACGGCGACGCCTTCGGCGGAGTGGAGTATGAGACCTTCAACGCCGCACACGCAAAGCTGCGCTTTTTCGGCGTCAGCGTGCACCCGGGTTCCGCCAAGGGCATACTGAGAAACGCCCTGCTCATGGCTATGGAGTTTGTCGCCGGGCTGCCCGAGGATCAGCGGCCGGAGACCACCGAGGGTTACGAGGGCTACTATTTTGCCGAAAGTCTCATCGGCACGGTGGAGGGCGCGGAGCTGCACTGCCTTATCCGCGACCACGACAGGGACAGCTTTGCAAAGCGCAAGGACTTTATGCAGGGCCTTGCCGACGGAATGAACCGCAGATACGGCGACGGAGCCGTGGAGCTGACCATAACCGACAGCTACTACAACATGAAGGAAAAGCTGCTGCCGGAGCATCAGGATCTGCTGGACACAGCCCGCGAGGCTGTACGCGCCGCGGGAGGCGAACCCTTCAGCAATCCCGTGCGCGGCGGCACGGACGGCTCGGCGCTTTCTTTCCGCGGTCTGCCGTGCCCCAATCTGGGCACCGGAGGCGGGAACTACCACAGCCGTCTGGAGTACGCCTGCGTGGAGGAAATGGACAGCTGCGTACAGGAGCTGCTGTTTATAGCAAAACACTACGCAGAAAACTGAACACGTTATAAAAAATCGCCCGGAGAGAAATCTCCGGGCGATTTGCATGTTTGATTGACTCAGGTGATGTCTGCGTACTGGAAGTACCAGAAACCGTAGGGGGAGTGCCAGTATCCGGTGACATTGGTGCTGCAGAGATAGAAGTCGTTGTAGTAGGCGATGGGGATGCAGGCGGCGTCAGCCATCAGCATATCCTCTGCCTGATGCAGCAGACCGAAGCGGGTCTGAGGATCGTTCTCAGTAGCGGACTGATCAATGATGGCATCGTACTTGGGATTGTTGTACTTGCCGTCGTTGTTGCCGTTGGTGGAGTAGAGCAGGGTCAGCATGTTGGAAGGATCGTTGTAGTCGAACAGCCAGCCGTTGCGGGCGATCTCATAATCGCCGGCGCGGCGCTGCGGAGTGAAGGATGCCCATTCAACAACACTGATGTCCATGGTGATGCCCAGCTTTGCCCATGCCTGCTGCAGGTACTGAGCAACGACCTTGTGGTAGCCGGCGTCGTTGGTGGAGTAAGTGATGGTCGGGAAGCCCTTGCCGTCAGGATAGCCGGCTTCGCTCATGAGCTGCTTGGCCTTCTCCAGGTTGGCGTTGAAGTCCTTGCTGATGTACGGCTGGCCGCCGTTGGCGTTATCCATGAATGCGCTGCCGTCCCAGTCGGTGATGCCGGTGCCGATGAAGTTGTAGGCCGGGGTGTAAACGCCCTGCATCAGGGTGTTGGCCACGTAGTCACGATCTATTGCGAGGCTCAGAGCCTGGCGAACCTTTGCGTTGGTGAAGGGCTCCTTGGCGTCGTTAAGGCTGATGTAGTAGGTGCCCATGTCGGAATCCACATGGAAGTCGGATTTGCCCTGCAGAGAGGGAATGTTGGCGGTGGGGACGTCCTTGATCATCATGGCCTCGCCGGTGGTGTAAGCGGCGTAGGCGGCGTTGGCGTCTTCCATGAGCAGCAGCTTGATGGAGCCGAGCTTGATGGAGTCTGCGTCACGATAGTACGGGTTCTTGGTGAAGATGATGTAGGAGCTGGGAACCCACTCACTGATGTAGAACGGGCCGTTGCAGATATAGGAGGCGGGCTGAGTGGCCCAGGAGTCGCCGTTCTTCTCGATGGTGGCCTGGTTCACAGGGCTGAGGGTTGCGAACGCGGCCAGCTTGTCAAAGTACGGGCAGGGAGCAGAAAGTTTAACAACGAAGGTCTGGTCGTCGGGAGCGGAGACACCCAGAGTATCGGGGGTCTTGGCGCCGCTGGCGACATCAGCATAACCCTCTACCATGCCGAGAACGGTCTCAGCATAGGGGGCGGCGGTGGCGGGATCGGCAACGCGCTGCCAGCTGTATACGAAGTCCTTGGCAGTGAGTGCGGAACCGTCGGACCACTTCAGATCCTTGCGAAGATGGAAGGTCCAGGTCAGGCCGTCATCGGAATTTTCCCAGGTCTCGGCGCAGCCGGCGATGACGTTGTTGTCTTTGTCAATGTTCAGCAGGCAGTCGAATGCGAAGAGGATCATGTTCGCGCCGTCGACAGAACTGTTGAGTGCGGGGTCGATGGTCTCGGGGTTGGGACCCAGTTCCGCAACGAGCTGCTTGCCAGTCGCTGCAGAAGTGGCAGGTGTGGTCTTGCTGCCGCAGCCGGTGAGACATACCGACATGAGCATGACAAGAGCCAGCAGGATTGCTAAACTTCTTTTCATTTCGTCAATCTCCTTTTGTATTTTAAGCCCACCATGGACTTAAGATTACCTAATTATACATTGCCACTGCAGCAAAGTAAACACACAAATTGAAAAAGTCCGTGTGATACGGTCATTTGACTTTGTCAAGATGATGACAAGCAGCGAAATGTCCCGGGCCGACCTCCTGCCATTCAGGCTCGCACTCGGCGCAGAGCTTGTCGGCATAGGGGCAGCGGGTACGGAAATGACAGCCGGAGGGGGGATTCACAGGGGAGGGTACGTCGCCTTCCAGCACTATGCGCTTTGTGGCGCGGTTCTGCTGGGGATCCGCCACCGGTATGGCGGAGATAAGGCTGCGGGTGTAGGGATGGACAGAGTGGAAGGTGAGCTCATAGCTGTCTGCCAGCTCCACCAGCTTGCCCAGATACATGACGCCGATGCGGTTGGATATGTGCTTCACGACGCTCAGGTTGTGGGCGATGAACAGATAGGTAAGGCCCATCTTATCCTGCAGATCCTCGAACATGTTGACGACCTGCGCCTGAATGGACACGTCCAGCGCGGATATGGGCTCGTCGCAGACGATGAACTCGGGGTTGACAGCAAGGGCGCGGGCAATTCCCACGCGCTGACGCTGGCCGCCCGAAAACTCATGGGGGTAGCGGTTGGCGTGCTCGGAGTTCAGGCCCACAAGACTGAGAAGCTCAATTATCCGGTTCTGGCGCTCCTTGTCGTTCGCGGCAAGATGATGGATGTCTATGGCTTCGCCAACGATGTCGCCAACGGTCATGCGCGGATCAAGACTCGCGTACGGATCCTGAAAAACTATCTGCATTTTTCTGCGGTAGGGCAGCATCTTCGCGTGGGTTATGTCCTTGCCGTCGTAGAATATCTTGCCGTCGGTGGGCTCGTAAAGGCGCAGCAGGGTGCGGCCGGTGGTGGTTTTGCCGCAGCCGGACTCGCCGACAAGACCGAGGGTCTCGCCTTTGTTTATGTAGAAGGACACGTCGTCAACGGCCTTGACGACCTTCTTTTCAAACAGCTTTCCGCCGGCAACAGGGAAGTATTGCTGCAGATGCTGTACTTCCACAAGCTTTCTGTCTTCCATTATGCCTTCTCCTCTCCCTGACGATCAAACTCTTTCTTGTCCAGCAGCCAGCAGGCGCTGTAATGGGAGTCGGTCAGATGGGTGTATTCGGGCATACGGCCGAGGCATATCTTCATGCAGGAACGGCAGCGGGGGGCGAAGGGGCAGCCCGCCGGAGGATTCAGCATATCCACAGGCTGGCCTTCGATGGGTACCAGACGCTTGTGCTCCTGCTCCTTGAGATTGGGTATACTCTGCAGAAGACCCTTGGTGTACTCATGGGCCGGGTGGTAGAAGATGTCGTCGGTGGGGCCGCTCTCCACCACTTTGCCGGCGTACATGACCGCTATGCGGTCGCAGGTGCCGGCCACGACGCCGAGGTCGTGGGTGATGAGAATGACGGCCATGCCCAGGCGCTCCTTAAGATCCATGATAAGCTCAAGGATCTGGGCCTGAATGGTCACGTCCAGCGCGGTAGTGGGCTCGTCCGCGATAAGAAGCTTCGGCTCGCAGGCCAGGGCTATGGCTATCATGACACGCTGACGCATGCCGCCGGACAGCTCGTGGGGGTACTGCTTGAGGCGCTTGTCAGGCTCATTGATGCCTACAAGGGTCAGAAGTTCGCGCGCTCTGTCGTTGGCTTCCTTTTTGCTTTTGTTGGTGTGCAGGAGTATGACCTCGCGTATCTGGTTGCCTATGGTATAAACAGGGTTCAGGCTGGTCATCGGGTCCTGGAATATTATAGATACCTCGTTGCCGCGGATCTTGCGCATTTCGTTTTCGGTCATGTCGTTGATATGATGGCCGTTGAACCAGATATCTCCGCCGATAAGCCTGCCGGGGTAGGCGGTGAGACCCATGATGCTGTACGCGGTGACGGATTTGCCGGAGCCGGATTCGCCGACTATGCCCAGCACTTCGCCGGGGCGGACATAAAGCGATACGTCGTTAAGGGCCTTGACCTCGCCCGCGGGGGTGAAGAAGGACAGCCGTTCGTGCTGGATGTCCACAAGATACTCGGAATTGTGGACGTTTTTCACTTCCTGCTCCTCGTCCTGATCGGTCGCTGCGTTCTTGTTCTTTTCAGTCATTGTTTTCTCCTCCTCTCTCAGCTCTTCATCTTCGGATCGAAGGCATCGCGGAGGCCGTCGCCGAAGAGGTTGAAGCTGAGTATGATGAGGCCTATAAGAAGCGCCGGAGCCATCAGCAGATACGGATAGGTGGTGAGGCCGTTCAGTCCGTCGCTGGCCAGAGAGCCGAGGGACGGCATCGGTATCGCGACGCCCAGACCAAGGAAGCTGAGGAAGCTTTCTGTAAATATGGACGAGGGGATCTGCAGCGTGGTGGTGACTATGAGCGTGCCGATGCAGTTGGTCAGCAGGTGCTTTTTGATGATGCGGCCGTTGGAGGCGCCCAGCGCGCGGGCGGCGGTGACATATTCGCTCTGCTTAAGCGTCAGCACCTGGCTTCGCACTATACGGGCCATGCCGACCCAGTACAGCAGCGCGAAAACAATAAATATACTTATAAGGTTGACGCCCACCGTCTGCACCCAGGCCCACCCGGGCTTTGCCGCCAGCAGCTCCAGAGGAGACTTCAGCGACATGGACAGCAGAATGATAAGCAGTATGTCGGGGACGGTGTATATGATATCGACGATACGCATCATGATAAGGTCGGTGCGTCCGCCGAAATATCCGGAAACGGAGCCGTACAGCGAGCCGATGAGCAGTATTATCGCGGAGGCGATAATGCCGACCAGCAGGGATATGCGGCTGCCCACCATGACGCGGATGGCGTAGTCGCGGCCCATGTTGTCGGTGCCAAGAATGTGCGGGAAGAGTTTGGCGCCCGCGGCTATCTGAGCCTGCTCGCCGTCGGAGAAGTGCATGGGGGAAACATAAATGGCTCCCTGAATCTGCTCCTCATAGCTGTACGGATAAAATGACGGCACAACGAATGCCAGGAGAATGATAATGATGATGACGATAAAGCTCACCATGGCGACCTTGTTTTTGCGCAGGCGGCGCATGGCGTCCTTGAAGAAGCTGACGCTGGGGCGGAGCTGGGTAAGGCTTTGGCGCTCCTCCTCGGTGGCCGGAAGGAAATCGTCTACGTTCAGCTGAAAGCTCAGCGGATTTTTTTTAGGCATTTTCTCTCCTCCTCACTGCAGCTGGATGCGCGGATCTATGATCTTATAGACAATATCCACCAGCACGTTCATGACGATGATCAGCGTGGCAAGGAAAATAGTGGTGCCCATAATGACCGTATAGTCGCGGTTGGTGATGGAGCTTACAAACTGTCCGCCAAGGCCGGGGATGACGAATATTTTCTCAACGATGAAGCTGCCGGTGATAGTGTAGGCCAGCATGGGGCCGACATAGGTAACCACGGGCAGAATGGCATTGCGCAGAGCGTGCTTGAAAAGGCATTTGCCCTGAGAAAGGCCCTTGGCCTTGGCCGTGCGCATGTAATCCTGGCCGATGACGTCCAGCATAGACGAGCGCATCAACCTCGTTATGTACGACATTGGGTAGAACGACAAGGCAAATACCGGCAGCACATAATGCGCCGGCGAGGTCAGGCCGAAGGTGGGAAGCCAGCCCAGGTTCACGCCGAAAATGTACATGCCGACGGTGCATATTACGAAGCTGGGGAACGCAATGCCGCAGGTGGCAATAATGATGATCAGGTTATCAGACCACTTGCCGCGGTTCAGAGCGGCGATACTGCCCATGGGTATGCCGACGACCAGTGCCAGAAGCACAGCCATGCCGCCGATGCGGGCGGAAACGGGGAAGCGGGAGGAGATGATTTTAGCAACGGTCCATCCGCGCTGTCTCAGGCTCATGCTGAAATCGCCGTGCAGAAGTCCCAGCATATAGTTCTTGTATTGGACCATAAGCGGCTTATCCATGCCGAACTTTGCGTTCAGCGCCGCCTGAGCCTCTTTGCTTATGGATTTTTCAGCCACGAAGGGGCCGCCGGGCACCAGATGCATCAGGAAAAACGTGATGGTGGCGACAAGAAAAATCGTCAGCAAGGCAAGCAGGACGCGCTTGATAATGTACTTTGTCATAACAAGTCGATACTCCCTTTTCTCTATTTGGGAAACGGAAAAACAGCGGAATTGGTATGTCCGGTTCCCTGACATCCTCCGAAGGAACGAAAGGATGCGCCTTCGAAAGACGGCGCAGCAATAGCGCAGAATACTGTTGCAATTTTACATATTATCAACAGCCGGGGGATTTGTCAATTGACAACAAGCCCCATATTAGAAGTTTTGAATTTTTAAGTATTCTGTTATACAAAAAGCGGCGCAGTAAGAACTGCGCCGCTGGTATTCTTTTGGATATTGCAGAGCACCGCGCTTATCAGAACAGGCCGGCTCCGTTGTTGATCATCATGAAGATGGGGGCAAACACCAGGGACACGACGGTCATAAGTTTGATAAGGATGTTGATGGACGGGCCGGAGGTATCCTTGAACGGATCGCCTACGGTGTCGCCGACTATGGCCGCGACATGGGCTTCGGAGCCCTTGCCGCCGTGATTGCCTTCCTCAATGTACTTCTTGGCGTTATCCCATGCGCCGCCGGCATTGGCCATATAGATGGCCAGCAGAACGCCGGTGACCAGAGAGCCGCAGATAAGTCCTCCCAGAGCTTCGACACCAAGCACAATGCCGACCAGCAGAGGGGAGATAACAGCCATCAGGCCGGGAACGATCATTTCGTGCAGGGCAGCGTTGGTGGAAATGCCCACGCAGGTGGCGTAATCGGGACGCTCGGTGCCTTCAAGGATGCCCTTCTTCTCGTGGAACTGACGGCGAACCTCTTCGATCATCTTGTATGCGGCCTTGGACACGGAGCCCATGGTCATTGCGGAGAACAGGAAGGGGAGCATGCCGCCTATGAGAACGCCGACGACGACCATAGGATTGAGGATGCTTATGCCGGCGGTGGTAAGGCCGGTGACCTGAGCGTAGGATACGAACAGAGCCAGAGCGGTCAGAGCGGCGGAGCCGATTGCAAAGCCCTTGCCCATGGCGGCGGTGGTGTTGCCGACGGAGTCGAGCTTATCGGTGATCTCACGCACGTGGGGGTCAAGGCCGGCCATCTCGGCGATTCCGCCGGAGTTGTCGGCGATGGGGCCGTATGCGTCAACAGCCACGGTGATGCCGGTGGTGGAGAGCATGCCGACGGCCGCCAGAGCGATGCCGTACAGACCGGAGGTCTTGTATGCAACCAGAATGCCGATGCAGATAAGGATGATGGGTACCCAGGTGCTCATCATGCCGGTGGCGATGCCGCTGATGATGGTGGTGGCGGCGCCGGTCTCGGACTGCTCGGCGATCTTTTTGACGAATTTATAATCGCTGGAAGTGTAAACCTCGGTGATGAAGCCGATGACCAGACCGACAACAATGCCGGATATAATGGCCGCGGCGGCGCTCATGCTGCCGAAGAAAGATTTGCTGAAAACAAGGGAAATGACCACGACCAGAGCGGCGGATACGTATGAAGCCATACTCAGAGCGCGCTGGGGGTTGGAATTCTCCTTGGAGCGTACGAAGAAAGTAGCGACCACGGATGCCAGAATGCCGATACCGGCAATGACCAGAGGATAGATGACGCCCGCGCCGTTGAACGCGCCGGTAACGGCCACGCCCAGAGTGAGTGCGGAAACAACTGCTCCAACATAGGACTCGAACAGGTCGGCGCCCATGCCTGCGACGTCGCCCACATTGTCGCCCACGTTATCAGCGATGACGGCGGGATTGCGGGGGTCGTCCTCGGGAATGCCGGCCTCAACCTTGCCAACAAGGTCGGCACCGACGTCGGCAGCCTTGGTGTAGATGCCGCCGCCCACACGCGCGAACAGCGCGATGGAGGAAGCGCCCAGGGAGAAGCCGAACAGAATGTCGGAATTGCCGGTGACGATATATATCACGCTGCAGCCCAGAAGACCCAGCCCCACAACGCACATGCCCATGACGGAGCCGCCGGAAAAGGCGATGCCCAGAGCCTTGTTCATACCGCCGTCCATGGCGGCCTGAGCGGTGCGGACGTTGGCCTTGGTGGCCACGTTCATGCCGAAGAAGCCGGCGCCGATGGAGAAAAGAGCGCCGACGACGAAGCACGCCGCAGTACCCCAGTTGATGAAAAATCCGATCAGAAGACATACAACCACAATGAAGATGGCGAGTATCTTGTACTCTGAGAACAAGAACGCTCTCGCTCCTTCACTTATGGCACCCGAGATCTCCTGCATGCGATCGTTGCCGTTTTGCGCCTTTGAAACCACAGAGGCTTTGTAGGCGGCAAACAGAAGCGCGATCACAGCAGCGATCGGGGCAAGCCAGATAATAGCATTCATAACACAACTCACTCCTACACATAAAAACTATTGCGCCGGTATGTCCCAGCGCGTTTATATATTTTATACTATTACCTGCTAAAAATCAATTCAATTTTAAGCAGTATTAGTGTAATTTCTACAAATTTATTGAATATCACAAAACGTCACAGCGAAATGCTGTAAAGGTAGTCAAAAATCTACAAAGGCAGTGAAAAATAAGACAAAGTCAGGTCAGACGGCGCCCTGAGAAGCCGTCTGGTCTGACAAAAAATTCACTTTCACATTCTCCAGATAATGGCACTGACCTCGGCTCTGGTGAGGCTGGCTGACGGCCTGTATATACGCTGCCCGGAGGCGGTGAAGGAGCCCTCAATGACTCCCGCTTCATAGAGAGCGGTTATATAAGGGTCGTTCGCGTCGGCAAAGGGCGTGACGGAAGCCGACGGCGCAAGGTTAAGCGCTTTTGCCGCGGTGACCGCTATGAAGCCCCGGGACGCCGCCGCGCTGAGGTTTTTGACATCAGCACTTTTCACTATGCCGTATTTAAGCGCCAGATCCCTGTATCCGCTGGCCCAGTTGGAATCGGTGGGACTCTGAGCGTCGTAGCCGGCGGCCAGCAATATAAGCTTCAGCGCCTCGCCGACAGAGACATTGCTGTTCGGCCTGAAGGTGCCGTCGGTATATCCGTTTATCACGCCGCGGGCGGCAAGCGAGCTGACATAATTATAGAACCAGTCTGTGGTCTTGATGTCGGAGAATACCGGGGTCACGTCAGCTGTGACGGACAGAGCCGCCGCTGCATTCAGCATGCCGCCGGTGACGGTCTTGCCGTACAGGGACGAAAGGGGAGAGACAGAGCCCAGAATTATGCTTTTGACCTTGCTAAGGGAGATGGCCGGGAAATGGGAATATACCAGGGCTGCCACCGCAGTTACCATCGGCGTTGCCATGGACGTGCCGGTCATGTAGAATAATTTTCCGTCGGAGCCATAGCCAAGAATATTTGTGCCGGGAGCGCCGAGATCCACTGTTTTCCGGCCGTAGTTTGACTCGGACTCCAGCGTGCCGCTGCTGTCCACGCTGGCCACGGATATTACGTTGTCCAGATCAAAAGCGGCGGGGTATGTGGGCGTCGTATCGGCGTCGCTTCCGTTATTGCCGGCGGCGCAGACAAACAGCAGACCGGAGTCGCGCATGACCTGGTACAGCTCGCTTTTATATGTGTCTAGGCCAAGACTCAGGTTGACGATGGACGCTCCGTTGGCTTTGGCATATTTTATTGCCGAGACGATGTCCTGGGTCTTGCCCAAATTCGTGACGCCGTCGAAAGCCTTCAGCACCATGACCTTTATGCTGTCGGAAGCGCCGCAGATGCCGGCAATGCCGCTGTCGTTGCAATCGGCGGCGATGGTGCTGCAGCAGTGGGTGCCGTGGGCGTCCTGCCCGGCTGTGTACAGTACATTGCTGCCGTCCCGGAAATTCCAGCCGTGCACGTCGTCCGCATAGCCGTTGCCGTCGTCGTCGATGCCGTTGCCGGCTATCTCGCCTGAGTTGGTCCACAGGTGGCCGGTCAGGTCGGAGTTGGTGATGTCCACGCCGGTATCTATGATGGCCACGGTGACCTTTCTGCCGGAGGTGTATTCGTCCCAGGCTCGCTCCATACCGATGTCAACGCCGGATACCGAGGCGGGTTCGGTCACTCCGTAGGCGTTCTGACTGAAGGAGCCGTTGTTGTTCAGAGCCCACTGAAGGTAGTAATATTCGTCCTGCGCGGCCGAAGCGGAAGCTTCTGACGCCGGAAGCAGCACAAAAATAAGCAGCGCGGCAAGTACTGACGCTGTTGCTTTTTTAAAAACCGTTTTGCCCATTGCAAAAATCTTCTTTCCTAGTCTGTGAATGTATGTTATCATAAATAAAGTATAAATTCAATCAGCTGCATACCCGCAGACAAGGTGTGCAGGCCAACAGGAAAGCGGTGTGGTCTTTGCCGGGACAGGAATATTTCAAGCACTACGAAGGCAGCGAGCCTTTTATTTTTATAAGTTATGCCCATGCAGATCTGGACGAGGTCATGAGGATAATCACTGATATGCACGGCAGGGGATTCCGCCTCTGGTACGACGAGGGAATAGAAGCCGGGGAGGAGTGGCAGGAGAGCATTGCCAGTCATTTGGTGGACGCGGATCTGATGATAGCGTTCATATCCAACGCCTTTATGGCCTCCGACAACTGCCGCAAGGAGATGTCCTTCGCTCTTTCAAAAAAGAAAAAGGTCATCAGCATATTTCTTGAGGATACCGCGCTCTCGCCGGGCATGGAGCTGCAGCTGGGCAATATCTTCGCCATAATGAAATATACATATCCCAGCGAGGGGTATTTTTACACAAAGCTCTACGACTCGGATCTGCTGGCGGACGGCGATTACGGCTGCGCCGACCGGGAAGTCAATGTTCCCAAAAAGGACGAACGGGCCGCGGCCAGACTGAAAAGGGAAAAGGAGCGCACAAAAGTAAAAGCGGAGAAGAAACAGACTCCCAGGCGCAAGAAAAAATTGGCGCTGCCAATAGCGATAGGCCTGATTATTGCCGTCTGCGCCGCAGTTGTCATAACAGGGTATTTCACCGGGTATCTGCAGCGCTTTACCGCAAAGACCGTGAAAGCTCAGACGCTGGCAGGCGATACGGTGGCGGTGTTTTCCAGCGATGTTGTCGAGCGGGCCGCCAGACAATACACCGGCAAGACCAGCGGAGATATAACCGTGTCGGAGCTCACCGGGCTAACCTCCCTGTATATTGCGGGGGATAAGTACTGGTTCCAGGAGCCGCTTTCCGGCGTTTCGGCAGAGACGGCCGACACAAGCGCCTACGTAACCGACAACTCCGGAAACACCATATCGGTGTCCAGAGGCGACATGACCGGGTTTGAGGATTTTCAGTATTTTCCCAGCCTTACTACCCTGTGGGTGCAGTTTGAAAACATTACCTCACTGGAGACAATGCCGGCGTGCAGCATAGAAAACTTCAACATCGCGTCCAACCGCGTCACCTCGCTCAAGGGCATAAACAACTGCCCACGGCTGGGCACATTGTGCACTGACGGCTGCCCGCTGTCGGACATATCCACGCTGGACGGGTGCATAGATCTCAGTTCCGTAAGCTTCCGGGGAGCGAACATTTCCGATCTTTCGCCGCTTAGGTATATGACAAAATTTGACTTTGCCGCGCTGTCAGGCTGCACTCTGAGCGAGCTGACACCGCTGCTGAAAAATCATCATATGAGTTCGCTGTCGCTGACCGACTGCGATCTTAGGGGCTCGTTTTTCATGTCCTTCGACAGAGAAAAAAAGATAACGGCAATGTCCCTAACCGGCTGCAAGCTGGACTCCCTTACGGATATTCAGGACTTTACCTCGCTTACGGAGCTGACCATAAGGTCGTGCGAGGGCATCTCGGACTGGTCGCCCCTGCTGGGGCTGACGGCGCTTGAAGAGCTGAATATCGACAGAGATATGTCGGAGCAGATGCAGAGCGTCACGGCGGCCGCGGCCTTTAAGGTGGTAACCCAGAATTGAATAAAAAACTCCCGCCTCTCGGCGGGAGTTTTTTTCGCTGTCAAACAAGCAGCAACATCACGGGGAGCGTCACTATGCACAGAAGCGTGCCCAGAAGCACAGTGTTTGCGGATTCCTTCTGACCTTCGCCAAGCATTTCCGCAAAGTTCAGCACCACCACGGCCACAGGACAGCTTGCGAGAATGTATATGCACACCCGCAGCTCCTGACTTGTGGGCAGAAGCGCAGTGACGGCCAGCGCCAGCAGCGGCATGCCCACCTGCTTTGCCAGCATGGAGGCGTACTGCAGCGGGTCGGTGAATATACCGGCAAGCTTGACGGTGGCAAGGCGCATGCCCAGCACCAGCATGCATATGGGCGTGGACATGCGGCCCATGAGGGTCACGGCTCCGCCCAGCGGCTCCGGCAGCTTTATGCCCAGGAAGAACAGCGGCAGGGCCACGACCAGCGCCAGCACCGCGGGGTTCAGAATTATATTCATTGGGCGGCAGTATTTTCTGTCCCTGGTGATGAGCGTGGAGCCCACGGTCCAGCCGAGAATGTTCATGGCGATGAAAAACACAGTGGAATATATGTCCGCCGCCGCGCACTCCGGCAGGAGCGCCTCCACCAGCGGAACGCCAATGAAGTTCACGTTGCCGAAGCAGGCGCACAGCACCGCCATGCGGTATTTCACTATATCCTGCTTATTGCGGAACAACAGATAGAAAATCCCCATGACGGAGCCGATGAGCAGCAGACCCATTCCAAATACTATAAGAATGTTGACGCCAAGCTCCGGCGTGTAGTCTGCCTTTTGGAACGAATATACTGTGAGACAGGGCTGACAGACGTACATGAGCATTTTGGCGAAGGCCGGTATGGCGTCGGGCTTAATGAGCTTGGTTTTTATGGTGATGAAGCCCGGAACGGAATACAGCAGCATGATCGCCACGGTAACGAGAGTGGTAATAAACATATTCTCTCCAAAAACAAAGCCTGAACAAACGGTTCAGGCTTTGAGAAAAATTATTTCTTGAAGCTGTCCTTGAGAGCCACCGCCCGGTTGAAAACCAGATGTCCCGGATGGGCGTCGCAGCAGTCCAGACAGAAGTAGCCCTCCCGCATGAACTGATAGCCCTCCGCAGTCTTGCCCTTTACCGGCATTTTCGCCGCGGCGAGATCCGCCTCAACCTTGCACCCGGTGAGCGTTACAAGACTATCGGGATTTAGATAGTCCAGGAAGTTCTTGTCCGGGCCGTCCGGGTCGGGGTCGGTGAACAGATAATCGTACAGCCTTACCTCGGCGTCGGCGCAGGTGGCCGCGTCCACCCAGTGGATGGTGGCGCCCTTTACTTTCCGCCCGTCGGCGGGGTCACCGCCCCGGGAATCGGGATCATAGGTGCAAAGTATCTCGGTGACGTTTCCGGCGGAATCCTTCACGCAGCCGGTGCAGGTGACAAGGTACGCGCCCTTGAGACGGCATTCAGGCCCTGCGGGATAGAGGCGTTTGTATTTGGGCGCGGGCTCCTCCATGAAGTCTTCGGCTTCCACGTAAAGATGTTTGGAAAAACTGACCTCCCTGCTGCCCTGCTCGGGGTGGAGGGGGTTGTTCTCGACGGTAAGCATTTCGGATTTGCCCTCGGGGTAATTGGTTACGGTGAGCTTCACCGGACGCAGCACCGCCATGACGCGCTTGGCGTTTTCATTTAGATCGTCCCTCAGGCAGGACTCAAGAAGCGCCCAGTCCACGGTGGAATCTACCTTTGAAACGCCGATGCGGCGGGTGAACTCCCTTATAGCTTCCGGCGTATAGCCGCGGCGGCGCAGCCCGCACAGAGTGGGCATGCGTGGATCGTCCCAGCCGGAAACGCGGCCGTCCTCCACCAGCTTCCTCAGTTTGCGCTTTGACATGACGGTGTAGTTGATGCCCAGGCGGGCAAACTCTATCTGTCTCGGCTTGTGGTGGGGTATGGAAACATTGGATACCACCCAGTCGTACAGGGGCCTGTGATCCTCGTATTCCAGCGAGCACAGGGAGTGGGTGATGCCCTCGATGGCGTCCTGGATGGGGTGAGCAAAGTCGTACATGGGGAAAATGCACCATTTGGTGCCCTGACGGTGGTGCTCGATGTACCGAATGCGGTACAGCACAGGGTCGCGCATGTTGAAGTTTCCGGAAGCCAGATCGATTTTCGCCCTCAGTGTATATTTACCCTCGGGGAATTCGCCGTTTTTCATTCGCCGGAAGAGGTCGAGGTTTTCCTCTGTAGGTCTGTCGCGCCACGGACTCACCGCAGGATGGGAGATGTCGCCGCGATATTCCTTAAACTGCTCCGGAGTCAGTTCGCACACATAGGCGAGGCCCTTGCTGATAAGCTCCAGCGCGTACTGGTAAGTCTGCTCAAAATAATCCGAACCGTAGAAGAACCTGTCGCCCCAGTCGAAGCCCAGCCAGTGGATGTCCTCCTGGATGGCCTCCACAAATTCGGTGTTTTCCTTGGCGGGGTTGGTATCGTCCATGCGCAGATTGGTGATGCCGCCGAATTTTTCGGCGGTGCCGAAATCGATGCACAGGGCCTTGCAGTGACCTATATGCAGATAGCCGTTGGGCTCCGGAGGAAAGCGGGTATGCACCTGCATGCCCTCGTACTGCCCGCCTGGGCCGATATCCTCTTCCACAAAGGTCTCAATAAAATTTCTGGTCTCATCCATCGTTTTTCACGCCCCAAATTTATATGTAACAATGTCACTGATTATAAACTAAAAATGTAGTAAAAACAACAGTAAAGTGATAAAATATCTGCTATACTCAAATCGAAAGAAGGGGACAGATATGGCAGAAAAATACGATGTTATCGTTATCGGCGGCGGACCCGCCGGAATATCCGCCGCGCTCACGCTGAGGCACCGCAACAAAACAGTGGCCGTTGTGGGCAACCCTCCCGAAACCACAAATCTCTGGAAAGCCAAGGAAATAGGCAATTACCCGGGGATAACCGGTCCCGGCAGCGAAATCGAGCGGGCCATGCGCCGTCAGCTTTCCGTGTCGGGCGCCGATATAATAACCGGCAGAGCTCTGTCAGTAATGGCTATCGGCAAAAACTTCGGCGTTGCCGTAGGGAACGATTTTTATGAGTCGCGCTGCGTCATTCTGGCGGCGGGCATTACCCGGGAAAACACCTATCCCGGCGAGGATGAATATCTGGGCAAAGGCGTCAGCTACTGCGCCACCTGCGACGGCATGCTATACAAGGGCCGGCACGTGGCCGTGGTAGGTGCGGGCGAGGAAGCCAAAACGGACGGCAAATTCCTGGAGTCGATCGGCTGCACGGTGGAATATCTGGACGGCTTTGCGCCCCTTGAAATCAAGGGCGGAGACAAGGCGGATACTGTCATTTCCGGCGGCAAGGAATATAAAGTCGACTGCGTGTTCATATTAAAGGATACGATAGCGATGTCCAAACTTATCCCGGGCCTGAAGTATTCCGGAGGCGTAGTGCCGGTGAACGGCGAAATGGCGACGAACATACCCGGAGTTTTCGCGGCCGGCGACTGCACGGGCAAACCGTTTCAGCTGGCAAAGGCCGTGGGAGAAGGCAACATGGCGGCGCTGTCCGCCAGCAAATATATAGAAGACTCAGACAAAGAGTAAATAAAAAATATAAATACAAAGGAGAAACTTACAATGGCTATCACACATCTTACTTCCAATGATTTCGACGCAACGATCGCATCCGGCACCGTCCTGGTGGACTTCTGGGCCACCTGGTGCGGACCCTGCCGCATGCAGGCCCCCATCCTGGAGGAGCTTGACGCCAAAATAGGCGACAAGGCGAAGATCTGCAAGGTGGACGTGGACGAGGAGCCCACCATAGCGGGCCGCTTCGGCGTGTCCAGCATCCCCACCCTCATGGTGTTCAAGGACGGCAAGGCCGCTGCCAAGCGCGTGGGCGTCACCGGCGCCGATGAGCTTGAGGCAATGCTCAAGTAACGATCCTCATCCGGAAAGCCGGGGCTTTTGCCCCGGCTTTCGTTTGACTTGACAAAAACGTTTTTGGAAACTATAATGCACTCATTAAACGCCAAGACGGGCAGGAGTAGTCGTCATACTTCGTTTTAGAGAGGAAGCGGTTGGTGCAAGCTTCCGCGAAGCGGCGCCGAAGGTCGGCCCCGAGCAGCCGGTATGAATAAAGTAGTCCGGACGGGAACTCCCGTTACAGAGTCACGAGTGTCATGCGCAAGCATGGAATTCAGGTGGTACCGCGTATTTACTGCGCCCTGATGTTGTTATCAGGGCGCTTTTCATTTTATTAAGAGGTGAAACCAATGAAAGAACTGCCAAAGGTGTACGACCCCCACGAGGTGGAGGAGAAGATCTACAAAATGTGGATCGATAAAAATTGCTTCCATGCAGAGCGCGACCCTGATAAGAAGCCGTTCACCATCGTTATCCCGCCACCCAACGTAACGGGCCAGCTTCACCTGGGCCACGCCTTTGACGAGACCATACAGGACGTGCTGATCCGCTATAAGCGCATGGACGGTTTTTCCACGTTATGGCTGCCCGGATACGATCATGCCGGAATCGCCACACAGATAAAGGTGGAGGAGAAGCTCAGAAACGAGGGCCTTACCCGCTTCGATCTGGGCCGTGAAAAATTTCTGGACGAGGTCTGGGCCTGGAAGGACAAGTACGGCGACCGCATAGTCACTCAGCTGAAGACCCTGGGCTCGTCATGCGACTGGGAGCGCCAGCGCTTCACCATGGACGACGTTTGCGCCAAGGCCGTGCGCGAGACCTTCTGCGACCTTTACGAGAAGGGCCTTATCTACAAGGGGAAGCGCATCATCAACTGGTGCCCTCACTGCACCACCGCACTGTCGGACGCCGAAGTGGAATACGTGGAGAAGGACGGCAATTTCTGGCACATAGCCTATCCGCTTAAAGACGGCAGCGGCCATATTGAGATCGCCACCACCCGCCCCGAGACACTGCTGGGCGACGCCGCCGTGGCCGTGAACCCGGAGGACGAGCGCTACAAGCACCTTATTGGCAAGACCTGCATCCTGCCGCTGGTGGGACGCGAAATACCCATTGTGGGCGACGAACACGCCGACATGACCTTTGGCACCGGCGCCGTGAAGATCACTCCCTGCCACGACCCCAACGATTTCGAGGTGGGATTGCGCCACGATCTGCCCCAGTATCTCATGCTGGACGGCGACGGAAAGATCACCGGCGGCTACAAGTGGGACGGCATGGACCGCTACGAGGCGCGCAAGGCAATAGTTGAGGAGCTGAAGGAGCAGGGATACCTGCTGTCCATCGAGCCGTGCAAGCACAACGTGGGCACCTGCTACCGCTGCCACAACGACGTGGAGCCGCTGGCGAGCGATCAGTGGTTCGTTAAGATGGAGCCGCTGGCCAAGGAGGCCATACGCGTGGTGGAGGACGGCGAGGTCAAATTCGTCCCCGACCGCTTCTCCAAGACCTATTTGAACTGGATGAACAACGTCCGCGACTGGTGCATCTCCCGCCAGCTCTGGTGGGGCCACCAGATACCAGCATGGTATTGCCAGGACTGCGGCCACATAACCGTTTCCCGCACGGACGCCACGGAGTGCGAGCATTGCCATTCAAAGAACATCAAGCGCGATCCCGACGTGCTGGATACCTGGTTTTCCTCCGCACTGTGGCCCTTCTCCACGCTGGGCTGGCCTGACAAGACCCCTGATCTTGAATATTTCTTCCCCACGGACGTGCTGGTCACGGGCTACGACATCATATTCTTCTGGGTGGCCCGCATGATATTCTCATCCTGCGAACAGATGAAAAAGCCGCCCTTCCACACCGTGCTCATTCACGGCCTCATCCGCGACCCCGAGGGCAAGAAGATGTCCAAATCCGCGGGAAACGGTGTGGATCCCATAGACATGATAGACAAGTTCGGTGCGGACGCGCTGCGCTTCAATATCATCACCGGCAACTCCCCCGGAAACGACATGCGCTTCTATGTGGAGCGCTGCGAGGCCATGCGCAACTTTGCCAACAAGCTTTGGAACGCCAGCCGCTTCGTGATGATGAACCTGACGGTTGAGGACTGCGCCCTGCCGGAAAAGCTGGAGCTTGAGGACAAATGGGTGCTCACAAAGCTCAACGACTTCAGACGCGAGGTCAGGGAGAATCTGGACAGCTACGAGCTGGGAATGGCGGCCCAGAAGATATACGACTTCATCTGGGACACTTACTGCGACTGGTATATCGAGCTTTCCAAGACCCGCCTGTACGGCGCGGACGAGAGCGCCAAGGAAAACGTGCAGAGAGTGCTGCTCTATGTGCTCACGGATATTCTCAAGCTGCTGCACCCCTTCATGCCGTTTATAACCGAGGAGATATGGCAGGCTCTGCCCCATACCGGCGAGGCCCTGATGCTGGAGAAGTACCCGGTGTACGACTCGGCTCTCAGCTATCCCGCGGACGAGACGAATTTCGAGATGGTGATGGACGCCATCAAGGCCGTGCGCGCCCGCCGCAGCGACATGAACGTGCCGCCCTCCAGAAAGACGCACCTTATCATCGTCACTGATAAGTCCGCCGCCTTTGCTTCCGGCAGCGCATATATCTGCAAGCTTGCCTACGCCGAGACCGTGACGGTTTCAGAGGCCGACCCCGCCTCCACCGACGGCATGGTGTCAGTCATCACCGACAACGCCCGTATGTTCATGCCAATGGCTGAGCTGGTGGATCTGGACAAGGAGCGGGAGCGCATAACCAAGGAACTGGAAAACGCCGAAAAGCAGCTGGAGAGCCAGAACACGAAGCTTGCGAACCAGAACTTCGTTTCCCGCGCACCGGAGGCCGTGGTGAATACCGAGAGAGAAAAGAAAGCCAAGCTGGAGGCCCTTATCGAAAACCTGAACGAAAGCCTGAAAAATCTCGGCTGACCGACGTCCGCCGACAGCTTTCGCAGAAAACACAATATAAAATGGCATCGTATACGCGGTATACGATGCCATTATTGTACGGTTGTGGCGCTGCGGTATTTCCGCGGAATGACCCAGGAGAGCACCGCGAGGGTGATGAAGGTGTCCCAGGTACAGGTGTCGCGTCTGGAGCGCCGGGCCGTGGATTAACTGAGAAAAATTCTGTCGTAATCGCCTAAAGGCGGCCGGGGTTCCGGCCGCTTTTGTCTTTAAGAAGTCGTGCGGGAATTCTCGGTGACTTGTCTCCGAGATGAAAGCCCGCCTGTGTAGTGGTTCAGATATCCTATATGCATAGCGATAAATTACCGCCAACACTTGTATTATATGCCATTTAGGATTATACTATATGTATAGAAAACAAATACTCTCACGCAAGAACTTGCGTGTATAACATCAATTATCATATCGTTTGGTGCGTCAAATACCGTAGGAAAGTCTTGTCTGCTGACATAAGCAACAGGCTTATAGAACTTCTCAAGGCTATTGGCGAAGAAAAAGGCTTTACTG
>Ga0183097_10172_pt1 | contig 204445 bp, 223 predicted proteins | sample BioMet8_FD_128883 | JGI IMG/M metagenome (GOLD analysis project Ga0183097, IMG submission 128883) | Microbial communities from bioreactor (seeded with sewage sludge) at Lawrence Berkeley National Lab, California, USA - Biofuel... | ecosystem: Engineered > Bioreactor > Anaerobic > Unclassified ... | reverse complement strand
ATCTGCTAAAGAAAAGTGGCCGACTATTTCTAGAATTCTACGACATTTGATATTGACCGAAACAACTTTTAAGAGAAAAAGGCCTTAAATACAGGACTTGTCATCCACAAAATTGTTTACTGTTCGATTATGAAAAGATCAAAATTTTTGCTGAAATGATAGAAAAAATTGCAAGTGATTGGAATATAGAAGCTATTGACTTGCATTATCATTTTTTGAAAGACTATACTTTTGTAAGATTTAATGAGTATTCTAACAAAGGAAGATGGTACGTATATGATTATTCAGAAATCCTCAGAAGATTATTTGGAAGCAATGCTGATGCTACAGGAAGAACATGGATATATTCGTTCTGTTGATATATCCCACCAGCTCCATGTTACAAAGCCGAGCGTATCATATGCTGTGAAAAATCTTCGTGAGAATGGCTATATTACAATGCAGGCTGATGGTATGATTTCCCTTACTGATTCGGGTATGGAAATCGCGGAACGGATTTACAGCCGTCATAAATTACTGAATGATGTCTTCATTCAAATCGGTGTCGATGAGAAGACAGCAGCTGAAGATGCCTGCAAAGTGGAACATGACATCAGTGACAAGACATATAAAGCAATTGCTCGGTATTACAAAAAAACAAAGAAATAAATCAATCTAGCATTATTACACCCATTCAATCCTGTGTATCACGATACATAGGTGAAGATGGGTGTTTTCTTTTGGAATGAAGGCAGAAATAAAAAATGTTTTTTCTGAAGATAACAATTAATTAATACAATAAGATACAAATCATTTATCGATGAACCTAAAAATTTCTTTGATTTAAAAATTTGTTCGAAAATTTGTTGACATCAAATGTTAGTTAGACTAAACTTACTGGCGTAAGAGTTAGTGGACTCTAACTCTAAAGGAGATCAGACTAAATGCCAATTATTTTTGCAAAATCTGGCGATGAAGTCATCATTCAGAAAATCACGGGTGATGATAAAGTACGCCAGCATTTAGCAGAGCTTGGATTTGTTGTTGGAGTGAAAGTCACGATTGTCAACGAGATTGCAGGAAATCTGATACTGCAAGTCAAGGACAGTCGAATTGCCATCAGTAGATCCATGGCCAATCGGATCCAGATCTGAAGAAAGGGGAGGAAATGGAAAATTCAGAGCAACTGCACAGAACACTTCATGAAGTAACTGTTGGTGAAACAGTCACAGTAACAAAACTCTTAGGGGAGGGGCCAGTAAGACGCCGCATTATGGATATGGGTATTACAAAAGGGACGTCCATTTATGTACGCAAGGTAGCTCCACTAGGAGATCCTATTGAACTGAATGTACGAGGGTATGAATTGAGCATACGTAAAGCAGATGCAAAGATGATTGAAGTAGCATAAAGGGGAGAAACAGAATGAATGAAAAGGATATCAGGATTGCTTTAGCTGGCAACCCGAACTGTGGTAAAACAACATTATTCAATAGTCTGACAGGATCCAATCAGTATGTGGGCAACTGGCCGGGCGTGACAGTAGAGAAAAAGGAAGGACATCTGATTGGCCACAAGAATGTCATTATTGAAGACCTTCCAGGTATCTATTCACTTTCCCCATATACACTGGAGGAAGTTGTATCAAGAAAATATCTCGTCAATGAGCATCCAGATGTAATTCTGAATATCATTGATGGCACAAATATAGAAAGAAATCTGTATCTGACAACACAGTTGATTGAATTGGGAATCCCTGTGCTGATGGCAGTCAACATGATCGATCTGGTCCGTAAGAATGGCGACCGTATTGATCTGAAAAGACTGGGCAGTGAGATGGGCTGCGAAGTAGTAGAAATCAGTGCACTGAAAGGGGAGGGCTGTATTGCCGCAGCCGAATTGGCTGCAGAGATGGCACAGCGGAACCGCAGCAGAGAGCTTCCACATGTCTTTACCGGAAGTGTTGAGCATGCCATTGCACATATTGAAGAATCGATCCAGGGCATTGTGCCGGCAGCCAACCTGAGATGGTATGCAATCAAGATCTTTGAACGTGATGAAAAAGTGATGGCAGAATTCCATCTGGATGATTCCATGAAGGCACACCTGGAGCAGCACATCCAGGACTGTGAGAAAGAAATGGATGATGATGCGGAGAGCATCATTACAAACCAGAGATATGCATACATCAATCAAGTCGTATCACTCGCTGTAAAAAAGAAGAATGCTGGAAAGCTTTCCGCCTCTGACAAGATTGACCGTATCGTGACCAACCGCTGGCTGGCACTGCCGATCTTTGCCTTGATCATGTTTGCAGTTTATTACATTTCGGTATCGTCTTTAGGCGGTACCTTAAATGACTGGGTCAACGATATATTATTCGGAGAATGGATCCAGCCCGGGGTTCAGACGTTGATGGAAAATGCGGGTGCAGCAGATTGGTCTGTTTCTCTTGTGGTCGATGGTATCATCGGCGGTCTATCCGCACCACTTGGCTTTGTTCCGCAGATGGCAATTGTGTTCCTCTTCCTTTCCATCCTGGAAGACTGCGGCTATATGGCCCGTGTAGCATTTATCATGGACCGTGTCTTCCGTAAATTCGGTTTATCCGGGAAGAGCTTTATTCCATTTATGATTTCTTCTGGATGCGGTGTCCCTGGGATCATGGCCTGCCGCACGATTGAAAATGAAAAAGACCGTCGGATGACAATGATGACAACAACATTCATCCCATGCGGTGCAAAGCTCCCGGTCATTGCATTGATTGCTGGCTTCCTGATGGGTGGTTCCTGGTGGATTGCTCCGGTAATGTATTTTGCCGGTATCGCAATTGTCATCATCTCATGTATCATTTTGAAGAAAATGAAATTGTTTGCAGGTGACCCGGCTCCGTTTGTTATGGAACTTCCGCAGTATCATATTCCATCTTTCAAAGGCGTCATGCTCCATGTATGGGAAAGGGTATGGGCATTTATCAAGAAAGCCGGTACGATCCTGTTCCTATGCTGTGTCGTAATGTGGTTCCTTGGCAGCTTTGGCATCCAGGATGGCGAGTTTGGTCTGGTAGATACAGAATTCTGCTTCCTTGCAACAATTGGAAACGCAATCGCATGGATCTTCATTCCTCTTGGATTTGGCACATGGCAGGCAGTTGCTTCTTCTCTCAGCGGATTTGTCGCGAAGGAAGGCATTGTGTCTACGATGGGTGTGCTCAGCGGACTCAGCGATTTTGAAGAGTATGATGCATCAATGCATGCACAATTCGCTGCTTTCTTTCCAACTGGGATTGCTGCAGTATCTTTCCTTCTGTTCAATCTGTTTGATTCACCATGCCTTGCTGCACTCTCAACATTGTCTCGTGAGATTGGTTCGCGGAGATACTTCTGGTATGCAGTATTGTTCCAGAATGTCCTTGCATATTGTGTTTCGCTGATGGTCTATCAGATTGGCGGTCTGATTGTTGGTGAAGTAGCCTTTGGACCAGCAACTGTTGTTGCATTGATTCTGCTGGCATTTGTACTTTACCAACTGTTCCGGCCGGATCCAAATGCAAAATCAAATCTTGAGATGGCACGTAATATTGCCTGACTGATATCGCATCATCGGTTCTCAGGCATACCTTTCAGTACTCACACTCCTCATAGCTTGATGAATCAGGTGATGGCATTGTACAAACATGTGTTACGGTTCAAGACTCCGTAACGGATGTATCAGAAGTTTCTGATGTCCACCGATGCTGTACACGCAGTCAGCATCGGCGTGACGTTCAGACGATCAACAGAAAAGAGGATAGACGATGGTTCAAACAATAGTAAAAATTGATGGTATGGCATGCGGCATGTGCGAAGCACATATTAATAACGCAGTTCGCAATGCATTCAGAACAACAAAGGTATCTTCATCCCATCGCAAGGGTGAATGCATCATTGTAAGTGATAATCAGATTGATGTAGAAAAACTAAATGACGTAATCTCATCATTGGGCTACACACTGCTGGCAGTGAAAGAAGAAAACAGATAATAGATATCTTGATCCGTCAGAAGCTATTAATATGAAAAAGGTGATAGAAAACAATGCAATTGGTATATTTGTCAGCGTCCTGCTGGCACTGATCTGCTTCTTCCTTTACAAGACATTAGAATTTGTTGGCATTGATGCAAAGATCATGATGCTTGCTGTTTGCTGTCTATCGGAAATTCGTATGGGTGGTCTGATGGCAAAATTTCATTCTCACCATTCACACTGATGGGCGAGAAAAGAAAGGAATAAAATGTATTGTTATGCAATGAGATCTTTTGGATTTGGACTGTTATCAGTACTGACTGCAGTTGGCTTGATTGTTTTAGCGAAGTGGATTGTGGACATGCTGCTGCACTTTATACGTCATAGATAAAAGAATAGAGGCAAATATGTCTGGACAAATGATTGTTGATCAATGTGCTCCCACGTTATTGAACAGGAAGACTGGGAATCTATTCTCTTGCCCATATGATGATTTACATGCGTTGGAAGAAGAAGTTGAATGGTTCAACGATGAGCTTTCTGCAAAAGGCATCAGCGTGATCCTTGCTCAGATAAAAAACAAATATGCACTTGTATACTTGTATCGACCAAAAAGACTTTGTGCTGATATCAAAAATCCAAGCTGCAGAAATATACTGAATGACTGTGGATACCAGAAAGAAGATGCAATTTCCTGTATTCATGAATTGAAAGCACACCTTCAGCGAGAGAAGGAATTTCCTCATGAAATAGGACTCTTTTTAGGATATCCCCCGGAAGATGTCAAAGCTTTCATAGAACATAGAGAACAGGGGTGTAAGTGCAGTGGATGCTGGCGTGTATATGAACATGTGGATCGTTCATTGAAGTGCTTTCAGATATATCAGGAATGTACCACATACTGCCAAGAACAGTATGCAATGGGGAAAACACTGTCTGAACTGACCGTTTCAGACTAACGGTAAATATACTGCGGTAATATCAAAATACTGAAATAGAAAATGAGGATTGAAGTATGAATACAATTACTTTGATGATTCTTGTCCTGATCAGCATTATCATAGGATTAGATCTGCATTATCTTCGCAGATGCAGTACAGTATCCTGCGGCGGCAGCTGCACTCAATGCAACGGTAATTGCAAATGGGTAAAAGACATTGCAAAAGCCAAAAAGGATATAACGAAAAATCAGGGACACTTGCAGGGACGTTTTTGAAGCAAATCCTGATATTTGATAAAAATTGATGGATTTATAACTTCATGAATGTTTCTATACAAAGCCATCAATGCTCTTTAAATCTCTGCATGGAAGTGGATTACGTAACCTGCCAATCGACATCCGCCGCTCTGTTGAACGGTTTTTTATGCTCTGGTTATATTTTGGTAATACTTTTTCAAATTTTTACGTTTTCCAGCACACTCAGGGATGCTTTCTGTTCATTGTCGAATAGGTGGGAATATGTCCTCATTGTCTGTGCTGGAGAACTGTGACCGATGCGATTGCTGACCTGCCAATCAGAATTTGACATCTAAGGTAAAGCTCAACGTAGATGTTTTCTGCATTTTTTATGAATTTAATGGAATATTTGCAGAAAATGCAGATATATATTATTCTTGCTGACGAAGTTTTTCTGTTTTTCTCATCGTTTGTTTTCCTACCTGACCCGTTGAAGCTGATTTGTTGAGCTTATAACGCTTTACAGCCCATGATTTGAGATAACATCTGCAATTGAAACTATACAGGATTTTTTAATAGAAATAAGCTATGATTCTTATAAGAAATCAAAAGATAGGATCAGTATGATCACAAAACAGCTAAGAAAACAGAGCGGTTTTACAAATGCGGAGAAACAGATATCCGTATATGTTTTGGGACACCCATTTGACGTTATAAAGATGACGGCAAATGAGTTAGGAAAAGAAACATTTACCAGTACAGCAACAGTCACACGTTTAATTCAAAAACTTGGCTGTGTATCTTATCATGATTTTCAAAAAGAATTTGATAAGGAGCAAACGGAACTTCAACAGCTTCAGGCACAGCTCAGCAGTGAACCAGTCAACGCCAAGACAAAATTCGATGATATTCAAAGAATACTCCCTGTCCTCTATGACAGCGCAGTAAAAACTGCAGCTGCCAATCTAGACAAGGCGATGATCTATCGAGCAGTAGAAAAGATCAGAAGGGCTGAGAAAGTAGATCTGTATGGTTCGGGTGTTACCGAGTCCATTGCAGAACTGTGTGCATTCAAGTTTGAAACACTTGGCATTGAATGCGCAGTGCATAATGGCATCAATGAACATTATTTTCTTTCTGAAAAACTGACAAAAAATAAAGTGATGATCCTGTTCTCACTGACAGGAAGCAATAGCGTCATGTGCAGGGCTGCTGAATGGGAACAAGGCAAAAGCAGCTACATTCTGGGCATTGGCGGTGATACAAGCGATGCTTTGAAAAAGCTCTGCAGCGACTATATCAGTGTACCGATGGAAGAGAACCTGCTTGGTATGGAAATTATGAAGTCTTTCAATGAATTGAACTATGCAGTAGATGTGCTGTTCACTGCATTGGTGGTCAGTGAATATGATCGAAATCAGGAAATTGCGGAAAAATTGATTGAACTGAAAAGTGAAACAAAGTAATCAAAAAATTAAATAGATTGTTCTTGAAAATGAAATGCTGAATCGGAATCGGTCTGTACCGGTTCCTTTTTTCTCGGCAGTTCTTATATTGATAACGTAACTGTCAAGGAGGAAAATCTGACATGAAGAAAATTGTATTGTTCTGCGCTGGTGGAATGTCTACATCATTATTGGTCAATAAAATGAAAGAGGCTGCACAGCTTCAAGGAAAAGAGTATGACATTAACGCATACGGTTTGGGTACTGCTGATAAAGAAGCACCTGATGCGTCTGTAATTCTGCTGGGACCACAGGTACGTTATGCAGTCAAGGAGATGCAGACTAAATTTCCAAGTATTCCAGTTGCTGGAATTGAAATGAGAACGTATGGCATGATGGATGGCAAGGCTGTACTTGCACAGGCCATTAAGCTGATGGGTGATGATGAATGAATCAGATGAAGTCTTTTCCGGAAGGGTTTCTCTGGGGTGGTGCGATTGCTGCAAATCAATGTGAAGGTGCTGCTCAGGAAGATGGGAAAGGACTGAGTACTGCAGATGTATTGATCCACGGCGTCTTTCAAAAGCCACAGATACCAGTGCCTGACTTTTATCTGAAGAAGGAAGGTATTGATCTTTATCATCGATATAAAGAAGATATTGCTTTATTTGCAGAAATGGGGTTTAAAACATTTCGATTTTCAATCTCATGGGCACGGATCTTCCCGAATGGAGATGATGACTGTCCGAATATGAAAGGGCTGCAGTTCTATGACAGTTTTATTGATGAACTGGAGAAATATCATATTGAACCGCTGGTCACCATCTCACATTATGAGATGCCGTTAAATCTGTCTCTAAAATATGGCGGCTGGACAGACCGCAGATTGATTGACTTCTATCTGAAATTTGCTGAACTCCTTTTCCGGCATTATCAAGGAAGGGTAAAGTACTGGCTGACATTCAATGAGATCAATATGATTCTCCATGCACCATTTAACGGCGGCGGTCTGCTTCCGGAGAATGGGAAAGAAGTCACACTGAATCAGAAATATCAGGCAGCACATCATCAGCTGGTCGCCAGTGCACTCGCTGTAAAGCTTGCCCACAAGATTGATCCAAATAATCAAGTTGGATGCATGATTGCTGGATCAGCGGTGTATCCAATTTCACCTGATCCTGAAGATGTGATGGCAGCAGTATGGAAAGACCGCAGATCATTCTTTTTCGCAGATGTACACTGCAGGGGAATGTATCCTGGCTATATCCAGAGATATTTTGCTGAGAATAATATCTCTTTTGAAATTACAGAAGAAGATAAAGAAGCACTGAAATCTACGGTTGATTTTATCTCTATCAGTTATTATGCGAGTGACTGTGCTGCTGCTCATCCAGAAGCATATGGAAACACACGGGGAAATATTGCCAGCTCTATACGTAATCCAAAGCTGATATTGAATGAATATGGATATCAGATTGATCCAATCGGCCTTCGTTATGTTCTGAATCAGCTGTATGACCGCTACCAGAAGCCAATCTTCATTGTTGAAAATGGTGTTGGAGCGAAAGATGAATTGATTCCGGATGGGGAAGGTTCATATACTGTGCATGATATCTACCGCATTGACATTCTGAAGAAGCATCTTCTGCAGGTGCGTGAGGCAATTCGCGATGGCGTCAAAGTACTTGGCTATACCAGCTGGGCTCCGATAGATCTCATCTCACAGAGTGAGAACAGTTTAGAGAAAAGATATGGGTATATCTATGTCGACAGACATAATGATGGTTCCGGAACGTTGGCAAGATACAAGAAGAAAAGCTTTTACTGGTATCAAGAGCTGATCAGAACCAATGGGAAATCATTGGATCAGCAATAAAGTGAGGAAAAGATGATGAAGCATCAATGCCGTATCACAGTATTAGAAACAAAAGTATTTCCAGAGTATCAGGAAAAATATCTTGCTGATCCAAAGTCCGGACCATGTCCGTGTTTTAAGGCAGGGGATACTTTTCTACTGGAACGTACAGAAGAAAAAGATGATTTCTGGCATATGCTGAACGGAAGGTTCTGCTCAGAAGCTTGGGATGCCATCAGCAGATATGTCTATTCTGCTCTGCAGGGCGGCTCGATCATGAATGGCTGGACAAATGATGAAAAAATGATGATTGCCTGCTGCAGTGACGGTACCAGACCAGTGATTTTCAAGATTGAACGAATTGATATTGAATGATCTATCAAATGAAAAGAGCAATTGACAACACGATGTGTGATATCAAATACTCTTTTATTTTACAAAGTTTTGCTCAGAAATGGATCCAGCTGAAGGTCAACTTCAGGATTTCTTTTGACTGATGGATCCTGATGCAGTATGCCACCTGCCATTACCATATCAACAGTGCGCAGTGCATTGAGGTCATCAAGTGGATTGCTGTCTGTGACAATCAGGTCTGCGGCTTTTCCAGGTTCAATTGATCCTGTCTCATTTCCAATTCCAGCCAGCTGTGCATTGCCCAGAGTTGCTGCATACAATGCGGTCTGGTTGGAGACGCCGACAAAATTATGGAAATATACCAGCTCACGCCAGAAATCATAGTGTGTAACATATGGACATCCTACATCATTGCCTAAAGCAATTGGAATGTCATTTTTGATTGCACTGAGAGCACATGCACGGATGCCGTCAAAGACAACTCTTCCGTTGAACTGCTCTACTTCAGATGCATGGCTGACGGAGCGGTCAAAGAAAGCATATGGAAGAGCAGGGGAGAGTGTAGTGCATAAGAATGCATGTCTGCTGTGGAACAGATCAATGATCTCCTGATCTGGTGCGGCTCCATGTTCAATAGAATCAACGCCGTTCTGCAGGGCAACCCTGACACCTTCTGTACTTTCAACATGTGCAGCTACATAGAATCCTTTTTCATGTGCTTCATCACAAGCGGCTTTGACCATTTCCGGTGTCATTTTCAATTCTCCTGGAACACCTTTTGCCTTGGCATCCATGACACCGCCGGTAATCATCAGCTTGATCAGATCAACACCTTCTCCAGCAACCTGGTCAACATAAGAGACGACCTGGTCAACTGAGGTTGCGGTAATCGCAACAGATCCAGCCATGTGGCCATGCGGCACGGAGATACCCTCATTTGCTGCAAGAATGCGCGGGCCAATTCGTTTTCCATCACAGATCTCATCACGAAGCTTTGTATCATAATTGCTGATGCCTCCGACGGTACGGATCGTAGTGACACCGCTCATTAATTCTGTCTTTGCATAACCAGCACAAAGGCTGTATACGATTTTACGAGTGAGGGGATTGCTCATTAATGTCCTGACCAGCTTTGCTGCATCACGCTGCTTCTTCTGCGGTCTGCCGCTGCCAGGCAGATGGACATGCATATTAATCAGGCCAGGCATCAGATATTTTCCCTGCAGATCAATGATCTTATAATCATCTGGAACTCTCTCAGGTTCAATAATTTTCGCAATTTGATTTCCTTTTGTAAGCACTGTTTTCTGTTCCGGTACCATATCTCTGCATCCGCTCAGAACATAGCCGTTGATAAATGCATAGTCTGTCATATGTCATCTCCATTCTCTGAAATTAATAGATATTCATTCTATTTTAAGACGATATGAACAAAAGAAAAAGTCAATCTTTCTGATAAAAAGACTACACTTGATATATGGAGGAGAATTCATGAAAGCAGAACAGTTTTCGAAATCATATCAGGCGCGTGCTCTTGATAAAGCTGATGTACATGATATTTATACTTTAGAAATTGGGAATCCTCTATATTTTCAATGGTGCCCTCCTGTTGTTACTGAGGAAGCAGTGGTTGAGGATATGGAGTCGCTGCCGCCAGGAAAGACAATGCAGGATAAATACTATGTGGGCTTCTATCAGAATGAGAAACTGACTGCTGTGATGGATCTCATCGATGGATATCCGGAAGAAGGGACCGCATTTATAGGGTTCTTCATGGTAGACCACTGTGCACAGGGTCATGGAATAGGATCACGCATGATCAATGAATTATGTATCTATTTAGCAGATCTGAAGTATCAATCTGTTCAGCTGGCCTGGATTAAAGGCAATCCGCAGGCAGAACATTTCTGGAAGAAAAATAGTTTTCTGCCAGTAAAAGAAACTGTAAGCAATACGAAGATGCAGGTCATACTGGCACAGAGGACACTCGCATCAAAATAAAGGAGAAGAACTACAATGAAGAGAAAGCAGTTGTATGCAATCCTATCAGCAGTACTGGCAGCTGCTTTTTATGCGGTCAGTACGCCTGTTTCCAAACTGTTGATGGTCAATGCATCCCCGACAATGCTGGCTGCTTTTCTATATTTAGGCGCCGGTGTCGGAATCGGCATCATGTATCTCCTACAGCACAAAGAGAAGAATCAACGTGAAAGACTGACCAGGGATGACCTGCCTTTCACAATCGGCATGATTGTCTTGGATATCATTGCACCGATTCTTTTAATGAACGGTGTTGCAAGAACTGCGGCAGCTAATGTATCACTGTTGAACAATTTTGAAATTGTTGCTACTGCTGTAATTGCATATTTCGCCTTTAAAGAGAAGATATCCAGAAAGATGTGGACTGCATTATTCCTGATTACTTTATCCAGCATTATCCTGTCTTTTGAAGGAGATGAGAGCTTCGCATTTTCATCAGGTTCTATCATGGTAATTGGTGCTGCATTATGCTGGGGCCTTGAAAATAACTGTACGCGCATGATTGCTTCAAAGAATACATATGAGATTGTAATCTTGAAAGGCTTATGTTCAGGCTCCTGTTCATTCTTGATTGCCCTGATCATCGGTGAAAAGATACCTTCTGCTGAAGTGATAGGATGTGCACTTCTGCTAGGCTTTGTTGCATATGGTCTAAGCATCTTTATGTATATCCGTGCACAGGACGTGATTGGTGCTGCTAAGACCAGTGCGTTCTATGCATTGGCACCTTTTATCGGTGCAGTACTTTCGTTTTTACTTCTTCATGAAAGTCTGTCACAGAATTATTTGGCGGGTCTGTTAGTCATGATTGCAGGATCAATTCTTGCGGTCAATGATACCTTGACCTATCATCACACTCATATTCACAGTCATACGGTGTATCATATATCACACGGTGTGATTACGAAAGAAGTGATTACGCATGAACATGAACATTCTCATATTGGTCCTGGTCTTGGTCATCATCATACGTATAAGATGTAGCAAATGCTTCGAATCTGTGAGCTGTTATAGTAGAATAAATATGCGAGATTGATTTCATTTGGAGGGAAAAACATGGAGAAAGAACTACAGCAGAAAGTACTTTTGATAATAGGTCTGATCATGCTTTCTGCAGCAATTATATCGTTCTGCTTATTAGTCTTCACCAGTGAGATGACATATACATTGTCAACGCTTGCGTTTCTGCTCTTATCAAGTTTTTTCTTAGTCATCAGGCAGCCATCAGAATAAACTTCTTCAATAAAGGAAGGCATATCCTGAAGAAAGCATCTTCTTGATTGCCGGCATCGTCGTTTTTCTGATCTGTATTCTGATGAAAGCGTTTTGCTGGTTTCAGCTGAATATGCATTCTATCCCTCAGGATATCATCAGAGGTATGAAAACAATCGCATTTTCAGATAGGTTCATCCAGGCACCCCAGCGGGGCTGCTTTTTTTTTCGGTCGATTCCTGCTCTGTTATGGCAGGAAATGAGAATTATTCTTTGCGCTGACCCGGTATGATGAGGTCAGATACTGTCTTCTAGACAGCAGAAAGAGAGACTTTTATACCAGGTCATTACCTGACGATGGCACAGCGCAGAGAATAGAGTTTATTGTAAATAGATCTGGGAGAAAATCTAGATCAGCAGATTAAGGCCAGGAGCCTGTGCATGGATTTCAGTCATACGAATTCGGATGAAGCAGAAAAGAGGATTGGACTCCTGCATCAGATCTTTGGCAGCTGTGGGGAGAATACCTGGATGGAACCGCCCTTGACAGTGGCAAGCGGGAAAACAGTATCGAGGCAGCAGAACGTATATCAATTCAAATCTGACACTTGTTGATGGTCTGAAGATTACAATCGGCGCAGATGCCATGATTGGTTCCAATGTCACCATCAGCAATACCAATCATCCGCTGCACTATCAGCTGCGTCCGCAGGACCAGATGTATTCAAAGGAAGTAGTCATTGAAGACTATGTATGGATCTCCGGCAATGTCGTGATCAGTACCGGCGTCCATATTGGCGCAGGTTCTGTTATCGGCGCGGGGAGTGTCGTCACCAGGGATATTCCGGCAATGACTTTGGCATATGGTGTACCATGCCGTGCCATCCGCAGGATCACAGATGAAACCTTTATCAGTTCGAATCGTTCTCACTTGATGAGAAGATGTAAACCGGCGATTGAGGATATATGTACTTATGTTATAATTACGCACATGCTGAAAAGATATATCGGGGATCAACAATTCTATAGAACGGTATTTGCAGTCGCGATACCAATTGTCATCCAGAATGCTGTGACGAGTTTTGTCTCACTGCTGGATAACATCATGGTAGGACGGGTGGGAACACTCCCAATGTCCGGCGTATCCGTAACAAATAACCTGCTGAATGTATATAATCTGACGATTTTCGGAGCAGTTGCTGCCGTTTCCATTTTCGGTGCACAGTATGCTGGCCGCAAGGATAATGAAGGCATGCGTTACTGCCTGCGTTTAAAACTGATCATTTCGTCTGTTGTGACAGCACTGTTCATTCTGCTGTTCCTCTTCTGCGGCAGTTCACTGATCCATTTATATATGGATGGCAGCGTGAATACAGCTGCGCAGATTGCAGAGACATCTGGATACGCAGAAAACTATATGCTCATCATGCTGGTCGGCCTGGTGCCATTCGGCATCTCACAGGCATATGGTGCGACCATCCGCGAAACAGGACAGACCAAACTGCCGATGATCAGTTCCATTGTTGCGGTCATCGTTAACTTTTGTTTCAATTTAGTGCTGATCTTCGGTTATCTGGGCTTCCCAAAACTTGGTATTGCAGGTGCTGCCATTGCCACGGTCATCTCGCGGTTTGCTGAACTGGGCGTGCTTGTTTTCGGCGTGTCTCGTTCCAGAGACTATTTTGTCTTCTTCCAGGATGTTTTTAAGAACTTTACAATTCCAGCACATTTGATCAAAGAAGTCATCAAGCGCGGTACACCTCTGGTCATGAATGAACTGCTGTGGTCAATCGGCATGGCTGCGATTGCACAGTGCTACAGCACAAGAGGACTGAATGGAGTCGCCGCATATAATATTGCTAATACGGTTCAGAGCATCTTCTTCACAGTCTGCATCGGCATGGGCATGGCAATCAGTATCCTGGTCGGTCAGAAACTTGGTGCCGGTAAAAATGAGGAAGCAGTCATCATGGACAGGCAGATCATCTTTCTGGCCTTTGTGCTGTGTGTCGGATTAGGGTTCATATTATTCTTCAGCAGTCCACTGTTCCCATTGCTGTATAACACAAGTGATGCGGTCAGAGACCTCGCTGTCAGGCTGCTGAAAATACAAGCTGTTTTCTTTCCAATCGTTGCAGTCTATAACTGTACTTATTTCACACTTCGCTGCGGCGGCAGGACAATCATCACATTCCTGTTTGACAGTGTGTCTACCTGTTTCGTATCACTTCCACTGGCCTTTGTGCTGAGCAGATTTACAGAATTTGATCTGCCGATGGTATTTATGCTGGTGCAGTGTGCAGACATCTTGAAAGTTGCAATCGGCCTGTTCCTAGTGAATCGGAAAGTATGGGTCCATAATCTGGTCGTGCCGGAAGCAGCCTGACAACTGCATATCATGTTGAAGTCATTTATTTTGATGACTTTTTTCTTTCCATACGTTGAACATGCATCTTTCTAGAAGAATGGAATATAATGGACGCAGATTAGAGGGTGGTCATATGAATATTACAGTCAGGGAATACAGAGAAAATGATCTCTATGATATGATCAGGATCTGGAATGAAGTTGTGGATGACGGCATTGCCTTTCCGCAGGAAGAAGATCTGAACACTGAATCAGGAAAGTCTTTCTTTGCATCACAGACGTACTGTGGAGTTGCTGAAGATCTGGATGCAGAGAAGATCTTAGGGCTGTACATCCTGCATCCAAATAATGTGGGAAGATGCGGACATATCTGCAATGCAAGCTATGCGGTTGATAAAGAGGCACGTGGCCTGCATATCGGTGAGAAACTTGTATCAGACTGCCTGGTACAGGGCAGAGGACATGGTTATGGTGTACTGCAGTTCAATGCAGTCGTTGCTTCAAACATACATGCTAGACATCTATATGAAAGATTAGGCTTTCAGCAGCTGGGAGTCATCCCAAAGGGATTCCGCATGAAAGATGGCAGCTATGAAGATATCTGTCCATACTATCATGTACTGTAAAATCAAAAAAAGATCAGCAGACAAAAGAAAAGAAGCTGTATCGATATACTATTTGTGTCGTCATAAATCAAAGGAGATCGTAAATGAAAGTATTAATGCTGAATGGAAGTCCGCGGCCAAATGGAAATGTTGCCGTGGCATTGAAGGAAATGGAAAAGGTCTTTGCGGAAAATGGAATTGAAACAGAGATCATCCAGGTAGGAAATCAAGATATCCGCGGCTGCATCGCATGCAATTCGTGTGCAGGTACAGGCAAATGCATCTTTAATGATGCCGTGAATCAGATTGCTCCGAAGTTTGAAGAAGCTGATGGTCTTGTCTTGGGCACGCCGGTATACTACGCCTCTGCCAATGCAACTCTGATTGCTCTGCTTGACAGACTGTTCTACAGTACACATTTTGACAAGCGGATGAAGGTCGGTGCGGCAGTATGTGCGGCGAGAAGAGGCGGCCTGACGGCAAGCTTTGATGAGCTGAATAAATACTTTACAATCTGTGGAATGCCGGTGGCTTCTGGACAGTATTGGAACGGCGTGCATGGTTCAAAGGATGGTGAAGCACTGCAGGATCCAGAAGGCATGCAGCAGATGCGCACGCTTGCATCGAATATGTCTTTTCTGATGAAGAGCATTGCCTTAGGAAAAGAAAAATACGACCTGCCGGAGAAAGAAAAAGGAGTATACACGAATTTTATTCGTTGAATTTGATATGAAATTGATCTGTTTATGGGACGCGGACACTGACCTGGCATATGAACTGCACTGCTCATTTGAAAAAGATGAGAATGGATTCATGAATGCAGCATATGGGCTCAGCAGAGAGGAGTTCCTTGACTATATCATGCGTAAGAAAAAGGAGTCACAGGGAATTGATCTGCCTGCGGGACATGTTCCTTCTACAGAATTTCTCCTGGTGGATGATGAAGGTAATTACGCAGGAATATTCAATCTTCGTCATACGCTGAATGAACATCTCAGAAATGGCGCTGGGCATATTGGGTATGGCATCCGCAAAGAATATCGTGGGAAAGGATATGCTTCAAAAGGACTTGCGATGGTACTCCAGGAAGCAAAAAAACTTGGCATTGAAACCGCATATCTGTCCGTTCAAAAGAATAATCCAGCAAGTCTAAAGATGCAGGAAAAGAATGGTGCATTCATTGATCACGAAGATGAAAACGAAAACTATACCAGGATTGTGATCCGCTGAGCATTATTCTTGTATTGATGAGAAGAATCATGAATAATGACGGTGGAGGATAAACATCTATGATTAAAGTATATGGAAGCAGAATGTGCCCGGACTGTGTGGCATGCAAGACAAACTTCGATGCATACAAAGTGGATTACGAATTTCTGGATATCAATGAGTCTTTAAGGACATTAAAGGATTTCCTGATCATGAGAGACAGTGAACCAGTATTTGACCACCTGAAGGCAATTGATGATATTGGAATTCCAGCATGCGTCAAGGAAGACGGTACAGTCTTCACTGACTGGGAAGGGTATCTGAAGGAACTTGGCTTTGAACCGAAAGCGGTTGAAAGCGGAGCAGCTGCCTGCAGCATCGACCATAAAGGCTGCTGATTGAAAGCGTGCATGAAAGTGCATGCTTTTTTTATGGAATGGAGTCCTTGGGACAATATACGACAGGCAGGTACCTGTGATATAATTAATTGTACGTTTTTAGAAAGGAGCGATCCTGCCTTGTCTGCTTATACACTAAATTTGACGCTGCAGAATATCCGGACAATTATTGTGATGTTTTTGGATATTTTTATCATGTGGCTTATATTGTACTATGCTTTAAAAATTGTCCGTGCCAACTCCCGGACAATTCAAATATTTAAGGGAATCATCTTGATTGTGGTGATTGACGGTTTGGCAAAGCTGTTAGGCTTGAAAACACTGCAGTTCTTCACTGATATGTTCATTAACTGGGGATTCTTGGCTGTTATTATCATCTTCCAGCCGGAATTGAGATCTCTGCTGGAACGGATCGGCAAAACAAATGTATTCTCCAGAATCACAACATTGACTGGCAATGAAAGAGAACATCTGGTCGATCAGATCGTAACAGCAGTCATGCTGTTGAGCAAGGATTCCACCGGTGCTTTGATTTCCATTGAACAGTCACACTCTCTGGATGATTTTATTTCGACTGGCACGACTTTGAATTCAGATGTTACAGCAGAGCTTTTAACATCTATTTTTGTTACTTCAACACCGCTTCATGACGGTGCTGTTATTATTCAGGGCGATAAGATTGCATGTGCATCAGCTTACTTCCCGCCAACCAATCTGGAACTTCCTTCGCGCTATGGTGCCAGACACCGCGCGGCAATTGGTATCTCTGAGATCACGGATGCAGTCACGATTGTTGTCTCAGAAGAGACGGGGACTGTTTCAATCACTGAAGGCGGCAAGATCTTTGTCATGCATGGCAGAGAAGAACTGCGTGACTATCTGCTCAGAGTCATCTGCGGAGAAGTGACGGAAGCCAAGACGAAACATATCAATTCAATGCCGGTGAGTGAAGACTTGACACAGCCGTCCAATGGAAGAGATGCAGAAAAGAAAACAACTGTCCTCAGTAAGCTTGCATTAAAGAAGCAGACGGCAAATGTCGCTGACAAGATTGAGGCAGAAAGTGTTGTTCCGGCGGAAGAAATTGACCGGATCCATCAGCAGGCAGATCAGGAAGCCAGACAGGCTGAGATCAAGCTGCCTCATAAGAAGGACCGTCCGGAACCGAGCTACCCAGAACAGGCAGAACGGATCACACCGGAACTGCCGGATGTCATTGTTCCGGAAGAGATCCATCCATCAGAAATTGTGAATGAATCTGAATCAGAAGCTGATGAGTATGCATCTGCAGAAGATAATGAGCCTGTTTCAGATGCTGTCAAGCCTGGAACAAGAATGACACCGGAAGAAGTGAAAGCTGCCCGTGAAGCAGCGCTGAGAAGATATTCTCATTCCGATACCTCTAAGAAAAGAAATGGAGGTGACCGCAAATGAGCCAGAAGAAAAGAAAAACTGATCTGAATGAAGAGAAGGAAGATAAGTCAAAAACAGAACTTGCCAAGCGTATTGCAGAACAGTCACAGAAGGCTGCAGATGCCTATCAGCATCTGGAAGACGGTCTCTTCAAGATTGTCAGATGGTTCTCGACCTTACTCGACAAAGTCATCTTCAATTCCAAGCATACAAAGCTGATAGCCTTGGTGCTGGCGGTTCTGATGTATGCAATCGTCAACTATGACACTATGGCGTCGGTCTATACTTCAACCCTGAAGTATTCCAAGACAATTGAAGATGTTCAAGTCACCGCAAAGTACAATACTGATACCTTTGAATTATCAGGTCTTCCTGCCAGTGCCAGTGTCACGGTCACCGGTGATGCAACAAATGTTACAAATGCGGCCAGTACATCTGACGGCGTTGTTGTAGCAGATCTGGATGGAATGACCGAAGGAGAGCACACAGTCAAACTGACAGCTGACGGATACGGCAGCAGCGTCACGACAGTGGTCAATCCTTCCACTGCAGTCATTACTTTAAAGAAGAAGACAACGCAGCAGTTCGATATCTCCTATGACTTCATCAATCTTGATAAGATGGAAGATATCTACAGTGCCGGCACACCAGTCTTTGATTATACGAAGGTCAATGTCAGAGCTTCCAAGGAAACACTGGCATCCATTGCCTTTGTCAAGGCACTGATTGATGTCAGCGGGCAGACGGCAGACTTTGAGCAGGATGCAAAGCTGATTGCCTATGATTCCAACGGCAGTCCAGTCAGTGCAGACATCGTTCCTAGTACGATCCATGTCAAAGTTCCTGTGACGTCGCCAAGCAAGACGGTGCCGATCAGGGTCGTTGTCAACGGTTCTGTTCCGGATGGGAAGGCGATTGAATCCATTACAATGGATCAGCAGTCAGTGACCATCTATGCAAGTGATACAGTCCTGGCTGGAATTGACAGCGTGAGCGTCACTCTGGATGCAACCGCATTGACCAAGGATTCCTCCGTGATCCGTCCGATTGTTCTGCCGGCAGGGGTCGGCAGTGCATCAGTGTCACAGATCACGATGGCAGTCAATCTGGGTGAAGGGGTCACAAAGACCATCTCTGGCGTCGCCATCAAATACGTCAACAACAAAAAGAACTACAAGGCAACACAGCCTGACAACAAGACTACAACAAGTGTTGAGATCTTTGGCACACAGGCAAATGTAGACAAGGTATCTGCTTCAGATATCAATGTCTACATCGATATGAGCAAGGCAGAACCAGGGCTGCAGACATTCAATCTGAATGTTGAACAGCCGTCAAGCGGACTCGTCAAGTATTCTTTGACTGAATCAACCTATGAAATGGATGTCCTTGGTGAAACAAACGATGTAAACAGTGAAGGGAAGAGTATAAACAATGGGTAGATATTTTGGAACGGATGGAATCCGTGGAAAAGCAAATGAAGGACTGACAGCTGACCGTGCCTTTCAGGTAGGCAGATACTTAGGCTATTACTACAGCAGGACAGGGAAGCAGAAGATCATTATCGGCAAGGATACACGTCTTTCCTCAGACATGCTGGAGAATGCACTGGCTGCCGGCATCTCATCAGAAGGATGCGATGCATATCTTGCCGGCTACTGCCCGACACCGATGATCTGCTATCTGACTGTACATGAAGACTTTGCCTGCGGAGCTATGATCAGTGCTTCGCATAATCCTTTCTATGACAACGGCATCAAGGTGTTCTCCAAAGAGGGCATCAAGCTGCAGGGTGAAGTAGAGGAACTGATTGAAAACTACATTGACGGAAAAGAGACGATTGCCTATAAGAAGGAAGCGGAGATTGGCAAAGTTGTCCGTTACGATGAAGGGATTGAACATTATCTTGACTGGGTCACAGCAGAATATCCATTGGATCTCAAAGGCATGCATATTGCCATGGACTGTGCCAACGGATCATCTTCATTCACTGCCCGCAGGGCACTGACAAAGCTTGGCGCGGATGTCACAGTAAAGGATGACCAGCCGACCGGCATTAATATCAATAAAGGATGCGGATCAACACATCCGGAGAACTTCGTTGCTTTCATGAAGGCAAATGAAGGAAAGTATGATCTCGGCCTGACGTTCGATGGAGATGCTGACCGCCAGATCATGGTAGCTCCAAACGGCCATCTGATCGACGGCGACTATGTACTGTACATCTGCGGCAAATATTATAAGGACAAGGGTGTCCTGAACAACAACACCATCGTTACAACAGTCATGGCAAATATCGGCTTATGGAAGGCTATGGAAGCTAATGGCATCAATGTTGAAAAGACGGATGTCGGTGATAAGTATGTTTATGACATGATGTGCAAAAAGGATTATATTGTCGGCGGAGAACAGAGCGGACATATCATCTTCAAGCGTCATGAGACAACAGGCGACGGCCTGGTGACTGCTTTGGCCATGCTGAAGATCATGAAGGAAACTGGCAAGAGCGCTCTCGAACTGATGGATGGCTTGAAGATCTATCCGCAGCTGCTGATCAATGTCAAAGTGACTGACAAGACAAAGGTCATGGGCGACAGCGAAGTTCAGAAAGCAATTGATGAGGTCAATGAAGAGCTCAACGGCAACGGACGCATCCTGGTCAGACCGAGCGGTACAGAACCGCTGCTGCGTGTCATGGCAGAGGCGGAAACAGATGAGATCTGCGACCGCGTTGTCGGCAAGATTGCCCGCATCATCCAGCGCAAATACGGAGTTGAAGAATAAATGAACAGAAACATTGTCTGCACTGCAGGCAGTGTTTTTTTAGGCCAATTATGTGATATGATTGACCCAGGTGATAACATGAAAAAAGTCATAGCAATTGTAGAAGATGAAAAAGATCTTAATGAACTGGTCAAAAGATACTTGGAAAAGGAAGGATATGAGGTACGCTCGTATCTGACTTTTGACGCCGCTAGTCCGCATACTGCAGATGATGATGTTCATCTGTGGATCCTGGATATCATGCTGGGAGACAAGAGCGGTTTCGATCTGATTGAAGAGATCCGTACACATGATCATGATGTGCCGGTCATTTTCATGAGCGCCAGAGATAAGGAATTCGACCGTGTCATCGGTCTGGAAAAAGGATCAGATGACTACATTACAAAACCATTCTCTCCTAAGGAGCTTGTTCTGCGTGTCAATAATCTGATCCGCCGTGTCTATAAGGAAGATGAACCGAAGCTTTTTGTGAATGGATATGAAATTGATGAGGTCAAGCGCACTGTCACGGAAGGCAGTGAAGTCATTGACTTGACGACCAAGGAATTTGATCTTCTGATGCTGTTTGTCAATAACAGAGGAACAGCATTCCCAAGAGAACAGATCTTATCGCAGATCTGGGAAGAGAACTATTACGGTTCAGACCGTGTTGTGGACGATACCCTCCGCAGACTTCGCAAGAAGATGCCTAATCTTGCCATTCATACAATCTACGGTTTCGGCTATCGACTTGGCTGATCTATGAAAAGACTAAGAATGTGGCTGCGGGAGCTGTCGCTTTCACAGCAGCTGTTGACGATCATCTTTCTTATAGTTGCCGTCTTTGCAGGATTCATCTTTATTTTTCTTGCGCCTGCGGTAGAGAAGTTTTCAGAAACAGAGATGTACAGTCTTCTGCATAATTCACAGGAGAACATTATTTCCTATCTGCAGAACAATACCGGCGAACTGCCGGATCTTGGCAGTTCAGAAGATGAGAAGATCATTCAGATTATTTATGATCCAAAGACGCCGGCACTTTCAGTTTTGAACCATTCTTCGATTTCAAAGGATCTGTCTCAGGAGATCGTTCAAAATAGTGATGAAAAGATTCCAGGAACACAGGATTATTCTTTTGTGTCCCAGGAAGTTGACAGCACAACGGGAGAATCTACGAAGTATCTGTATTCCATGACAGAGCTTGATGACGGCAGATATCTGATTTCAGTCATGGGCGATGCCTACCGCCAGCAGTTCTCAAAATCGTTGATGAATGGTGTTGTTCTGATCAATGTGCTGTTCGTCAGTGCATTATTTGTTCTGCTGATGATCTGGGTCGGTACTTTGATCATTCCATTGAATCAGATCAAGACATATATCAAGAAGATCAGAAATGATGAACCGGCGACCTTAAAGGTCAGGCGCAATGATGAGATTGGTGAAGTTGCGGATGCCCTAGTGGATATGGAAGCAGAACTGTCTCAGGAACAGCGTGAGAAGCAGGAAATGATCCAGAATATTTCGCATGACCTGAAGACACCGATAGCGACAATTAAGAGCTATTCAGAAGCTATCAAGGACGGTGTTTATCCATATGAGACATTGGAGAAGTCGGTTGATGTCATCATTGAACACGCAGACCGGCTTGAAAAGAAAGTAAAGTCTCTGATCATGCTGAATAAGATGGATTATCTGGAAGATCAAGCTCCAAGCGGAGAAAATCTCGAGATGAATCCAGTCATAGATAAGGTCCTGCTGTCGTTAAAGGTCATTCGCCCGGAAATTGAATTTGTCAGAGATACTGATGAGGGAGTCTGCTTCCATGGTGAAGAAGATCCTTGGCGGATCACCATAGAGAACCTGATCGACAATGCCCTGCGGTATGCAAAATCCAAGATTACGATTGTACTCCGTCAGGACGATCTGAAAGTCATCAATGACGGCAAGCTGATTGAGGAGGACCGTTTGGGGACACTGTTCCATCCGTATGAGAAGGGGACAGACGGCCAGTTTGGACTCGGCCTGTCCATTGTTTATAAGGTATGCCAGGTCTATGGCTACCGAGTACAGGCAGAAAACCTGACAGAGGGGGTCTGTTTCCACATTTGGAAAGATGGAAAGAGAAAGCGTCCGAAGCGCAGACCGCATAAAGAGGCTTAACGCTTCTCCTTTTTTCGTATACAATATACAGGTTATGACGGAATACAAGGTAATCCACGGGATAAAAACGGCTTATGACCAGGCAGGCAGCGGGAAGGATATGATCCTGCTCCATGGCTGGGGCCAGAATAAGGAAATGATGAGCTTGATCTTTAACCACTTCAAGGATCGTTTTCATGTATGGTCGCTGGACTTCCCAGGGTTTGGGGAATCTGAGGATCCTAAAGAGCCGTGGGGTGTTCCGGAGTATGAAGCATTTCTTTCTGATTTTATTGAAGACAACGGCATCAAGAATCCAATTTTAATTGGTCACAGCTTTGGCTGCCGGGTGGCAATCAGATACGCGGCAGACCATCCTGATAATGTCAGAAAGATGTGTCTGACCGGTGCGGCCGGCATCAGACCGAAGCACGGTCTTGACTGGCAGGTCAGGACGAAAGCATATAAAGCCGGCAAATGGTTCCTGAAGCAGACTGGACAGACAGCGAAGCTGGAAGAAATGAAGAAGAATGCCGGCAGTGAAGATTACCGCAATGCTAAAGGTGTCATGAAAGAGACCTTTGTCAAAGTAGTCAATGATGATGTCACACCAGTTTTAAAGGATGTGAAGTGCTCTGTCCTGCTGGTATGGGGCGATCAGGATACAGCTGCTCCTTTATGGATGGGGCAGATGATGGAAAAGGAAATGCCTGATGCAGGTCTTGCCCTGTTTGAAGGGGACGACCATTGGGCTTACTGGCATCAGCCGGATCGTTTCAATGCGGTCCTGGATATATTCTTTAAAGGAGATTGTGCATGAACACGGTTCTGAATATAGTCATTGTTGTTTTAATGTGTGCAGGTGCGCTGATTCCTGCCAAGCGTGCGCTGCATATGTTTCAGCAGAATCGCTATGAAACAGGAAGATACTCGGAGTGGATCCGTGAGAATTTCAGCAGACTGGCCAGACAGAATCTTTTTTCATCCATCTTAATGGTTCTTGTGTTCATCTGCGGAATATTGTTGAATCATACAGCTGGCCAGATCATCGCCTCTGCAGCTCTGATCATTTTGATTGTGCTGATGTATGTCTCTGAAAAGAAGCAGAATTATATCAAACCGTTAGTTTATACCGGCCGGGTAAAAAGACAGATAGCCGTACTGAGCATTCTGTATGTTTTATGGGTCTGTGCACTGATACTATGGCAGGGATTGATTTCCTTGTCATATTTTGGTGCATTTCTGATGCCGTGGCTGCTGATCTATCTCGTCGGTGCAGTGACTTCGCCAATTGAAGCTGCAGTCAGAAAATCTTACCTGAATGATGCCAAGAAGATCCTGGAGAGTCATTCCAATCTCATCAAGATCGGCATCACTGGCTCCTTCGGCAAGACAACAACCAAGAATATCATGCAGGCAATGGTCTCAGAACAGTTCAATTCATTAATGACACCTGCTTCCTACAACACACCGATGGGCATTACGCGGACCATCCGTGAGTTGCTCAAACCCATCCATCAGGTATTTGTTTGTGAAATGGGTGCAGACCATGTTGGTGATATCACTGAACTCATGAATTTTGTCCACCCATCCATCGGTGTTGTAACATCCATCGGACCTCAGCATCTGAATACTTTCGGTTCACAGGAGAACATCACCAGAGAAAAGATGCAGATGATTGAAATGCTGCCGGCAGACGGATTTGGCGTATTGAATTATGACAATGAATTCATCCGCAGCTGGAAAGTGAAGAATCCAGTTGAAACGGTCACTTACGGTGTTAAAAACCAGCAGGCTGATTATCATGCTGAAGATATTACTTATACCCAGAATGGATCATCATTTACTATTGTTCATGGAGAAGAAAGAATCCAGCTTGAAACAAAACTGCTGGGTGAACTTAATATTTTGAATATACTTTCTGCTGTTGCAGTTGCCAGACACTTAGGCGTTTCCTGGAGCGTCATTCAAAGAGCTGCCAAGCAGATGAAGCAGGTAGAGCACCGTCTAGAGCTCAAGAAGATCAATGGCTACCGCTTTATTGATGATGCCTTCAATGCCAATCCTACAGGTTCTGCCATGGCTCTGGAAGTCCTGTCAATGATGCCGAATACTAGGTTCATTGTCACACCTGGCATGATTGACTTAGGGGAGAGACAGACAGAGATCAATAAGCATTTCGGAACTCTGATGAAGAGCAGAGCGGACATTGTTGTTTTGGTCGGCCGCAGTCAGACCAAGCCAATCTATGAAGGACTGCAGGAATCTGGTTTTAATATGGAGAATGTGGTCGTTCTGGATACTGAAAAAGAAGCATTTGGATACATCTGGCAGGCCGCAAAACCGGTAGATACAATCCTGCTGGAGAATGATCTTCCTGACGCATTTAATCACTGATTTTGCTATAAAAGCTGATATTTATGCTGTTTTGGCAGCTTTCCTTGAGGATACTTTTCTCTTGAAAAAATACAACATTTTTTGTTGCAAACAATAGACCACTATGGTATATTAAATAAGCGCTGAAAAAGCAGATGTAAATAATGCGCTTGGCAGACTATTGAGGAAATACTCAAGAGGCCGAAGAGGTGCCCCTGCTAAGGGCATAGGTCGGGAAACCGGCGCGAGGGTTCAAATCCCTCTTTCCTCGCCATTCAATTGGTTCTGTGGAGTAGTGGCTTATCTCGTCTCCCTGTCACGGAGAAGATCGCGAGTTCGAATCTCGTCAGAACCGCCATTATGCGAGTGTAGTTCAATGGTAGAACGCGACCTTGCCAAGGTCGACACGGCGGTTCGATTCCGCTCACTCGCTCCATGTACAAAAAGTCCTAGAAATAGGGCTTTTTTTTAATTTTGCGGCATTGTAATTGCATTCGCTGAATACTCTTGTACTTGGTGAAAAATATCATTCAATTCCTCCAATGAAGTAATCAGATAATAATAATGGATCATGATATTGTGATGATAAATCGAAGCATTGAACGCAATGTTCATGCATTGAGCAACATAACGAAGGAATATGATTGCACTTCAGCTCATAAAACGCTATGGTTTAAGTAACAAAACAGCATCAGTTTGGCTATAACATCATTCTTCTTCATAAGTGAAATTCATTCCTGCCCTTCATTCATGGAAAACCTTAGAGGAGGCTGTCAATATGATGATAGATTTTCATGTAAAGCGTTTATGCACAACAAAAGATACAGAGAAAAAAGAAGAAGTAGAAAATATCCTGACAGAAAACAAGATTCCGTATTTCACTAGAATCGATGATATGTTCTGGGAGAATTTTATGGGCGAACATCGTTTTGTTGCGAGCAGGAAAGCTCCGCAGACATATTCTATCTTTGTTTATAAGACTTATCGTGATGTGGATTATAAAAATGCAAAGCACCTGACTGCCGGTGCGATCAGAAAGTAGAGATTCATATTCTGTGTCGATTTTGGAATTGAATATCTGCTGAAGAAGATGGGAACACCATAAGCACACTTTCCAGTGGATTCGAATACTGGCGTCAGGATTGATGACAGTCATTGTCATTCGAGCAGCGTAACGGTGACCAAATAGACGATAAAATGACCAGATAGACATAGGATCATGTATTTTATGATCCTATGTTTTATATTACTTATGAAGAGAAGCATTTGATGAAAACAGAAAATCACCAAGTGCTGCAGTTTATCACACTTCCTGTTTGATTCATCAGAAATATCCATTAACCTTTTAAGGAAAACAGTAAGAATGAACAGCCCGTTCAGCGGTTGCACACAGTGCTCTTCTTTTTTATGCTAATTTGAAACTGGATCATATAAGCAATGAATGTGATTCTGATGAGTATCAGGAATAGAGAGGATGAGCAAATAAAAATGTTTCCAACAGATCCTGCACAATATGATATAAGAGTCAGATATGCGCTGATGATCATGATTATCGTGGCAGTTCTGTATCTCATTCGAGTCATTGCGCTTTACAGAATCTTTTCCAAGGCTGGACTTCCTGCATGGAAAGCAGTGATTCCTTTCTACAGTGAATACTTATTGACTGTTATCAGCTGGAAAAAGAAGGTTTGGGCAGCTGTACTTGTTGTATGCGATTTCTTTTATGCTCTGACGAAAATTGGCGGTTCATATAGTGAGCCTGCAATCATTACATTTGAATTGATCCTTGCAATTGTACTCTTTCTGATCACAGCAGTCAGAAGTTTCAAATTATCCAGAGCGTTTGGGCACAGCACTGGATTTGGTGTTGGCCTGCTGTTCCTGGATCTAATCTTCTTATTGATCTTAGGATATGGAAAGGATACGTATTTGGGACCGCAGGATTAGTCAATTCTGCTACGATTCGCAGTAAGAAAGGTTGAATGGTATGGAAGTCACTGGTGTTGTACAAGTTGTCAGTCCATTAGTTCTCTTTATTCAGATTATTAGTACATTGATGCTTGTACTGATTTTTATCGTTGTTTTGAAGTTCATATTCATCTTTTTGATGAAAAAATAAATATCCTGAGCAGGTCTATTAACTTAAGTCTTCTCTGCAGTCAGAAATGACTGCTTTTTACTTTTCATTAATGAACATGAGACTGATTTATAGAGGGCACTGACTGTACATCTGCTGACATTTGTGACATGACTATATATCATGTAAAATATCAAAGAATATATATTGACGTACATCTATGTGTTTGGTATAACTGTACATATAGATGAACATCTATGTGAGGCAACTATGAATAAAAAGAAGAGTGCAGCTATTTGTAAAGCACTGTCAGATGAGAATCGGCTGAAAATTGTTGAAATGCTGACAGATGGAGAAATGTGTGCGTGTGATCTGCTTGAAAAATTAGAAATTACACAGCCTACTTTGTCGCATCATATGAAAGTATTGAATGAATGTGAACTGGTAAATATACGCAAGGACGGCAAATGGTGCCATTATTTTTTGAACTGTGAAACGTTGACTGCGTTTAGAGAATACATCAATAGTCTTTCCTGTACATGCAGGGCAAATAAAGAAGGGTGCAGCTGTAAATAATGTGGAATTTTGTACAAAATCAGATTTTGAGCATGAAGTGGCTGAATGAATTGATTGGGAACATTCTGACTTCATGGGGAGTTGATATCACTGCAAGGTTAGGAGGAAGCATTCAGTTCTTCTTCTTCGATGTGATTAAGATTGTAATACTTCTATGTATCTTGATTTTTATCATCAGTTATATCCAGAGCTATTTTCCACCGGAACGCAGTAAGAAGATCCTTGGCAGATTTCATGGCTTGTGGGCAAACTGCATTGCAGCACTGCTTGGAACAGTAACACCATTCTGCAGCTGTTCTTCAATTCCGTTATTTATCGGCTTTACAAGTGCTGGTCTTCCAGTGGGAGTCACTTTCTCCTTCCTGATTTCATCACCAATGGTGGATCTGGGAAGCTTGATATTATTGATGAGCATCTTTGGCACCAAGGTTGCTGTTGTCTACGTCATCTTTGGTTTGGTGATTGCGGTCATCGGTGGTACATTGATTGAAAAGTTCGGTATGGATAAATATGTGGAAGACTTTATCAAGAATGCCGCAAATGTAAATCTCGAGTCTGCTTCATTGACACAGTCGGATCGTCTGGTCTATGCCAAGGATCAAGTCGTCAGTACCTTTAGGAAAGTATTTCCATATATTCTGGCTGGTGTTGGAATAGGTGCAATTATTCATAACTGGATTCCAGAAACTATGGTTGAAACAGTTCTAGGCGGAAGCAATCCATTCGGCGTTGTACTTGCTACACTGATTGGTGTGCCGATGTATGCTGATATCTTCGGAACAATTCCGATTGCGGAAGCACTTTTATACAAAGGTGCACAGTTAGGAACTGTTTTATCCTTTATGATGGCGGTAACAACACTTTCACTGCCTTCATTGATCATGTTAAGAAAAGCAGTGAAACCGAAGCTGCTGTGGACATTTATATTGATCTGCACGATTGGTATTATTCTGGTAGGGTATGTGTTTAATGTACTGCAGCCTTTCCTGGTATAGAAAGAGAGAAAATATATGGCTGAAAAATGGTATCCAGTGATTGATTATTCATTATGTATTGAATGCGGTACTTGTTCAAATTTCTGTGGACACGGAGTATATGACAAGACGAAATCGCCAACTCCAGTTGTTGTTTATCCATTAGGATGTGTTGACCATTGTCATGGCTGTCAAAATAAATGCCCAGTTGGCGCCATCTCTTACGTAGGGGATACACAGAGTGGAAATGTTCAGGAAGAATGCAGCTGTGGATGTGGCTGCAAAGGAGAATAAATATGAATTTATTTGGTAAAAAAGAAAAGAAAGAAGAAACACCTGCATGTGGATGTGCATGCAATGGCAATGCTGAGGTCAAAGTCAATGATGCACCAGCAGACAGCACGGCACTCACAAGTGTAAAAGTGCTTGGCAGCGGATGTAAATCCTGCAAAGCGTTGTTGGATAACACAAATGCAGCTTTACAGAATATGAAGGCAGGCATTGCTGCAGAATATGTCACAGATATGGCTGTTGTAGCAGGCTATGGTGTCATGTCGACACCGGCATTGGTCGTCAATGAAAAAGTGGTATCCATGGGCAAGGTCATGAATCCTGCTGAAGTAGAAAATCTCCTTCACAAAATCGGCTTCTGACAGATCGATACTGCAGATGAAAAAAGTGAAAGTTGCTTTTATCTGTACACATAACTCCTGCCGCTCACAAATGGCAGAAGGATTTGGCAGAGCATTGCATTCAGATGTACTGGATTGTTATTCAGCAGGGACAGATATTGCTGACCATATCAATCCAGATGCCGTCAGACTGATGAAGGATGTATATCATATTGACATCAGCTCACAGTACAATAAGACATTGAAGGAAATCCCAGCGGTCGATATTGTGGTCACAATGGGATGCGGTGTGCAGTGCCCGTCACTTCCATGCAGAGAGCGTTATGACTGGGGATTGGAAGATCCGACTGGCAGGGAAGATGCACTCTTTCTGCAGACTATGGAACAGATCAAGGAAAAAGTCTCTTCATTGGCAGACCACGCGGCAGCAGAGTATAAATGATATCGAATACATTGGCACGGATTCTGTCTGTGCCTTTTCTTTTTCTTCCAGAAATGCTTACAATAAGATAGATGTTTGTGCAGAAGGGAAATCCTATGTTCAATAAGAGTGATATATCACGTGATGCTTTCATGTTAAAAGGAGAGCTTGCACAGTGCGTATACGACTGGTGGTGGCATTCCTTTACTGGTCATGACGAAAAAACAGGCGAAGAAAAGAGTTTCTTTGTGGAATTCTTTACATGCAATCCTTCCGTAGGCGGTGAAGAGCCTGTTCTTGGTCAGCTGTCTGAAAATCAGAAGAACCACATCAGACCATCATATTTGATGGTCAAGGCAGGTGCGTGGGGACAGGATGCTGCTCAGCTGCACCGTTTCTTTGGCTGGAACCATGTGCAGATCAATGAAACAGTTCCTTTCCGGATTGTCTGTGATGACTGTTACCTGGATGAGACATTCACGCATGGCCATGCTGCATTGACTGAGGAAGAAGTGAATGCCCATCCGGAATATATGTGCAGTGCAGGTGAAATGAGCTGGGATCTGAAGATTGTTAAGCAGGTGGCATATAATGTCGGTTATGGGGGGTCACGTCCTTTACGTGACAGTGAGGCATTTGAAATGTACTGGCATGCGGAAGGTATGAAGTCAGCATACAGCGGAGAAGTGATCTGGAATGAAAGAAAATAACTTGTCACACCAGAGACATCCTATGGCTATGCAGATAAGAACTGGGGTAGGGATTTTACCAGCCCTTGGGTCTGGCTGTCTTCAAATCATCTGTTCAGCCAAAAAAATGGCAAGCTACTTGTGGACAGCGTTTTTGATATTGGCGGCGGCAGGCCAAAGATTGGCAGTGTAGCTCTGCCAAATAAACTACTTGCAGCATTCTGGTATGAGGGGGAAGAATTTGAATTCAACTTTTCAAAGTTCTGGACATTGACGAAAACAGATTTCTCATGTCATGAAACTGAAACGCAAGTCATCTGGCACATTGAACAGGAAACTTCTCTGCACCGTATGGTGACAGATATCTCATGCGAAAAACAAGACATGCTGTTTATAAATTATTAAGCGCCGGATGGCTCCAAACGGTATCGACATCTATGGAACGGCGGCAACGGGAGCGGCACCGTAAAATTGTATCGTGGGCAGGAGCTGATTGATGAAGTAACTGCATATAACGTTGGGTGCGAATATGGTGAGTACAGCACAGGAGAAAACATATGAAATATGCGGAAGTGATAACTTTGAAAAATGGCAGTACATGCACGGTTCGGAATGCATCTTCTGAAGATGCCAAGAAAGTGCTGGATAATTTCAATCTGACGCATGCTCAGTCAGAATATCTGCTGACTTATCCTGATGAAGCAAGCATCGATATTAACCAGGAGGAATCATATCTGAAAGACAAAGAAAATAGTCCGGATGACATTGAACTCTGTGCTGTAATAGATGGTGAGATTGCTGGCACGGCAGGAATAGAGCCAGTCGGCAGAAAGGACAAAGTCAGGCACCGGGCAGAACTTGGCATCAGTATCGATCAGAAATACTGGGGGTTTGGCATTGGCAGAGCATTGGTCGATGCATGTATTGCCTGTGCAGTGCAAGCAGGCTATGCTCAGCTGGAACTGCAGGTGGCAGCAGAAAATACACGTGCTGTTCGTTTATATGAGCATGCAGGGTTCGCAGAATATGGCAGAAATCCAAAAGGATTCCGAACCCGCCGGGGAATATATCAAGAACTGATCTTAATGAAAATAGAATTATGATCAATAACGGCAGCCGAAGGAGAGGGGTATCATATGGCATCCAGAATGATTCATTATACAGTTGCAGAACATATGATTGATCTTCTACGGATTGAAGATCGGAATGCATTTCTTGTTGGCTCTGTGATACCAGATGCTTGGTACCTTTCCAATCATAAGGATAAAAAGCAGTCTCATTTCATGACTGTTGATGAAATCAAGAATATCCGTGGATGTGACTGCACTTATTTTATAAAAAAATATCTTTCTTCTGCAGTGAATGAGTTTTATCTGGGTTATTTTATTCATCTGCTGATGGACAACATCTTTCTCACCGATATTCAGGCAGAAACGGTTTATTCTCTTCCAAAAGATCAGCGGAATGGACTGACTGAGATCCTGTACGAGGACAACTATATCTATAATACGAAGCTGATCAATCAGTATGGATATCAGCTGGATCTGATGCCTGTACCGGAAATAAAGCTGGATGAGATTGATCTGTCAGTATCTCATCAGCAGTTATTTCTAAATGAATTTTATCATGACTTTGAACCAGTTCATTATGGCGAAATGAAAATGCTGGAATGCAGCCATTTAGATCAATATATTGAGAAATGCATCAGGATCTGTACAGAAAATGTGAAGCTGATCCAGCATCATCAAAAGTGCATCAATCTTGAACAGTATATGATATCTAATGATATTTGCTGAAAATGGAATTACAATCATAAATGATAAGAAGAAAATCAGGAGGCATTAAGATGTCAAAGAATGTATTAGTTGTTTCATCGAGTCTGCGGGCGGGAAGCAATTCAGATCAATTGGCAGATGCTTTTATCAAAGGTGCAAAAGATGCTGGACATGATGTTGAAAAAATCCAGCTGAAAGGAAAAAAGATCAGTTTCTGTCTTGGATGTCTCGCCTGTCAGAAAACAAAAACTGGTCACTGCATTCAGAAGGATGATGCGGATGACATTATCCAGAAGATCAAAAACGCTGATGTTGTAGTATTTGCTTCCCCAATCTACTACTACACACTGAGCGGTCAGCTGAAGACTTTGCTGGATCGTGCAAATCCGCTGTATCCGATTGAATATCGCTTCAGAGATGTCTATTTGTTACTGTCTGCAGCAGAGGATGAAGAGACTACGCCAAAGCGTGCGGTATGCTGTATGGAAGGATGGATTGATTGTTTTACTAAGGCACAGCTGGCTGGAACCGTATTTTGCGGCGGGGTCAATGATCCAAATGAGATCAATGGCAGCCCAAAGATCCAGGAAGCATACCAGCTGGGAAATCACCTTTGATTATTGAAGCAGTTCAATTAAGGACTGCTTTTTTATTTTTATCTAAAGAAATCTATAGAGCGGCTGAAGATTTGCTTAATGAAGCGCTGGTATCCTGTAATTGTTGAAAGGAGACAGCAGAATGGCATACAGTGGTGTAAAATTTCTGTTCTTTTTTTTGCCTTTGACTTTGCTGGCATATCAGGTGACTCCTCAAGGCAAACGCAGATATGTGCTTCTTGCGGCAAGCTTGATCTATTTCTATCTGCTTTCAAACTGGCTGATTATCTATCTGCTGGGAACGATTGCTGTGGTCTATACAGCAGGCATCAGTATGGAATCATATGCATCAAAAAAGAAAATCCTGACAGCAGCAGCTGCGGTCTTGGTAATTGGTGCATTAGCAGTATTAAAATATGCTGATTTTATGATTGGTAACCTGAATCTTCTGGCGAATCAGAAAATTCCTCTATTGTCGCTGGCAGCTCCGATTGGAATCTCATACTACACACTGGAAGCAGTTGGCTATCTTCTTGAAGTGTATTGGGGAAGAATCAAAGCAGAAAGGAATGTCTGCAACCTGGCACTCTTTCTTGCATTTTTCCCGCAGACTATGGAAGGACCGATTGCTAGATATCAGGATACTGCGCAGCAGCTGCTCGAAGGCCGACCGATTACGCAGGAAAGTCTCTTTGAAGGATCTTTATTGATTCTTTGGGGATTGTTCAAGAAGATTGTAATCGCCGACCGTCTGGCAGTCATGGTCAATTCTCTGTATGGACAATGGGATACGATTGCAGGTGCATCTGTACTGCTGGCAGGAACAGCCTTTGTAATACAGCTCTACATGGATTTTTCGGGTGTTATTGATATTGTAAGAGGATCTGCTCGGATCTTCCAAATTGAACTGCCGGTGAACTTCCGCCAGCCATTCTTTGCCGAAACGGCTTCTGATTTCTGGCGCAGATGGCATATCTCTCTGGGAGTATGGCTGAAGACTTATGTTTTCTATCCGATGACGACCTCAAAGCTTGTTACCAGATGGATACTGTTCAGCAAAAAGAAGTATGGAAAATATATCAGCAAAGTCGGAGCAACCGCACTGGCTCTGTTTCCGGTATGGCTGATCAACGGCATCTGGCATGGCAGCCAATGGGTATATCTGCTCTATGGCATGTATTACTTTGTAATCCTGGTCATGGAAGTGGTGCTGGAGCCGGTTAAGAAGAAGATATACAAGAAAGCTGGATGGAACGCAAAGCACTGGTTCTTTCACTTTCTGCGGATTGGAAGGACATGGGTTATTATCTTTGCCGGCGAGCTTTTCTTTAATGCAGCTAGTGTCAGGGCTGGAGTTCAGCTGCTAATGAATCTTTTTAAGGATTTCAAGTTCAGCGATCTGTGGGGAAAAGCAGTGACGGGCACTGGTCTGGATGCGGCAGATCTTGTCGTAATCCTGTGTGGAATCCTGATTGTCCTTCTATACGATCTTCTCAAAGAAAATAATATTGATGTGATGAAATTAATCAGACAGCAGAAACTGCCTGTCCGCTGGGCAGTATGTTATGCTCTGATTCTTGCAGTCGTTGTGTTTGGTGCATATGGTGGTGGATATGAACCAATTGATCCGATGTATGCAAGCTTTTAAAGGATGATGATATGAATAAGATAATTTTTAAGAGTATGGTCTTTATATTGGTTCTCGCTGGAATTCTCTCACTTTGTTCAAATTTCTTCGTCCTTTTTGCAAAAGAAGGACAGAATGCCGAACTGCTGAAAAGAGATGCAATCCAGATTCAATTGATGAAGGAAGAAAAAAATTCAATTGATCTTTTGGTCCTGGGAGACAGTGAAAGCTATTCTTCGATTTCACCATTGCAGCTGTGGAGGAATGCAGGCATCACTTCCTTTGTCGGCGGTCAGGCTTCACAGAAAATGACAGAAGCAATGGATCTTCTGAATACAGCATTACATACTCAAAGACCGAAAGTTGTTCTTTTGGAGACAAATGAACTATTCCGTTCCTCCAGCAGTGCAGACCGCATCGGTGAAGAAATGCTGCAGGCAGCCCAGAACGTCTTTCCAATCTTTCGATATCATAACGTATGGAAGTCACATGTGATGGATACAGCTCAGGCTCCGACAAACTGGAAAGGCTATCGCCTGCGCAGTGAATCACAGCCGGTGAGTTCCACTGCATCCTATATGAAGGCTGACAGCAGCGTTAAGACAGTCACGCAGGAGAACAAGGATCTGCTTAAGGAAATGAAGAATATCTGTGAACAGAACCAATGCCAGCTTGTTCTTTACAGTTCGCCTTCACCTGTGAATTACAATATGGGAAAGCATAACGGCATCGCAAAAGCAGCCGAGGAACTGAATCTGGAGTATATTGATTTAAATCTGAAAACAGGTAAACTTGGCATGGACTGGCAGAAAGATAGTTATGATTCTGGAGATCATTTGAATATCTACGGAGCTGAAAAAGTAACCAAATATATGCAGGAATATCTGCAGAAGTATGGTCTGGAAGACCACCGCACTGTTTCGTCTTTTCAGTCATGGAATGATCTCGCCAATACGTTTGAAACGATGGTAAAGCTGAAGAAAATGAGTAAAACAGTGTAATATTATTGTCTTTCATATGATAATGAAATGACGGAAGGAGCATAATATGACAGAAAGAATATATACGCTGCTGATTGCGGAGGATGATCAGGATATTGTAGAAGTCTTAAAGATGTATTTGGAAAATTCGGGATTTCGTGTCCTTTCAGCTGCCAATGGTGAAGATGCTTATCAGATTCTGCATGAACAGACTGTTGATTTATGTATCTTTGATATCATGATGCCGAAGATGAACGGCTTTCAGCTGATCAAGAAGGCGAGAGATAACAAAGCATCCATGCCAATTATTGTTCTGTCAGCTAAAAGAGAAGACAGTGACAAGATCCTTGGATTGGATCTCGGAGCAGATGATTATCTGACCAAACCGTTCAATCCTTTGGAAGTCATTGCCAGAGTCAAGGCAAATCTGCGGCGTGCCAATGACTTAGGAAACAATCAGCACAAGGATGCGGATGAACAGATGTCTTACGGTCCGCTCCGCATCAACCTCAATACTTTTCAACTGTTCAAGAATGAAGAAGAAATCAATGTTACGCCGATTGAACTGAAGATTCTTGGTCTGCTCATGAAGAGACCGGGAAGAGTATATACAAAGGTGCAGATCTGTGAATATCTGAATGGCAAGTATTTTGAAAATGATGAGAACACAATCATGGTCCATATTTCCAACCTCAGAGAAAAGATTGAAGATAATCCAAAAAATCCAGAATATCTGGTAACTGTGAGAGGACTTGGTTATAAGTTAGGCAGGAACAGATAATGATGGAAAAGAAAGTCAAGGAGCAGATGAGCCTGCATCGGTTCTTAGCAAGAAATATTTTGATCCTCATCGTTGCTGCAGTAATCATTGCTGCCGGAACATTGTTTGCCGGTGATTATCTTGGCCGTGCTTTGGTAAAGCAACCGGATGTATCGGTTATACTCAATCAGTCGGCGCTCTATGAAAAAGAGGATTATAAGAGTATCAAGACAGGCACCAGCTTAGGAGAGAACGGCTATTTTCAGATTCTGGATGCAAATGCGGAACTGCTGTACACCAGCAGTAAAACAAAAGAGAACTCTCTGACTCTCGAATCACTGGATTATGTACCTGACGCTGCCAGCGGTACGATTTTCACAATCGAAAGGCAGACTGATGAATACGGAGAAAATTACTACTTCATCCACCGCATGTACACAGACAGTGATAATAATGTGGAAACAGGATTGGCGGTCATTGATATGGATTGGAATATTCTTTACTCCAATATGGAAATCAATTCTTCTAAGATTTCACAGAACACCATTAACATTCTACTGAATAATTCTGAAGATGGACTGTCACAGACAGTTGCACAGAAACATCGGTTTGAAACGCAGAGCGGCGAGATCAGATATCTCATTCTATATACAGATTCAGCGAATGCAACGTATGTCACTGAGTACATGCGTGCAATTATCATCAGCATTGTTCTATTCATTTTATGCATGGTTGTTGTTGTCTGGATCATGACACAAAAGACGGTGAACTACATTAAAAATCCTCTTTCTGTCCTGGAAGGTGCAATGAAGAACTTTTCAAAAGGAAAGCGTGAGCAGATTGAAGATTGTGACGGGCCAAAAGAATTTTCAATGGTCATCCATACGTTCAATGACATGGAGAATCAGCTCAATGAAAGTGAAAAAGAAAGAGCAGAACTTGAGAACCAAAGACAGAAGATGCTTGGTGATATCTCACATGACATCAAAACGCCGGTGACTGTCATTAGGGGATATTCCTCTGCAATTGCTGACCATATCATTCCACAGGAAGAACAGGAGAAGTATCTGCGCATCATTTCACAGAAGGCAGCTTTATTGAGCGAGCTTGTTGATTCTTTCAGCGATTACAGCCGTCTCCAGCATCCTGATTTTCAGATGAACTTTGAAAAAACCGACTTGTCGGAATATCTGCGGGAATATGTAGCTGAAAAATATGAAGAACTTGAACTTCAGGATTATTCGATGGATATCAATATTCCGGAAAACGCAATAGAAGCTGACATTGACCGTCAGCAGCTCAAACGAGTCTTTGAAAACATCATCATCAATTCAGTAAAGCATACTTCAGCCCATACAGTTATCTCCGTTTCTCTGCAAAGAGAGGGAGAAAATGCAGTGATCAGTCTCGGGGACAATGGGCCAGGCATTCCGCCGGATCTTCGGAAAACAATCTTTGAACCATTTGTGACAGGTGATGATTCCCGCACAAGTGGAAAAGGAAGCGGACTTGGGCTGTCCATCGTAAAGAAAATTGTTGAGGCTCATCACGGTACCGTTGAACTCATGGATTCAAAAAAAGGAACTATATTTCACATTGTTCTGCCCCTTCATCAGGCGGTCAATGACAGAGCAGACTGATATTTCAGCCTGCTTTTGGTCTTTAAAAGACGTTTTCGCCAATGTGTCTATACAAATTCTGTACATTAGCACCGATAATAGAACGGGAACCTGAAGTACGAATTCGTATTATCGGCAGACCGGGGAGATATAAGATGGACAATAAACACGCAGAAATACTTGATCTGATGTGTGCAATCAATCGGCTCGACGGCCTGTATCGACTGGCTGCCATCAAAAATGGCATTAAGTTCAATACTTTGGTATTCTTATGTGCGATTGATGATGGTAAAGTGCATACCCAGAAGCAGCTCAACGATGAATGGCTGACACCGCGCACGACCATCAATACAATCGTTAAAGAATGCATTGTCAATGGCTATATTACGATGCACAGCCTTGAACATTCAAAGGAAAAGGGAATTGACATCACTGCACAGGGCAGAGCATATATTGAAGAGACGACCAGGAATATCTATCTGGCAGAACAGAATGCCATGAGCATGACAAAGCAGGAATATCCAGAACCATTTATTCCATCACTCCAGAAATTTATCAGCAGTCTGGAAAGTGAATTTGATAAAAAAGTCTTCTAGAATGAACAGCATTGAAAGAAGCAGTAAAAGGAAGTGAATATGAAGCAAGCAATCTTGTTAGTGATATTTCTATTATTAATGGCAGTTCCTGTCTATTTTTTTGTGTACTGCATGATTGCGCTTCGCCGCGATATCAGACATTTTCCAAAGGCCGCAGTGAAACATAAATTTGCTGTTCTGATCCCAGCCAGGAATGAAGAGATGGTCATTGGAAATCTAGTTCATTCACTGATGCTGCAGAACTATCCTAAAGAAGCTTTTGAAGTTTATACATTGATCAATCACTGTACAGATGCAACGGAAAAAACAGCAGTGGAAAATGGCGCAAAGGTCATTCACTGTGACGGTACAAAGACAAAAGGGGAAGTCCTCCACAAGGCATTTCAGCAGCTGATGAAAGATCCTTCCATCGAGGCATTTGTGATCATGGATGCGGATAATCTAGCAGATCCGGATTTTTTAAGCATCATGAATGACACATTCAGCTGTGGCTATCAATTGATCCAGGGCAGAAGAACCGGGAAAAATGTCCGCTCATGGGTCAGCTGCTGCTACGAAGTGTTTTACATTCTGCAGAATATTTTCTTTAACCATGCCCGCACTTCCATGAACATGAATGCATCGTTCAACGGGACCGCATGGCTGATTGGCAGAAAGTATCTTCAGGAACATGGATATAGTATGTATACGATGATTGAGGATGTTGAACTGATTTCACAGGTGGCTCTGCAGAATGAAAAGATCATGTATACGCATGATGCAGTTGTATATGATGAATATCCTGAAGACATGAAGACTTCATTCCGTCAGCTTGACCGATGGATCTTTGGGCAGGTCCAATGCATGCGCAGATATGCAGGAAAGCTGATTGGCAATGTATTTAAAACGGGATCGAAGGCTTCACTGGACATGGCTTTTATCTTAACGATGCCGGTGACTGTGATACTTGGCCTGGTGATTTTTATTCTATGGCTGTGCAATTCTCCATCGGCGGCGCTGTTTACAGCTAAATTTCTATGGCTGTTCCTAGTCCTTCTGTATATTGGTATGATCTTCTTTCTTTCGGCTGCAATCCATAAGAATTCTTCATCTGTTTCACAGCTGCGTTCAGGAGTTCTTTGCTTTCCAATCTTTGTATTGAGCTGGCTGATTCTGGCACCAGTCAACCTGTTCCGCCGCAGCTTTGTATGGAAGCCGGTAGAGCACAATGTGTCTAGAAATATTGAGGACATGAAATGATAGACGGAATCAAAAGACTATTCCATATTTTCTTCAGCGGGATCGGTGAATATCCGCCGGGCGGACTGTTTTCACTTGGCCATTTTGTGATGCTGACAATTACAGTTTTAGGAATTATCATGGCATTGAATAAGACTCTGCAGTACTCTTATGAAAAGATCCGTGCTCTGACCAGACGGCTGATCATATTTCTGTCCGTGATGGAAGTGCTGAAGATTTACTTCAATTTCAAAATTGGCAATGGTACACAGCTGATGAGCTGGGTGCCGCTGTATTTCTGCACCATCTGTATTTATGCCGGTTGGCTGAGCTGTTTTGGCCAGGGCTCTGTACAGCATCTTGGTGATGTCTTCCTTTCCACCGGTAGTTTGATTGGCGGCATCTGCTTCCTGCTGTATCCATCATCATCCATCCTTCTGTATCCGACTTTCCATTTTCTGACTGTCCACAGTTTCCTGTATCATGGGACAATGGTCTATATTGGAATTCTGATGAACAGGAGCGGACTGATCAATCTGGCACAGGATGATCTGCGCCACTATGCACTCTATGTGAATTTCTTCTGTCTGATCTGCTGGATTTTGAACCTAAAGCTGGGGACAAACTTTATGTTCATCTCAGATACTTTCCAGGGAACGCTGCTGGATATTCCATACCGTATCCTGGGACCTTTCTATACGCCGGTCGCGATTGCCGTACAGGCAATTGTTCCATATCAAGTCATCATGTGGTTCAAGCATCATACAAGCTTATTGACAAGGCCGTCATGGTATGATCAGCCGGTCCAGAAACAATCCATCGCACATTGACTGCTGCTCATGATCAATGTCGATGGATTTTTATATTCGGTCATACAATCAGTTGTATAAAAGCAGAGCGGACGATAAAATTTAGATATACCGTCATGGTAAACAACGGAGGATATGATCATGATATTTTACTTTTCTGCAACAGGAAACAGCAAGTATGCCGCGGAACGGATTGCCAGGGAATGTCATGATCAGGTCCAGTCAATGACTCATTTTCATGACATAGTTCATCTGAAAGAGGGAGAAGTACTCGGCTTTGTCGTGCCGACATATTTCTGGCAGCTTCCTGTCATTGTGAAAGAGTTTCTGTCTTCGCTGACCGTAGAAGCGGAAGGGGAATCTTATATTTTTTTAGCAGCTACCTGTGGAGTGACTCCCGGCTGCTGCGGAGAAGAAACAAAAAGGATTCTGGCTGCAAGAAATATTTCACTGGATGCCTCTTTCAGCATCAAGATGCCAGACAACTGGACACCTTTCTTTGATTTGAGCAGTCCACAGAAGACTGCGCAGATCAACCGTCAGGCAGAACCGTTGATCAATGCTGTCATTGAACGTATCCAGACAAGAGAAAAGGGAAGTCATACTGAAAGGAAGACACCCTATATACTGAGCGGTATCACATATGCGCTGTATAATCGGGCAAGACAGACAAAAAATTTCTATGTTGAAGATACATGTATTGGATGCGGATTATGTGCATCGAAATGTCCGATCAATGCGATTAGAATAGCTGATGGTCATCCAGCATGGATCGAAGAACAATGTGCGCTGTGCTTGGGCTGTCTGCATCACTGCCCGCAGTTCGCCATCCAGTATGGCAATGGCAGCACAAAAAGACATGGTCAGTACCGCAATCCAAATACTGTTATCTAGGAGGCTGGGGATGAAGAATCAATCAACAAAAACAATTGTTATACTGCTGGCGGCGATTTCCACCGCTTTCTACGCACTGCAGCTGATCCTGTTCCATGATTGGAAGGACACTGCCTTTTATATGCTGCAGGACTGGGCATTTCTGCCAATTCAGATTGCGTTGGTCACTGTCATCGTCGGCCGGATCATGAATGAACGGGAGAAGCAGGCGCGGCTGGATAAGACACGCATCCTGACCAGTACATTTTTCAGCGACATGGGCACCAGCCTGCTGGATGCTCTAGTTCCGCATATGAAGAACAGAGAAGAGACTGCTTCACACCTGCTGAGCATGGATCAATGGAAAGGTGCAGATTTTGAAGCGGCAGCGGAAACTGTTAGGAATACTTCTATTCAAATGGACCTTTCAGCACAGGATATGATCAATATCAGAGATCTGCTGAATGAAAAAAGAATGACGCTGCTGGTCATTGCATCAAATCCAAGTCTTTTGGAACACGAGGATTTTACGGATATGCTGTGGGCAATCTTCCATCTGAATGATGAACTTGTTTATCGTGGTCAGATAGATGAACTTCCGCAGACAGATTTGATCCATTTAAATGTTGATGCAGAAAGAGTATTGAGGGAAATACTTGTGAACTGGCTCTGCCATCTTAAATTCCTACATCAGGAATATCCATATCTTTATCAGCTTGAAGTGCACCGCAATCCATTTCAAGCGGTACAGGCACAGTAGTTTTTTGCTTGTGAATAAAGGGAGAAACAAGAACAGCATGGATCATACAAATAATATCAGATTGTTTTCAGCGGGCTTCATGACCATATCAATGGTGCTCTGCTCGGCATGTTCAGCACCAGCTGGCAGCACCGTACAGGCAGAGCAGATGGAACTGACTGACATGCCTGCAGACCAATACCGCACTTACTATGAAATCTTCCCATATTCTTACGCTGACAGCAATGGTGACGGTGTCGGTGATCTCAAAGGTATTATCAAGACACTGGACTATCTCAATGACGGAGATCCGCATACGGACAAGGATCTGGGTTATACAGGCATCTGGCTGACACCGATCATGCCTGCTGTTTCCTATCATAAATATGATGTGACAGATTATATGAATGTTGATCCGCAGTTTGGGACGATGCAGGACTTTGATCAATTGATTTCAGAAAGCCATGCCCGCGGCATCAATGTCATTATTGACCTTGTCCTGAACCATACATCTTCGGAACATCCATGGTTCAAGACAGCAGCGGAATATCTGCGGAATCTTGGTAATCAGGAACCGTCTTCCGCAGAATGTCCGTATATCGATTATTATCATTTCTCAAAGAATAACAAAGACGGTTATCATCTGCTGAGCGGTACAGACTGGTACTACGAATCCCGCTTCACCGAAGATATGCCTGATCTGAATCTGGATTCTGAGGCAGTATGGAATGAGATTAATCAGATCACTTCTTTCTGGCTTTCTCATCACGTAGACGGATTCCGTCTCGATGCGGTCAAGGAGTACTATACCGGCAGTGATGAAAAGAATATTGAAGCACTGCGCAGACTGAATACAATGGTCAAAGAAAAGAAGAAGGATGCGTATCTTGTGGCAGAAGTATGGATGAACCGTGATTCTTATGCAAAGTATTATGCCAGCGGTGTTGACAGTGTCTTTGATTTTGCCTTTGCCAACAGTGATGGCAATACTGCTTCTCTTGTGAAGGGTTCAATCACTGCCCAGCAGTACACAAAAGCATTGATGAATGAAGAAGCACAATACGCTTCTTATCAGTCTGATTACATCAACGCACCATTCTATACAAATCATGATACTGCCCGCAGTGCTGGCTACTACTCTGGCGATTCTGCTGAAGCAATGACCAAGATTGCGGGTGCACTGAATTTTCTGCAGGGAGGTGCATCCTTCACATATTATGGAGAAGAACTGGGCATGAAAGGCTCTGGCCGCGATGAGAACAAGCGGGCACCGATGAACTGGGGCACGAGTGAATATCAGTCAATGCTGTGCAGTGGGCCTCAGGCAATGGATCCGAATATGGAAATGACTTATGGAACTTTGGCGGAGCAGGAAAAAAAGCAGGATTCAATTTATCAATATTATAAGAATGCCGTCCGCATGCGGAATCTCTTTCCAGAGATTGCCCGCGGCACAACAAAAGTCATTGCGCAGAACAATGATCAGATAGGTGTCTATATAAAAGAATCAGCGGAGGGAAAAATCTTAGTAATCTTCAATGCATCTGAAGAAGCACAGAAAGTCTCAAGCGATGTTCTGAAGCAGGAACTTGGCAGTCAGCAGGATCTGAAGAAGGCAGCGTATTTACTGCTGACGTCTTCAGATGCAGTGACCTATGAACAGGGTGAGCTGGTATTGCCACCATACAGCATCGTCATTTATCAATCATAAAAATATGAGAACCGCACAATTAAGCAACGTCATTAAGTTAAGATATCAAGAAGGATCACCTGAAAGGCATAAAAGCTGATCAGGTGATTTTCTGTATGGGCAGTGCACTATGAAAACAATCCTTATTCAGAGCACATTCTCTAAAAATGGATTATACTGGAGTTGCTTTTATGAGAAGCGGTAGTTGAAGCACACAAAGGAGTGGGGCTCGATCTTGCGGAGATCACTCCGTCCTGGGCGGACGGGCAATAGCTCTGCTTTCACAAGTGCTTCGAGATCAGCCGGGCGACCGCCTTTTCTTTTGCCCAAGGCCTGTTCACCTTCATGGAGCCTTGTGGTCAGTATCATATCGGTATATCTGTTCTCAAGGATGTCGTAGGCGGCATTGATATGATAAAGATCGCAGCCCTTGGTATCAGTTCCTTTTATCAGATAGGTCTCTTCGTCTTGCTGGTTATAAGAAATAGCCAAATCCGACCTATCCACAGCGATCAGATGATAGCCTTTGAAAGTCTTGGTGCACGGATATTCTTTATTCATCATGTCAAAAAGGCATCGGAAGGCTTCTGGTTCTATCTTGCTTCGTGCCTGTACAAAAGCAGAGGCTGTGGCAGAATCTGCAGAATAATCAAAATGATCCAGCAGCTCCTCTCTGACAGGCTTGCCAGCCATTGAGAGTATTGTTTTGATCATATCAGGGAACAGCAGCTTCCTGTCTCTGGTGAAGTCTCTTCCTTCATCAGAGATCAGATGGTCAACAGCCTTCAGCCGGTCCAGTTTACTGATCTTATGATCGAGCTCTTTCAATACTTCTGTTGAGAGGTCAGTCATATGCAGGCCTCTCATTTTTCTTTCCAGGATCCAGATCAGATATGAATATAATAATTGACGTTTCCATTCTTTTTTCACCTCCGTCACCTTCCTAAAGAAGGCGAGGAGTGAAACGGAGCGCCCAAATTTTTCCCTGCTGTCAAGCCCAAAAGAAAAAAACACTCATACTTTTGTATGAATGTTTTCTCTCACTGGTTTCTTAACTTAATGACATTGCACAATTAAGCGGTTCTTTTTATTTGATGTTAGTTTCCCCGTTTGTCAGGATATAGCGGATGAGTGATGCATTAAAACTATCAATCGAATCAGTTACGATGACAGCTTCGTTCAATTTGGCAAACTGACAAGGCCGGATCAAATTGAACTTGGTACTGTCCGTAACGACATACGGTGTTTTGGTATGGTGAATCGCAGAGGATTTCGTTTCCGCTTCCAATTCATTGGACGTCGAGAATCCGAACTGTTCATGGATGCCGTTGGTGCCGATGAACGCAGTATCAAAATATAGATCATTGAGCTGCGCCAGAGCCTGCTTGCCGGTGATTGCTTCCGTCGACCAGTAAAGGCTTCCGCCAAGTACGATTGTACTGATTCCTCGCTGACCAAGGATGGAAAGCTGAGGAATACCTGGCGTGACGACAGTGATATTCTTGGCAGTAATATACTTGATCATTTCACAGGTCGTGCTGCCAGCATCCAGATAGACCATCTGATTGTCATGGATCAGCTTTGCAGCACAGTAGGCAACCTGCTTTTTCTGTTCTTTCTGGGTCTCCGCCTTAAATGCCATGGCCGGTTCAATATACTGTGCTTCATTGAACTTAGCACCACCATGAAAGCGGGTAAGCAGATGAAGATCATCCATTTCCTGAAGATCTCGGCGGATGGTTGCTTCCGAAGCTCCTAACTGCTGGCACAGTTCTGCGACTGTAATTGAGCGATTCTCTTTTGCTATTGTCATGATTTCATTCCATCGTGCCTGCTTCATATATTCCCCCTAATTCTATTCCTATTATAACAATCATTTATGATGATTGAAACGATAAAATTGAATGATTAAGTGATTGAAAACGGTGAGCATGTGAGTGAATTGATGATAAAAGTATTGAAAGCGCATACAACTAGGGCTAAAACAGAAGCAGAAAGGGGAGCTTGAATGATCTATACAGTAACGTTCAATCCATCGCTGGATTACATCGTAAGAGTCAAAGATTTTAAGACCGGTGAAGTAAATCGTACTTATTACGAGCAGATCCTTGGAGGTGGCAAAGGAGTCAATGTATCAATCGTATTAGGAAACATGGGGCATGAAAGCACCACCTTAGGCTTTACAGGTGGGTTTACAGGGGACGCTCTGAAACAGCTTTTATGGAAACAAGGCGTCAAGACAGATTTCATTGAAGTAAAAGAAGGTTTTACAAGAATCAACGTCAAGATGAAGTCTGATCAGGAAACGGAGATCAACGGCCAGGGTCCAAAGATCACACAGGAAAATGTTGATACTTTATTCGCTAAGCTGGATGATCTGCAGGATGGTGACATTCTTGTCATCAGCGGAAGTATTCCCAACACACTGCCGGACGATATGTATGAGCGCATTATGGAACGTCTGCAGGGGAAGAAAATTGAAATCATTGTCGATGCGACAAGAGATCTGCTGGTGAATGTACTGAAGTATCATCCATATCTGATCAAGCCAAACAATCATGAACTTGGTGAAATATTCAATACAGATCTGAACACAAGAAAAGAAGTTATCCCCTTTGCTAAGAAGCTTCAGGAAATGGGAGCTAGGAATGTTTTGATTTCCATGGCTGGAGAAGGCGCAGTCTTTATTTCCGAAACGGGGGCAGTCATGGAGAGCGAAGCACCGAAAGGAAAAGTCATAAATTCTGTTGGTGCCGGTGATTCAATGGTCGCAGGATTTATCACTGGAATGATCGAGTCAAATGATTATGAGAAGGCGTTCCGTATGGGAATCTGTACGGGGAGTGCAAGTGCCTTCTCAGAAAACTTAGCTACAAGGGATGAAGTCAAAGCTTTATTAGAAAAACTGCCGAAGAAAGAGGAGGCATAAGAGGGAAAATGAAAATATCTGAATTGTTGAGACCAGAAGCGGTGAAGCTTCATGCATCAGCAGCTGATAAGAATGATGCAATCAATCAGCTGATCGACCTTCATTACACAGCTGGTAACGTGACCGATAAAGAAGTATTTAAAAAAGCTATCTTAGCTCGTGAAGAAGAAGGCACAACAGGAATGGGCAATGGAATTGCGATTCCACATGCAAGAACAAGTGCAGTTGCACATGCAGGCCTTGCGGCTCTGACTGTTCCGAACGGTGTTGACTTCAAGTCTGAAGACGGTACAAAGAGCAGTCTTCTGTTCATGATTGCTGCACCGGAGAACTCCAATAATTTATATCTGGAAGTATTAAGCAAGCTGGCAACACTGTTGATTGATGACAGTTTCGTTGCAAAACTGACTTCCGCTGAAACAACAAATGAATTCTTAGCAGCGATTGATGATGCTGAGAAGGCAAAGGATACAGAAAGTGCATCTGCCGCACCTAGCGGCATGCCAAGGATCTTAGCAGTCACTGCATGTCCTACAGGCATTGCACATACATACATGGCTGCCGAGAATCTGGAAAAGAAAGCTAAGGAAATGGGTATTGTTCTCAAGGCTGAGACACAGGGTTCTGTCGGTGCAAAGAATGTTTTGACAGCTGCTGAAATTGCAAATGCTGAAGGTATCATTATTGCAGCAGATAAGAATATTGAACTGAGCCGTTTTGAAGGAAAGCCTGTCTATCAGACTTCTGTATCAAAGGGTATCAATGATCCAGAAGGATTGATCAACAAGATTCTGAACAATGAAGCTCCAGTATGCCATGTTGACGGCGCAAAGAAAGTATCAGTAAGTTCCGATGAACAGGATTCTGTATGGCACATCATCTACAAGCATCTGATGAATGGTGTATCACACATGCTTCCATTCGTTGTCGGCGGCGGTATTCTGATTGCATTGGCATTCTTAGTTGATAACCAGGCAGTTGGTACCAGCAACTTCGGTATGGGAACACCTCTTGCAGCTTTCTTCAAGACAGTCGGCGGCGCGGCCTTTGGCTTCATGCTGCCTATCTTGTCAGGCTACATTGCTATGTCCATTGCTGACCGTCCAGGTCTGGCTGTTGGTTTCGTCGGCGGTGCTATTGCTTCTGCCGGCTACAACTTCATCGCTCTTGCTGATCCTACCGCAGCGGTCGTAAGTTCAGGTTTCTTAGGCGCCCTGCTTGCAGGTTTTGCCGGCGGCTATATCACCAAGGGATTAGAAAAACTGTTTGATAAGCTTCCTGCAGCTCTAGAAGGCATCAAGCCTGTTCTGCTGTATCCTTTGATTGGTATCTTCCTGATTGGTCTTGTCATGTTCGCAGTCAACCCGTTGATGGGAGCTATCAACACAGGCTTATCCAACTGGCTGAGCGGCCTTGGCACAACAAACTTAGTCGTTCTTGGCGCCGTTGTCGGCGGTATGATGTCTGTTGATATGGGCGGTCCAGTCAACAAGGCTTCCTATGTATTTGGTACTGCTATGCTTGCGGCTGGAACACAGGTCGGTCAGGTCATCATGGCTTCTGTCATGGTCGGAGGTATGGTTCCACCACTGGTCATTGCACTTTCCACAACAATCTTCAAGAATAAGTGGACAAAAGCTGAACGCAACAGCGGTCTTGTCAACTACATCATGGGTCTTTCCTTCATCTCTGAAGGCGCAATCCCATTCGCAGCTTCTGATCCATTAAGAGTTCTTCCATCCTGCATCATCGGTTCTGCTGTTGCCGGTGCATTATCTGCAGCATTTGGATGTACATCACCAGCTCCTCACGGCGGCTTCTGGGTCATCGGCATCATCGGCAATCCATTGATGTATGTTGTTGCACTGCTTGCAGGTTCTGTAATAGGTGCTCTCATTCTCAGCATGCTGAAGAAGAAGCTTTCACCAGAAGAATCTGGTTTAAATAAGTAATTGAAAATCATGAAGGAATGTCTGCTTCGGCGGGCATTCTTTTTTTGTTTTAAGTAGGTGGTCAGATCAAGCCATCCTAAGATATAATGGAATCTGTAATAATGCTCATATGATCGGGGAATGAATATGAATACAGACACAATTACGGTTCAATCTGATCCATCAGCTGAGGGAACAGTGCCTGCTGAAGAGATAAAAAAATCGAAAAAGAACAATAAAAAACAGAAGGAGAAAAATTCCATCGGTGCAGCTCTGCGTCTGATCAGAAAAAATTTCTTCGGCTTCTTTTGGTTTGAAGTCCTATATAAGCTTCTGACTTTCAGCATTACGATTCCATTGATCAGGAAAGTCTCTTCTGCCGTACTTTATTTCAACGGCATCTCAAATATTACCAACGATAATTTCTTAGGTATGCTGAAGCATCCCGCTACTTGGATTGGGATGCTCGTGTCTGTTTATATTTTAGGTGTGATGATCTCTATTGAGTTTTCCGGAATTTTCGCAGGTCTTCATGCCGCTGACTGCGGTAAAAAGATCAGTGCAGGTGAGATGTTTGCCAATGGTCTTGCCAGCTGCACCTCAGTGTTCAATATCAAGAACTGGATGTACCTTGTCTTCGTTATTATTGTGATGCCGATGGCAAGTATTGCTGAAACAGCAACACTGACACAGAGCTTTACGATTCCAGGTTTTATCCTGGAAGGCATCAATGAAAAATGGTATTTACAGGTCTTTTACTATGGAGGGACAGCTGCACTGATGTATCTTGTCCTGCGCTGGATCTATGCAATTCCTGATATGAATATCATGCACCGCAGTTTTAGCAAAGCAGCTGCTGAAAGCAGCAGCCTGATGCATAAGCATATCTGGAAGGGTGTTTTTGCAGTCCTTGTCTGCTATCTTGTTCTTTTTCTGATTTTCGGCATCTTAGCTTTGGCTATTATCTGCGGTGCTGCTGCTGTAATTGTCTGGCTTGATCCCGGTGTCAATGTCAGCAGTGTCTTTGAACCGATTGTGATATCTGATGTTGTCATTGTATATATATTAACAATTGTTATGACACTGCCGCTGCTGTTCAGCCGGGTATATATCGGTTACGAAAGGCAGATGAAGGAACATAGTACGGTATTGCCGGAATATGTCAGACCAAAGACATGGCTGACTGAGAATAAATGGGTGAAGATTGGACTGACTGCATGTCTTGCGGCGGGAGTTTTCTTTTTTATGCCGGCAAGATATCAGGAAGTCAAGCTGCTGCTGACCAATGCAGCAGGACAGACTATGGTCATGGCACATCGCGGCGATTCGGTAGATGCACCAGAGAATACACTGCCTGCTTTTCAGGCGGCAATTGATCACGGTGCAGACGCAGCTGAAATGGATGTACAGATGACAAAGGATGGAACAATTGTTGTCATGCATGACAGTTCCATTGACCGCACATCGACAGGAAGCGGCAATATCTGGGAAGTTACGTATGATGAGATCAAACATCTGGATAATGGATCATTCTTCAGCCCGGAATTTTCAGATACAAGAATTCCAACTTTAGATCAGGTCATCAAGCTGTGCAAGGGAAAACTCTATTTGAATATTGAGATCAAACGCACCGGACATGATGATGGTATCGAACAAAAAGTCATAGATATTATCAAAGAAAATCAGTTTCAGCAACATTGCGACATTACTTCGATGGACTATAATACACTGGTCACAGTAAAAAACATTGATCCGACAATAAAAACTGTATACACAACGACAGTTGCATTAGGAAATGTTGAAGATCTGAAGGCATCGGATGCTTTCAGCGTAGAGGGCACTTTTGTCAATCAGTCGTTCATGCGAGGCATGCGTCAGAACGGCAAGGAAGTTTATGTGTGGACAATCAATGATGAAGGGGAGATGCAGACCATGATCAATATGGGCGTCAATGCAATCATCACCAACGATCCTGTTACGTGCAGAACTCTGGTTGATAGTGACGAGGAAAAGGGCGTTTTGGGTGTGTTGAACCGTCTAAAGACGGGAATTTTAGGTGCTTAATAGAAACAGGCGATAAGGATGAAGAAACTGGATGAATGTCATACATACGAGGAGATTGCACCAGATACCTATCGGATCGAAGAACTCGGATTTGTAAACTGTTACCTGATGGTCGGAAAGAAACAGGCACTTTTAATTGATGCTGGATGCGGTGCCGGTTACCTCAAAGGGTGCATCAGTGAGCTGACTCATCTGCCGGTAATCCTGACTGCAACCCATCGGCATCCTGACCATATCGGCGGTGCCTGGCAGTTTGGCAGCTATTATGCTTCGCAGAAAGACTGTACACCAATCTATGACCTGATGTGCATGCGGTTCATCAGCGGCAAAATGGTCAAGGGAAGCGGCGGTACAGTGACCTGTCATCCGTCTTTCTTTTCCCATACATCCGTTAAGAAGCTGGAGGAGCAGAAATCCTTTGATCTCGGCGGCCGGATCATTACTTTCAGAAATGTACCTGGGCATACCAGAGGTTCAGTTGTTTTCTTTGATGAAGAAAGAAAAATGATGTTCACCGGTGATGACGCAAATCCATATATGTGGATGCAGCTGCCGGGATGTACAACGGTGCAGGAATGGTTGAACAGCGCGTGTGTGATCAGAGAATATCTGCGGCAGGGATATACTGCCTTTTATGGTCATGGGGATGGCCGTCAAAGTGAACAGCAGGTGGATGCACTCATTGCACTTGGACAGCAGGTCATCCAAATGGCAAAGGCAGACAGACTGCCGAAAGGCAAGCATATCTATCCTTCGGACGATGCAGTTCCGAACCTTTACTACAATGCAAAAAATATACTGCTCCATTGATCCATGGTCTATCGTCTGCAGGTTTCTGGTATGATTACTGATATGAATAAAAATGTGATCTATCAGAAGAAAACAGAATTTGGACTTCTGCAGGTTGCAGATCTGGAAGACAGGCGTCTTCTTCTCTGCAGCCATCATATCGAATCAGCAGTATATACAGTTCCTGGCAGAGAAAATGAGCTTGTTTTCCCGTACATGCAGAGTTTTTCTTACGCCTTTGCTGCCCGTCCTGCTATTAAAAAGACTCTTTTGATCGGCGGCGGTGCTTTTTCCTATCCTCGGTATTATCTGACCGAATATCCTGACTGCACCATTGATGTCATCGAGATCAGCCCGGATGTTCTGGCTGCCGATGAGCAGTATTTCGGCCTGGATCAAGTGAAAAATGATCGGATGCGCATCATCATGGAAGACGGGTTTTCGTATCTGCAAAGGACAGAGGAAACGTATGATTTGATTATCAATGATGCTTTTACCGGCGGAAAACACGAGGGAAGAGATGAAGAAAGCTGCCGTCTCATCCAGCTGCATTTAAACAGTCACGGAATTTATATGGTTAATTCTGCATCTGCTGTAAAAGGCCCTTATTCCGCAGAATACCGCCATTTTTCCAATGTCATGAAGAAAGTATTCCAGCATACTGCCTTCCTGCAGTGTGAAGAAGACCGGAGCCTTTTTGAAAAACAGAACCTTCTTCTGATCGGATCAGAGGATTCTCTGCTGTAGGAGTGGATATTTTAATAGTTCTGCTATAAAATAGTATTACTTTTGAGAAGGGGATAACTTTACATGGCTAAGAAAAAGAAACTGTCAAAAGAAGAACTGAAAGCTGAGAATAATAAACTGCGTCAGGAAGTACGTGCCAAGAACGCAGGTTCAACAGAAGATTCAGAGAGAATTGTAAACAGCTTGAAGAAAGAGAACATCATTGCATATGCATTGATCCTTCTGCTGCCGATTGTCGGGGTATGGTGGCTCTGGCATAAGAGAGAAACATTGAAGCTCAACAATGCATCAATGCTTTTATGGACAGGTATCGGCATTATCATCCTGGTAGAACAGGTCATGCTGATCTGGCAGTACCTTGGATACTAAAAAATACACTCTGCGTGTATTTTTTTGTATTATATGACTCGTTGTTAGCAAAGAAAATCAAGATGAGGTATAATAAAACTAGATAAGTTCAATTATATTGGAGGCTTTTATGGTGACAAAACATGCCTACTGGATTCATCATGCATATAAAACTGATGAAACGATCAGCGGATATATCTTTCTGCCGAAATGTGACTGCTCTGACTGTGGATATACTTCTACTATGGAAAAGAAAGTATGTCCAAGCTGTGGTTCCATCATGGACCGTACTGCACCGAAAGATGCAATGGTCGAAGATGTCATAAAAGAGTGATCTATCACTTTTTTATTAGGGGTAAAAATGCAGAATAAGACCATCACAATCAACGCTGAAAGAAATGTCACATTAACTTGTTATCTTCAAGGGACAGGGGAAGGTTTTGGACATCTGACGAAACGTCCAGCTGTTTTAATTATGCCAGGCGGCGGATATACACACTGCAGTCAGAGAGAAGCTGATCCTGTTGCCTTTGGCTTTATGAAAGCAGGATATCAAGCTTTTATTCTCCGCTATACATGCATCGACTTAGGTGCCTGGCCGCTGCCGCTGCAGGATTACGCAGAAGCTGTAAAGATCATTGAAAGTCATTGTGAAGAATGGCAGATCGACATTCATCAGCTTGTGTCTGTCGGTTTCTCTGCAGGCGGACATCTTGCCTGTGCCGGAGCACTGCTGACACCATATCGGCCGAAGGCATTGATCCTTGGCTATGCTCTGCTGACAGATGAGATTAAAAGATATGTTCCTGAGTGCCCGTCATTGATAGAACATGTTGATGAACATACACCACCGTCATTTCTGTTTGCAACAGCGAATGATGCTTCTGTATCAGTTCAGAATACGCTTCAGTTTGCATCTGCTCTGGCAGAACATGCAGTCATGTATGAATGCCATATCTATCCCTATGGGAAACATGGATACAGTACAGCAGACAGCTGTGTTCAGAAGGATCAGGATCCTTTGTACAGCACGGTCAAGAACTGGCTGCCAGACAGTATCCTGTTCTGCAAAGAAGTCTTTGACCCGGAGCACCGCACGCCAGCCTTTTAATTGATAGTTAGATCAAAACAGATTCACGAATGCTGAGTTTTATACGATAATAGGAAGAGAGATATCTCAAGGAGAACATCATTATGCTATTTAAAGTTGCACGCGAAAATGAAACAACGTATTATGTTCCAGAACATATCAGAAAGATCTCAATCTCTCCGATGTACGGTCATGAAGACAGTTTTGATGTTGCCTTCTATATTGACAACACAATGGAAATTGTCAAAGTCTTCAACAGCTTCGATGACGCTGAAGTATTTGTGCAGAAAGTCTATAAGATGATGAATCAGAAAGAGCTGCCAGACATCGTAGATCTTCGCAGTATAAATTAATCGGTTTACTATAGTTTTCTTGATTTACATCCTGCTTTTTTTTCGACAAATGCATGAATTATAACTTGGCATTTATATTGCCGTGTTATAAAATGTTTTTACGTTGAAGTGATTCTAACAGAAAAGAGGTACTATGGTCCAGGTCACACTTCTCTATCAGGAAAACGATCCGTATTGTCACCAGGCACAGGAGGCGTTGGAACACCTGCGCATGGAGGAAGAATTCCAGGAACTGCAGATGATCTTAATTGATGTTAAGGATGATCATAAGGATTATCCAAAACTGCCGGTTGTTCTGCTGAACAATGATAAGATCTATGAAGCTGAAGACGGTGAGAACTACCAGACGTGCAAAGAAAAACTCCGCAAAGCATTGATTGAACGATAAGCTGACAATGTCAGCTTTTTTCGTGCGAATGCATGTCATAACGGAATCAATGGAAAAATATGCTTTAGAAATGTAAAATAGAAGAAGAAAGAAGGAATAACAATGTCAGACAATTATATTGATGAAGAAACAGTAAAAATGGCTGCTTACTGTCTATCCTGTCCAGTCCCAAGATGTGAGAATGGGTGCCCGGTAGGAAATCAAATTCGCGATTTTATAAAAAATATCAAGGAAAGCGATGTGCAGAAGAGTGCTGAGACTTTATATCAAGTCAATCCATTCCCTCAGCTGACATGCCGTTTATGCGATTATGCCAGACAGTGCCAGGGACATTGTGTCCGCGGCATCAAGGGAGAACCTGTTGCTGTCCATAAAATTGAAAAGTTCATTTCTGATTCTGTCAAAAAAACATATCAAGCAGGAGAAGACAATGGCAGGACTGTTGCAATGATCGGAGCAGGTGTTGCTTCATTAGCGGCGGCTGTTGATCTGCGCCAGGCAGGGTATCAGGTGGATATCTATGATAAGCTTGACCGCATCGGCGGAGCAATTTATTCTGGAATCCCTTCTTATCGCTTTGATAAGAAATATCTTGATGAGATCTATCAGGATGAACTGGATCTTGGGGTCAAGTTCCATTTGAACTGTGAGATTGGCAGAGATGTTACACTGCAGGAACTGCAGGAAAAATATGACCGTGTCATTGTCAATATCGGTGCACAGGTCGAAAAAAAATATGGTCTGTCAGGCGATGGCTGTGAAGCGGGACTGTCACTGCTGTATCATTTGAATGTTCAGCATGAGGAAGACAAGTACAAGCAGAAGTATCATAGTGCTGTTGTCTGGGGCGGAGGCAATGTTGCCATGGACTGTGCAAGATCACTAGTCAGGATCTTAGGCGAAGTGACGGTCATCTACCGCCGCTCTCAGAAGGAAATGCCGGCAAACCAGATTGAGATTGAAGAAGCAAAGAAAGAAGGCGTAAAATTTGCTTTCTTAGAAAATATCAAGGAGCTCCGTCTGGACGCTGCTGGGAAAGTCGTAGGTGCACACTGTATCAAGATGCATCTTGGCGAACCAGATGCCTCCGGAAGAGCACGGCCAATTGAAACAGAAGGATCAGATTATGAGATTCCATGTGAACTTGTCGTACCGGCTATTGGTCAGTCGGTCAGCTATGCGGAGCTCGATTCATCACTGGACAAGAAGGAAGGTGTCCATCTTTCAACGATGGAGCATGTCTATATTGGCGGGGATGCTTACTTAGGTCCAATGACAGTCGCCGCATGCATCAAAGACGGCAGAGAAACTGCTGCTGAAGTAATGAAATCATTCTAAGGGGATTGCAATGACTGGAATTATTATCTTTTTCGTAATCAGCTATGTAGCTGGAATCCTGTCTCTTCTCTATGGGAAGAAAATGGTCAATGTCCTGCTGGCTGTCTATGCTTTCTGCGGTGTCTACCGTTTTGTCCTGACGCACTATCCATCTGATCAGTATGTATTCTGGATTGCTATCGGTGCCGGCGTCTTAGCAATTGTATTGGTCAAGTTTGCCAAAAATCTGGCGTTCTTTCTATTAGGTGCAGCCATTGGACTGATGATTGGTCTAGCCGCACTGAACTTTCTGCCGGAGCATCCAGCATATGTCTCATACTGTGTCATCATCGGCTGTGCACTGCTGTTCGGCTTTCTGATGTCGCATTACAACAATGTACTCATCCGCTACGGTACGGCATATGTGGGCGGTGAAATGATCATGACGGCAACACTGCTCCTGCTGTTTGGTTCAACGGTGCTCCCAACCATGATATCTGAGGACGCTGCCGCAACCATTGGTTCTCTGACGGAATATATGTACGGTACCTTTGCACAGCAGTATACACTTTGGATCCTGATTGGTTCTGTAGTGCTGATGTTCTTTGGTGCAGCTTTTCAAAAGAAACACTGAATGTGAAATGAGGATCGTATGGCATACTTGGTAAAACCAGATCTGAATGAAATGAAATATCGGAAAAAGCTCCATGAAAGTCCAGCTACCATGTCATATATCGGACATCCGGAATCTTTTCCAAAGGAAGACTGGCCGGCTTTCTATGATCATGATGTGGAAGCAGACGTCAAAGAAAGAGTCTACCGCTATATCTTCTGCCCGAAATGCAATGATTTTACTGGTGAAGTATCCTGGCAGTACAACCAGGAAAGGAACCGTTATGAGATCTATATTCTTGTCTCCAGTTCCATGCGGCTGGAAGGATATGGCCGCAAAGGAATTAATCTTCTAAAGCAGATGGCTGCTGAGAATGGTATTGATAATTTGTATGCAGTTGTCGCAAAGACAAATCCTGCTACCGGCTTCTTTGAACACCTGAATAAGGAAAAAATTGAAGAAGACAAGAACACAGTAACGTATCTCTTATGATCAGAATCTGTCAATGACAGATTCTTTTTTGTATTACAATAAATGCATGAAAAAATTAACTGATGATGAGATCCATGCACTCCGCTATTATGAAGGTGTGCTCTCTCCACAGGATCAAAATAGACCATTCTGGTCAGACCCAAAAGCATATGTGACCTTCAACAGTTTATTCTTTGCGGACACCGTCACCGAAGAAGCACGGTGTGAAGAAGGAAGAAAACTGAATGCATGTATTACTGATGATCCGTCATCTGTTATCCAGATGATCAAAAATCTGTATACAGCATGTTTGAAATATGAGCATCAGCCGCTCCACGTTTACCGTGTAGAGAGGCTGGCTGACTTTCAGATGTTCTGCAGTGAAGGAAGATTCACATCATTTATTTCTACTTCGCGGGCAGGTTTTCTAGAGAACTATGAAGACAAATATGACTTAGTTCTGATGGATATTGCGGTCAGCACAGATGTTCCATGCATCGATTATATTCAAATGGTACCAGGCCGAGAAAAGGAAGAAGAGAGTGAAGTACTGATTGCACCTTATTCTGAAATCAAAATCATTCAGGAAAAACTTCCAGCGGAACTTCGAACAATCAAAGACGGCAGAGGCAAACCGCCCGCTGTTTATTGCCACGTGAATGTCAAGGCTGGCAGGGGAAAGAAAACGGATATACAGTTTGCTGCACCTGTACATGTTGAAGCGGCACGCAGATACTATCAGTCATTGAACATGCATGCAGATGTGGATGAAGAGGACAGAGCACTGTATCTGCAGTATAAAAGCATCATTCGCAGCTATACAGAGGGACTGATCTGACAAGTAGAAAGAGGCAGTGATCTGGGATAAATTACAAATCATCTGCCTTGACAAAAAGATGCTTCAGTGCAGATTGAAAAAAATCTGAAAATTATAAAAATAGGCATTTACTTACTTTTGCGTTTTGTGATACTATTGTGCAGCGGAAATAAGTAAACTTATTTTCTCTAAGAATCGTTCGAAGCACAAGCTTCGTGTTATATAGGAAAAATATGATTGAAAAAAAAGAAGAAATTGAAGAGATCGAAGAAGATCTGGATTTTGAAGTAGAAGATCCAGAAGATACAGAAGTAGCAGTTGATGAAGAAGATGCAGAAGCAGTAGAAGATGAAGCGGATGAAAAGCCGATTGAAGATGATATTCAGTATGCCGATCTGACAGGTGTTGATACGGTCAGAGACTATCTAAAGATGATTGGATCGATTCCACTGCTGAGTGCTGATCAAGAACAGAAGCTGGCAGAACTGGCAGCGCAGGGTGACCAGCAGGCAATTGATACATTAGTGACATCCAATCTGCGTCTGGTCGTTTCCATTGCCAAGCGGTATGTCGGTTTCGGCATCCAGCTGATGGATCTGATCCAGGAGGGCAACATCGGGCTGATGAAGGCTATCAGCAAATTTGATTATACAAAGGGCTTTAAGCTCTCTACTTATGCAACATGGTGGATCCGTCAGGCAATCACACGTTCCATTGCCGACAACAGCCGCAACATCCGCATCCCAGTTCATCTCAATGAGACACTGCACCGGATCACAAAGGTCAAGCGTGAGCTCGTCCAGGAATACGGCAGAGATCCTAGCCCAGAAGAAATTGCAGCCCGCATGGATGATATGACACCGGAGAAAATCTCTGAGATTGAACGTCTGGCAGCTGATACGATTTCTCTAGAAACACCAGTCGGTGATGAGAATGATACGAACCTTGGTGACTTGATCCGTGATGACCGTACATTGACACCTGCACAGTATGCTGAGAACAATGCAATGCATGAACAGCTGCAGGCAGTCCTTAATACATTGACTGAAAGAGAACAGATTGTTCTGACAAAGAGATTCGGTCTGGATGGCAGTGAACCGATGACTTTGGAAGAAGTCGGCCAGGAAATGAACGTCACCCGTGAGAGAATCCGTCAGATTGAAAAGAAGGCAATCATCAAGCTGAAACATCCAACAAGATCCAGCAGCCTGAAGCCTTTTGTACAGGACCTTGGCATCTAAGACAGCATGCGCTGTCTTTTTTATTTTTTCGATAATTCCTGCTACAATAATTCGTAGGAGGTTCCATTATTATGCCAACAGAATTCAAATATGAGATTGAACAGCAGTTCGGTACTTTATCTTCCAGTGTATCAACCAGCGGCATTACATATGCCAAAGAAGTAAATTTAGTTGCCTATGGTGATGCTGAGCCGAAGTATGATATCCGCAACTGGACCGTCAACGCAGACGGCACCAGACGCATGGGCAGGGGAATTACACTCTCCCGCGAAGAAATGAATGAACTGAAGAAAGTCCTGGAGGATATGGAAGAAGAACTGAAAGGCGAATAAGCACTGCAAAAGTGCTTTTTTTGTTGCGCTGTAGATGATCCAAGTATATAATGCAGTTACTGACATATGTCAGAAATAAAATTATGCCAAGACCTCAGAAGAAAAGAAGAATCTGCGGGCTTCCGCAGTTCAACGAGTTCAGTACAGAATACAGCGACGAAAAAGATGCTGTTTACCTCAGTCTGGATGAGTATGAAACAATCCGGCTGATCGACTGGGTCGGAATGAAGCAGGAAGACTGTGCAGAACAGATGCAGATTGCCCGGACAAGCGTGACGGCAGTCTATGACAGTGCGCGGCATAAGATTGCGGATGCTTTGATCCATGGCAGAAAACTGTATATTACCGGCGGCAGCTGTGAAGTATGCAGTCCGGTGCATGGGAAAAGATGCTGCTGTAAAGCAGACGGTCAGGCATTGATCCAAGAAAATCCAATGACAGAAAAGGGAGAGAACATCATGAGACTTGCAGTAACGTATGAAAATGGAGAAATATTTCAGCACTTTGGAAGAACGCCGTCTTTTAAGATCTATGAGATCAAGGGTGGAAAGATCTTAAATGTCCAGGTCATTGAAAACAACGGCACCGGACACGGTGCATTAGCAGGTATTTTGGCAGCAGCACAGGTTGATGCCTTGATCTGCGGCGGCATGGGCATGGGTGCACAATATGCTTTGTCTGATGCAGGTATTACAGTATTTGCAGGCATCAGCGGGAAAGCAGATGATGCTGTTTATGCATTCCTGGATGGTTCCTTAGCATATGTCCAGCAGGCAAACTGCAGCCATCATGAAGAAGGTAAAGGATGCGGATGTGGCGAACATGAAGAAGGAAGCTGCGGATGTGGCGAACACGAAGAAGGAAGCTGCGGATGTGGCGAACACGAAGAAGGAAGCTGCGGATGTGGCGAACACGAAGAAGGCGGCTGTGGATGCGGTGAGCATGGAAACGGCGGCTGTGGCTGCGGATCATAAAAGCATCAATGCCTGGTATCAGGCATTTTTTTGTTACAATAGGAACAGGCAGATATGTTTACAAAAAAAGAAGAAATGAAATGGCGCTGTCCACACTGCGGTGAACGACAGCTGAATGAAGTATATGTGCGCCTGTCCGTGCGCGAAGAGCCGGCATCCCTGAACAGAATCCTGGATACTTCTCTTTTCAAGGTCACCTGTCAGAACTGCGGTCACGAAGAATACTATACTGGACCGCTGCTCTACGTGGATGAAGAAAGGAAGCTGATGGCTGCAATGGGTGATGTACATGACTTTGCCAAAGAGAAAGATGCATATCTTGCCCTTGGCTATGCTGTCCGGCAGGTCCCTGAGATTGTTGATCTCTGTGAAAAGGTACTGATCAGCGAGAATGGACGGGATGACAGGATCATCGAACTGATGAAAGCAGCCAATACAGTACTTCTGAAAGGACAGCAGTATGATCAGATGCTGTATGCACCGGATGAAGACAACATTTATTTTGAATTGATCAAGGATGCTGGATCAATCGGGCGGATTCCTTTTATGGAAGCAGTCTATGACGATATGAAGGAGCGCTTTGCTGCGGATCTGATGAATGAATGCGATGATGAGACAGTCATTGACTTATCATGGGCGCTAGACTTCTTTGAAAAGCATTATCAGGCAGCAGTATAGGAGTAGTTATGGGAAAATACAGTGAATTACACCTGCAGCTGGAACAGAAGGCAACCGCATTTCTGTGTGACCAGTCCGACACAAACAGCAGTCAGCTGATTGCTGAGTTTACAAAATTGATTCTGGAGGATGCAGATGTTCTTATTGACGGCATGCCGGATGATGATGAACCTGACAAATTTGATCCTAGCGGATTTGAAGGACCGGATCAGCGCTTCTATTTTCATATCTTTACGTCAAAGCTCAGATTTGATGAGAGCGATGCAACAAGACCGATGGTCACAAAACTGAAAGCAGTGCTGGATCAGGTCTTTGCCAATGAATCACTTGGCGGATTTTCTCTGAACTTTAAAAAAGGAGAAGGAACAGTCTTGATCACCAAGGAAGATATCTATGATGGACTGCGTGCTGCAATCGAGGCAGCGCAGAAGCATTAGCATAGAAAAAATCTATCCGATGCATGCGGTATGAGCATGATTGACGGTATCTGATATGATTATAATGTAGATGGTCAGGAGGATATGATATGGAATATGTAACATTGAATACCGGCGCTAGAATGCCAATGGAAGGATACGGTGTTTTCCGTGTACCTGATAAGCAGGAATGTGCCGAAATGGTCTATCAGGCAATCAAGACGGGATATCGTCTGATTGATACAGCAGCAGTGTATACCAATGAAGATGCTGTCGGAGACGCTGTCAGACGGGCTATCAAGGAGGGCATCTGCACAAGAGAAGATCTGTTCATCACTTCCAAACTGTGGGTGCAGGATATGGCAACTTATGAGACTGCTCAGCAGGGAATTGAGAATTCTCTGAAGAAGGCAGGTCTCGATTACTTCGATTTGTATCTTGAACATCAGGCATTAAACGATTACTTCAGTGCCTGGAGAGCAATGGAAGATGCATATAAAGCAGGAAAGCTGAAAGCAATCGGTGTTTCCAACTTCTATCCGAATATTCTGACGAATTTCTGTGAAACAGTTGAGATCATCCCGGCAGTCAATCAGGTGGAACTGCATCCGTACTATACGCAGGAAGGTGCTTTGGAAACTATGAAGTACTATGGTGTTGTTGCGGAAGCCTGGGCACTGCTGGGCGGCGGCAGATACAATCCTTTTGAAGATGAGATGATCAAAGGAATTGCGGAGGTGCATCAAAAGACAGTCGGTCAGGTACTGCTGAGATGGGGCGTTCAGAGAGGAACTGTTGTGATTCCAAAGTCAACGCATGTAGAGCGCATCAAGGAGAACTTTGATATCTGGGACTTCACATTGAGTGAAGAGGAAATGAAGAAACTTTCTTCATTGGATATGGGATATTCCGGCAGCCGGGCTAAGCATTTTGACCCAGAATTTGTCCGTACTGTCCTGAACAACAAGATCCATGATTGATCTATTTTCTTCCCATGACCATATGGTCAAGTGCTGCAAATGCGGCAAGAAGATTTCTGCGGAGGAAGCAGTCAAGATTGATGGACAGCTGTACTGCCGGCAATGTGCACAAGATGAAAAAGACTGGCGATTCATTGAGATGATGGAGAGTATTGGCAATAAGTGATCCCTGTTGAAAAACGGGGATTTTTTCTTAAGCATCAAATCTGCCAATGTGTAAAGTTTCAGGCAATTTCAGTGGATTTTCTTTTTGTTTGATATATCCTATATGTTATCCCTGGAGAGGATGAAATGTTACAGATCAAGAACATTAAAAAAGAATATCAAACAGGTACTTTGATTCAGCAGGCATTGGATGATGTCTCTTTAAATTTGAGAGATAATGAATTTGTTGCTATCCTTGGTCCGTCTGGATCAGGCAAGAGCACACTGCTGAATATTATCGGAGGACTGGACCGTTATGACTCAGGAGATCTGATCATCAACGGTGTGTCCACCAAAAAATACAAAGACCGTGACTGGGATTCCTACCGCAATCACACGATTGGTTTTATTTTTCAGTCCTATAATCTGATTCCGCACCAGACTGTCCTCGCTAATGTAGAACTTGCTTTGACAATCTCGGGTGTCTCAGGAGCAGAAAGAAAGAAAAGAGCAGAAGAAGCGTTGATTAAAGTCGGTCTTGGCGACCAGATGCATAAGAAGCCGAATCAGATGTCAGGCGGCCAGATGCAGAGAGTGGCGATTGCCAGAGCTTTGGTGAACAACCCAAGTATTCTGCTGGCTGATGAGCCGACCGGTGCACTGGATACAGAAACAAGCATTCAGGTCATGAACCTGCTGAAGGAAGTCGCCCAGGACAGACTGGTTGTCATGGTCACACACAATCCGGAACTTGCCAATCAATATGCGAACCGAATTGTAAAGCTCAAGGACGGCATAATCATTTCTGATTCAAATCCGTATGTGATCAAGAAGGAAGAAGAACAAGTGCCGGTCCACAAGAATCTGGGTAAAGCATCTATGTCTTTTCTAACTGCTTTGGCGTTATCCAAAAACAATCTGATGACAAAAAAGACAAGGACATTCCTGGTCTCTTTTGCCGGATCAATTGGCATCATTGGCATTGCCTTGATCATGTCATTGAGCAACGGCGTCAGTGTTTATATCAATACAACTGAACGTGAGACATTGAGTGAATATCCTTTGACGATCAACAGTACTTCATTTGATCTGACGTCAGTGATGTCCAATGCCATGAAGAGCAGCAAGGCAACGGCAGCATCTTCTGACGGAACTGTGAAGGAAAGAGATGTCGTTGCAAATATGTTCTCGAAAGTGCAGTCTAATGATCTGACAAGTCTCAAAAATTATTTGGATACTGATCCGGATAATTTGAGCACATATACTGAATCCATTGAGTACAGTTACGATGTTGAACCGCTGATCTATCGAATTGATGGGGATACAGACCGTAAAGTCAATCCAAACATAATCCTTTCTTCTGCAGGATTGACACCAACCAGCAGCATTTACAGCTCATCCATTAAAACAAATGTTTTTTCAGAACTGCCGCAGAATTCCTCGCTTTATGAAGATCAATATGATGTCAAAGCAGGCAGGTGGCCGCAGAATGAATTGGAAGCAGTTGTTGTTACGGATCAAAGCGGTTCTGTCAGTGATATGACTTTATATACACTTGGTCTGAAGAATTATTCTGAACTTGAAGATATGATCAAGAATCAGAATACAGGCAAGAGCACAGTTTCTGATACTGAGACGAATGAATATTCCTACGATTCATTTTTAGGAATTACCTTTAAACTGGTCAGCTCTGGTGACCTTTATACCTATGATGAAACGAATCATCTGTGGACGGACCGTTCTCTGGATACAGCATATTTGAAGAGCGTCGTTGCAGGCGGCGAGGACATCAAGATTGTCGGTGTTGTTTCGCCAGTTGATGATGCGGAAGTATCTATGCTGACAAGCGGCATCAGCTATCCATCTTCCTTGACAAAGTATGTCATGAAGAAATCCCTGGAAAGTGCAGCGGTGCAGGCACAGCTTGCATCTCCTGACATCAATATCTTTACCGGCAACACCTTTGATCAGGATAACAGCAAGTCGGATTTTGATTTTTCTAAGCTGTTCAGTGTTGATTCCACAAAGATGGCTTCTGCATTCTCCGTTGATTCTTCCAAGATTGATACCAATCTCAGTGATTATATTGATTTAAATTCCTTGGGAAGCTCTGCTTCCTCGATGAGCCAGGATACGCTAGATCAGCTGCTGAAAAGCGTTCAGTCAAATTTGGTCAGCGATCAGCTTACACCCGCAATGACGGGTGTCATCAATGCTTATCTGAAATATGCTTCTGCTGATCCGACAACAGATTACGCAAATCTCAATACTAGTTTCAATGCCTATCTGAACAGTTCGGCTGCCAGCAAGATCCTGCGGGATGATTTGACGGCGGCGATGACCAGCGGCACGAATGCTTCAGCATTAACAACTTCATTCACCAGCCTGATGAGCCAGATCATGCAGGGACTGCCGCAGTATATGGTTGATCATCAGCTGACTGATATCACCACCGCGACGCAGCAGTATCTGCAGAGTACAGAAGTACAGCAGAAGATTACTGCCGGAATGGGACAGATGATCGGCAGCATTCAGATCTCTGCTTCTGACTCGCAGAAACTTGCTTCAGACCTGGTAAGCGGCTATGCATCTTATGCGGCCAGCAATAACGCACCTGATCCAAGCAAGCTTAATGATTCCTTCAGTTCATGGATCAATTCTGATGCCGGCAAGCAGGCGATGGCATCTGCAGTGAATCAGGCAGTTGATGTCAATGCGCTCAACGCTCAGCTCACACAGCAGTATACAGCACAGTCGGCTGCATACAGTGCCGTGCTCTCAGATGCCATTCAGAATGCAATGGTGCAGATGATGGCACAGATTCCAAATGCATTTACCATTGATCAAGATGCCATTGCTTCCGCTTTCCAGATGAATATGGATTCGACGGAACTGCAGTCAATGTTCCAGTCAATGCTGTCGGACAGCACAGTATCTTATGAAAGCAATCTTTCCAAGCTTGGCTATGCAGATGAAACCAAGCCGAGTTCGATTTCCATCTACCCGACCAGCTTTGAAGCCAAAGATTCCATCAAGACAATTCTTGATTCCTATAATACCCAGATGAATGAAGAAGGGCAGGATGCCAAGGTCATTACCTATACGGATATGGTAGGCACTCTGATGACCAGCGTGACAGATATCGTCAATACGATTTCCTATGTTCTGATTGCCTTTATCGGCATATCATTGGTTGTATCCTCCATCATGATTGGTGTCATTACATATATTTCTGTTCTGGAAAGAAAGAAGGAGATCGGCATTCTGCGTGCTATTGGTGCTTCCAAGCACAATATCTCTTCTGTCTTCAATGCAGAGACATTTATCACCGGTTTGCTGGCGGGCATCATTGGTATTGTCATTGCGGCAGTCCTGCTGATTCCAATGAACTACATTATTCATTCAGTCAGTGGAAATACACAGGTGAATGCAGTTATGCCAATTACCGGCGCATTGTTCTTGATTGCTCTGTCAATTGGACTGACACTGCTGGGAGGAATCATCCCTTCACGTAAGGCAGCGAAGAGCGATCCTGTATCTGCATTGCGCACAGAGTAATGAAACGAGGCCGAAAATGGATATTGAAAAAGAAATAGAAGCATATGTTCCCTGTACGGAGCAGGAAGAAAATGATAAACAGGTTATTCTGAAGTGGATTGAACAGGGCGGAGATCTCTATACCCGAGACAATCAGGTTGCTCACTTTACAGCTTCGGCCTGGGTCACAGATGCCTCACATGAACATGTTCTGATGGCTTATCATAATATCTACCAGTCCTGGTCATGGCTTGGCGGTCATGCGGACGGTGATCATGATCTTCTCCATGTTGCCGAAAAAGAGATCAAGGAAGAATCAGGATTGACTTCTGTACATCCAATTTCAGAACATATTGCGTCACTGGAGATCCTGACTGTGGACGGGCACATCAAACATGGAAAGTATGTGTCTTCCCATCTGCATATGAATGTCACCTATTTCTTTGAAGCAGACAGCACGCAGCCAATTAGGGCAAAAGAAGATGAAAATTCATCCGTTGCGTGGTTCACTTTGGATGAAGCCGTCGAAAAATCTTCGGAGCCTTGGTTCCGTGAGCATATCTACGGCAAGCTGAACCGCAAATTGCGGTACCTCAGCAGATAGTATAAAACAGACCGGGATGAATGAAATCCCGGTTTTTAAAAAGCTTATTCAGTTCATTCTCAGGCAGTGTTCAGCTGTTGTTCACATTGCTTCTCTAAATTAATATGCGTGGAAGAGAGGAACAATAATTATGGCAGATTTAGAAAATAAGAATGAAGGAAATAACGAAGAAGTAAAAGTAGATAATGCTGAAAAGAAGGAAGATGCAGTCAAGCAGGATGTTCCTGCTGAAGATATGACTGCTCCGATTGAGCAGACAGCTCATACAGAAGAAAAGGCAGCTCCAGAAACAGCAGCTCCGAAGGCGGAACCACCGCATGTAGCAGCTCAGCCTGTTGCTGCAGAACCAGGTAAGAAAGAAAAGAAAGCGAAGAAGTCATTTCCGTGGAAGCCTGTCCTGAAGGTTGCCGGAGTTGCGGCATTGTCTATTGGATGCGGCTTCGGAGGCGGATATCTGGCAGGACAGCAGTCTGCTCAGAGTACGATCAGCAGTGCACAGTCACAGCTTTCTGATGCCAACGGCTTCGGCGGCCAGATGCAGAAGGGAGATTCCGGATCATCTGATTTCTCCGGCAGATCATTCCCTGGCAGCGACAGCTCATCTGGCAGCAGTGACAGCAATGGCAGCAGCACTGTTACAACGGGTGCAGCCTTAGGCATCTATGTTCAGACGAATACAGACAACCAGGTCGTCATTGCTGGCTTCTCTGACAACAGCAACGCTGAAACAGCCGGACTGAAGACAGGGGATATCATCACTGCATTAGACGGAACAACTGTATCCAGCTATAACGAGATTACAACATTCCTGTCCAGCAAGAGTGCAGGTGACAAAGTGAAAGTCACTGTAACAAGAGACGGCTCATCAACAGATGCTACAATCACTCTGGTTGAAAAGAGCGGCATGTCATCTTCATCAAACGGAAGCAGTTCTTCCGGCAGCACAGCTCCATCAATGGGCAAGCAGGATGCACAGAGCGGATCTACATCAAATTCATCATCCGGATCTTCCAGCTCTTCAAGTTCATTACAGGGATAACAGAAAAAGCGAAGCTAACGTGCTTCGCTTTTTTATGACTGGCAGTAATCGCCGCCATCTATTTGATAGTATTCTTCAAAAGTTTCATCGGGACTAGTACTGTACAATGCTTGTGCATTTTCAACTCCGATGTAACGGTAATGCCATGGTTCATAGTCATAGCCGGTGACAGCCTGCTTGCCATTTGGATAGCGCATGATGAAACCGTACAGATATGCATGGGTCATCAGCCACTGCCCGGAACTGGTATTTTCAAAAGCATCCGTGAAATCACTGCTTCCGCCTTCAACAAAGTCAGCTGCCAGTCCTGTCTGATGATCAGAGTATCCTGGACGTGAACTGATGGAATCAGCTTCCGCCTGGCCATAGCTGGCGACATAGCCGTTATATAGACTGGCTTGATACTGTTCTGAACGATAGGCACTTGAGATGGCAAGACTGACACCATCCTTCAACGCATCTGCATACATTTTCTGCAGCTGTTCTGCAGCTTCGGCACGCATTGTGGCGGATCCATTTGTACACGGAATGCCGGCATCCACAAGATCTTCTGGTACATATCCTTCTGGAAGCTTGTATTTCTTATTTGCAATCAGCAGAAGACTGCTGGTATCAGTGAATTGAGCATCAAGTATGGCCGTGCTGCATCCATCCGATGAACTGGCGGCAGCTGTATCCTCAGCAGGTGTACTCTCTGCTGTTTCAGCCGGCGATGAACTTTCAGCCGCGGAAGCTGTGCTGGCAGCTGGGGTTGTTGAAGCTGCTGTGCTTTCTGCTGAAGAAGCGGCAGAAGTTGAAGAAGAATGGTGCAGATACTGCACAGCATAAAAGAGGAGTGCAGCGCACAATATGGTAATTACAAGAGTAATCAGCAGGTTTTTCTTCTTTCTTTTTTTGTCAGTCAAAGCAGCCTCCGTTTATTAGTATGATTATAAAAGTCATTGAAAGATATGCCAAGGAATTGTTTTCATAACTTGGTACAGTTTTTTTGTGAAACACAGTTATAATAAAGTCTAGTTGTGTTGGAGGTAGATAATGATTAAGAAGATTTCGGCAATGGTAGCCGACATAGACGGTACTTTAACAATGAAGGGCGGCGAATTGATGCCGCTGACCAAAGCAGCGATACAGCGTCTGCATAAAGAAGGCGTACAGTTTGGTATTGCCTCAGGACGTCCGCTGGATGACAGAACAAAGAGCAAGGCTGAAGAATGGGGACTGGGCTTTGACTTCGATATGATGATCGGCATGAACGGCGGAGATCTATGGACCAAAGCTATGAAGGAGATCCAGCATTATTATCTGCTTGGCACCGATGCCATGAAGGATATTATGAGCTGGCTGGTGAAATTGGATGTCAATGCAATATCCTATATCAATGGCTATGATGAGATCTGGTGTCTGCGCATGGATCCATTTATGGAAGACAGCATCAAGCGCAATCACTCGCACGTTGAGATTGTGACACCGGAAAAGTTCTGCAGTGTTCCAACCGGTAAGATTGAAGTTCATTACAAGCCGGAGATTGAAGAACAGATCAAAACTGAAATTGCTTCACATCACAGTGACGCATGGTCTGATGTCAAGACATTTATAGGGACGGTAGAATTCCAGGACCCGCGCCTGAATAAAGGAGTTGCCTTAAAAGAATTTGCTGCTGCGGAACATATTGATATCAATGAGATTATTGCCTTCGGTGATATGGATAATGACCTGGGACTGCTCAAGGAAGCTGGCTGGGGCGTATGTCTGGCAAATGGATGCGATGCATGCAAAGCAGAAGCAGATGCAGTGACGGAGCATACAGTCTTTGATGACGGCGTCGGTCATTATCTGGAAGATCATTGGTTCAGTCAAAAATAAAAGAAAGCTTTCTTTTTATTTGACAATCGGCAGTGTACTTCCGCCATATGGCATTGCAATGATGCTGGCTTCCTGATCAAGCTGTCTGCATGCTTCATCATAAGCATCCTGCAGATGATGAAACGGTGTCAGGAAAGTCCTGCGGACAGTCTCGTCAGGCAGATCACTGACCAGAAAGACCTTTGTTTTCTTCTGCACCATCGCAATTGCCGCTGCCTTGTGACCTCCTAAAACGAAATGATCATACAATGCATCAATCATTTCCTGCGGATCCTGGTATCGGCACATCCATTCCTCAAATACTTTGTTGCCGAAACCTTCTCGGCAGGAACCAATCAGGATTACAATGCCGCCGTCCTTGACGGCATGCTTCGCATTGTCCAGTGCTTTCTGTGTCTGATAAAGATTCAGATCTTTTGGCGCACCAGCCTGCGAGACAATGACAATATCAGCTCTGCTTTGGATTGGTGAGAGATAATAATCTGCCAGATGTGCACAGGCATCGCGATGTGCCTGGGTAACATCACCAGCTGCTGCATAGATGATCTCTTTGTCAGGATTCAGAACAACATTCAGGATAAAGTCAACGCCGACAAAGGAAGCTGCTTCCTCAATGTCTTCGCGGATAGGATTACCCTTGATCATTCCTGCATGTGCATCCTCGCTTACCATGAAACGGTGATTCTGCTGAATGGCATCCTTGGTGGAACAGCCTGGCATGATTGCTTTGGCACCGCCGCTGTAGCCCGCAAAGTAGTGATATTCCACATTGCCGAGGCAGATGCGCTTATCAGCTTCAACCACGGTGCGGTCAATATCCACAGATGTACCGCGGGAAGTTGTACCGACATGAATAAATCCTTCCTCACCGCTGTTGATGACCTTGATGTCGTTATAGACTTCTTTGGATACGAGATGCTGCATCTCTTCCACGGTCTGCGCGCGGTGTGATCCTAAGGCAATTACAATTGTGATTTGATCTTTCTTTATGCCAATCTGATAAAGCTCTTTCAGAAGAATGGGAAGAACAGTATAGCTCGGCATCGGACGGGTAATGTCAGAGGTGACAATCGCAATCTTATCCTTTGGATGAATAATCTGTGCAAGAGGAAGAGAATGGATCGGATGCGAAAGGGCGTTAAGAACAATTTCTGTCTGATCTTCAGGGTGAGGAATCTCAGTCGGCTCAAGAACAGCCAGGACCTGTGAAGAATCAACAGTGACTGTTTCCGTACGTGTATCGATCTTGAATGAAAGTTCCATTGTACAGTCTCCTTTTAGAAAAGGATTCCTGAAAGGAATCCTTATTGAATCACTCTGACACGGATGATGCCTGGGATAGCTTCCAGTTCCTTGACGGAGCTCTGCTTGACATCTGTATTGACATCAAAGACAGAGTAGGCATAATCACCTTTTGATTTATTTGTCATATTCTCAATGTTGATGTTGTCAGCAGAGAAGACCGGCATGATGTTTGTCAGCATGCCCGGTGTATTCTTGTGAATAATGCAGATGCGTGCCTTGCCGCTGCGCTCCATGCAGACTTCCGGCAGATTGACGGAATTTTTGATATTGCCGTCTGTCAGATAGTCATCAATTTCCATCGCTGCCATGCGTGCACAGTTGGATTCAGATTCAATCGTTGTACCGCCTAAATGAGGAGTCAAGACAGTGTTTTTGGTATGAACTAAACGTTCGGTTGGAAAATCAGCGACATAGCGGGCAACCTTGCCGCTGTTCAGTCCCTTGATGATAGCATCTTCATTGACGACTTCACCGCGGGCGTAGTTGATGATACGGACGCCGTCCTGCATCATGGCAATTGCCTTGTCGTTGATCATATCTCTTGTTTCATCTGTCAGTGGTGTATGAATGGTAATGTAGTCACAGTGTTTATACAGATCTTCCACATTTTCAACACGGAAGACATGGCGGGATACTTTCCATGCAGCGTTGACAGAAAGATATGGATCATATGCATAGACCTTCATGTCAAGTGCAAGGGCAATATTAGCTACTTTTGAACCGACGTTGCCGGTGCCGATGACGCCTAATGTTTTGCCAGAATATTCTGGCCCGGCAAACTGTTTTTTGACCTTTTCCATGCGTTCTTCCACAGGACCTTGAGAGCCGTCGTAGGAATATACCCAGTTCATGCCGCCGAACAAATCACGGGAAGCCATGCCCATGCCGAACAGAAACTGTTCTTTGACGCCGTTGGAATTTCCACCCGGTGTATTGAAGACAACAATACCTTTTTTTGTGCATTCTTCCAATGGGATTGTGTTGACGCCGATGCCGGCTCTGCCAATACACTTGATCTCTGGATTGAAATCATACTGATGTAGATCAGAAGCACGGACGAACAAGGCATCCGGTTTTTCAATATTCTCACCTAATTCATAGCGGTCTGCTGTCAGGATTTCCTTGGCAACAGGGGAAATGTTGTTTAATAGCTTTACTTTATACATGATTACTTATTCTCCTTATCAAATTGAATGATGAAATCTCTTAACATTTCAACGCCTTCCAGAGGCATTGCATTATAAATGGATGCACGCATGCCGCCGGTCAGACGATGACCTTTCAGGTTGACCATGCCAAGCTCTGCTGCCTGCATGACAAATTTCTTATCCAGTTCTTCATCTCCGGTACGGAAGGTGACATTCATGTCACTGCGGCTGTCCTTGGCTGCATGGAGATGGAACACAGTACTGCTTTCCAAGGCATCATAAAGAAGCTGTGCTTTGGCATGCTTCTTCTTTTCCATTCCTTCCACACCGCCCTGTTCAGCAAGCCAGTCCATGGTCAGCCCAAGCATATAGATCTGCCAGCATGGCGGCGTATTGTACATGGAATCTTTTTTGATCTCCGTTTCATAATTCATCATCAGCGGAGTGATCGGCAGCTGATGCCCGGCCATATCTTTCCGGATAACGACCACTGTGACCCCGGCTGGTGCCATATTTTTCTGCGCACCGGCATAGATCAATGCATATCTGCTGATATCAACAGCACGGGATGTAATGTTGCTGGACATATCACATACCAATGGCACATTTCCTGTCTCAGGTACATACTGCCATTCCGTACCGTAAATTGTATTGTTGGCGCAGTAGTGGAAATAGGAAGCTCCTGGATCAAGATCCAGTTCACTCTGCTGCGGAATGCGGGTGAAGCCTTCCTCCGTGCCGTCATAGGCAAGATGAATTTCGCCGTATTTTCTGGCTTCCTTTGCCGCGATGCCGGAGAAATTTCCGGTGACGGCATAATCTGCTCTGCCCGTCGCTGAAATGAAATTCAGCGGAACAGCAGAGAACTGCGTACTGCCGCCTCCCTGGAGAAATAACACTTCATGGGTGTCTGGAACATGCATCAGTTCAATGAACTGCTGTTTTGTATGATCAAAGATCTTTTGGAACATGGGAGATCGATGGCTCATCTCCATCACCGACATGCCGGTGCCCTGATAATTCATAATTTCATTTCCGGCTTGTTTCAGCACTGATTCTGGCAGTACACTCGGTCCTGCCGCAAAATTAAAAACTCGCTCAGTCATAAGCAATCTCCCTCCGGGACTATTTTAACCTAAATAGTAAAATAATGAAACATTTACAGCTTTATGAAAACATTTACATATTAATCTATGGTAAGATATTTCGCAGAAAGAGGAGAAAACATGTCTGACAATACATATCATGTTCAAGTAATGTGCCCATCATGCGGGCGTAAAAGTACATATACAATGAAGACTCTGATCGATACCGGGGTTGACCCATACGCAGAAAAGAAGCTGTTCAGCGGCGAACTGTTCCAATATATCTGCCCATTCTGCCACCAGCCGCAGGATATTTCCTATTCCTGTCTGTATCATGATCATGCCCGCAAAGTGCTGATCGGCTATGCTGACAGTGAAAAGGATGAAGCTGAAATGAGACTGAATCTGAACGGAAGCTATCATCGTGACCAGCTGGATGAAGTGCTGAAGGACTGGTCAAGTACATGTACAAAACGGCTGGTCACCTCAATCAGTGATCTGCAGGAGAAAGTACTGATTTTTCATTTCAACCTGGATGACAGACTGATTGAAATTGCCAAATACCTGACCCGGATGATTGCCGAAGAACAGCAGCCGGAGCTGCAGTTTGATACGTTGTATTTCAACCATGGTGAAGAGGGCTATTCCTTCTTAGCTGTCAATGAAGACGGCAGCGCAGGGGAGATTCCTTTCTCGAAGGAGAATTATCTTCTGCTGGAGCGGAAATACAGCCAAGCATTACTGGCTGTGAATAATCTGACCATTGATGAAGCATGGGCACAGACATTCCTGAGACAGAGCGATGCAGCATAAAAGAAAGTTCCTATGAACTTTCTTTTTTATCGGCATGATGCAGAGATACCTGAATTTTCCGGCGGCCGAGATCCAGAATCTGATAGTGGTCTGCCATACCTGCATCCTGATTGACGGCAGCCTCTGCGGCAGCAATCTGATCTGCAACATTTTTATCGGCATGATAGAGAAAGCCAAGAATATCACCGTCTTTCCTGCTTTCAATGCAGTCTAATTGGCAGTGCATTTCTTCCTGCAGGATCCTGCCGGTCTGTTCGCCAATAGCGGCGGTCTGTGCCTGCATGTCTTCTTCCAGCTGCTGCTGATGGAGCTCATAAAGATGAGCGCTGCGCACTTTGTACTGCTGTACCAGCTGAAAGAGCGAAAGAATCAACAGAACGCTGCAGCCCAGCCACCAGGGAATATCTGCCGGCCAGATACCAGTCTGCATCAAGTGGATGGTAATAATGATGGCAGAAGCATCTAGAAGGTCAGCACATTCATTGATACTAATGGAACGCTCTGTAAAAAATCCGGCACATCCTGATAAGATCAGCAGAATTGCACAGACAGAGATGTAATCGCGTCCAGCAGCATCAGTCTGGATTATGGCCCAGCTGAACATCAAAAGACCTGCAATGAGCTGAACAGTGCGCAGAAAACGATAGAACTTCAGGAAACGGTCCTCTGCGGCAGGGTCTCTCTGCGGCCACAGCAGGACATCTGTTTCTTCAGCCAGCGACTGGGCACCTTTGGTAAACACAGTATTGGTCATGACAGCTGCCTGATCACATCCATAGAACGCTGCACCGGCATAAGCCTCCTGCACAGAACTATTGCCTACCGGTGTGTCATAGAATTTGCACTGGATGCCATATTTGCAATGACGTTTATGAGCAATGATGTCAATTCCCTGATCACCGGTCGCTTTGGTCAGCTCAATCTGATGAAAACCATGTCGGCTGAGGTATGCGGCACACCACTTTTCATAGTCTGTCCCAGTTGTAATTTTCTTCATGCCAAATATCATAACACAACCATCTGGCAATATAAAATTATCACTTTGATTATAAAAGTGCTAACATCAAAAAACAGCTTTATATAGCAATAAAATCAATAAATTTGAAAAATAAAGTTAAATTAATCTAAAATAATTAGCACTCAGTACTTGACAGTGCCAATTCTTTGAATATACTCATAGGTGTGAGATGAAAAAGAGTCCCACGAAGAGCAAACGATTAGAAAGAGGCAGATAATTATGGCAGATGATTTCTTTGAAGATGTATTCAACAATGTATTAAGAGCTCCAGTATTCGGCGGTGAAACACTCATGAAAACAGATATTTATGAAAATGAAGGCAGATATTACCTGGATATTGAACTTCCAGGATATGCCAAGGAAGATGTAAAGCTTTCTTTATATAACGGTGACCTGACGGTAGAAGCTGCAAAGAAAACAGCAGCACGCACAGGCAAGCTGCTGAGACAGGAAAGATACAGCGGCAACTGCAGCCGTACATTCTATGTCGGCACAGCATTGAAGGAAGCTGACATCCATGCGGCATTCAAAGATGGCATTTTGACAGTCGACTTCCCAACTGAGCAGAAGAAGCTGGAAGAAGAGAAAAAGTTCATTGAAATACTTTAATATCTAATGGATGAATATCCATTGATATAGAAAAAGAAAAGGAGATGTTAAGTATGAGATTTATGCCAACATTAAGAAGAGATGAGGACTATGATTTATTCGACGATGTCTTCAATGCACCGTTCTTCGGCAGAGAGGCGCTTATGAAGACTGACATCACCGAGAAAGACGGCAAGTATCACCTTGAGATGGACCTTCCTGGATATAAGAAAGAAGACGTCAAGATTTCCCTCTATAATGGAAATCTGACGATTGAAGCAAACCGCAATGAATCAAGCGATGAGAAGGACAGCAAGGGCAATGTCGTCCGTCAGGAAAGATTTACAGGTTCCTGCACTAGAACATTCTACGTCGGTGAAAGTGCGAAGGAGTCAGATGTACATGCATCCTTCAAAGATGGTGTACTGAAGATTGAAGTTCCTTCTGAGAACAAGCAGATTGAATCCGAAAAGAAACTGATCAGTATCGAATAAACAGATCTAACTCCCTCTGACCCGGCAGTGATGTCGGGTTTTTCTTTACGTAAATTCATCAAAAAAATGATATGAAGACAGCTGAAACTAAGATACGATAAAGCAGTACCATATTTGAAGGAGAACACACATGAAGACTTTGGTTGTTTATTATTCTCTGGAAGGAAATACAAAAGATACCGCAGAAAAGATTGCCGCAGTTATGAAGGCAGATCTCTTGCGTCTGGAATGCGTGAATGAGTATCCAAGCAGCGGACCGATGAAGTTCATCAAAGGTGGAAAAGCAGCTGTGTTTGGTGAACAGCCGGCATTAAAGCCGTATGACATTGACTTTCTTTCATATGAGGCAGTTATTGTCGGCACACCGGTATGGGCATCAACTTTTGCCCCGCCGCTGCGGAGCTTTTTTGCCCATGAGCAGATTACCAATCAGAAAACTGGATTTTTTGCCTGTGAAAAAGGGAGCGGCGGTGAGAAATGTCTGCAGAAATTAAAGGAACTGACAGGAGCAGACAGAATTGATGCTCAGATGATCCTGATCGATCCAAAGCAGAATCCTGATCCTGCCAATGACGAGGTCATCAAAAAGTTCTGTGAAGATATGCTTCATGAATAAGTTCATCAATTAGTTTGCTTTGTTTCTGATATAATAACTGAGTTGAAATTATTGGAGGTACTATGGGAGCTTTATTTTTCATTGCAGGACTGGCCGTTGCACTGCTTCTTTCTATTTTTGGATGGACAAAGATTCTGATGACTTTTCAGGCATCTGAAAAAGTCTCGAAGGATATTTGGCTTTCTATTGCATGGGCTGTTCTGTTCACGCTTCTTGCATTTGTATGCTGGTTCATCGTACCGGGGTCATTCCTAGGCTACATCATGGGCTTGGTCTTAGGATTGAGTCTTGCCTTCAGCGGGCAGAAGAATACAAATGATACTGATTCCAATCAGCCGCAGGGACAATAATACATTGTCCCTTTTTTGTATTTGAAGTCTTTGAGACGTGAAGGAACATCTGCTCCTTGTGCTATGATAGATATAATAATCAGAGGTATTGCATATGAAGAAATATGTTATTGGAATCACTGCATTGTGCCTGGCTGGATGCTCCACTGCAGCACCGGAGAGCACTGCTGCAGTATCAACAGTTCCTGCACAGGCAGAATCAGTCTGGAGTCATGATCCGGATATGGATTTTGACAGTGCCAGTGACCTGACTCCTTTTAAATACATGATGGTCAGTGCTTCAACAACAGCATTTGGCAATGTAACGTTGTATCTGGAAACAGAAAAAACAGGATATCCCGGAGAATGGGATTCAACTGGATATGCCGGTGATGCAATGATTGTTGAGAAGAACAATAATCAGGGCATCTATACGCATGACGGTACAGAACTGTATCCAGTTTCTGTAAACAAAGTCAGCACACCTTATATTGCCGGTATTGTTACCGGTGTATGGAAAAGCTCAGACACACAGTCAAGCATCGTTTATGGTTTTGCAAATACAGCTACATCAAAAGCACAGATTTTCAGCAAGGACTTTAAATCAGTGACTGAAGTATCACTTGATACTTTCAATTATGATCTGAAGACCACGGACCGTGATCCTTATCTTGCATATAAGGGCGATGAGCTCGGTGTTGCCGGCATGACATACAGTTCATCCGGAGCAATGAGCGGCTGGGCATTTGAAAAATATACACCGGCAGATGTCAAAGCTAATTTGATCGTACCGGTGATCAATGAACAGTTTACAACAACAGGATATGTCATTCTTGCCTCTGACGGCAGCAAGATCGTCGATGTCAGCACGGACATGAAGTATCGACAGGGTTCTTATGTCAATGACTGCTATGTCATTTCCGATGGAACGTACGCAACGATTGTTGATGCCGGCAGCGGCGGCAATATTGCAACGCAGTATCAAGATGCAAAATACTTTGAAGACGGCTATGCACCAGTCAAGAAAAGCGGCAAGTGGGGATACATTGACCGCACTGGCAAAGAAGTCACAGACTTTATCTTCGATGATGCATGCACTGTATACAATGGCTATGCATGGGTCTATTACCATGGCAAATACGGCATTATCAACCTGAGCGATGCATTGAATGACAGTGAAAAGCAGGTCAATGCATACTGGTGCTCACCAGTCACCGAAGATAAGATTGGTACATTGACAGTGAAGGTAACAGATTTGACAATCCGCAAAGGAGCCAGCAAGGAAAGCACGCAGACAGGTGTCTGCATGGAAGGTTCTGTCTATCCTGTCTTTGAAAAGAAGACAGATGAGAACTATACATGGTACCGCATCAATGAATCAGAGTGGACTGCCAGCGAAGGTACTTGGGCAGTCTTTGAGGAAGCTAAATGAAAATTGCAGTTTATCTTGGCTCGAATCCTGGCAGTGATCCTGCCTTTCAGCAGGCGGCTGCTGATATTGGCGATTGGATCGGCAGAAATAGTCATGAACTGGTCTACGGCGGTGCACATCTGGGATTGATGGATATTGCCGCACAGCATGTCTTAGCCAATTGCGGACACGTCATCGGTGTCATGCCTGAGTTCATGATCGAGCGCGGCCGTCAGCGGGATGATTTGACTCAGCTGATTGTGACGAAGGATATGTCAAGCCGCAAGAAAACAATGATGGATCTGGCAGATGCGTATATTGCCTTGCCGGGAGGCCCGGGAACACTGGAGGAGATCAGCGAAGTGATTTCATCCTCTCGTTTAGGACTTCTGCAGGATAAGCCGTGCATCTGTTTAAATATTCATGGCTACTATGATGTACTGAAGCAGATGCTGGAACAGATGACAGCCTGCGGATTTGCAGAAAAAGAAGAATTGAGAAATGTGTATTTTCCTGCATCGGCTGCAGAAGCGGAAAAGATCATTGCAGGAAGAGAAGCATTTTAGAACATAAGGGGGAAATAGGTATGCCGACTGTCAGTATTATTGTTCCTGTATATGATGCAGAGAAAGCGATTGGAAGATGCATCGACAGCATCCTGAACCAAGAATACGAAGATTTTGAACTGATTGCTGTAGATGACGGCTCCAAGGACGGCAGCCCGGCAATTCTTGATGCCTATGCAGAGAAGGATGACCGTGTCAGAGTCATTCATAAGCCGAATTCAGGTGTGTCTGCGACCCGCAATCTGGCCTTGAATCAGGCAGCGGGAAAATACATTCAGTTCCTGGATGCAGATGACTGGATCCCGGACAACAGCACAAAGATGCTGGTAAGAGAAGCGGAAGAAAAGAATGTTGATCTGGTCGTGGCAGATTTCTTCCGTGTTGTCGGCAAGAATGTTGCACGCAAAGGGTCGATTGTTTCAAATGAAGTCCTGACGCTGCCGCAGTTTGCGGAATTGATGATGGAGTCACCAAGTGATTTCTACTATGGTGTTCTCTGGAATAAGCTGTATCGGAATGATATTATCCAGAACTACAATGTCCGCATGGATGAAGACCTGACATGGTGTGAAGATTTTATCTTCAATCTTGAATATCTTCTGCATGTCAAGACGGTGACTGCACTGCAGGTTCCGGTCTATTACTATGTCAAGACAGAAGGCTCGCTGGTATCAAAGTCCATGTCATTGGCAAAGATAGTTGATATGAAATCTAATGTGTTTACTTACTACAATGATTTTTATAAAAATGTCTTGGATGAAAAACAGTACCGCAGAGACCGACTTGCGATTGCCGGCTTCTTGATTGATGCTGCTAATGACGATATGACGCTGCCAATGCTGCCAGGCACAAAGAAGCTTGGTACAGAGCAGGTACAGGTGCATTTCAAAGGTGATGTGCAGAATGCTGTGACAGCTGCATATTATCTAAATAAGGCATATGAAAAGAATCTGGATATCATTGCCCTGAAATATGATATTGAACTGAAGGATGTCAAGATGCTGGCAGCACTGAAGGAAATCGGTGAAACAAATTCCTTTACAGAGATTGCTGATCTCAGCGGTATGACGGAAGTCAGTGTTGCCGGCGGTCTGATGAAGATGGTCGTTAAGGGATTTGTATCCGTCAAATATACTGCCAAGCAGATGATCATCACTTTTGGCAGGAACGCTGATGCTATCTCACAGGATCTTGGTGTTGCCCTGCAGGATCTGCAGGATGTCATGACTAAGAATCTGACTGAGGAAGAACAGGAGACATTGAATGCTGTCCTGAATAAGGCAACAGATAATCTCAGAAAGTACGTTAAGAAGAATGAAGAATGACCGCACTGTAAAACAGCAGGCTAAATTATTTGAAGGCAGGGATCACTGGCATCTAAATTCAGAAAAAGATGTCACTTTCAGTGATGGTCCAAATGGACTGCGTATTGAAGATGAAGAAGGCATAGGCTTTAATCATTCAAAAAAAGCGACTGCTTTTCCAACTGCTTCCTGTGCAGGGTGTTCCTATGACCGTGATCTGATGGAAGAATATGGCAGGATGATTGCCGAGGAATGCATCAGCGAAAAAGTGGATGTGATTTTGGGACCTGGTGTTACGACAAAGAGAAGCCCGCTGTGCGGACGCAATTTTGAATACTATTCTGAAGATCCGGTGCTCTCTGGTGAATATGCCTCAGCATATATCAAAGGTGTCCAGTCCAAAGGAATTGGAACATCTCTGAAACATTTTGCCGGCAATTCAAGAGAACTTGCACGCCAGGCAGTGGACTCTGTGATGGATCAAAGAACGCTTCATGAGATCTATCTGCGTCAGTTTGAAACAGCTGTCAGAGAAGCACATCCATGGACTTTGATGGCTGCATACAACAGGCTGAACGGTATTTACTGCTGTGAAAATAAAGAACTTCTACAAGTAGCCAGATCATGGGGCTTTGACGGTCTTTTTATTTCTGACTGGGGAGGTGTTGCTGATCCTGTCAGATCGCTGGAGAGCGGCCTGAATCTGGAAATGCCGGGGCCGACAGGTTCTGCATCGGTTATTACCAGAGCTGTTGAAAAAGGAAAAGTGTCCAAAGAATGTCTGGAGGAATCCACACAGTATATGGACCGTCTTATTGATCGATGCGGCAGATATACTGTTAAGGATTATGATCAGAATGAACATGATGCTTTTGCTCAGAAGGCTGCCGAGGAATCAATTGTCCTGCTGAAAAATGAAGGCATCCTGCCTTTGAAGCAAACAGACAGAATTGCGGTAATTGGACCGTTTGCCGAGCATCCGTTCATTCAAGGTTCTGGATCATCAAGGGTCAACCCAATCAATCAGGATTCACTGCTGAGTGATCTTGATGCTCATGAAACTGCATATACATATTCCCAGGGATTTTCCTTGGAGAATGAAGAGATAGATGAAGCACTGCATGATCAGGCAATGAAAGCTGCTGAGGGAAAAGATAAGGTGATTGTCATCCTTGGCGAACTGCCGGGAAGCGGCGGTGAAGGATTCGACCGTACCACCATGGACCTGCCGTTTAATCAGAATACGCTGGTCCGGGACCTTGTACATGCATGCAGACATGTCATTATTGTTCTTCAGACAGGCGCACCAATAACAATGCCTTGGCGTGAAATGGCAGATGGCATCATCGTGGAATATGCAGCAGGACAAAAGTCAGGAGCAGCACTGCGCCGTGTCCTATATGGCGAAGTGAATCCATCCGGACATTTAGCAGAAACATGGCCGCTTCGCAGCGAAGACAATCCAAGCAGCCGCTACTTTGATAATGAGATTCTGCAGTCGCAGTACCGCGAAGGCATTTTCTGCGGTTACCGTTATTATGATACCTTCCAGATTCCGGCAGCATATTCTTTTGGATATGGCTTGAGCTATACAGAGTTCAGTTTTGCAGATCTGCAGGCAGAAGATCGTGAAGACAGCGTGCATGTTTCAGTAAAGGTAAAAAATACTGGCGCTGTTGACGGCAGAGCAGTTGTGCAGATCTATGCAGGCATGAAGGACAGCCGCATTGCAAGACCTTCAAAAGAGCTCAAGGACTTCGCATCTGTTCCATTAAAAGCCGGGGAAGAAAAAGAAGTGCAATTCATAATTGATCACTCTTTATTCCAGTATTATGACGTCAGAACAAAGTCCTGGCAGGTGGAAAAGGGAACCTATCAGATTATGGCTGGCAGAGCAGTCAATGATATTGTACTGACAGATGAAGTAATTCTGGAAGGTATAGAAGATGCATACAGCACTCTGCAGAAATCTTTCATTCAGCACGACGCAGGCATGGTATATGTATCCGACCATGATTTTGTACAGATGCTCGGATATGAGATTCCAAAGATCCGTTCTGCAAGACCTTTCACAGCCAATACGACGATCAGAGAATTGAAGGAAAGCGGTTTTGGCAGATTCGTTAATTATGCGATTTCGAAGATACTGAAATTGAAAATGTGGCACAATATTGATGATGCTTCCGTATTCAATGCACCAATCCGTCAGCTGCTGTGGCTGAAGGACCACTACTCATGGGATACAGTGAATGCTGCCGTAGCCTATTTGAATCACCATGGCGGCAGAGAGTTCATGGATGTAATCAGGAACCTGAAACACAGGGAAAGTGATTCTTAACGTAAAGAGAGAAATGTGTTATATTTGCGGCTAGGATTGGAGAATATAAATGGAAATGCAGATGAAGCACGTGCAGGAGCTACCTACACCTGAAAAATTAAAAGAAGAATTTCCTGTATCTGCCGAAATTGTGGAGATCAAGGAAAAGAGAGACCGTGAGATCGAGGATGTATTTACCGGGAAGGATAACCGTTTCTTATTGATCGTCGGACCATGCAGTGCAGACAGGGAAGATGCGGTATTGGATTATATGACACGTCTGGCAAAACTGCAGGAGAAGGTAAAAGATAAAATCCTGATGATTCCGCGTGTCTATACAAACAAGCCGCGGACAAAAGGAATCGGCTATAAGGGCATGCTGCATCAGCCGGATCTCTCTAAAAAGGAAGACATGCTGGCAGGCATCATTTCCATCCGTCAGCTGCATACTGATGTTGTCAGAGAGACGGGATTTACCTGCGCGGAGGAAATGCTGTATCCAGAAAATCATGCATATTTAAGTGATCTGCTGAGCTATGTTGCTGTAGGAGCCAGATCTGTGGAAGATCAGCAGCACCGCATTGTAGCCAGCGGCATCGGCATTCCTGCAGGCATGAAGAATCCGACCGGCGGTGATGTCAGTGTCATGATGAATTCCATAACGGCAGCACAGTCGCCGCAGAAGTTCATCTACCGCGGATGGGAAGTTGAAACGACCGGCAATCCGTTAGCTCATGCAATCCTGCGCGGATATGTAGATAAATTCGGCAGATCGCATCCAAATTACCATTATGAGGATCTGATGAATCTGCTGGAAGAATACAACAAGAGCACATTGAAGAATCCAGCTGTGATTGTTGACTGCAACCACAGCAATTCTGGCAAGCAGTTTGATGAACAGATCCGTATTGCAAAAGATGTCCTGCACAGCAGAAGACATAGTGAAGAGATTCAAAATCTAGTCAAGGGCTTGATGATTGAGAGCTATCTTGTTGACGGCAATCAGCAGCCTGGCGGTGATGTTTATGGACAGTCCATTACAGATGCATGCTTAGGATGGGAAAAGAGCGAGAAGCTGATTCTGGATCTCGCAGATGAATTAAGCAGATAGAGGAGAAGATATTATGCTGAAAGGTGCAATCTTTGATCATGACGGTCTGATGTTTGATACTGAAAAAGTATGGCAGAGCAACTGGCAGAAGCAGGCGCATGCCAGAGGCATCATTCTTCCTGATGTATTCAAGCATGATGTCAGCGGTACTTCCGGCGACATGATGAAGTCAGTGGTCGAAAAGTATTATGGAGTTGATGATGGCACTGAGATCATGAATCTGGTGATTGCCGGTGTACATCATGATTTGTCGATATCGATTGAAGAAAAAAAGGGACTGCATGAAATCATAGAGATGTTTGCTGCCCACGGTGTAGCCATGGCTGTTGCTTCTTCTTCGCCGGAAAATATGATTGTCAGGAATCTTCAGAATGCAGGCATAGATCAGTATTTTCAGGCAGTTGTATCTGGCCAGCATGTTTCCCACAGCAAACCGGCACCGGATATCTTTCTGCTGGCAGCAGAAAAGATCGGCATTGATCCATCTGAATGCTATGTATTCGAAGATGCTATCAATGGGGTCAAGGCTGGACACGCAGCAGGGTGCAGGACGATCATGATCCCGGATATGACTCAGCCTGATGAAGATACAAAGAAGATTGCAGCTGCAATCCTGCCGTCATTACTGGATGCGGCTAAGGAAATTGAAGAAGGAAGACTATAAAAAACACTTTCATACGAAAGTGTTTTTTTACTGTATCACTCCGCAATTGCTGCATCCAAGGCAATCTGCATCATCTTTGTAAAGCTTGTCTGTCTTTCTTCAGGTGTCGTGCATTCATCAGCGACAAAGGAATCAGATATTGTCAGAAGGCAGGCTGCATTCTTATGCAGGACCTTTGCATTGGAGAACAAGGCAAAGCTTTCCATTTCAACGGCAACGCAGTGGTGCGCTTCGACCTGCTTCAGATAATCCTTGGATTCTCTGTAGAAGACATCGGAAGAATGAATGATGCCCTCATGGACAGGAATGTTCAGATCATTGGCTGCCTTTTCAATCTTGGCATTCAATGTTTCTGAAGGATAGGTTGTATCTTCTGTGCAGCCGCATTGTTCCCTGGCAAAGGAAGATTCGGAATAGGCACCGGATGCCAGAACAACATCATAAACATGCAGCTCCTTGACATAGGAACCGGCAGAGCCGATCCGGATGATGTTTTCAACTCCGTAATCCTTGAACAGCTCATAAGAATAGATGCCGATGGAAGGCATGCCCATGCCGGATGCCATAACAGTGACTGGCTTGCCTTTCCAAGTGCCTGTGTATCCCTGGACACCCCTGACATTGTTGACAAGCTTTGGATTCTCTAAGAAAGTATCCGCAATGAACTTGGAACGCAGCGGATCTCCCGGCATTAAAACAGTTTTAGCGATATCGCCTGGTTTTGCTTCATTATGTGGTGTAGACATATTTATTTCTCCTTTATACCGTTCATTTATTATAGCAAATAAAAAGGGACACTTCCATGTCCCCGCTGCTTACATTTTTGAACCTTTGCTGCCTTTTGCTGAATTCTCACTGTATGTACTGAGAAGGTTGGTATCGTAGGAGAAAGTAATGCGTGATCTTCTTCTTTCTCTTTCCAAAGCAAGAGACACCAGCTTGTCCATCAGCTGTGAGAAGGTCATGCCTGTCTTTTCCCAGAGATAGAAAGCCAGAGATCCTGGAATAGTATTGATTTCATTGACATAGACCTTCTTTGTTTCCTGATCCATCATGAAGTCGATCCGGCATACACCGGCAGCGCCTAAGACTCTGAAAGTCTCAAGAGAAAGGTCCTGAATATGCTTTGTCTGTTCTTGTGAGATAGGTGCTGGAACAATACGGGCTGTACTTGCCATTCCCTTGGAACCAGAAGTCTTGGCACCCTTAGCACCTTTGCCGCCGCCCTGATACTTGTCCGCAAAGGAGAGCAGTTCATCACTGGAAGCGCTGCCGACCTGTTCAATGACAGAAGCTTCTGCGTGGTAGCTGTCACCAAGGACGGAGCAGTTCAATTCGACCATCGGTTTGACAACTTTTTCAGTGATGACTTTTTCATCATACTGACGTGTATTCTCAAAGCATTCCAGATATTCTTCATCGTTATGGGCAATGGCAATTCCGACAGAAGAGCCTGTTCTTGCCGGCTTGAGGATGACAGGATAGATCAGCTTATGAACTTTGTTCAGGATTTCTTCCTGATGCTCATCCATTTCTGAACCATAGACCCAGAACCAGTTGGTGATTGGCAGTCCGTTGTCATGAAGAATGTTCTTCTGCATGACTTTATCCTGACCGAGTGCAGCGCCATACAGGTCGCAGCCTGCATATGGCACCTTCAGCATTTCAAAGAAGCCCTGGATTGTACCGTCTTCGCCATTTGTACCGTGCATGACAGGAATGGCAACATCGATTGTACCAAGTTCCTTCGGACCGAATGCCTTCGCCTTTACCGGCTTGATGACAATGCGGTTGTCTTCAGAAACAATCGTTACCTGCGTGCACTGTTTTTTCAATGCTTCCAGGTCCTTGAAGTTCTTCATTTCATTCAGAAGATCACTGCAGTATAAACGGCGGTCTTTCGCTACATATACTGGGATAACGTTGTATTTATCATGATCCATCGCCTCAATTGCCTGATGCGCGGAAATAATACTGACTTCATGTTCAACGGATTCACCGCCGAAAAATACTGCAACATTGAGTTTCATATCTGCCTCCAATTCAATAGCTATTATTATAAACGCAAAGCATCAGAAAATAAATATGACGCGGATTATACAGAAACGGCGCTGTGTTGGTGAAAAATGATATAGGAATGTTAAAATAGGAGACATACAGAGGTGGCATTATGAAGAAAGCACTTGTATTAGCAGGAGGAGGCACCAGAGGAATTTATCAGCTTGGTGTCTTGAAAGCTCTTCATGAACTTGGTGAAGATGACTTTAATATGGTTTTCGGTGTTTCTGTCGGCGCATTGAATGCGGCGATGATTGTTCAGGGTGATCTGGAGCAGATGGCACACATGTATGATCATCTGCAGGCGGATCAGATTGTCAAAGGGTTCGTACCGAATGATATGTCTCTGGGAAATCTGATCAATGAAAGACAGGAATTCATTCCTGCCTTCAAGTACTGGGTGGATAACGGCGGCATTGATATTTCACCGTTCTATGACACCGTTCATAAATTCTATGTTCCGGAGCGCTTCTTTGCCTCTGATACAGATTTTTTCTGTGTGACAGCAACTGCGAAGAATCATGCCGGCGTGCTGGTCACCAAAGAAATGATGAAGGAACAAGGGGAGGACTGGCTGGTTGCCAGTGCCAGTGCGTATCCGGCTTTCCCAGTCAAGGTGATTGACGGCAATGAATATGTCGACGGTGGCTACTATGACAACTTCCCTGTAGATTATGCACTGCAGCAGGGTGCAGAAGACATCATCGGCATTGACTTAGGACCGGATCCGATCCATCCGCTGTATCTGGAGAAGGACCATATCAAATATATTCATCCGCGTGAAGAGATGTACAACTTCCTGACTTTTGATCAGGCACAGATGCAGAAGGCGAAGATTCTGGGATACAACGATACGATGAAGACCTATGGCAGGCTGGAGGGATGGAAATATACGTTTGTTCCATTTGAATATCCTTCCTACTTTGATGAATACTACCGCGGACTGCTACTATTGGAGACAAGGATCAAGATGGCAACTTCCATCAATGAACGTTTCCGTTCTCAGCAGGTGGTAACTGACATATTAAAAGAAAGAATGTATCTGAGCCATTTAACTGTCAGACAGTATTTGTATGGTATCATAGATGCACTGATGGAAATGATCGGTGCAGATTCTTCTGTGATCTATACTTCTGATGAAGCAAAAAAAATGGTCCTGGCAGCTTTTGCACAGTGTGCGTATGAAGATTATGCCTACAAGCCGAATGGCATCATTGATCTGGCACCTTATATCAAGTCGTTGGATCAAAAGGGCATTGTTGAGAAGATTATTCATGCCAATCTTTACCCAAATCACCGTCTGTTCTCAGACGAGACATTGATGACGCTGCATCCTTTCGAGGTTGCTTTAGCTGACTTTGTCACCATCATGATGAAACATCTGCCGGAGGAATAAGATGCAGAAAATCGCAAAATTTGAAAAAGTATCGTTTGCCCAGTTCAGGAAAGACTGGAATGCACATATGCAGACTGAGGAAGAAGAAATTAAAAGAATTTATGATAGCATTCATCTGCCGCAGCGGGCAACATCTGGCTCAGCCGGCTATGATTTCTATGCGCCGATTGCCTTTGATCTGAAACCGGGAGAAGAAATCCTGATACCGACTGGAATTCGTGCTAAAATGGCTGACGGATACGTCTTAATGATGTTTCCACGCAGCGGCCTGGGTTTTAAGTACAGAATGCAGCTGAACAACTCAGTCGGCATCATCGATGCGGACTACTATCACGCAGACAATGAAGGGCATGTCATGTGCAAGATTACCAATGATACGCATGAAGATAAGACCCTGCATCTGGATGCAGGCAAGGGAATGGTGCAGGGAATCTTTGTGCCGTTCGGAATTACAGAAGACGATGAAGCTGACGGAGTCAGGACCGGCGGATTCGGAAGCACTTCAAAGGAATAAAGGTGAAGAAAATGGATGAAAAGATCTGGCAGGAAATTGATGAAAGGGAGCCAATCCCAGAAAATATTAAGCAGAGGATGGAAGAGCTCCGCGCGCATCGGGCAGAAGTAATCGATGATAAGTATATCAAGCGTCCGACCCAGATTGAAGGCATCCGCAGAGCAGGTGTGGTCAATACCGGCCTGCTGGACTATATCGGCACACAGATCCATGACGGTATGAGCACACAGGAAATTGATGATATCGTTGCGGTTTATACCAAGGAGCACGGCGGCATCTGCGCCTGCCTGAATTATGAGGGTTTTCCAAAGAATGTATGTGTTTCCATAAATGAGGAAGTCTGCCACGGCATTCCAGCCAGACGCAGAAAGATCCATGATGGTGATATTGTCAATGTAGACTGCACGACCATCGTTGACGGCTATTATGCAGATGCATCCAGAATGTTCATGATCGGACATGTTTCCGAAGCTAGAAGAAGACTGGTCGAAGAGACTAAGAAATGTCTGGAAATAGGCATTGAAGCTGCGCAGCCATGGGCGACGGTCGGTGATATCGGTGCTGCCATCCAGAAATATGCACAGTCAAAAGGATACACAGTTGTCAGAGAACTGGGCGGACACGGTGTCGGCATTGAATTCCATGAGGATCCATTTGTTTCGCATGTCGGCCGAAAGAATACCGGCATGGTGCTGGTTCCAGGCATGGTGCTGACGATTGAACCGATGATTAACGCCGGCAAGCCGGGTGTTGTCATTGATCCATACAACGACTGGACCATTTATACTGCTGACGGCAAGGACAGTGCACAGTGGGAACATACGATCCTGATTACTGAAACAGGGAATGAAATTCTTACTCATTAGTGAAAAGATACGCGGATTGTTGTAATCAATCTGCGTTTTTCTTTACTTTTTTGTATAATAGAGGCGGGAGATACTATGAACAATTACATATATGTTATCGGTCATAAACATCCTGACAGTGATTCAATCTGTGCAGCAATTACTTATGCAGACCTATTGTGCCATTTAGGAAAGAATGCAGTTGCCTGCCGTCAGGGACCTTTGAATGATGAAACAAAATATATTTTAAAGCGCTTTAATCAGGAGAATCCTCTGCTCTTAACAGATGCAAGAGCGATGCTGAAGGACATTCAGCTTGATGAACCAACGTTCATCAAGGCAGATGAAACCGTCCATCATGCATGGCATGTCATGCTGCAGACGCAGAACCGTTCTTTGTTTGTGATGGATGATGCAGATCAGCTCTGCGGCATTTGTACTACATCGAATCTGGCTAAAGTCAGGATCCATCCAGACGCTGATCTGGAGCAGCTGATGTCAACCGCATCGCTGGATAATATTGCCCGCACGGTCGGCGGTATAATTGTGACCAAGCCGGAATCGTTCCACAGCAATGGAACAATCCATGTTATCACACTGGATGGAAAGGAAATGCAGTCGTTCCATCTGAAACATGGCATCTGCATTCTGTCGAGTGACAGCGATAAGCAGAGAATGTGCATTGATGCCGGGGCGAAGCTGCTGGTGATCACATGCGGACAGTTCGTTGACCAGGGTGTTCTGGAATATGCAAAGGACAAGAAGTGTGCCATTATCAAAACAGATTTTGATACAATGCATACAGCCCGTACGATTACAGAAAGCTACAGTGTTGAAGAAGTCATGACCAAGCACATCATTTCCTTCCGGGATGATGAGTTTGTGGATGATGTCGCTGTCAAGATGAATAATTCACGTGTCCGTTCTTATCCTGTTATTGATGTGGATGGAAAGATCATCGGTGCAGTATCACGTTATCATACAAGAAACTATCGCCGCCGTCAGTTTGCATTAGTTGACCACAGCGCAATGAACCAGACGATCAATCATCTTGATCAGGCTGAAGTCGTCGCCATTGTTGATCATCATCATATCGGCGACGTGCAGACAGATGCACCGATTGAATACCGCAATCACAGATGCGGATCTACATGCACAATCGTTTCAACACTCTATCAGGAAAACGGCCTGCTGCCGAATGCTGAGATGTCAGGTCTTCTGCTGAGCGCAATCTTATCAGATACTCTGAATCTGAAGAGTGCTACGACAACAGATGAAGATAAACTGACCGTCAGCTGGCTGGCAGAACGTGCTGGCATTCGGAATGTTGATGATTATGCAAGAGATATGCTGGGTGCCTCCGTTGCCTTAACGGATGCTGCGCCGCATGATATCCTGAACCGCGATCTTAAGACATATGAGATCGGCAAATACAGGTTTGCAATTGGGCAGACAAACTATTCTCATATGGAGGAAGTGCAGAAGATTCTGCCGAACTTCCGTAAGAATCTGGAAAAAGAACAGGCTGACAATAAACTGGATCTGATGGTCATGCTGTTTACTGATGTGATGGGTGAAGGCTCATTGTTTGTCTACTATGGTCCTTTGTCATATGTATTGACTGATCTCATTCAGACAAAGTTTGATGATCACTCTGGATTTGATCCAAATATCATTTCCAGAAAGCAGCAGCTGATGCCGAAGCTGTCAGAAATCCTGAAAAATATTTAATGAATTAGAAAGAGGCACTATGCTTGATGTTTGTCTGTTGGGAACAGGCGGGACAGTACCGCTGCCGGAAAGGTGGCTGACTTCTTTACTGATCCGCTGGGAAGGAAAAGAATTATTGATTGACTGCGGCGAAGGAACGCAGATAGCCATGCATGCACATGGCTTTTCCTGCCGTCATATCAATACGATCCTCCTGACTCATTTTCATGCTGATCATACTGCCGGCCTGCCGGGACTTCTTCTTTCCATGGCCAAGGCAGACAGGACAGAGCCGATTACGATCATCGGACCCAAAGGGCTTCCTGAAATCTTGAAAGGTGTTTATTTAGTAGCACGCTATATTCCCTTTGAGATTCACTATATGGAATTAGAAGAGAATGAACAGGAATTTGATGTAGATGATCTGCATATCAGTGCGTTCTCTCTTCGGCACAGCGTACCATGCTACGGCTATGAACTGAATCTTGAAAGACGTCCTAAATTTGATGTGGAGAAAGCAAGAGAGAACTATGTCCCGCTGCAGGCCTGGAATATGCTGCAGAAGGGCAGCAGTGTTGAACTCAATGGGGTGATCTATACACCGGAGATGGTCATGGGCACTGCCCGCCGAGGCATTAAAGTCGTCTATGCAACAGATACAAGACCAGTCGCTGCAATTTGTGAACATGCAAAGGGAGCAGATCTGTTGATTGCTGAAGGCATGTACGGAGATCCAGAAAAACTGGAGAATGCCAAGCAGAACAAGCATATGATGATGCGGGAAGCCGCAGAGATAGCCAAGGAAGCAGATGTCAGAGAACTGTGGTTCACGCATTACAGTCCTTCAATGTATGAACCTCTGATCTATGAAGCAGAAATGATGGAAGTCTTTGAACATACCGTCGTTGCCAGAGATGGACAGCGCGAAGATATCAGTTTTAAAGATGAGGGCGAATAATGTTTGAAATTATTGTCAATCCTGCTGGGGCAGGAGGTGCAACACGCAGAGAATGGTCGAAAGTGGAACCGCTGTTTCAAAAAAGCGGGATTCCATTTCATGTAACCTTTTCTTCACTGGAACATGATATTGATGCCATCTGCCGAGAAGCAACAGGACGGGGACAGGATGTTGACCTTGTCATTGTCGGCGGGGATGGATCAATGAATAAGGCACTCAATGGAATTCAGAATTTTACCAATGTGCGGCTGGGCTTCATTCCATGCGGCTCCGGAAATGACCTGGCAAAAGCACTGGGTATTTCAATGAATCCAGTCAAGTGTGCGCAGAAGATAATTGAACAGCAGATTGTCCGCCTCCTCGATTTTGGGGAAGTAACATACTTCAATGCCTCACATTTCTGCGACGGCAGAAGCGATACTTCTGTTATCTTTAAAAGAAGGTTCAATATCTCTTCAGGCATCGGCTTTGATGCGGAAATCTGTGAAAATGCAGAGCGTTCCAAGGCAAAGAAGTTCCTTAATAAGATCCGCTTAGGAAAGCTGATCTATCTCTTTGTGGCAATGCGGGTGATCTTTGTATTCCGCAAAGTCAATTCAACCATTACACTGGATGATCATGAACCAATCAAGAAAAAGCTTCTTTCGACAGCGGCAATGAATACGCCGTATGAAGGCGGCGGCTTTAAGTTCTGTCCAGCTGCCGATCCGCAGGACGGCATCCTGGACATGTGCATCTGGGGAGATGTCAGTAAATGGGATTTCTTCAAGATGTTCCCGCACGCATATAACGGCAGCCATCTGAAATATAAGGAAATTGACGCAAAACGTGCGGATCTAATAGATATCCAGCTTGATGAACCGTGCTGGGTCCATACCGACGGTGAAGTTGAATGTATGTCGAGCCATGTGCAGATGAAGCTGGCGGCAGACAAGCTGAGATATTTAGACTAAAAAAGCGAATCTCTTCGCTTTTTTCTTTGAAGCATCAGTGTGCCCGGTGGGGATCGAACCCATAACCTTCAGATTCGGAATCTGATACTCTATCCAATTGAGCTACGGGCACAAAACAGCTTATTTATTTTACCACGGTTCTTTGAATCAGGAAATGTCTGACAGGAGTAGATTTTATCTGCCGGAACGGTTAAAATGCTAATCATGAACATGAATACAGAAAATATTAAACTGATTGTCTGTGATATCGACAATACATTGATTCCATCCAATACACTGCAGCTGTCAGAGCGCACCCGTACTGCTCTGCAGAAAGCGGTGCAGAAGGGACTGAGAGTAATGATCAATTCCGGCAGACATTATACCTTCCTGCAGCCTTCATTATTTGATGACCTGCCGATGGATATCATCGGGACGATCAATGGCGCATGTCTGACTGACAGGAATGGGAAAGTACTGGAGAAGCATCCAATGAGCAAAGAAAACATGGATGCAATCACCAAGATATGTATTGAGCATAATATCGGTCTGGGCTTTAAATTTGAAGACCATATTGTAACATACGCAAATCATCAGAAATTTGTGGATGGCTATGTGCAGAAGGGTGTTCCTTGGGAACATTCTGTGATTGATGACACAAAGGAGAGGAAGCATCACCTGGAGCACGGCTATCCTCTTGGTACTTTTATCATTGGTGATGAAACAGTCATTGAACACTTTGTCGATGCAGTTCCAGGCATCCAGTTTGCATGGTCCTACCGTGATGGGTTTGATGTGTTTCTCAAGACTGTAACAAAGAAGACGTCTGTCGATGCAGCACTCAAGATCTACGGCCTGACCTGGGACAATGTGATTGCCTTTGGGGATGCTGGAAATGATACACCGTTCATTGCACCGGCAGCAATCGGAGTAGCCATGGGCAATTCCAAGGATGATGTCAAGGAAGCCTGTGATATTGTTGCACCGGACTGTAAAGAGGATGGTGTTGCACAGGTCCTGGAAGACCTGCATATTATTTAGGAGAATTGGATGAAACAGAAAAGACTACCACTCATTTTAACTGTATGCGGGATTCTGCTGAGCGGATGCTCAAGTACAGCCGTACAGCCAGCATCAACAGCCTCAGCAAGTGCTGCCTCTATAAGTGTGAAGCAGGAATATGAAGCTTTGAATGGACAGGCCAATGCCTCCGGCAAGGAGCATCGTACGGTCAACATTCCGGAAGATAACCCGTTTGTTCGAATCTCACCGGAAGAAATTGTACAGAAGGCGGAAGCGAAGGAATCATTCTATGTTGTTTACAGTGATCCGTTATGCCCATGGTGCCGCAGTGTCATTGAACAAGCATGCAGGAGTGCTGATGAAAATCATGTCGATACTATCTACATGGTCGATATCTGGGATGAAGAAGGCAATGAGATCTTCCGTGACAAGTATCAGTTGAAAGACGGCAGGATGGAAAAAGTGTCAGACGGCACTGAAGCATATCAGAATACACTGCAGCTGTTTGACAATGTTCTTTCTGACTATACGCTGACAGATGACAATGGAACCAAGTACAATGTTGGAGAAAAACGCATCTTTGCGCCGAATTTCATCAGTGTCAAAGAAGGAAAAGCGACTGCTCTGACAGAAGGAATCTCTGATCTGCAGAAAGACGCAAGAGAGACACTGACAGATGAAATCCTGGCTGATGAAGCCAAGCAGTTCGATGCATTCTTCACGGCACAACCAAAAAGCAAATAAAATGTGATACTTCTAAGGCCGAAGTATCACCTGACTATAAGTGACGGAGATATTAAAGCATATGATGACATAACCACATATGCCACTAGCTTGGGCTATGTTGAACAGGGTGCCCCACTGATATTCAACGGAAGTACATTGTATCTATGCATTGCATGCAATTAGGAGAACATTGCCAAGCATTAAATTTTGCCCGCAATCATCGCTGGAACATTACAGTAAACAAATATCGGGATTTATAGAGGTGTATTATTTTGTAAACACTTTTTTATATTTAACGAAACAATGTTCAGAAACTCCTCAGCTCCACTACTACCCTAAAATCGCTTGAATAGAGCGGCTTTTTGTTTCTCAATAAAACCCCCAGCATAGGCCGGAGGATCTTTACTCGCTATAGGATAGCAATAAAAATGTGCAAATAACAATTTCACATTAAAATATTAGCAATTATCCAATACAGGGTTGAGCTCCTATTCAGTTTCCAGTAAATACGCATATGACTGACTGATCAGGCCGGCAATATACAGCATCGTGTATGGGTGTGAGAAATAATCCAGGGATGAATCGAAATGAATGAATTGGCTCAGCAGGTCAGGATATTCGTTCTTTCCGCCGGAGACCATGATGATCGGTGCTTTGATCTTGCCTTTGGATGGAATTCTGCCTTCATAATTGAAGTAAGTGCCTGTATAGCTGAAAAGGATGATCAGTTCTTTTCTTGTACTGTTCTTCATAGCATCCATCTGTTCTTTGTAGGAGAAGAGAGTCTTTGCATTCTTATGGAACATTCTGAGATCTGCTTGTAAAGATATTGCGGCAGCTTCTCCTTTCAATAAAGAGAAGATCCAAATTGTATCGTAGTGAAGAATACTTTCTGCACATTGACGAATTTCTTTCATGGAAACCGTCGATGCTTTTTCCAGACCCTGTTCAACTGCCGCTAAATATGCGGCAGAAATCTCTTCTTCTTTTCCATGCATTGCAGTAAATGAATCCATGCCTTCGGATAGTGCCTGCTTTAACTCTGTAAAGTCTTCAAAGCCAAGTTCCTTGGCAAAGCGGGAAATAGATGCAGTGCTGATATGGATCTGTTCAGCAGCATCGACAATTCCTATTGAGGAGATTTCCTCTTGATGTGCTAAAAGCCATTCAGCAATAATCCGATTGGTCGCATCCGGCTTCTCTGCAGCGATTGAATTCAGTAAGACGACTGCCAGTTTACTATAGAGCATATCTTTTTCCGTCCTATCTTTATCATAGCGTATGCCGGCGGCATTGAAAGACTGTAAATAGTAATAGACAGATATCAATCATATCAAAAATCAATGCCGCGGCCAGAGCAGAAAGGTATGAACCAGTGAAATCATAGACATAACCAATCAGCGGAAGTGATAAAGAAGAACCAACGCTGACAAGAAAAGAGATCTTTGGATAGATAAGTGAGAATCTTTCACCGCCAAATAGTGACTTTGTAATCAGAGCAATACCAACCGCACCAACTGAATAAACAGAACCAAACAAAAAGGAACCCATGAGCGTCATCAAGAAAGTGCCTGTGGTCAGGCCAAGATAGAGAAGCAGCATACTGATGGCATTGGCAATAATCATGAGAATCGATGATTTGATTGGACCGATATGATCGGAAAGAATCCCTATCAAAAGCTTGGTAAAGATATTGCCGATCATTGCTGCAGACAGAAGCAGGCTTCCCGTCTCAGTTGTCATACCTGCATTGACTGCCATACCAGAAAGATGCTGAGAGATGCCGGTGATGGAAGTGTGCAGTAAACAAAAGAGAGACAATGCAAAAAAAGCTGTACTGGTAAAACAGAAAATCTGTTTTGAATGAATCTGTGGAGAACTAGTGGAAGAATGACCGCCATAGGGAAGAAGACCTTCTTTATTGGGATCATCTGAGAAAGGAAGCGTCATGGCAGGCAGCACAAACAGCAATATCATTCCTGCCTGCAGAAGATAACCGTTCTGCCATCCTGCATGTTCAATGCACCAAGCCAGCAGCGGGGAGCAGACTGCACCGGCAATACCGGAAAAAGATAATGCAATAGAAGTTGCGGTACCGTTGTTCTTAAAAAACCATCGGTTGATCAGAATAGTAATTGGAACATTGGCACACAGAGAAGCACCGACGCCTCTGAATACTGCTAATAGATAGAACTGCAGTACATTTGTGGCAGCACTCATACCGATTGTTGAAATAATCATCAAGCAGGAACCTATCATGATCATTTTGCGGAAGGAGATTTTTTTCATGATCTTTGGCAGGAACAGAGAAGTCACCGCAATTGCCAGCATAGAGAAAGTCGCATGAAAAGCAAATGTGCCACGCATGACATTCAGATCTTTTGAAACAGATGTATAGAAGACACCGGGTGTGTTCTGACAGATGCCGATGGAAGCAGCAGCCAGTCCTGCTAAAGCAAAAATGACAATTCCGTATTTCTTCTTTATATATGACATTGAGAATACCTCCAATTCCATTAAAGAAGAAATAAAGCGGAATTTGTGTTTTTACAAAATTTGTAAATCCGGTCTTTTTCTTCTTTGAAAGCTATCCTGTAAATATGAACAGGAGGAATGCATATGAAAAGAACAGCGGTAATTTTTGCGGATGGGTGTGAAGAAGGAGAAGCACTGACAATTGTAGATATCTTTCGAAGAGCAGCACTGAGTTGTGATATGGTAGGCCTGCACAGCTTGGAAGTCACCGGCGGTCATCAGATTATCATGAAGATGGATGCCGTCATGGATGAATCATTGGTGGATTATGACTTAGTCATACTGCCTGGCGGATATGAAGGAGCAGTCAATATGAGAGATTCTAAAGAGCTCATTGAGATGCTTCAAAAAATGTATCGGGCAGGCAGAGTGATTGGGGCAATCTGTGCGGCACCAATTGTCTTAGACAAAGCAGGTCTATTGATCAACCATCAGTACACATGTTACCCATCTACATCACAAAAGATCACAACAGGAAAATTCCTGCATCAGATCATCGTGGAAGATGAAAATTTGATTACCTCACAAGGACCGGCCACAGCGTATGCTTTTGCGTACTATTTAGTCGCAAAGATGGGTGGAGATGCTTTGAAAGTTCAGGAACGCATGGTCTATTTCAATGCATTTCATGAGGAGGCAGAACATGAATAAGAAAGCAGCCATCTTGATGATGGAAGGATATGAAGAAAGCGAGACAATTCAAATTGTGGATCTGCTGAGAAGAGCAGGTGTACAGGCAGATACTTTCTGCTTTCAGGACAATCTCTATGTGTTATCTATGCAGGGAATGAAGATTAAAGCAGATCATCACTTCTCAGATGAAGTGAAAAACTATGATATTTTGATTATCCCTGGTGGCAGAAACTCGTGGCAGAGGTTGATTGACCAAACTGAAGTCATGGAAACAATTCAATGGTTCAACGACAATCAGAAACTGATAGGGGCTATGTGTTCAGGTACAAAGGTACTGCAGGCGGCACATGTATTGAAAGGGAAAAAGTGTACTGGCTATACAGGATATGAAAAAGTGCTGACAGATGGCATTTTCGTGAATGATGCTGCTGTGTACAATCAGAACATTGTGACATCTCAGGGACCGGCAACACCATATCCATTTGCATTCAAAATCATGGAAGCTTTAGAAATTGATCCAGAGCCTTATAAAGAAAAGCTTTTATATCATTTTGCAGGTGGCAAATAATCATCAGATATATATATCCAAAAGAGACAAATCTTGACTCTTACATAATCGGGATGAGATGTTCCTGATTTCATAACAATAAAACAATCTCTATCTCATCCTTTTTTTCACTGAACTAAATGTCATTATTCCTTCGCAAAAATTCGAATGAGCGTAAAGAAATGATATAATCTAGAGCACGAGAAATAATTATAATAAGAGCCGGTGTGCTTGCGTCAAGTTGAGAATCTAAATATCAAACTTTAGTTGACTAGGCATCACACCTGTTGGAATATCAGGTTCTGATTCTTTGATCGGATACAGTTGCTGCAATGTTTGCTTTGATACATGACAGCAAAACGGTCAAAATAATAGCCGAAAATAAATAGTTGTCAAAAAGTTGTCAGTTTTTGGCGATGTGCCTGCAATTACTGACGATAGGAATAAAAGCATACTGACTCTTAATCAGTGGGTCGTCGGTTCGAGCCCGACAGGAACCACCATTTAACCTAAATGGCTTCGTTGAACAATAACCCGTTCAAGGAAGTCTTTTTTGTACCAAATTACAAATGTCATTTCGTAAATCTCGAAAATGTTATCAATGCGAAATGATACATTCAAGTAGGAAGGAATCGATCAAAATCCCTTAGATTCTATTGAATCCCTTAATAACAGATGTAAAATAAGGGAAAAGAAGGAGAAATATGGGAATGAGAGACTTTAACTATTCTAAAATCAAGGAACAGAAGTGGGACTCTGAAGTTTTAGCCTACATTGCTGCTATTTATAAAGAAGCTGGGAAACAGGAACTATACCTGAAACAAAGACCAGAAGAATTGGAGAAACTTGTTGATATTGCCAAAATACAAAGTACTAAAGCCTCCAATGCAATTGAGGGAATAATCACTACAAACACTCGGATCAAACAGCTGGTAGAAGAAAAGACAACACCTAAAAACCGTGATGAGCAGGAGATTGCGGGATATCGTGATGTTTTAAATACAATTCATGAAAGCTTTGATGCAATTCCAATTACAAGAAACTATATCCTTCAGCTTCATAAGATCATGTACAGTCATATGAATAATCCTATGAGTGGACGAACAAAAAATGTGCAGAATTATATCAGTGCAACTTATCCGGACGGACATTCGGAAACACTGTTTACACCAATGTCTCCTTTTGAGACACCCGAAGCATTAGACCGGATCTGTACAGAATATAATCGTGTAATTGGTAATTTTGAAGTGGAACCATTGATTGTCATCCCTGTCTTTATTCATGACTTTTTATGCATCCATCCATTTAATGATGGCAATGGCAGAATGAGCAGACTGCTGACTACTTTACTGCTATATCAAAATGGATTTTATGTAGGGAAATACATTTCACTCGAAGCAGTCATTCTGAAAAATAAAGACCTTTACTATGATGCATTACAGCGTTCACAGAATGATTGGCATAATGGGAAGGAAGATCCTGTCCCATTTATAAAGTATATTTTGAGTACGATTCTGAATGCGTATAAAGAATTTGAAGACCGTTTTACTGTAGTGGAAGATAAACTGCCTGCTGTAGAAATGGTAAAGAAGGCTGTTGAATTTAAGATTGGGAAATTTAATAAACAGGATATCAGAGAGTTGTGCCCGAGCCTCAGTGTAAGCTCTGTAGAAGGTGCATTGCGGAAATTGGTCGCAAATGGAGAATTAAAGAGAGAAGGAAAAGGAAAGGCAACTTTTTATATTCGTTTGAAGTAATTATTGATATTGATAAGAATGACTGAGAGACAATTCGTGTCTCTATTGAAATACGGGGCATTGCTCGCTTTGTGTCCTGTTATTTCAGTATGCTGTAAACTATTCTGTCTCTAGGAAAGGAGGAAGTATGGATTTAATAAAAATGGGCAATTTCATAAAAGAATTGCGTAGTGAGAAAAATGTTACCCAGGAACAACTTGCAGAGAAGTTCTCAGTCTCTAGAAGAACAGTATCAAGATGGGAAACTGGCAGCAATCTGCCAGATATGGATGTCTTGATCGAGATGTCAGAATTCTTTGATGTGGATTTGAGAGAACTGCTTGATGGTGAAAGGAAAGGCGAGAAAATGGATAAAGAATTAGAAGAGACAGTACTAAAAGTTGCAGATTACAGTAATGAAGAAAAACAGAAACTTACGAAAAGAATGCATATATTATTTATTGCTGGTGCAATCGCTGCCTTGGTGTATTCCGTATTATTCTTTACAGAGAAAGCAGATAATTTCTTTGGGGGTTTATGCCTAGGCATCACATTTGGCATGATGATTGTGGGCGTGATCTTTACGAGCAGATATGCCATGAAAATCAGAGAATTCAAACTTCGGATTCTCAAGCGAAATGAGGCTTAATTTGAAAAGCTTTCAAATTTCTTCGCTAAGTTTGAAATTACTGAGAATAGAAGCTAAAGCACACTGATTTTTTAACAGAAATCATGAGCATTAAAAAAACATGCATATCAGCTTGATGCTGGCATGCATGCTGCTGTTTATCATTCATGATCAAGTTTGCGAAGTATATTGCTCATGGCACCGTACAGACCTGCCTGGTTGCCAAGTTCGGCCGAAACAATCGTCACATCCTGGAATCCAGGAATGGCTGCATTGCGGATGCGGGCTTTGATGCCGTTTAGAACAGAAGGCTGTTCGAGGACACCGCCGCCAAGAACTAAGCACGGAATGTTGTAGATATGCAGAATGCTGAGGAGTCCTACTGCAACCTCATCCAGCCAAGCGTTGACTGCTTCTTTCACCATTGGTTCTTCAATGCGGGCGAAGATCTTTCTGCCGTTATCGAGAGCAGGATCTTTCTGCCTGGCAATTTTCACGAGGGCAGTTGTAGAAGCGGAGCGCTCATAGCTGCCAGCAAATGGATCAGTTACATCGCGTAATTCAGGATGAGTCAGCAGACCGCCGATCATTAGATTGGCACTGCCGCCTTTTCCATAGTATGGCTGTTCATCAATGAAGACACCGCCGCCGATGCCGGTCCCATAGGTAATGCAGATATAGTCTGTATAGCCGCGGGCTGCACCGCAGGTGCCTTCTCCAAGTGCTGCACTGTATGCGTCATTCATGACGGCGCAAGGACAATTGAAACGATTAGCAAAATACTCCTGCACATGCGTACCGGTATAGCCGGGGAGATTTTCATTTGCGTAGCGCATGATGCCTGTAATCGGATCGACTTGTCCTGCTGTACTGATGCCGACCGCTTCAAAAGGCTGAAAAGAATCCAGCAGATCTCCAGCTGCTTTGAGAAGTGCTTTAGCTCCTTCTTTGGCAGGCGTATCTGTTTCCGCTGTCTGCACAAGCTTCATTCCTTCAAAAAGGCCAGCTTTGATGCGTGTGCCGCCGATATCGAGGGCAGCGATACGGAGGTCGTCAGTCATTTTTTGATCACCGCCGTAAATTTCTGAGTAATCTGCAGAGGACGGGTGATGGCACCGCCGACAACTGCACAGTGAACGCCTAGATCCAGAGCTGTCCGCAGCTGTTCTGGTGTGCCGATATTGCCTTCTGCAATGACCGGTTTGCCGCAGTTCTCGACAAGATTTTCAATCATATCAAACGGCGGGACAACTCTGCCCTTTGTATAAGAGGTATAACCTGCCATGGTTGTGCCGATCAGGTCAAAGCCCATTTTAGCAGCAGCCATGCCTTCTTCTTCACTGGAACAGTCAGCCATGAACAGCTGTTCAGGATACTTGCGGCGTACTTCCTGGAAGAAGTCTGCTAATGTACGACCGTTCGGACGAATGCGGATTGTTGCATCCATAGCCAGAATTTCCACTCCACAGTTCATCAGTGCATCGACTTCTTTCATGGTCGGTGTGATGTAAACTTCAGAGTCTGGATATTCTTCTTTGATAATGCCGATGATTGGCAGATCAACTGTTTTGCGTATTTCGGTGATGTCTTCAACTGTGTTTGCACGGATACCGACCGCTCCGCCCATGGAAGCTGCCAAGGCCATACGTGACATGATAAAAGAACTGTGCAGCGGTTCATCTGGAAGTGCCTGACAAGAGACGACTAGACCACCCTGAATCGCTTTCAAAATATCAGTATTATGCTGATTCATTATTTGGATCCTCCAAGTTTTTGATGTTAGTGTGTTAGTGATTACACGGAGATAGTAGCACGTTATCCATGCCGTTGTCCATGTATTAAAAGAGCTGTTTGATGCCATTTTTGACACAAAAAGCTCTAAAAAAGCGGTCAACACTGCAAAAAATTGTCAAAAATAAAATAATTTGAAAAATATTTTTTAGGACCTATAATAATAGTATATATGACGAAAAAAGTAGAAGAAAATATATCAGAGCAGAATTACCTGATGAAGATCAATGATATTTACTATGAGCTGACTTCTTCCGAAAAGCGGGTGGCAGATATCATTATTTCCAATGCGAGCAGAGTCCAGCATATGACGGCAACGGAACTTTCCAAGGAATGCAATGTTGCTAATGCTACGATTTCTCGTTTCTGCAATAAGCTGGGATGCCGCAACTATATGGAACTGCGCGTATCTATCGGTCAGTCTGCCACTTCCCATGAAGCATCGGAAGGACCAATCACCGGCAAGGTGACACCAGACGATACGATTGCGGAGATGTGCTCAAAAATATATCACATTGAAGTCGATGCGATTGCAATGACCCATGAACTGGTCAAACCGGATCAGATCAAAATGGCTGCCGATTATCTCAGAAGAGCACAGACTGTGCTCTGCATGGGACAGGGTGGATCGATGATCATGGCGGAAGAAGCTGCCGGCCTTTTCGGTACAACGTATCCAAATTTCTATGCGGTCACGGATGACCATACACAGATCTCCCGGGCGGCGATTGCCTGTCCTGGGGATGTCATACTGTATTTTTCGTACAGCGGTGCAACGAAGGAACTGATGGATCTTCTGCCAGTAGCCCATACCCGCAAAGTGATTGTGATCCTGATTACTCGCTTTCCGAATTCGCCGGGCGCACAGCTGGCTGATCTTGTCCTCCAGTGCGGCGCAAATGAGAGTGCACTTCAGTTAGGAAGTGCAGAAGCTAAGATTGCACAGATCTGTCTTTTAGAGATCATCCATACAGAGATGTGCAGACATGATATGAAGACCATTGGAGAAAGGAAACAGGCAATCCGTGATGCACTTGCCTGCAAGCATATGTAATGTTCAATCCCGAATCTTTGTTCTGGCGGATCATCAGCAGAGGTGTTGATATTGTCGGACTTTCACTTCTTTGGGCGGCTCTGTCACTGCCCATTATCACCTGCGGAGCAGCAACATCTGCTCTGTACTATACGATTGTAAAGTCATTTCGGCAGGGGGAAAGAGATACCTTTCATATCTACTGGGATTCCTTCAAAGCCAATCTGAAGCAGGGCATGGTGCTGTCATTGATCTCGGCTGTGCTTCTGTTTGCCTTAGCTTATGGATACAGTGTGATGAAGGCCAATTGGTCTACTTCTCTAGGTCAGGTGATGTTTGTTATTTATGATTTCCTGCTGGTCATCCCTTTAGGAACGTTATGCTATATATTTCCGATGCAGGGCCGATTTGAACTGCCGACAAACATATTGTTTGTAAACTCATTTATTTTGGCAATGAAGCATATCTTTACAACCGTGATTTTGACATTGTTGATGGTCGAGGCATGTGTAGTAACAGCTGAATACTGGTGGCCGATTTTCTTTATGCCGGTGCTGTGTGCATTCGCTGCTTCCTTGTTCCTGGAAAAGATCTTTACTAAGTATCTCAGTGATGATCAAAAGCAGAAGTTTGAAAATAAACAGGATGATATCTTATAAAAAATGCTCTGGAGAACATTTCCCCAAAGCACTTTTTTCTTTTAGAGCAGTGCAGGTACGAGGTCTGTCAGGATCTGCGCTAACTGAGCGTGGCCTTTCTTGGTCAGATGCATATAGTCAATCTGATTGAATTCACATCCGGCTGCATTGAGGAAGTAAGAACCTGTCAGCTTTGCCTGTTCTTCATAGTAAGGCGCAAGCTGTTCTGCTTTCTCTGCACAGGTAAAGCCCATGGCTGGATCGTACATTTTCCTGCCGATTGGCGGCGGACAGATGATCAGGATGTTTGGCTGATGATTTCCCCAGCAGTCAACGCTCTTGGCCTTATTAACCAGTCTCTGCATGCCGAGTCCAATGCAGGCGGCATTGGCACCAAGCCTGTCCTTGGTATCATTGGTGCCCAGCATCAGGATCAGCAGGTCAATTGGCTCATGGCTTTTCAATAAAGAATAAATAATTGGCAGGGCGTCCATGGATTCATGGAGGGGATCAGAGAAAACAGTGGTACGGCCGGACAATCCTTCTTCTGTGACCAGGAAGCCATCTCCCAGTGCTTTCTGCAGCAGACAGGTCCAGCGCTCATCTTCATTGAAGCGGATGCCGTGGTCGGCACAGTCATTTGGATCAGCACAGTAGCCATGCGTATTTGAATCACCGATACATAATATATGTTTTTTCATCAGAGAAAGAATCCTTTCTTTTCTTGTTCATTCTGCCTATTGAAATTCCTTTTGTCAAAAAAATCTCAAAAGGAAAGAACTACGATCTTGAAAACAATTTTCTATTTTTTGATAATCCGAAAATCGCACCCATCAAAAATCGCATGGAAATTCATGTCGTTTAGAAAAAAATTTTCAGAATGATGAAATCGTAAAAAAAATTTCAATTTTCCATTGACGGGTTCAATTTTCTTGATTATTCTACAGGTATGTTAGCGGTTACATTTCCGAATGAGGAGGAAAGAACTATGTTCAAAAAGGCTTCAACAATTGCATTGACCTGCTTGATGGCAGCTTCACTGACTGCCTGCAGCTCCGGTGCAACAGCTACAGCAACAGCATCAGCGAAAGCATCATCTGCAAGCGCAACATCCATCACTCTCTGGACATATCCAATTGGCCAGTGGGGAGATGAAGCATCTGTTAAAAAGTTGACAGACGCATTCACAGCTGACACAGGCATTTCCGTCAAAGTTGAATATCTGACTTACAAAGACGGTGATGACAAGGTCAACACTGCATTATCCGCAGGTCAGGCTCCTGATCTGATCATGGAAGGCCCAGAACGTCTGGTTGCCAACTGGGGTGCAAAGGGCTACATGGTAGACCTTTCCGACATCATGGATTCCAAGTCTCAGTCAGAGATTTATCCATCTGTTCTCAGCGCATGCAAGGACAGCTCCGGTAAAGTTTATGAATATCCATTAGTTATGACAGCTCACTGCATGGCAGTCAACGTTGATGCCTTCAAGGAAGCTGGCGCAGACAAGTATCTGGATCTGACAACTCACACATGGACAACAGAGAACTTCAAGAAGGCCATGGCTGCTTTAGCTGCTAAATATCCTGACCAGACAAATGCTGCAATTTACTGCGCAGGCCAGGGTGGTGACCAGGGAACAAGAGCTATCGTCAACAATCTCTACGGCGGCACATTCACAAAGGCTGACCACACAGGTTATACATGGGATTCTGCAGCCAACATCAAGGCTCTGACAGAACTCTATAACACAGCAGGCATCAAGTTCGACTCTTCATTAGTAGGCGGCGATGAAATCGCTCTGTTCTACAACGAAACACTGAAGGTTGCATTCTGCTGGAATATTGCTCAGCAGCTGAATCCAAACTCCGCTAATACAGGCGAAGGCAAGACAATCAACGGCCAGCAGATCGCATTCATGAGCTTCCCATCAGAAACAGGCAAGTCACAGCTTGCTGGTGGTATCTGGGGCTTCGGCGTATTCGACAACAAGGATGATTCCAGAACAGCAGCTGCTAAGCAGTTCATCACTTGGATGGCTAACTCTACTCATACACAAGATGCTGTCAAGACAGCTAAGTACTTCCCAGTACGTGATGCAGTCCAGGGCACAGACATCTCCAAGATGTGGGCTGACAATAAGACAATGCAGGACTACAGCGTTCTGATGCAGTATCTTGGTGACTACTATCAGGTTACAAAGAACTGGGCAAATGCTCGTACTGCTTGGTGGAACATGCTGCAGGAAATCGGCACAGGTGCTGATATCGCTACAACAGTTGCTAAGTACAACACACAGGCCAACACAGCTTCCTAATAGCTGATTGAACTGAACGTTTCAAACGAGGAACGATATCCCGCCCGCGTTCGTGCGGGTGGGATATTTGTTTCTATAGGTCATCAAGTCTGAACCAATTTCCGTTAATTCTATGAAAGGGGGATATATCAGATGAGTACAGCTGCTCCAATGAGCAAGGCACAGTTAAAGAAAGAAACATTCCATGGCTATATGTTCTTACTGCCAAGTTTGATCTTCTTCATCGGCTTTGTCATTATTCCAATGGTCTACTGTGTCTATATCAGTTTCTTTGATTCTAATTTGAATGCGACAACACAAGAGGTGTTCATCGGATTGCAGAATTATAAAGAGCTGTTCCAAGACGAAATTTTCATTAAGGCATTAGAGAATACGATGGTGATCGTACTGGTCTCTGTACCAGTTGTAACAATCTTCTCTCTTTGGGTATCTTCAGTTATATTCAAGCTCAAGGACTGGGCATTGTCAGCTTTCCGCTGCATTTTCTATCTGCCTGTAGTAACTGGCTCAGTTGCAGTTACCGTTGTATGGAAATGGATGTACAACAACTACTACGGCATCTTCAACTATGTGGGTAAGTCTCTTGGCCTGTTCAATGCAAATATCAACTGGCTGGGCGACCCAAGGTTCGCTCTTGGCTGTATCATTCTGATTCTTCTGACAACTTCTGTTGGTCAGCCAATCGTTCTGTACGTATCTGCACTGAACAACGTTGATCAGGGTCTGATCGAAGCAGCAAAAGTAGACGGCGCTACTGATATGCAGGTATTCTGGAAGATCAAATGGCCTGCTATCATGCCGACAACTCTGTATATTCTCGTTATTACAACAATCAACAGCTTCCAGTGCTTCGCATTGATTCAGCTGTTGACATCTGGCGGACCGAACTACTCCACAGAAACAGTAATGTATTACATCTATTACACAGCATTCAAGGTATACCGTTTCGGTTACGGCAATGCGATGGGTGTAATCCTTGCGATTGTAATTGCAATCTTCTCTGCAATTCAGTTCAAGCTTGCAAAGGAAAAGTAAGGAGGACAGACAGATGAGTGTAGCAATAAAGAAGCCGGCGAAGGCAAAACCTACGTCAGGCGAAAAGTCCAACTGGACAGTCTATAAGACAATATCAGTCATCATTCTTGTCATCTTAGCAATCCTGTTTGCGTTCCCTCTTTACTGGATCATTACTGGTTCATTTAAGACCATGCAGGATATCAACTCTACAAGTCCAATCTGGTGGCCAACGAAATTTGTCATGGACAACTATGACAAACTTCTGGCAAAACGTTCCGCACCGCTGTTTGAATTCATGGGCATCGTTGGGCCGACCGTACCAGGCGCAATCCGCTGGTTAGTCAATACAGTCTTCATGGCAGTTGCTGCCATGGTACTGACATGCATTACTGCAACAATGGCAGGTTATGCTTTAGCAAAGAAACGCTTTATCGGCAGAGGCATACTATTTACTTTGATTGTCTGTGCAATGGCACTGCCAAAACAGGTCATTCTGATTCCGCTGATCAAGGAGATTTCTGCGCTTGGTCTCTATGACAATATCTGGGCAGTTATTCTGCCAACTGTCGGCTGGCCGTTTGGTGTCTTCTTAATGAAGCAGTTCTCTGAAGGAATTCCGGACGATCTGCTGGATGCTGCGAAGATTGACGGTGCAGGACAATGGAGAACTTTCAATCAGATTGTTGTGCCGATGATCAAGCCGGGCATTGGTGCTCTGGCCATCTTCACTTTCATCAACAGCTGGAATGACTATTTCATGCAGTTGATCATGCTCACATCAAGCAAGAACTTAACAATTTCATTAGGTATTGCAACCATGCAGGCAGAGAACTCTACAGACTATGGTCTGATCATGGCAGGTGCCGTTCTGGCATCCGTACCGATCATCATAGTATTCCTGATTTTCCAGAAGTACTTCACCAAGGGAATCACCATGGGTGCAGTCAAGGGTTGATCTAGACGCGCTCATATACATATAGAAGGGAGTGATCAAATTGGATTACGAAAAGTTTGAGGGCATTATTCCTGCATTCTATGCATGCTATGATGCAAACGGTAACATCTCAACAGAACGAGTAAAGTCACTTGCACGTTATTTACAGAGCAAGGGTGTCAAAGGTCTTTATGTAGGCGGATCTTCCGGCGAATGCATTTATCAGAGCGTTGAAGAACGTAAGGCTGTATTGGAAGCTGTCATGGAAGAGGTCGGCGGCGAGCTGACAATCATTGCCCATGTTGCATGCAACAATACAAAGGACAGCTGTGAACTGGCAGCACATGCAGAATCTCTGCATGTTGATGCAATTGCATCCATTCCGCCGATCTATTTCCATCTTCCGGCAGATGCTGTTGCTAAATACTGGAATGACATTTCAGCAGCAGCGCCGCATACACCATTCGTTATTTACAATATTCCTCAGCTGGCTGGTACGGCATTGAGCCTGCCGCTGCTGAAGGAAATGAAGAAGAATCCTAATCTGCTGGGTGTAAAGAATTCATCTATGCCAGTCCAGGATATTCAGATGTGGCACGATGAAGACATCTTTGTCTTCAACGGACCAGATGAACAGCTTCTTTCTGGACTTGCAGCCGGTGCTGGTGCAGGAATCGGCGGTACATATGCCGTCATGCCTGAACTATATCTTGGCATCTTCAGCTGTTTCCATAAAGGAGATATGGAGAAGGGCAGAAAGCTGCAGAATGAATGCTGCCGTATTATCTATAAGCTTTGTGAAGCAGACTGCAATTTGTATGCAACCATGAAGGAAGTACTCCGTCTTCAGGGAGCACCGGATGTTGGTGATGTCAGACTGCCAATGAGCCAGCTGACAGACAAAGGCAGAGAATGCGCAAAGGCAGCATATGAGATGATCAATGCCGCAAAGCGTGATCTGTTATGATCTTCGATTCACTCGACAATAGAAACTTCTATGAGGACATTGAAGGATTGAAAGAAATCCTAGATGCTCTGGCAGAAATTCATGCGGACAATATGCCTGCAGAAAAGATGATCATTGATGAAGAGAGATCTTTCATCAATCCTGTACATCTGACCACTAAGCCGCTGTCTGAAACACACTTTGAAGCACATCGCAGATTTGCAGATGTACATTGTGTTGTGGAAGGAACAGAGGAGATCATTGTCAGTGATATCCACACAGTCAAAGAGATCCAGCCGTTTTCAGAAGAAAATGACTTCGGTCTGTATGATGGTGATGAAGGTACAGTATGTATCCTGAAACCAGGCGAGTTCTTAGTCTGTTTCCCGCAGGATGCACACCGTGTTGCAATTGCGCCGGATTCACCTGCATCAGTCATAAAGTGTGTAGGAAAAGTCAGAGTTGATTAGATCCAGACATTTGTATATGAAAGATCACTGAGCATCAGTGGTCAATGGCATCAACTTAAGGGAACTTAGGCTGATGCCATTTTCTTTTTATCCAGGATCTCATCTGACTGGATATTTGAGCGCATATAAAAACCATGTTTTGAAGAGGTCTGTTCAAAATATATACTGCCGTGCTACGATTATCTTGTACTTAACTACGGGCGGACGGTCATTAAGCGATGCTTGAACCTGATCGTGTTCGGCCAGTTCCTTCCATCGATACGGAATCTGGTCGGCTTGCTCACAGATATGACCTTGCCCCACCGCATTTCGTGCCTGTCTGGGCGGACGGGCACTTTTATTTTGTCTGCCAATCCAATGACATCATTGATCAGGCCAATGATCCCTGACCTTCTCCTATGAAAGATCATATAGAGGAGATTGTTCTTACGGATATGATCATTCAGCTGTGTGATATTGACCGCATAGGCGTACTCTGTATGGCTCCGCTTCTTGGACAATGATCTGTCCATCTCTTTCCGGATCACTCCGACAAGGTTATGGTAGAGCACCTTGGCACATACAGCACATCTGGCAATGCTGCAGTCATTGCTGAAATATCTCTCCAGCTCATATCCTGACTTCAATGATTTGTAGGACACCTCGATGTCCCATCTCTTTGCATACAGGGCAGCTATCTCTTCTGATGAGAACTCTTTTTCATCGAGGTCCGTGAAATAGGTCAGCTCTGTCTCCTTGATCTCGCCGGTCGCTCTGTCAACTGACCTGTGCCTGTACTTCACTACCCGGACATGCAGGACAGGGTCCTTCATGAAGCTCTCTCTTGCTTGTTCGTACTTCAGCCTTTTCAGCCACTGGCCATTCAGGACTACCGTTATCCATTCATCATCTGACTTCATCCCTGCCACCTGATGCTTGAACATATTTGATTTTGCCCGGACACAGTAGCGGCATCCCCTCAGCTCCAGCAGCCTGAAGAGCTCTGCGGAATCATAATAGCGGTCCGCAAGATAGACGATCTTCTGGCCATGCAGGATCGCATCAGTGCGATTGAGATGCTCGATTGCCAATGGGATCTCGCTGTACCGGAACGGCCGCATCAGGAAATCGACAGCGATCCCGTTAGTGACATCATAGAGGATTGCTGAGTGGCTGCTGTTAGCTTTATGGATATAGCTGTCACCTTTTACCGTGCTCTGGTTCTCGACATATCCGAATTCGTCCAGGGACTGCCGGCTCTTGGGAATCTCCAGTGTCGTCCCATCCTCGGCCAGTAACAGGTATCCTCTGTACTTCTTTACGAGATGGCTGCGATAGAACAGCTCACTGAACTTCAGGGTCAGGTCTGAGAAGACTTCAGGATTGAGCTTCTTCGCTGCCTTGAACAGGGCCTGCTTTGAGATGCGTTCCGAGGAGCGTCCCATGTCCGCAAAATATCGGGTCAATTCAGAATTGGCCGTCTTCTCTGACCGGAAGATCAGATAGAAGAGAAGATCGTACCACGGGAACTTGCGCTGCCTGGAGAAATCACCTTTATGCGTCGCACATGCGGCCTGTACTTCACTGGATTGGATGTATCTGCTGAAATCTATGAAGAGATCAGCGGTGTTCCCTGCCCACTTCTTTACTACGCAGCTCATTCCTGAGCTCCTCTGCTGGATCTCCTGCGGAGAAGGCAGCCTTCAGATATGGGACATACGCTCCGTCAAACTGCCCAAGTTTGACGACGACACGATGGCGCGGGATCCCATCTTTATCACGATAGGACTCCACGAGGTCACAGAAGAATGTCTTCTTGTGACCTTTGTTGTTAGGAATCACACGTATGAACATATAATCGCCTCCTATACTTAACTACAATATATCATATATAATATTTAATTATATGTTTATTAGTTGTTTTATACTTAACTACTTTATTACCCTTCAAGATATTTCTCAACTTTCTGCAGCATGTATGACCAAAAAGAAAAGGCATCAGCCTAAGTTACCTTAAGTTGATGCCATTGACAGCACTTCGTGCTGTTTTATTTTTGTTTTCCCGCCATGAAGGCTAGAATTTCTTCTTTATGGCTTTCCATGTCTGCATATCCTAGATCATACAGACGCTGGGCACTGACTTCATCACCCTTGAACCGGTTGACGTTGATGGTCTCAGAAGGATAGACCTGGATGGCATTTCCCTGATCGACCAGATTCTTGACCATCTGCACCTGATGATAATAATTTTCATGGCGCACGGCATAATCTTTTGCGACCTGTGGATACTGATGATAGATCATCTTGCTCAGACCCAGTACCCATTTAGAACCAGGCTTACGGACAAAGTCTGCAGGTTTGGTTGTAATGACCATGAACTTAGTGCACCCTTTTTCAATAGCACGTTCAATCGGAATCATCTTGGTAATGCCGCCGTCCAGCAGATGCATGCCTTTGTATACAACGACTTTGCTGACCAATGGAAGTGCACATGTACCATTCAGCAGTGTCAGATCTTTGTCATCCGCATCCATTTCGTCCGGTCCAAAGAAAATCGTCTTTCCTTCTTCCAGATGATAGGCACCAACTTCCACCGGCATATGCTGTTCGACAATTGGACGCATGGACATATGTTCCAATCCAGCCAGACATTCTACGAAGATCCGGCGGTAAGCTACATAGTATCCTTCCTTCATCAGGGCATGAATGCCGACCGTCTTAGGATCTGTTGCATAATGGACAGACATGTTGTATGCCGTCTTCTTGTCATGCATCATATAGCAGCAAAGATAAACTGCACCGGAAGAAATGCCGACCTGATAATCAAATGTAATGTTGTTGTCATTCAGCCATGCAAGCGCACCTGCCGTATAAGCTCCGCGGACCCCGCCGCCTTCTAAAACCAAACCATATTTTTCCATATCCACTCTCCTATACCAACGGAATAAACATATTGAGGACTGCCCGGAAAACGCGGACAATCGGCATCTGATTCTTCACTTCCTTGAGCGTCACAAGATGTGACTTTTCAACCGACGTCAGGAAATCATCTCTGACCTCCGCAATCTGCGGCGTACGGCACATCAGGATCCCATTCTCAAAATGCAGGAAGTAACTTCGGTAATCTGTATTTGCGGAGCCTACAATTGCCAGGCGGTCATCTGTAACGAAGTTCTTAGCATGATTGAATCCTGGTGTATACTCATAAATTTTAACACCATTTTCTACCAGACGTTCATAGTGCCCGCGTGTAATTTGGAAGACAAATATTTTGTCCGGAATGTGAGGTGTCATGATTCGTACATCGACGCCGCTCTTGGCTGCTCTGATCAAAGCCTGCATCATTGCGTCCGGCAGGATCAGATACGGCGTATCGATATAGATATAATGCTTAGCACTGGCAATCAGATTCATATGCATGCCCAGGGCTACAGGTTCGTTGTCCGTCGGTGTATCACTGTATGGCTGATAGAAGCCGCCGTCATCGGTCTGATCGCATGGCAGATGATATTTCTGATAATCAATCGGCTCTTCCTTCTTTCCTCTGACATAGGAATACATGCCCAGGAACATCACCGTCATTGACCATACTGCTTCCCCGTGAATCTGGATTGCACTGTCTTTCCAATAGCCGAAGCGGTGAATGCGGTTGGCATATTCATCCGAAAGATTTACGCCTCCGCAGAAAGCAATGTTGTTATCTATGACCGTAATCTTGCGGTGGTCACGGTTGTCCATCTGAATAATGAAGGCCGGGCGCAGATGATTGAATCGGTATGCTTCAATACCCTCCTTCTGAAGAGTATGGTCATAATGATGCGGCAGTGTAATGGAGCCGAAATCATCATAGATGATCTTTACATCGACGCCTTCTGCTGCCTTCTGCTTCAATACAGCATGAACTTCATCCCACAGGGAACCTTTCTCTATAATAAAAAACTCGATGAATATAAAATGCTCTGCACTCTTCAATGCCTCGATATATGCAGGAAACCATTCTTCTCCGGAAGAATAGTATTTGGCATCTGTATGATCATAAACTGGAAAACCGGATGCTTCATATCCATATCGGAAGATATTCTGCAGTTCTCGCTCTGCCTCAGAACCTCTCTGCAGAACTTCTTCATCATTCTTGAGAAGACCGTTCATATCCTTGGTTGCCTGGGTCGTGCCATTGTACAGCTTCTTTGGCACATGACGGTTGCCTGCCAGAATATACAGCGGAATGCCGATGATCGGTGCTCCCAATATAACTAAGACCCAGCCGATTTTATATGCTGGGTCGACTGGTCTGTTGATGACAAGAATTGCTGTCAAGATAGAAAAAGCCGAAAAGAAAGGCTGCAGTTCCGCAAAAACTGCCATGTTGTATAAAAACTCTGCAAATAAAGCAAACTGCAGCACCACCAGAGGTACAACAATCATCAGTCTGCTTGTCAGAATCTTAAGTAATCTGCGCATGTACACTATTATATCAGCTTTAATCACTACTACAATTTGAAGATGTAGATTTCCTTGATTCTCTCCCCGCGCTTGTAAAGCCAGTGCCATTCCGGCACATTTACTGTTTCTTCCAGTTTGCCGCCAAGTTTTTCCAAAGTTCTTTTCGATGCAGTATTTTCCGGTGAACACGTAATGATCAACAACTTCATATGATATTTTTCTTTGGCAATACGAAAGAGCAGCAGACACGCTTCATAGGCATAATGATGCCCGCGCCATCCGTCGAAGATCCGATATCCAATATTGCCGGCATAATACAGTTCGTCATTCATGCCGATGCGGAGATCACATTCGCCAATCTTCATTCTCTGACGATGAAGACAGATTTCATAGTAAACAGAACCAGCATAGAGATTCTGTGAACTTGGTGCTTCTTTTCCGTCCTCAATCAAATCGACCACATCGCCGGATGTGCAGTCTGAATGCAGAAAAGGAATATTCATAAGCACACTTTCTAAGATCATATCTAAGTCTATTATAACAAAAAAACGGGCAGAGTTTTCAGTCAGCTGTCCGTTTGATAATATCCAAATATAAGTTCTTTAATTGTGTTTTCTGTTCGTCTGTCATCTGATCGCTGCTGGATTTGATTTCAAACCCATCGACCAATGAAGTATGATGACCTGTGACTTTGCCTTTCTTGACACCGACGACCATCGGTACATAGAAGCCGCGGTTGCCGTCAGAATCCACAGGCAGTGCATCATACAGATCTTCCTTCAGCGTGTCCAGAACACTGGATTCAAATGTATCCTTCGTACTGACATACCAGACTGTTACATTTGTCTCTCTGACAGCTTCATTCAATACTGGAACCGCTCTTTCACACCATGGACAGCCAACATATCCGAAATACAGAATACCGGATCCCTGTTCATCGAACAGGCGGAGTGCTTCCTTCATGGTGATCTTTCTGAAATCGCCAATCTCAGAGCCAATCCATGTATACTGATCCATCTGTGCATCTGTATAGTTGAGGTCAACAGAATTGGTAATCTTAATTGTTCTGCTGCAGCCTGCAAGCATGATGATGCATACAGCTGCCAGCATCAATTTTAAGGTCTTATGATCTCTCACGCAATCTTTTCCACCTTTGTTGTTTCGTAGAAGTTATCGATGTTCTCTCTTGTCGCAAGTCCCTTTGAATACGCAGTTGCAGAACCACACGATGCACCGAAGCGGAAGGAATCCAGAGGATCATTGGTCCGCATATAGTTCATCAGGAATCCGGCAATCAGAGAATCACCAGTACCGACAAAGCTGACATACTTCTCATCTCTTGTCAGCTGTGCACGGTATGTGCCTTCCTTGCATACTAAGATGGCACTGCGGCTGTGATTTGTCACAATGACATATCTTGAGCCGGCTTCATGAAGCTTCTTTGCCCCGGCAATCATTTCTTCTTCCGTATTGACTTCACTGTCAATGAACGAAGGCAGTTCAGCAGCTGTTGTCTTGATCATGAAAGGCTTGCACGGCAGGATCTTCTTGACCAGCTCTGCATTTGTATCAAGGACAACTTTTACTTTTTCCTTGATAGCATCCTTGAGCATCTGTTCTGTCGCATCCATTAAATATTCCTGCGTATGTCCTGCTAAGACAAAGTAATCCTGACTGTAGAGGGAGGATACTTTCTTCTGCATATTTTCCATATCCGCCGGCGTAATGATTGGGCCGCTGGCATTCAAGTCTGTCCACTGTCCGTTTGCAGAGCATTTTACATTGATTCTTGTATGTCCCTGTACGTAGGTGAAGTTCGGACGGATATCTTCATACTTTGCCAGCAGAGAGATATAAAAATCCTTGGTAAAGCCGCCGACAAAGCCAAAGGCTCTGGTCGGAATGCCTAAGTTATTCAGAACAATAGAAACGTTGATTCCTTTACCGCCGGCTTCATAGTATTCCAGCTGGCTGCGGTTGACCGCATCATTGCCGTCAATCCCCTTGTCAAATTCCATGTAGTAATCCAGCGAAGGATTCATTGTACAGGTACAGATCATATTAAGCCTCCTGCGTGTTCTTGATGATGTTGAGGACCAACTGACACGCCTGTTCTAATTCTTCAATGACACAGTATTCATAACGTCCATGGAAGTTGCCGCCGCCGTTGCCAAGATTCGGACACGGTAATCCACGGAAGGAAAGCTCCGCTCCGTCAGTGCCGCCGCGGATTGGTTCATCATGCGGTTCAATGCCCAGTTCTTCCAGGCTCTTCCAGGCAATTTGACGTACTTCCGGTACGTCCTTCAGGACTTCATACATATTGTGATAGGCATCCTTGAACGTAATCTCACAGGAGCCTTCACCATGCATGATATTGATGTAGGAAGCAGTCTGTATCAGCAGCTGTTTCTTCTCAGCAAGCTTCTTGGCATCATGATCACGGATGATATAGGCAAGATGCGCCTCTTCTGTACTGCCGTTCATTTCCGTCAGATGAATGAATCCTTCTCTTCCTGAGGTATGTTCAGGCGTCATGTGTTCCGGCAGAATCTCCTGGAACTGGCATGCAAGTGATGCTGCATTCACCATCTTATTCTTTGCACTGCCTGGATGAATGGAAAATCCCTTGAAAGCAACAGAAGCAGAAGCAGCGTTAAAGGTCTCCTCGCTGAATTCCGCAATCTCCCCGCCGTCCATTGTATAGGCAAAGTCAGCACCGAATTTCTTGACATCAAAATACTTTGGTCCGTTGCCAATCTCTTCATCCGGTGTAAACGCAACCGCAATTCTGCCATGCTTTACTTCCGGATGTTCATGCAGGTATGTCATTGCTTCCATGATGCATGTCACACCCGCCTTGTCATCAGCGCCCAGCAGTGTATTTCCATCTGTGACCATCAGGCGTTTTCCCTTCAGATTTCTCATCTGCGGGAAGTCCTCCATTTTCAAGACCACTTCAGGATTCAGTACAATATCATTTCCATCAAAGTTCTCAATGATCCTTGGCTTCACATCTTTTCCTGAGAAGTCAGGAGCAGTATCCATATGGGCAATGAAGCCGACGGTCTTTGCCTTTACATCCGTATTGGCTGGCAGCCATCCATAAACATAGCAATGTTCATCCAGCTCAACATTTTCCAGGCCCAGTTCCTTCAGTTCCTGTTCCAAGATCTTTGCCAGATCAAACTGTTTCTCTGTGGACGGAGTCTCACCGTCATTCTTCGGATCCGACTGCGTATCTACTCTGCAGTAACGGATCAGTCTTTCTTCAGCACTCATATCTTCGCTTCCTCATTCATTCTATCTTCGGTAATATTCATTTCACAGAACGTGCAGTCGAAAAATGAATCATTGGGACTGCATGCAAACAAGCTCACGCCTGTAATGCCGAAATTTGGATCAACACGGAACTCACGCAGATCCGTATACCTTGTTCCGGAAAAGCTGTATTGAATCAAGCATCCGCCGCCGCGATACATGACGCGGTAGAAGATTCTTCCCAATGCAGCACCGATATCACGCATGCTGCGGTCGCCGCCGTCAGTACTGAATACATTGACGCCAAGCCGCAGATACTCATCATCCTTTTTCTCCGTGCATACTATGGCCTTCTGCACGTCCCCGTTATACAATATGAAGCCGCACTGGTCAAATGGTAAATTGTAGACAAACTCTGTGCACACAGTAAAGATAAAGTTTCCCTTCAAAGGATACTGTATTTCAGATCCTTGGTGTTTGGCATCAGGACTGCGCCAGTATGTATACGGCTCTGTCTCCACTGTCAGTCTGTTCTCATCACAGATATACAGTTTCGGCTCCTTGATCCACTTCATGTCCTTAAAGTCTACTTTCCCCATTGGATTCTCCGTCAGTCCATATCAATATGTACGATTTTTCCGATTGCCTGCAGATTCTCACCTAGTTCTTTGATCAATGCAATCTTCGCATTCAACGAAATCGGTGAATATGCTATAGCATCATGTGCCGGATTGTCACTCAAACCTACCATGAATCTGATGCCTGTTGACTTCAGCAGTGCCTTGACCAAACAGGATGCACCATCTTCTTCTTTACTTACGACCAATGATTCAAGATACATTGGATCATCTTTTGCCTTGATCAGATAGCGGTTGACCTTCTGCAGCGTCAGCACACCTTCCGTGACCAGATCAATGCCGTCAATAAATCCCTTCGGCGGCACGTCCGCCGCACTGGACAGCATCCCGTCCGTGCGCAGATCCTTATGCAGGACTCTGGCAACAATCTCTGATGTTGTGCCGCCGCAGCAGATTTTCTGCCCGGATGCACTCATCAGCTTCTTTACAATCACTTCATCCTGATCCTTGCTGCTTGGCGGGCCGACCATGATGCGAGTCTCCGCTGCCGGTACAATACATACAGCAGCTACAGTACTGTCATCACCTGGCTCACCGCCGTACAGATAATTCACATTTGCCAAAAGAATCCTGGAAATCTCACGTGCTGAATCATGCGGACGAGTTTCCTTCAAGAGGAATTCTTCTACATCCTTCTGTCCCCAGCCGAAGTTCAGCGTCATGCCTACACCAGCATGCAGGACACCGTCTGAAAAAGTGATGATGTCATCATATGGCTGGGTAATAAATCTTGATACATGGACATTCCGTCCGCTTACGGTGACCATTTCCTCATCCGGATGGAACAGCTTTCCATTACGGATAATGACGCAGGTCGGATTATCAAACTGTGCTAAGTATGCACGTCCGTCATAGAAGATCTGGATAATCGTAAACGTACTGTAGGCAACTCCGCGCTCTCTGCATGTAGGAAGCGTTGCTGCAATTGTTTCCACTGCATCCTGAAGAGGCATGCCGCGAAAGATCATCTCAGAAATAATTGTTGATGTTAAAGTTGAAAGAATATTCGCCTTGACACCTGAGCCAAGACCATCTGCCAGGACCATGACGTAGCACTGTTCATTGTGCTTCTCCATGACTCTGTCACCGCACAGTTCTTCCCTGTCCTTATTTAAAGAACGCCAGAAAGAATCAATGTGCACATTCTCACTGATCATGGTCTTCACCCTTCATGACCTGCTGCAGCTTCACCAGTGCAACCTTAGATTCCGCTGTTGTTTCACCAAGCAGAGATGCAATCTCCTGTACTGCACGCATCTGATCATCCAGCACCTTCTGCGTCACACTCATTGTCTGGTCACGCATCTTGGTCAGCATCTTTTCTTTGTATTCTTCTTCTGTGCGGTCCATCAGGATGATAACAGTCAAATCATCATTATTGATATGCACGATTGCATGTTCAAACAGACGCTGATAGAGATCATAGAAAGTACGGAGATACTGTGTCTTGGACAGTCTCTTCTTCACGATCTCTTCCAGTTCAGGATTCGGCAGGACAGCGCTCAGCGGCATGCCGGTCGGATTGACCATATCATAAGACAGCAGTTTTCTGGCTGCCGGGTTCATCTCACGGACCTTCATATCAGAATCAAAGACAATGATGCCGTTCGGTGTATTCTCATTAACAACACTGGCTAATGACTGTGCTCTTTCCAATGCCTCCGGCATACAGATCTTTGGATCTGCCTTGCCGTCAAGCACTGCAATTGCCTTTAAGCGGCAGCTCTCATAGCCGCATGCACCGCAGTCATGGATCTTATCCGGTGATGTCTTGCCCATGGCAATCATCTCATCCTGGATCTCATCCTCACTGTGCTGCGGACGATAGATATTTTCCTTTGCCCAGACTGCTTCTACATCAACCGGAAGCGCCCCTGGAACAATCTTTTCTTCACTCATATTCTTACGGATACGTGATTCACCAACCCATTCATTATGAGTAAAGTGAGACAGCAGAGGTCCGCCCATGCATGATCCACGGCATGCATTTACTTCCACAAAATATCCTTCCAGATGATCTCTGCGCATAGATTCTAAAAGGGATTTGACCCTGCCGACACCGTCGACCGCAATGTATCTGTAATGATCACTTGGTGCCAATGTATGCAGGATGCCGCCAGCTGTCGGATAAATACGTGAAATGGAATTCTGGAAATCAGTCCATTCATCCTTCTCTTCATCCTTCACATCTGCCTGGATCCAGTCAATGATCTCTTCCATGCCGATGCAGGCATCTACTGCACCTGCAAATCTGGCATCTTCAATTTCCTTGTATTTTGCAATGCATGGTGAAAGGAAAACAACCTTTGCGTCAGGATACTTTTCCTTGATCATTCTTCCATGTGCAATGAACGGAGAAACAACCGGTGCCATGTACTCCACCAGATCACCATACTCTTTTTCAATCAGTGTATTGATGGCAGGACATGCCGTCGAAATGATATTCTTCATTTCTCCTTTTTCAATCAGGTTTGCATATGCTTTTGAAACAACTGCTGCACCGCGTGCTGTTTCTTCAATATGCGAGAATCCTCTGCCCGTCAGTATCTTCTCTAAAGAAGACAGCTTCGGCCAGACCGCAGCAAAAGAAGGTGCAACTGAGAGAACAACTTCCTGTCTCTCATCAAGCCACTTCTGCACCTGCTGAAATTCTGTAAGCAGAGACTTTGCTTCATGCGGACAGGCTACATAGCATCTTCCGCAGAGAATACATTCTTCTGCCGCAATCGTAGGTTCATTATGAACATATGTCATCGCTCCTACTGGGCAGGCACGTACACAGCGCATGCAGTTATGGCACTGTGCTTCTACCAGACGAATATAACGGGATTTCATTTAAGCCAGGTCTGCAGTGATTTCGGTCTTCAACATCTCTTTGGCATTCTGCATGGTAACGCCCTTGAGCTGTTTTCCATTGACACGGATTCCTAAACCTAATTTGTTCTGACAGGACTTCATGCAGAAGGAACCTTTGACTTCTACCTTATCCTGCCAGCCATTTTCTTCAATCAGCGCGTTCAGATCCTGTACGACCTGACTGCTTCCCTTAACGTAGCATGCGCTTCCAATACAGATTTCTATGCTTACCATGATGTGTCCTCCACAATTTTACTTTTGAATATGAATATCAAAATCTTTTACTTTGAATAATTCCAGAGATTCATTGATTGTCTTCTGATCTGTTTCTTTGTTTTCCTTAGCCATTCTGCCTTTGGCAGTATTGGCATCCTGAATGGTGCCTGGTCCGGCGACACATCCGCCTTCACAGCACATTCCTTCCAGAATATTTGAGTTGAACTTACCGAACTTCATCAACATCAGCTGCTTCTTGCATTCAGAAGCACCGTTTGCTGCATAGAAGGTAAATGGCTCATCGCCTCTTTCCCTGCATGCTTCAGCAACAGCAGCCGCAACGCCGCCGCTGTGGGCGAAATCGCGTCCGAAGTTGGATGGGTAGTCACCAGGATTATCCACAACGACCTGTGAAGGAACAATGCCCTTTGCCGCAAACAGTGCAACCAGTTCTTCAAATGTCAGAACGTAGTCAACCGCGGTTGTCTCTTCCATTGCTTCCTGTTTCTTGGCAACACATGGTCCAATAAAGACAATGCCGTGATCCGGATGATCATGCTTCAGCTTCTTTGCCAAAGCCATCATTGGTGACAGCGTCGTACTCTTGTTCTTTTCATACTGATCTGGGAAGTGGATCTTCAGCATATTGACAAAGCCTGGACAGCAGGATGTTGTCATTGGAATACCTTCTGCCTTATGCTCTTTTAATTCCGCATATTCTGTATCAGCGACCATATCAGCACCGACGGCAACTTCATAGCACTTTTCAAAGCCAAGCATCTCAACTGCCTTCATTGTCTGCGGCAGTGTTGCTTCATCAAACTGTCCCTGGATTGAAGGGGCAACAATTGCATACGCAGGAGCACCAATCTTCAGCAGCTGAACGACAGGAACGACCCATGAAATATCTTCAATTGCACCAAACGGGCAGGCATTCAGGCACTGTCCGCAGTTGATGCACTTATTTACATCAATGACCGAGATATTATTCTCATCCCAGCTGATGGCATCAACTGGACAGTGAGACTTGCACGGTCTTTCCGTGATAACAATGGCGTTGTACGGGCAGGCTCTTGCGCAGGCACCGCACTCCTTGCACTTTTCATAATCAATCTCAGCATGTTCAGAACCCATGTTCATCGCACCGAAGTGGCAGGCTGCCATACAGCTCTTAGCCATGCACTTCCGGCAGTTGTCAGTGACCCGGATCTTCTTGATCGTACATCCGTCACATGCCGCATCAATGACCTGAACAATCTGACGTGGATTATATTCCGCTGCATCATCCGCCATCTTGCCCATCGCAAGACGGACTCTCTGACGCAGGACTTCTCTTTCCTTATAGACACAGCAGCGGTATCTAGGACCTCCTAAAGTGACCAGTGTCCTTGCCCAGGACTGGATTTCTTCTTCCTTGACGCCTTTTTCTGAATAGGCGTCCTTTGCCAGCTGCACCATGACATCAAACTTGAATGTCCGTGCATCATTTGAAAACATATTTGCCATATGATCTTCTCTTCCCCTCTTACTCCGGTTTCTTCAATGTACGGAATGTGTGCTCATACTGCATCCCATATTCCAGCTTATCCATGGTCTTTTGATCAACCAGCTGAGACAGGATCGTATGGGCAAATGCAACCGTTGCACCCATTCCTCTGCCAGTGATCAGATTGCCATCCATGACTGCCAGTTCCATCTGATAAAAACCGCCGTATTCCCCGTCAAAAGCTGGGAAGCATGTATATTTTCTTCCCTTCAGCAGTCCCATGTGTCCAAGGATTGATGGCGCTGCGCAGATTGCGCATGTCCATTTTCCGCTTTCAAAATGCCTGCGGAAGCTTTCCTTCAATGACTCACAGGCTTCCAAGTTCTTTGTGCCAAGCTTTCCGCCCGGCATAATTAAGACATCATATGTACTCAGATCTGCATTTTCATACAGTTCATCACAAAGCAATGTGACCTGATGGGAAGTATGAACCTCCCTTGTGGAATTCATTGATAAAGTATCAATCTGGATTCCTGCCCTCCGGAACATATCAACGACGATAAGACCCTCAGACTCTTCAAATCCATCTGCGAAAAATATTGCTGCTTTCATTTGTTCTGATCTCTTTTCATGATGTGAAAATTGTACCATAGAATGGCCGATTATGTCGGTCTAGTGTTCACGATTCTATGATGAAATCACAGAATAAGTATCCACCAGCTTAGCTGGTGGTTTTTCACAATACGGGCATAGTCCTCTTTCTACGTGCGGCGCGTCAGCCGCGCATGTGCGGTCTGCCACTCGCATACTATTTCCTGCTGCTCGTGAACGGGTCAATCGTATCCAGCGTCAATTGTTCAGCGGCCTTGTCCTCTTCCAATTGATGTGCGATATATTCCTGGATCTTCTTCGTGTTCTTTCCTACCGTATCCACATAGTATCCCCGGCACCAGAACTCCCTGTTCCGGTACTTGTACTTCATATTGCCCCACTTCTCATATATCATCAGGCTGCTCTTGCCTTTCAAGTACCCCATGAAGCTCGAGATGCTCATCTTCGGCGGGATCTCCACAAGCATGTGCACATGATCCGGGCATACTTCTGCCTCCAATATATTCACTTCTTTCCACTTGCACAGCTGTCTCAACATCGCTCCTATCTCCTGCCTCTTCTCCCCGAAGAATATCTTTCTCCTGTACTTCGGTGCGAATACGATGTGATACTTGCAATTCCATGTTGTGTGCGATAATGTATGTGTCTCTGTCATTGTTCCTCCTATTTCGTTATGCAGTTAGCAGACCGCATCTTCATTATAGGATTCTTTGACAGAGACTCATCGGTTAACCTTTACGGAACTCCCGGACTATCCGGGAGTTTTTTGGTAATACAAAAAGGAAGCCTCCTCAAGGCTTCCTCTGCTTCATCCATGTACCTGTTTGGCTGCTTGATCAGATTTCTTTCACGATTCTCTGGTCTTATCAGACTTTTGGGGACATTATGTAAAGTTACAGTCATCCAATATTTCATGTGATTCTCATCAAATCTCAAGATTATTCGATGTCCCTGTTCACTATTTTAATCTCGACATATTTGCACCGATTGTTCACAATTCAATTGTTTTCACATTTCATCATTTATCATTTCATCGGTGCTTTTTCAAATACGACTCTTTACAGCAGCCCTGTACACGGATTAACTCCATGTTTGCGCAGGTATCTCACCTGCATTAATGAATTCCTGGTCCCTTCATATGAACCTCCTTAGGACACCAAAATACTTCTCATATCGATTTATGATTTTCTGTGGTGTTCCTTTTCTACCCTCATGATAGCTGAGAATAGGAGAAAATATAGTCTGTTCATGCCCTATTTTATCTGCTATATTAAATATGTTGGGGATGGTATACCATTCTTTTTTTATGCCTTTTTTACGACCTGGATGCCGATGATCATCATGGCTGCGCCTAAAACAGTCACCGTCAATCCTACTAACAGCACACCATGAACACTCATAACTGATAATAATATGCCGCCAAACAAGCTTGCCAGCAGTCCGCCAATGGTAGTTGCCGCATTGATTACGGCCTGTCCTTTATTGCGGTCTTCCGGTGCCACATGTTCCTCAGCAAAGTAAACAGAAGCTGGGATCAGGATGGCATAGGAGAACATCTGCAGGACCATTGCCATAAAGTAGACCGGCATATTCGGTGCGAAGCAGATCAACGCATGTTTGACAACATAGCAGACACTGGCAAAGATCAGCAGTGTGTTGACCTTGAACTTCTTAAGAATGACCGCAAACAGGAACATTGGCGGAAGTTCCACCATTGCCTGGACAAAGATGGCATTTCCCTGGTCTGTCGTATTTCCACCGATTTCCTTGACAATATCAATCATGTACGTATTGATCAGCATATGGCAGAAGAAGATCATTACCATCGCAATCAATACAACAATGATCTTTTTATACTTCCGGAAGAATTCACCGTAAGAGATCTGTTCTTTTTTCTCTTCTGCCGGTACTTCTGCTTTCTTTGGATCCTTCATTGTCAAAAGGCAGCCAATTGTCAGCAGACCGGTGCCGATCATATAGTATGGAAAGATTGTTACAATTGCTTCATCTGCACCGCCCATCCAAGAGACAAGGATGCCAATGAAAGCAGCGCCGACGGCATAGGCGGCAGAACCAACACCTCTGCCGACACCATAATTGATCTTCATGCCTTCCTGTTCATAGGCAAAGGCAAGCGAGTTCAGATATGGAATCCCCGACATGGTCAAGGCAAAACCAGCAATCGTCACTGCCAGAAGCAGGAAGGAACCCGCCGGGATGATAAACATGCACGCATATAAAGCAATCGACAGTATCATCGTTGTCAGGATCAGCTTCTTTTCATTCCACTTATCCGAGCGGTCAATGATCGGTGCCATGAAGGTCTGAATGAACAGCGCCAGGATTGATACGAGTGTCAGTGAGATACCGATAATGGAAGTATCAAATTTGCTGAACTTCAGAAAGTTGTATCCATAGCTTCCCGAACCGACAACCATCATAAAATAAAATGCATTGATCAAGGCATATTTTAGATTCAGAATAAAATTCTTATTCATAGTAATTTCTCCTACTTGGAATTATATTCTATCTGATTTCTGTTTCCGGTTATTTCTATTTTTGGAACAAAAAAGGAGCTGCATGTACAGCCCCTCAGATTTACTTCAGATCTTCCAGATCCTCACCATTGGAAGCAATGACTTTCTTATACCAATAGAAGGAATCTTTGCGGTATCTCTTCATGGAACCTAGATCAAATTCATCACGGTCAACATAAACAAATCCATATCTCTTCTTCATGCCTTCATGCGTTGAGATCAGATCAATTGCAGACCATGGGCAGTAGCCCATCATTTCAACATCATCTGTTACAACCATCTTCAGCTGTTCGATGTGTGCGCGCAGGTAGTTGATCCGGTACTGATCATGGATCTTGCCGTCTTCCAGTTTATCATATGCGCCTAATCCATTCTCCGTGATGATGATTGGCAGATGATATCTGCTGTAGATCTCTCTCATCGTGTTGCGGAAGCCGACTGGATCAATCTCCCAATTGAATTCTGTACGCGGCAGATTTGGATTCTTTACAGTCGTGAACAGTCCCTCAACACCTGGCATCACTGCCTGATCTGCTTTGCCTTCGGCGGCTGCATCGACCCATGCACCGACGGTCGCTGTTGAATAGTAGTTGCATCCCAAGAAATCAGGATGTCCATTTGCCAGTGCTTCTGCATCACCAGGTGCAAAATCTGGTGTTGCATCATGTTCCTCAAGGTAGGACCAGACTAAATTGTTGTATCTGCCATAAACTGCCATATCTAAATACAGCCAGTTTCTGATTGCATTGAAGTTCTGAGCAGCCAGAACATCTTCCGGCTTGCAGGACGCAGGATAGACCAGTGAGATATTTGGTGCAGGTCCAATCTTTGCATGCGGCAGCATCTTGTGGCACAGTGCCATCGCCTTTGCCTGTGCAACCAGCATATGATGGTTCTGCTGGTATGTTTCCTTCAATACGTTGGTCGTTCCCTCTGGAATCATTAAAGTTCCAATGATTGGTCCTACCAGCGTCAGCATGTTCTGCTCGTTGATTGTCAGCCAGTAGTTTACTCTGTCGCCGAAGTTTTCAAACATGACCTTGGCAAAATTCAGGAACCAGTCAACAGACTCTGGGTTTGACCAGCTGCCTCTTTTATCTAAGGCTGCCGGCATATCAAAGTGGAACATTGTAACTAACGGTTCAATATGATATCTGCGGCATTCATTGATGACATTGTTGTAGTATTCAATTCCCTTAGGATTGACTGCACCTGTTCCTTCTGGAATGATTCTGGACCATGAAATAGAGAAACGGTAAGTCTTGAAACCCATTTCTGCAAATAAAGCAATATCTTCCTTATAGTGATGATACTCGTCAGCACATACCTTCAGATCTGATGTTCCTTCCGGTACCTGCTTTACATCCTGACAGGATGGACCTTTGCCATCTTCCAAAGATGCACCTTCTACCTGATAAGCAGATGTACTTGCGCCCCAGAGGAAATTCTCCGGCAGCTTCTTAAGACTCTTATGCAGCATCAATATGACCTCCTTATTGTCATGACAGAAGTATTATTTCATGTTTCCGTGCAATTAGCGTTCCATATCTTCGAACATCTGTTTCAGGACACCGGTAATATCTTCCCGGCAGGAATGGAAGTTTCCCTGCAGGATATCCGAAGTGCCTCCGCCCTGACCATGAAGACTTTCATTCAAAATCCTGGTATAGTCTTTCAAATTTACTGTATGCGATATCATCACATACCCGTACATTTCACCATTCTGGCTGAGGACAGCTGCCACTCTGGCATTTTTCTTTTCCACAAGATCAACTGCCAGAGTCCGCATCGCATCCCGTTCGACATCCTCTTCAAAATCGACAATCAGCGGCAGTCCATCCGCATAGCCATTCATTTTGAAGGCAAGCAGTTCCTTGGTCAAAGAACCGAGCTTGAATTTCTGATCCATGTTCTGCTGCTGCAGTCCCTTGACTGCTTCACTGGTCTCCAGTATCTTAGCTGAAAGCAGACCGGAAATGATATGATCCTGATCATAGACCTTCTGGTCATATACCAAGGCATTTCTTCCAGCCAACATCTGCACTCTGACTCCATTTTTATGCTTCTCACAGGACAGAATGCGGATCAGACCAATCTCACCCGTCTTTGCGGTATGTGTTCCGCAGCATGCACATACATCCCCATCCGGAATTGACACAATTCTTACTTTCCCTGTCAGTTCCTTCTTGGAGCGGTAGTCAAGCTGTGTCAATTCTTCCTTCGAAGGATAGGTAATAACAATCGGCTCATTTTTCCAGATGATTGCATTGGCTTCATTTTCAATCTCACGGAGCTGTTCAAATGTCAGCATACCGTCAAAGTCAATTTGGATCGTCTCACCCATATGAAAACCGACATTATCAAATCCATATCTTCGATGCACCAATCCAGAAACAAGGTGCTCTCCAGTATGTGACTGCATGTGATCAAACCGCTTCTGCCAGTCAATCACGCCATGAACTGTCTGACCGCAGGCAATTTCTTTTTCTGTGCAGTGAACTATCTCATCCTCTTTGCGGCGGACATCATAGACAGCAATACCGTCAATCGTACCGGTATCTGCCGGCTGTCCTCCGCCTTCAGGATAAAAGGCAGTATCACTCAATACTGTTTCATAATGTGCATCCACTTTTATACAGCGGATGACCTGTGCATCAAATTCTTTTGTATAGGGCTCTCTGTAAAAGAGTTCATTCAATTCTTCCATTGTCATGCTCCTCATTTATGAAAAATCTCTGCATCTATTTTAATGCAGAGATTGATTTCAGCCAAGAATACTGAAGGCAATGCAGCACTGCGCTGCATAATACAGAATCAGCAGAACACCATGGAACCACCGGATCTTTGTATTGCCGAAGTAATCATATGTCAGCATATGATCACTGACCGCAAACAGCAGTGTACCAACTGCCATCGCCGCACTTCCCGCCTTGGCAAAGTACAGACCGCAGGCTAGGAAACACGAGAAATCAAGTACAAGCAGATACAGTACACCAGTTATTTTCACATCTGCAGGCGGTGTACATACCTTGAACATCTGCTTGATCAGCAGTCCGCCAATAATACAGCCAATCAATGCATACAGAATCATGATCCAGTTGCCGCTATTGTTCATTAAGATCAGACTGCGGGCAATATAAAACAGATGTCCAAACAAGAATGTTCCGCATCCCAAAGTAAATGAATTCTTTTCCAGACTGTGAAATACCGGTCCTGCGTCCAGAAAGAAATCTCCCAGCAGACCAAGCGTCAGACCGCACACAACCAGCCAGCTCAATGCTGTGTCCTGATATTTCAGTGTGAACAGAATTCCAAGAATCACAAACATCACTGAAGAGACGGTCTTAAAGAATAAGATCGACCTATATTTATTTTGATAGAAAGCCCAGATAAATATGATATCTAAAATAATGCCCGCGAAGAGAATGCACCAAGCTGTCGTCATAACATTTCTCCCACTGTTTCTATCCAAAGTGTAGCACAGATACAGTTGCTAAGAGAGAAAATAAAAGAAAGAAACGACACCTTGGCTGAGTTGTAATAAAAAACAGTTTCACTGTAGAATAGTATTCATAGAAGCATGTGAGGCAGAAATGCAGTTAAGAAATGAATTGAATCAACAAGATTATCAAAACATCAAAAGAGTATATCTTTCAGCATTTCCAAAAGAAGAGCGTCCGCCTTTCTCTATTCTCCGCAGATCTGTTGAGCAGAAAAAAGGAATGTTCCTGGTGATTGAAGAAGGAGAACAATTCATTGGATTCCTCCATGTCGTTGTTCATTCTGACTTGGTATATCTGGCATTCTTTGCTATTGATGAAGCATGCAGAGGAAAAGGATACGGCAGTCAGTCCTTACAGCTTCTGCAGCAAAGATTTGCAGGAAAAAGAATCTTAGTTGCGAGAGAAGCGCTGGATGCTGATGCAGACAATTATGCACAGAGAGTCAGACGATATGGTTTCTACTTAAGAAATGGCTTTGCAGAAATACCATACAGCATTAAAGAAGGTGGTGTCACCTATGATGCGATGAGCACAAATGGTGATGTCAGACCGGAAGAATATGATGATTTAGTAAGTAACTGGGTCAGCCCGCTGATCAGAAAACTAATTGGATTCTCAATGTCTGCAAAATAAAGGAAGCCCGGTTCATCAATATGATGAACAGAGCTTCCTTTTAGATTTGTAATTTAGATGAAGAAATACTTCAGCACGAATAGGATTGCAAGCACATACATCAATGGAGATGTCTCATCTGTCTTCTTCATGATCAGGTGCAGAACAACCCAGGAGATGACACCTAAAGAGATACCTTCAGAAATAGAGTACGCAAAGCCCATCATTGTAATAGCAACGAAACAAGGAACTGCATCAATCAAGTTGGACCAGTTGATCTTTGATACCTGCTGCAGCATCAGGAAGCCGACTACAATCAGAGCTGGTGCAGTTGCAAATGAAGGAACTGTTAAGAACAATGGTGATAAGAACAGTGCAAGAATGAACAGGACACCAACTGTGCAGCTGGTCAGACCTGTACGTCCACCTTCAGAGATACCGGAAGAAGATTCAACGAATGTTGTGATTGTTGAAGTACCGCAGCATGCGCCGACAACTGTGCCTACAGCATCTGCCAACAGGATGCCCTTGATCTGCGGAAGCTTGCCGTTCTCATCAAGCATATCAACCTTGGATGCACACCCGATAACTGTTCCTAATGTATCGAAGACATCAACGAATAAGAAGGAGAACATCATAACAAAGAACTCTAATGGATGTTCACCGATGAAGGCAAAGTCAAACTTGAAGAACGTCGGTGCCATGGATGCAGGCATGGAGACGAATGCATGTGGGATAACGGAATAATATCCAGCTGCTGCATCCGGTACATAAAGACCTGTGAGCTCACATATAATGCCAAGTGCCCAAGTGATCAGGATACCCCATAACATATATCCCTTGACGCCCTTGATCAGCATCGTTGCGATGATGACAACACCTAATAACGCTAAGATGACAGTAATGCCCTGTGTGTTGAAAGAACCAAGTGAGAATGCATTCTTCATTGTGAACAGACCGACTAATGTTGCATCGTTGTTGACGATGATGTGTGCATCCTGCAGACCGATGAAGGTAATGAACAGACCAATACCGACAGAGACTGCTACTTTCAGCTGTGCTGGAATGGCATTGAAGATTGCTTCTCTGACATTCGTGATGGAAAGGATGATGAAGATGATGCCTTCAATCAATACTGCCGTCAATGCTGCCTGCCAGGAATAACCCATAGCACCGCAGATTGTATATGCAAAGTATGCATTTAATCCAAGACCTGCAGACAATGCAAATGGTGTGTTGGAGAAAGCTGCCATACAGAAGCAGGCAATTGCAGAGGCAATTGCCGTTGCCGTGAGAACGGAACCTGCATCCATGCCGGAAGCACTCAGGATGCTTGGGTTGACTGCCAGGATGTAGACCATGGTCATGAATGTGGTCAGGCCGGCAACCAGTTCAGTACGAACAGATGTGTTGTTCTCCTTCAGTTTGAATAATTTTTCTAACATTTCTATCCCTCTTTCTTGTCCTCATCATCGTAAATAAGAAAAGACCTTCTGCGTGTTGATATCCCATATCGCTGAAGGTCCCGCTTTAAAAGATTTGTCGTAGTCCCGTTATTAAGGTAACAGGGTAGAGACACTTTCGCCAATCCGAAAGCATATACGATATGAAGGATGTTCCTATTATACCAAACACTTGTCAAATCTCACCATCAAATTTGTGAGAAATGTGTGAATTACGATAATTCATATGTACTTTTGGGTGAAACTGCTTCATATTGACTGTTTTCAGCCGTATATACCTCTGCATATGTCGGCAGGCTGTCTCCTCTTTTCCGGATCCATACGCCGATATGCTCATATCCCTGCTGTTCTTCATCCAGCATCACATCCACAATACGATGGTCACTGAAGGTCTGGAACAGATCTTTGAGCAGCAGCGGATCTTCCTGAATTACCTGATAAAAAGATGATGGTCCGTTTCCTCCTTTCTGTCTCATTCTTTCTTTGATCCAAGCAAGCAATTCCTCTCTGTCATTCATAACTTCTCCCCTGCATCTATATTCACAGGATTCTTTTTGATTCCTGCATGATGATTATAAATGATTGGTGTACCACTTCCCGGGAAATAAAATGCCGGCACAATACCGGCATTATTCTTAATGATTGATTTCTCTGCCTCCAACAGTTGCAAATACTGCTGAGACTGCACCGAACAGAACACCAGCGACCGGCCAGATGATCCAGGATCTTGCCCAGTCCAAAGTGATAAAACTATAGGCAAGATACCCTGCAGTTACAATTGACCAATAGATGCCGGCGATGACTTCTTCCTTTTCATTTATCTTCTTCCTCTGACGGGAATAGTCCTCAATCTGCAGAAGGCACTTCATTGCAGACCATGGAATTTCATTGACAATAATCAAATCCACACCAACTGCCACAATGCCAAGCAGAATGCAGACCGATACGATTACAAACATGCCGTCTTCCTGAATAATCTGGCTCATTACTAAAGGAATCACCGAAAGAATGCACAGACAGATGCCGATGGTGATACCCTGTGTGTGGTGCTGACGGAATCTGTCTTTTTCCTGGCTGACCATGCCTTCAACACCATAAGCTGTCTCAAAGGCTTCCTTTTCCATGTACTCAAACGATTCAGTCTCGGCGTGATCATAAATAAAGACAGCGACAGCCGAAGCAATCAATACAAGCAGAGCACCGATACCGATGCCTGCCGCCGCATTTTCACTGAGCGGCAGTACGTCAAACTCACTTGCACCAGCAAGCAGGATCAAGCAGATCGGCGAAGCAATGCACATCATGACAGCTTTGCTGATCCGGACAGCTGATTTCTTCTTTGCGGCAAGAAATGCATTTGCCTCTTCCATTGATACTTTTCTGATGCCCGATTCCTGTGCATCTTCACCTGATGATTCAATTTCTGCTTCATCTTTCAGCAGACTGTCTGTTGTAACGCCAAAGATCTGGCTCAGCTGCAGGATCTTTTCCAGATCAGGCACCGCCTGTGCACTTTCCCATTTAGAGACCGATTGTCTGGATACACCCATCTCATCTGCAAGTTCTTCTTGTGACCAGCCGTTCTTCTTTCTTAAAATAATAATCTTATCTGCCAGTATCATATACTTTCCTCCGATACCAGAATCCTACGGAAATCTGATGTGGCATGCTACCAACCTCAGCCGTCAATTTGTCAACTGCCGGTTGCATCACCTCATTTTACTCATCTTAACATAAGAAAAGACTCCTATCGGAGTCTTTGTTAGAATGAATTAGTCTGCTACGTAAGGCAGAAGTGCCATCTGACGAGCACGCTTGATAGCGACTGCCAGCTGTCTCTGATACTTCGCACGAGTTCCTGTTACACGTCTTGGTGTGATCTTACCATTGGCGCTGATAAACTTTTTCAGGAGCTCAACATCTTTATAGTCAATCGTCTTGATGTTATTTTTTGTGAAGTAGCAGACCTTTTTACGGCCCATTCTCTGTTTTCTGAATGCCATGTCTGTTCTCCTTTTTTAGAATGGCAGGTCATCGCTGGAAATATCCAGGGATGCTGCCCCAAAATCATCGTTGCTGCTGTCATTGTTGGATGACTGCGGCTGTGAATATGAAGGCTGAGAGAAACTGCTGTCAGACTGAGCTCTCTGCTGAGAGGAACTCTTGCTTTCAAGCAGGTTTGCATTGTCACATACAACTTCAGTTACATAATGACGGTTGCCCTGTGCATCATCATAGGTACGTGTCTGGAGTCTTCCATCCACACCAATCAATGCACCCTTCCTGGCATACGTGCCAAGGAAGTCAGCAGTCTGTCTCCATGCAACACAGTTGATGAAATCAGCTGTTGGCTGGTTGCTGCCGCCTTGATCCTGACGGGAACCTCTTCTGTCAACTGCAACCGTAAAGGATGCAACGGACAGCTGAGACTGTGTCTTGCGGATCTCAACGTCTTTCGTAAGCCTTCCGACCAATACTACTCGATTGATCATTACTTAGCCTCCTGAACTGGAGCTTCGTCTTTAGTGATCATGAAACGAACAACATTTGCATTAAGACCCATCAAACGATCGAATTCTTTGACGCATGCGTTGTCTGCTTCAAAAGCACTGACTACATAGTAGCCTTTTGTCATATCATCAATACGGTATGCGAAATCTCTCATACCCCATTCATCTGTCTTGTTTACCTTACCACCATTTGTAGTGATAATGTTGGAAACGGATTCGATGAGAGCTGCTCTCTTATCGTCTTCAACAGATGCGTTGATGATGTACATGACTTCATACTTCTTCATTTTGTACACCTCCTTCTGGACTAACGGCCATCTCTGGCAAGGAGTGGGTAAACCACTCGCCTGTAGATGATATCAGTTTTCACGGGGAATGTAAATAAAAATCCGCCCTAGAGCGGATTATTTGTATCTTTTATGCAGAGACTGGCATCCGATCGTCTTCCACTTCCGGTTCCAGATCCATAGCGACGCCGTTCACCTTATACTTTTTCAGGATGAACATCGTCGTTGTCTGGGTCACACCCTCGACAGGAGCCAGTTTTTCACCGACAAAGTCAGCGACTTCTCTCATTGTCTTGGCATTGATGTTCACTAAGAACTCTGAGCCGCCGGACATCAGATACAGAGAAGCGACTTCCGGGAACTTGGCAATTCTCTCGGCAATCTTATCATAACCGGCATTGCGCTCCGGTTTTGCAGAAACAGCGATGACCGCATCCACATGTTCAAAGTTCGTCTTATCCCAGTTGACAACAGTGTGATAGCCGCAGATGACCTTTTCTTTTTCCAGTTCATTTTTAGTCTTTTCAACTTCTGCTTCTGTTTCACCCAGGATATCAGCCAGATTGGTGACTGAAGCACGCGGGTCATTCGCCAGAAGCTGCAGTAATTTCATTGCATCCATGATTATTCTCCTTTATTGATTCCGTTCTCTATTAAAAACTCGTTGATCCGCTGCATTGCGGTCTGCAAGTGATCCAGGCTGTAGGCATAAGAGATTCTTGCAAAACCTTCTCCAGACGCACCGAAAGCTGTTCCCGGTACAATTGCCACCTGTTTCTGTTCCAGAAGCTTCATGCAGAATTCATCACTGGACATACCGGAGGATGTAATATTCGGAAAGACGTAGAACGCACCTTTTGGTTCAAAGGTAGGCAGTCCCATCTCATTTAATTTACGTACACAGTACTGTCTGCGGAAGTCATATTCCTCCCGCATCTTTTCCACTTCATCATCAACTTTGACATTCAGTGCATCAATTGCAGCGTATTGCGATGTCGTCGGTGCCGTCATGATGCAGGACTGATGGATCTTGATCATTGTCTTGATCAGTGGTCTTGGTCCGCAGGCATAGCCTAAGCGCCAGCCAGTCATGGAATATGTCTTGGAGAAGCCGGAGACAAGGATGGTCCTTTCCTGCATGCCCGGAATATGAGCAATGCTTTCGTGCGGTTCACCGCCGTATTTCAATGCCGCGTAGATTTCATCGCTGATGACGATGATATTTGTATCTTTCAGGACATCCGCAATCTCGATCAGGTCTTCGTGTTCTAGAACTGCTCCAGTCGGATTGTTTGGATAGGACAATATCAGGATCTTTGTCTTTGGTGTGATAGCCTTCTTGAGGTCTGCCGCTTTCAGACGGAACAGATCCTTTTCTTTTGTTGCAATCGGCACCGGCACACCGCCGGTCAAAGTTGTAATCGGTTCATAGGATACGTAGCATGGCTCTGGAATGATGACTTCATCACCCGGTTCGACCAATGCCCGGATTGCCAGATCAATCGCTTCTGATCCACCGACAGTGACGACCATATCGTCAATGCCGTAGTCTAAATCATACTTGCGTTTCATGAAGGTGCTGATGGCGGCTCGAAGAGGCTTCAATCCCGCATTTGCGGTATACTTCGTACGTCCGAGTTCCAGTGAATGGATCGCCGATTCACGGATGATCCACGGTGTCTGGAAATCTGGTTCGCCGACACCTAATGAAATGCATTCCGGCATATCCATAACAAGATCAAAGAACTTGCGGATCCCGGATGGTCTCATTGCGAGTGCCGCTTTTGACTGCAGCTTTTCGTAATCCAACATAAACACCACCCCTTCTAGGTAGTCCTATTATACCCTATTTCAACAATCGTTCAGAAACTATTTTCATTCAGACTTTAATTCAAATACCATATCTCTGAGTTCGGCTGCTCTTTCAAAGTCCAACGCTGCCGCAGCTTCTCTCATTTCTGCTTCCATATCTGCAATCAAAGATGCCTTATCCTTCTTGGACATCTTCTCCTTCTTCTTCAGATACTTGGCTGCCATCTCCTTTGTCTCCTTGCCATGGATTGCCTCCTCGACTGGTTTGACGATAGTCGTCGGTGTAATGTGATGCGCCTGATTGTACGCTTCCTGTACAGATCTTCTGCGGTTTGTCTCTTCAATGGCGAACTTCATAGAATCCGTCATCACATCACCATACATGTATACTTCACCATGCGCATTTCTGGCTGCACGTCCAATTGTCTGGATCAGAGATCTCTGTGAACGCAGGAAGCCTTCCTTATCCGCATCCAGGATACAGACAAGAGATACTTCCGGAATGTCCAGACCTTCTCTTAACAGGTTGATGCCGACAATCGCATCCACTTTTCCTGCACGCAGGTCATGAATGACCTGGCTTCTTTCCAAAGTCTTTGTCTCATGATGGAGATAAGCAATATGATAGCCTCTCTCTTTTAAGTATTCGGTCAGGTCTTCCGCCATGCGGACCGTCAAAGTCGTGATGAGAACGCGTTCACCCTTGGCAATGCGGTCATCCAGCGCCATGCAGATATCATCCACCTGTCCCTGGGTCGGTTTGACCGTAATGATTGGATCGACCAGTCCGGTCGGACGGATGATCTGTTCAGTCACATGATGCTTGACCTGTTCCAGCTCATAATCACCAGGTGTCGCGGAACAGTAGATCACCTGATTGACCATTGTTTCAAATTCATCGAACTTCATCGGACGGTTGTCCAATGCACTCGGTAAGCGGAAGCCGTACTCCACAAGTACTTCTTTTCTCTGGCGGTCGCCGTTGTACATACCTCTGATCTGCGGCAGTGATACATGCGATTCATCCACAAACAACAGAAAGTCCTTCGGGAAGTAGTCAAACAGATTCCACGGCCTCTGGCCGGTTGTTCTGCCGTCGATATGCATGGAATAGTTCTCAATGCCGGAGCAGTATCCGTTTTCCCGCAGGGATTCAACATCAAAGCGGGTACGCTGTTCCAGCCGTTCTGCTTCCAGCAGCTTGCCGTTGTCCTTAAAGTACTTCAGACGCTTTTCCAATTCTGCTTCAATGTCATCACATGCACGCATCATTGCCTCATGGCTGCGGGCATATCCGGAAGCAGGGAAGATATTATAGAACTGATATGCATTCAGTGTGCGTCCTGTAACGGGATCAACTTCTGTAATACGTTCGATTTCATCACCGAACATTTCAATCCGGATATTGAAGTCATGCGTATAGGACGGTGTCAGATCTATAACATCGCCTCTGACTCTCATCGTTCCTCTGGTCTGATCAACATCATTGCGTGCATACTGCAGCTCAACAAATTTTCTTAACAGATCATTGCGCTCATACGCTTCGCCGACGCGGATTGTCACGAACATATCACGGTACTGCACTGGATCACTGGCCGCATAAATGCATGCCACGGAAGCGACCACAATTGTATCTCTTCTTTCCAGCAGAGAATTCAAGGCAGACTCGCGGAACATATCCAGTTCTTCATTAATGGCTGCTGTCTTCTCAATATACATATCGCTTTTCGGCATATAGGCCTCTGGCTGATAGTAGTCAAAGTTGGAGACAAAATACTCTACTCTGTTGTGCGGGAATAATTCCTTGAATTCAGAATAGAGCTGTCCTGCCAGTGTCTTGTTGTGGGAGAACACCAGTGTCGGCCGGTTCTCACGGGCAATGATATTTGCCATTGTAAAAGTCTTGCCGGTGCCGGTCGCGCCTTCCAGGACCTGCTGTTTTTTTCCTTCATGAAGTCCAGCACACAGATCATCAATCGCTGCCGGCTGATCGCCGGTCGGCTGGAATGGTGATACGAGTTCAAACTTATGATCATCCATTCAGCAGCACCTGCGCTTTCTGCAGCTGTACATCATGCGTTGTTGTTGTGCTCCAGTCAAAGGCAACCGCACCTTCCAATGCTTCATATGCTGTCTTATCCAGGATGCCGGTCGCTTCCATCGAATGTTCACTCTGGAACTTCTTCAAAGCTTCCGTCGTTTCATTAGAGAAATAGCCGTCTGTCCTGCCTGGGGCATAGCCGAGGTAGTCTAAGCACAGCTGCATGTCCTTGACTGCATCTGAAACGGAATCATACTGATACTTCTCATCATCCTTCATGCCTGCGAAGGTGTTGTACATGACATCATGGAGCCTGACTTCAACATCTGGTGTGATGCCGGTGCCGTTGACCCATGTGCCGTCTGCTGAGATCCACTTGGCTGTCGTATACTTCAGGGCAGAACCGTCAGTGAATGTACGAGTGACCTGCACTGTTCCCTTGCCGTATGTTGTAGTGCCGACGATTGTGACATCATCTCTCTGCTGCTTTAAGGCAAGGGTCAGCACTTCAGCTGCACTGGCTGTATTCTCATTGACCAGAATAACAATGTTGTGAATGTTTGTCAGTTCTCCGCCGGATGTCTTGACCACTTCATCCGGACCGGTCGCATACTGCTCCGTCAGCACAATCTTATTTGCCGGCAGGAACAAGGATGCAATCGCTTCTGCAGAATTCAGATAGCCGCCGCCGTCATTGCGCAGGTCAAGGATCAGCTTGTCGCTTTCATCCACCGCAAGATCACTCAGATAGCCTTTGACTTCACTAGGTGTTCCATCACCGAACTGGCTCAGCCTGAGATAGATGGTCCCATCACTCAGCTTCTTGCCGAAGGCTGTTGCAGATACCGCTGCTCTGGTCAGTTCGAGATTCAGATACTGTCCGTCACGAATAAAGGTGATGGAGACTGTTGTGCCTTCATCTCCCTGGATCATGGCTTTGATGTCAGCGGAAGACATGCCGTCGATGACCGTGCCGTCAACTGCATGAATGATGTCGCCTGCCTGCACACCTGCTTTTTCAGCCGGGGAATCCTTGAATACTTCTTCAACCATATTTGTGCTGCCATTCTGTACATACGAAACACCGATGCCGACATAGTTGCGGTTGATGGACTGGGTAAAGCTTGCCATCTCATCTGCACTCATATATTCGGTATGTGTATCTTCATCATTGCTGGTGATGCCGGTCAGTGCCTGATCGACCAGCCTATCATCAAGGTTATCGATGGTGCTGCCGAAGTACCAGTCATTCTCCATGATCTTCAGGACTTCCGAGATCTTATCGGAGGATGAGATGGTCTTGATGGCGTTCAGACGTGAGCGGAAGCTGTCCAGAAAAGAGATTGGCAGAAGACTGCCGCCGACCCATCCTAAAAGGACTGCTGCTACGATCACAATGACCAAAGTTGTCTTGAGTTTCTTGATCTTCTTCTGTGATTTCTTCAGTGCCTGTTCATCAGCCCAAAGATGTACAGCATTTTCCTCTGTATGTTTGACTTGGGGATTTTCATTCTCAGTCATTTCATTTTCTGTTTTATTCTGTTCACTCATAGTTAATTCCTTTTCTAAAAAAGAGTCTCAGTGGATCTGAGGCTCTTCTATTGTATTACATTTTCTCAAAACGCACGTGAAGATCACCCGCCGAAGACGGTTTCCGGACGGATACGGCATGGTGCACTGTATCCTGCTTCACATCTGCGTCCATAGCCGTCATAGGAACCAGCCCAGCCGCAGCCGAAGCCTAAGTCGCCGTTCCATCCTGCCAGCCATGATGAGAAGTCAGATGCTGCACCTAAATATGTAACTTCAACGTGGCAGTGCGGACCTGTGGAGTTGCCTGAAGATCCCAGCGCACCAATCTGGTCGCCGGCACTGACATATGTACCTGTTGCTACCGGTGTATTGATCAGCATATGTGCATAGATCAATGCATACAGACTGTCACCGACAACAGCCAATTCATAGACCTGGTTGCCGCCGCCCCAGAGACCGCCCTGTGCTTTTCCGCAGCCGTCTCCTAATGAGCCGTAGCCGCATCCATTGGCACTGGCAATGATCAGTCCATTGGCAGCTGCTACAATCGGCGTGCCAAGAGAAGCCGCAAAGTCATATCCCAGGTGGATCGATCCGCCTGGATAGTTCCATGTACCGGCACTCTTATATGCACCAGGCACTGGATATGTCCATCCTTCTGATGTTTCCGGAACACCATTCTGGGCAGCAACCTGAGATAAGGTTGCCTTGATAGAATCAATGTTGGCCGAAATGTTGTCTTCCAGAGCCAGCTGCTGTGCTGTCAGTTCAGAAGCAAGTTCTGCCGCCGCCTGTGCATTTGCCTGATAAGTGATCAGTTCCTGCTGTGCTGCGGAAAGCTGATCCTTCTGCGTCTGCTGCTCTGCCTGCGTTGTCTTGATATCATCCTGCGCTTTCTGCAGTTCCGTCTTCTGCGTGTTCAGCTGTTCACGCATAGTGACAAGTTCATCACTGGAATTCTTATCACTGTCAGAAATTGCCTTCAGACCGGAAACAATCCGCAGCCAATCCTGCAGGGTCGAAGCACCCATCAGGATATCCAAATACTTATTGATCTTCAAAGAGCTCTGTTCATTGACCATTCTCTGCTTGATCTTGGTACTGATCGTATCGATCTTTGCCTGCGTTGCGGCAATCTCCGCCTGCTTGGCATCAATTTCCTTCTGTTTGGCATCAATCTGTGTCTGCAGATTGTCAATCTCTGCCTGCACGGCATTGATCTGGCTCTGCTTTTCGTCAATTTGTGTCTGATATGCAGCAACCTGTGCCTTTGCTTTGGCTGCATCTGCTTCATACTGTTCCCGCAGTGTCTTGGCATCCGTCAGCTGCGTAGCCAGATCACTTTTAACACTCTTCAAATAGGCACGGTAAGCATCACATGCGGATGTCGTACTGTTTGCTGCAACAGAACAGTAATTATTCCAATACTCTGAATTTGTATATGCTGGATCTTCTGCGTGAATGATCTGCAGTGGTAACATGCATGCACACAAGGCAAATGAAGTCAGCACTGTAATCAGTTTTTTCATCTCTTCCACCTCAGATAGCGGGTAACGGAAAGCCATGAGCCGATGAAGCCGACGACAATTCCCATCAGCAGTAAGATACCTGAGACGTAATAAACAAATGGATATGGTTCCACCAGGTGGAACATGTTGGAGATCAGGATGCCGCCTGCATTGTTATACAGGGCGATGTATCCCCAGATTGTCAGTCCGATTGGAACAGCTGCGCCAAGGATGCCGATGATTACACCTTCAATCAAGAATGGTGAACGGATAAATCGATTCGATGCACCGACATTGCGCATGATCTCAATTTCTGTCGCACGGGCAGTAATTGTCAGCTTGATCGTATTCTGGATCAGGAAGATTGCCAGCAGAATCAGACCGATGACTAAGATCATTCCGATCTTACGAATATTTGCCATGGCATCCACAATGGAGATTGTGCTCTGTCCGCCATAGCTGATCTCGTACAGACCTTCATTGTTGTTCTTCATTTCATACAGTGCATCTGCGATGCTTTGAATCTTGGAGCCATCCGCTGCCTTGACATAGAATGCATCATGCATTGGGTTGTCACTGGCATATGGTTCAAATGCTTCCTTTGTTCTCTCATCTGAGAAGGAATCCAGATATGCCTGGAATTCAGCACTCTTCGGTGAAAGCTCAACACTTTCCACACCGTCGATTGCTTCAATCTTTTTCTTCAAAGCTGCTTCCTGGTTCTCGGCATCATAGTCAACGGATGCATAGATATCCAGGGATGATTCTATATTCTGTGTGAAGTTGTTGACATTCCATGTCAGCAGCAGGAAGACAGAGATAATCACTAATGTAATCGTAACGGCAATGGCACTTGAGATCGACATTGCCCAGTGTCTGCCGACACCTGAGAATCCTTCTTTGATTGGTCTACTGATCATGACGGACATATCCTCCTTCCGCTAGATCTGCCACGATGTGGCCGTGTTCCAGAACGACTGTTCTTCTTCTGTAGCGGTTGACGATGGAAGCATCATGGGTGACCATGACCACCGTTGTACCATATTTCTTATTGATCTCAGCTAACAGTTCCATGATCTCAGCAGATTTTGCTGGATCCAGGTTGCCGGTAGGCTCGTCCGCAATCAGCACCTTCGGTCTGTTTGCAATTGCACGAGCAATTGTGACACGCTGCTGCTGACCGCCGGAAAGTTCTCTCGGGAAACTGTCTCCCTTATCTTCCAGTCCAACGACCTGCATGACTTCCTTGACTCTCTTCTGGATCTGCGGTTTCTTCATATTGATGACTTCCAGCGCATAGCTGATATTCTCTGCTACGGTCTTTTCCGGAAGCAGTCTGAAGTCCTGAAAAACAACACCTATATTACGGCGGTACACCGGTACCTGCCCGCGCTTTAATTTGCCAACATCAATTCCTACTGCCTTGACGCTTCCCTTGGTAGCAACTTCTTCGCCATCCAAAAGCTTGATCAGGGTAGACTTCCCTGAACCAGTAGGACCGATAATATAAATGAATTCACCCTGATCCACTTTGATATTAATGTCATACAGAGCATTTGTTCCGTTTTTGTATCTTTTGAATACATGGGAGCACTCGATCATAAAACCTCCTCACTAAAAAAACCGGATCATAAAATCCATATAGATTCTATCATATTCCGGTTGATTTCGCTTAAATATTAGGTGAACTGTATGTGAACCCTTCACCATGCATATCTGATGCATCTGTTGTAATTACAAAGGCATGTTCATCTGTCTGACGAATGATGGAAAGCAGTCTTGCATACTGTCTCTCACTGACAACACAGAGGATGATTTTTTTCGGCTGTGATGAATATCCACCCTGCGCATCAATCAATGTTACACCGCGGTCAAGTACTTTATTGATCTCTTCCATGATCTCACGATAATGTTCTGAAATGATCTGTACGCTCTTTGCAGATGCACCTTGTCCAACTTCCAATACATAGCGGATGCCGGCACCTGAAGCAAACACAGAGATCAATCCGACCAATGCCGCATTGAGATCATAGGCAAGAACGCCAAGCAGAACAGTCAGTCCATCGGTGATGACGACAAGTGTAGATATTTTTGCGCCGGTCAGTTTATGAAGAATCAGCGGAGGAACATCCATGCCGCCGGAAGAAGCACCAGCACGCATGATCAAGCCGATACCAACACCACCCAATAGACCTGCATAGAAAGAGGCAAGCATCGGCGGTACTGTAATGCCAAAATCGATCCAGCTCAATGCCGTAGTAAATATCGGGTAGAGCAGAGAAGAAAAAGCAGTGCTGATAGCAAACTGTCTGCCCAGCATTGCCCATCCCACAAAGAACAGGATCAGCGTCAGTGCATTTGCAATCAGTGTCTTATCTAAATGGAAGAAAGGTTCCACCGCAACGGCAATACCGGCAACACCACCAGAAAGAATGTTGTAGGGGATAATGAACATCTCTACAGACATTGCAAGAACAAACGTTCCAATGATGATCAGGACCGCATCTACGACCTTATTTTTAAAAGTTCTCTCTTTTACTGGCATAGCTATGTTATTATAGCATGGCTTAGGAGGAAGACATGAAAAAGAAGAACTTTCTGAACATTCTGATTTGGATTGCAGTCGGTGCCTATATCTGCTGGATCTTCTCCAACTCCCTAACGATTGGTGAATATAGCAGCGCAGCTTCTACAAAGGTTGCCAACTTCTTAATGAGATATGTCACAAGAGCCGGTTTTACGATTGACTTCAATCTGTTCCATCATTACATCAGAAAGCTTGCGCATTTCTCAGAATACGCACTGCTTGGATTCATCATTGTTCTGGCCATCCGTGTAGCACCGCTGATGAAGTCCCGCTTTTTGAACTTCGTGCTGATCATGGTTGGAATTCCATTGATTGACGAAGGACTGCAGAAGTTTGTACCGGGCAGAGCAAGTGCTTTCCTGGACAGCTTTATTGATATGGCCGGCATCTTAGCCGGCGCCTTTGTTGCCTATGTACTGGTGCTTATTATCTTGGATATTTTCAAGAAACGTTCTGCTTAGAACGAGATTCTGTGTTTTATTAATTTTGTTATTTACACTTAAGAAAAGACTTTGGGTCCATCAGTAAAATGATAGAATTCAAAGTCTTTTACTTACTATTGTAAAAATGGATTCCCTGCTCAAGTTCACGTCGTTTATATATCGTTGGATTTTCTGCATTAATTTTTTTATAGCATGGACAGTCTTCCCCATGATCATTGATGAGACCGGCAGCCTGCAGATGAGAATATACAGTAATGCTTCCTAGATATTGAAAGCCGCGTTCTTTCATATCTTTACTGATCTTATCAGAAAGAGCGTTTGAAGCAGGGACATATCCTTTTTCATGATTGTGATACAGGATTGTTTTCCCATTTGTATACTGCCAGAGGTAAACTGAAAAGCTCCCATATTCTTTCCGGATCTGCTGGAAACACATAGCATTATTGATCACCGCTTCAATCTTGCGGCGCGAATGAATCATCCCCGGGACTGTTAAGATATGTGCAATGTCTTTTTCACCAAACGCTGCGACTGCATCGCAGTCAAAGTCATCAAAGCAGGAGCGGAATATCTCCCGCTTCTTCAGTATCATACGAAAATTCAGACCGCACTGCATGACTTCCATCACAATAAATTCGAACTGCCTGCGGTCATCATGAACAGGAATTCCCCATTCTGCCTCATGATACTCTTTCATCATTTCTGATTCTTTCCACCAATCACAATATGCCATATCATCACCTCATAAATGGTATCAGTCACCGCCGTTCAGCTGGGACAAAGAAAGAAATCACTGCGGCAGTGTAAAGCGTATATTCTGATAGATATCAGCATCTTCCTTGTGCGCCAGCAATGTACTGGTGCAGTTAGGCAGCGTCGTAGATAAGGAAGCTCTGGTGTGATATTCATTGAAGGATGCATCATCCAGATTAAAGAAGTAATATGGATCATCTTCAGAAGCACAGTCATCCCAGGTCAAGTCAACGTTGTAGAAGGAGCCGTCGAGCAGCACAATGTTCCAGGCATGATCTTCACCTTCACTGGTGCCAATGACGTAGTAACACGGAATATTCAGCTGCTGCAGCAGATACTGGAAACTTCTTGCATATCCGGCGCACACCGTACTGCCGCTGCACATCGCACTGAATGCACTTTGATTCAAAGCAGAATTCAGATCATAGACATTCTTGGCAATCAGTGCATCATGAACATACTTTTCTTTTTCATAATCCGTGCTGTACTGCTGGGCAGCCACTAAGATCTCATTGGCAGAATTGTTGAAGGCAGCTTTGGATGCCTCAATGTCTTCTGCTGTTTCATTGTAGTTCAAAGTCACCGAGACAATCTTCTTGCTTTCTTCCATGTACTGATAATTGTATTTCGTATCCAGCCAGAACAGTTCCGGATGGTCGCAGAAGACACAGCGGAAAACTGTTTCCAGATCTTCAGCCGTGATATCCTCATTCGGTATAAAAGTATCATTCAATGCCAGCGCATTGCTGTAGAACTCCGTATACAGGCCCTTCTGCGTCTCATTCAATTGATCATAGTATGGATAGACAGCCGCATCAAAAACAAGTTCATCCGAAGGAACTGGTGTCGGTGTCGCTGAAGCAGAACTCAGCAGCGGTTCCATTGAGAAGTCCGAACTGATGTACTGACCGACATATCTGTACAGCATCATCCCGGCTGCTACAATCAGCACAAAGACAATCACCGTTCTAAAGAAACGTAAGATCATTTTCATGCCAAAACAGTAACACAACTGCAGAATAGAAACAACGAAAATGAAAAGGGCATTTCTGCCCTTGATATTAATATCCCCAGATCTCTTCCGGACGGATCCGGCATGGTGCACTGTACCCAGCTTCACACCGTCTTCCATAGCCGTCATACTGACCAGCCCAGCCGGCGCCATATGCCAGGTCGCCATCCCAATGGGTCGCATAATAGGAGAAGTTCGTACCGTCTCCCAGATACATGACTTCAATGTGGCAGTGCGGTCCTGAACTGTTGCCGGAGGATCCCGAAAGGCCGACATAATCACCCGCATGGACAATCGTCCCCTTGCTGACCAATGTGCCGTCCGTCATATGGCAGTAGATCAAGCCATACAGGCTTCCATCCACTACACACAACAGATACAGCTGATTGCCGCCGCCGTAGCCGCCGCCGTCTTCACCGCATCTTGAACCTAAATATCCAACTGGACATCCGCTGACACTGTTCAGAATGACACCTGTACCAGCCGCATATAATGTTGTGCCGGAAGCGACCGCAAAATCATAGCCCAGATGCACGCCGCCGTCAGGATATTCCCATGTGCCTGCACTGCGGTAGGAACCGTAGACAGGTCTCGCCCATCCTGTTGAAACAGGTGTCACCGTCGGCGCAGGAGTTGCTGTTGCAGTGGCATTTGGATCTGTGGTCTCTTCTGGTGTCGGCGTTGGTGCCGGTGTCGGTGCAAAGATTGATTCCTGCAGTGCATCCAGACTGGAAGAAATAGATGTCATAGTTGCCTGTACATCAGAGATATTGGAGGCAATGTGATTGCCCTGTGCCTGCAGCAGTGCTTCCTGCGAACGGGCAGCACTCTGGATGACCTGAACTTTATATTGAGCCACCAATACTTCTTCACGCTCTGTCTGAATCTTTTCTTCCTGAGTTTTCAATTCCTCTTCCTGCGCAGCCAGCTTCTGTTTGGCATCTTCGAGCACATTCTGCGCATCATGGAGCTTTTCCATTGCCGCGACCAGTTCTTCGTTCTCACTTTTTTCTTTTGCCGTAATACTGGCAATGCCTGCCGCTATCCTGATAAAGTCACTGAACGTCTTAGCCCCCATCAGCACATCGATCATATTGTTGATACGAAGTGAAGACTGTGCATTGACCATTCGTTCCTTGATCTTTTCACTCATGCCGTCAATTGTAGTCTGCGCGGCATCAATATCCTTCTGCTTCTGTTCTATCTCACTCTGTGCTGCAGTGATATCTGCTTCAATCGAGGTCTGCACTGCTTCCAGATCACCAATTGATGAATTCAGCGTATCCACCTGTCCCTGATACGTATCCAGTTCATCCTGATACTCTGAAATATTTGCCTCAATGCTTGTCTTCTGAGCATTGATCTCATCCAGTTGTGCCTGCAGAGAAGGTGTCTGCGAAGCAACATATTCGGTATATGCCTTACATGCGTTAAAGTCATCCGCTGTCTTGATGTTGTCTGACATGCAGCGGCTGTTCCAGTAATCCGTATCACTGTAGTCTTCTGCATGTACCGTCGTAATCGATAGGATTGAACTTGTGAGTGCAGCACTCACAATGATTTTCAAGCATTTTTTAATCATACCTAAGAGTATACTCACTTCTTTGTGAAGTAACAAACCACAGGCAGACATTAATTTCAGAAAAATGATTTCGGACATGCAATTATTTGCTACAATGATACGCGATAAAGAAAGAAGGATTCGCTATGTTGAATTGTCTGGCTGTAGGAGTTGGTGGTTTTATCGGAAGCATCTGCCGGTATCTCGTCGGCTTGATCCCGCTCAAGGATCAGTCAGTCTTTCCTTATAAGACATTAGCCATCAATATCGTCGGTGCCTTTGTTCTGGGCCTTCTTTCAGCGTATGCAGCCAAGAATCCGAATGCATCCCCTAGACTGATGCTGATGCTGAAGGTAGGTGTATGCGGCGGCTTTACCACTTTCTCTACCTTCGCTTATGAATCCACGACTCTTTTCAGCAGCGGCAAATCTTCCATGGCTCTCGTCTATGTCCTGATCAGTATCATCGCAGGTGTCTTAGCTGTCTTCCTTTCCCAGCAGATCATTCATTCTTGATCTGGACGTTTCTTATGTATGCTGCTAAATTATTCATAAGGCAGCCAAATGTCCAATCAATTCCTGACAAATTATACAAAAACTAGATTCATAGACAAGATCCAGGAGAATCTGCGCACATGCAGATCTTTTGCTTTTTCAGTCAGCTTCATCAAGAAAGCCGGTCTGATCCTATTATACAAGGATATTGATGATGCCTTGGCGCACGGGTGTCAGGGCAGGCTCATCACTTCTACCTATCAGAACTTTACAGATATTGATTCCCTGCGCAGATTTCAAGCACTGGCGCAGCGCTATCCGAACTTTCAATGCCACCTGGATTATGACAGTTTTATCGACAATCGATTTTCTGTCCTGGGCTATCATTCTAAAGGATATCTTTTTACTTTTACTGATCATACGGAAGTTGTTGTTGGTTCTTCCAACATCACGCGCTATGCATTATTAAAGAACATTGAATGGGATGTTGTAATCGATGAACCACTTCATGGTGATGTCTTTGAACAGGCAGAGATAGAATTTGATAATAAATGGACGCATACACCAGAGCTTGATGACAGTCTGATCAAGAAATATACCATGCAGCTGGATTATGCAATTGAACGCTGGGACATGGATTACGACCTTTCTCAGGCAGAGATCAAACCGAACTTCATGCAGCGGAAGGCATTAAAAGAACTGAACCGTTATCGCGCCATGGGTGTTGGCAGAGCATTGATCGTAGCTGCAGCGGGCAGCGGCAAGACTTACCTAGCGGCTTTTGATGCATTGAACTTCAATCCACATCGTCTGCTCTATATCGTTCATGAAGAGTCAATCCTCCGTAAGGCCTTAGAGACATTCCAGAATGTATTCGGTCCGGATCACTACTATGGCATCTACAGCGGCAGCCAGAAAGATCTAGATGCAGAATTCTTATTCTCCACAAACATCTCAATGGGCAACAGTCTCGAATTGTTCGCAAAAGACGAATTTGATTACATCATCATTGATGAGTGCCACCATGCAACAGCGGCAACATATCAGAAGATCATTTCCTACTTCACACCGGAATTCCTTCTCGGTCTCACCGCAACACCAGAGCGTATGGACAATCAGGATGTATTTGAACTGTTTGATGAGAACATTCCATATGAGCTGCGCCTCCGGGATGCCATCATCAATGATCTTGTTGTGCCATTTCATTACTATGGGATCCGTGACCAGCTTGTAAACTATGATTTCAGTGATCATGATGAGCGCCGTGCCATTGCACAGCTGGGTACAGATGATCATTGTGAGTTCATCACATCCGAAGTAGAAAAGCACCGGCCGCAGGGAAAGCTCAAGGCACTTGCGTTCTGCCGCAATGTCACGCATGCAAGGCAGATGGCAGAAACAATGTCTGTTTACTATAAAACAGCGTATCTCACCGGCAGCAATGACATTGGTCAGCGGATTCGTGCCTACAATGATCTGCAGAGCGACACCACAGATCTCGAGATGCTGTTTACAGTTGATATTTTAAATGAAGGTGTCGATATCCCAGGTGTCAATATGGTCCTGTTCCTGCGTCCTACCGAATCTTCAACGATTTTTATCCAGCAGTTAGGCCGCGGTCTGCGGAAATATGAGAATAAGCCGTATGTAACCGTACTGGACTTTATCGGCAACAGCTATAAACGCAGTGTACAGATTGCCTTTGCATTGTCATCTTTATCTGACAACTTTGTCGTTGAGAAGAAACTGATGACTTCTTTAGTTGAAGATGATTTTGCACCACTGGATCTGGCAAAGTACGGTGTTCAGATTCATATTGATGCGCTCAGTAAAGAGGAAATCACAAAATACATTGAGCAGGAAAACTTCAACAGTCTGAAGTATTTAAAACAGGATTATATGAATTTCAAGAAGTACATCAATACCGAAACATATCCAAAGCACATGGATTACTTCACGAATGATGTCGCTCCGGACCTGATCCGTTTCCTCTCCATCAAGATCAAAGGAAGAAAGACAGGATCCTATTATAGTTTTCTCAAGGGCATTGATGAAACTGGTCTGCCGCTGTTCACGGATGAGCAGATCAACTATATCAATGTACTGTCAGCCTATCTTCCGTTAGCACGTCTTCACGAATATATCATTATCGATTGTCTGCTGCATGACATGCACGACATACATGCTATTGATCAGACACTCAAAGAAAAAGTTCCTGGGTATCAGCCAAAAGAACTTGAACATGCATTGGTGTATATGACAAAAGAGTATGCCAAGCAGGATACAATTCGCCTGCTGGACCAGCAGGGTGACCTATTATACATGCATGTCACCATGGATGCACAGTTCAAAGAATATGTGGAAGACTTGGTGCAGTATGGTATTTCACGTTATGAAAATGAATTTGGCGATACAATTGGCTTCAAGCTGTGGCAGAACTACCGGAAGGACCAAGTCATGCTCAAACTATGTCAGAATCCAAATGATATCATGCTTGGTACGAAGTACTTTGATGATGTCATCTATATCTTCGCTGCATTAAAGAAAGATGCAAGCATTGAAGAACACTTGAATTATAAAGACAAGTTCCTGCAGCCGGATGTCTTTCAATGGGAAAGCAAAGGGAACTTAAGCGACAGTGAACGGTACAATCTGACCTATTGGACAAAGGCATGTCTCTTTGTACGAAAAATGGATACCGAGGATGGTATCGTGCTACCATTTACCTATGTCGGCACCGGTACAATGACACACCTGCGGGAAACCGGAAATAACACTGGTACATTATTATTTGATATCCTGATGGATCATGAACTTCCTGATTATCTGCAGTATGATTTCGGACTGCCGAAACAGAATATAAATAAGAATTAGAAATACGAGGAACAGAATGGTAGAAGTTGTTGCGGCAAGGATCTGGCAGAATGATACATTCCTGATCTGTCAAAGAGCAAGGGAAAAATCTCAGGGAATGTTATGGGAATTTGTCGGCGGTAAAGTCGAGCCTGGTGAGACCAAGGAACAGGCATTAGTCAGAGAATGCAAAGAGGAACTGGATATTATCTTATCTGTTGGCAGAGAAGTCACGGATGTAACGCATATCTATCCAAACATCAGCATCCATCTGACATTATTTGATGCAGTAATCAAAGAAGGAACACCGACAAAACTGGAGCACAATGATATCCGCTGGATCACGGAAGAAGAGATACCGCAGTATCCTTTCTGCCCTGCTGATGCAGAAATGATAGAAAACATATACAAAAACAAGGGAGCACAGTCAGCTGACTGAGTTCCCTTTTCCTTACTCCATTGCAATCGGTGCTGTGGTGCCGTTGGTAATCTTCAATAAGTCATCCGGTGCCACTTCCACCTGCGTACCGACTCTTCCCCCGGAGACCAGTACGGTATCGAACAGGATCATCGTCTCATCAAAGACTGTCTTGAATGGCTTCTTCATGCCGATGGGAGAACAGCCGCCATGGATATAACCAGTCAGAGGAAGCAGTTCCTTCTGCGGGATCATTTCTACACTCTTGACCCCTGCCGCTTTTGCGCAGGCTTTCAGATCCAGCTTCTGTGCAACTGGGACTGCAAAGACATAATGTTCCTTATCATTGCCGACAGTGACCAATGTCTTGAAGACCTGTTCCGGATCTTCACCGCACTTCTTTGCGACAGAGACGCCGTCAATCAAGTCATCTGATACATCATAGGTATGCAGCGTATAGCTGATGCCGGCACTCTTCAGCATTCTCATTGCGTTTGTCTTTGTTTCCTTTTTTGCCATATGTACTCCTTAGAAAAAGAGAAGAAATTATTCTTCTCTCAATAGTATACGATCATCGTCAAGATCATCATGGAATTTCTTCATCAGGTCTTCAACCGTCAGATGTTTCTTTTCTTCCTCCGCAATATCAGAGATGATCTTTCCGTCAGCCATCATGATGGTGCGGTTGCCAAGTTCCAGTGCCTGATGAAGGTTATGCGTGATCATCAGACATGTTGTGTGGTTCTTCTCGACAATTTCCTTGGTCAAAGAAATGATTTTTTCCGCTGCCTTAGGATCAAGCGCAGCCGTATGCTCATCCAGCAGCAGAAGCTTTGGCGGAACAATGGTCGCCATCAGCAGCGTCAGTGCCTGTCTCTGGCCGCCGGACAATGTTCCGACCGGTACATCCATGCGGTCCTCGAGGCCCATATCCAGCTGTTTCAGGCATTCCGCATAGACTTCTCTGTCCTTTTTGGAAATGCGTGAGAAGGAATCTGTATGCTTGGAAGCACTCAGATTGGCTAAAGCCAGATTCTCTTCAATTGTCATATGCGGTGCCGTTCCTTTTAATGGGTCCTGGAACAGACGGCCGATATACTTTGAACGCTGATATTCTTTCTGGAAGGTGATATTTTCACCATCCAGCACAATCTTTCCATCATCAATTCTGAAGTTGCCGGCAATGGCATTGAACAGCGTTGACTTGCCTGCACCGTTGGATCCAAGAATCGTGATAAAGTCTCCATCCTTGACAGAAAGCGATAAATCCTTCAGGGCAGTCTTTTCATTGACCGTCCCAGCATTGAAGGTTTTTGTCAGACCAGTAATTTCCAGCATCAGTCTTTCCCTTCCCTTCTAGCTTTCATGGCGTACTGTGTATTCGCCTTGATAGTCGGTGCCGCAATTGCCAAGGCTACAATCAATGCTGTAACTAACTTCAGTCCTTCAATAGGAATGATGCTTGTCCGCAGGATAATGGCATAGATCATACGGTAGATGATATTGCCGATCAGGCATGCAAGGATATTCCGCGTCATATTTTTACGGCCGTTGATGACAGTTTCACCAATGATCAGACATGCAAGTCCGATGACAACAATGCCGGTGCCGCCGTTGATATCAGCACTCTTCTGCATCTGTCCTGCCAATGCGCCGGATAAGCCGGTCAGGCAGTTGGCAATGACAAGACCCAGTGTAATTGTATGTCTTGGATCAATGGAAGAAGCAGAGACCATGTCACGGTTGTCACCGGTTGCCCGGATAGACAGGCCGATGCGTGTTCCTAAGAACCACTTCATTGCAAGCATGGCGATGGCGCAGATGATGCCTGCCAATACAACTTTGTACCAGGTTCCGCCGATACCGGTCGCTTTGAATAAAGTGAAGATGGTATCTCCTTTCAGAAGTGATACATTTGAACTCCAGCCCATGGCGGCCAGATTCACGGTATACAGACCAGTATTGGTGATGATGCCCGCCAGAATGGAAGGCACCCCCAGACGTGTCTGCAGGAATGCAGTCACATAGCCCGCACATCCGCCGGCAATGATGCCGAAGAGGATGCCAAGTAATGGATGTCCGGCTGCCGCTGAAGATACAGATACTGCCATGCCCAGGATGAAGCATCCGTCGGTCGTCAGATCTGCAATATCCAGGATCCGGTAGCTCAGGAACAGTGCCAATGCGACTAAGGAATAGACACATCCCAGTTCCAGTGCTGTCTGTATGATAAATAACATGAATCAAGCCTCCTATGAATTACTTACTCTTTTGTTGTTGTTACTTCTACTACTTTACCAAATTTTGCGAACAGAGAACTGTCAGCACCTAACTTTTTAGCAGTATCTGTGTTGACGGTGACAATGCCGCCGTCCATCAGATAGTAGTCATCCATATTGCCATAGCCTTCTGTTGCGGCCTGATATGCAAGATCTGCTGTCTTCTTGCCAAGGTCTGTATAGTTGACGCCGCAGGTCGCAAATGCACCGTTCCTGACGAAGGAATCTGCCCCTGTATAATGCGCGATCTTTGCATCTGCGAAAGTATCTGCGATGGCAAGTTCAGCTGCCATGATGACATTGTCTGTTGGTGTAAATACAGCATCTACGCCGGAAGCAACTAAGGATGCCGCAGCTGCAATGACTTCATCATTGGTATTGGCAGTTGCCTCTACATATTCAATTCCCTTGCCGTCGAGATATTCCTTGGCTTCCTTGATCGGCTTGGTGGAGTTGGCTTCACTCTTGGAATACAGCAGTCCGACTTTCTTTGTGGTCGGCTTCTCTTCCAGCATCATATCAAAGATCTGCTTTGTATTTAATGCATCTGAAGTTCCGGTAACATTCTTCATACCGGTCAGGCCTGCTGTTTCTGGATCAGAGATTGCCGCATAGACAACTGGTGTTGAAGAATCTTCAGCACTGTTGACAGCGACCTGCGCTGCTAATGTAGCAATCGGGATGATGACATTGACGCCGTCTGCGACAGCCTGGTCACTGATCTGCTTCAATGTTGTCTGATCATTCTGGCCAGAGTATACATCACCATATTCAATAGTGACGCCGTTCTTTGCGGCTAAGACATCCAGTTCGGATGTAATTGCATTGGCAATCTCATCCAGAGATGCGTGGTCAAGCTGCTTGATGACAGCGACCTTGATTGTTTTAGAAGCAGATGTTGAAGATGAAGATGCGGTTGAAGAAGCGGCGGAGCATCCTGCCATTGATGCAGCTAATACTGCTGATAATACGGTTGCGAATAACTTTTTCATGTGACTTTCCTCCCTTTCTGTGCATTTCCACTTCAGCTGTCCGTTGAAACAAAAAACGCCTGTCCTGTATAAGGACAAGCGTATATGCCTGCGGTACCACCTTAGTTAAGAGATTACTCTCTTCTCTTTGTTTGAAAATGCAATCACATTTTCTGTCCGTTAACGCTGACAACTGCGTCCTGAAGTACTTGCCTAAGCTTTCATCAGGCCCTCATGGGTCCATTTGCATATCGCATCACTGCCAGGTCTCACCATTCCTGCACTCTCTTTAAGCTGCCAATATGTTTGATCTCCCATTCACTGGTTTGTTTATGTCTAGACTATAAGCTATGACTTTTTTGAAGTCAATATGATTTTTGAAATAAATTTACTTTGTTTCAATTTTCTTTTGAAAATTTTTCAGAATTAGGTCCTTTCGGCTGATAGGCAAGGTCTGCATTTTCCAGTCCCTGCTGATGGACTGCCATTTTCCATCCCAGCTCAGCAAAGAACGTATAGAGCCGCTTTGACAAGGACAGTGAGAAGTATGAATCATTCCCTTTTCCTGTCTTCAAACCTTCATAAAGCGAAGCATATGCCTTCGGCAGCTGCTTCAGGAGTCCTCTGCCTGTCTTGACTTTCTTTAGGCCTGCCAATGCCCCGCCGGCACCGATGCCGATTCCACCAGTAAAAACATATTCATTCTGCTGACACCACTGCCTGAGCACTTCCATAGCACCTTCGGTATTCTCCGGTTCATAGAAGCCGCACTGCAGCACTGCTGCTACCCGAAGTCCTTTCTTTCTGACCTTGGCTTCCAGCACATCCATCAATGCCAGGGCACTGCATGGCAGGGAATCCAGATAGATCGGTGCAAAGATCACAACAGCATCACTCGCATTGACGGCAAGTTCTGCCAGCTTCTCATCCATCTGCGGATTGACCTCAAGAACACCGTATTCATCATCTTTCAAGAAAGGAATAAAGCGGTCGATCAGCTGCTGGCTGGCACTGTCTTTTCCCTTCGGGGAGGCATTCATCAAAGTGATCCTCATAGCTCTCCTCCAATCTGCCAGGCATCCGCATACCATCTGATCTGAACATCTTTCTGATGAAAGTTCTCAGCCTGATCCCTGACCATTTTTTCAGCCAGAGCTTTTTCCTGTTCACTGAGATTTTCTTCATAGAAGAAGACTTTCGTCACAAATGTATTTGCATAGCGCGGCTTGTGCCTCATTCTGCCATTCCTTTCCTCAAAGCAGGGCTGTACATATGGCAGGCCGCGTTCCATCACCATTTTGACAAACGGAGAATAGGATCCATGGAAACATCTCGAGATGATGATCAGTTCATCACATTTTGACAGCATCCACCCAAAGTACTGGGCATCGTCCTTCTGTATGCATACACCAGGCGTGACCGTCCAGCATTTGAAGCAGCCAGAACACGGATGTACGCTGCTCTGCGGACGGAAGACACGGTCCTCAATACTGATCTTGCCTGGATAGGTTCCTGTATCGGTTATGATAATCTTCATGTTTTCCATTGTATCAGACGTTTCTGGCTTTCTGTTCGTTGAATTGTGAAAAATGAAGTTTACAATAGTAATCATGAATACAAACATAAATTATAAGAAGGCCATTCTGCAGGCAGGCATTGAAATGCAGAAGCGAGACCTTACGGTCGAAACCTGGGGAAATATCTCCCTGCGTGATCCGGAAACCGGGCTCATTTATCTGACCCCTTCCGGCATGGCATATGACACGCTGAGAGAAGATGACGTCTGCGTTCTGGATGCGGCAGGAAATGCTGTAGAAGGCACCCGCAAGCCAAGCGTCGAAAAGATGCTGCATGTATTAGTATATCTAAAGAGAAGCGATGTCTTCGCTGTTCTTCATACCCATCCTGTCAACAGCACCGTTTTCGGCGTTCTGCATCAGGGAATCCCTGTCGTGACCGACGAGATGGCACAGGCCATCGGCGGCAGTGTGAAATGTGCTGACTATGCTCTGCCAGGTTCTCAGGCATTGGCAGAGAATGTCGTCAAGGCATTAGGAAATGTACAGGCATGCCTGATGGCAAATCATGGTGCTGTCTGCGTCGGCAGAGATATAAAGGAATGCTTCAAGGTCGCCACTGTATTGGAAACATCAGCCGACATTTATCAGAAGGCGCTGGCCATTGGCAGACCAGTTGAGATCAATGAGGAAAATACCGTATGGATGAGAGACTTCGCCGTCAATCACTATGGGCAGAAATAAGGAGAGATCAATGAGCACAGTAAAACAGCTGGAAGTCGTTAAGATCAGTGAAGATGGCAATGCCGTCATCATCCTTGATCAGACAAAGCTTCCAAATCATGAGGATTATCTGACCCTCACAAATGAGAAACAGATGTGGGATGCCATCAAGCTTCTGCAGGTGAGAGGTGCGCCTGCCATCGGTGTCTTTGCCGGATATGCAATGGCAGCTTTGGCACAGTCACTCAAAGAACTGCCTTATGCACAATTCCAGCAGGAATTTGATACGAAGGCAGACTATCTGAATACATCCCGTCCTACTGCAGTCAACCTCAGCTGGGCATTGGCTCGGATGAAGAAATTTGTGGCAGACCATAACGATGATGTCCACCAGTTATGCAGTGATCTGATTGCTGAGGCAGAGAAGATCGATGAAGAAAATCTTGCGATGAACCGCAGAATTGCGGAATATGGTGTCACGCTGCTTCATGAGGGCGACGGCATCCTGACTCACTGCAACGCCGGCTACCTGGCCTGCTTAGGCTATGGGACAGCCACAGCACCGATGTACATGGCACAGGAGAAAGGCATGACCATTCATGTATACTCCGATGAGACAAGACCTCTTCTGCAGGGTGCCCGCTTAACATCCTATGAACTGTTCAAGGCAGGAATCGATGTGACATCCATCTGCGACAACATGGCATCCATTGTCATGAAGCAGGGAAAGATCCAGTGTGTCATGGTCGGCTGCGACCGCATCGCTGCCAACGGCGACTTTGCCAATAAGATCGGCACTTCCGGTGTTGCCATTCTGGCCAAGCACTACGGAATTCCGTTCTATACATTGGGACCGTCTTCCACGATTGATTTCAATACGCCGACCGGGGATGACATCAAGATTGAAATGAGAGACCCAGAAGAAGTCGGTGAAATGTGGTACAAGGAACCAATGATCCTGAAAGACATCAAGAAGTTCAATCCATCCTTCGATGTCACAGATCATGAACTGCTGACCGGCATTGTTACGGAACGCGGTATTGTCTATCCGCCGTTCGCTGAGAACTTAAAGAAACTTTTCAACAAATAAGAAAGAGGAGATCAATATGGAACCGAAAGAGAGTATTTCTGCTTCAATCGTAGTAAAGGATGAATTGGCAAAAGTCGTCCTGATGCCTGGCGATCCGCTGCGTGCCAAGGCGTTGGCGGACAAGTATCTGTCCGATGTTGTCTGCTTCAATGACACAAGAAACATGCTTGGCTATACCGGCACCTACAAAGGAAAGAGAATTTCCGTCATGGGACACGGCATGGGTGTTCCTTCGGTCGGCATCTATACACATGAACTGTTCACGCAGTTTGGTGTTGAAGCAGTCATCCGGATCGGCTCTGCCGGCGGACTGGACATGGATGTCAACCCAATGGATGTTGTCATCGCTGAAGCTGCATCCACCAATTCCAACTACGGCAATGCCTATGGAATTCCTGGTCAGCTGGCTGCCTGTGCAGATTATGACATGCTGGAAGCTGCTGTTGATGCGGCAAAGAAGAACGGCGTAAAGTACAAGGTCGGCAAGATCTATACTTCTGATTTCTTCTACTATCCGCAGGCTGGCTTAAATGAGAAGTTAAGAGACTTTGGCCATTTAGCGGTCGAAATGGAAACCGCCGGTCTTTATTGGGAAGCATGTGCATCTCACAAGAAGGCACTGTCCATCCTTTCTATCTCTGACCATCTCTTCAAGCCGGAAGCACTGACTGCCGAACAGAGACAGAACGGCTTCACAGATATGATGGAGATTGCCTTAGAGACCGCCTGGAAGTTCGCTGAATAAAACAAAGAAAAGAATCGACCAGAAGTGTAAATCTTCCAATCGATCCTTTTTTTACTTATTTTTTGTATTTCTTGATCAGATATGCGGTCATGGTCACTGCGATGACCAGCACACCCGTCAATAAGAACAGCCAGCCAATACCGATCAGAAAGAAATTTTCGTGGAGCAGTCCCGTTTCATCAACGTATTCAACGCTCAGACCCTTAATGACAAAGCAGAACAGCCCCAGCAGCATCAATACACCGCCGGTCACTGTTGTTACCATGTTCATTCTGGCTCTTCTTGTTTCACTTGTATCATTGATCAGTTTCTGTGTCATATTTTTTCCTCCCAGGATCAATTGATCTAAAGAGATACCGAACACAGAAGTCATTTTTATCAGCATTTCAATATCCGGAAGATTTCGGTCATTCTCCCAGTTGGAAACAGCCTGCCTTGTCACATTGAGCTTTTCTGCGAATTGTTCCTGGGTCAGATTCTGATCCATGCGCAGCTGTTTGATCTGCTCGCCGAATTCCATGTGTCCTGCACCTCCTGCATTGATCATAGAAGATATCTGCATCCTGCCAAGAAAGCATACCTTGCAGAATGGAAACTGTCACGACAGCATTGCTTGCGCAGGCTCAACAGAGCCTTTTTTTAATCCGCAACAGACTTGATCAGATCTTCATAGATGCCCTTTAATTCTGCTTTCTGAGCATCATCCATCTGTTCATCTCCAGTTGTCATCGTAAAGGAATCGACCAGTGATGTATGATGGCCGGCAATCGCACCCTTCTTGATGGCAACAACTTCCGGTGTATAAAGCGTTGGTTCTGAGACACCTGTGGTGGAATTTGTCTCATGTTTCAGGATGGAGTCAAAATGCTTGAGCATGCTCTGGATGACCGTCTTGCCTTCAGCTGAGAATGCCTTTCCGCTGGCATCCATCAGTTCTGATTCATAGACATCCACATAATAGATATGCACGCCCATTTCCTTGGCAGCTTCATTCAGAACAGGAACGGCACGGTTGCACCAAGGGCAGGAAGTATAGCTGTATAGAATAATCCCTGTACCGCCCTCATCAACCAGACGCAGGGACTCACTCATTGTGATCTGTATAAATGCAGGATTTGCATCATCCAGCCATTCATAGCCAGACATATCCAACGTCTTTGAAGTGACCGCAACAGAATTGGTGATGGTCACCTTCTTGGATGCATCTGCTGTTGCAGAAGCTGTCGCTGAAGATGAAGCGCTTGCGGATGGAGCGGTGGTGGCTGCTGTTGAAGCTGCAGCTGCAGTATTCGCTGCCTGATGCGTTGTAGAAGTACATCCCGCCAGCATGAACAGGCATAAAGAACCAGCAATAATCTTTTTCACGAACATAGCCTCTCTTTCGTATGCGTTATATAATAACACAGGAATGGAAATTGATGATTTTCATCATCCACTACTTATTTTATCAACGAAGAGAGAAGATATGTCAAACAATCAGTTTATCCGTACAGAATTCATTCTGGGAAATGAGAATATGAATAAAATACGCGGCGCTAGAGTTGCCGTTTTTGGCGTCGGCGGGGTTGGCGGCTACGTCGTTGAAGCACTGGCCCGCAGCGGCATCGGAACATTGGATCTGATTGATCACGATATCTTTGTCGAATCCAATCTGAACCGCCAGATCTTGGCAACCTATGACACCCTGGGCAGATCAAAGGTAGATGTGGCAGAGGAAAGGATCCATGCCATCTGCAGCGATATCAAAGTCAATAAATATCCTTGTTTCTATCTGCCGCAGGAAAAAGATAAGTTCGACTTTACACAGTATGACTACATTGTTGATGCAGTCGATACCGTCACTGCCAAAATCAACTTGATTGAAGAAGCACAGCGCTGCGGTGTCCCAATCATCTCATCCATGGGATGCGGCAACCGCATCGACCCTACCAAATTGGTTGTGACTGATATCTATCAGACGGCTGGTGATCCTTTGGCACGCATCATGCGCTATGAGCTGCGCAAGCGGGGCATCAAGAAGCTGAAGGTCGTCTACAGTACAGAAAAGCCGATGACGCCAGTCTATCCGGAAGGATATGAGAACAATCCTGCCAAACCGACGCCGGGATCGACTGTCTTTGTACCGGGTGCTGCCGGCCTGCTCATTGCCTCTCAGGTCATCCGTGATCTGATTGACGGCTGAACAAGAATGCACATCAATGTAATATTGAAACAAAAAAGACTATATTAATCAGTGAAAATCGGGGATAAAAAAAATGAAAAAACTAGTTAAGAACAACGTTTATTGGATTGGCTACTTGGATTGGGAGCTGGACCGCTTCCATGGAGATGATTATTCCATCTTCAATGGTTCTTCACAGAATGCATATCTGATTCAGGAAGAAAAGACGGTATTGATGGATACCGTATGGACACCGCACCGTGATGAATTCATCAAGAATCTTGAAAGTGAGATTGATCTGAACAAGATTGACTTCATTGTTGCGCAGCATGGCGAATGTGATCATACAGGCTCCCTTCCTGCCTTGATGAAGAAGATTCCAAATACACCAATCTACTGTACAGCCAACGCTGTGAAGTCCATCGAAGGTCAGTACGGCAAAAACGGCTGGAACTTCCACGTCGTCAAGACTGGCGATACACTGGATATCGGCAATGGCAAACAGCTGAAGTTCATTGAAATGCCGATGATGCACTGGCCTGACAGCATGGCTACTTTTTTAACCGGTGACAACATCCTGTTCTCCATGGATGCCTTCGGCCAGCACTTTGCGGTCGGTGAACTGTTCAATGACTTAGCAGATCAGGAACTGCTTTGTAAAGAAGCTCTGAAGTACTACGTCAACATCATCAATCCATTCTCCCCGATGGTCGCCCGTAAATTAAAGGAAATCGAAGGCATGGATCTGCCGATTGAGATGATTGCCCCTTCCCATGGCGCCATCTGGCGCAAAGATCCAATGCAGATCGTCAAAAAGTATGCAGAATGGGCAGAAGATCAGCCGGAGGACAGAGTCACAATTGCCTATGGCACGATGTGGAACGGCACTGAAGCCATTGCCCATGCAATTGCGGATGAAATCCATAGACAAAGTCCTGACACTACTGTTAAAGTATTTAATGTAGAGAAGTCAGATAAGAATGAGATCATGACAGAGGTATTCCGTTCCAAGGCACTCTGTGTCGGTTCACCAACGGTCATCAATGATGTATTAGCTGGTGTACAGGGATGGATGACATTTCTGAAGTCGTTAAAGTTCAAGAATAAGAAAGCTGCCGCCTTTGGCTGCTATGGATGGTCTGGTGAAAGCGTTAAGATCCTGCAGGACCGTCTGAAGGAAGCAGGCTTTGAAGTCGTTGAAAACAACATCAGATCCAATTGGAATCCAAGTGAAGAAGATCTCGCAAAGATTCCTGCATTAGTCACCGCATTGATTGGAGAAAAAGAAAAGAAAGGAGAACAAGCTCATATGGATAAATACCAGTGCCCTTGTGGATATGTCTACGATCCAGAAAAGGGAGATCCTACACAGAATGTTGCGCCAGGTACAGCATGGGAAGATGTTCCAGAAGACTGGACATGCCCAGTTTGTCATTTACCAAAGAGTGCATTCTTCAAGATCTAAAGCATCAAAAAACCAGTTCGCGCTGTGGACTGGTTTTCATTTGCTTTCTTAATGCAGCAGACTTCCTAATACTTTATTGACTGTCTTGCCGTCTGTCTGTCCCTTGTACTTTGCCATGATCTCTTTCATGATCGGACCCTGGCTCTTCTTCTCCGGTGCCAGTCCCTTCTCACTCATGATTGCTTCAATCGCTGTCTTGATCTCTTCTTCACTCATCTGCTTCGGCAGATAGCTTTCAATCAAGGCAATCTTCTGATTTGTCTCTTCGATGATATCTGTACGATCAGCCGGTGTTTCAGCCAGTGCTTCCTTTGTCTGCTTCAATTCTCTCTGGACATAGGAAAGTTCATCTTCTTTAGATAATTCTTTCCCTGATTCCTTTTCAGCTAATGCAATTGCAGAGATCAGCAGTGAGAATACACCTTTCTTTAATGAATCATGATCCTTCATTGCCTGCATGTTGTCTTTTCTTAACTGTTTTAATAATTCTCCCATAATTCCTCCTTATTTTTCATCCTGGATCTGTTTCTGATATTCTTTAGATAAACGAAGTATTTCCGTGAAGTACTGACGATAGTAGAAACGAATGTCATCATTCATGATCCTGTTGCAGTTTTTTTCTATAATCTCTGCTTCTCTGCCGCTGTCAAGAATCGGAATGCAGTTCTCAATTTTATAGTCTATGACATCCGCTACAATCTTGAATCTCTCTTCAAACAATGCCGCCATTTTTTCATCAATTTCATCGATGGAACGGCGGTCTTTCACTAATCTGTCTGTCATTTGACCCTCCGATGTTGTTATTATTATACTACAACCGTACCTATGTGAACGCTTTCATCATTTGTCATCTTTTCACATTGTGCTAAAATACCTTTTAATCAAAGGAGGATTGATGTCATGTCGAAAAATTTTATCTTTATTTCTCCGACGTTTCCTAAGACATACTATCAATTTCCAAAAGCTTGGAAAGCGTTAGGCGGTACATCTTTGTGTATTGGTGAAGACAGTTATGCATCTCTGCCAAAAGAGATGAAGGATGCCTGCAGCGAGTATTATCAAGTAGGATCCATGAAGGATTATGATCAGATGTATCGTGCTGTTGCATGGTTTGCACATAAGCACGGCAAGATTGACTGGCTGGAAAGCAACAATGAATTCTGGCTGGAACAGGATGCGAGACTGCGCACTGACTTCAATATTACAACCGGTGACAAGACTGAAACTGTCATGCGTTATAAAACAAAGTCAAACATGAAGGCATTCTATCAGCAGGCACACTGCCCTGTTGCAAGATACCACTTAACAACAACATTAGAAGCCGGTAAGAAATTTATTGAAGAAGTTGGTTATCCTGTCATTGTCAAACCAGATGATGGTGTTGGTGCTTCGACAACATGGAAGATCAGCAATGAAGCAGAACTCACAGCTTTCTATGCAAAAAAACTTCCGAATCAATTCATCATGGAAGAATTTGTGCCGGGCTATATTGTGTCATTTGACGGCATCACAGATCAGGATGGAAAGATCATCTTCAAAACATCCCATCACTTCCCTGAGCCAATCATGAATATCGTCAACAGTGCAGGCGAATGCTTCTACTGGAGTGAGCGCGTCATCCCAGCAGATCTTGATGAATTGGGATCAAGAGTCATTGCGGCCTTCAATATCAAAGGACGTTTCTTCCATACGGAATATTTCCGGCTTACCGAAGATAAACCAGGTCTAGGTGTCAAGGGCGGCCTGGTCGGACTGGAAGTCAACATGCGTCCGCCGGGAGGCTATACACCGGATATGATGAACTATGCAAACAGCATTGATGTATATTCCATCTATGCCAACATGTGCATGTCCAATAAAAATACTTATAAGAGTGAGAGACCGTATCACTGTATCTACATTGGCAAACGTGATAAGTTCACTTACAAAAATAATGCAGCATCTATTTTTACCAAGTATTCCAAAGATATCATGATGCATGACCGCATGCCGCAGCTGTTAGGTGAGGCTATGGGCAATGAGTTCTATATCTCCCGCTTCAAAACAGAAGAAGAATGTATGCAGTTTGCATCCTTCGTCTATGAGAAAGCAGAAGGATTGAAAAAATGAGAACAGAATACTTCAAAGAATATTCCTACAATTTAAAACGTGATATGGAGTTCAAGGTCTACGGATATTCAGGCAAACCAGTGCTTGTCTTCCCTTCTCAAGATGGTCATTTCTACGATTTTGAAAATCAAGGAATGATCAATTCTATTGCAGAGTATATTGAATCAGGCCGCATCCAGGTCTTCTGCTGCGATTCCAACGACGTCAATTCCTGGTCTTCCACCAGCTGGGACAACCGCAGGAGAATTGAATGTCAGGAAGAATATTTCCGATATATTACAGATGAACTGTGTCCTCGGATCTATCAGATCAGCAAAGATGCCAACGGCGGCATTCCCCGCGGTGCTATCTTAACAACCGGATGTTCCATGGGCGGTACACACGCTTTGAACTTCCTCCTAAGAAGACCTGATCTGTTCTCTGGATGCATTGCACTGTCTGGTGCATACAATGCCAGATTCTTCTTCCCGAACTACTGGGATGATCTGACCTATGCCAACAGTCCAGTTGATTATATTGACGGCATGTCGTATGGACATCCATATGTTGAACAGTACCGTACAAAAGATATTATCCTTTGCTGCGGACGCGGTGCATGGGAGATTCCAATGCAGGATGATGCCGCAAGAATGAAAGAACTCTTCGATTATAAGAACATTCCTGCCTGGGTGGATTTCTGGGGAAATGATGTATCCCATGACTGGCCATGGTGGCGTCAGGAACTTCCTTACTATATGAACTTTGTATGTTAGAAACGGTTAACCCGTTTCTTTTTTTATTCTTTTTTGTTAATATAGTTAGGCAATGGGGAATTGGTGAAATTGGCAGACACGTTAGTCTTAGGATTCAACGCGTTACCCCGGGCAAAACAGCTGGAGGATTGGTGAAACTGGCAGACACGTATGATTTAGGATCATATGAGGCAACTCGTGCAGGTTCAAGTCCTGTATCCTCCACTATCCAAGCCATTTTTGAGGGTTTCGCTCTACCGGTACAGTAGAACGAAATCCTCTTTTTTATGCAAATGTAACTGAATTAGATCCTTTTCAAAAAGAGGCGATTTTCAAATAGTCTAACGCGGTGAACGACCATTGCCAGAAGGAGAAAACATCATGAAAAGAACAGGCAGAATCACCGAAGAAATCGTCAATTTCAAGTACCAGTCAAAGAGTGCAGAAGAGCTCCTGCAGCAGTTCCTTAACGCCAAGCAGGCACAGAACCTTTCGAGTGAAACGATAAAGATCTACCGATTTCACGGCAGGATCTTCTGCCGCTATCTAAGTGACAGAGCCAAGGAGCCAGCATGGAAAGTATGTGACCTGGAATGCTACAACGGCTTTATTCTCTGGCTGCAGAACAGTGACCGTAAGGATATAACAATCACTTCCTTCAGCAGATCTGTAAGGACATGGTTCTACTGGATGATGGACAATAACTGTATTGCCAGATTCCGTATCAAGATTCCACGTTATCAAAAGACCATACCGGCAGTCTATTCCGATGAAGAACTTAAAGTGCTCCTGAAGCAGCCTTCCAAGAACTGCACAGAGGTAGAATACGAAACATGGGTATTTATCAATTTGGCAATCGGGACAGGCCTCAGACTGTCCAGCATGACCTCTATCCATGTAGAAGACATCATGTTCTCTGAGAATACAATCGTTGTGAACAAGACAAAGAACCGGAATGGTCTGCTGCTCGTCATCAATGATGAACTGCTGGCAATCCTGGAGACATATATCCGGCTGTTCCATCTGAACTCAGAGGATTATCTTTTCAGTACTGGCAATGGCACTAAGCTTGCAAACCGGACCATGGAGGACTTTGTAAATCGCTATTCCGCAAAAAGAGGTATCTCCAAATCACATGTAATCCATGCGTTCAGACATACCTTTGCCAGGAACTTCTATTTACAGAATCATGATATGTATCGTTTCAAGGAACTGATGGGACATACATTGATCAGTACTACTGAGAACTATTTAAGATCCTTGGGAATGGATACTACCAAGAAGATAGAATATAATCCTCAAGCACAATTCATTGAGGCAGCTGCACCTAAAACTAAGAAACGTTCAAAACATATTCATTCATCTTTTTGAAAGATCAGTGACATGCTATTTATGTAAAATCAAGATTTTCTGATTAAACATATTTAACGTTATCTATCTTTATAACTGCTCGTTAAATCGGAATTTTCATTACTATTGTTTACTCTATATTGACTTATAGGATTACTTAGATGCTCTACAGAAGCCTTGTCGTCCGATTCTTCGTGTTTGCTTTTATCTTAATAATATTCTCCAGAAGTTATCCATCAATAGTTTATTTGGCTAAGCATTCCTTTTTCCAACATTCTATACCCATATATTAGTCAACCTTATCCTCAATCACATCTCGTATAAATCCAATCCGATCCTTTTCCCTAGGTCTGAACTTTCCATTAATTACTACAACCAGCTCTTTGGATTCATTCACATATATGGTATTTCCTCCGTCTCCAAGAGCTGCATAAGCACGTTCTTTTCCATCGATAATCCACCACAAATAACCATACATAGCTGGCATGCCAGTATGATTTATCTTTGCTGTGGTGCTGTCTATGATCCAGTCTTCTGAAAGTATCTGTTTCCCATCATAAACACCATGATTTCGCATCATCTCTCCAATGGCTGCCATTTCCCGTGCAGTCAGATGAAGTCCCCAGCCGGCATTGTAATTGCCTTTTCGGTCACATACCCAACCGTTGTAATCTGTTCGCCTGTAATAGTCCATTTGTTCATCTTTACTGGCAAAACAAATATCTGCTTTTTCACCGATTCCTAATGGCTCAAACAACGTTTGTTTCGCATATTCTTTTACAGACATTCCACTTACATTCCGAATAATCCCCGAAAGAATGTCTGGTCCGATCAGTGGTGAATATCTAAAATCACCAAGCTTTCCAAACTTCCCACCAACCTGTTTCAAAGAGAAAAGCACCTGATCCTCCGCAGAAAAGTACTTTGTATATGGATTGAATTTATAACGATATGGCACAGTCATCGTAAGCAGATCTTTTAGTGTAACCTGTTTCAGTGTTTCTTCCTTCATCTTGATAAGATACTCAGGGAAAAAGGAAAGCAGCTTGTCATCTATGCTCTGGATTTTCCCTTCTTCTATTGCTTTACCAATAAGCAGTCCCATAATACTTTTCGTAACTGAAAAAACATGCAGGGCTGTATTCTCATTGCATTCATTAAAATACTCTTCAAATACCTTTTTCCCTTTGTGAACAATAATCATTCCCGTAGTGTTGGTAAAAGTCTTTTCAATAACTGCTCTTAATTCTTCCATCATTTCCTCCGTAACATGTATAACATGGTTTACTCAGAGCAATTTAACAGGAACACAAATTTCTACTTCAATCTTATTTTCCTTATCTTTGGATGGGTCATTGAGATAGACTTCAAAAGGTATTTCGTTTCGTGGAATATATCCACTTCCAAACAACCATTCCTTATACATAAAATTCCACGCATCTGGAAATTCTTCCTGAGAAATCTTGAAGTATCCAATTGCATATTTTCCTTTCGGAATAGCCATTTCACCAATTTTGTCATTCCCAGAAATCACTGATGCATCCGGCACCCTCAGACAAATACTTGTTCTAAATTTATCTGAATCCGTGAACTCAGGATTTTCATGATACATCACCAAAATCTGATTGGATCTCTGATTAAGCAACTGTTCCTTTTTTGCAAACACTAAAAGTTTCTTTAAAAGAAACGGAAACTGAATTGCAAGGCTCTTATAATCTCCCATGTGCCTTGTATAAATCACCTTTTGTTCTGGCAAGTCCTCAACCCTGACCAATCCTCTCACAGGATATCCTCGATCATTTTGCTCTGGCCTAGATTTACTGTAATCAGAAAGATAAATTGGTTCCTTGCAATTCTTGCTATATTCTTTTCGATACTTCGTCGGGCTGATGCCAAAATACGCTTTAAACGCTCTCGTAAACACATTAGAATCCTGATATCCTACTTTAAAGCTAATCTGTATCACACTTAGTTCATTACGGTGTGCCAGATAAAACAATGATTTTTCCATGCGAATACGTTTTACATACTGAGCAATATTTTCTCCCAGTACACCTACAAAAATTCGACTAAAATGATATTCTGAAAAACCGGCGACTTTCGCAAGCGTGACTATTTTCAGTTCTTCTTCCATATGCTCTTCTATATAGTCTTGGACGATTTCAATTCTTCTAATGTAATTTTCATGACAGGCTTTTGCAGTTTTATTTTCCATGTGTTCGCTTTATAACTTTCTGTAAAAGATTTGTATAACATTACAAATCGGAATTTTTCGAGTCAGAACTAGGACTACATCAATGATACATTTTAAGATCAGGAAAATGGGAGCGAATTACGTACTTTCGTTCTTTGTCTGATATTGAGATACATCATAGAAATGAGGATTTTGAATATTTATGCTTTTATCATTTGACTATTTTTTACTGAATTTTTTTTATTTTAATACCCAAAGTAAAATTAATTACTTCCTGATGGCTTCGTGGTTTGACGTATTACTTCTATGTATGAAGTAAACATGTCATTCATCGTATTAAGGGTATCTTTGTTATTGCATTTGTAGCCAGTACCGTCGATTATTAAATACGGAGAAAATGGCTCTACACTGACTTCCTTATCTGTCATATGAAAGATGAATATATCGCTGTATGATTTTGCATCAAGCTGTTTGTAAGCATCTGATTTGCTCGTTACCGTTACTGTTTGCAAAAGACTGACAAGTTTCTCTTGATCCGTCTTTGATATTTCATAATTAGGATATGTTCCAAAGAAAACATCCACAGATGAAACATCCTCCTGCTTTAAGTCAGCAAAAGGTTTCCTTGGCCAGAATTCGTTCATCAAAAAAACTGAAATTAGTACAATCACGGCCGCAGATGCTATAATAACGTATTTTTTTCTCATCTTAGTCATATTTGTACCCTCCTTTGTTCAATGCTAATGTGACCTGTGAGATATTATTCCTAAATTAATTATTTCATCATACGCTGTATCTGTCGAGTTTAATAGGTCAAAGGCATTCTACTTTTTATGTTGGAAAATTTTTTCAGCCGTTTTTTACATTTGGGGTGATGTTGGAGTTAATCTGTACCTATTGAAGCTAAAATTTCGTATTTACAAATTCCAGTTTATTTTAGCTTTGATAAAGTCTGTATCTTTTCGCCGTCTTTATTGAAGTTTTTTCTTAAAGATACTTCCGTTAAAATAATAACAATGATAAATATTCCCAGTTGTATGAACGGCAAAATCTTACGTACAAAAAGGACGCTATCATCTAATGAACCATAGATATGCAGATTGATTATGAAAGCAATCAATTCCAAAATCCAACCAGTTTTCCATAATAGCCGACCACAGTATTCATGAGCAAAATTCCATGTATCAATGCTTTTTGTGGAATATGAAGTTCTATATCCCACAAACACGCTGATCTGTTTAGGATGATGTTTCCACAAAAAATATCCCATTAAAATCATCATGAATAATGCAAAGACAGAATCATATATAAAGACCGGATCCCAAAGTGACATATTTTTCTCCTTTAATAGTTTTTACAGCAAATTATATATCATTGTTGATTTCTAAATTGTATTGTTTCATTACTAGGCTTTATCTTTTTCATATTTTGTAATTACCATTGAAATGTGAGCATATTTTGAAACAAAAAGACTTTATCAATTACAATTTGATTCGTGTTATCAAATCAAGGGAACGTTTAATTAAGCAGTAAAAATGATTCGAATAATGCAAGAGCCTTTAATAATCTAAATTTTAATCAATGTCCTGCCATTTAAGGTATTCTTATTCATTTTCACTGTCATAGATTGGTAGAAAATTGGCAGACAGTGCATCCCATTTTTGGAGAACATAATTATCTAACGTATTGTTCACTGTACTCTTTCGTCCTGTGTATTCACTGATCATCAAATTTTCCATGTTTTCATCAGAAGCACAGTAACAGTAAACTTTTCCAATCTGATCCGCATTACCAATTTCGATTTTCACTTGGTTACCAGAGACATTTTCCTTGGTTACTGTAGAATTACTATGGGTCCATTTCCCCCATTCATTTCCTAAAATGAGGATAACGACATCTTCCTTATCTCCAGGATAATCACCATGAGGAATCAAGCTGTAATTTGTAAACCCATACCCATTGAAATATTCATACAGCCGGCCATTTTCTTTTGTGACTGTAATATTTGGTATGGTATATTGCACCTGATCTTTTGTATATGTATATCCCTTTGGATTGTATCTAACATAGAATAACTGCTGGATCATAATTGATCTAGCTGTCAGAAGTGATGCCACAATCAATAGACATGTGACCAGAACAGAAATAATGGTCCGCCGGAAAAGCTTTTGCTTTGTCTCTTTGTCTGCCTGCTGGATCAAATTTTTAGCAACATTCTCACTTGTTTCATCCGACGTTTGTTTGCCAAGGATCAAATCATTCAACGGAATATCAAGCACGGAAGATATTGATTCCAGATTCGCTATATCTGGTATTCCTCTTCCATTTTCCCATTTCGATACTGCATAAGGACTGACTGAGATCTTGGAAGCAAATTCTTTCTGAGTCATATTTTTTTCAATACGTGCTTTTTTAATCAATGCACCTGTTTGATTAGCGTCCATATGTCATCCTCCCTATTCTTAATATGATGCAGTAAATCAAGAATGCAACAGACGCTTCGTCAACTCTCCAATTTTAAGCATTTCATCTCGTTTTAGGAACCATTTTGTGCAGCTGGAGCAGCATAGTCAAATGACCTTTCATCAAAGTTGTTCGTGAAATCAGAAGTTATATAATCCGTTATTTCTAATTCATTTAACGTTTGTATATTCCTAAGGGAAAGTTAATCCATTCATCTAAGAGTCTTTGCCTGTACTTATGTACTTTATTGCACAATTTTGTATTTGAAGCAATGATTACCAATAGAATCAATGCACAACCAACACCAGCAAACCATAATGATTTATCATGAAAATATTCTAGCTCATTCAATAATGAAGTATGATCTAATACCTCCGACAGCAGTAAATCAATGAATGCAAATAGTAGAATCCAATTCTGTTTTCTAAAGTATCTTTTCGTTGCTTCATTTGTGTAATCTACCGCTTTTATAACAGTTTCTTTTGTTTCTTTATCCGTTTTTCCGCTTCTGCGTTCGCCATCCATAATCTCTCTAAGATCAATTGCATAATAATCTGAAATCAAGATCATCAGCTCGATATCTGGTAGATTGATTCCATTTTCCCATCGAGAGACAGTCCGATTCGATACATCAAAGATTTCAGCAAATTGTTCTTGTGTTAAACTTTTTTCTTTCCGGAGTGTCTTCAAGAACATACCGATTTTCTGTTGGTCCATATGTGCATAGTCTCCCTTCAAGAAAAATGTAGCTTAAGATCATCAAAAGAAACAGGACACAGACCGAGAAGTAATGTATTTCTGCATTACTTTCTCAAACATATTTATAAAACTGTCTTGTGAGACTACATCTTTCACATTTCTCATCGCAATTCTTTCAAAAAATTTTGGTTTATCAATCATTGCAGATCCACAGCAATTAGAATTTAAATCTATCTGTTATAACTGTTTACCAGCTCTTCACGCCAAATTGGTCAAAAGGGAAGACAATAAATATTCCCTTCGATGTAATATCTTCTGCCTTAAAAGCACCGTAATACCTAGAATCCGACGAGTGCGGACGATTATCTCCTAAGCAGTAATATTCATCCGGTCCAAGTGTAATTGGTAATACATCGGCCATAAAAGTTCCTTTATATCCTCCCACATAGGATTCCTCAAGAAAGTTCTCTGAAACATGTTCACCATTGATGAAAAGCATTCCATTTTGATAGGAGACGGTTTCACCTGGAAGACCGACGACTCGCTTCACAATACGTTTGTTTCCAATCTTGATAATAACAATATCAAACCGGTCAATGCTTTCCGTTTCTTTACCAAATAGATTACTAAAGCCAGAAGATTTATCTTCCAGTGTAGGATACATTGAACTGCCCTGTACCTGAATCGGCATCACTATAAAATTTGATACAATCCCAAAAGCTAAAATAAATATAGCCATACTGCGAATGAAAGAAAGAATTTCTTTCTTTGCAGATAAAGGTTCCATATCATCTGACAATATGGGAGCAGCACTGTAATCAGAGTTATCTTTCCCATCCGTAAGTTGTTCGATGATTCGAGTCTCAATTAAATCGTCGTTTTTATCTATATTCTCTTTCAACGCTGGTTTTCTCATATACTCTTATTCCTCATGTAAAGTAATCAATCTCATCCACATCAATGAGCTGAGCATCTACTTTGACCTCAAAAATTCAATTAAGAACTTTACGGCAGCTGCTGCCAACAACACAAGAAATGCTGTACTTGCTACCTGAACAAACATATTAAAAGGACTGATTATCTGAACCGTACCTGTAATATCCATAGTCCTCTCCTCAATATTGCTGGTAAATATTATATATAGAATAAAATAGACGTTTGGATAACAATATGTTCAATGTCTAATTTGGTAGTTTCATTGTCTAAACGGCTTCTTTTAACTCATAATTTTCCACAAAATACGTTAGAATGAATAAAAGGTAAAATGCCAATGAATAGCAATCTGCTCAGTAATATTCTCATCAATATGTTTCAGTCAATTCTGTTGATTATATTTCCCTGCCTATATATTCAAAATGGCAGACGAAAGCTCATGTTTGGTTTTTTGTTTTCTGTTATTTTGTGTTTAGAAGTTACAATATTAAATAAAAATCATCATTTGCACTGAGGATATGAAATAGCACAATAAATCGTTAGTTTGAAGATATAATTTAATTGTCCATTAGAAAGATGGACAATTAAGAGATTTCAGGAAGCTGACGGTCGTTAATGGGCTTGGCGGTTCAGGCTGTCAGTTTCCTAAAGTCTCGAACCGCCAAAAATGAAAAATGAGAACAGTTCCAAAGGCAGACATCGTTCTGTCCCTTTAAGGCATTTCACGTGGGAGAACAAGGAACATAAGAGCGATAGTGAAATCCTGATTGAGTCCACAGTGACAGAATGGTATGGTGCCAAGCACCGTCCAGCGTCTAGAGAAGAAATTAAATTCATTAATAATCTTCCAATTAAATACTGCCCGTATTGTGGGTCAATTGATTTCTGTCGCGCAGGATTCAACAGATCAGGGATACAGCGATATAAATGCACTGACTGTGGTGGACGCTTCAGTCCATTCACGAATACGACCTTTGATGAGAAGAAGATCCCGATATCTGAATGGATCGAGTATTTACTGCATCTCTTTGAATTCCATTCTGTCAGATCCAGTTCATTCGATAATCGAAATGCGGAATCTACAGGCAGATACTGGCTGTTGAAGGTCTTCAGTGTCTTAGAAGATATCCAGGATGATGTGGTATTGAACGGAAATGTTTGGATTGACGAGACGTTCCTTTCTGTTCCAAAATCAAAGATCAAAAAACGGAACGGGAAGAAGCTCAGGGGCATCTCCAGGAATAAGATAGCAATCGCATGTGCAAAAGATGGGAATGGTCATTCAGTCATGATAACGATGGATACATCGAAGCCATCCATCAAAAGCACCTGGGATGCCTATGGCACACATATAGCAGCTGGATCAGCACTGATTCATGATGGAGAACATTCCCATTCAATTCTGATACAAGACCTTGATTTAAAAAGTGAAGTATATTCAACTGAAGAAACAAAAGATATGTCAGACGATAAGAACCCACTACGGCAGATCAATGAAATGCATCGATTAATGAAGCGCTTCTTTCGGGAACATGATGGGTATGACAGAGAACATCTGCAGGATTGGCTGAACCTATTGTGGTTCATCATGAATGGACCAGAAGATAAGTATGACAAGGTGCTGTCTTTCATGAAGCTGGCTGTTTCGTCACCAAAAAGAGTGCGATATCGAGATGTAATGTCAGGAAAACATGATTAAATGGTGTTTCTCTATATCCTCAGTGCAAATGATGATTTTAATTAATTATCGATGGCTGATTATTTCCCTGAAATCGTCCAGATCTGAGTTTTTCATAAACACATATCAAGCTCCAAAAACTTTCTACTTCATACTAGTGTTGGTTATCCTCACTTTTAAAATTGATTCGATATATTGCATTCAATTAATTGTTCCCGACTGAATTTGTAGTCTGGCGTATCTGATCAAGATACGAATTATAAATATCAATCATCTCATCGAGAGAGGCTTTATCATAGCAATGATAAACCGTATCATTAATTATGATAAATGGGCTGCATGGCTGGACCCAGATCTGTTTTTCTGTATTCAGATTAAGAATGAATATTTCACTGTATGTTTTTGAGCTTAGCTGACTATTAATGATTTTATATAAATATGATTTCCCTATAACAGTCATAGGTTGAAGAAGTTCGACGATTCTCTTCTGATCCGTTTCTGTGATCTGATAGGCAGGTTTTTCACCTAAGGAGATTTCAATTGATTTGACATTTTTCTGACTTAAATCAGAAAATGGTTTTCGTGGGTAGAATTCATTGATTAAAACACATGAAATCAATACAACGACAGCCACAGTTGCTATTACAATGTATTTTTTTCTCATCTTAGTCATATTGGCACCCTCCTTTGTTCAATGCTAATGTGACTTGTGAGATATTATTCCTACATAAATTATTGCATCGCACGCTGTATTTGTCGAATTTAATAGGTCAAACCGCCTTTTGCATTGTAAAATCGAAAACCTTCATCTGCGATTCAGGTGTTCCTATTGTTCTATCTACAACCTATGGGATAAAGTATGTTCTTTTTTTCGTTGAACGTTTTAGAAGACTAGGCTGATCTTGGAAGATTTCTTCGTGAAGTTGATATAGACCTTCCTCCATCTTGCTAGTGTCAAATTTAGGGAACGTATGTTTTAGTAAAAGGCGTTTACAAATAATGCAAGCACCTCTACAAATCAAGATTTGTCTCATTGATTACGATAAGGACAACAGCTATCTTCTGGTTCCACAATTCATCAAAATCAAATGATGTCATGCTTGTCAGCTTTCTATCAGGTATGATTTCCTAATTTGTTGCAATTACACTTTTTATATTTCTTATTGCACTATCATTATCTATTTTGTTTAAGATATAACTTACATCGTCATATCGTGAGGAATCTGACTGTGAACCTAAACTGATAATCAAGAATTCCTTACCATATATTTGATATAAGACAATCAAATTATAATTACCATTCAGTGATCCAGTTTTTACTCCAATGACATTCTCATTGTAATATTCAGACGTTATATCTAAATAGGCATTTGTATTCTGCCATACTTTAACAGTGCCGTCAGGAAGTTCAGCTGTATATTCACTCTGAGAGATGATATTTCGGAACCATTGAAATTTTATCAAGACATTGACAACATTGTTGAGGTCCATAGCAGTAGTCTGTGATTCTGAATCGAATCCACTTGGATCATGTATAACTGTGTTTCTATATCCGCAATCTTTTAGATGCTCATTTAATCTTTCCATAAACAGATCAATTCTTTCCTGACCAGGTTTCATTTCAGGAAACAGAATGCCTCCACAGTAATCCGCCACCACATACGCCGCATCATTTCCCGACGGCACCAGCATCGCTGCAAACAGATTCTGCAGATAGTATTCTTTTGCTTCGATACCTGCGGTGGATGAACCTGGTTTTATTAATGACAGTACATCATTATCTGCTAATACTATACTGTCAAGATTTGCAAGCTGGGTCGCATATTCAATTACATAAAGTTTTGCCAAACTCGCTGGAATCTGCTTCTCATTCTCATTTTTGAGTATGTATACATCTTTGTTAGAACAGTCAGTCATCATTAAGGATTTTTCATTATATGCGTCATTCTGAAATTCACTATGGAACATTGCTTTTACATTATTCGTTTCACTCTTAAAACCATCTATTCTAATTACCTGGTTAACTAAATATATTCCCATTGCCAAAGAGCAAATCAGGGAAACCAGTACGAGAACAAGATGTGACTTTTTAATTCTACGTTTTCTTTTCATAAAAGCCTCCGATTATTAAATATTGGAATTACTGTACAGTCCATTTATTTCCGAATAGCAGATGTGGAGCCTATAATTATCCAATTTTTTATCTACCATACTATAGATATCGTAATAATCTTTGAAATGACTATCATTATGTCACTTAATACGCTTTTATTCACAACATTTTGAAGCGTACTATCGGTGTCAAGTCAAAGAAACTTCTTTTATAAAAGGTATATTTCAAGAAATGCAAATAGCCATACAAATTTCAGTTTATCTGTTTATATAAAAACCAGTCAAAATAGCAGCATATCTTATGCTTATTTTGATTTTAAAAAAATGAACAAGAATTTTACTGCAGCAGCTGCCAGCAGCACAAGAAATGCAGTACTTGCCACCTGCAAAAACATATTGAAAGGACTGATCATCTGAACCGTACCTGTGATGTCCATAATCATATCTCCTTTGCTCTCTTGAAAGATCTAATTTTCTAGTAAATTCATATACCGAATTGTGAATGTAGTTCCTGTGCCTTCTTCAGATTCGACTGTAACAGTACCATTGTTGTTCTTGATGATTGTCTTTGCTAATGACAGTCCAATCCCCACTCCATCTTTTGAGGCATTCTTTCCTTTATAGAAACGTTCAAAGATATGTTTTTTATCTTCTTCATCCATACCGCTGCCGGAATCCTGAATCTGAACTTCTGTGTAGAGCTTTGTCTGCCTTCCTTTAATGCGGACTGTACTCCCGTCTGGTGAGTGTTCAACAGAATCTTTTACAATATTGGAAACTGCTTCCACCTGCCAGTTGAGATCACAATTTAGATAGATCTGATCAGATACATCCACAGTAACATTTACATTTCTCAGATCACTGAGTGATGCGTTATTCTGAACTGCTTTTTCAGCAATATCCTTCAATGAGTTGAGCTGATTATTGAATTCGACAGAATTTATATCAAATCGTGATAATTTCAACAGTGACTGTACCAGGAAATTAATATTCATCGTCTCTCTTTTAATATCTGCAATGAACTCATTTCTTGTGGTCTGATCCATATCCGGATCATCCATCAAATTATCCAGCATGATACTGATTGAAGTCAGCGGTGTCTTCAGCTGATGTGAGATATCTTCCATCGAAGTCTTGATGCTGGACTTGTCTTTCTTTGCGTTCTCACTTTCTTCCTTCAGCATGATTGTAGTTTTATACAGCTCATTCTTCAGGATTGCCAGGTCAGACTCATCGTTGCTGTCCATGACCAATTCATAATTCTTCTGATTGATCTCTTCCAGACAGTGGATAATATCATTGATCTTATTATTCTCATACTTCTGATATCGGCGAAAGATGACAACCCCTGCACCAGCAAAGATCAGAATGAGAAGACTGCTGTAAATGTAATACTTGTCAGTAATGCTTCTGTTCTGCAGCAGGATGGAATCATTGGCTAGATCGATTCCATACTTGCTTGTCAATTCCTGCTGTTTGGTTTCACCATTGAGGATCTGAATGATATCTGTTTCACTGACATCGGGATACTTATCCTGAATCTCAGCAATCAAAGAACCAAGCGCGGCATTCGTGCTCTTGCGGTACTGCTCACTTTCATAATGAAATAAAATGATATTTGCAGTAAGGAAGATACAGACCAGGCCGGCAAATACTGCCGCATATTTTCTATTTATCTTCATCGATCCTGTACCCGATTCCTTTGACCGTAACGATGATATCTTCTCCCAGCTTTTCCCTGATTCGCTTCAAATAGACTGTGACAGTATTTTCGTTGACATCATTCCCTGTCCACTGCCAGATGGATTCAATCAAGGTATTTCGGGAAACAACTTTATTGATATTTGTAAAGAGCAGACTGAGGATCTTCAGTTCCAGACTGGTCAATGCAATCACATGTCCTTCTTTGTAGATCTCCATTTTATCAAAATCGAATGTAATGTTCCCTACAGTGACCTGATGACGCTGGTCTTTTGAAAGGATACGGTTCACACGGGCCATCAATTCTCTAGTGGAAAATGGTTTTGTAATATAGTCATCAGCACCAAGTTCCAGTCCAGCAACAATATCATCTTCCGTATCTTTGGCAGTCAGAATGATTGTTGGAATGTGCATCGGTTTAATGTGTTTTCTATAAAGATCCAGACCATTACCATCTGGAAGAGAGATATCAAGAATAACCAGATCCGGTCTGTTCGTCTTCAGATAAGTCTCTGCTTCCAGGATCCGATCAGCAGGATCCATAGCGAAACCATTCTTCTGAAATGCATACTCCAGGCCTTTTGAGATTGTCGGATTGTCTTCTACCAGTAAGATTTTCATAGATTTCTCTAGTCCTATACTATCATGAAGAGAGGCGATATGTATCGTCTCTCTATTCTTAATAAACTCTTAAATGTTCTCAGAACGGATTGTTTCAATCGTATTCTGCTGATTGATCTTAGATATAGATAATCTCATGATACTGATCAGCAATATGCTCACTGCCACGATACAGATCAGAACATGCTTCCATGGGAACAGATATCCTACTGTGAATACTTTTCTCATTACGTAATAGATGACCGCTGTAATCAGGATTCCAATCGGAACGCCGATCAATAGAGCTCTTGTACCGTATAAGAAGCTCTCTAAGCTGACCATCTGATTGAATTCGTGTCTGGTCATGCCAATGCTCTTCAATGACGCAAATTCTTTCTGCCGCAGATTCATATTGGAAGTTACAGTATTGATGATACTTGTAATACCAATCATAGTAACAATGATGATGAATCCATACGCAAATACAGAGAACATCATGATGAGACTGTCATTCTGCTTTTTCGATTCAGTAATGTTGGATATATTCAGCTGTCCCTGATCTAGATTCTCAAGGTTCTTCATCACTGTATCAGGATCCTCTGCCGAAATATAGATTGAAGAAGCATTCTGTATATTCTTGATCTGATCCATATACGAACGGGAAACAATCAATGAACAACTATCAGGATAGCCGTCACTTGAGAAATAACACTCTGGCTCGATAGAGGTCACAGCAGCTAAAGTCAGCGAGATATTTTGAGAAAAGTTCTCAAGATAATGTTTTCCCAAATCATCCGAATCTGTCTCCGCTGTCTTTCCGTTTATGACATCACCGGCAGTATATGTCGTCCTTTGCGTTTCTATGACCTTTCCTTCCACTTTACTCTTAAAGGAATTTAATAGGACACCGCCATCTTTCATATCTGATTCATTTATCCCAAGTTCTGATAAATATTTCTGATAGGTGTCGTCGTCCAGACAGACAAGTGAGAGCATGTTATCTGAAGTAGAATGTCCAGCCTTGATCAGTTTGTTATAATCGTCTGTTATCTTTAGATCCGGGACATAGATCATTGATCTGTTCAATATGCAGTATCTGTCCTTTTCCCCTAGCACACTGATAATATCATTGACATTATTTTTCAGTGATACATTATCTGTTGTTGAAGGAAATGCTATTAAATTATAACTTTTTGTAACATATATATCATTTGTCGTCCGCAGGACAGTATTGAAAACATACGACATTGAGATAAAGGTGATACAGCTGACAACAATGGATACAACCGTTGTTCTGTACTTCTTCTTATCTCTTTTTGTATTCTTATATGCTACGACACCGCTGACACCAAGAAGCTTCCGCATGATGCGTGGTGTCTGTAGAGATTTTCGGTTTATCTTTACATCATCATTCCCACGGATTGCAATAATAGGTGCAATCTTAGATGCTTTCCTGGCACTTCTTGAAGCAGAAATCATTACTGTGATCAAGCCGAACAGAAACGAAGCTGCTATTGATATCGGAGTCACATAAAATTCCATCTTGATCCGGTAGATTCCTTGCATTAAGTTCTGAAGAATTTGAACTAAAACAAGTGTAAATGCCAAGCCTAAACAGATTCCCAATGGAATTCCAATCGCAGATAGCATAAGTCCTTGATAACGAACAGATGCCTTAATCTGCTTCTTTGTTGCACCGACGCTCCGCAGTACGCCATAATGTCGTATGTTCTCTGTTGCCGCAATATCAAAGCTAGTCTTGATACAGAAAACAGATGCAGTCATAATAACCACTATGACAATAGCTGCAAAGAAATAAAGTGACACTGTAGAGTCTCCCTTCTGCAGTGTCTCTGCAGAGATCAGAAACGTATTCACAGTGTAGTCATATTTCTTTGTATTTTCTATGTTCTTATATATTTCAACAGCAGTATCTTCTGAACCGACTTTATGCCTCATGAATAAATCAAATTTGTCTTCATCAACGCCAAGAATATTGGCGGTAACTTTATATTGATTGGCAAGTGCTTGTTTTGTATATCTTGCATAGACCGAATAAGTACCAAGTACTGCAGGATCATCATATACAAGACACGAATATGCTGGCGTCTGATAGCCTTCATCAGACATCTTTTTTGAAATGCCGACTACGGTATATTCTTTCGTAAATTCATGTACAAATGTGCCAGTTCCGTCATCGCGAGAAATATTGGTGAACTCTTTCCCCTCTTCATCCAGCCACTCGCTTACATCGAGAGTAATGACATCGCCTATCTTATAGACTTGTTCCCCTTTGGATGTCAGATCCTTTGAGATAGCAATCTCGCCATCCTTCTGCGGATATCTGCCCTCGCTGATCTGATAGGTCGTGTTTATAAAATCTTCCTGAGTCCCGCCAATCAGATAGAAATACTTTTTATAGTCGTTACCGCCTTTTTGCAGGGGACTGTATCCAATACTGTGAATCTTATATACTTTTTCTAAACTGCGATTATTTTCGAATGTAGATAGATCTGTACCTGGCACTCCTGAAAAACTGTAATGAAAGTTCCCGCCATATGTAATTGTTCGATTGATATACGATTGCCGAAAACTGCTCACCATAGAAGCAACTGCCGTGATTAAAGCAATAGACAGAATAATCGCAATAATTGTAATGATAGATCTTTTGCGATTTTTTTTCAGATCTTGAAATGTCAGTTTCTTGAGGATGTTCATGATCAGCGTTCCTCAACAATTCTGCCATTCTCAAGTTTAATGATGCGGTCTGCTACATTGGCAATCTCCATGTCATGCGTAATCAGAATGATTGTCTGATACATCTCTTTATTGGACTGCTTGAGCAGCTGGACAATCTCATTGCTCGTTTTGGAATCCAGATTGCCGGTTGGTTCATCTGCCAAGATGATAGCAGGATGTGTGATCAATGCCCTGCCAATGGAAGCTCTTTGCTGCTGACCTCCGGAAAGTTCATTTGGAAGATGCTTTCTTCTGCTTGTCAGGCCCAGTACATCAAGCATCGCTTTCATTTCTTCAGGTTCGACATGTCTGCCATCCAATTCCACTGGAAGAGAGATATTCTCCTGTACATTCAGAATTGGTATCAAGTTATAGAACTGATAGATCAGACCTACCTGTCTTCTGCGGAAGATAGCTCTTTCATCTTCTGACATCTGGTAGATATCCTGGTCACCAACATACACCGTACCTTCTGTTGGTTTGTCTACACCGCCAATCAGATGCAGCAATGTTGATTTACCGGAACCGGAAGCACCGACTATCGCAAGGAACTCGCCTTTATTGACAGAAAAAGACACATGGTCCAATGCAATGACCTGTGCTTCGCCTTTTCCATAAATCTTAGTCAGATCTTCTACTTTTACAATTTCCATAATGATAGATTCCCCCTGTTTCTTTCTAAAAACAGTATAGGGAATGTAAAGTGACAACCAAGTGACATTACAGAATTTTCTTACTTGAAGGAACCCTGACAATAAATGAAGAACGCAAGGATTTAATATATCCTCTATACAGTCAGAGCACTAAGAAACATGTTGTAATCGCCAAAAATCATTATAATAGTCACTCTATTTTGTCGGGAATGGTGCAAAAATAAAAGCTTTTTGACAAGTTTTGATGTTTCTATCATCTTTGCAGATATACTCAGCGAGTGTTATACAGTTTCAATATTACTTTGCTATGATTTTGAACTTCTGTTCTCATTTTTCTGACGCGACCTATTGTTCAACTAAGCCATAAAATGAAAGCACACGAAAAAATGATCACTGTAAAAAAACATGCTAAGGCAATATATCGATCTGTATTCTGAAAAAAGTTTTGATCATTTCTCTTTGCTATCCAATAAACAACTGTATACATTAAAATCAAAGCGATTTCCTCAAAATACCGCTGACTTCTCAAATCTTTTGGACCTGCCAATCCATCAATAATCCACCCTGCTAGTGGAAAAATTAATATTAGCCAAAATAACCAACGATTAATTGTCAATTTGTTTTTCATTACTATCTCCTTTATAACATCATTTTATCATTATTTACCATATGTATTAAGTAATTAATATACAACGAACAAATACCTGTCTCCATTCAATAATATTTTTGTTCAATATCATTGTCTGACTGCACAGAAACTTTATTATTTCTTCTTATATTTCAATGAAGTAAGTTGAAATAAATTTTACATTGTTTTTGATCTCTTATCTGATATGAATACAACAAGAAATATAACAAGCAATATGACAAGAATTATCTCACTGATCCTATTTGATAATTCTTGGTTGTCTGTAAAGATCCAATACATGAATTGGGAATAAATTGGAGCAATCATCAAATACATTAATATTTTTTTAATCTTCTTTTTTTGTCATACTATCTTCTTACTTACTGCTGCCTGTATCTCAGGTCTGAATGTTTTATTCTGAGAAGAATCATTTCTAGCGATTGATTATTGTCTCGATGTCATGGCAGTTATTTCATGCACTCTAACTGATGTGTCTGCTGATTGATCTGATACTGGACATCTGTCTTCTCGGCAATCTGCAGATTATGAGTGACTATGATGATGCATTTATTCTTCTCGTGGGCAAGCTTTTGGAATACTTCCACTGCCTGCTCCCCTGCTTCTGTATCCAGATTGCCCGTAGGCTCATCCGCAATGATGATCGGACTGTCAACGGCCAATGCCCTTGCAATGGCTGCCCTCTGCTGTTCTCCTCCGGAGAGTGATGAGGATCTCCTGGCTGCCTTCACTGGATCGATATTCAGTTCTGCTAAGATTGCTAAGGCTTCCTTTTTCGTAATTCTGCCTACATTATCCGTGATATCCACTGCCACATAGATGTTCTGCAGTGCGCTCAGATATGGGATCAGGTTGAAGTTCTGGTAGACCATGGATACTTTGTTTCTACGGTATTCATCCAGTCCGATTTTCTTGATCTCCTGATCCTTGTACAGGATCTCTCCCTGATATTGGTTGTCCAAGCCTCCGATGGCATACAGGAATGTCGTTTTGCCTGAACCGGATTCACCTGTGATGGCATAGAACTTGCCTTCTTCAAACGCAAGTGAGGTATGGTCAAAGATGACCCTTTCATGATCACCATCTTTATAGGAATAGCTGAGGTCTTTGATCTTCAATATTTCTGACATCTTATCTTCCTCCTCTTGCATGGTTGCTCAGGCTTCCTCTCAATACTCTCATGGTGCTGATCCAAGCACAGGCCATAATGACCAGTTCCATGATCAGCAATACAGCTGCAAATGCAAGCAGCATCCGCTGCCAGGATAGATCGAACAGGGAAACTCCTGTATACTGAACAGTCTGTGTGCCTTCCTCGACCCGTATGAATTCATTCTGTCTCTGCACACTGGCCGCAGCTGTGCTGGATGAGAGCATCCATGACAGCAGATATCCTGGAATGCATGCGATGATGCTCGCCGCCAAACCTGGCAGTGCGTAGTACTTCATATAGTACCTGCTGATCTTCTTCCTTGAGCTTCCCAGAGAGTACTTGATGAAGATCTCCCTTGACCTGTCGTACTGCATATAGTTGATAAAGCTGTATAAAGAAAGCATCAGCAGAATGTAGATACTGAGGAAGATGAATAAGTAGAACTTCTTGATCCGTGCAATCGAATCAAGAATTGAGCCAAAATAATTTTCATTTGTCTGCAGCATGAACTTCAAACTGTATTTTGGATTATCTTTGGTAAATTCATCAAACAGTTTGGCAGCGTTCCGATTTGTTTCTAAGCTGAACTTATCAAATTTCTGCTTCAATGATGCATAATGTTCAAAAGTATCTGTCTCCAGAACAATATGATTGATCATCGGACTGTAATGTGCAGCCGAGGTAACTTCAAATTCATCAATATCATGATAATCAATTGCTGCTTTATCATTTAGGAAATTGCCATCGGCATCAAAATATTCAGGGTCCGTGATTACCATCATTTCTCCTGTAAGATTTGATGTACCCATGTGAAGCTTCTGTGCTATATAGCCGCCATAATATTCCGGATGATCTGCAAGCAGCTGTGTAAACATAGAATTCGTTGTGACAATGCCATTGCTGCCGATGAAGTCATCGTCTTCGCTGTCTGACTGCATGCTCGAAGCACCTTGATAGATGCCAACGACCTTTAGTGTGAACAGCTGGCCGCGTTCTTTGTCATAGGTATTAACAAATGTATACGTATCTCCAAGAACTGCCTTGCGTTGCGTCAAAGTTCCATCTGCCAGCAAAGTATTGTAGACCTGCTGGTCTGAAACAACTGCTTCTCCCTCTTTGATCTCTCCTGTACCTTCAATAATACGGATGTTCTCTTTGGCAAAGAAACGGGAATCATTGATGCCGAATACCTGAAACGAATCAGATTGATCCGTCTGCAGCCAGCTCTCAAAATTAAAGTTGAAATATGTCACTTCTGGACTGGATGCCAGAGTATCCAGATTGTTAACGAACATCTGATAGACTTCCTTGTTCAGATCCGGTCTTTTTTTCACCAGTTCTAATTTCGGCATCTGCATCTGATTATCATAATGTGAAGATACAAAGCTGTTATTGGAATAAGCCAATGACAGATTGATCGACGATGCCAGTGTATTCTCAACAGAATTGCCGCCTGAAAAGAACAGTGTCAATGACAATAATGTTCCTGCTGCCAGAACCACCAGCAAATACACCCATGTCCTTGAGCCTGCCGCGATCCAGCTGTCAAATAAGATCTTCCTCATCTTCTTTTTCATCTTATTCTTCTCCATTCAGCAATTCACGCGCAGGGAAATGTCCCGTCATGATCCTGATCATGGTATAGCTGCTCACCATGATCACCGCCAGCACAGCGATAATGATTGCAATCTGTCCCGTATGATATGTGATCATTGCGCCGATTTCCTCCGGAGTCAGGTTCAGATGCTTTCCCAAGAAAGATGCCCAGATGGCTTTCCCTAATGCAGAGCCATTGTCTTTGACATTGGATGTAAATAAATACACACCATAGTATTGGGTAATGAACAGTGCACCCGGAATCGATATCACGGCCGCAATGAAAAGAGAGATGTTCTGCTCAATGAAGAACTGCAAATTGATCCGGTGCCGTTTCTCACCCATTGACTGCAGAATAGCAATCTCCTTGCGGCGGTAGACACAGTTCAGACAGATCAGCAGCAGTGAATAAGATACTGTCAAAACAAGCATCACCGCAGCAATCATGCGGAAACTGTCTGTCATCGTATAGATATTTGACAGAATCGATCCATATGCGTCTGCCATGGACAGATAGCTGATATTGCCATCTTGGTAATATGAGGATGCCTCAATTGTTTTGACAAACTCATTTACCGCCTCGAGGTCCTTGAAATTGAATTCCATGGCATTGACCCTTGCCCACGACATCATCCAGTTCTCATTCAGATATTCCGGATCATACTTCTGATGGAATGCAATTGCCTCTGCCTGCATCTTCTGCAGGAGCTGATATGGAATATATACTGGGACAAGATTGGTCTGTTCACCATGTACTGCCCAGTTCAATGATGACGGGGACTCCTGCTGATAGGCACCAATGATCTTCAGCTTCCATGTCAGATGATCAACGACCTGTCCATTTTCAACGTAATATGTAGAAATTGAAAAGTCGTCTCCGACGCTCGGATAAGTTATCATTTTTCCATCGGTCAGAGCACCTGCTGCTGCAAATGGTATGACACATACCATCTCTCCGCTGTCGATTTCCTGCGGTTCAAATAAACGGCCGGAGAACAGCTTCAGATCTTTCTGATAAAAGTTCTGCGGATCTGTATTGTTCACCCCTTCAATCGGATTGACATTCAGATTATTCACTCCCTGTGGATTCGGTGTGAGCAGGGTCTGCAGATTACGCTGATAGGCATCCCCATCAGGGTTATTGCTGAAAAAGCTCAGTGTACCATTATCATCGATACCGGAAGGAACCAATGGATGAAGCCCATTCAAAGTGACATCCATATCTGTATACGCAATTCCATCTGCAGTCTTCAATAATGCATAGATATCGTTGACATATTGCTCATCCTGCAGATATTTTCCGGCTGTCATCATTGAGTACTTCTGGTTGTCCATCATCGATGATACATCGACTGTCAGATCAACATTTCCTGTGAAGATCGTGTCATAGACATCTGCCAGGCTCCCAATCAATAGAGATGAGATGAAGAATGTCAAAAGAACGGTCAGGATCACCGTTCGGTATGTAAAGCTTTTTAGGTTCTTAAGGATGCTGTACTGTATCCTTCTGAACATGAGAGCCCCCTATCTACTAATTGAAGTATTCCTTGAATTCTTCAAAAAATTCAATCCACTGTGCATCCGTTAATGGCGCAAATGGATTATTGACGATGCCAACGTCCTCTCCCGTCAGTTTCTTATCTTTGATCTGATGATTCAGAATATCATAAGTCATCCAGATAGCAGCGTGGACATCCTGTGTCTGTATTTTCCCGTATTTCCCTGTTGCGGTCAGCCAGGCAGAAACAGCTGTCTGAGAATTTGGTACAATTTGAAATTCATATTTAAAATTCAGTTGACTGCGTAGTTCAGAACTGCGCGGTACATAATTAGTTCCATCGATTTCGTATATCCCACTGACATCGCCGACCGTGAAGCTGTTTCCGTTGTCATCAGTGACATTTTTGCGAGTATGACTGTCGGAAGATGCCGATGATACAGCAGCAGATGCAGACGGAGAAGCAGACGATGAAGAAATTTCACTCGGCGTACAGCCATATAGAAGAACGGTTAAAATGGCAGGGATGATCAATGCCTTCTTAAAAAGATGATTGTTCATAAAATCCCCCTATTTTCTTTAATATAACAGTTTCTACCGCTTATATTGTTCATCCCATGAACATAGTGTTCAAATTATCATATTACTGTGATTGTATCGATGGTATTTAATACTATTACTCTATCTCTTATTCGTAATGTCTGCAATCAGACACCTTGCCGTTTTGTCGTCTTCATCTCGGTATGTTTTATACACAAATACCGAATCGTTCTGTGATGTCTTTCTGTTACAGTAAATCTGTGCTCTCTCATAAAACACTTACAGAACATATCATCTATTCCGTTAAATTATGGTAAATACCAGCAGTCCAAAATCAAACTCCACTTTTAAATGCTTGAGACGTCTTGAAACAGCGAATAATTACAATGATTTTTTATCTTATATACAAGATAAATATCTATTACTAGTATATTGCAAATTCAGATCAAAGAAATTTATTGTGTGACAAAATGCAATTTTTAGTGATGAAACATACTAACAAAGGCAGAACGAAGAGCTGAATGCACGAAAAAAAAGAATCAGTTCCGCGGTCTGTCACACAACCAGACACGTATTTATACCGCTTGCGATGAGAACTGCATAGTATATGCGCAAAAATGGAAATGGGCTGACCAAATCCATTTCGCTTATATCCGTAAGTTATATAGGAATGTAAAGTGACAACCAAGTGACATTGTGACATGTTTATCTATTCTATCTGCCCCTCAGCAGACAGAACTTATAGCGCACCTGACAGCATCAGCACCATGATCAGACATAGAGCAGCGGCAATGAGCATTAAGATGATCTGAATATAACGATGCCTTGCCCAAAAATGACCAATCTGTTCCTGCTGCTCTTGAAGCGGATTCCATAGAAAGGATGGTGTCCTTGGACCAGTTGATCCACTATACTCGATATTGGAAGCCATCCGATACATTGTCAGTTTTGCATCATTGTTAAAATCCGTCATGAACTTATGACCATGCTTTTCCTGATCAATGACCTTTAACCAATACTGCTCATTGAGTTCTTTGATTTCTATATGGCTTTCTGTAAGTTCACTGCATAAAGCAATTGCTCCATCCAATTCTTGTTTTTGCGCCTGTAATTCTGAAATTTTATGTCCTGCCATTTCAGGCAGAGAAGCCTCTTCACTAAAAAGCTGACGAATCTCGATAATTGAAAAGCCCATCTTCCTCAGCATGATGATCTGCTTCAGACGAAGGACATCCTCTTCAGAATAATCCCTGTATTCGTTATTATGTCTTTTTGGACTGATCAGGTCCTGTTTCTCATAGAACCGAACAGTCGCTCTTGGTATCTTCAGTTGTTCCTCAATCTCTTTTATTGTCATACAGGTCCCCTTATAACCCTAATATAGACTGTCAACCTTGTTTACAGTCAATACCTAAACAGGAATTGGATACTCAAAAAGCTTTATCTAACAATGGCATAACTTTGATTTTTAGTTTCAAAATTTTAGAATACTGCAAAATGACAATACACTGCTCATATGTTCTCGAACACATACAGTTTTGCGTCCTCTTTGATATAAACGGCAAAGAAATCTTCTGTATGTTCGTATTTACTGATATACATATATGAATAATTCTTTTTGAAATCAGGGTAATATGCTGCATCAATCTCTGATAATTGATTCCACCCTTTCATTTCATCAGAAAAGTTCTTTTCCATTGCTTCTGATTTTTCATTCTTAAATGCAGAACCTATTTCCGTTTCATCATGAATCGTATACACAGTAAAGCTTGAAGTATCTCTGCTCAGATCACTTGGCGTATTATGCTGATAGACTTGTGTCACATGTTCCGGCAGAGCAATATTCCATCGTATTGCATAATCGGAAATATGATGATTATAGGATGTATCCGCTGACGGATGAAATACACCATACAGAATGATGGACAGCCAGATGATTCCAAAACACAAATAGACATACTTTATTTTTTTCATGCAAGATCCCCCAATCTTTTCCAATGCAATTATTGATGTCGGTATTCGATCAGATCTCCCGGCTGGCAGTCCAATGCTTCACAGATCTTTGCCAGCGTTGATAGTTTTATCGCCTTTGCCTTCCCTGTTTTCAGGATCGACATATTCGTGATTGTAATGCCAACTTTCTCTGCCAATGTTGTTACGCTCATCTTTCTTTTTGCCAGCATTACATCAATGTTGATTACAATTTCACCTTCCATATGCATCACCTCTATATTGTCAGATCATTCTCTTCTTTCATTGCAACTGCATTTGCAACGAAATGAGAAAGTATCGCCGAAGTCACTGCAATGGCAATACCTGTAAACACAATGATCAATGAAGCGAGCAGAACGGATGGATGGTTCATATTTAGAAATAGGAAAATGATATTCCCTGCAAAAAGAATCAGTGAATCTGATGCGGCCAGATAGCTGATTCGTTTTAGGTTATTTACATTCTCCATAGAGAAGGAATGATCATTTCCAATACTGCAGGCAATTCTCCAGCTGAAAAACAGAACACAGTAACAAGGTACTGCTGTGATCCATATAAATATGAGCCATGGCCAGTAAGCTTGTGAGAATTCAGGATACATGTTGGCAATATCCTTCCCATAAACTGGAAAGACAATACAGTAAATGGCGATGCCAATCAGACCTGCGCACAGAATGATAACTTTCAGCCATTTCGACAAAGATAATTGGTTCATAAAATCCTCCTTGCGATACAACTTCAATATAGCAAGTATTATTTGTATGTCAATTATAATTTATCGTTTTACGATAATTTCTGAACATGGCTTGAAGTTAGCAAAAAGCACACAAGAAGAACGGTTCAACCTGTAATCATCAAAGGAAACAAAGATTGGTTTTAATTCAGAGCACTTTGGTAATGATTAGATCAAAAATATAGCGGCTGAGAATCGGTTTAATTTTTCATCGCTGCCGTAACAAAACAAAAATCATTTTTCGTATCTTTCAATGCATCATGCAGATCCATATTGAGTGAATGATTTATATCCGCACCAATGATTTGTTCCTGTCCATCGATCTTAATTGTATCGACCCAGCTCATTGCAATGACTGGTCCCATCTTTTCATTGAGATCTTGAGAAACAGATTCCATATTTGTCGAAATTCCTAAGCCTTCGTTCTTATATATATTCAAGTAGAGATTAGAATCTCTGACGGCTGTATCTCCAGTAAAGGTTGTCACTTTAAGTTTCCCATTTTTCTGCCAGTACTCTGTAATTGCCCAATATCCGTTGCTCGTATGATAGACGGCTGTATTGCCATCGCCGTTTTGCAATGTAAGAACAGGCGGCTTCGGAGTATAAATAATACCTAAGTCGATGATAAATAATACAATTGCCAATACTGCTGCAGTAATCCATATTGTTTTCCATCGCATGGAGAACAATTCACGTTTCGCTCCTTTGCTCAAAATACGGTAATTAGATTCGGTTTCAGATTCGATTTCATTGATACGTTCGCCTTTCATAAGCTCCGTCACTGAAATTCCTAATGTGTCTGCCAATGGTTCCAGAATCGAGATATCCGGCATACTGAGACCTCTCTCCCACTTTGATACTGCAGTTCTTGATACATGAACTTCCTGGGCCAGATCCTCCTGTGTCATGTTTCTGCTCTGACGTATCTCTTTGATCAATGCTCCACATTTCATGGCATCCATATTAAGAAATCTCCTTTCTACTTACAGTCTTAATGATTCATAAAACAAAGCAAGCGACCGTTACGCACATCGAAAAAAGATGTACATTAAAGTGATGATGTACATCTCGAAACATATCCTCCACAGAAAGAAATCGATTCTTTTCCATATTTATCCATGAAACCACAAATTAAAAATGCTGAAACAAGAAACATTTAATTCTGCTCTGAGATTTTATTTTGTTTTTCCTTAAATATTAATTTCGAAACAAAATAACCAAAAACAATAGCTGTTGTATTGATGATGATATCTACAATGTCAAAAATGCCGGTTTGTGTAATAAGCTGTATTGTTTCGATGCATAAAACAGTGCATAGAGCGAATGTGACCGCTTTTATCCAAGAATAATGTCTTAATAAATACCCCACTGGTACAAATACGACAAAGTTCATAATCATCATTTCAATATTTGCATAATAAGTATTCAAAAACTCACTTAGATCAAAGTTAACAATCATTCCAATCCTTCTTCTGCCAAACAGCATGAACAGCATAACTATAAAATAGATGCCCCATAGGATTTTAATACTTATAGGACTGATCTTTCTTTCTACAGCATAATCAATTGCAGCATAGATCAAGACAGTCTGACCAATAAAAATGATAATTCCTATAAATATACCAAAAATACTGTTTCCATAATAAAAACGATAATATAAATTTACAGTAAAATAAGTGTAAATAGGATAGCTTAAAAGACAGGCTCCTATCATACTCAGTGCTTTTTTCATCAGAGATCTCCAATATTTGTAATACTGCTGCTTCAATTCTGTACTCATTGTAGCATACGCATCTTCAGCAATCGACTGCTATGAATTGGATTCCTAATGAAAACTTATAGTGCGCATCAGTATTATCTAGGATCTGTAATATTCTGCCTGTGCATTGAATAATGATGCATACTGACCATTTTCTGCCAACAGCTTCTGATGTGTTCCTTCTTCAACTATCTTTCCATCTGCCAGAACAACAATCCGGTTGCAGAATTTGCATGAGCTCATACGGTGAGAAATATATATAGCTGTTTTACCGGCAATCAGCTCATTGAAGTTCTCATAGATCTCTGCTTCAGCTAATGGATCCAATGCAGCTGTCGGCTCATCAAGAATAATGAATGGAGCATCTTTATACCATGCTCTGGCAATGGCAAGCTTCTGCGCTTCCCCGCCCGATATATCCGTTCCTTCACCATTATCGTGATAAAGCAGAGTGTGGATTCCTTCCGGCATTGCATCAACGCGCTCCTTCATTCCAACTGTCTTCAAAGCCTCCTCCAGCTGAGCAGAATCCGGATGATCTGTACAGGCAACGTTATCTTCGACTGGAAGGGAGAACATCTCAAAGTCCTGAAATACCGGTGCAAAGATGCTTGTATATTCAGCATAGTCATATTTTTGAATATCTATACCATTTAATAATATTTTGCCTTCCGTTGGTTCATAGAATCGGCAGAGAAGCTTAACAATTGTGGTTTTCCCTGCTCCATTCCTGCCAACTAAGGCTAATTTCTCTCCCACTCTGAACTTCAGATTGATATGATCCAGTACTTTTGTATCTGTACCGGGATAGCAAAAGGAAACATCTTTGAATTCAAGCGCATAATCATTGTCTGATCTCTTTTCAATCGGCAGTGTCCCTTCATAATGCATCGCTGGGGCATGGATGAACTCATAGAACTGATCGACAAAATCAATGCGGAAAGCAATGGCATTATAAGCGGTCACGATATCTTTTGCCCTGCCGGCAAGCATTTGGATTGCCCCAGCATACAGAAGGACATCTCCAATGGCAATGGAACCCTGAATTGCTCTAAATCCCACAAAAATATAAGCTGCGGCTGCGAATATATTCATCAATACTGCTAAAAGTCCAGTGAGTCTCCCATTAATGATTCCATATTCACAGTATCCATAAAAAGATTTATACATTGCCTGCAAGTAGTGAAGCGTCACATCTTCTAGATCATAAAGCTGAAGGTCTTTTTTCTTACTGATCATCATGCCGGTCTGAAGAATATAGCTGCCAATCGAGTTATTACGGACATTCATTTTCTGCATGTCTTCAAATACTTTCATCGATTTTGCAGAGATCTTTGCCCCGCCATAAAGAAAAGTGATAAGTAGAATGACAACAATCCAAAAGCTGCCATCCTGCAGGATTGAAAAACTGCCAGTCTGGTAAAAGAGCTTTCCAACAAAGAAGAAACAAAGGACAGTCTCAATGCATGCATCCGCAAATCGCGGCATTTCAATCATGATTGATCCTGCGCCGCCTGCACCATTGGCTTTCTGACGGGCAAGACGCACCGCATCCAAAGACCCCTGCCGTTCATAAGCATCATATTGCATGACATATGTTTTATAGTTTACCTGACTGCTGATGGAGTTATCGATTGTACGCGAATACACTTCGATTTTTGATCCAGTCACAGTCTGGATCATGCTGAATGCCCCACCGCCGACCACAAGAATCCATACTGCTGTAACTGCAGAATGATAATCCTGAGCAATCAAACTGTTCAGGATCCAGGCAGTACAGACCAGGGAAAGAAAAGGAACGACTGCAGTTGAAACACCGTATGCCAAAATGACATATTTTGCATAAGGATAGTCTACATTCACAAGTGACATAAAATTTTTAGTTTTATGCAAGAACTCTTTCAGCTTCATTTTCTTCCCCTCCTTCCTGGTAATACCTGCTCTGTACATTGAACATGTTGTAATAGATGCCATGCTGCTGCATCAATGTATCATGCGTTCCCTCTTCTGCAATCCTGCCATTCTGGAGCAGGACAATCCTGTCACAGAATTTTGTTGATGCCAATCGATGTGAAATGAACAATGCATTCTTATCTTTTGACAGCAGTGCATATCTGGAATAAAGTTCCTGCTCACTGATTGCATCCAGAGCTGCCGTAGGTTCATCCATGATCAAGATGCTTAAATTCTTATACCAAGCCCTGGCAAATAACAGTTTCTGCTTCTGACCACCAGATACATCAATGCCGTTCTCATCAATTTCTTTTCCAATATATGTATGTATGCCATTCTTCAATGAAGATATAAATTCGGATGCACCTGCTTCTTTCAGGGCATCCATGACTTTCTGTTCATCATAGTCCCCTTCTTTCAGACTGCTCACATTTTCACCAATCGTATAGGAATACAAGTCCGAATCCTGGAAAATAACACCTAGATACTGCATGTAGTCATCCGCATTTAATTCTTCCAGATCTACATCATTGATCAAAATCCTGCCGGAGACTGGATGATACATCCGGCAAAGAAGTTTAACGATTGTTGTTTTGCCCGCGCCGTTGACGCCCACCAGTGCCAGTTTTTCACCAGGTCTGATGCAAAGAGAAAAATCATCCAATATTTTTTGATCTGATCCCGGATAAACAAATGTCACATGGTCAAAAACAATTTCCAGTTCCTTTTTCTGTATTTTCTGACTGCCGTTCTTTGAATTTAAAGCATCGAATGCATTCAACATTTCGCCAGCAAGATCAAGATTCCTGTTAGCATGTGACAATTGCTCAGTCAGCTTAATAAAGCGGTCACTGAATGCAGTAACAGCTCCAATATAGAGAACAAATTCCGGTACAGTAAAATTACCCTGAATCAACATATAGAGCAGATATCCATATGCCAGTGCATTCCGCAGCAAAGTGATTGTATCCGAAGTCAGATGGGCATACGTCACATACTTTTGGCTGTAATCCTCGCACTTGCGCACTTTACGGTCCACTTCAGCGAGGAGTTTCTTTAGATGGTCCTGCATCTGGTATAATCGGATATCTTTCCCTGATGATGTCTTATAAGAAAGATTGCGGTAGTAATCTAGGTGAACATCCATTGCCGCAACTGCATCTTTTGTAGCTATATATTTCTTATTGATTGATGCATGGATCAGATAGCTGATCAAAGAAAGTGCAACTAATACCAGAATGACTTTGATATCTGCCATCGTGACAAGAATGCAGTACAGGATCAATTCAAATGTATATGTCAGCAGTTTGGCAGCATCGTGAAAATATCCTTCGATTCCATCATCATTGTTGCCCATCCCGATCATGATCTTTTTGACTTCTTTCTGAGTCTCCTGCGTTTCAAAGACCTGGTAGTCACAATGTATGCACTTAACGACGATTTGACCCCAGAACGGAGCACGCCATGGAATGTACTGCATGTTGTTTCTCTGGGTGAAATAAGTAGATATCCCCTGGAGAATTCCGAATATCGCAAAAAGAATACAGATATCTGTTACAATCTCGCCAGAAGAAGCACCTGAAATCAGAATGCCAATAATGACTGAAGGCAGAATGATGCTGCTTAGTGGTGAAATTGCACCAAAAACTGCTTCAACGATCATACAGTAGACAATCTTATGATCAAATGCCCACAGATTCTTCCATAACCATTTCGTGCAGTACCACCGTGAATATTTCGTCTGCATCGTACATCCCCCACATTTCTATTGATGGTGAAAAGAAGGCAGAAAATTGACAAGATCAATCATCCGGAAGGAAAGGTTTTCCAGTCGATTCTCTGCCATGCTGATTCTCTTTTCACAGATATAACATAGCTGAAAAGAATGACAGAAAAGAAAAAATGCACGAATTGTCAAAATTCGTGCACGAAATGAATCATAAAGGCAGTAAGATCTCTGTTGCAAAGACTCCCGGTTCATTCTGACGATTCAAGTATCCTTCATACTTTTCAACAACCTGATCCACCCGTTTGAGACCATGACCATGATCTCCTCTTTTGCTCGAAAAATAAGTATCTGTACGAATCTTGACTGATTCACTCGTTGCATTGGCAACAGAGATATACAGCTGTTTCTTCAAGACACCTAAATAGACTCTGATGAACCTGTCTTCTTTTTGATCAACTTTACGGCAGGATTCGATGGCATTGTCCAATAGATTGCCGATGATGACACAAAGGTCAATCTCATTGACATGCAGAGACGGTGGCAAAGCAGCATCACATTTAATTGAAATCTCATCCTTTTCAGCGATGGCAAGCTTTGCATCAAGGATGGCATCCACCTGCAGATTCCCTGAATGATACAGCGTATCAATAGAATCAAGATCTGTTTCCAAGTCCTTCAGATACGCTTCCATCTTGGCTGTCTCTCCAAGCTTCAAATATCCTTTTAGTGACTGCAGATGATTGTGATAATCATGACGCCATCCGCGCATGGTCATATACATATTCTCAATCTCTTCGACCTGCTGCTTCATCAAGCGGTTCTGATAAATGATGGTTTTATTTTCTTCCCGCTTCATGATGCGCTGACTGATATATTCCAGCAGGACATCAATCAAGAAGGCAGTGATTGTATAAATAGTACTGTGTGAGATGACTGCCTCATAAAACAGAAAGACATATACAGCAGCAGTTAAGACACCATAGAGCTTCTCTTCTGCAATCAGATGACGATGATTGATCTCATAACTGGCGTATAGAAGCAGAATCAACAATGAAGGCAGCAGCCACACCAGGATGCCGCAGCCTGAAACAAGCATCACTGCGAAAAGAATCTGCTTGAATCCTTTAGGATGATATAGAAAGAGTTCAAATATCACCAGAACAGAAAAAAGTACAAGTTCTATCATAATGAACCTCGATTCTGTTTGATGAACGCCTGCATAGCTTCTTCATGCCGACCACGGGCAATGGGAAAATGAGTATCATTCTCACCGATGCATTCTTCCTTGGTAATCTGCAGAATATTGCGCATATTGACTGCATAAGAGCGGTGAATGATGGTCAGCTCCATATTGATCTGTGCCATGAATTCGTTGATGCCAAGCTTCATGATAATATCATCACGATTATTAGTACGGCTGTGCTTCAGATAGACTTTGGTATCATGCCCCACGGCTTCTAAGCCGATTATATCTGTATGATACAGGCGGATGGTATCTTTCCCTGACTGCAGAACACTATACTCCTGCTGGGTGGACAGGATATCAACAGCCTTATCCAGCACCTTATCAATCTGCGGCCTTTCAAACGGCTTCAGAATATATCCGGCAGCATCCACATCATATCCTTCAAAAACATAGTCCTTAATGCCCGTGATGAAACAGACCATCTGATACATGCAGGCTTCCCTCATCTTGTGGGCAAGCTGAATCCCCGTCATATGTTTCATTTGAATATCCAGCATGAAAAGATCTGCAGTTGTTCCACTCTGCATGTCCCACCAAAGCGTATCGCAGTCTGAATATTCTTCAATTTGTATCTCCACATGATGGCTGCAGGCATAGTCATTGATATACGTGCTCAGAATTTCCATCTGTTCCTTTTCATCATCACATAGAATTATTTTCATATGACCTATTTTATCGGTTTTATCATCGGTAAGCAATTGCCATATAGTATCCTATAGCACTCATTTTCTAAGGAATGTTCTAAATACGTGAGTACAGTCAATCGGCTCTCATCGGTCCATCAAAATGGCTGATGATTGCACATACTCCTTTAACGCACCATCACTCAATAATCATCGAGATATACTTCATTTGATTTATGATGATCGCAAAATATTCATGATGATCATGGCGATAACAATCACTCCCCAGAAGATCAGCAATCCAATCAATAATCGACGGGCCTTCTCACCACCATATATCCTTCTCTTTTCTTCATCAGTCAAAGGTATTTTCTTGTATACAGTATAATCAGAGACAGCATTATAAGATTTGAATGATCTCGTATATCCAATATTCAGAGTGGCAAGATCATTGCGTTCTTTCCATTCATCAAAATGTTCATTGGCATATGCTTGGAAGCCCCCTTTGAATCCACGCAGATAATTCTTGTTTGCCGGAACCGTTCCGCCATAGAAAGAAGCTTCATCTTTGAATTCCGTAAAGATCGAATAGATATCATCTAAGGGCACATATCTATGTACGTACTCAAAAACATTGTGCATCTCATACAGGGGATTGAATTCTAAGTCAAATGCAATACCGGATGTCAGTGTGATGCGAAGATCAAAAAGATAAAATAAGCGCAGGATATAGCTCTCTCGGATGATCCTCCTGCATACCAATAACTTTGCGAGTTTGATCTGTGTATATGGAATGTTCAGCGGCAGCGAGATTTCGTTTCTGTAATCCTCAGAATAATAATACTTTGCGATGCGTATTCTTTCTTCATTGAAGTCACAGTTATTGATGAAAGGATTCGGAGGAGAAGTAAACTCTGAGCCGTCTATGTATTCACCATTGAGCATGGCACTGCAGAAAAAGCTTCCACCATCCCAATCTTCAGCACGGTTAAAGCTCTGTTCAGCGGCATCCGTCCCCTTTACAGTCTCATCGATGCTTACGTGATAAATATCACTCAGACGCATCAAGCTTAGAATATCCGGTAAAGTCTTTCCCGTTTCCCAGCTGCTGATGGACTGTCTGCTGACACCCAGCTTGGATGCAATTTCCTCCTGTGTGCAGTGATGTTCTTCTCTGATCGCTTTTAAGTGATTTCCAATATTCATACTTGCCATTCTTGATTATCACTTTCTTTAAGTATACCTTAATCCTCTGGACAATCTGAAAATGATATTTTGGTTTATCGCTTTGGAAATACAATTCTGCCTCTTTCAAAGCCAAAGTTCCGGACCCAATCATCATAATTTTTACCGCAGTAGTTCTGAAAATCATTTCTTACTCTACTATCATGGTAAACCGTATGAATGTCACATTTTTCTTCTTGATCTGTAAGACCAAAGAATTGTTTTTCAGAAGTAAATATCGAAAACACATGGATTGGGTCCACAATATCTCCAAAATTTTGTATTCTTTCCAGCCCTGACTTCAATTGAAAAAATGCTCTGGTCTCAATTTCACACTTTTGGTCATCTGTCTGGATAGTTAATAAGAAATCATAATACGCTCCCACAAGGCTGATTCTGGTCCCATATATCCGTTTAATGATTTTTAAATCTGCAGCGATGATGTCAGCATAAGCTATTATACAAATTTGTTTGTTTTTATCCGGAAGATTCATTTTCCAATTTCTATGGATAGAGAGCTCATCTTTTTCAAAATCAATGTTTGATATGAAAGGATAATCATAAAAATAATCACTTCCTTTAACTTGATTTCCATCAATACTAATGGATGCGACAAACTGTTTCATACACGTTTCCCTGTATCATCTCATGCATCATAATATGTAAGAAGATACTTCTTCCTTCACAAATAAGATGCCATGGTTTATGAAAATTCGATGTCAAAATTGCTTTACATGATTTATTTTCTGCTTCGAAGAACAATGAGTAACAAAAAAGACTTCAATTTGTATAAATAGAAGTCTTTTGGACTGCAAAATCAGATTTACCAGCTTAGATATGCCTTGCAAATTACATTTTACCGATGCCATTGTCAGAACGATACATAAAACGTTCTTCTCTACATAAATAAGACTTGCGCGTAAATTTTAATTGACTGGGCAGCAGGTCATTGCTGTTTTTCTTTTATATATCCTTTAATTTCATTAATCAGTGTTGCAGCATCCTCATTTTCAATAACAATATTTGATGATGAGTTTGATTGCTTGACGCGTGTGTTCACTACATTCAAAGAATTGAACTTGCCATTCTCATATACAAGCCTTCCTTGTGGTCCTCCTAGGATATGATAGGTTCCATCCGAATTCTTCTTACAAAAGACTAAGACTTTATCACCAGCATTCAATAGTGGATCATCTTTAACTTCTACAATTTTATCTTGTATCTTGCCACCTGTCATATAAATGGAAAACACTTGATTTTCATTTGAATTATAAATAGATGTATCCACTTTTACAGAAAAATGGTATATGGAATCGATTGCTGAATTTGTGTATTTTCTACTTTTTGTACAGATACTAGTGCAATCAAATCACTATTCTGGGTTAGTTCCTGGATATCTTGATAATTATAATCCCAGCTTACTGATATCAATTGTATCTGATTACTATGATTGAAATAGTTTACAGCAAAAGAGATACCTGCTACAACTATCAAAGCAACAGCACTGCCAATAAGAAGATTTCTATGTTTCGACATATTTACTTCCTCCACTTAAGGCTAGTTTACAAAATCATAATATCATATCGTTCCACTCTGATACTGAAGCGAATTGCTAATCATCTTCCTCACAGTCTACATATGACAACTGAAACAGACATCGTTTCCTGTTTATATCATAAAGAATGAACCATCATGAATCAATCTTGTTTATAAAATGCCATAATGCCTCTTTTCGATTATCCTCAACAACATAATTCAGCAACTTGCCTGCAATTCCTTGGCAGCGATATTCCGTTTCCATATAAACGGCACAAATATTTGGACTGAAATCTTTCCAATCGTGAAAATCATTCTCAATCTCATCCATATACATGGATCTGCTGATTGCGCTTATTATTGACAATCAATACAACTAAATGAGCGCAAATCCATTGACTAACACGTTCATTATTTTCATAACCATGTATCAATGCCTACTGTAGCTAACATTTCATAAGTAGAATTCACTTATGGAATCAAATGATAAAGGCCCACCACATCAGCTGTTATGGGCCTTACACGTTTAGAAGCACATCATTCTGGAAATCAAATCTTAAACTCACCAGAATTAGTCACTCACCGTCTTTTTTTCTAGTTTAGTTATGATTAAGTTGCAATTTTTACAGTAAAATGATGGACCTGTTTTGCGCCATAACCTTCTTAGTAGAATATCATCCTGTTTTGGCTCGGTATCCCATCTGTCTTTTGTACTAAAAAGTATTCTGGTTCTTCCGGTATTTAGATATCCCGGTCGCATTTCCTGATTACAGTATGGACATATCATAAATTTCTCCTCAGGTGTTAGTTTACTTTTATCTATCTTCAGGTTATTTTTTTTACTATTATTTGTCAAGCCCTTAGAACAAGCAGTAATTATGATGTCCTATCATACCGTAGAAATTGTCGTTAAACATTCGACATTTCTATAAAAATTGACATAGTACCACGCGTGAATAATTCAGACGTGGATGAATGTTGTCATTTTTGGAAAATAGAATAAGAATCACTCAAAGAAAAATAAATCTTCAAATTTCTTATCTAGGGCAATACATAAGATCAGAGCAAGCTTGGCTGTAGGACAGAACTGACCGGTTTCGATCGAACTGATAGTATTCCGCGATACACCTACCATCTTTGCCAATTCTGCCTGTGACAGGTTCTTCTCTGCCCGGACTTCCTTGAGATGATTTTTCAGTACAAGATAATCATCCATTATCTTGCCCTCAGTAATGGCATCATATATGTAACAAAACTCAAAATTGTCATGCATGAATAGAAAATGGCAATATATAAGTCATGCTTTCTTCTCAGCTTAATATATTTATAAATGTAAACAGAAGAAAAGATGCTCCATGCAACAGTCCAATACGCTGAATTTACAGTTCCTCTAAATAAATCATCTATACCAGAAATGATAATACATTCTACAATCGCAACGACAGCTGCCGTTTTGAATGCATGATTGATAACAGTCATTTCTACAATATCAACATTCTTATTTTCTTTGCGGCTTTTCGCCAGAATTTCTTCTTTAACCATAAATCATCTATTCCCTCTATTTATACCAATGCGGCTAAGAACCCCTGATATCCTTTGAACCAGAAGAATGTCCAGACACATAAGAGAATCCCAACAATAATATCAGGCCATCTCTTCATTCGGATACCACGGTATAGCACTTCAATCGACAGGCCAAACAGCACAACCACCATACCTGCAGGATCTCTCTGTCCAATCGCATCTTCACTCATAAGGCCCATCTGGTAGGCAACAAACTGCGCCGCAAAGAAACCAATCAAGGATGCCTGAAGGGTGTAGTCATTAATAAAATCATCCCTTCCCTGATATTCTTTTCTGCTCTTTTCCAGTATTTCCTGTTTATCCATATATCCTCCCGTTTGAATCGAATACTATTTTGTATGATCTGATCAATGCCCCATGAAGAATCGTACGGTTGCCAATATTCCAAACACAAAACACAATATGGCAATCACTAAAGCAGCTTTGTCTTTTGTTTTTATATACTTGTAAAGATACCCGCCAAATACTGCGAACAGCATGGTTGCAGTGAGGTCCATGATCGGCTCATTTCTCTCTGCACGGACTCCCGCAAAGAATCCATAGGAGAGTACCATGGCCACATAAATCCAGCGATAGGACTTGTCTTCGATATAAGTCTCCATTTCATCTTTTTTGCTGGACTGTGCTTTTTTCAGGATTTCATTTTTGTCCATATAGAATCTCCTTTTTGACAAGTATACTTGTCACACCCTCAATATAGCTTTGCAAAGTATACTTGTCAATACAAATAAAGAATCTCTTTAAAAGAGACTCTTTGACCGTAATGCTAATCAAGATTTGCATTACCAAATTTTATGATTGAAAACTGCCATCAACATATTACTTGTTCAGTGAAGCATTATTCTGCTCTCTATTTAACGTTTCCAAAATTGTACTATCATTTTGTCTGACTTCAAATTCAAATTTTTTTATATATTAGCCGTTAAATCGATATTATACAGTTTTCATCTTCGCCAATTTTCTACGTTTTATAAATCGAAAAATAATCAGCCCTCCGGAAACAAACAGTATAATCCAAGCTGGATACCAGTATGCTGCTGCCGCAGACCATTTTAAGATATACTGTAAGCCCGGGGCCGTCTGGACCGATGACGAGGATGAAAATCCAATGTCATTCATATTCTTCTGTACCTGGTCAATCGATCTGGCAAGAGAAAATATATACACAAGATAACTGCCGCTGCAGATAAAGCACAGCCAAAGGAACACATCCAAAAGAATAGAACGTATTTGGTTTTCTGTAACAGAGGAACTCTTTTTGACTTCTTTCTCTACAATTGGTTCAATCCCTTTTAGAAGGTAATCCGTTGTAGTTCCAAAGTAATCACTCAGAATAATAATGCGTTCCACATCAGGTATCGCTTGTTCATTCTCCCATTTTGATATAAGTTGACGGCTGACATTAATTTCGTCAGCCAGCTGTTCCTGAGAAAGACCTTTCTGTTTTCTCAATAATTGTATTCGATCTGCAATATTCATATACTTCTCCTCCATCCACTTATATCTTAGAGAATTGAAACAAACCAAACCACCACTGATCCGTGGAATATCTGCCATAAGTTCATGGAATTCCTGCCACAAATAAATTTTATTAGTCCCTTGAACTCCTACTTCAATTGCAAATTAGAGCTTCAGAATGCATATTATTCTAAGTAATCAGATTCATTCGAATTACAAATATTTCTGTATTACTTCCTCAGCCTTTTCTAAAAAATCCTCGGTAGCTCCCATGGATATATTAAGCCATCCATCTCCGGCGCCACTGGAGAAGATTGCCAGATCTGTTCCTGTATCATTCTGGTTCATGCATACAGTACAGCTGGCAAAGCTTCCATTACGGAAATAATACCTTTCTAGGACAAATATCGAAGTATCTCCCATCTGCTCTTCCATAAAATTTCCTTCTGAAACCATTCCTTTCAATGCCTCAGCCAATAATTTCGGTTCAATTTTTCTGTCTGTATGTAATCTCTTTTTTTGCATATAACCTGTCTCCATTTTATTTTATAGATATTAAAGCTTTAACTTAGAATTTGTATCTGTTAGATCTTATCTGTTTACCAGTTCTTTACACCAAATTGTTCAAAAGGAAGAACAATAAATATCCCCTTTGATGTAATATCCTCTGCTTCAAAGGCACCATAATACCTTGAGTCGGAAGAATGGGGACGATTATCTCCCAAACAGTAATATTCATCTGCACCAAGTGTAATCGGTGCGACATCCATCGTTAGCAGATGCCGCTCTTTTCAGTATATGGCAGAAATATGCCGGCTGTGATCTTCAGGAGATCATTCTCAAGCTCATCCGACAGATTTCAGAACATATTCACTATTTCTTTGTCCGGGACATCAGGGATAAAGATATCTTTGAAGACCCGACTGCAATATATGAACGCGAAAGGATGGCTGATCACTTCGTCAATTCTTCTGATGGATCTATCGGTGAATCCACAGAATATTGGACTTTTTAGCTGAAAGTCACCAAGTTGG